>ENA-UOOE01000018-UOOE01000018.1-fermentation-metagenome-genome-assembly--contig:-NODE-18-length-205009-cov-124.913434_pt1 | contig 205009 bp, 175 predicted proteins | sample MGYA00245776_ERZ724021 | MGnify/ENA primary metagenome ERZ724021 (study PRJEB28704, sample SAMN03018321) | fermentation metagenome | biome: anthropogenic terrestrial biome; feature: soil... | reverse complement strand
AAAAAGCTTGGTGCTAACAAGTTTAAGCTACTACTAATTTTTGCTCAAGCTTTTTAAGAAAAAGCTTGCATGCTAACAAGGTTAAAGTACACAAATATAGCTACACATATAAATACTCATACTATTGCCTGATAAGCTTTCAGGCCTACATCGCTTAACTTAGAAGCTTTAATACTTTAAATTGCCTATCGTTCTTTCTCAAGCTAAAACAAATTGTAAATCTCAGGAAATCAGTTTTTTTCCGGAATTTTCCTGTCCAACAATTAGTTTAGCTGCATTTCGCTTTATCAGCCCTGTAGCATTGAGCTGCGGCAAAACAACTACTTCTTCCGCACTGACCGTATAATTCCTACCGTCTGCGCCTGTGAAGGTGGGCAGATCCTTCAGTATTCGAACAACAACGTATCCCTCATTTATATTATTTTTGTCTGGGACTGCTCCTGTTTCCCCTCTGGCTGCAATAATAGGAATCCCCATTTTTGCTTCCGTTTCACCCTTGAAACTGGCAGAGACTTGTCTTTCCACAATTTCAGGCCAGACTGCAATATTCTCGGAGTCCGGGTACAGAATAGGACCTAAAAGTTCGGTTTTTGCGGCCTTAATTCCCTGCAGTACAAGGTCATAAAGCCTTTTTTCCGCAGGAAGTAACTTTTCTATATCTTTTGAAATAGGCTTATCTGCATGAGACTGGATTGTTGCTCTGGTAATAACCTTTCCGATCCTTTTCATGAAGATAGTCTCAAGATCAGATAGTGCTCTTTCATGCTCGTCATGAAGCATCTTGGACTCTGGAGAACGGGAATTGCTGAGTTTTCCTATCTCCTCTTCGAGTTGCCGGACATATTTCTCAGCTTCCAGGTAAAAATCAGCCGGAATTGTTTTTAATGTCTGGTTCTTTTCCTTATACAGAACTTGGCTGATTTCTTCGATGTCCATACTCCGCAACACCTCTACAAATTAAATACACTGCCGCATACTCAGGAACTTCCTGTATGCCCTCTTCTACTCCTAAATCCTTATCCTTCAATTGCACTGAAAAAGGCTTCGAAACTGTTACCTTTACCGGTCTTTCACCAAAGACAACGGCATCGTTAAGTGGGTTAAACTTCTCTAATTCAGATAAAGCAAGTTTCTTAACTAGCATCCCTGACCCACCGTGCAATGAGCCCGGCACCCGGATCAAACGTTTGATGTCCGCAGTCACGGGTTCATCAACACTGGCCCCGAATCTGTGCAGGAAATCTTCAACAGATTCTTTCATAAAATTGGCAGCAATATCCTTAAAGTTTCTGACATCAAAGTCGAGCCTTCCTTTCTCCAGGATATCCTTTAAACCATTTTCGCTATTTGTAAGATTGATCAGTTTTTTTATTGTAGTATCCCCAACTTTCTCGTACCTGCGAAGCTCTGGAAACATATCTTTTTTGTATCTTTTCCCGCATTCGGCTTTCATATAATCCGTAAGATAAAGAGCAATTCTTCTTCCCCAGCCGGAATCATATCCCACAAGCGTACATTTTACAGGCACGCTTTTCATCCCCTTAAATGTCTTTGAGCCGGTGCCAAATTCCCCATCCATAGCAACATCTCTAAAAAAATATTTGAAATCAAGATCTCTTCCGCTGAGATAATTTACAATTTCCCTTCTTTCAGCACTTCCAAGCTTCAGGACTTTTGGGCTTCTGACATGGAAATGATATCCTCTCCCTCCGGAGAATACCAGCTCAATATCCTGCTCCGAAAACCCGAAATCGTCTAGAAGAAAATCCATGAGCTTAAAAGTTTCCTTCTTTACAAGCTCCAGCATATCCGCATAGTTTCTCGGGGCATCTGGCAGGTGGTCTGCATCAAGATCAAAAATCAACTCTGCCCCTAGCCAGTTCTTCTCATTCATTTTACGCGCATCAGGATATTCGTAGTAAGCAGTCGAATTGTAAACATGCGCAGGGGCCATGCCGTAAAGATAGTCAAGAGCTTCTCCGGGCGAGCCGAAGGCTTTGTGCCTGTGCATCATCTTGTCAGGCATGTCATCATAGAAAATGAAAGCCCATTCTCTGTTAGGTAGGTGGTCAGGAAGACCTATTTCGGCATTTTTGTAATAATTCTGAAAGCGAGTTTTCAAAAAACGGGCGGTTCTACTGTCCATAGTTTCAGGGCTTCTGGGGTTTTGGGTCTTAATTTGGGTTCTGATCAGGGGTATTGTTTAAAGATTCTGGTATGGGGTTTTGATTCGGAGTATTGTTTAAAGATTCTGATATGGGTACGGTTTAGGGATTCTGATCAAAGGTTTTGATTAAGTTTTTGATTTGGGATTTCGGTTGGTTTTCCCTAAGATAAATCAATCTCATATTTTACTTTTGCTTATATTATTTTCTCTAAAATAATTTCACAGTTAATTCGGCTTTGAGAACTCTTTTTACTATAATGTAACATCTGGCATTCTTTAATCAAGGTATTTGTAGCATTAAGGTTTCATTTTTAGCAGGAACAACAATAAATGGTATAGAATTATAAAACCTAATAATTAGAAACTGGAATTCAAAGCTGAAAAATAATACTTGACAATATAAATTGACAAATTGACAAGTTAATGAAAGATTTGGAGTATGGGTCTTATGGGGATTAAGAGTTACATTAATACAGTTAGATACTATCTAAAAAAAGAAGAAATTGAAGAGTTGCCTATCTTCTCACAAGCTGGTAATCTGGATGATTCTAGAATTTTTACCAGTCCTTTTACAGGTATGCAATTTGTACTGATTCCTGCAGGCAAATTCGAGATGGGGTCACCCTTTGAAGTAAAAGGCCGATCCGATTCTGAATCTCCGGTCCATAAAGTGACAATTCAAAACTCTTTTTACCTGGGCAGATCAGCTGTCACGCAAAAACAGTGGGAAAAAATAATGAAAAATAATCCTTCACACTTCAAGGGCGAAGATCGACCTGTTGAGATGGTTTCCTGGGAAGATGCTCAGAAATTTGCCACAAAGCTGAATGATAAGGAAGGAACGGACAAATACCGCTTACCCTCAGAAGCCGAATGGGAGTATGCCTGCCGGGCTGGCACACAAACAAGGTGTTTCTTTGGTGAGGATGAGTCAAAACTCAACGAATACGCCTGGCATGCTGGAAACTCGGGCGCTAAAACTCATGCAGTTGGCCGCAAGAAACCAAATCCCTGGGGACTTTATGACATACATGGAAATGTCTGGGAATGGGTGCAGGATGAGTGGCATGATAATTACAATGGTGCTCCTTCAGATGGGAGTGTATGGGAAGAAGGAAATGGTGTCTATCGGGTTTCTCGTGGGTGTAGCTGGCTCTGTGATACGGGATTCTGCCGTTCGGCTGGCCGTTTCAAACGCGAGCCTGAAAGTTGTTTTGCTAACCTTGGATTTCGACTGTTGAAAGAATTGTAAGTCTTATAATTTGATTTTTCATAATATTTTTTTCTTTATTTGAAGATTTTTAGGCATGTAAATGATTGATCGATAAATTTTGAAAATCAGGTTATCACTGTATTTTAGACTGTACTCACCTTAAAGAAAATACTAAATTAACTCAAACAAAAAATAAAAACTTTTTTGAATTTTTCCTAAAAATAATATTTGCTATTATTGGATCTGGGATTGTACTTAGTGGAAATATCATTAATATCGCAACATGCAATACTACTGAAACAAACTATCTGGATACGACAAATGTTGATTCTGATACTGAAAACATAATAATCTATGAGAATACAGTAACTGTTGATGCTGAAGATGAAGATGTAGAGAATGGTGATAGTGCAGTAATTGTTGATTCTGATACTAAAGATGAGTATCTGGATAATTCTTGTATGGATGAAGACAATTCTAACTTAGGTAATTCTAACTTAGGTAATTCTAACTTAGGTAATTCTAACTTAGGTAATTCTGACCTAGATTATTCTTATCCAGACGAAGACAATTCTCTAGGTGACTCTTATCTGGATGAAGATTATTCTAACCTAGATTGTTCTTATCCGGACGAAAATAAGTATCCAGATGAAGAAATATAAAAAACGGTGAGGATAAAGGAACTATTGATGTTGAAGAGATAAAAAGTGGATTCTGAATACTTCGTTTCTGAAGAGAGTACCGAACCATATTAACCTCGACTCGAAAAGAACTGCACAGGAAATACTTATACGAAAAGCCTCTATTATATCCACTTCATGAAGCAGGATATGTCAAGTGCCGACGTTGCTGCAGTTGTTGCCGAGCTGTCAGCAGGGCCGAAGTCCATTATTGATGCGAAAATCGGGAAGATCTATCAGCCTACGAATGAGGAGATTCGCATCAATCTTTACGTTTTTCACCAGGGCAGGGACAACCTGGTTATTGAGGCTGGGAAGCGCATTCATTTAAGTAAATACCTCAGGGCAAGCCCGACACTTCCACAGGCTTTTCCAATGCTGCTTAGAAAATACCTGATGGGAGGCAGGATCACATCTGTAGAGCAGCACGATTTTGACAGGATTGTAAAGATCGGGATAGAGAGAGGGGGAGTACAGAGTACTCTTATTGTGGAGCTTTTCGCTCCAGGGAACGTACTTATTGTCGATTCTGAAAACAGGATTATCCTGCCTATGAATCCTGTAACCATGAAGGATAGGCGGCTCCGGAGTGGGGAAATTTATGAACTGCCTGAGGCACAGATAAGTCCTCTGAAGGTTAAGGTTCCAGACCTTATGGAGGCTTTTTCTAAATCTACGGCTGATATTGTCCGGACGGTTGCCACAAGGTTCAATCTGGGAGGAGTCCTAGCAGAAGAAGTCTGTGCCAGGGCAGGAATTGACAAATCAAAGCCTTCAAAGGAAGCAACTGAAGAGGATGCCTTCAAACTCTGCAATGCGATGCACGATCTCTTCTCTCCACTGTCCAAGATCGAAGCCGGAGATAAAGGCTCTGCCGAAGCCGAACTTAAATCCGAATCCGGGGTTGAAGGCGAAGCTCCTAAACTCAGGCCCCAGCATGTGAAAAAGGAAATTAACGGAAAGCTGGAAACTTTCGATGTGCTTCCTTTTGACCTTCTTCGCTATTCCGAATTTGAAAAAGAGTATTTCGATTCATTTAATACGGCACTTGATGAATTCTTTGGAAAAAAGGCGCTTGAGCAGGTCAAAGAAGTAAAAGAAGCTCAGAAAAAGGAGAAAACCCTTGGCGTTTATGAACGGCGGCTTCTTCAGCAGGAAGAGAGCCTTGCAAAGTTCGAAAAAGAAATAGAGAAAAATAATATCCTTGCCGAGACAATCTACGCAAACTACCAGGCTATTGAAGAGCTTCTTTCCGTGCTCAACGGTGCAAGGGCAAAAGGCTATTCCTGGGACGAGATCCGCTCCATTCTGAAACAGGCTAAAAAGGCCGTACCTGCTGCGCAAAAGATCACAAATATCGATCCAAGGACCGGGACTATAACTGTGAACCTTGATGGGAAGAGTATTAGTCTTGACATCCGAAAGACAGTACCGCAGAATGCTCAGGAATACTATGAAAAAGTAAAGAAATTTAATAAGAAGCAGGACGGAGCTCTCAAAGCTATCGAAGACACCAAAAAGGCTATGGAGAAAAAGGCCGTTGCAAAGGCTGCAAAGGCAGGGGGGAAGCTTAAGGCATCCAGGAAAAAACACTGGTATGACAGGTTCAGGTGGTTCGTGTCCTCGGATGGCTTCTTTATTGTAGGAGGCAGGGATGCAGACACCAATGAGGAGATCTTTAAGAAATATCTCGAAAAGAGAGATCTTGTCTTCCATACCCAGACTCCGGGAGCTCCTCTAACAGTTATCAAGACTGGCGGAAAAGAGGTTCCCGAGTCTACTCTGCAGGAAGCGGCACAGTTTGCGGTTTCTTATTCCAGTCTCTGGAAAGCCGGACATTTCAGTGGCGACTGCTACTGGATCAAAGCTGAGCAGGTCACAAAAACCCCTGAATCAGGAGAGTATGTGAAAAAAGGGGCTTTTATCATCCGCGGGGAGCGCAATTACTTTAAGGATGTCCCTCTTGGAGTTGCAGTCGGGCTTGAACTCAAAGGTGAAACGAGAGTGATAGGTGGGCCTGCTTCCGCTGTCCGAAAACATGGAGATTATATCCTCGAAATCGTCCCTGGGGCTTTTAACCAGAATGATATTTCAAAAAAGATCTACAGGATTTATGCCGATGAACTCAATGATCCTCGTTTCGTAAAACAGATTGCTTCTCCTGATCAGATAGCCATGATGGTCCCGCCCGGAGAATCGAACTTAAAGAGCCAGAAACCGGAACGGAAGGGAGAAAGTATCAAGGACGAAGGCAAAGAAGACGGAACCTTAGAAATTGATAACGAATCTGAAGACAATGGAGAGAAGATTAAAGAAGGATTTGGAGAAGGATTCGGAGAGGAAATTGAAATTCACGGAGTGAAAAAGGCATGAGAGTTACAAATCGCTCCCTTAGGGGAAGGGAGGGGGAGATTGCAGTAACAGCCGAAACCTTAGATGATCTCTGGCACCTCAAATACATAATCGAAAAAGGGGACTTGGTTTTTGCTGTTACCAAACGGAAAGCCGATTCGGCAAGTGACAAAATCCGTCCTGAAAAAGTTGAAAAAGTTAAGGTCAGGCTTGGAATCAGAGTTGAGGAGCTTGAATTCCACAAATTTGCGAACCGGCTGCGGATACACGGGACGATAGAGTATGGGATGGATGTGGGCTCTTACCATACTCTCAATGTCGAGATCGGAACCAATCTTTCCATTATCAAGGAACACTGGAAGAATGACCAGCTCCAGCGGATCCAGGATGCTGAAGAAGCTTCAAAGCGCCCGAAAGTTGTTATGGTCGCAATAGAAGAGGGCGATGCCGATATTGGTTTTGTGCATCACTACGGAATAGAGATCTATTCTCATATCCGGCAGTCCTCTGGAAAGCGAGAGACTGGCTTGAGGAATGAGTTTTTCAAAGAAGTTGTAGAACAGCTCAGGCATGCCGTTCCTGAGGAAGCGTCTATAGTTATTGCTGGGCCTGGATTTACCAAAGAAGATTTCATTAAATATTTCCAGGAAATCGAGCCAGCTATGGCTTCAAAAGCCCTGATAGAAGATACTTCTATGATAGGAATGTCCGGCTTTCAGGAGGTTCTGCGCAGAGGTGCAGTTGATCGAATAATGCAGGAATCCCGTATAGCCCGCGAATCAGCCCTGATGGAAGACCTTATCCGTGAAATCTCAATGGACGGCAAAGCGGCTTATGGTTTTGCAGATGTTAAGAATGCCCTTAGTTACGGGGCTGTCGAAACCCTGCTTATTGCTGATGAAACCCTGCGAGAAGGGCGGGAAAAAGGGGAAGATATCGATAAACTCCTTATGGAAGTAGAACAAGCACAGGGGAAGGTCGTTGTTTTCAGTACAGCCTTTGAGCCAGGAGAAAAGCTTCATAAATTGGGAGGAATCGCAGCCCTGCTTCGTTTCAAGGTGAAAGGCTGACTTTCGGTCAAGCCTTTTCTTAAAAGGGTTGCAGCTCTGCTCCGTTTCAAGGTCAAGGACTGATTCGATCTGAGTTTGCATTTCCCAGTTTCCAACTTTTTAATCTTTTTCTTCAAATTCAGGCTCCTTTATCCGTTTATTACTCTCAGAGTTCGGTGGGTCATGAATACCCTGACCTCCAGAGGGCATCCTATAAATGTTCTCAGTAATATCTAAATTCCTTATTTTTCGATTTAAAAGCTTTTAATTCCTTTCTTTGTACGTTTTTGTCATTTATTGAGTCGTCTGACAGCCAAGTTAGGATGTGCGTGGCCGCACACAATTTTATCCTTTATCTTTTATATTATTTTTGTTATTTACTTTGCCTTTCGTCCTAATTAGTAAAATTTATTAACTAATTACAATTATTTGTTGTTACTTTAAATCTAATTTATAATACTATTTATTAATATAATCTTACTTATTATCTTTAAATATATGATAACAAATGAAAAAGGGTGATGATCAACTATGAAATCCTGCATTCAAAAAACTTTGTTTTCCCTGCTTGCTTCGCTTATGGTCTGTTTGATGCTTGCTCCGTTGGGTTTTGCAGCTCCATCTACAGTTATCTCTGGTTTTCCATTCGACACTAACGAAACCTCATCTGACGGATTCTGCTGGAATGCTACCACTTTTGGCGGCTTTAACTATCCTGTAAACAAACACAAGGATTTTGTATCTTCTGAAAACTGGTTGGGTGAACGCCTTCAGTATGTCGAAAAAGACGGGCAGTCTGAACTTGGTAAAGGCAGTCCCGGAAACCATGTAATAGGTGAAGAAGAACTTGTGTATACTACCCGTCCGTCCTCTTCAAAATATGAACTTGTTTCCGACCTTGAACTGAACGCCAACACAACTCCTGAGAAGCTTGGTGGAATGTTCTACTATAAGCTTCCTTGGTTTGGAAAACCATATGTTACCGTTGGAAACGATTCCACCCGGCTTGCAAACCTTGTAGTTTCTCAGACTTCCGACGAGAAAAAAACATTAAAGGTAGGAGAATCCTGGGATCTCGGGAAAAATTACTCTCTGACAGTTAATCAGGTCGATGTTGATGGGGAGAAGGTCTGGTTCACTTTATGTAAAAACGGGGAAGAAATTGAGTCTGGGATTGTGAATACAAACGGTACAGTTAACGATAAAACCTTTGCAGCAACAGCTGACCTTGGAGATAAGAAAGACCAGCTTTACTTTATCACTTACGTAGATACTGTATTCTCAAGTGCTGCAGATTCCTTTGCAGTTTTCAAGTATACCTGGCTCATAGATAAAGATAAAATCGTGCTCATCGAAAATGGAGATAAATATCAGGGTTTTGAGGTAAAGAAAGCTTCTGAGAACGAAATCGTCCTTAAGAATTCAAATTCTATCACTTTGAATCTTGACAAAGATAAAAAGACCTACTTTACAGATTCCTGGTACTTCCAGACCTCAGATGAAGGAAAGGGAAGCACTTCTCCAGAAGGCTATGTTCTCTATCCAGCAAAAGAGCTTAACAGCTCTGGAAATTATACCTTGAGAGGTTTTCCATTCGACACTAACGAAACCTCATCTGACGGATTCTGCTGGAATGCTACCACTTTTGGCGGCTTTAACTATCCTGTAAACAAACACAAGGATTTTGTATCTTCTGAAAACTGGTTGGGTGAACGCCTTCAGTATGTCGAAAAAGACGGGCAGTCTGAACTTGGTAAAGGCAGTCCCGGAAACCATGTAATAGGTGAAGAAGAACTTGTGTATACTACCCGTCCGTCCTCTTCAAAATATGAACTTGTTTCCGACCTTGAACTGAACGCCAACACAACTCCTGAGAAGCTTGGTGGAATGTTCTACTATAAGCTTCCTTGGTTTGGAAAACCATATGTTACCGTTGGAAACGATTCCACCCGGCTTGCAAACCTTGTAGTTTCTCAGACTTCCGACGAGAAAAAAACATTAAAGGTAGGAGAATCCTGGGATCTCGGGAAAAATTACTCTCTGACAGTTAATCAGGTCGATGTTGATGGGGAGAAGGTCTGGTTCACTTTATGTAAAAACGGGGAAGAAATTGAGTCTGGGATTGTGAATACAAACGGTACAGTTAACGATAAAACCTTTGCAGCAACAGCTGACCTTGGAGATAAGAAAGACCAGCTTTACTTTATCACTTACGTAGATACTGTATTCTCAAGTGCTGCAGATTCCTTTGCAGTTTTCAAGTATACCTGGCTCATAGATAAAGATAAAATCGTGCTCATCGAAAATGGAGATAAATATCAGGGTTTTGAGGTAAAGAAAGCTTCTGAGAACGAAATCGTCCTTAAGAATTCAAATTCTATCACTTTGAATCTTGACAAAGATAAAAAGACCTACTTTACAGATTCCTGGTACTTCCAGACCTCAGATGAAGGAAAGGGAAGCACTTCTCCAGAAGGCTATGTTCTCTATCCAGCAACCGACGTTACTGTAGAGGATAAAATTGCTTCAGGTACCAATAATCCTGAAAATGTCTCGAATGAGTCTGTACTCTCCGCTCCTCTCCTTCAGAGTAAGGCTGGTGATTTCAAAAATATTAACAGTAGTCTTCCTGAAGATAATAGTAGTCTTCCTGAAGAAAAAACCGGAATAGAAGCTTCTGCGAAAGCTTCTGGTTTCGAAATGCTTGCAGGAGCTTTCGGAATAGTTCTTTGTCAATCTTTTCTAAAAAGGAGGGATTAAGAGAAATATCCTGAAAATTAGATTAAAAGAGAGTGATCTCTTTAAATTTGCCTCTTCTTCTCTTCCTTTTTCTCTTCCCTTTTCTTTTTCAGCCCATTTTCTTCACATTTTTAACCTTGTGACTGCTCTTGGCCTCTGTTAACTAATTCCTTGTTAGATCAAGAGAAGCGCAATAAATCCGCTCAAAAAGATTCCATCAAAGGTTCCTGCCCCTCCTATGCTTGCAACCGGAGCTCCAAGGTTCTTAATTTTTCCTAAGTTCAGAAGATCGGCTCCAATAAGGGTTCCGAGCACTCCTCCTGCATAGGCTGTGACAACACGGCACTGGTCAACCGGGCAGTCCGGAATATGAATTATTGACGTCAATAAAATCGCAGTAAGGGCAGCTGCAAGAGGCGGGACAAGGGCCGGGGTTGCGACACCTATCCCACGAATCGGCTTTGCTACGGAATGAGTTATAACTGCAACTATTAAGATGCCGGCTCCTGCAAGCAGGAGAGAAGAAGGGAACTTTATAAGAAGGTAAGCTGAAATCAGAACTGGAATAACCGCTCCTCCTACGTTCACAGCAATTGTCGTTTCATTTCTTATCACACGCCGGAACGGAACCCTGTAAGGTACGCCAAAAACACGAACATAAGTATCTCTAACTACCGGGGTATCGGATTTGAGGGTTGCCAGAGGGATATTTATGCCGCTTCCTAGGAGAGACAGTAACAAGATAATGAGTGCATCTCCTATAGAGAAGCCAATTTTCGTAAAAGCGGAAATAACTACTCCGAAAAAGAGAAAACTAAGCCCGAAAATCACAATAAGGATCAGAAGAAGAAGAAATGTAAGGCTAAAAGGAATGTATAAAAGTTGTCTTCTCATGAAATTTCCCCATTTTCTTTATTTCCCCACATATTTAGGAATCCCCACTTTCTTTATTTCTTAATATGACTATGAATCTATTTCTCTTCATTTATGAGTCTATGTGCTGACCTTATTCTTTACACATCCTATTGGAAAGTATCTGCTCTCAGAAAGTCTGCAATTTAAAAAGGCATGTAATTAGAAATTATCTGAGGAAAAAGTCTCTTCTCCTCAGAATTAGATATATCTTACTGCCGGCTTCAGGCATTCCATGCAGATTATTTCTTTCGCGTCTTTATAGACCCTTAGAATCCCGCCAGACTCGGATACCGTAACTGCGATTGCAACCGTATCTCTGCTGATTGCGGCTGCCGAAACATGCCTGCCTCCCAGTCCTTTCTCGATATCTATGTTTTTCGCATCAACGTCAAGGTAGCGACCTGCGGCATGAATAATGCCGTTTTCATCTACCACAAAAACTCCGTCAAGCTGGGAAAATTCCTTTATGGATTCCCAGTTTTTCTTGTCAAGGATAGTCCGGTAAGTCTCATCGTGGCCTGCATAAGGATTCAGTATTAGCTGGTGAGAGCGTTTCAGAACCTCTTCGGAATCACCTATAATGAAGGCTGCTCCTATTTTCTTGCCTTCCCTGCCTGTCAGCACAATATCAAAAGAGATTTTCATAATTGCGCTTATCACTTCTGGCTTTATCCTCTCCTGGCATTCCTTCATCGCTTTTACAAAGGGATTTTCATCGAGGTTATGTACAATAATCGAACTGGAGCCGCGGGTTTCTACTACGCCTACAATAACCCCGCCTTCCTGCTCTCCAAGCACGTATTCTATGGCGGCAGCCTGCTGAAGGTGGTCAGAATTTCCTGAAGCTTCGCGGTTTATCTGGTCACCTAGCTCTTTTAAAGGGTTTTTTCCATCCTTTCCAGTGGAGACCAGATGGTCTATTATGCTTTTCGGGCGCATGGAAATGTAATATACCGGAATTCCCCCAGTTTCGATCCCTTCAAAACTCACCTCTCCGGAAACCATAATTGCGGCAGCATTAAGTTCTCTGGAAATACGGGCTGCCGTTTCTGCAATTATACGTGCTCTATCCATGTGATCCACCGCTTTTTCTTTTTGCAGCAACCGATTTGTGGCTCCACTTTTTTATCTTTAAAGTTAATATTATTTTTTGAGCTAACATTATTTTCTTAAATTACGGTTATTATTTTTTAATTTAGCGTTTTTTCTGGATTGGAATAGTTTACTTTAGGTTAACATTAAGGTCTACTTTATAAATACTTAAGCTTATTTACCACTCAGTACCTATCTCTTATATATTATAATTGCCCTCTAACTACTTCGATTTCACTTATTTCCTTTCTACTTTTTTGTACTCTTTTCCTTTATTCTTTTTTTACAAAGTCTCCATGAGGGTTTACAATTCCTTCAAATACGGGATCTAAACTCAATTTTTCAGAGAAAAGTTAACAGGAAGATTTTTCTGTTACGTTTTTCAATTAAGATTGGTGAATGTTTTGATCAGGACATTTATTGCAGTGGAATTAAACCCCGGTTTTACTGAGAAGATTCGAGAGCTTCAGGAAAGATTCTCTGGTTTTGATCTGAAGTTTGTTGATCCTGAGCTCGTTCACATAACTTTGAAGTTCCTGGGGAACGTGGAAGAATCACGAGTTTCTGCAATTTCCGCAGCTCTCGATTCTATCACATGCGAGCCTTTCGAAGCAAAAGTAGGGGGACTTGGAGTTTTCCCCAAACCTTCGAATCCCAGAGTCCTCTGGCTGGGGGCAACCGGAAATTTCAGGGCGTTACACGACAATGTAGAGAATTTACTAGAACCTTTCAAATTCGAAAAAGATGACCGGGAATTTACTGCTCATGCTACTCTTGCCAGAGTGAAATTCCTCAAGAAGGAGCAGAAAAACTCATTCATAAACATAGTAAAAGAGTTAAAGGATATAGAAATTGGTACTATGTGGGTAAATAAAGTGCTTTTAAAGAAAAGCACACTGACCCCGAAAGGACCGATCTATGAAACTCTGCATACTGTCTACATGGATTAATTTTTCTGTGTTAGATCTTTCTTCTCTTTTTTCTTCCTTAGTAGATCTTTCTTCTGTGCAGTGTGTTCTGTCGTGATACCTACTTTGAATATTTAAGTGTCAGAGCCATTTCTTTGATAGTTTTGGTTAATTCTTTTATTCTCAATTCCAGACTATCTAATATGAATGATTTTAATTAATTGTATAAGAAAATTATTTATGTATTTCATTGACATCCAATTTACTTATTCTTTGAAAGTGTAGTTGAATAACTTTTAATTTCCAAATTTTCCGTACTATTTTTAATCATAATATGTATAATTTTTAAGCTATGTTATTCTTTTATGCTTTGTTTTCTATTTACTTCAGACGAAGCATGCAATTTCTCTGAATATATGTTCTTTGAAATAAAAATCGATATCTAGTAAGAATCACAAGTATTTAATAATCACAAATATTCAAAAGTTTAAATATCATCTTCTCTAAATAAAGTGCAAGCATTAATGGAGGACTCTACGATTAAAGAAGAGATCTGGATTGAAAAATACAGGCCTGTCCGGCTGGACCAGGTTACAGGGCAGGAAGAAGCAATCGAAAGGCTGAAGTCTTATGTAGCGACAAAAAATCTCCCCCACCTCCTGTTTTCAGGACCACCCGGGGTCGGAAAAACAGCCTCTGCAGTCTCGATTGCAAGAGAGATTTTCGGGGAAGATCTCTGGCGTGAAAACTTTATAGAACTCAATGCATCGGATGAAAGAGGGATTGACGTTGTCCGGACAAAAATCAAAAACTTCGCAAAAACTGTTCCTATGGGAGGGGCGGAGTTCAAGATTATCTTCCTGGATGAAGCTGATGCACTGACTTCAGATGCTCAATCTGCACTCCGGCGGACAATGGAGCGTTTCAGCAGTAACTGTCGGTTTATTCTATCCTGTAATTACTCTTCCAGGATTATTGAGCCTATCCAGTCTCGCTGTGCAGTCTTCAGGTTCAGGCGTCTTTCTGATGAGGCTATCAGGAAACGCCTTAAATACATAGCTAAAGCTCAGGACTTGACCGTTACTGAAGACGGATATGAAGCTCTTATATACGTAGCCCAGGGTGATATGAGAAAAGCCGTGAATTCTCTCCAGGCTGCTGCTTTTGTTGAGCCGGAAAAACCTATATCCAGGGAAACCATTTATAGGACTACTGCAACTGCAAATCCGGAAGATATCAGAAACTTGATTGAAACTGCCCTGCGTGGAAATTTCAGGGCTGCTCGGAAGGAACTTAACAGGTTGCTCTATGAGGAGGGCCTTTCTGGGGAAGATATAATTGGACAGATTTACAGGTCAATCTCCGAAATGGATAACCGGATGATTTTGGATCTCGGGCTCTCTGAAAAGCGCATTGTCGAACTTGTAGACATAATAGGTGAGATCGATTTCAGGCTCACTGAAGGAGCTACTGAAAAGATCCAGCTAGAAGCTTTACTCGCGCATTTTGCGCTTTCCAATTCCGATTAAATTTTTAATGAATCGCAATAAAGCTTCTCATACCCAATCTCTCTAAAGAGATTGAAGGGGCTTGAATTCGGCCTTCTTTTATAAAATGAAGCCTACAGAATTAATAAATCCTGATTACCATGTCTGTTGAAATAGCATTAGTAGAAATGTTGGGGTCTGTTCCCCACTGGCTTGCAGTTTTGATTATAGGAGCCATACCCGTTTCCGAACTGAGAGGGGCAATTCCTGTTGCAATGGGTATTTATGGAATGGGGCCCTTCGAGGCTTTTTTCTTCTCAGTAATTGGAAACCTTCTTCCTGTAATCCCTCTTCTGCTCTTCCTTGAGCCGGTCTCGGATTATCTTAGACGCTATTCGATCTTTGACAATTTTTTCACCTGGCTCTTCTCAAGGACTCGCCGGAACAATACCGAGACTTTTGAAAAATACGGACTCCTTGCACTGACGATCTTCGTAGCCATACCTCTGCCGGCTACAGGGGCTTGGTCTGGCTGTGCAGCGGCATTTGTTTTTGGGGTCAAGTTCAAGCATGCGCTGCCTGCAATTGTTGCAGGGGTGATGATAGCAGGAATTGTAGTAACTGCCGTTACTGTAACAGGCATAGGTCTCGCTGATCTAGTCCTGGGAGTATAATTTACCTTTGACCAAACCACATTTTGTCGGTTGATCATTGCCCGCTCTGCTAGGAGTTTTCGATCAAGCCTTTTCTCAAAAGGCTTGCGAGCAAGCAATTTTTTGAAAAAGTTTATTTCGAAACCTTCATATATTTTAAAAATGCCAAATATATATCAACAAATCAAATATAAATTTTCAACTATATTTACACCCAGCTCCTGCTTTTACAACTTCTTGTAGTTTACTCCGTTGTTTGGCAGTTCTCTGGATATTTTGAGGTGACTTTTAATGGCAAAGGCAGATAAGAAAAACAAAAAAATAGTTCAGTCCAAAAAATGCATTGGGTGCGGAATATGTGCTTCTGTTTGCCCTGTAAATGCAAAACTGATTAAGAGTGATAATTTTGATCCAGATACCACTGAACTGGCGATGCGGATCCTGAACGGAGTAGCAACTATCAATGAAGAACTATGTATCCGCTGTGGAGCCTGCTCAAAGATTTGCCCTGTGGAATCCCTAACCGTAGTAATTCTGGAAACCGCAACTGCATAACTTATCTTTTCTAAAAAATAGGAAAATGCTGAGTATCAGCATTTTATTTTTTGTTTTATCCCTTAAGCAAGATACACTGTTAAATAGCATTCAAGGGATGTCCGGTATAATTATATCCGGTATAATTTACAGCATCTCTTTTGCTAATTTTATATCTTCAGCTTTTACAGTTTTCCTGCCCGCGTGTTCTGCAAGTTTTATTGCTTCTCTTGAGATCTCAAGTCCGTATTCTTCCAGAATTTCCGTAAGGGCCATTCCCGCACTCTCACTAACTCTATGAGCACCTGCGGTCCTTATTAAACGCTCAATTGGTGCGAATGGTATTACTTTTGCCATATTATCCTCCAATCTTCTTTATTTGTTAATATATATGCTTATAACCCCTGATTTTGTAATCAGATTCTATAAATAACTTTGCTTGTATTGGGGTTTTTACTTTCTTTCTCGCTTTTAATAGCTTTTTTCTCCTTTATTTTACTTTCCAGAGCTTCTCATTTGTTTTTTATTTAACCCTGAGTTCCTCTTCGGGCTTCCGTATCCATTTCGGGAGTACAGGGAATAGTAAACATTCAGTAAGTTGTGACATAATCTTAATTCCACTGGGCGCTTTCCGGCATAGTTGCGGCTCTGTAGACCGATCCAATCTAATCCAGTCCCGCCTCGGAGTTTCGGTTCAAAATGCGCTAACGATATGTAACTCTCTAGTGTGCTGCTTTTCTCACTGCGCGAGTCTCATCTGGGGAGTACGCTGTCCATTTTGTTCACGTAGTTATAACAGTTAAGTAAGTTTTTTGGTAGGCACTAGTTTTTTTTCGATTATTGGGCATGGAGCGGTTATTGGCACTGAAGTGAGTCAGGTGTAGATCTATTTTTCGAAATCTTGATATGATATTATCTGAATCTAAACAGATATGCTTTTACAGGAACTCCTTGGCATTAATGAAGAGGTCTATTTTATAGAGGATAATTATCTATCCCAGAGAACTATTGAGCGTACTCTTGACTATCTTAAAGGCGTCCAGAGGTATGCAGAGGAGCGCCGGATGAGGCTCCTTAGAGTTCGGGAAGGAGAACATACACTTGGGTTGTTGCTTTTCAATGCAGCAGATGAAGAAGTTCCTGTAGATTTCTGGTCAGTTTTTACAGGAGCTCTTGCGGAAGCTTGCTCAAAAAAAGATTTTGAGGTTCTTACAGATTCTCTCCTTACTTTTAATCTCCCTGAAAGAGATGTTGAGGTTTCTTCGGAAAGCTGGCGAGACGCCGTTAATGAGTACTATTCGATTATGCTTGTAAATCGGAATCTCTGTCAGGGTTGCACTGTCAGACCCGAGTCTTATGGGAGCGTTTTTTCTGAAAATCGTGTGAAAAAGGTGGCAGAAATTTTCGATCTTCTTCAAAAAAAAGATTTTTATCCTAAAGGCAGGATACTTGAAGTCTGCTGTGGAAACGGGATGTCCACACTTGCCCTTTACAGACTAGGGCTTAACCCGCTGGCTGTAGAAATTAACAAATGTACAGTCTGCCAGGGGCTTGAACAGGGAGTTTTGAACCCTCAACGAACGGTTGTAATGGATGCAACTGCTCTTTCCATATATTTCGAGCCAGGAAGCTTTGATGCCGTGATAGGATTTATGCTAGGGCTTGTTTATGAGTTCAATAAAGAATTGTGGATAAATATTATTAGAGAAGCGGTTGCGGTCGCAAATGAGGGCGCTCTCATACTTTTTACTGTTAGCAGCAAGCCTGAGATTGAAATTCTTGCCAGGGCCCTTCTCAGGGTAGGAGTTGAAGGTGAGGTTGTAGATAATACCGATTCTGAGGGAACTTACGATCAGTGGTTTTTTGTAGGAAGAAAACAAAAAGCTTAACTTGCAGGCTACAAATTCTAAGAAATTTATATTTCTGGTTTTTATTTTAACGCTGCAAAATATTCTTAAATTAGGATTACAATTTATTCATAAAACCAATAGAGGTCCCTTATCTCAATGAAGGGAATAGTTACGAGTTTTGAACTTTTTCTAAAAACCGTTTTCTTTAATGTTAACGGCCGAAAAGTATATACTTGTTAACAATACTATATTAAAGAATTCTTATCAGCGCAGGCCTTTCTAGTACTGCGTTTGTATCTCTAAAATTGATTTTCCTCTGGTTGTGGTTACGGAAAGTAGGCTAAACTTAACCGAAAAACCCCCTTTTCCGGTAAAACCACATGAAATTGTACCAAAATCACAATCTGAGGATTTATTCACTTTACTCAAACGGATCAAAATCTTAACCCGGAAAATTCCGGAATCTCAATGAAACCCTCGAAAAAAATTCAAAGTCTACTATCAAGAATAGTAAAACCGGTTATTTTGATTCGTTTTTAAGAGGTTCATCCATGAGTGTAAAAATTACCGAAACCATCCTCCGGGATGCACATCAGTCTCTCTTGGCAACCAGAATGCGAACAAGAGACATGCTCGAAGTGGTTGAACAACTGGACCAGATCGGGTATTTCTCCCTCGAAATGTGGGGAGGCGCCACCTTTGACAGCTGTATCCGCTATCTAAATGAAGATCCTTGGCAGCGCCTGAGGGACATTAAAAAAGAAATGCATAACACCGACGCTCAGATGCTGCTCAGGGGCCAGAATCTCGTAGGGTACAGGCATTATTCGGATGACGTGGTAGAGAAATTCATTACTAAGTCTTATCAGAATGGAATTGACATTTTCCGGATTTTTGATGCGGTCAATGATGTCCGGAACATGGAATTCTCTATCAAAGTGGCAAGAGGGCTTGGTGCTCACGTACAGGGTACGGTCTGCTATACCATAAGTCCAGTGCATACTGTTGATAAATATGTTGAACTTGCAAAACAGCTTGAAGAACTAGAGTGCGATTCCATCTGTATCAAAGATATGGCAGGTCTCCTTTCACCAAACGACGCCACCCAGATAATCAGTGCCATGAAAAAAGAGATTTCCATTCCGATTTCTCTACACTGCCACTGTACCTCCGGAATGGCTCCTATGAGCTATATGGCAGCCTGTGGCTCAGGAGTCGATATTCTTGACACTGCACTTTCTCCCTTGGCCTGGGGAACTTCTCAGCCTCCAACTGAAACAGTCGTAGCCGCCCTTAAAGGCACCCCTTACGATACCGGTCTGGATCTGAATGCTTTTGAAGAAGTCGTTAAGTATTTCAAAACTCTTAAAGAGAAATACCGGGGCATACTTGACCCTATTTCCGAACAGATCGATACTAACGTGCTTATCTACCAGATTCCAGGAGGAATGCTTTCTAACCTCGTCTCTCAGCTAAAGGAACAAAACGCTCTCGACAAGTACGATGCTGTACTTTATGAAATGCCCAGGGTTAGAGAGGAACTTGGATATCCTCCTCTTGTAACTCCAACAAGCCAGATTGTGGGCACCCAGGCGGTTCTTAATGTGCTTATGGGCGAACGTTATAAAGTTATACCTAAAGAAGTAAAGGATTACGTGCGCGGCCTTTACGGTCGTCCTCCTGCTCCCATAAGCCCGGAAATAATAGGCAAGGTAATCGGAGACGAAGAACCTATTCACTGCCGCCCTGCCGATTTACTTAAACCTGAATATGAAAAAAGGAAAAAAGAAGCCGAGGAAATGGGCATTGCTAAATCTGAAGAAGATATTCTTACCTATATTCTCTATCCAGCTATCGCCCCCAAGTTCCTGAAAGGAGAAATGGAAGAAGAAAGTCTCGCAATAGTTGCCCCTGTCCCTGCAGTTCAGCAGGAGCACACAGTCCCAACTCATTTCAAGGTCGAAGTGGATGACGAGATCTACGAGGTTAGAATTGAGCCTCTTGGGGGAGGAATTTCCGTATCTGAAGCTTCTTCCAAAAAGCCGAATGCAGAGTCTGTTAAAGGAGCTGTGAGCATCTCAATGCAGGGTATGGTTCTCTCTCTTAAGGTCAAGGTCGAAGACATTGTTTCAGAGGGCGATACAGTTGCTGTCATCGAAGCTATGAAAATGGAAAATGCTGTTCATGCTCCCCACTCAGGCATTGTAAGAGAGATTTTCGTTTCTGAAGGGGACACTGTATCCCCTGGCGACATAATTATGTCAATCGAATAAATGTAACGAGGTGGAAGGATTATGTTCAAAAAAGTACTCGTTGCAAATCGTGGTGAAATTGCAATCAGGGTTATGCGTGCATGTCGGGAGCTTGGAATTTCAACGGTTGCTGTCTGTTCGGAAGCCGATAAAAATGCTCTTTTCGCCAAATATGCAGATGAGGCCTATCTAATAGGTCCGGCTCCTTCCAGCCAGAGCTATCTGAATATGGAGGCTATCCTTGCAGTTGCAAAAAACACAGGAGCAGAAGCAATTCATCCGGGCTATGGTTTTCTCTCCGAAAACCCTGTCTTTGCAAAGCGCTGTGAGGAAGAAGGAATTGTTTTCATAGGTCCCCCCAGCCATGTAATTGCCGAGATGGGAAGTAAAATCAGGGCCAGAAACCTTATGATGAAGGCTGGCGTACCTGTTGTGCCAGGGACGAAAGATGCGGTTGAGGATGTGGACGAGGCAGTAAAAATTGCAGAAGAAATCGGTTATCCTGTTTTGATTAAAGCCTCTGCAGGAGGCGGCGGAATCGGGATGAAAGTAGTCCATTCCAGGGACGAACTCTCCACTGCACTCAGTTCTACTAGGCAAATGGCTGGCTCGGCTTTTGGGGATTCTTCGGTTTTCATTGAAAAATATGTCGAGGAACCCAGGCATATAGAGATCCAGATTCTTGCAGACGGATATGGAAACACAATTTACCTCTCGGATAGGGAATGCTCCATCCAGAGGAGACATCAGAAGCTTATTGAGGAAGCTCCTTCCCCTATCATGACCCCTGAACTCAGGGCACAGATGGGAGAAGCCGCAATCAGGGTAGCAAAGACAATTGGTTACGTAAATGCCGGTACTGTGGAGTTTCTTTATTCAAAGGGCAACTTCTACTTCCTTGAGGTCAATACTCGCTTGCAGGTTGAGCATGGGATAACTGAGATGGTCACCGGTATTGATATTGTAAGGGAGCAGCTCAGGATAGCCTGGGGAGAGAAGCTTGAGTTTAAACAGGAAGATATCGTTATCGACGGGCATTCTATTGAGTGCAGGATCAACGCGGAAGATCCGTTAAATGATTTTGCTCCTTCTCCCGGAAAGATTCGAGGATACCGGTCTGCAGGTGGGCCTGGAGTTAGAGTGGACAGTGGAGTACATACAGGCTATACGATTTCTCCTTATTACGATTCAATGATTTCAAAACTCTGTGTCTGGGCAAAAACAAGAGATGTAGCAATTGCCAGGATGGAAAGAGCTCTCTATGAATATGTCGTCGTTGGAGTTAAGACAAATATACCCTTCCATAAAGCGGTGATGCGCAACCCTGCCTTCCGCAAGGGTGATCTTACAACGGCTTTCATTGAAGACCATAAGATTCTGGAATCGGTTGAAGAGGTTGTCAAAGCAGACGCTGAAAAGGGGGCTACTCTTGCTTCGGCTCTTGAAGCAAAAGACAAAAAAGTTGCGGCCATCACTGCTGCCGTGCACGCCTATGTGAGCATGGCACAGAATACACAGCAGTGATACGTATCCTCCTAAGAAAGGGATGGGTTCTGGTCAGTCAGACATGAAACAAACTAAACTAAAAAATTATATACGGTGGAACGCATACAGTTGTATGGGGTGCACGGATGGGAGATAAAAGATCTCGAATTATCAAGGCACTTAAAGATGCACAGAAAAGTCCTGTTTCCGGAGAGGAATTGGGGCTAAAGTTAGGGATCTCAAGGACGATGGTCTGGAAGTATATCAAGTCCCTTCAGGCTGATGGTTATGAGATAGAATCATCTCCAAAAAGGGGATATGTTCTGAAATCCGTACCTCAACTCCTGTACCCGGAAGAAATCCAGATGGGGCTCAAGACAACTCTTCTAGGGAAAAAAATCCAGTATTTTGAAGAGGTAACTTCTACAAATAGCATTGCAAAAGAAATTGCAGCATCCGAAGAAGAAGGCACTCTTGTGATTGCTGAAGTCCAGAAGGGTGGTCGCGGCAGGATGGGCAGGGAATGGATCTCTCCTCATGGTGGGATCTGGATGTCTGTGATCCTAAAGCCTGGAATTCCTCTGAGGCATGCTTCAAGGCTTACTCTGGTCGCAGGGCTTGCGGTTGCAAATGTTATTCGTAGTATGGGCCTTGATGCCCGTATCAAATGGCCAAACGACGTTCGCATTAATGGAAAGAAGGTCTGTGGAATTCTTACTGAGGCAAAAGCTGAAGTGGATAGAGTGGACTATGTTGTGCTGGGAATAGGGATTAACGTAAATATGGATTTAAAAGATATCCCTGAATCTATCCGTGCAGGCTCCACAACATTAAAAACCGAGCTTGGAAGGCATATCAAAAGGGTCTCGTTCCTTCAAGATTTTCTTTTCGAGCTTGAGCAGCAGTACATAAATTTCAAGACCCAGCCTTTTTCACACATTCTCAATGACTGGCTTGCTCTTTCCGATACCATCGGAAAAGAGGTTAAGGTCACTACACCTTCACGAATTATAGAAGGTAAAGCCGTAGGAATAACCCCCGACGGAGCTCTAGTAATAAGAAAAGCCGACGATACCAAAGAAGAAATTATTGCAGGCAGATGCATTTATGCGCGTCCCAGATAAACAAGGAATAAAGGAGGTTAAAGAGACAAACCTTGTTTCTCTATTTTTCTTTTGCCTCCTTATCTCCCTATGCTTCTCAGTATTTTTTTACTCCATGTCACCTGCTTTAGCTGCTGACGATGACGAAAGGCTTTCTATTGTTGCTGACAATGAAGACAGGCTTTCCATCATTATCATCAACGGAGGAGAGATTTATGTAAGGTCGGGTGATGCTCATAACTTTTCACAGGATTATCAACTTTATATAAAGGGCACAGATACTGAAGGCAAAAGAATCTGGATTGAACTTAGCAGAAATGGAGTTCTCCTTCAGGATGATATAGTTACTGAAGGCTCTCAGTTTGTGTATTCTAAGAATTCTACCGAAATCTTTAATCTGACCGTGGATACGATATACAAGGGAGCCGATGGAGTACTTGTGAAGTTCTCACCTGTATACCAGTATCTTGATACCAAGCTTCCTGCGCCTCAAATGCCAGCCGAATCGCTTGAAAATACTTCGAATAATGCCTCTTCCATCGACCCTGAACTAGAAACTCAAGTCAAGGGTTTTGATATGCCTATTTTTCTCCTTGGGCTGGGAACCGTGCTTCTGGTGACAGGTTTCTTTGCAGGAAAAGGGAAGAAAAAATAACTTCTTAATAACTGAAAAACAGATTAATTTAAATTGAATAACAAAGGAAATCGGATAAAAGTGGTGAGAGAAAACTCATTTAAAAGGAATAAACCGGGGACATTTTTCCTGAAACTGATTTTTGTCGCCGGTTTCCCGAGTTTTCACTCATTGGAGAATTTAACGTCCCCTTTTTCGATGAGGAGTTTGAGATCTTCAAGACTCATACGAGCGTTTTTCTGAAGCTTTTCGCGGGCATCACTGTGTTTCTGGCTTACTTTGTGCTCTTCTTTTGTAAGCTGTAAATCTTTTAACCTATCCAGATATAAGGAAAGTTCTTTCCTATTATTGGCAATGCTGGTCTTGAGCGGATCAATTTTTTCTTTAATTGAGTTTATATTCGTGATTTTATCCGTAAGCTGGGCATGGTATGTATTAGCTTCTTTTCGAATTTCATCAGCAGATTTGAAATTTTCTAGCATTTCCAGGTGGCAGGCCTGAGATTCGTCTGAAAGAGCCTGGATCTTTTCATGGATTTCATCCCCTTTCTTATGGATTCCTTTTGACTCTTTATAACTATCCTGGATTTGCGCATGTAGTTTATTTGCCTTCTTTGCAGCTTGCAGGCGTTTACTGAGATCATTCAATTTCTGGAATATTTTAATTTCCACTGCTAAAGGCAGTTCTTTATTAAGAAAAGCGTCAAGCTCGGCTTCATAAGCTTTCGTGAGAGATTCCACACTTCCGTGGGAACATTTATTGCATTCGTCCCTCTGTTCCTTGAGTTCTGCAATCCCTGAAAACAGTTCTTGAGTCTTTGAATTCACATCACTTCTTTTTTCCTTGTACTCACTAATTGCTTTGTTGATCTCGTCCCTTTTATCCCTTAGTTCTTGTGCTTTTGCAACCTTTTCCTTAACCTGATGATTCAGAGAGTCTCTCTTTTCCCTTAGTCCGTCGATATCGGTCCTGTTAATCTTCAATTCCTTAAAAATCGAAGCCAACTGCCTTTCGCTTTTCTCTATCCTGCTCCTGAGCTCGTTTACCTTGCCCTTCAGCTCCCGTTCGTTAAGGTTTGAAAGGTCGGCCGTTGCAATTTCTGTGCTTGAAACGTCGTTGGTCATGTACTATCTCCAGCGTATTTTCGAAAAAGGGTTATACTTTCAACTTTTCCCAGTAATTCAGGGCTTCCTCGTGGTTTTTTATTTTGGTGCTGAGCCATTTATGCTGGGATTTGCTTTTAGAAATCTCTTCACTCTTGCTGCCGTCATCCTCTGCAAGTTGCTTTCCCGACTGTATTAGTTCATTTAGTTCCAGATTTGAATTCCTGGCTTCCTCCATTCTGGCATCGGTTTGCAGGAGGACGTTTTCTCCAAGTCCGGCTGCCCGAATAATTTCACGCAGGTTTTCCATAAATGAGTCTTTAAGTCTCTTCTCCTCTTCGGGTTCGATCTGCCCTTTGAGTTTTTTGAGTTCTTCCTTGACTTTACTTACAGTAGTCGGGTCAAGCTTAGGGAAGACATCTTTTTCAAGGAGAGCCTCGGTCTGATGGTAAAACTGCTGGCGCTTCTCCTTGAGGACTTCTTTTCTCTCCTCCATCCGGATTCTGGAATTCTTTGCGTTTTTTGCAGCTTCTTCGACCTGGTTCAGCCTGATGCCCAGTTCTCCAAATTCTTTTTTATCTTCTTCCAGAAACCGCCTGTGTTTTTCCACAACTGCGGAGATCAGCTCCTCTTCGGTCAGCACTCTGATTCCGGCTTCGTCAATGTTCTCAGTCACTGTATCACGATCTGAATTTTTATTTTATACTATGTTGCTCTATTCCGGTATATAATCAGCCCTGAAAGCCAGTGGCTTGACTTTCACTGACTCAGTCTCTCCTGGGGATCAGTCCGATAATATTGTCGGATTAAACCCTGAATATCTGGGCGTGAGGTACGCCATCAATCACTATCACTGAATCAGGATCAATTAACCCACATTTTATGGCGAACTCGATTGTTTTTTCTCCAAAAAGATTTGCAGTTGTAGCTTCTTCAAGGGCTTTCTTGAGTTCTTCTTCGGAAACGCATTCCCCTTCATAAAAGGCCCTGCTGATCTCCACTACGGTTTTACCGTGTTTCAGGGTCTTTCCGAGCACTTCCTTATCGCAGGCCGCAACAAGGACATGCTCCCCATTTTTATAAATCTTTATATACATACTCTCCCTTTTAAATAGTATTGCCCTTTTAGTATTTACAGCTTAACCGTCTTTATTTTATCTGTAGCTGATTTATCAACTTTAATGTCTTAGAAGATATTTGATATCTTGAAGCTCTTTGTGTTGTAAATTTATTTAACAGCTTTTATGTGTTCTAGATTTGGTTTGAAAAGGTCTCCTTTGGCTACCATTTTCTTTATGATATCTTCTGCATGAGTTCTATCAATTCCATGCTCTCTTTCAGCTTCTGCATATACTTCTTCCAATGGGGCTCCTTCCTTTCCCGGATATCTCTCACAGACTTTTTTAATCATATCTTTCAGAATCTTTATCTTATTTCTCTGGCTCATGCTTGTGCCAGAAGCGATTATATCTGCATCAAGAGCTCCGGTCTCGGGGTCAACACCTACGTTTTTCAGGCAATTCATAGTTATTCTGATAGTTCTTTTTGCATCCTCAAGCGTGACTGTATTGCTCAAGCGGACTCTTGCGCTTGCTTCAGAGAGGCGAACAAGTGCCTCAAGCTGTCTGGCAGTTACGGGCACAGGGGTATTTTTGCTCTCTCCTGTTTTTCTGAGATCCGTGTAGAAATTTATGAGGTAAACCCTCGCATCTTCCTCCATTACAGGAAATACGTTCTTGCGGGCGTATGCAACATATTTTCTCATGATTTCAGGCTGTATGACAGGTTCAATAACCTCCATTTCAGCGTCGACAAAATCTTCCGTAATATGGGAGCCAGGAAGTTTTTCCCGTTGCTCGAAAAGTTCTCCTGCATAATGAGATTGTAGAATATGGTTAGCAATTCTGGTATCCAAACTATGGTCAGGAGTATCAAGCAAAACAAATATAAGATCAAAACGGGAAAGCAGGGCGGGAGGCATGCTTATCTGCTCTGCAAGGCCTTCGTACCTATCAAAACGTCCATATTTCGGATTTGCAGCTCCCAGGAGAGCACAACGGGATTTAAGCGTGGCAATGATCCCTGCTTTGGCAATACTTATGGTCTGCTGTTCCATTGCCTCGTGCAGGGCGCTTTTATCCTCTGTTTTCATTTTATCCATTTCATCAACAGCAGCGATTCCCATGTCAGCCATGACAAGGGCACCGCCTTCAATTGTCCATCTGCCGTCGTTTAGGTCGTCTTTTACAGCAGCAGCAGTCAAACCGCTTGCTGACGCACTACGCCCTGAAGTAAAAACTCCTCTGGGAGAAAGTTTGACCACATAGCGCAGAAGCTGGGATTTTGCAATTCCAGGGTCTCCTACAAGCATAACATGGATATCGCCCCTTATTCTGGAACCGTCAGGAAGGTTTTTCACAACGCCCGAAAATAATTGAAGGGCGAGGGCTTCTTTTATTTCTTCGTACCCATAGATCGAAGGCGCAACAGAGCCGACAATTTTTTTGTAGATTTCAGGGTCACGGGAAAGCTCAAGAATCTGTTCCTCATCTTCAGCAGTTATTTCAAGTTCGTCGTAATCTTTATCCAGTTGCTCTATAGAATTTGCTTCAAGCACAAGGTCATAGAATGTAGATTTTCCATCTTTCAGGGTGCGCTGTCTGGATCTCAGAATTCCGTTAATTATGACCCTGTCTCCAGGAGTGACATTTCCTGTCAGATCATCTTCAGAGTCTACCTCAAGACTCTGGGGCTGTGAACCACCTTTGAGGTTTTCAGGTGATTCCTGAATCTGGAGCTTCTGAGCATCGATAAAGGTGGAATCCTCAATTATTACCTTGAAAGGCCCTTTCTTTCCACAGGTTTCTTCTTCACAGCCTGCAAAGGGCTCTTCGAATTTGAAGCTGTTTTGCTCCGCAATAGTCACATGTCCGCATCTGAGGCACTGGAAGGCAGCTTTAGTAATCCTTGGCCTCACTTCTGTTGCTTTCCTTATCATTCCCTCGATTGCGACAAATTTGGAGAGATGTTTGCTTCTGAGCTCCCTTATAGATACTCTATTCGGGATTTTTATTATCCTTACATGAGCATGTTCAAGGCTTTTCTCAACAGGAAGGTCGATTTCTTTCAGGGCAGCTTCAGCCGCCTGTATAAGTTCTCCCGGATGTTCAAGAAACTCTTTTGAGAGCTCTCTGTCAAACTTCTCGATATCTGTAAAATCCACACCAAGGCTTCGCTGATCTGGATACTCGTTTGCAAGCTGGAGAATTTCATTCCAGTAATAGTCTTTAAAAAACCTTTTTAGCCTTTCATCCCACTTGCTTTCTGTTTCAGTCATATCGTTCTCTATCTGGCTTTAGGTAAAATTTTCACTCTTCGTTACAAGATTTTCTGTTTAAAAAATATTTTAAAAAAAGTTAAAAATACGTATCATAAATCCTGATGTAAAAACAGGTTTATTCTCATATGAACTTTTCCATGCTTTCCGAAGCTTCTGTTTCATGGCTATCAGACTCTTTTAATGCATATCCCATTTTTCTTTCGGTTTTTCTTATTATGCCCCGTAAAGTCTGAACTTCCCTCGAGGTTAGTCCTGCTCTTCCGAATATTCTCCGCAGCATCAAAAAAGTTTTATCTTTTTTATGGGGGGGATAGTCGATTTCCTCCAGCAGTTCTCCTAGATGCTCGTATAGAAGCTGGAGATCAAACCCATCGGCAAGGGGATTATTTCCTCCTTCCAGATCTGAGAGTTCGTAAAGCACCACTGCAACGGCATGTGAAAGATTCATAATAGGATAAATTTCAGAAGTTGGAATCGTAAAGAGCATATCAAAACTTTTGAGCTCATCATTCCGGAAACCGGCATCTTCACGCCCAAAAAGAATTGCAATTGTCCCGCTACAATCTTTAAGTTTCTCTTTGAGTTCTCTGGAGGTATAAAGTGGAAGCCGGATGTGCTCTCCAGTTTTCAAGCTTGTTACTCCAGTAGTTCCTATTTTCAGGCTTGCGCCTTTTACGGCCTCTTCAAGCGTTGAGGTAATTCTTGCTCCTTCAAGGACGTCTCTTGCATGGGATGACATGGCTCTTGCTTCCCCTTCGAGTTTACAGGGATTTACAAGCACAAGATCAGTATATCCGAAGTTTTTCATTGCTCTTGCAACGGATCCGACATTTCCCTGGTACATAGGCTCTACAAGTATTATACGAATCTCAAGTGACAATTTTCTCAATCCTTTTTAAAATCAGTTTTCAAGTGTGATTGCATCTTCCATACAGACAGTCACACACATTTTGCAACCAAGGCAGTAGGACGGGTCCTTTAAGACACAGACCTTTCTTCCGTGCTTCTCTTCTATTGAGTAAACCCTCGGACCTTTCGGGCAGGCGGCCTTGCATTTACCACAGCCTGTACATTTCTTCTCATCAATATATATTTTCATGCAGATTATTTTTCCAAAATTATTTTTCCATATATTTCTGCCTCATTGTTGTTAGTCTATTGGGCTTGTAAGGTCTTGTTGTGATCTCTTTTTCTTGTTTCATTCCTTCCCTGTTTTAAATTTGATTTTTTAGTCCTTGTTTTCTTTTTAATTTCTTCTCTTCTTTAATTCAGAAATCTTATCTATATACTCAGATATATTAAGTCTTAAGTTGGCAGATGAGGTGGAAAAATCAAACCACAGGTTCAGTTACTATATTGGCTTCAACTGCATCTAAAGTTTAAGTTCAAAGATTGTTCTATGTTTAAATTATAAATATAGTTATTTTTAATAAGAAATGGTGATTAAATGACTCTTGAACAGATTTTAAAAAATACATTTAAAGGAGAAACGACCGAGGTTGGCTGGTATCTTGCAATGTCAAAGATTGCCGAGAGGGAAGGATTTGCTGATGTTGCAGTTTATCTCCGCCAGATCGCCATGGACGAGGCATGGCATGCTACTGAAGTAGCTGAAATTCTCGGACTTGTTAAAGAAACAACCCTTGAAAATCTGGAAATGATGCTTGAAGGAGAGAGTAAAGCCGAAGTCGAGAAAGCTGAAGCTGCAGAACTAGCTAGGAAAGAGGGCAATACAAGAGCTGCTCTTTTCTTTGAGAGAGCATCTTTGGACGAAGCCAGGCATAAAGCAGGTCTTAATGGATTCCTTGAAAGGCTGAAAAAACAGCAGTAAAGAAAAACGGATCTTTTGATCCTTCTTTTTTCCATATTTATAATTTTTAAATATAAGTTTAATAATTAGCTGCACTGCTTACCGTAATTCGGTTGGTTAATTATAAAAAGCTGGGTTGCATCAGGCATACAGTTTTATATTATTTCGAGTAATATAGTCTCTGGGTCTGAAATCTTTTCCCGGATTCTAGATATATTCAATCCGGATAAGTGGTGGAATATCGGATTCTTCACCTTCTGTATTGGGGTCTAATTTCAGGGGGAGCTGAATCAAAAACTCGCTGTGTCTGTTAATTGATTCAGTAATCGGTCAGCTCTGATCTATGAATTTAGCTTTTGCTTCCGATTTTCGACGCCGGTCTTAGGCTTAAATAATGATGTTAAATCTAAGACTAGTAACAATAAAATTGTGAAACAGACATCAAATCAAACAAATTTTGAAAATAAAATATTAAATCGAACAAATTTGAAATAAAGAGTAAACTAAACAATCTTGAAGTAAACATGGATCAATTGAGTTGGAGGAATGTATAATATGGTTAGTCGTGAGTATGTTAAAGGTGATCTTCCCGAGAAAGCTGCAATCCTGCAAAGAGATGGCGAAACGTATGCAATTGCTCCCCATATTCCTGGAGGAATCGTATATCCTGAAACGCTTAGAAAAATAGCTGATATTGCAGAAAAGTATGGGGCTGCAGCCCTTAAGATTACCTCGGCCCAGAGGATTGCAATTGTAGGATTAAAAGAAGAAGATCTGGACGCGGCATGGGGAGAACTAAATCTAAAACCCGGAGCTGCTATAGGACTCTGTGTCCGCAGTGTTAAAATTTGTCCTGGCACTACTTTCTGCAAGAGAGGCAAACAGGATTCAGTCGGTCTTGGATTAAAGCTTGATGAAAAGTACCACGGGATGCAGCTTCCTTCCAAGTTAAAAATGGGGGTTTCCGGCTGCCAGAACTCGTGCTCCGAACCTATGATTAAGGATATAGGGCTCATGGGTACGGCAAAGGGTTTTACTTTATCCGTTGGTGGCAGTGCAGGACCCCGCCCTAGACTAGGAAGTGTAGTGGCAAAAGACCTTTCCGAAGAGCAGGCTCTAGATCTTGTTGAAAGGATAATTAACTTCTACAAAGGATACCCAAGGCCAAGAAGAATCGGAGAAGTAATTGACGAGATCGGGCTTGAAAAATTCAAAGAAGAGATCGGATTGTAAAAAGTTCTCCTGGCTTTCAGAGAGCTTTTCAAACGGACCAACATCAAGCCTTTTTGAAAAGATTTGTAATTGACTTTTTCTTTTTCTTCATTTTCACTTTTTACTTTTTTGCCGCCTAATTTTTTATTTCTTCCGTCTGGAAGAATTCTATAAGATTATTTTATTATTTATTTATTATAATTTAACTATTATTTTATAATTTTCGTTTTTTTCTTTCTCGTTTGAGTACTTTCACTCCACTCATTTTTGCGACTCAGTGGGCTTTTTAATCTTCTGTTTAATAAAGATAATGTTTAAATATAATAGATACAAACACTAACAGACTATACAAACCTTATGCAGACAGTCGCTACGGCTATCATTCTGTCTTTACTATCATTGATGTTCTGTAACGTGACAATTGTAAAAGCAGTACTAGTCCCCAGTTTTTGATTCGTACATAGGAGGAATAAACTATCAGTGAGGAAATGCTTTATTTTTCTGGGCTCTCGGATGCACTAAGAATGACGTTTGTCCAGATTATGATATTCAGTGCAATAGCCCTTGTAATTTTCTTATATGGTCTGATAACTGACTTCCAGAAATGGGGGACAGGAGTCACAGGTTATGCTCTTGAACCTCAGGAAGGAAAAAAAGGAAGTGCGATCACATTCTTAAAAACCTGGTGGAAGCAGGTAACAGCAAAACCCCATAACGGACATGGAAAGCCTATTCTGGAAATTCTCATACTTGACATTCTCTTCCAGAGGAGAATTCTCAAGAGAAGCCCTATTCGCTGGATCATGCACTTATGTATTTTTGGAGGCTGGATGACCCTCTTTGCCCTGTCAGGGTTGATGTTTTCAGTCGAAATGATCGAAAAGATCGGAATCGAACTCCCGTTTACCCCCGCCGAGTTTAGAGATATGCTCGCCATTCCGAACTATATCTTTGGGTATATCCTGCTTATCGGGCTTCTTATAGCAATAGTAAGAAGGCTGTTTGTCTCTGAAGTCAGGGAAGCTTCCATTATGTATGATTGGGTCTTGCTCGGAGTCATTTTCATAGTTACGATTTCCGGTTTTCTCGCCGATGGAATCCGAACAGGATTTATCTGGAGCTTTGGGCTTGACCCCTCAGTAGCACCACCGGCAGCGCTCTTCCATTCTATATTTTCCCTGATCTTCTGTATCGCATGTATCCCATACACTAAATATATTCATGCAATCGCCATGCCACTTGCACTTCTTGCAAATAAAGGAGGCGAATAAAAATATGGCAAAACGTACCCCTTCAATCGATACGAAGAATCTTACCGCAGTTCAGCTCATGGAGCTTGACGCCTGCGTTCGCTGCGGTGAATGTGTAAAATGGTGTCCGACTTATGACGCTTCCGGTGGGAAACCAGGATTGGCCCCCAGGGATAAAATCCTGCGCTGGAGGCAGTTCATGAACAAGTCCTACGGGTTTAAAGCAAAACTCTTTGGTCCGCAGGAAATTCCTCAGTCCGAACTTGAAGAATTCAAAGACGATATCTACGGTTGTACTACGTGCGGTGTCTGTGGAACCGTTTGTGAGGCAGGTATTAACACCGTGGAACTCTGGGAAGCCATGAGGGCAAACCTTGTCAAGAAAGGAATCGGGCCTTATGGAAAGCTGGCTGGTACAACTAAAACAATAAAGCAGTACCATAATGCTTACATGCTTGACCAGAAGGACAGGCTTGCCTGGGTTCCCCCAGATGTGAAAATTGCAGATAAAGCAGATATTGTCTATTTCACTGGCTGTACTGCAGGATACAAGCAACTTTCTCTTGCCTTTGCGACCTCACGTGTGCTTAACAAGCTGGGCATTAAATTTGCCATGCTTGGGGAAGAAGAATGGTGCTGCGGTTCAAACCCTATCAGGACAGGCCAAATAGGTTACCAGGATGTAGCCCACGAAGCTGCAAAACATAACGTAGAAGCTCTTCAGAAAAAAGGTGCCAAAAAGGTTCTCTTTGCATGTGCAGGCTGCTTCCGTGCTGCAAAGGTCGACTGGCCCAGGCTTCTAGGTAAAGAACTGCCTTTTGAGGTTGTTCACATCACAGAATTCCTCGCAGGCCTGATAAAAGAGGACAAAATCAAATGGGAAAAGTCTATTAACAAGACAGTTACCTATCACGACCCCTGTCACCTTGGCCGCCATGTTGGCGTCTTTGATGCTCCCAGGTATGTGCTCTCCCATATTCCGGGCGTTAAGTTCGTTGAAATGGACAGGGTAAAAGAATTCCAGCGCTGTTGCGGAGCTGGAGGTGGTGTAAAGGCAGGAATGGGTGATCTTGCTGTGGCAATTGGAGAAGCCAGAGTTAAGGACGCCCTTGAAACCAATGCAGACATCCTCTCTAGTGCTTGTCCCTTCTGTAAGAGGAACCTCTCGGATGGTCGGGATGCCCTTAAAGCTGACATTGTTGTAGAAGATGTCATCGAGCTGGTTGCAGAGGCTCTAAACCTCAAAACTCAGTAAAACCATTTTAAAAAAGGCTTGACCTTTCAAATCTTTTAAGAAAAGGTTTGAGCAAAAGCAGAGGTTTTAGACTTCAAAACTGGTAAGCTAAAAGAGTAAAGGCTGGATCTCCAGCTTTCTTTATTTCTCTTTTCTTTCTTTTTATTTTCATATAGCAAAACTTAAATACCGATAATTGCTTTCCCATCAACATGTACATTCCTTATGAATTCCTTGGAAAAATTTTTATATATCTGGTTCTTTTTTCTCTTGTAGGAATCGGGATCGCTCTGTTCATAGGGGCATATTCAGTTAAAAAACACAGGATTATTTTTCCAGGGTTCATTCTGTTCATGCTTTACCTCTTTTATTCCCCTTCAAAATGGCTCTGCAGAGCTTTTAGGATTAGGGATACCCTTGTTGACGATATCCTCATTGACGTTCGGAATGCTGCCATGTATGATGATTTCGTGCGTGTTAAAGGAAAGAAAATTTTGCTTCTTCCTCAATGCCTGCGTCATCCGAGCTGTAAAGCTAGATGCGACCCGGTTCACGGGTATGAATGCAAAAGATGCGGATTATGTGATGTTTCAAAAATCTCCGAAGCTGCCGATAGGTGCAATTTCCAGGTTTTTGTAGTGCCTGGGGGAAGTTTTGTTAAAAAAATCTTTAAGGAATACAGGCCTGAAGCTTGTATAGGCGTTGCCTGCTATAATGAGCTTTCCGAGGATATGCAGGCTGTGTCTTTTGTTCCAGTCCAGGGTGTTCTTCTTCTAAAGGATGGCTGCTTCAATACTGAAGCCAATGTTGAGGAAATTATTCAAAAAATGGAGATGTGCAATGTATAATTTCATTGGAAAAACTCTTTTTTATTTCATCGTCACCTCCCTTATTCTCTCTGGCATAGCTCTGGTTGTCAGTAAAAGAAGTCTTACAAGAAACGTGTACCTTGCAGGCTTTTTCGCAAATGTACTTGATTTTTTTTATTTGCCTCTAAGGAACATTTTCCTTAAATTTTCCGATACACGAGTTCTGGATAAATGGATGGCATCTCTGAAAAATCGAGCCTATAAGTCTGATTTTGCAAAAACAAAAAAGAGGATTCTTCTGGCTCCACACTGCATGCGGAGTCTTGACTGCCCGGCTTATTCTACTCAGACAGGGATACAGTGTAAATCCTGCGGGAAATGCGTCTTTACTCAGTTGAAAAAAGATGCTGAGAAATATGGGTATAGATTATTCATTGTTACAGGTTCCTCCTATGTAAAGAATATCCTTAAAATGGAAAGTGCCGACGGTGTCCTTATGATCGCCTGCGATTACGAAATCAACAAGGTAATGCGTGCGCTTAAAGGTAAGGGAGTTATAAGTTACGGAATTCCTATGGAAAGGGACGGCTGCTTCGGAACAGAAGTGAATTATCAGAATGTCCTTGATGTTTTTGAAACTTTTAAAAATTGAGCTGAATCAATAAAAAAACAAATCTTCTATATTTATTTTGAAAATCAATCTTATTTCTCAGGAGAACCTTTCTTTGATTTGCCAATGATCTGTCTTATTTACCCAGAATTTCTTTTCATTTTATTTGCCTTCCCCATTCTATCGTAATTTTAAACTAATATCAACACTTTAAATGCTTCCAATTACACACATATAATATGAGGATATTTCAGGGTCTTTTGAAGGTGCTACTTGCATGTATGATGTAATCATTATCGGTGGTGGTCCTTCCGGAGCCTCGGCTGGAAGAAGGGCAGGAAAACTTGGACTAAAAACACTTCTGCTTGAGAAAGAAAATTTTCCTAGATACAAACCTTGCGGAGGTGGACTTTCAGAGCATGCGATGTCTTATCTCGATTTTGAACTTCCTCAGGATATTATTGAATGGGGTGTTACAGGGGCAAAGATCATTTTCAGGGATCAATCAATCGAGGTACACAAGGATCATCGGGTATCTGTGCTCGTATCCAGGAGCAAATTTGACAATTTCCTTCTTGAAAAGGCAAAAGAAACGGGGATCGAAGTCCATACAGGAGAAAAAGCTCTGTGCTGCAGGGAAATGCCTGACTGCATTGAAGTTGATACCAGGCAGGGGACATACCAGGCAAAATTCGCGATAATTGCAGAAGGCGCTCAAGGACTTGTCAAAACCTGTGTACGGCCCACGGATAATAAAGACGAATATGGAATTTGCCTTGTCACTGAAGTTCCTGCCGACGAGAGTGAAATTGAAAAGCGCCTGGGAAAAGCCACGGAACTGCATTTTGGGGCCGCAGGCGGCGGATACGGCTGGATTTTCCCTCATAAAACCTATTATTCCGTTGGAATTGGCGGGATTATCAAGGATTTTCCACATCCGAAAGAGTCCATGCTTGAGTTTCTGAAGGAAAATGGCTTTTCCGGAGAGTATAAACTTCACGGGCACAAGATCCCCTGGGGAGGACTTAAGCGAAAAGTAATGGGTTCAAGGGTCCTTCTAAGCGGAGATGCTGCCGGATTTGTCGATGCTTTTTCAGGTGAGGGGCTTGCCTATGCCATCAGTTCAGGGCAGTTTGCGGCTGAGACAGTTGCAGGGGTTTGCCTACAGGGCAAAAATCTGAAAGATCTAAGCAAATATGAGACTCTCTGCCGGAATGAGTTTGGAACTCACCTCAAGTATTCGCTTATGTTTTCCAAGATAATGCATCGTTTCCCTGACCGGACATTTAAGATTTTCACATCAAGTAATAAAATGCTTGATAAATATCTTGAGGTTATGGATTTCACGATTGATTATAAGGATTACCTGCGCTGGTGTCTTTTAAACTTCAAACTCAGGTAATTCAGAAGGCGTTTAGAAAACAGAGAGATTTTAAGCAAATCTCTTGATGTTATGGATTCAAGTATTGATTATAAGGGTTATCTTTATTGGTCATTAATTGCTTGCTCTCTCTTTTTCTTCATAAGGTTCAAGCTCACGTAATAAAACCAATAAGAACTTTTTAGAGTACTCTTTTTCTTTCCTTTACCTTTTTATCGCTCCAGCCATTATATCTATTTTAAGGGCAGTTTACTCCTGCCTTTATAAAGTTTCACTTATTCCGTAAGCGGGGGGCTTAGCATGTACGATTTGATTATAGTAGGGGGAGGACCCTCTGGAGCATCGGCAGGAAGGACAGCCGGGAAAAGGGGACTTTTAACCCTTTTAATCGAGAAAGAAAATTTCCCCAGATACAAACCCTGCGGGGGAGCTCTTTCTTCTTATGGTTTATCTTGCCTGGATTTCAAGCTACCTGAGTCCGTAATCGAGAGAAATATCTCAAAGGTAAGGGTTCATTTTCGAGGTCGATTTGTAGAAGGAACGAAAGAAACGGACTTAGCCGTACTGATTTCAAGAAAAATTTTTGATAATTTTTTGCTTGAGAAAGCCAGGGAAACTGGAATTGAGGTTCATACCGGGGAAAAGGTTCTGGACTTGATTGAAAAAGAAGATTGGGTTGAAGTCCGAACCACTGATAACACCTATCTGGGAAGGTTCGTCCTTATTTCAGAAGGTTCAGGTGGGACTCTTAAATATAGGGTAAGGCCGAGAGATAAAAAAACAGAATACGGGCTGGGTTTGGTGTCGGAAATTCCTGATAAAGATGAGACTATAAGGAGTCGGTTTCCAAGCACTATAAATATTCATTTCGGGATTGCACAAGGAGGATATGGATGGATCTTTCCTCATGCAGGATATTATTCTGCAGGTATTGTAGGAACAGCTCAATATCTTGGGCATCCGAAAAAGGTACTGCTGGATTTTCTGGAGGAAAACGGCTTGTCAGGTGACTTTCCAGTTCGTTCCCATATTATTCCCAAGGGAGGGATAAAAGGAAAAACTCTCAGTTCAAGGCTGCTTTTAAGCGGAGATGCTGCCGGGTTTGTCGATGCTTTCACAGGAGAAGGCATTTCATATGCTATCCGATCAGGACAGCTTGCTGCAGAGACTGTTGCCAACCTTGTTATGTACAGTCTGAAGTTAAGTAGCCTCAAAGCCTACGAGTCCGCCTGCAGGCAGGAATTCGGGAGTTACCTTGCCAGTTCTCTTAAACTGGAGAAAATAATGCATCGCTTTCCTGAGATCTCTTTTAAACTGGCTGTTAGCAACAGAGATATTTTAGATAAGTATCTGGATGAAGTGGTAGTCAATAGAAATTATAAAGATTATATCCGTTGGCTACTACTGAATTTCTGCCTGATTGAATCTGTTTCCAAAATAAAGTTTCTTAAACTGGAAGGAACCGATAAGGACTGATTTAAAAATAAAGGAAGATAATATGGGGAAAAACAAGGAAAATGAGAATACAGAAAAAATGAATAAAGAAGCAATAATAAAAAGAATAGAAAAGATAATGAAGAAACCGAGATGAGGAAAAACGAATAGAAAACTGAATAAGGAATCCGAAATAGAGAGAAAATGAATAGAAAAAGGGAAGAAAAGAAAGTAAGTTTATGCGAGTGAGGCACGTAAGCTCCCTTCTGTTCCTGCAAAGATTTCCTGCCACCAATCAGTAGAGGAAATGGTCCTTAAGACTCTTGCAGTGACGGCATTCGGCTATGCGTTTTCTAAAACAATCGGGAGAGTCCGGAATGCTCTTTCCTCCCGATTTCCAACTTGCACCCACGAGGATTCGCCGTTTCATCCACTTTCCCTGAGACCTCAGCTTTCGCATCATCGCATTTTCAGAGGGTGGTTCTCGTTTCTGTGCCAGGGCCCGGGCTCTCGCCCGACATCCTTTACAGATGTTCGTGTATCCGGAGTGGTGGGGAGACTTTCCTCAGACCTGAAGGCCCGTCAGCCATCCAGCCTCTCTCGCATATTACCTTTTGGTAGCCTCTATATATTTCCTAATTATATATATTTTTTGGAAAATCGTATCTGTGAATAACTGAATATGTTTTTCTATAAATCCGAGATGTCTCTTTTATTTTATATTTTTTTGCATTTTATATTTATAATTTTTCAAGGCAGTTATCGGTATACAATTTCTTTATTTATATAAATCTTGTGTGTTTTAGGCGCGTCAAAATATTAATATATATGCATTGTAATTCATAAGCTATGGATAGACTTTTTCCGTCTCCATGGCTTGTCCGAAAAAATCTTATCGGTACTTTAATATCGGGCAGTAGCTAATATTTTGTGTCATTTTGCAGGCTTATTTTTCAAGAGGTAAAACATGAGTGATTGTCTGTTCGATTTGCATATTGGATATGTACGTTTTAGAAACCCCATTGCACTGGCGCCTATGGCAGGAACTGTCGATAGTGCTTTTGCCAACCAGTATGCAAACAATGCCGGGCTGGTAATTCTTGGAGCCTTCAATCTGGATAAGGCTTCAATAGATGTTGCCTCAGCTCTCGTAGCCCGGGGTAGAAAAGAGTTCATTTCCGATGAACCTATGGAACTTATAAAAGAGGAGATCCGGGCAGTAACATCCGGAAGTGCCGTAGCAGTAAATGTCAGGAGTGCTACACTTGAACCCCTCATTGAAGCTGCAAAAATTGTCAAAGAAGAGGGAGCAATTCTTGAGTTAAACGCTCACTGCAGGCAGCCCGAAATGCTCAAAGTCGGGCTGGGAGAAGCTCTTCTCCATGATCTTCCAAGGCTTTCAAAGTGGATCAGGGCGATAAAGGAAACCGGAGTCGTGCTTTCAGTAAAAGTAAGGGCAAACGTGGTCGACGATATCGAACTTGCAAGGCTTATCGATAAGTCGGGTGCGGATATCATACATGTTGATGCCGGGCTGGAAGGATTTGGGACCGATCTTGATGCAATCCTCAATTACAAGGACGCCACAAGACTCTTCCTGATCGGAAACAATTCGGTCAAGGATTTTGAGGCTGCAAAGGAGATGTTTACCCGAGGAGCTGATATGGTCTCTGTTGCTAGAGGAGTACTTGAAAATTCCGGGCTTATACAGGAACTTGTAGAAAACGTTACCTCTTACCAGCGATCAATAGGCTGGTATAATGCTCCCAAGCACGTTTGCAGTGAAGGGGACTTCAGAGGGCTGGCTTTCTGCTGCCTGCCTGTAAAACCCTGTCCTGTGCATGAAAAGTTCCGAAAACTGGGATATACGGCAGAGGAGTTCGCCAGGACAAAGCTTGATTTTGCCAAAGGCACAATGCTGGAATACGGCGGAGACACATGCTTCGGAAGCCTTGTCTGGTGCTGTAAAATCACCAAGCCCTGCTGGATCAGGGATGGGGTTTTAAACACAATCGGTCTCTCTGATGTAGAATACATGAAGCTTAAACAACAACTGGCAAAATACGTACTGGACCATGCCAGAATTCCGGTAAATGAATCCCATTAATACTGGTTTCACCTGCCCGGTACCTGGACGGGCAGAAAACCCACAGATTTCAAGTTTTATTGCTCGCTGTGCCCAGCTTGCCATGCTGCTTGAGGTTTCGGCCTCTCCTAAGCCAGGAAACGTGGATAGGGAGCATAATTATCCTGATACCTGCTTTGAGCATTTCGTAGCTTCTTCGGTAAGCGTGTATCCTGTTCTCGAACTAGCTGCAAAAAGCAGGGACGGAGTAGGTGAACTTATCAGAAGCGCGGTTTGCGAAAGCTCTGCCTGGCAGAAAGGGGGAAATACCCATTTCGGTGCTTTTCTGCTACTTATCCCACTTTCAATGGCTGCAGGAGATCTCTTCAATTCCTACGAAAAAATTCCTTCTAAGCTCTTACTTGAGGAATTAGAAGCCCTTACTTCACGTGCACACGCTTTTGTTCAGGCAACGGATTGTGAGGATGCTGTTGAGTTCTACAGGGCTTTTGGAGTGGCAGGTGTCAGAGTTAACGATGTAGATGAATTCAGCCTTGGAGATCCGGATTCAACAGCCGAGCTCAGAGCAAAGGACGTCACCCTTTACGAGCTTATGGATATATCCAGGGGATATGACCTGATTGCAAATGAGTGGACTTCGGGCTTCGGACGCTGCCTTGAGGGCGCAAGAAGCATTCTTGAGTTCATGCAGGCGCGAAACTGCGGAGCAGAAGCTTTGACCAGCGGCTCAGTTTCCAACTGTTCGGGCACAGGAATCAATGAGGCTATAGTATACACTTTTCTGAAACTGCTTTCAAGGAATAGGGATACCTTTATCCAGATCAAATTTGATACCGAAACTGCAGATTACGTCTCTTCCAGAGCAGGCGAACTTCTTTCAGATTGGGAAATTTCAGGGAAGAGCGCAAAGGATTCTGCTTCCATTCTTCCTAAAGTGCAGGAATTTGATTCCGAGCTTCTGGAGAAAAGGATCAATCCGGGCTCTACGGCAGATATTATTATTGCAGGGCTTTTTATTGCCCTTCTTGGAGGACTACGTTTTTGAAAAAATTTGATGAATCCGGAGATAGCTGTAAACCAGATATTGACCTCTCTGAATATGGGATTCTGGCAGGTATCTCTGAGACAATCGTAAGTACGGGGCTTGAGACTCCCAATGCGGCCCCTATCGGGATTATCAGGAAAAACAAAAAGACCTTTGTCCGGATTTTCAAAGGCAGCCAAACCGGGGAAAACCTGGTTCGGGAAGGTTTTCTTGTAGCAAACGTGGTATATGACTCCCTGCTCCTTGTACGTTCCACCTTTTTTGATATCGAACCTTCCGAATTCGATTTTGTGGATATTGGTGGGAAAAAGTTCCCTGTCCTGAAATCAGCCATTTCTTGGGTGGCTTTCAGGTGCACCAACTTCAAGAATACGGAACAGACTGTGGTATCCGACCTCATTCCGTTCGGGGCAGGCTTTTGTGAGGCGAACAGGAGAGCAATTCCAGCTCCTAACCGCGGCTTCAATGCCGTGCTTGAGGCTACTGTCCATGCAACTCGCTACCAGCTTTCAGGAGAGGAGAAATATCTCGAACTGATCCGTCATTATGAGTCGCTGGCTTCCAGATGCGGAGGAGAAAACGAGAAAAAAGCTATGAAACTGATTTATGAAGTTCTGGGGCTGTGAATCTTTTTTTGGCTTTGATAGGGCTCCCTTTTAAAGTTTATAACTTCTCATTTTCATTATTCCGAACCTTTTTTAGAAAATTATATTATCCTCCTCGGGTATGACTATTTCTCATGAGTTTTCAGAGAATTGCGTGGGGCATTACAGGTGCCGGACATTTCCTGGACCGCAGTTACCAGGTCTTCAAGGAAATCAAGCTCCGAAACCCCGAGGTTTCCGTAAACACATTTATCTCCAGGGCTGCAGAGGAGGTGCTACGTATGTATGGGCTTGAGCAAAAGCTTGTTAAAATCTCCGGAGGAGACTACCTTGAAGAAATCTTTCGGGAAAGCGAGCAGGGTTCGAGTTCTCCAAAGGTCGGGCGTTTCGGTCTTGACAGGTACGATGCCCTCTTCGTTACGCCTGCAACCTCAAACACGGTTTCAAAGATTGCGTATGGGATTGCGGATTCCCTTGTTACCAATGCCGTTGCTCAAGCTGTGAAAGGAAGAGTGCCTGTTTACATCGTGCCCGTGGATATCGAAGGTTCAATCATCTCGGAAATGCCCTATAATATTGACCGGAAACTGTGCAGGCATTGTGAAGAATGCCCTCCGAGAGAGAACTGCCCTCAGGGAGCAATCACTGAGAAAAATGGCTCTACAGACCAGATAGAGCTCCTAAAGTGCAAGGGCTGCGGAATCTGTAAGGAACTCTGCCCTTATGGCGCTATCAAAGGCGGGCCTGTGGAAGTCCTGGTCAGGGATGTGGATATGCGCAATGTTGAGATTGTCAAAGGTTTGCAGGGGATAACCGTGCTTGAAAGCCCGGAGAAAATCCTTGAGTTTTTCACGCCTGAAATAGATTCTTAATTCTTAAGCTGATTCTTCAAGTCTCTAAATGGATTTTAAGCCTGATTGGAGTTCTTTAAATCCTGACAGGGGTTCCTCAAGTTCCGACAGAAATTCTAAGTTGGACTTTGAGAACTTCTTAAATCCTTTTCTTTTTATCTCAACTATTTTCTAGTTTTTCCCTCTTTTTTCTTGCAATAATAAGCTGCGAGGACATCTCTTTGGGAAATACGATTACAGTTTCTTCTTCAAATCCGGTATCTTCAAGGATTCCTATAATTTCTGCCCTGTCCATCATGTACATATTGCGGCCTTCCATCTTTTTATACAGGTCATGAAGAAGAGGGAGCAGAGGGCCGGTCCTATTGGCTTCAATTGCAAAGGTCTGAATTATGAAAAGTCCTCCAGGCCGCAGGGCCTTTTCCACGTTTTGAAAAAACTGCCTGGCCTGGTCCAGGTTACCTTCAAAAGAGGAGATCTCAAGGGCAAGGTCATATCCAGTCCCCAGTTCATCTGTGATGTAGTCCCCTGCTATAGTTTTTATGCGCTTTTCCATTCCATATTTCTTAATAAATTCGCTGGAAAGTTCTACTATTCCCGGGCGGTCAAAGATAACCACTTCCAGGTCCTGGTTTTCCTGGGCAAGCCCTATCCCAAAGAGACCATGCCCCCCTCCAAGGTCTATCAGGCGCCTCGATTCCTGAAATTCGGGAAGTTCGATAACGATTTTCAGGATCTTTTGCAACCTTCCGAGCAAGGCTGATCTTGCAATTAATTCCATAGATTCTCTGTCATAGAAATATTGAAAATCAGGCTTTTCCTTCTTAAAGGGGCCCTGTTTCAAGAGTTCTTTCAGGTTCAACCAGTTGCGCTGTTCTTCTTCTGACAGGAGCAACTGCTTTGAAAAATAAGGCTCTCCTGTTGCAAGAAAAGGATATAGGTCTGCCGGTATTATGTAGACTCCGTCGTTTTTGGCAAGGAGGCCAAGGGCAACGAGCACGTCCAGAAACCTGCCAGTAAGTCTCGCATCTGTATCTATTTCCCGGGATATGGCTTCTAGAGATTTTGGGGTCTTGAGTTTTGCAAAAACGTCAAGCTCAAGAGCTGTCTGAAAGACCTGCCCTTTTTTAAAATTTGCAGCAAGGTCCCTGAGAAAGGGGCTTTTGTCTTCCAGGAGAGGTTGTGCATCTGCTAATCTTTCCATGGTAAACCTTCTTTTGTTTCAGTTTTTTGTTTCAGTTTTTTGTTTCAGTTCTTCACTTTTATTGTCATTTCATTTTCCACATTCTTTTTTCTGCACTTTTTTATGGTCAACAGCTGCATCAAGCGTCCGTAATGTTCAACTGTCCATTTTTAATAATCCCATAGCTGTCGGCCATGAAGTGGACTACAGCCTCGTCATGGGAGATCAGGAGGTAGCCAATTTTTTGCTCGGCCTGAACCCTTTTTAAAAGGTGAAGAACCTGGGCCTGGACCGAGACGTCTAAGGCCGAGGTTGGCTCGTCAAGTACAATGTATTCGGGTTCAAGCAGGAGAATTCTACCGAGGGCAAGGCGCTGGAGCTGGCCGCCAGAGAGTTGGGAAGGATAACGAAAAAGCAGCTCTTCCGAGAGGCCTACAGTCTCAAGCATCTTTTTTGTCCTCAGGGCATGTTCAGTTTCTGGAGTTTTGAGCAGGTTCAGAACCTCAAAAATCGACTGCTCGATTCTCTTTCTTGGGTTAAAAGCCTCAGTTGGGTCCTGAAACATCATCTGGACACTGCGCCTAAAAGCCGCATACTCGGCTTTTTTCATCCCGGAAAGGGGCTTTCCGTTAAAACAGACAGTGCCTTCCGTAGGTTTTTCAAGCCCGGCAACAATTCTTCCAAGGGTGCTTTTGCCTTCTCCTGAAGGCCCCATGAGCCCAAAGGTTTTTCCTGACTTTAGCTCAAAAGTAACACCCCGAAAAATGCACTTTTCTTTCCAAAGGCCGGTTCTGTAAGTCCTGGCAAGGTTTTTGGCAATCAAGCCCACAGGAAACACCTCACTGCCCTTCCCTTGCTTTCTTTAAGTTCGGGATGCTCCTGCATGCAGCGTTTTTCCTTAAAAGAGCATCTCGGATGGAACCTGCAGCCTTCTGGCAGGCTGCTAAGTGAGGGAGATGAACCCGGGATAGGGATAAAACCGTTCTCTGGAAGGCTTTTTAGCAGGCCAAGCGCATAGGGATGAAATGGCTTTTCAAAAAACTGCTTCGGTTCGGCAAGTTCAACGATTTCTCCCGCATACATCACAGCAATTCTATCCGCAAGCCGACGCACAAAGCTGAGGTCATGGCTTATCAGGAGCATGGAGGTTCCACTCCTTTCTTTAAGTCCTTTCAGTTCGTTTTCCAGTTCGGCTACGCGGCTCCTGTCAAGCCCTTTACTGGGTTCGTCTGCTATGAGAAGGACTGGATCAAGCATGTTCGAGGCTGCTATTAAAAAGCGCTGGTTCATCCCGCCTGAACACCAGGAAGGGTAGTATCTCATACATTCATGTGGATTTGAAAAACCCATGGACTCAAGGGCTTTTACAACTTTTGAAAGGGCATTATTTTCTTTCTTTCCCTCCGTTTTTTTCACTTTTTTTTTCATTTTCTGCCCGTGAATTCGGAGGGGTTCTGCAAGCTGGTGCTCTATGGAATATACCGGGTTTAAAGCAAGAGAAGGGTTCTGGAAAATAATGGAAATCTCTTTTCCCCTGAGCCCGGACATCTCTTTTTCGCTCAGTTCGAGAAGGTTTTTTCCTCCGAACTTTATTGTCCCCATAACTCTTGATTCCGAAGGAAGCAGACGCACAACCGCATGTGCGACAGCGGATTTGCCGCAGCCAGTCTCCCCCACAAGGGCCAGGATTTCTTTTTCCCTGATAAAAAATGAAAGGCCGGAAACTGCATTTACAGTTTCGTTTTCATTTCCCTGAAAAGAAACGTTGAGATCTTTTACTTCCAGCAGGGTGTTCATTCTGCATCCACTCCTCTATTTCCACGTTCTTTGTCTCTTTCTTCGAAACCGAACCCTATCAGTGCAATGGACATTACACAGAGCGTGATGCAGACCCCAGGGGGTATGTACCACCACCCCATGTCTCTGATAAAACCACCCCGGGAAAAGGCAAAGGAAAGCATGATTCCCCAGCTTTTCATACTTATGTCCCCAAGCCCCAGAAAAGAAAGCGAGGCTTCGGAAATCATTGCCGAAGCCGTTGCCAGCATGAACTTGGGCAGCAGGACATGAGTGAGGTTCGGGAAGATTTCCGACCTCATGATATGAAACGAAGAAAAGCCCATGCATCGGGCACTTTTAACATAACCTGCTTCCCTTATCTGCAGGGTTTTTGAGCGTACAACCCTTGCAATGGACTCCCAGGAAAGAAGCCCAAGGACAAGAATAAGGGTCCAGATGCTCGGGTGCAGGAAAGCACCCAGGATTATGATCAGGGGGATCTTAGGAATTGTCAGGACAACGTCGGTAAAGCCCATAAGTAGTTCGTCCAGAGTCCCCCTGAAGTAACCTGAGCAAAGCCCTATCATGAGGCCTATTAAGGTTGATATGCAGGCCGAGGCAAAGCCCACCATCATCGAGATTCTGGTCCCGTAAACCAGTTCCGAGAGTATATCATTTCCGATGTCATTTGTCCCCAGGAGATGGGCAATCGATGGCGATTCATAGGAAATGAAACGTTCAGTCGGGGAGTAAGGAGCAAAAAGGGACGGAAACAGGGCAAGGACGAGGAAAAAGGCGAAGAGAAAAAGCCCTTCCCGATTTAATTTTTTTAAGGTTCTTTCATATTTCCAGATATCGAAGTTTAAATAATGGGCTATAGAATCTTTCCAACGCCGGGTACTTTCCTGCAGGTATGCTTCCTTTTGCATCATGTCGGCCTCCTAACTCTTGGGTCAGCAATCGCATATAGCAAGTCCGCGAGCATATTAGCAAGCAAGACTGCAAGGGCTATTACCAGAAAAGATCCCTGAAGAACGGGGTAATCTTTTCCGATTATTGCATCGTAGATAAGTGTCCCCATGCCGTTTAAGGAAAAAACGATCTCTGTGAAAAGGGCTCCGCTGAAGAGAAAACCAAAATCAAGGGCCAGCAGGGTAATGATAGGAAGGGAGGCATTCTTTATGACGTGCCTGAAAAGAATGGATATATCGTAAAGGCCCTTTGCCCGGGCATAGAGGGCATAAAGCTGTCCTTTTTCCTGTATGACACTCCCCCTCATTATAAGGAAGTTCCTGGAGGCGGAAAAGAGGGCCATCACAGTTACCGGTAAAAACATGTGATACATAACACTTCCAGGGGTCGGGACATCATAAAATCCCTTGAAAGGAAAAAGCCCCAGTTCAAAGGCGAAGATATCCAAGCAAATCAGGGCAAGGAAGTATGGAGGTGTGCAGGAAAGCGCAATAAAGCCGTAGCATATGAGACGGTTTGCCTTTGTTTCCGGTTTCCAGCCTGCATATGCCCCGAGCAGGGTTCCCAGGGCTGCTCCCAGAAATATGGAAACCCCCACAAAAAGGAGGGTCCAGCCAATCCTCTCCCTCAAAACCTCGGCCACTGGGCTGTGAAGGTGATATGAGTAACCCAGGTTAAACCGGAGGAGGTCTCCGATGTAAGCAGTGAACTGCTCGTAAAGCGGCCTGTTCAGCCCCATCTCGATTCTCAGCTCTTCCATTACAGCCTCTGAAACGTAGACGTCCTCTCCTATAAGATTCTTTACGGGATCCCCTGGCATGAGCCTCGGGAGTGCAAAGTTGAGGGAGATTATGAGGAGAAAGGAAGTCGCATACCTGAGTGTTTTTCTAACTACTTCACGCATCGTACCACTTACTGTTTTCAAAGTATTGCCTTCAAAGGTTGCTCCTGCCTCATACCTCATGTAAATCGAGGAAGGTATCCAGGGTGTAAATCCCATCCAAGTTGTTGTAGTGCCAGCCTTCGAACTTTTTGTTATAGGGAGTTACAACCTTTTTCCAGTAAACCGGGATTACAGGCAGTTCCTCCGCATAGTAATCTTGCAGGGAGTACGCACAAGAGCACAGAGTATCGGAATCCGTCGTATTCAGGATCTGGTCGCAAAGTCCTGTAAAGGCCGGGTCTTCAATGTAACCGTAGCGCCTGGAATCAAAGTACCCGGTGCCCAGTCCCGAATGCATGAGCATTCCCCAGGGCGTAGTTCTCGAAAAGACAAGCTCATACCTGGAAGTGTCTTTTCGGTCCATGTAGGTGTTCTGATCAACGTTTTCGACTTCAATGTCTATTCCCACGGCACGGAAGTACTCTTGGAAAAGCTCGGCATCCCTTTCGTAGCCTGGGCAGATCATGAGTTCCAGAAGAATATCTTTTCCTTTTTTGTCTTCTACGATCCCGTTTCCATTGCGGTCTTCATATCCTGCCTTTTTCAGGATTTCTCTGGCTTTTTCCGGGTCATAAGTACATTTTTCCGTAGGTTTGTAGTATTCCATGCCTGGGGGAACAAGTCCCTTGTTGGGGACGCTTCCATAGCCCAGAGTATCGAGCTGCATAAGTTCTTCGTAATTTATAGCGTAAGCCAGAGCTTCCCGAAACCGCAGGTCTGAACGGGGAGCTTCATTTAAGGTAATTCCTAGATAGCAGATCCCGGTACTGTCCTTTTCAACAAAGCTGAAATCCCCTGTTTTTTCCAGGCGCTCGATGTTTGCATATGGGTAGGAAGAGGCGTATTTGTAATAGGTATCGGCTTCTCCCTTCTCAAGGGCCAGGCAGGCTGCATCTTCACTTGCATACCAGTCCACCTCAACCTTATCAAAGGTACAGGTTTTGCCTTTCCAGTAAGGGTTTTTCTGGAAGATGAGCCGGGCGGTGTTCAGGTCTACGGATTCTATATAATAGGGCCCGCAGCCTACGTATGGGCCTTTACTTGAGTATTCCATGGGATTCTCAATTGATTCCCATATATGCCTTGGGATGATCATGTAGGTTGTAAACTCCAGGTCGATGCGGGTGTAAGGCTTGTTAAATTTGAAGGTCACGGAATTGTTGGTTTCCGAAATGGAGGAACTTTCCAGAGTATCGTTTATCCAGCGTCCGGCCGGGTCTTTTTCTCCGTAGTAGAGCATGCTGAACCGTACATCTTCGGGGGTCACCTTTACCCCATCACTCCAGTAAAGGTCATCCCGAATATAGAATGTCCATTCCTTATGGTCTTCCGAGACTTCATAATGATCGGCAAGCCTGCCAATTATCTTGCCGTCTTCGGACATTTGCATTAGGGGAAAATTGGAGAGATGGGCAAAGATGCCTAGGTAGTAATCTCCTACCAGAGATTCGGATTTTATAACGTTCGGGGTTGCAATCTTCAGGACTTTTTCAGGTTTCGCAGAAGCATTTGCGTCCGCTTCCGGAGTTTCGATTCCAAAAGCCCTTTCATCCCCTGAAGGCAGGATTACCAGGCAAATCCCGCCTAAAAATAGTATAGAAAGGGCTGCAATACCGAGCAACTTGCTCTTTGTCCACTCCATACAACTCTCTCCTTAAGCAGAGTTTCTCCTTACATTCACGAAGTTATCCAGGTTATAGATCCCGTAGAGGGGGTCCGCATACCAACCTTCGAACTGCGTGTTGAAGGGAGTGATCACTTTACTCCAATAAAGGGGGATTGCGGGCAGGTTCTCTGCATAGTAGTCCTGAAGCTCGTATGCATAGCCCTGAAGCTCTTCAGGGTCGGTAGTTGCGAGGATGTCATCGCAGAGCTGCAGGAACTCAGGATCATCAAGATTATGCATAACTCCCTGGCCTGTCCGTCTGGAATCAAAATAGCCGCTCCCCCAGCTTGCGTGCATGAGCATACCCCAGGGTGTGGTGCGGGTTACAGTCAGGTCATAGTCATAACTGTCCTTTAAGGTGAACCACGTATCTTCATCCACAGTCCTCAGGTCTGCGGCAAGGCCCACTTCCTCCAGGTATTCCTTAAGAAGCTCGCCTACGCGGGCGCTATCAGGCTTGATCAGGATTTCAAGTTTGAGGTCCTTCCCATCTTTTCCTTCACGGATTCCATTTCCGTTACTGTCCGAATATCCTGCCTTTTCCAGAATTTCCCTGGCCTTTTCTGGGCTGTACTCCAGTTTTTCTGTTTCCTTGAAACCTTCCATTGATGGAGGCACGAAACCGCAGTTAGGGACTTCCCCGTACCCGAGAGTCTCAAGCCTGATAATTTCCTCGTAATTAATGGCATAGGAAAGCGCGTTCCTGAATTTGAGGTCCGAAAATGGGGCTTTCTTTAAATTAGGGGCCAGAAAGGCAAGTCCGATGTTTGTTTTCTCAAGGAAGTCGAAATTTCCGGTCTTTTCAAGCTGTTTTATGTTGGGATAGGGGTAAGAGCTTGCGTACTTGTAATAAGTATCAACATCCCCTTTTTCAAGGGCCAGAGTGGCTACGTCCACATTTGAATAAAAGTGGATCTCCACGTTTCCGAATTCCGGAGTCTTCCCTTTCCAATATGGGTTTTTCTCAAAAACGAGTTTTCCGGCCTTAAGGTCTATCTGCTTGAGGTAGTAGGGCCCGCAGCCCACGTATGGGCCTTCGTTTATGTATTTCATGGGGTCTTCTATTGTTTCCCATACATGGGCAGGGAGGATATTGTAGGTTGCAAACTCCAGATTAATACGGGTGTAAGGCTTGTTAAATCTGAAGGTTACGGAATTGTCGGCGTCCGAAACCGTAGAACTTTCCAAGGTATCGTTAATCCAGCTTGCCCAGGGCGTCTCTTTCCCGTAGTAGCGGATTGAGAACTCAACGTCTTCGGGAGTCACTGGTTCCCCGTCGCTCCAGTAGAGGTCGTCCCTAAGGTAAAAGGTCCAGCAGGTGTTATTTTCCGAGACATTATAGCTTTCTGCAAGCTGCCCGATAAGGTGCCCTTCAGCGTCCATTTTCATAAGCGGTGGGTTTGAAAGATGGGCAAAAATCCCCAGATTTGAATCTCCAATCAAGGATGCAGATTTTATTACGTTCGGGGTTGCGATTTTCAGGATCGCTTCTTCAGAACTTGCTGATTGCTGCGTATCTGCTATTGCTGCTCCGGAGATTGCTTCTGAGTCTTGCGTTTCTCTTGTTTCTCCGGGACAAAGACTCTTTACGTATGCAATAAACCGATCAAAAAATCCTTCTTTTGAAACGGTAAGGTTACTTTCAGAATCTTCTTGCTCTGCTGTTGCAGGAAGTATATTTGAACAAAGGGTAAGAATGAGCACTACAATAACTATGTCCCGCTTCAATCCTGCCCTAAATCCTGATCCTGTAAAATACTGTTTCTGTCTCATTCCGCTGCCTTCCCGGTTTTAAGTTTTTCTGGACTCTAAAAGTATTAAATGGTCATAATTATTTTCTGAATGATCTCTGCGGCTCTGCATCTGAATCTTATGTGTATTGGTAAAGCTCACTTTTGAGCCAATTAAAAGCTCATTTTTGAGCGAGGTTTTTGGAATATTCCGGTTACCTGTTTTTTCTACAGCAACAGAGGTCGCATATAGCACTGTGCATGAAGCCATGATTAAATTACTGTGATCTCAATGTACTCTCTTCCTTCATCTCTACATATCTATTAACATTATTTTCTTTAGAAATAGGTAAAAATAACACAAAAAAATCATTTTTTATGCTAATGAATCTAAACAATTTCGTAATATAAATCTTTTGATTTTTTTCAAATTCATTCAGAAAACAGATTAAGGAAAATCTTAGTTTAGAAAATATCTAGTTTAAATTAAACTGAAAAAATAAGAAAAATGCTTTTACTCTTGTTTTTCTATTTCGATCTGTCTTTCAATCTCCCTTGCCAGATTCTCTGCAGAATGAAGGTAGAATGATGCAGGAAGCCCTGTGTTTGAGATCCTATAAAGCAGGTTCATTGCAGTTCTATTGAGTTTCGGAGAGTAACTTAACAATTCACTTCTCGAAATTCTAACCATTGTATCCAGGGATTTTATTCCCGTAAGGTAGTTCTTTATATCGCTGTTTTTCTGGCTTTTTTCAAAAATGAGATCTATCCAGGTGTTCATCTCATCGATCAAAAGCTCTCTAGTAAGGTCTTCGGGAACTATGTAACTTTTTCCCATTGCTATATTTCTGAAAAACTCTTTGAAATTATCTCCTTTTGCGAGAGTGTATACCTTCCCTAAGCTCCCTGTATGAGTGTCGGTTGTCGCAGCAATACCTTTGCCAAGGTTCTCTGCAAGAGCAATTGTAAGTTCGTTTTTTTGCTTGAGTTCGTGCATATTGTATTCCAGTACAGGAAAAAGTTTTGCCAGCCTGGGTACTGAAGATGGATTAGGTTCACTGTGAAACTCAAACCAGAAAGGGTGGTTATAAATAAAAGGAAGTTTATGCCGCTTTAGATATTTGATAAAGTTTCTCAGGTCATGTTCTATTTCCGCAATTTCCATGAGTTCAAAGAATTCCTCTCTGTTAAGCTCAAAAATATTAATATGCAGAGCGTGCCCTGCAAATCCCGGGTCATACACACTTATTTCAACCCCTGGGACGAGCTTTTCACGGTTCCACCCGAGAATTTCATATGCCTCTATTGTCTCGTGGTCTGTAAATGTAACGTAATCCATTCCCATCTTTAGAGCTTTCTCATAAAGGCTCTCAGGATGAAGGTCTCTTACAGGAAGCACGTCAAAAGAACAGGTGGTGTGAACGTGCAGGTCTGCTCGCTTCCAGCCCTCTTCCATAATCTCAGCTGCTTGTTCCGGAGTTATCAGCTTCTCCTCGTAATTTCTCGGCCCTCTCCCCATAGGCATAAACCCTGCATTTTAATTCGATTTTGATTATTTTTATTAAGTTTTAAATTTATCCCCAATATAGTATATTCTTTTTTAGATTAAGGTTTTCCGGACAGATTTCTTGGAAAAATCTGTGAAAATATTTTGGAAAGATTTGTGGGAAAATTATGGCAAAAATTGAGGGAAAATTGAGGGAAAACTTATTAGAAATCTATGTAAAAATCTGAGTCAGGATTCAGGTTTGCCTGATCCCAGTATAAAAAGCTGCTATGAGTAGTTTTCATGTTTCAGCCTACTGTGCCCACTTTTTTTCTGTTCACACCATTCCATTTATAAATATACTAAAATATTTCTCTATTTGGCATGAAAGTCCTCTCAAGTACTTTCATATTTTTGTGCCTGTTATTCGAAGAATTTCATATGCGTTTTCTTTCAGATCATCAGGTTGTCGATATGTTTTAAAACAATGAAACATAATTTATTTCTATGTACTGTTTAGGGGGTTTATTACGGGGTTTGTTGGCAAACTTAAAAGAGTAGTTGAAGTCTTGAAAGAGGACGAATCCATAGAAAAGGGAAATGATTTTGAAAAATACGTTGTGAGCCTTTTTGATGACAAATACTTCTCGATTGTGCAGTGGAGCACAGATATTACGCGGAAGCACGACAGATTTGTGGAATCGGATGCCGGTCCGGATCTTATTGTCCGTTATCTCCCGAAAGACGAAATTTTTTGTGTTGAGTGTAAGTTCAGGTCCAGCCTATTTGAGAGCAAACTCCAGTGGTCCGACCCTCAGCAATTAAAACGTTATCAGGTCTTTGCCAGGGAAAAGAGGCTTCCTTTCTTTATTGTCATAGGATTTGGCAGAGATTCGTCTTATCCGAAAAGGATGTTCTGTATGCCTCTTGGGGAAGCAAAGTATCCTGCTCTTTATCCAAGCGTATTTGAAAAGTTTGAAAGGAAGCCTGGAAAGCCCTTTTTCTGGAAAAATGGAGTGTTGAAATAATCTATACAGGACTTGTGCGGTTATTTGAATAAACAGTCAGTATTTTCCCGAAGTAGATCTCTACAATCAAGTTTCAGCTACAGTCAAGTTTCAGATATTTTTTCTCTTCTCTTTTTCCTCTTCTCTATTTTTCTCTTTTTATTTCTCCTTAATTTATAATACTGGGAATCTCAATACTAGTAATAGCTCTTTTTTGGGGGAGAGTATGAAACTTAAATCCATTAACCCTTACACGGAAGAGGTAAATTGGACCTATAATTCATTCTCTATTGGGGAATGTAGAGCCAGGATTGAAAATTGCAGGGCTGCGTTTTCCGTATGGGGCTCACTGCCTGCGGAGGAAAGGGCGAAGCATTTCAAGATTGCTGCCGGGATTCTTCGAAAAAACACCGATACTTACGCCGAAATTATCACGAAAGAGATGGGAAAACCTATCAGGCAGTCAAAGAACGAAGTTCAGAAATGCGCTCAGCTCTGTGATTATTACGTGGAAAACGCGGCCGAACTCCTGAAGGATGAAATTGTGGATACAGGAGCTGAGAAAAGTTACGTGACTTTTGAGCCTCTTGGAGTGATTTTTGGGATCATGCCCTGGAACTTTCCATTCTGGCAGGTTTTCAGGTTTGCAGTGCCTGCGATCTGTGCGGGCAACGTCTGTGTGCTCAAACATGCCTCAAACGTGCCACAGTCTGCGCTGGAAATTGAAAAAGTCTTTATTGAGGCCGGATTTCCTGAAAACGTTTTTAATACCCTGTTAATTGACTCGAAAATTGCCATGCAAATTCTTAAAGAAGAACTGGTAGACGGAGTTTCGCTTACCGGCAGCGTAGGCGCGGGCTCAAAAATTGGGAGACTTGCAGGGGGAGCTATCAAGCCTTTAGTACTTGAACTCGGAGGCTCGGACCCTTTCATTGTGCTTGAGAATGCAAACGTTGAGAAAGCTGCTCAGGCGGCTGTAAAGTCCCGTTTTCTAAATGCCGGACAGAGCTGTATCGCTGCCAAACGATTAATTGTCGTAGAAGATGTTGTTGCGGATTTTATCGAGGCATTTGAACGCCGGGTGAAGGAACTGAAGATTGGAGATCCTATGGATGAGGAGACCGATATCGGGCCTCTTGCAAAGAAGGAGTTTTTAGAGAGTCTTGAAAGAGTCCTGAAAGACGCAAAAATGAAAGGTGCAGAACTTCATGTTTATGGAGAAGGGCATAAAAAGGGATTCTTCTTCAGGCCTGCCCTCATTCCTGCTGCCAGTACGGATATGGAAGTATGCAGGACTGAGGTTTTCGGGCCAATTGCTCCGGTGATTACGGTAAAAGATGACGATGAAGCCGTGGAGATTGCAAATTCTACAGAGTATGGACTCGGGGCGAAAATCTGGTCTGGAGATCTGTATCGGGCCGAAAGTCTGGCAAAAAGAATAAAATCCGGATCTGTGTCTATCAATGGAATGATCAAATCCGACCCGAGGATTCCTTTTGGTGGGATCAAGAAATCCGGAGTAGGGAGAGAACTTTCCCACTATGGGCTCAAAGAATTTGTGAATATAAAAACTGTCGTCGTTAACAGATAAACAGGGACTTTAGTTCTTAACAACTATAGAGGGACTTTAAAATCTTACTGTTACTATAATAAATATCATCTCGTTGTAGCATTTAAGGGGGGAAGTATATTGTCTGAATTAGCTAAACAGGATATAATGTCCAGATTAACTAAGCTAGAACAGAAAATGAACGATTTGGATAGGAGTGCAGATGCTCTGATAGACGAATTAGAGAGTCTGGAAGCCGTGGCTAGAGAATTGAAAATGACAGATTCAATCGATATATTTAATGAATTTATTGAAGAAGTTGGAGTAATTAAAGAAGATTTAAGCTGCAAATTATCGGATGAGATCGAAAACGAGCAGATGAGAGAACTGGTAGAGACAAGGATGAAAACTATACCAGCAGATATCGAAAATCTAAGAAGTGAATATAATTCTGCTCGAGGTAAACTGTCAGAGATCAGAGACGAATTAAGAATTAGTAGATCAAGTAAGCTGGATTAAACATTCATGACTTAATTTATCCTACGCCAGGCTAGGCCCAGCCAGGCAGCTTCAGGACATAATTTTTTAGGATAAAAAAGATTAATATAATTATTTTTCATTGCATTTCTTTCGTTTCAACACTAACAATACCAGGGCTACAGTCACAGACGCAAATATCCAAAATATAACCGTGAATGGATTTATTGCTTTTTTGAGCGCATCTATTCTCTTTCTTAGCCATACTATGCTCATTTAGTCCAACTCCACGAAATCTTTGGCTCTGTAATCACATACTTTATTAGTATTGAATATAGTACTATTTGGAAGCGTAATAAATATTGAAACGCTCTACGATTTTCTGTTTTCATGAAATTCTCTGACTTCATCTAAACTTTGGACAAAGTTTATCTTTTAGGATTTATCTTTGTTTAGTATGACATTTACATAGTGTAACACACGTGCCTTTTATAGTGATAGAAATTTCAAATATTCGAGTAAGTTACTAATTAAAAGAACAATTATATAAATTATCACTTAAAATGACGATAATCAATATGATCTTATGAATAATTGATAAAAGTATGACAATAAATATCCAATAAGGAATCTCTTATTTTGGAGTATTCTTAATTCAGAATAGTATTGATCATCTTTTCAAGTTCATTTCTATCAACTAAATCAATAAAGTTCGCTTTAGCTAATTGTTTGGCGGAATCGGTAAAATAACTATTTGTAACTACTATACCCTCAGTGCATTTGTAAAAACCTTTTGCAGCTACGACTTCCTGTACTGCACTGTTTGAGACTTTCCCCGTGTATCTTTTTACCTGAACAGCGGTTCTTCTTTTTTTTGATGTTAGGATCAGATCTGCACCCTGATCCCCTGATCGTGGAGTTTGACAGACTGAATATCCTAACTGTTCATAAACGTACTTCACAAATTCTTCAAATCTGTATCCATCCATTTCGTCGATTTCTGCTAATGTGCTTAGTGCTGAGTTTGATGGATTTTTCTTAAGCAGTCGTTTTATAAACCTATACAGTAAGCGAATTGGAAAACTAAGCAGTAGCCATATAGGTTTAACAAGTCGTTTTGTAAACATGTACAGTAGATACATCGGGAATCTAAGCAATTGCCACATTAGTTTCAGTAAGTAAATTGAAAAACTAAATAGTAGTCTCATTGATTTTACGAAAAGATTTAACATAATATTAAGTAGTCCATTACCAGATCGACTTTGTTTTCTTTGTTTTCCTCTCTTTCCCGTTTTCATCAATGTACTTCCCTCTGTTTTTGAGAGTCTATCGACAAGTCCATAATATATGTTGAAAAGTCACAATCTGACTATGATCTCAGAGTATCTATTATGATCTTTCATCTTGCATACTGTAAGGGTTACAGTAGATACCGACTTTTAGGATAGGCTCTAAATCTCGGGGCGATTTTCTGTTTTCAGAAAATCTCAAACTTTATGTGAATTTCGGCCAAGATATTCCTTTACTTAATATGACATTTGTATGGTGTAATCCACAAATACCTCTCTAGCAAAAGACAGTTTAAGTTTTGAGAGCCGTTTGCTAATTAAAAGAATATCTTAATATAAATATACTGTCGTTTGAAATAACTGTTCTCAATACTTAACTCAATTGTTTTGTAGCAAGTAAGAATTGAATAATTGAGAAAGCAGATCGACCTGATAAACGACAAAATATGCTGGAAGGATACTAGGATTGTAATTGTCGGAGCAAATATTATCTGTTTTGATAATATTTTATGTGGACTCTTGTACCCAACATACCAATATTAATATGTATGTTCTCAATCATATTAGTTAAAGAAGTAGAATTAACATTTATAAAGTGCTAATTTGATCAATATGCTGGGATGCCATGACAAAAGATATTATTATTGTCAGTACACCGTACTTACCAGGTTATAAAATCATAAAAACCATCGGGTTTACGTGGGGATTGATTGTGAGGAGCCGTGGGCTAGGACGAAACATAACCGCTGGCCTCAGGTCAATTGTCGGTGGGGAGATCCACGAGTACACCGAACTCCTGAATCAGTCCCGCGAACAGGCACTTGACAGATTAAAAGAACATGCAGAGGCTCTTGGGGCCAATGCAGTAGTAAGTGTCGAGTTCGATTCTTCAGAGATTGGCCAGACAATGACTGAATTGCTTGCATATGGCACGGCGGTTGTGGTCGAAAAGGATGAAATTCCTTCAAACCCGGTAAGGCTTAGTTGAGGAAAGGACGATAGTCATCAGTTCTATGGGCTTATCAGAGTCACAGATATTTATGTTCCTGCAATCTTTATTAAAACCCCATTTTTAGTTCACTTCAGAACATTAGGTTTAAGGAAGTTCAAATCTTTGCTTAGTTCCTTTATATCCGCTTTCCACTCAACAAATATATAAACTCCTCAAAGTATCTTTTATCCATGACCCTTGAGCCTGTGCATATGCATAAGATCTCGGAGCTTGCAAAAAAGATTGACCGCTCGTTTGAATCTGAGGAGGTAAAAACGGCTGCGGATATCTATTCTCTACTTGAGGAGTTGGAGCTAGATGGGAAGGTCATTCTTAAAGCCATAGACAGGCTCTTTCGAGGGATTGTAAGAACTGAGCTGATGGCACAGAGCGAGGATCCGTATCCACTTACTTATGCTTGTGACAGCGGAAGTACTAACCCAAAGACTTATGACAGCGGACTTTTTGTAGATTTCTGTCACTGTGGGTTGGCTGCAACGCCTACTGATCTCGATATTCAAAGATTTCGAACAATCGTATGTGCTGCTTATTCTTCTTCTCTGAAGGTGTCCATACAGGCTACAGCAGGCTGGGAAACCTTTGATGAAGGATTTGGAAGGGCAAAACTGGTTACAATCGCACCTGATGAGTTAAAAAGAAAAGCCCCTGATATGGTGCACAGTTTTGCCATGTACCTGGCAGAATCCGAACATATTCTTTTCATGAAAGACAAGCTCGAACCTGAGAGCTTTTTCATAATGGACGGGCCGATTTATCCAAAACAGCTAATGTACTGGATGGTGCTGGACGATGAGGAAGTAAGGGTTCGGCAGAACACCGACGCCCGAAAAATCCTCCAGAATTACATTGATATCATGGATCATTTCCTTAAAAATCGGCAGCCTGTGATCGGGTTTGTAAAAAATCCTACTGACGTGCAGATTATGGACAGCATCCGGAAAAAAGGGAACGCTTTCGACCTTCCCTGGATGCTTGACTCCCAGTTTTTCAAGAATCTTCTATCCTTAGAAAAAGTTGATAATGCCTCAGGACATGAGGGGAGGAACTCGAGAAATAACAGGAAGAATGGCAAGCACAATGGTTCCAAGAATGCTTACATTACTTACACCAACTGGTTTTTGCAGCCCAAGAGGTTTTATGAAAAGTTGCTTGACGGGACTTCACCCCTTGCAGCCGCAGATCCGCTCCAGCAGGAACTCAGGCACAATTTCCCGTCTGAGGATTATGCTCTTTGTTTTTTCATGCTTTATGCACCCTCTAAAGATATTGTCTTCAAGGTAGAAGCCCCATATGGGCTTGTTAAGGACGATTTCCTCCGCATGCAAATTACCAAAAAAGTGCTCTTTGACCTTTCTTTGTATGGTTTTCCTCTTACCCTCACAAAGGCAGACCATCTGGCAAAAATCCGCAAGGTGGAGAGGCAAGAGATCGATAAATTCTTTGAAAACATGAATCCCGATACCACTTATAATGACACTCGGTGGGGTAAGATAAATGAAATATGAAGATGTCGATATTTTTACTTTTAACTCTTACAAACCGAAACAGAATCCAGTTCCTGTGGATTCAGGAACGGAAGAAACTCCAAGTTCAAAGGAAAGCCCTGACGAGATAAGTGCCGAAGGCAGCGATAAGGGCGAGCTCGTGAAATCTCTTGACCTTGAAGGAGCTTCCAACCTGGTTACTCCGATATTCACACCTGATAACGATAAAACACTGCAAGCTCCATTGTCCGATACTCTCAGGAAAGATTGTCCAGAGGAGGTACCGGATTTTATCCCAACCGAATCTGACATTATATCAGATATTGAATCCAATATTAAATCAGATATTAAACCCGATATTGGATTCGGTATTGAATCTGATATTGAATCCGATCTTTTTTCAGTTCCTGCTGAAGCAATTCTTGAATCTGCTCCTCTATCTAAGACTGCTTCTCTATCTAAGACTTCTTCTGTGTCTAAGACTTCTTCTCCGCCTTTATCAGATCTCTCTCTTGAATCTGAAGTTCTTGGGCGTTCCGTACAGGAAGCTTTCCCCTTTGAAAGCTTTGCCAGTTATAGCGATAACATCCTGAAGGCTTCTCCAGTTTCAGAGGCTTTCGGGATTGTTACTACAGGCATAGAGCCCCTTGAATTGACTCCCTCAGGAGCTGTAATCACAGGCTATATTACATCAGCCCGTCGGGATGAGATAAGGCTAGGCACATATGTAGTCGTGCCTTATGAAAATGGAGAAAAACTCTTTGCCAGGGTGGGAAAACTTCAGTACAGGCAGGAGTTTGTGGTAGACGACGCAACTGAGATTCACTCCAGGCGTATGCTCAGTGCTCTTGGAAACCCTGTAAATGAAGATGATTACAAGTTCCTTGCCTGTCTTGATCCGCTCTGTATTCTTTACCGGAAGACCGAAGGCAAACTCACTCGGCGTATGGCAGACCGGATTCCCCACCCTAATACTCCTATCCTGCCTGTTACTGACAGGCTTGAAGTCCAGACAGGGCTCAATATTCCTGAAGAAGGAATTTTTCTCGGTCACCTGAGCGTAGGCGGCGAACTTTTAAAAACTAATTCCGAGCCTGAAACGGTTGCATACTATCTCAGAAACGACTATTCAATGGGTGACCCTCTTATTTTCAGGCATATACTTATTTGCGGGAGCACAGGGACAGGAAAAACTTTTCTCTCAAAGAATATCCTCCGTCAGTTCCTGAATGAAAACAACAGATACAGGCTGCGGAGTTCTCCTGATAAGGCCCGGAAAAATCCCTGTTTGGTAATCATGGACCCTCAGGATGAATATTCCCAGCTTTTCGAGGACAACGAGACCCTGACTGAGAACGACAAATTCCGTTTCGAATCCGAAAATGTAACTTATGGTCGGGTTCTCTCTACAAAGGCTTTCGTGGCGAAAGTTGACGGGCAGAAATATCCCGGGGATAAGTCCAGAGCCGAGCAGATTGAGTTTACAATTCCCTTTTCGCTTGTAGAACACAATTCCTGGCTTATTGCAGCAGCCGGAATGTCCGAACTCCAGTACATAGGGCTTGAAGTACTTCTTGGAGATTTCTTCAAATCAAGCGTGCTTCATACTTACCAGAATTTTATCAATCATATTGACAATGAAGGTACTCGTTCCTACTACGTTGACAGTGGAAAGCTTCATGAATCCTCATATGACGGAATTGTAAGGAGAGTGAGAAATCCCTTCTTCTCGAAGGTTTTCGACCGGGATGCGACCTCAATTACTGACCTTCTGGATAAGATCTTCAAGCCAGGACAGGTTTCAGTTTTCCCGACCGAATACATAAGCGCTCCCAGAATCCGCGACCTCATAGTACTCACAATAATGAGCTTGATTGTAGACAACAAATTAAGTACCACAGGAGAAAAAGCTATTAAAGAAACTCCTATTATCCTTGCCCTGGATGAAGCCCATCGATACCTCTCGAAGGCAAACGGGGAACATTCTCGTCTTATTATTTCTCGTTTTGCAGACGCAGCCCGCCAGGGTCGAAAAGAAGGACTTGGTCTTTTCCTGATCACCCAGGACCCCCAGGATATCGATGATACGGTTTTCAAGCAAATAAATACGAAACTGATCCTTAACCTCAACAACGATACAGCTATCACCTCTCTAAAAGTCCCGAAAGAATACGAGAGGAGAATTCCATATCTTAAGAAAGGACAGATGATTATTCATTCTCCGGATAATAGTGATATCGTGGAAATAATTGGGCTTTCAAATTGTGTAGTCCGGCATAGGTGAGTTTCACCAGTTTCCAATAGGGTGGGGAATGTGCCTGATTTTCCGATTAAATAACTCTCGGACAACTAGAAATAAGATAATAAGATCAGTCACTCTAAATCACAAAGAAAATGTCAACTCTCAAATCTGGTCAAACAAGGTAAAGGTGACCTTTTTGTCAGATTTGATAAATAATTCCCCCACTACCCTTTAGCCTTGATATTTTTATCATTTTTCGATTTAGGACTTATTTGTTTTGAGAGTATATACCTGGCCTGGTATTTGTTGTCACATTTATGTAATTTGCTTTTGTTGTCGTATTGTTGCCTGCCACATTGATTACTGTAAGTGCAACCTTATATTTTCCTTCCTGTAAATACTGATGTTTTGGATTCTGTTCTGTTGAAGATGCTCCGTCTCCAAAAGTCCATTTCCATTTAGTTGGTATTCCTGTACTTTTGTCAGTAAAGGCAACCGTTAATGGCGCTTTTCCTGAGGTGGGTGTCGCAGAAAATGCAGCAACCGGCTTTGTTACCGCTTTTATATAATTTGTTTTTGTTGATGTGTTACTGCCTCCACCATTTGTTACTGTAAGTTTAACAGTATATCTCCCTACTTTAGAATACTTATGCGTTGGATTCTGCTGGGTTGAAGATGTCCCGTCTCCAAAACTCCATTTCCATGACGTGGGGTTTCCTGTACTTTTGTCAGTAAAGGCAACCGTTAATGGTGCTTTCCCTTCGGTAGGTTTTGCAGAAAAGTTTGCAACAGGTACTCCGCCGAATACTGCATCATATGCATCGATCCGGCCTGAACCATAATCATTATCCTTTCTTGCCGATCCAAGATCTACTGCTGTACTTTCTAATTTCTGCTTTACCGCAGAAGGCTTCATAGTCGGGCTCTTTTCCAGAATTAATGCTGCAGCGCCGGAAACATGCGGTGTTGCCATGGAAGTTCCGGACCAGTCTGCATATCCGCCACCTGGAAGTGTTGAAGTGACATCTACTCCGGGCGCAGATACATCGGGTTTAATGTATGTCTGCCCATCAAGAGTAACAGGACCCCGACCGCTGAAATATGCTATTACATCGGAAGAATCTGTTGCACCAACAGTACACGAATTAAGTTCATCACCGGGGCACGTGATTGAGCCAGATCCATACTCGCCGTTATTACCAGCCGCTATGATAGGAACTATACCTGCTGTAACAACATTGTTTATTGTAGTCGTAAACGCCGAACTATGTGCTGATGATCCACCGCTAAAACTTATAATACGGGCATTATTAGCAACTGCCCACTCAAAGCCAAGAATACAATCAGATAAATATCCAGAACCGTATCCATCGAATACTTTTGCTTCAATCAGCTTTGTACCTGGTGCAACTCCGGTTTGCACACCGTTAGCACCGGTTCCTGAAATGGTCCCGGATACATGAGTACCATGCCCATTATCATCATATGGAGACGACCTCGAGTTTACGTAGTCAACCCAGCCTACAACTTTCGGATCGTTTGTATTGGGATTGTCGTCAAGGTCGTTAAGGTCAGGATGTGTTGCGTCAATTCCCGTATCTATAACAGCAACGGTTATCCCTTCTCCAGTTATACCCCGCTGCCAGACTGCAGGTGCTTCGATTTTGTCTACTCCCCACGCATTTGTAGATGCCTTTATCTGCTGGGTAGTCGCTGCCTCTATTTTTTCGGAGGATGTCTCGGCATGTTCTACTATAGAAACAACTTCATCAAGTTCAATCTTCCGAACGTCGGGTCTCCCGGCAAGAGAAGCTAAAACTCCCGGTGTTACCCTAGCTGCAACAGCGTTAATAATCTTAATAGATTTTATTTTTTGTACATGGTTTTTTGATTTCTCACTCTCGAGATATTTTATCAGATCTTTCTGATTATTCTCAATTTGAGATTTCCCAGCAGCAGTCTTAAATGCGATATTCTGATCTGATAACATTATAATTACAGGAATTTGCTCAGTCTCTGGAATTTTAGTAATTTTTGAAGACAAACTTGCTGATATTTTATCAGAATTTGCCTCCTGGTTTAAATCTACATCTCCAGCTAACGCAGTAAATGAAAACAGCGATATCAACAACAATGATGTACAGATAGTAAATAATAGTTTAGAAACCGTTTTTTTTAAAAGCTTTCGACTTTTTTCCACCTATTCACACTCCTTTCCAATATTCATTCCTATTTCACTATGGGATATGGCTTTCTGTAACCAACCACTTATGTTTCCAGAGCCTGCAATCAAAAGTATTATAATACCGAGCCTTTGTCCGGTTAATGATGTTTTAAGACTAATCTGCAGGCACTCAACTTTTTTACAGATACAGAAATCATTTAATGATTGGTGTCCAGATATAAAATACTTCTGAACTTATACATTTAGTGCTTTATTATAAGGTATAATCAAGAAGAGACGCCACAAAAATAAATTCATTAGCCAGACTAGACTATAAAAAACTGCTTTATAATATAAAAAACAGAGATAAACTATTGAAACAGAATATAAAAAAAATTATAATATCAATATTTTTATTTTATGTGTCGAATGTATAGTCAATACATACTTCAATTTTTAAGATGCTTTCGCTTATCTCGAGTCCGATAATTGGATAGATTTAGATTTAGATTTAGATTTAGACTTGGACCTTACTGAAAATATACTCTACTGTTTACTTAGATAACTCGGGATATAATATTTCTTATCTGTTAATAAAAAAATATGTAATAAGGAGAATAATTGTATTTTTTGGATTAATATAAAATACTTATTCCTCTTATATATTTTTGATCTCTTAATTATTCATATTTTACCCATTCTTTATTTGATTATTCGAGCTTGGTAACCACTCAAGTTTAATTATACAAAAACTTCATAATCATCTTACTTTAATTATTTATATCTCATAATAAAGGAAAGTGTGAGAAAGAGTGGAGAAAGGAAATCCAAGGGTGTTTTTCTGCAGTTCACTTATCTTCCAAATCACGAGGAATCTATGTGCCGGAGCATAAACACTCTTCAAAAAATGGTTATCTAACTGTTTTAGATAACCTGAAATTTTTTCCAAATTTGATTACTACTCCTTCTTTATCCTTTGAAATTTACCCTTTCGTTTTTTTAATCTTAGTTATTTGTTTTTAGAGGCTATGATATAGCCAGAAATAGTTTTAGTATTACTGCCTTTAGCATTCTTCACTGTTAAGCTGACAGTGTATTTTCCTGCCTTGCTGTATGTGTGCGCAGGACTTCTGGCTGTTGAATATGTGCCATCCCCAAAGTTCCATTTCCACGAAGTTGGTGATCCTGTGCTCTTGTCGGTAAACTGCACTTTCAGTGGGGCTTTTCCGGAGGTCGGAGCAGCAGAAAAAGCAGCAACTGGAGCTTTCAAAGCGGTTGTGATAATATAGTTATTTATTGTTTTGGTGTTTGTTCCGACAGCGTTCTTTACTGTTAAGCTGACAGTATATTTTCCTGCCTTGCTGTATGTATGTACAGGATTCTTAACTGTTGAAGTTGTTCCGTCTCCAAAAGTCCATTTCCATGATGTAGGTGAGCCTGTACTCTTGTCAGTAAATGTTACTTTCAGTGGAGCATTTCCGGAGGTAGGCGCTGCAGAGAAAGCAGCAACCGGTTTTTGTGGAGCTGCTTTTACAGTTATATAATTCTCTATTGTTTTGGTATTTGTTCCGGCTGCATTCTTTACCGTTAAACTGACAGTGTAATTTCCGGCTTTACTGTAGGTATATGCAGGACTCTTGGATGTTGAAGATTTTCCATCTCCAAAGCTCCATTTCCATGAGGTGGGTGCTCCTGTGCTTTTGTCAGTAAAACTAACTTTCAGCGGTGCGTTTTCTGAAGTTGGAGATGCAGAGAAGGCAGCAATTGGCGAGTTTTCGTTTTCTATTGGCATAATGTATATACTATTTTTTCCTTCTCTATCAGACCAAAAAGCAATTTTTTTGCCATCTGGGCTCCATACCGGAAACGAATCCGATGCTGAATCTGATGTTAGCTGCGCTTTATTTTTTCCGTCGGCGTTCATAATCCATATGTCTTTACTGCCAGCCTTATTCGATACAAATACGATTTTACTTCCATCCGGTGAGAATATAGGAGAATTAGCATTTGCCGAGTCTGAGGTAATTTGAGTTTTTCCGGTCCCGTCAGCTTTTATCGTATATATCTCCGAGTTTCCACCCTCATAATAGGATTCACCTTCCCCTGCATAGTATACTATTTTTGAACCATCTGGAGACCATATCTGTGACTGCTTGGATTGAGTTTGATGAGCAATTAATCCAGGTTGAGACCTGGTCAAATCTTTACCTATCTTTCCACTATCAATATAATAGTCAATGTCAGCCGGCCCATGCGTACAAACTGCTATTTTTGATGCATCGGGTGATAGGGCAATACTGCTAGCAATACCTATGTTCCCAAGGGTATGTTTATCGAATCCATCGGAATCCATTTCCCAATAGGAGCCCCCAATCTCTTCATAAATCTCAGCGTAGAGTATTTTTGAACCTGTGGGATACCAGGTGTATATATAATAATATTTATACCACGCTGTGTCGAGCAATTGGGTTTTTCCTGTCCCGTCTGCATTCATTACCCATAAATCACTCGTCGGCCCATTAGTGTCATCGTATCTGTTTTCAATATACGAAATTTTGCTTCCATCTGGAGACCATGCATAACAGGAAGTAAAATTATCTCCCATTGTAGAGGTAAGCTTCTTTTCTCCCGAACCACCTAAAAATACCTTATACAGCCCATCTTCCCGTGAGAAAAGGATTTCTTTCCCATCTGGAGACCAAACTGGATTTGAATCAGACGCAACATTGGAGGCTACCTTTGTTAATTTCCCAGCTTCCAGGGTATCCGCAACTGTTACGTTTGATGTCATAATCATCAGAAAATTAAAGACTATTAACAGATATACCACTCTTGGACTAATTTTCACGATATTACCTCACTTTCATAAAGTACAGGTATTATTATTTTCATAAACCTCAACCGGAGAATTTTCTCCTGCTAGCGAAAGATTATTTGCCTTCCTTATATTAGGTTCATAAAAAATAACCAAGAGAACCTGCTGTCTTCCCGATAATTTGCCAGGCTAAAACCCTCTTAACAACAAAATTTCTCTTTTTTCTTCGGTTAATACAAAATGCCAAAAGTGTATTACTTGTACAGCGGTTTTCTCTAAATCATAATTTAAATATTCAAAATGTATTGTTTTTGAGTACCCGTTTTAAGGTAAAAATTTTTTACCCGAGTACAAATTAATTTATTTTATCCCCGTTTTTCCCCTACTTATACAACATCGTAATTTATACAGCTCAAATTTATATTATATGTACATCGCTATAAATGTTTTTCATAATCTGTTACTAAATATGCTCAATCAATTATTTATCTTATTCTATATTTTCTTTGAAGTATAATTTTTATATTACAGATATTCAGTTAAACGGAAACTTCAAAAAAGAAATTTGTAGAAAATGAGCCCTGAAAGTAAGTTACTGAAAGCTTGCAATAAAGGCAGCTTTCAAATCTAGTAAAACAAAGCAAATATGGCCTTTTGGAGTACTCTGGATTTTATGATGTGATTCTCACTGTTGTGGATTTTTGGTTTGGTTTGAGCTATGTGAAAACTTCGCTAAGCTGAGGAGGGTCTGGTTCTGATATTTAAGTGAAATTGTGGCTGAAAGCCATTAGGCTAAATACTATTCATTACTGGAGGATGCTTTCCATTATTCTAGACAGTGTCCAAACTAAAATTAGCAGAAGAAATATGCATACTGATAATTTGATTAATTTACCCAACTGGTACCAGAAAATATCCATTTTCTCCAAAAAATTCACTTTTCTTTCCTCCAATTTCTTAATATATTTAGTATGTTTATGTATAAAAATTTTTTTAATGTTTGGGAATGTTTTGGATTCTTCTCTGGATACCTAAATCTGCAACGTTTTCGAAAACGAATATTTACTGTGAAAAGTGGGATGGATAAATTATGAAAAATGAGCATGGTATTCTTCGAGTAACAAGCACAAATAAGTGAAAACATTTACAGGCATTTTCATGTCAAAGAAAATCTAAAACTAGATGCCTATCTCCTAATGGAAAACATAGTCATGTGTCATTTGATCAATAATCAAGTACTTATAAATGATAGCGAGAGAGAAGGAAAAAATCTCAGAGTTCGAAAATAATAATTCTAACCTAGATACAGAATAAATACATTAGAAAAATATGTAAATGGGATAGCGCGGATTTGAACCGCGGTCCAAGCGTCCCAAACGCTCGAGGATGGACCAAGCTACCCTACTATCCCAAGGGGTACTTCCTCTCAAAGGAGATTATCCTTTATATAGCTTTCGTTAGAACATAGGCCTGTGACACGATCTCTCAAAAATTTTCTTCGGAAAATCAAAATTTCTTCTGACTTATCTTTCTGGAATTCCTAATTTTTCCCTGATTCTATGAGGTTCTTTTCATTGTTTCCAGCGGTGATAGATCTCGTTTTCTATCCCGAGCAGGTCGAGTGCCCTTCCTACCATGATATCTATCAGGTCTTCAAGGGTTTTAGGTCGCGAATAGAAGCCCGGACAGGCTGGAAGAATACTCGCTCCTGCTTTTTTAGCCCGAAGCATATTTTCAATGTGTATAAGGCTAAGCGGAGTTTCCCGGGTCATCAGTATAAGTTTTCTCTCCTCTTTGAGGCAGACATCTGCAGCTCTCGTAAGGAGAGTATCGGATAGCCCATTTGCTACGGCTGCAAGGGTTTTCATGCTGCAAGGAGCGATAACCATTCCGTTTGTCCTATAAGAGCCGCTGGCAATTGGCGCTGAAAAATCCTTCTGGGCATAGCTCCAGGTTGCAAGTTTTTCCACTGCCTCTGGCGTGTAATCCGTTTCGATCCCAATAATCTGGCTTGCGGCATCCGTCAAAACCAGATGGGTTTTAATTCCTCTTTCCGCCAGTACTTCAAGAAGGCGAATTCCATACTGAACCCCTGAGGCTCCGCTGATTCCTACCGTTATCTCCATTTTATCCTGCCGTCAATTATTTCAAATCTTTATCTTGCCCTTCCAGTTCGTTTCCTTTTTCGTAAAAGGCAATGAAGCTTTCCACCATTTCTCCTGCAGTTGAGACTATATCCCTTATTTCTTCAGAGCTTATATTATCCTGGTGTATTCCGGCAACAAATACCGAAGTCCTCCTTGTGGCCTTGCTTACCTTCCTTGCCCCATCAAGGGCAAGATATTCTTCTCGATGACCGGACATTGTTATTACCGATGAACTTGCTCTCTGACTTTTTTCGTCAAAAAGCCCTACGGCAACAGCTCCCACATGTTCTTCTCCACCTGTAAGGGTCAGCAGGTAATCTTCTCCGACCTTTTTTACCTCAAGTACAATTTTGATTTTTCCCACTTTTCGTTTAATCTGGAACAAATTCCTACCTCTGCCCTTAAAGTTCCTTTTTTAAATTCTATTTTTCTTTTATTCTACCTTCAGAGATCACTTAGTTTAAACTGTTTTATGGGCTTTTTAACCTCAAAATAATCTCTGGCGGCTTTTCCTACAGCCTCACAGTGCTCTTTCGGACTATATACCCCCATTCTCCAGTTATCCATATGAGCTTCCTGCAGGATAGATACAAAATGGGAAGCTTCATTAAGAGGGATCATTTTGTGATCAGTCTTTATCATTGCCTGCATTTCCACCATTTCAGGCATCTTCGGAATATCTACAAGCACATACTCAGGATCAATTCCTGCTAGCTCTGCAATCTCTTTTTCTACCCTTCGTATCCGGTCGCGATGTCTGAGTACGGCTTTTCCTACATCTACCAGGCCTACGTATAGTGCCCGCTTATAGAGTTTACGGGCATCCAGCAGCCGTGAAAGTTCTCCTGCGTATCCGGTTGCTTTTCTCATGGACGCAACAAGGTCTATATCATCCATCTGCCTGAGCTTGAACGGATCAAGCTCATTATTTTCTATCATGTACTCCACCGATCTGGAACACATAGCTTCCGAGATCCTGGTTACGTGATGATAGTATACAGACGCGTTCATCCAGAAACGTGAGACCAGTAGAGATTCGGCAGCTTTCAATCCTCCGTAGTCTACAACGAGTCTATCCTCATAAAAATTCATCTGATTTATCAGGCGGTTGTAATCTACGACCCCGAAGGCTACGCCTGTGTAATGGGCGTCTCGAACAAGATAGTCCATTCGATCCACGTCAATCTCGCTGCTAAGGATCTGCCCCAGAGAGGTTTCTCCTTTTATGTGCTTTACAAGGTTTCCTGGAGAAATTCCATATTTGCTCAAAACTTCCTTTATTTCTCCCTTTCCCAGGATTTCTTTTACATCATCGTGCCTGCGCCGCGTGTATTTGTCTATAACATTCTCGGTAACATGAGAAAAAGGTCCGTGCCCTACATCGTGCAGAAGAGCAGCAGCTTTTATTTCGGTTTTCCTATCTTCTTCAATCGAATCGAGACTTCTAGTTAGCATGGAGGCAAGATGCATTGTTCCAAGCGAGTGTTCAAAACGAGAATGATTAGCTCCAGGGTAAACGAGGTTTGAAAACCCAAGCTGTCTGACCCTTCTTAGGCGCTGCATCTGAGGGATGGAAAGAAGATCCTGAGCTAAGTCGTCCAGCTCTATATAACCGTGTACAGGATCAAGGACAACCTTCATTATTCTTTAGACAGATCTCATTATATATTGTTGTTACTATTACTCAGGTACTGTAGATTTTGCAGAAATACCGTTACCCGAAAGTTTAATAGAAAGCCGGAAAAGGTATTATCATGATTATATTTTCAGGCGGCACCGGAACTCCAAAACTCCTTGATGGCCTCAAGGAGATCCTCCCAACGGAGGAACTGACCGTTGTTGTAAATACTGCCGAAGACCTCTGGGTTTCGGGAAATCTGATTTGTCCTGACTTGGATACAGTGCTCTATCTGTTATCAGGTCAGATCGATCGGAATAGATGGTGGGGCATAAAAGACGACACATTTCTGACTTATGAGCGTATGCAGAAACTGGGTGTCACGGAGAGCATGAAGCTTGGGGACTGTGACAGAGCAACCCATATCATCCGCTCTAATTTTATACGAAGTGGAATCTCTCTTACAGACGCGACTTTAGAGCTTGCTTCCCTTTTCGGAATTGATGCAAAGATTCTGCCCATGTCTGATGATCCTGTTTCCACTTATATAGAAACCCCTGAAGCGATTCTGCATTTTCAGGATTTCTGGATCGGAAAGCATGGAGAACCCGAAGTGTTGGATGTTAACATAACGGGAATTTCCGAAGCTTCAATTTCTCCAAAGGTGCTCGAAGCCCTGGAAAATGACGATAACGTCCTAATAGGTCCAAGTAACCCTATTACGAGTATAGGGCCTATCATTTCTCTTCCAGGCATGAAAAATCTGCTGCAAAAGAAAAAAGTCGTGGCAATCAGTCCAATAATTGGCAATGCCCCTGTAAGCGGGCCTGCCGGAAAATTGATGCAGGCGTCGGGGCTTGAGGTCTCTTCAATGGGGGTTGCGGAATATTATCAGGATTTCTTGGATGTCTTTGTTTTCGATGAACGAGATCAGGCGGATGAATTCGCATTTGAGAAAATTGGATGCCATGCTACCCGTGCTGACACCCTGATGACTTCAACTGAAAAAAGCAAGGAACTGGCAGAATTAGTAGTAGGGCTGTTTGATACTATTGTCTGTCCTTAATTTTCACTAATCTCTTTTTCTAGCTTATGCCAAAATTTTGAGGTCAAAAACTTGATTGACAAAAGTTATTGATAATAGTTGATTGACAATTAGGGACATGAGTTCCAAAGAAATAAAATTTTAAATAATCAAGTTTTTACTTTTTGATCCGCTATATAAACTATAAAATATAAAATTAATTATCGTCGAGTTATATAGAACGGAAGAGCAGGTGTCCTGAACCTCCAAGCTCCTATTAAACTTGGAGGTTCAGGTATGCTAATTATTCTAATGAATCTGTTACCAAATGTCAAATTCTTCTGACCAGTTTACAGGTTCTCGATTGACCACTCTTTTGCGGCTCTGACCCACATTTTAAGCCTGTCAGAAGTGCTGAGAGGGGGAGTTCCACAACCAAGCATACTTCCCTTTGCTCCACCATCAAGGGCTTTCCTAACTGCTCCTGTGATCTGTTCTTCTGTACCTTCAATCATAAGAAGTGGGGTCACGTTCCCAACCACTGGTACTTTACCTGCAAGTTTTGTTGCTTCATTCATCTTGACTGCCTGCTCTATACTGAGACAGTTTGCTCCAGTGGAGGCCATACCCTCAATAATTGGCAGTGTTTGCCCACAGATATGCAGTTCCCAGGGACACCCCAGAGAATGGATGAAATCTCCAAGTTCCTTTGTCGCAGGAACTGCCGCGTTGTAATAAAACTGTGGCATAACAAGACTAGGAGACGCAGAGGCATCTGAGTAATAAAGCACATCTGCTCCTGCCTTGATACAGGCCCTCGCATAAATTTTGTTTATCTGGAGGGCGGTAGAGATCCATTCCTGTATTTCTTTCATCTTCTTTTCCTGTTTCAAGCATTTTAGACTGAGCACAGGAAGTTTTTCTACTCCCATAAGATTTCCCGCTAAAGTGACAGGAGCTACAAGAAAAGAGCAAATTGCTGCATCAGGAAATTTTTCTTTTGCAAGTTTTATGGCTTCAATTGTAGTCTGGACATATCTGTCTTCAAGAAAGTGTTCATAATTTACATCTTCAGGTTTTTCAAAGGCACTTCTGACTGAAGGCTGTATATCAATTGCTCCCATGTTAACTTCAAGTCCAAGGGCAATAGATTCTATAAACATGCCAAAGGGCACAACAATATTATCAATCCCTGCATCCGTATGCATCAGGCTTGCAACACTTACCATCATTTCAGCATTCCTGTGATATTCAGGCCACGTTACTCCACTCTTTTGTATGTATTCTACTACCATTGCAGATCCTGAAATTACCGGAATTCTATCCACAGGTTCTCCGTTGAGCATTGCAAGAACTCTTTCTCTAGATGTCATTTCCTCCACTATATTTCCAACTCCCCTATTATATATCATGTCTTGATTTCAAAAAAAAGACAAATTCATTTTATTTACATTTATACCTATATAATTTTAATTTACTAATAATTTCCCACGTTTATTTTATTTTGTATTCAATATAATTTTATAAAGGCTAATTGATTTTGATTTTATCCCATCCTATTCTCTATTTATTTTTTCTTTCACCTTTTCACTTCGCGCATAGCATTTTTATATTCACAATGTTAACAAAATCCAAAAGTTTTATTTAATACTTTTATTATACTTTGTAATATTACTACTTACTAAGTTTGACCTTTATCTTACCAATTAAGCACTATTTTCGAGTAAGTGCTATTTTTACGGTTAGATAATGAATAAATCGGTTTAATGATTAGTGGAGGAAAAATCATGATAGGAGAAGGCGTGATGAATATAAAGAGAATCAAAGCGAAAGTCATTTATCTTGTCTTCCTGACAGCCCTCATTCTTTCCCTTGGTCCTATTCCAGGGGCGGCAGCCGATGTTGATAATTGTGGCTTAATGACTCAGGTCTTTGCTGCAGCCGAAGCAGATCTTGGAGCTGTTGGACCAGAAAATACACTTATTATTACGGATATAGGCTCTCCTGCAGAGTCTTATACTTTCCTGGATGAATTCTATTCAGAGTTTTATGAGAGAGATCTTCTGTACACAAAAAATCTCCTTGTTGTCCAGAACTCAAGGAATAGTCCTTTATGGTTTGCGTTCTTCGATAAATGCAGCGGGAACTGTACTTATATCGAGGTCTCTTATGAAAACAAAAGCGAAATCAGTTATAAGGTGACGGAAAATATAAACTTTGATACACTTTCGAAAACTCCGAAATCGAGAGCTGCATGGAATGAAAAGGTAAATGCAACAGTATTTGACGGGCGCGAATTTGCCATTCTTACAATTTCGAATGGCTGGTCTACCGGAAAGCTCGATTATGAGCTTATGCAGTGCCTTGAGCTGCACAATCATTTCTGTCCGGGAGTTTCGAGCGGTCACGTGCTTGCAAACTGGATGGAAGAAAACTACCCTCTTGAGGAAGGCGTAAGTTATACGGTTTTCTCCTGCCCTAACTGGTGCAAAGAAGACGTTTTCGTAAAGCGTTGGGACGCGACTCCGGGCAAAGGAGGTCTCTGGGTATCTTCATTGACGGATGACGAAAAAGAAGCTCTTGGAGGTTCTCCTGCAGGTATTTTCGTGGTCACAGATAAAAATGCCGGAACTATGAAAGCAGTAGTCCTAGGATTTAATTTTGACGTTGTCAATGTGAACTCCGGTGCAAAAGCCGATGATCCAGGATGGGTCTCGAAGTATTTAGCCGATCTCTGGCTTATGGATAAGGAAAACTGGGATACAGAAGGACTTGTTTCGGTAATTGCAGTTTTTGACATTGATGCCGATACCCTGGCTGAAATGAAACAGGCGAATAATAACCCTTATGTAGTCCTAGGGCTGCTTGATCCTCCAGGTCATACTAATCTCTTGAAAATTGGAGCTGATGGAACAGGCAACTTAACTAACGGACCTAAACCCGCATAAAAGGTTTAATCAGATATATTTGAGGATTCCAGTAATCCTAATATTTTCCTCTTTCTCTTCCTTTTTTATTTTTTCCATTGGCTTTTCCTGAGTTCATTTGATCTTCCGTAATTATTCAGCTACTCTTTAATTTTACCTTACTTTTTCACGTTTAATACCAATCACTTTTTATATTAATGTTTAAACGTTTTTATTTTTGCCAGAACATATTTTTAATTTATTTGTATTTGTTTATATATAAATTACTTAATATATAACAACTTCAGTAAATTTAGAAAATTTTAATAAAGAGCAAACAAATCCTATGCGCATGGATGATCACTTTATTGAGAAATGGCAACTCGCCGACGAAGAAATACGAAAAAACCTTCCGCTGGGCGTGAAGCTTGTAAGCACGCTGCGGGGGCACACTGGCTTTATTGGACGTATTGCGTGGTCGCCGAATGGGAAGATATTAGCATCGCCATCTGAGGATAAAACAATCCGGTTGTGGGATACCGAGACTGGTCAGTGCCTAAGGATACTTAGAGGACATAGAGGCAAGGTCTATAGTGTCGCCTTTGATCCGACGGGCAGGACCTTAGCTAGTGGTAGCGATAATACAGTCAATCTGTGGAAGTCTGCAACTGGCAAGCTCATACGTAAAATGAAAAGAGATGGACACTACAGGGTTTACAGCGTGGCGTTTGATCCTACGGGGAAGATACTGGCCGGAGGTGACGATCTTGGTCTAGTAAATCTATGGTTGGCAGAAAGTGGCGATCTGCTAGATAGACTTGATGGTAGCCCCAACTCGGCTTTAGTTGTTGCATTTGATTCCGCGGGCAAAAAGCTAGCAGTCGGAAGTATTGGCTCAGTTATCCAGTGGGAAGTTAGTAATATGAAGCTGATCCGTAAGTTTGAGGCGCATCAGAACTGGGTCGTCAGTATAGCAATTGACCTACAAAATCGTACCTTGGTAACTGGAGGATTTGATAAGGTACTGAGACTTTGGGAATGGGACAGCGGGCGATTGCAACGTTCGCTCGAGGGACATACTGGTCATGTTAGATGTGTCGCTTTTCTGGGTGATGGGCGAATTCTTGCTTCCATGGGTGATGATGCCGAGAGCCGCCTATGGAGCGTAGATACAGGGGAATGTCTTGGAATAATTCCTGGCCGATCGGTCAATAGGTACGAAAGATTTCCAAGCCTTGCTTTCCACCCACATCTGCCTCTTCTAGCCACGGTTGGGTCTGACTCCAATACTCCAGAGATAAAAAATGATCGAGTTATTCACATATGGGAACTGGATCCCAATATTTTGCTTGGTCAAGTTTCAGAGCCTAGCGCCCATTACATCAATGCCAAGATAGTGTTGGTAGGTGATACGGGAGTGGGTAAAACCGGCCTTAGCTTGGTTCTTAACAACCAGCCTTTTGAGGCTACAGATTCTACTCCTGGAAGACATGTATGGACACTTGATTCGCAAGAGGTAAAAGTCGGCAGCAACATTACACAGACCCGCGAGGCGTTGTTGTGGGATCTGGCCGGACAGCCAGGCTATCGTATTATCCACCAATTACACCTTAACGAGGTGGCTGTGGCACTCGTGGTGTTCGATGCCCGTAGCGAAATTGACCCTCTGGCAGGTGTCCGGCACTGGGAGCGCGCCTTGCGCGTGGCACAACAGCGCCAGGGAACTTCGAGAGATTCCATGAAAAAGTTTCTAGTTTCCGCTCGTAATGATCGCGGAGGTGTGTCTATTAGTGAGGATCGACTGAAGTCAATCCTCAAGGAATTTAATTTTGATGGTTATTTCAAGACCAGCGCCAAGGAAGGTTGGAATGTCAAAGAATTACGAGCAGCGATCGAGCAGGCGATTATTTGGGAAGATTTGCCGGAGGTTTCATCTTCACAATTGTTTGCCGATATTAAGTCATACTTGCTGGAAGTAAAGAAAACAGGTCGGCTTTTGGCGTCACTGAATGAACTTTATATAGATTTTGCCCACGATCATCCTGACAAGACTGAGAAGGTGACCGATCTCCGAGATCAATTTAACATATGCGTTGGGAGGCTCGAAAACCGTGACTTGATCCGTCAACTGAGTTTTGGAGGTTATATTTTACTCCAGCCAGAATTGTTAGACGCCTATGCTTCCGCAATGGTCAACCAGGCCAAGGGGGAGCCTGAAGGTCTTGGTTCAATAGCTGAAGAAGTCGTCTTAGCTGGTAAGTTCTTTGTTCCTGATGAGCAAAAAGTTAAGGGCCCTGGCAAAGAGCAATTACTGTTGCACGCTACAGTGGAGGAACTAATTTGTCATGACTTGGCGCTATGGGAAAATGCGAATGACGGTCGTTATCTTGTTTTTCCATCACAGTTTAATCGCGACTATGAAGATGCACCCGAGCCAAAAGGCTCGGAGGTTTCTATCACCTTCGATGGCCCAGTCCAGAGCCTTTACTCAACTCTGGCAGTGAGGCTGAGCCATAGTGAATTATTTATTATCGAGAGGGGGAAGATGTGGCGAAACGCTGCTGTCTTTACCGCCGAGGCGGGTGGTAAGTGTGGTCTCTACCTGCACGAATTTGACGAGGCACGTGGTCGCTTGACTCTTTTCTTCGATGAGCAGGCTAGTCCAGAGACTCGATTCCATTTTGAGGAGTTTGTCCTGACTCATACAAAACGTAGAGCATTGGATGGAACCGTGGAACTCTTGCATTTCTTCGTGTGTCCAGAATGTGGAGATCCAGTGCCAGACTACTATGTAAAGAGACTCCATAACAAAGGAATTATGACATTCGGCTGTCCCTGTGGAGGGACAGTATCACTGGCCGATCCAAAGGAACGTATTAATTTCCGGTCAGAAGTCGAAGCTATGGACAAATCTGCTGACCGCCATAGGGATTTCGATGTATTCGTCATGTCGGCCAAAGGTGAGACGAGTACGGGGAATTTCCAAGAGTGGGCTGGAGGCGATCGAGTTACGTTGGCTGTTGTGTTTACCGATGTTGTTAACTCAACGGTGCTAGGAGACGAAATTAAGGATGAAGCTATGGACAAAGTAAGGAGTGCTCACTTTACTCAAAGCCGAAGGCTGATTTACAAGTTCAAAGGTCGAGAAATTAAAACTATGGGTGACAGTTTCATGGCGGCTTTTAAGTCTGTGGACCAAGCTCTGGACTACGCGAGGGAATTACAGGGGAATACGGGCCATCCATTGGTCAAAATCCGTGCAGGTATTCATATTGGATCTATGACAGTAGAGAAAGGCGACGTGTTCGGTGATACTGTGAACTTTGCCTCCCGCGTGGTTGGGTCCATCAAAGGCGCAGAAATCTGGCTCAGTGATCGGGCTAAAAAAGATATCGATCAACTTGGAGCCTTGAGACATAAACAGTTATGCTGGGAGCGACACGATAGTGTTATTATGAAAGGTTTCCCAGGTGTGTTCGCATTGTGGTCGATATAGTAATGCGTGAGTATAATAATGTGTAGTATACTCTGTAGGTGTTTATTTCTGGGCTTCGGACACTCTGCATGATCCCAAAATTATATCAAGTACTTTGAACTTTCCCTAAAGTTGGTTCGTCATGTAGCTCCTCAACCTTTATGTTTTTAACCTGCTCCAGGAAAACAATTTGCTTAAAACACGATAGAATAATATTCTCTGGAATACTACTTACAGGAAATATCGCAACGGCCAAAAAAGAGTTAATACCATGCTTGAAAAACTAAAAACCTCACTCATTAATTCTCCTGTGATCAAGCGAGGAGAATATAATTACTTTATCCATCCTATCTCTGATGGTGTACCATCCATAGACCCCCATATGGTTGAAGAGATCGCCGAATATATTCTCCAGATTACCGATATTAAAAAAGTTGACACTATTCTTACTATAGAAGCTATGGGTATTCCTGTAGCAAATGCCCTTTCTCTGAAAACAGGAATTCCTTTGACTATTATTCGAAAGCGGCCTTATTTCCTTGAAGGAGAAGTGGAACTGTCTCAGAGTACAGGGTACTCGAAAGGAGCTCTCTACATAAACGGGCTCAAGAAAGGGGACAGAGTAATTATCGTGGATGATGTCATCAGTACTGGCGGAACTCTGATATCACTCGTAAAAGCCCTAAAAACTATGGGTGTGGAAATTCTGGATGTAATTTCTGTTATCGGAAGAGGGGACGGCTATTTACAAATAAAGGAGCTCGGAGTTGAGCCCAAAATTCTCGTTACTATCGACGTGAGCGAGAAAGGTGTGGAGATCAAGAATGTCTTTGGGAATGAGTGACGCTTTTGACTTAAGGCCTGAATATATTATCAGTGTAATAGATAAACTGGGCGCAAAAACCGTAGGCTTTCAGTTTCCTGAGGGGCTTAAAAGAAAAAGTCCGGAGCTCGCAAAAATAGTTGAAAAAGCTACCGGGGCTGAGATTATCATTTCCGGAGACCCATGTTTTGGGGCGTGCGATTTAGATAAAACCCTGCTCGAAAAGGTTGATATTCTTTTCCACTTCGGGCACGCTGAGCTTGAGGATACGAAGCTTTCCGAAAAGGTCTATTTCATAGAAACGCGTTCTGCAGTTGACATTCGGCCGGTTGTTGAAAAGGCAGCATCTGAACTTAAAGGGCAGATTATAGGGCTGATTACTACGGTTCAGCATGTCCATAAACTCCCTGAAGCCTGCACTGTCTTGGAGGCAAATGGAAAGACCTGCGTAATCGGGCATGGGGATTCTAGGCTTGCATATCCAGGCCAGGTACTCGGCTGCAATTTTTCGGTAGCAAGGGCTGAGGTCTGTGACGAATACCTGTATATCGGAAGCGGAGATTTTCATCCTTTAGGAGTATCCCTTTCCACAAAAAAGCGGGTTCTTGCAGCTGATCCTTTTTCCGGAGAAGTTCGCGAGGTAGATCCTTCAAGAATCCTTCGCCAGCGGAGTGCAGTAATTGCAAAGTCCCTGGATGCGGAAGTTTTTGGGATAATCGTCTCAAGCAAAAACGGGCAGGAAAGAATGAATCTGGCTTTCTCCTTGAAAGCGCTTGCAAAAAAGCACGGAAAAGAGGCATACCTTATTCTGATTGATCTTGTAACTCCAGATCAGCTTCTTCAGTTCAAGGTAGATGCTTTCGTGAATACTGCCTGCCCTAGGCTTGCAATCGATGAAGTTGGGCGTTTTCCCTCTCCTATGCTTACTCCTCAGGAGTTTGAGATCGTGCTTGGAGAAAGAGACTGGGAAAAGCTTGTGCTGGACGAAATTACCGAAGAACCAGTGTAATTTTTTACGGTTGGAAATGTCCAGGTAATAAGTTTAGATCTAGATGCCAAATCAAAATATATAAATAAAGAATTAAAATATATATAAATAGGGAATTTAAGTCGAGGAAATGAAACAGAGAAAACTTGAGATGCTGCTTGAAGAATTGGAAAACTTCTCCAATCCTGAACTTGAGCTGGAGCAGTACCAGACACCTCCTCTTCTAGCTGCGGAAATTCTTCACTTTGCTTATATGCAGGGAGATCTTGATGAATCGGTGCAGGATCTGGGCTGCGGTACTGGAATCCTTGCAATAGGGGCGAAGCTTCTAGGAGCCAGAACGGTTGTGGGGTATGATACGGATTCAAAAGCACTTGAGACCGCACAAAAAAATGCCCAAAAACTTGGAGTAGAGGTCGAGTTCGTATTATCAGACATTGCCGACGTTAAAGGGCATGTAAAAACGACGGTTATGAATCCACCTTTCGGGGCAAGAGTGAAAGGCAGGGACAGGCCTTTCCTTTCGTCAGCGTTAAGAACAAGTGAAGTGATATATTCAATTCACAACCGCGGAAGCCTTGCTTTTATCCAAAAGTTCATTAAGCCTGCAATCATTACACACTCCTACGTTGCGAAATTCCCTATAAAACGAACCTTCAATTTCCATAAAAAAGAACGAGAGGTTATTGAAGTAGAGATCTACAGGATTAAGGTCTCTGAATAATTCAGACGCAGGTACTGTTATAAGGTATCAGACTTTATAGAGACAGTGTCAGGATTTTACCTCTAAAGGCGAACTATAACACTGATTACAATTAGTATGCCTGTGTTTTACCAAACCATACGGTGCGTCAATAGAGGCAAAAGTGACAGATAATACAAATGTGATAATCTATCTCATCTATTGAGGTTAGTTATCTGTCAATTGAGTGTGTTAATATCATATTGAATAGCTACAGTATCTTATTGAATGGCTACAGTATTCCATATCATTGATAGTTGCTGTGATTACGATTTATATCGACTACTAAAGATAGTCCAAATGAGGGATCATGATTAGAATTCGAAAAAGTAAAACTACAAGAAAAAAATTGACTGGCCCGAGTGAAGGAAAGCCAGTTGCCGAAAAGGTGACTCAAATTGCTTCAGAAAGCAGGGATCAATTCAAAGGTCAGTCAAGAGATCAGTTTAAGGCCCAGCCCAGGGAACAGGCTGTTAAAAGTCAACCGAGGGAACAGTCTAGGGATCAATATAAGAGCCAATCAAGAGAACGATTCAGGGGACATCCCAGAGACCAGTTTAAAGGGCAGTCCAGGGAGCAGTCAAAGGACCAGTTCAGGGGAGACCAGGGCAAAAAAAGAAGGTTCCCTTATCAGAAAAAAGGCTCAAGGGAAAGGTCGGACATGCCTGAATCCAGGACTCCTTACGAAGTCGAGACTCCAGAAGAAGAACTTGAGAAAGGTGATTTTGTGCTTCCTGGAGAGCTTGTTGGAACGACTGAGGAGTTCAAGTCCGGGGAAGGAACAACAGTGTCTGCCGGAGATATTTACTCTACAGCTACCGGAATAGTAATTATTGATAGGAAAGCAAGAGTAGTCTCGGTCAGGCCAAGCACGATAACTCCGAATATTCTTAAAGTAGGGGATATTGTCTATGGAAAGATAACTGACGTGCGCGAATCCGGAGCAATGGTAGAAGTTGCAAGAATAGAAGGCAAAGAAGACAGGGAAATTGTCAATGTGCGGTCTGGAGACGTCCACGTGTCAAATGTGCGGGACTCTTACGTTAAGAGACTTTCAGATGAGTTCAGGCACTTTGATATAATCAGGGCCAGGGTTATTGATACTGAAAGAATGCGCCTGACAACAGCTGAAGATTCCCTTGGAGTTGTAAAAGCTTACTGTTCAAATTGCAGAGGAGAACTTGTGCTCGAAGGGAAAAAGCTTAAATGTCCTGTATGCAATATGACCGAAACTCGCAAAATCTCAACCGAGTACGGGAAAGGGATCCAGTAATTTCTTTCTCCTACAGGCATGGACTTCTGCACAGTAAATTATCAGTAGATTACATTACTTACCATTTACAGGTGGTCACCAATGCAACTGAATATTCTTTCCAAAACAGACAATGAGCTTGAAGTCGAGTTCAAAGGCGAGACACATACCCTTCTAAATCTGCTCAAGGATCTTCTGATTAAAGACGAAAGGGTTGAGATTGCCTTCTATGATATGAAATACGTAAGTATCAGTGACCCGATCCTTTACATCAAAACCGATGGTACAAACCCTATTGAGGTCTTAAAGGACGCTGCTTCGAAAATAATTGCTCAGTGCGACGAGTTTACTGATGTATTTAACAAGGCAGTAAACGCTTGAAATAGCTGAAAAATGGTCGCATAACGTCTTTTTAAAGGCGTTTTGCTTTCTTTTTCCGGTAAATCCGGAATCTTTCCAGCAGGGGGCTCTTGATATTTATTAAGGAGCCTTTGCTATCTTCAAATATCATAGATTTTGGAATACTTTTTTATGAATCTATGCGTATCCAGAGTAAATAAAAAATCTTAACGCGGAATTAGGGTAAAAGCATTAAACTGGATTGAATAATTCAGATTTTTTTATTTCAAAGATTATTTCCTGCATTTGCAAGTTAAAAATTATAAACTAATCTGTAACTAATGTTGAGGTTAATCTGTAACTAATACTGATGTATGAAAGATAACTTGAGGTATGAAATAAAATGAAACTTGATGACTCATCCCTTCAGAAGTTCGGTTTTATAAAAAGAGAGACCCTTGGCAGCATAAACATCGATCCTCTTCAAACAGGCGGATGTTTGACCGAGGCTGCAAAACAGGCTCTTGTAGAATGGGGAGACGGGTACTCTGTATGCGATTTTTGCGGAGGAGTTCTGGACCAAATAAAAAAACCTCCAATTTATGATTTCGTACATAACGCCCTTCCAGAGTTTCTTGGCTGTGATGAAGCAAGGGTTACAAATGGGGCTCGGGAGTCCAAGTTTGCTGTCATGCATTCTATTGGAAAGCCGGGTGACTGGATTGTGCTTGACGGGCTTGCCCATTACTCTTCATATGTTGCAGCCGAAAGAGCCGGCTTGAATATCAAAACCGTACCGCATTCAGGCAGCCCCGATTATTACCTTGACCCTGAAGGGTATGCCACAGCAATCGAAGAGGTTACAAAGGAAAGTGGAAAACCGCCTGCGCTTGCACTTGTAACATATCCTGACGGAAGCTATGGAAACCTGCCAGATGCAGGAAAGATAGCGTCGGTCTGCCATGAATACGATGTCCCCCTCCTTCTGAATGGCGCATACGCAGTCGGAAGAATGCCGGTATCTGCAAAAGAAATAGGTGCCGACTTTATTGTAGGCAGCGGGCATAAATCGATGGCTGCGTCAGGGCCTGTCGGAGTGCTCGGGGTAAGTGAAGAATATGCTCCTATTGTGTTCAGAAAATCCAAACACAGCAAGGTAAAAGAAGTTGAACTTCTGGGGTGCACTGCAAGGGGCGCTACAGTTATGACCCTTATTGCATCCTTCCCGGATGTTGTAAAGCGTGTTAGAAACTGGGACCAGGAAGTCGAAAACACCCGCTGGTTTTCGGCAAGGCTAGAAGAAATGGGCTTTATCCAGCGTGGGCAAAAACCCCATTCTCATGACCTTATGTTCTTCGAAGCCCCTCGTTTCTATGAGATTTCCGAGAAGGTCAAGAACGGAAGATACTTCCTCTACAAGGAGCTCAAAGCCCGCAATGTTCACGGCATTAAGTCAGGGCTCACCAAATATTTCAAACTTAGCACTTTCGGGCTTGGTAGAGAAAAACTTGAAGCTGTCGTGGATTCCTTTGAGGATATTCTGAAAAAATATGAGGATATTTAAGGTTGTTTAAACCGTCGATTTTTTACGTCCGGGAGAACTCAATCAGACTAATGATTCTGATTCTGAATCTCCCCTTGCCCTTTTAAAACAGATAAATTCAAAGATTCAAGATTCCAGAGAATAAGAATGCAAAAAAATGTGCAAAAAATGATTCGGAATATCTGCCAAATTTATCTGCTGAGTCCGTGTACTTTTACTGAGTCCAAGTACCTTTACTTTTTCATTTCCACATTTTCCATATATCCTTTTCCTCTAGGAGTCAGGATATAATATACACCTTCACTTTCCTCTTTTTCAATACATAGAGTACTTTCTAGCATAATAAGGTTGTAACTCGCCTGAGAATCTGTGAGCTTGAGTTCTGTCTTAATTTCTTCCAGCGATTTTTTCTGCTTTACCAGGGCTTTGAGGATGTTTCTCCGTACAGGGTTCTGCAGGGCATTAAGGCAGGCCTTGTGGTCTTCGGTCATATCCTCTTTCATTTTACCTTCGCGCTTCATCTTTGAGACCCATTCTTCTTTTCTTTTAGCAGCTTCTTCAGGAGTCATATTTAATCATTAATATATTGTTCTCAGTATCCAAATAATTTTGCGAAAAGTAAAACTCGCAATCTCTTGCTGCTGGTTCAGTTAAACCTTTAACTGTCCAAAGATAAATTCTATCATAGTAGGCTATTGTGCATAGTTAAATACCAGTCAGCTTATGCCCTATGATGAGTTAAATATCATGAATTCTCTAGTTATTATGAGAATTCAATTATTGTGGAGGGGTATGTTTGGAAGACAATAATGGAGATATGTTTAAGTATAAACTTGGTAAGTGGGTTCTAAGCATAGATGAATGTGCCTTTATGAATCTTATGGATCTTGGCAAGAATAAATCTATGCGCCAATATCTGATTGAGTCAATTGATAATTGGGTAAACAAAAAAGAGCCACTTGTAACGGATGAATTTATTTCGGAAATGTGTGACTTTATTAAAAACGAAAATGAAGTCCTTTACGACCTTTTGGTGAAGAAGTGCGCTCTAAAAGGAATAAGTGTAGGTGAAGGTATATTTGAATCACTGAGCCTTTTGAGTTGTGGGATGATAAGTGCGCAGGAGTGCAGACAGTATGGAGATGACTTCTCTGAAGTATGATGATCATATTTTTTGACTTTCTAGATTTATAGGGAATAGGACTTAAGCAGTTGAACAGAGAAATCAATAACATCAAAATCTTCTACTGTCTAAAACGCGAATTTGACCACAACATCTGTTACGATTGGTTTTGTACTTCAAGTGCATAAGTCCTAAATACTCGTGTAAGTAAGGGTTGTAATAAGGGTTAATTCAGGTGCGGCAGTGAGATCCAATAGCGGAATCCCGTAATGAAACTTACCTGCTACCCACCTGTCTTTAGTTCTTTAGTTAATTCTCTTTCGGAATATTTTCCGATTTTTGCTGAAGAATTTTCTTACTTGAAATCCTTCAAGGCTTCAAAATCGAGGGTTGCAAAGTAATCCTCAATTGTCTCGGCTCTCCGGATCTGCACAACACTTCCGTCCTTTCTAAGAAGGAGTTCGGCAGAACGTAATTTTCCATTATAATTGAAGCCCATGGCGTGCCCGTGAGCTCCTGTATCGTGGATTACAAGGATATCTCCTATTTCAATTTCCGGAAGAGGTCTGTCGATAGCAAACTTGTCATTGTTTTCGCAGAGGGAGCCGGTTACGTCATATTTACGGGCAGGGGCTTCGTTATCCTTTCCGAGCACGGTTATATGGTGATAAGCCCCGTAAATGCCCGGCCGCATCAGGTTTGCCATACAGGAGTCCATCCCAACATAGTCTTTGTAGGTATGCTTGAGATGCCTAACCTGGGAAATCAGGTAGCCATAGGGACCTGTGATTACACGGCCGCATTCTAGGAAAACTTTGAGCGGGTAAAGCCCGTTGGCTGTTATTGTGGCTTCATAAGCTTCTTTGACTCCTTTTGCCACGGCTTCGAAGGAGACAGGCTCCTCTTCAGGCCTGTAGGGTATGCCTATGCCTCCGCCGAGGTTAACAAATTCGAACTTTATGTTGAGTTCTTTTGAGATTTCAACTATAAGCTCGAAGAGAATTCTTGCGGTTTCCACAAAGTAATCAGCATTTAGTTCATTCGAGGCCACCATTGTGTGCATTCCAAAACGCTTTACTCCCTTGTCCCTGAGTATGCGATAACCTTCAAAAAGCTGGTCTCTAGTGAAGCCGTACTTTGCCTCTTCCGGCTTTCCTATAATGGCATTTCCTTCTTTAAGGGGGCCAGGATTATATCTGAAACAAACAATTTCTGGAAGTCCGGCATACTTTTCAAGGTAGTCAATATGGCTTATGTCATCAAGGTTTATGTATGCTCCAAGCTCTTTTGCCTTTAAGAACTCTTCAGAGGGGGTATCGTTTGAGCTGAACATTATGTCTTCCCCGTTCATTCCTGCTTTTTCGGCAAGAATTAACTCCGGCAAAGAGCTACAATCCGCACCGAAGCCCACATCTTTGAGAATTTTGAGAATAAAGGGATTTGGAAGGGCTTTTACTGCAAAGAACTCTTTAAATCCAGGTACTTCCTTGAAGGCTGCCTTCATTCTCTCTGCATTTTCCAGAATGGCTTTTTCATCGTAGATATGAAACGGGGTGGGATACTTTTTTATTATTTCCAGAATTTCCTCTTTCGTGAAGGGAAGGTCCTTTGAAACCATATTATTACCTTTTATCGATTTTTTAATGGGGTTTGTATCAATTTGAACTTTTACTCCTTTATTAGTCTTTCTGCCCCGAGTCCCGTCACCCGAGTCCCGTCTCGGGAGGACGGTTCCCTTTTCGCTCACTTCGTTCGCTCAAGAGGGCTGAATTACGGGCAAGAAAGGCTATATTTTCAACTCACTTAGGACGGCTGATTTAAAATGTTTAATCGAAAACCCCTTCCGACGGCGTGGTCAAGCGGCGCAACGGTTGTGGCACAACCCTTTTCAAAAAGGGCTTGACCGAAAACACCAAGCAATGGCGTGATCATCCGACGCTACAGTTGCGGCACAGGCCAGTCACTGGCTGGGTCTATGTTTTTTGAAAACTTCTTTAAGCTTGGGGTAGGGGTAGGTGTTAACAACGTCTTCTTTCTCGAGCCAGCCACGCCGCGCCTGTCCGAGCCCGTATCGCATGAGAGCAAGACCCTTAGTAGAATGGCTGTCGGTGGAGATACAGAATTTAAGGTCAAAGTTCTTTGCACGCAGGATCAGCTCATCATTAAGGTCAAGCCTTGAAGGCTGGCTGTTGATCTCAATCACTTTTCCGTTTGCAGCGGCAGTTTCAAAAACCTTTTCAAAATTGACGGCATAAGCCTCTCTTTTCCCAAACAGCCTGCCTGAAGGATGGGCAAGGATATCAAGATACCTGTTCTCCAGGGCCGTAATAATTCTTTCAGTCATTTTCCTCTCAGGTAATGCAAAACCGGAGTGTACGGCTCCTACCACAACATCGAGTTCTTTGAGAATTTCATCCGGATAGTCCAGGCTTCCATCTCTCAGGATATCAACTTCCGATCCTTTGAGAATTTTTATCTTGAATTGTTTTGAGAGTTCGCCAATTTCTTCCCACTGATCTTTTAATTTTTCGATTTCCAGGCCGTTTGCGACCTTCTGGGAGCGGGAATGATCGGTTACTGCGATATACTCATAACCAAGAGCCTCTGCTTTTTCAATCATGGTCTTAAGGCTGTCTCTTCCCTCACTGTATTCTGTATGCATATGGAGATCTCCCCTGAGATCGCCTGCTTCTATCAGTTTGGGCAGGGAATTTTTTGAAGCGGCTTTAATCTCTCCCCGGTTTTCCCGGAGCTCGGGTGGGATGTAGGCAAGTCCAAGTTTTTCATAAATTTCTTCTTCACTGCTGCCTGCAATCTGTTTCCCGGATTCTTTTAAGTACAGCCCATATTCCGAAAGTTTGTAACCGTTTTTGATGGCAACATTTCTAAGTTCTATATTGTGCTCCTTTGAGCCCGTAAAATACTGAAGAGATGTTCCGTAGCTTTCAGGCGGGACTACTCTCAGGTCAATAGCTATCCCTTCTCTCAGAATCACACTGCTTTTTGTGCTTCCTTTTAAGATCACCTGCTCGACATCCGGAAGGGAGACAAAACAATTCATTACCTTCAAGGCCTCTCCTTTATCGGCTTCTGCCAGGATATCGATATCCCCTATTGTCTCTTTCAACCTGCGAAGCGAGCCAGTGTAGATTATCTTTGAGAGGTCGATTTTAGAGCCTGTACTCTCACACTGGTCTTTTAAAGCGGATATGACCTCATCTGCTAGTGGAAGCGCTTTTCCGAGAGCTATCCGGGCATGGCTTTTCTCATACTGTTCAATTGCTCTTGCCAGATTTTCTTCACTTTTTTCTCCGAAGCCCTCGAGCCTCCTGAGTCTGTGGGTGTCAATCGCATTTTTAAGGTCTGAGAGCGTCCTTATCCCAAGGGCATCGGCAAGCTTTTTCATCTTCTTTGCCCCAAGTCCCCGAATTTCCATCAATTCCACAGTGCCTGAAGGAGCTTTCCCTTTAAGATTTTCAAATTTCTCCACCTTGCCTGTTTCCAGATACTCGGCAATGTGATCGGCAATTGACTCCCCGATGCCTGGGATCTCTGTCAGCCCGGTTTTTCCTTCTTTGGCATAGATTTTTTCGATGTCTTCCCCAAGATTTTCTATCATCTGAGCAGCTTTCCGATAAGCCCGTGGTTTCCACTCAACCTGCTGGTACTCTAGAATATCAGCAGCCTCATAAAATAACTCAGCAATCTCGCGATTTCTCAATTGCTTCCCCCTGCCCCTTATTTCTTTTCCCTTATTTTCTTTTTAAGTTTCTTCTTTCTCTCTTTTCCTTCCACAAGTCATCAAACGCCTTTACCTTCCTTCAAATCCCTGACTTCTCTAAGTGTGGTGACATCATAAGGCCCTTTATCATATCTTATGCGTAAAAAGCGAGGAAAGCGTAGAGCAAGTCCTGTTTCTCCTTCTTCCTGTCCGGCAGTGTGGCCTGGGCTTTCCGTTATTTCCGAACCAAGTACTTCAATCATTACAGCAGGCTCAACGAAGATATCCGGAAGCATTCTACTTTTTATGAATACATCTTTCGGGGCCTCGGCAATAATATGCTCTGAAAGCAGGCTATCGATTTCTTTCGCATCCGTTTCTGTGAACCCGGTTCCTACTTTTGTAAAAGTTTCAAAACGCTGTTCTTCTTCATTAAGAATTGCACAGAGGAGTGACCCAAATGAGCCTTTCCTTTTTCCCCGGCCATAATATTTTCCTACAACTACAAGGTCAAAGGTCTCTCTCATTCCTCCAGCATATTCTTCTTTCCATTTGAGCCAGAGCCAGCTCCGTTTTCCTGCCTCGTAAACCGAGTTCCTGTCCATAGATTTGATTATAACTCCTTCGAGTCTCTTTTCCAGAGCCTCATTGAAAAAGTCCTCGATTTCTTCCAGATTATCCGTAATAATTCTTCTAGTCAGGCGAAGAATTTCCGATTCCTTTACATGTTCTTCAAGGAGAGCTCGTCTTTCCGGATAAGATTTCTTCAGGAGCGAATTTCCTTCAAGGTACAGGATATCAAAAAAGAATACGGCAACAGGGCAGATTTCAGTATATTTTTGAACCTCATATTTTCTACGCCTCTTCATCAGTCTCTGGAATGAATAAAATTCTTCAGTAGAGTCGTCGGCTTTCCTGCCTTCAACATATGCAAGGATTTCCCCATCAAGCACGATTTTCTCCGCTAGAATACCTTTCTTGACCGCTTCCACAAGATCGGGATACTGGGCAGTTATATCTTCAAGCCTTCGAGAAAAAGCTTTAATTTCTTCTCCGTTTTTATGGATCTGCACCCTTTCTCCATCATATTTTTCTTCGGCTGCTTTTTTTCCTGGGATTCTTTCTTCAAGCTCTTCAAAAGTTTCCACACGCTGCGCAAGCATTGACCTGACAGGCCGGCCCAGTTTTATCGAGAAGCGCCCAAGAGCTTTTGGACCGTATTCTGCAAGGGACTCTGCAAGCTCTCCTATATCAGTACAGACGCTGTAGCTTTCTTTGATCTTGACAGCATATTTTTTGTCCCCTGTAAAAGCAATAGAGAATGCCTCAAGCAAAAACTGGTCCCCAAACCCGAGCCTGAGCTTCCCAAGCACAATCCTGACTATGTATTTTCCTTCTTCAGGGCTGGCCCGCTGAAGGATACTGGAAAGCAGTCTGGTCTTTTCCTCCTGGCTGCCTTTTCCTGAGGCTTCTTTTATCTCTCTGAGACTTCCGAATACCTCATCAATTTCCAGCGACTTTTCTTCTCCCCGGTTTATCTCAAAGGCCACATCTCCAAGGTCTCCTGTCCTTGAATATCTTATTTTAACCTCCTCTTCGGAAATTCCATAAGCTCCGGCAATAGCTTTTAAAGCAAGCTTATCCCCTACTCCAAGTGCCGTATTCTCAAAGGCAGGGCCTATGCTCCCGAGAAAAAGGTATGAGCTGTCCTTTACTTCCTTCCCTTCAAGCCCCTAAAAAAATTTAGCAATTTTACTGACGATTTCCTTATGGGATGTTATTTTTTCAAGTTTCTCAAAAAGCTCCGCAAGCTTTATGAATCGAGCCATTACCCTCTCTCCGAAAAGAACGCTTTGAAATTTTTCTCTATACTATTTATTATATTCCCGGTCTTATCGCTTTGCACCCTCAAATTTCAGAAATAGAGTTTTTCCTTCTCTTAAAATGGGAGATCCAAGAGGAAGTTTACATTTAAGAGAATAACTTTAACTAAAAATATGAAGAATATAGCACGACTTTACGTACAACAACTGGAGTAATTACATGGAAAATATTAAAGAGTATTTTAAGAAAGATAATTTCGCTGCAATTTCAGGAATAAAACTTCTGGAAGTCTCCCCAGGATATGCAAAAGCCATCATGAATATAGAGGAAAAGCACCTTAATGCTCTGAAAACCGTTCAGGGAGGAGCAATATTTACCCTTGCAGATCTTACTTTTGCTGCAGCCTCAAATGCGTACGGCAATGTTGCTGTTGCTATCAATGCAAACATTTCTTTCGTAAAAGCCGCAACAGGCAAAGTCCTCACAGCCGAGGCAAAAGAAACCTCAATAAATCCCAAAATTTCAACATATACTGTAAACATAACTGACGATAAAGGAGATCTTGTAGCAATATTTCAGGGTATGGGCTACAGGAAAAAGATTTTACTTGAAGATCTTTCCAGAATTTAAAACAGCAGATATCTCTCAGCAGGAATGATAGGAGAGGTTTCAGTAGAGAGAATATCTAAGTAGAGAAGGCATCTAAGTAGGAAACCTAGCAAGAGAAGTGAATTTCCAGAAGGGAGTTCTATGAGCCTTTTTAAGATTTTGTTAAAAAATAATATTAAAAATTAAGAAGGCTCAAATAAAGATAAAATACCAGTATTTTAGAAAGAAATTAAAGCTTAAAACGAAATTTAAGTCTAAAAAAGTTAGGATATAAATAGAGTTTGGATTTAAGTCTGAATCTAAAAAGGGCTGATTTAAAAACGTATTCAATGCGACTGCCGGGATTCGAACCCGGGTTCTAAGCTTGGGAAGCTCAGGTCATAGCCACTAAACCACAGTCGCATAAAGATGTATAGAAGTGATGTGTATTCTTCTCATGCATCTTTTAGATATTAAAGGTTTCGGTAACGAAGAAGGAATGTCAAGGATGGCTGTTTTATGGGGAAAAGGTTAAATTCCTGCCAAGCTCCGCAGGCCCCGAATTTAACTATCAAAATCTTTTTGAACACCATAAACAATTTATTCCTAGGGTTTAAGTGGAAAAAGATGCATTGTTCTGGGATGCAGTTGTCAAAAGGGCTGCATAGGTTATTTCAGTCCTATTCTTGTTTATAGTGGTGTTTTTTTCTTTCTGCCGGTAGAGTTGACCTGCCTAGAGCATGGTTTTTCTTTAGCCTTTATTTCATCTCGTTGCTCTTCGACATGGTTATTTTCCTTAAGTTCAATCCGGAGATCATAAAAGCACGGAGTGAAATGAAATGGGAAAAATGATGTGATGGGATAAGCTGTTTGCGGTGTTCTATTTCATGTTTCTTTTCATAATGTTTATTGTATGCGGTCTCGATGTGGGAAAATTACGTGTTCCCAGCATCGGGATGGAGTTTTTGGTTGCTGGAGTAATATTTTCCGTTGTGGGCTGGGGGTTTTTAGTTTGGGCAATGGTCGAAAACAAGTTTTTTGAAACTGCAGTCCGCGTCCAAAAAGAGAAAGAACACAGGGTTATTTCCACAGGACCTTATGCCATTGTCCGACACCCTGGTTATGTCGGTATGATTCTGTTTTATGGCTGCGCTCCGTTCATCATTGATTCCCTTTACGGACTGATCCCTGCACTGTTAATTGCTGTAGCTTTTATTTTCCGCACATATTTCGAAGACAGTAATGCTCTACTAGGATCTTCCAGGATATAGAGAATACAAAAAGAAGGTAAGATACCGTCTTGTGCCGTTTATCTGGTGAAGAATGAATCTGAAAACATCAAAATACGTAAAAAATGTGGTAGATAGCTCAAAAGAAGTTTTAGACAATGTTTATCTGAAAGCAAAAACTTGATTACAGACAATTTGAGGTAAGCATTAAATACGATTTTTCTTTGTTATTTCTACATATGCTACTCAATATCTGTCATATTACATATGATAAGCTCATTCACAATCAATTTTATTCTTAACTAGTGTAGTTCCATAACTATTTTCATGATCAATGATTCGATTAATTATTCAGAACATAACATTCATAGAGATAATCTCTAATTTTGGGATGAATTTTATAAATATATGACAGAATGATTACTTTTACTATGCCATCCGATCCTCAAAACCCAACTAGTCTCTATAGTTAATAGAGATTAATTATTTATAAGCTGATCATTTATTATATATCGAATTTATATTAAATTACTTTTTATTTAATTTAGTGCATGAGCGATCCGATGGTCAAGCTCGTAACGGGGGGTAAAGAATGAAAGTGAAATTAATAGTTTCTCTACTTGTACTGTGTCTAACATTGTCTGTTGTATCTGTACAAGCACAGACTGATACGGCCGAGAACATGAATAACGTGAATATGATTATGGCCGGAAATACAGCTGAAAACATTACATGTAACGTGACCGGAAATGCGGTTATGGTTGCTATGGACAATGTTACTGGAAGAACCGATAACATAACCGGAAGAATGGAGAACGTAACTGGAAGAATTGGAAATATGACCGGACCTGTGACATGTAATGTGACTGGAAAGGTCATTATAATCAGAGATATGGGTAATATGACCGAAAGCGCGATTATTATCGGTAAAATAGATAATATGCCCGGAAAAATGGTTATGTTCGGAAAGATGGATGCTGCAACTGCCAGAATGGGCGAAAGAATGGACAAAGCTGCAGGAATAGCTGGAAGAATGGATAACATGGCTGTGCTCATGGTTGGAAATGTGACTGGAACCATGAAATGTGAAGCAGCCAGAAATATGGATAACATGACCGGAATTGCCCAAAGAGCAGAGAACATGACCGGAACCTCCGGAAGAGCGGAGAACATAAATGTACTCATGAATGGGAGTTTTACTGGGACCTTAAAATATGATCTGACTGAAAAAATGATTATAATCAGAAACATGGGTAGTATGGCCGAAGTGGCTGGAAAGATGTGTAATATCTCCGAAACAACCGGAAGAATGGGGAACATGTCCGCCCGCATGGAGAACATGACCGGAAGAATTGAAAATATGACCGGACGCATGGAGAACATGACCGGAAGAATGGGGAACATGACCGGAAGAATGGAGAATGTAACTGGAAGAACGGAAAACATGACTAGACCCATGGTATGTAACATGACCGGACGCATGGTTGTATTCATAGATATGGATAAGATGGCTTCAATGGCCGAAAGAATCGATAACATGGGAATAGCTGAAAAAATGAATTATATTCTCGAAACTGACGAAAATACTGCTATAATCGGAGACGCGGATAACCTAACTAGAACGGATGGAAAAATGGACAATATAACCGGAACTAGCGGGCAAACGGGTAATGTAGCTGGAAAGGTAATTATAATTCGAAATATGGGTGACACTACTCAAATAATAACTAAAAACATTACGTGCAACATTACTGAGAACGTGTCTACGGTCAGGAATATGGCGGCTGGAAATAGGTAATTTGACGTAACTGTTGACAGTAAAATGTTAGTAATGAAGTATGAGTAATGCATAGTATTATTTCGATTAGAAATTTCAGCTTAGAAGTAAGTTTCGATTAGAGATTTCAGCTTAAAAGTGAGGCTGCAAACTTGTAATTTTACAGTTTACAGTTCTTACTTATCTTTTTTCAACTATTTCCGGTATTCATTACATTATTTATGCATTTTTAATGTCTACAGTCAGTTAGAAATCAGAATGAAAATTTGACCGGAACCAAACTGGGACATGATTACGACTGGAAGATGGCAGGCAGTACCAAAGGTGAGGGAACATACTCATAAAAGAATTTATTTGAAAAATTGCTGACACGAATAGAAGTTTAGCTTAAAACAATCGTTTTTCCGGTTAAATATTTTGTTCCATGATTTTCCTTTATATTTCTTTGCAATTTTTTGCTATCAGTCCTTATCCTGTTTTTTATTCCCTGTCTGGTCTCTTGAGCAGCCGAACTAAGCCTGTAAAGGCTACAAGTGCCCATGTTCCTTCGAGAATTACAAAAGGCATGTAATCAATAAGAATTGATGCATAACACGAAAGCCCTGCTCCCACGACATTAAGAACTGCATAGGTTTTCGTATCCTGTCTCAGTATTTCAAATAGATTGAGAAAAAAGGCCAGCAGCAACAGAAGTACACCTGTTGAGCCTACAATTACCGAAAGTTCAATCATCTATAGACAATATATTTTTTACTTTTATATATTTTTGCATTATATCAGTTGACATACGGCTTTGTTCTGGATTTTTAGTTGTTTATACCTTTTTTGCCCTGATGCTGACCTTTTCTGTATAAACATAGCTATCACAGTAACTTCCATTGCAAGTGCAAGTATTTTCATTATATTAAATCTGAAGTCAGCGCCTATCATCACCGCATTTATTGAAACCAGCAAGAAGGCCAGATAACTAAGATTGTGAACTTGCTTTCAGTTCCTGTATTTCTTCCTGTATATCGCAATTCCGGCAACCAGAAGGAGCAGATAAAGAGCCGGACGCTCTCCTAATACAATATAAATATTTGTCGGAGAAATTGGGGAAAATATCTGAATGTCTCGCCCCTGTAATACAAAAGTCAGTGGGTGAATAAGAAATTAATAGGATTCCAATTCTAGCCAGATTGTGGTGGGCTTTTATAAAAGGCAGTCCTGATATTTTTCTCATTCTGGCCATGTACTCGGATGAGATCATTGCAAGGAACATCGTCAAATAAGCTAATGCTCCTGCAAATCGGCGTAGCATTACAATGGGTTCTTCAGGGGTTTGCAGAACAATATCAATTACAAACAAAATTATGAGTAGAATTATGCCATAAATTGGATAAAAATGTTTACTTAGAGCTCCTTTTTATACCCCTAAAGAACTATACTACCCTTTGCTCAATTATGAATATTACATACTTGTATTCTTAAAAAGCAAACATAGCCCGTTATTGTCCCCTTATCTCAGTGAGAGTAGCCCTAATACTTATTAGATCGCTCTAATCACATTAAAAATGAATCCTGTTTATAATCTTCTTTTTCTATCATTTTTTAGGCAAAGACTCAGACAGACTTGCAGGTTATTACGTAATTCTAAACCCGTTTTTTGAACTTCATCTTTTGAATTATCAATTCAATTTCGAATATTGGATCAATCATGAAGGCTCTTTGGATTAAGCATAAATTGAGTTTTGAAGTACGTTATTAACAAAAAATAATACTAATCACAATAATAAAGTATGTAATTATAAAACCCCTTTAAAATAAACTACAAATTATATATTATTAAATATATCTTTTACATTAATAATGGTTTCTAATTTATATTTCTATATCTATTATATTCTTTGAGTATAATCTCCTGTTGTACGTACAATTTGTTGGGGTAACTTGAGATCATTTTCATCGGTATATATTTTTTTCAGCACTTAAACTGAGCGTAAAATTCGCTGTGTAAAATTTAATAGTACGTATCTTCCATCTATAAACTAGATAGATGGTTAACTGATAAAGTAATATTTGAATGCTGCAATTACCGACAAAAATGATTACCAACAGCTTTAAAGTCGTATCAAATTGGAGGAGTGTATACAAATGGGAATACTTAAAAGGACAATGAGTGCTTTAGTGCTGGTCTTTTTCGTAGCTTCACTGACAGCTACATCAGCCAGTGCAGGCATCTGGAATAATAAATGTGACTGCGACTGGAAGAATAAGTGTGACTGTGACTGGAAGAATAAGTGTGACTGCGACTGGAAGAATAAGTGTGACTGCCACAAGGATAAATGTGACTGCAAGAAAAAATGTAAATGTGACGACTTTGACTTCAATATCTTCTTCAAATACTTCTTCGGAGAGAGCTGCTTCTTCGGAGGAAATTGTAACTGGTTTGGCGACTGGTGATAACCAGGTTGGCATGATAAAGTGAAAACAAATGGTGACCCATTCGTAAAGCCTTGTATCGGATTGCAGGGACAGTAAATTCCTCAATTATTCAATCTAATATCTCTATGGGATATTCTTAACAGGACTTACGAGCTTAAGTAGTAATGAAGTCTCATGCGACTGGTTCTTCAGTTAAACTGCGTAATTCCTTTCTTGAAGCTGGCTCGCAGTTCTCGAAATTGGTTTACGAATGTGTCTAATTTCTTATTTTCTTAAATCTTATTATCTGGAGATACTTTATTTTGGAAGCTTTCTAAATCTCTGACTTTTAAATAACTTTGATCAAGGAGAAAATCTTGAAGTTTTCATTACCATTTATTAAATAACTTTAATTTCTTCCTGCTTTTTTTCGGTATTTTCCAATTGAAATATATTTGATTATAAGTAAAGTAACTTCTTCAGAACACTATTACCTACTCATTCTATGATTACTCTATACTCGTTCTATAACTGAAAAGGCTTTTATTCTCTCGATCTCTTAAACTACAATGAAGTAAAAATTATAAAATTAACCTTATATATTCTCTATTTGGGGGATAAGATGGATACAAATAAAGGTAAGCCGACTGAGAAAAGATCTTTTACAGAGGCAGAAAACCGCTTTACAGAAGAGAAGGGGAGAGGTACTAATTTTTTAGTCCCTTATGCACGGTCAAATATCGAAAAATGTATGTGTTCGCAGTGTCCGGTTCAGGCCGACAGTAAATGTGCTCAGGAAAAACTTCAGAGTTCAGGAAAGGAAATGGAAAATATGCCCGGAGGAGAAGTCCCAGATCCTGAGGACGTTCCAGGAATATACTGCTCCACAGGAAAAGCTACCTGTCAGGACCTTAATTTCGACAAACAATGCATTTGTGGTACCTGTGAAGTCTGGAAAGAGTATGGTCTCGAAGAGATAAATCCAAATAATCACTTCTGTCAGCACGGTAGAGCGACATAATTTGTTTAATATAAATCTTAAAATTAACTTTTAATTATTTTGTAAAGTAAGTTCTATATTTCTTAATTTCTTCTATTTTTTGATCTTTTTTAAGTTTTTATTTAAATAGCTTAATTTGGGGGAATAATGTGAATAAAGGAAGAGATACATCAATCGGAGAAAGTGACTCTATAACACCTCGAGACAGAAATGTAACTTTTGAAAGGGATGCAGATTTTATAGTTCCTTATGAACGGGAAAATATTAGCAGATGTAGATGCCCACAGTGCCCGGTTCAGGCTGACAGTAAATGTGCACAAGACAAAATCAGGAGTTCAAAACAAGCAATGGAGAATATGCCAGCAGGTGAAGTTCCTAATCCTGAAAACTTCCCGGGAGCATACTGTTCTATAGGTGAAGCCCGATGCCAGGACCTTAAATTTGATAGAAAATGCATTTGCGGTTCTTGTGAGGTCTGGAATGAGTATGATCTCAAAAATGCAGATCCCAATAATCACTTCTGTCAGCAAGGCAAAGCGACCTGATCTTTAACTTGCAGATTGGGAGCTCATCCCAAAACCAATTATATTTCTATTATATTCTACATCAATAAGAGTTCTGAACCATTTTCCTAATCAGAACTTTTTACAGAAAAAATGGATTGTATTTACCTTCTTCAGGGAGTCACTGATATTTTTCAAGTTTTGCTCTTTCTTGCAAAGTTAAAAAGATGTAGTGTTGAGCTTTTAAAGCGCGAATCAGGATTTTGAGGTTGTTAAGGGCTTTTTCTCCAGTATTGAACCTACAATCCAGGCGTATGGGCGTGTTTGACATATCCACGAATTCCCAGGGATGAACAAATATAACCGGAGACTCCCAGTGCTTGATTAGCGGGATGAAAAGTCCTGGAGGCAGCCTTATAAATGAAGACGTAATCGTCGCAGGAATCCTTATTATTTTGCTTTTTACTTTGCTCCGGAGAAACGGAGGCTTATATGATGCAATAGAGGAATCGTACAGGAAATTTTCTTCTTCCAGAAGTCCGAGGTAACTTTTTGGGAACTGGAGATTTGGAGCCCTGAAAGAGACCAGTTTCCTTTCAAACTGCCTCAGAACTTTTCCAGCCTGTTTAAGAGCAAGCCTTGCTTCTTCCTTTTCCATCCTGTCAAAACGTGCATGGGTATATCCATGACATCCAAGCTCGTGTCCTTCTCCCGGAATTCTGTCTATAAGATCAGGATACTGCTCAGCCATCATTCCGGTAACAAAAAAGGTTGCTCTTATCCCTTCTTTTTTGAAAAGGTCTAGTAACTCAGGCAACCCTTCTTCCATTCCTCTCGTACTTGTAAGCACGGGAGGACAATCTTCTTCCACATCAACGGTTATTGTGATATTTTTCATAAATAACACTTGTATATACTCTGCTTGTCTGTTCACAGATCCGGTTCCAGTCATAATTTGAAATCCCGCTTAAAGCCTCCCTGGCAAAGGAGGCTCGCTGGGCTGGGTTTTCTATCAAATTTTCTAGGAAGGAGGAAAATTCGGTAAGGTTGTTTGCAAGGTAACCGTTTACTCCGTTCTTGATGATATCCGAAACCCCACTATTATTCATTGCGACAACAGGAACTTTTCTTGACATTGCTTCCAGAATTGAAATTCCAAAAGCCTCATTACTCGAGGGAAGGGCAAAAATATCAGCCTGATCCAGATACCCCAGCACTTTTTCCCTGGATACTTCTCCTGTAAAATAGAAATTTCCGGATAAACCTGCTTCCTCTACCGTACTCTCAAGCATTTCCCTGAGTGGGCCGTCTCCTATCATTACAAATAGCAAATTTTTATGCTTTTCCAGAAGGGAAGGGGCAAGAGCTACAATGTTTTGAACACCCTTTTTTTTTGTCATACGCGCAACCGTGACGATGACGAGTTTTCCTTCAGTATTAATAGGAAGGGGGACTTTGACGATTTTATCTTCAGAATCAACTCCATTGAAAATCCGGTAAATAGGTTTTTCTGTCATTAGTTTTGAATCTCTTTCAACTGCCGAGCTGACAGCAATTATAGCGTCAGTATTTTTTAGAAGCAATCTGCCTGCAAGATAAAGGAAAGAATGATATGGCGTATTTCCCACAAGGGAATGATTAGTAACAACTACAGGAATTCTAAGCTTTCTGGATGCAAGAAGAGCTCCCATGCTGAGTGGAGAATCCAGCCCATGAGGGTTGACAATCTCATAATTCCCATTCTTCAAAAGACTGAAGAGTTCTTTGTATGCACTGGGCATGAGAAATCGACTCTGCCCTGGTAAAGGTCTACCTTTGACCCTTATCACTGATACCCCATCTCTTATACTGTATTCAGGGACGCCCGGATAGCTCCTTGTAATGACATTTACCTCATATCCATACGTGCTCAGAGTTTTAGCAAGGGTGTGCATGGAATACTCGATTCCTCCTACCTTTGGAAAATACCAGTCACTGATCAGTGCGATTTTATATTTTTCCATATTTTAAACCCTCCATAATAAAACAGGCACAGGAATCCAATCACGCTGCTGAGCCCAAAGGAAATAAAACGCTCAAGAAAGACGAAGCTACTTGCTGAGGCGAGTGATAATCCTAAGTAGCGAAGGACAGAGATCAGACCGCCTTCCACTATTCCAAGTCCTCCAGGGGTTATTGGCAGGCTTCCAAGCAGCAGATATAAAATAGAGGCTGTTGCAATCAAGTATAGAGAAAGAGGAAGATTTAGAGCTAAAGCAATCAGCTTGAGACGTATTATGTCAAGAATCCAGACTCCAGAGGATAAAAGAAGAACAGAAACAAACGATTTGCGAAGTTGTCTCCAATTTTCATAAATACTCTCGAGAAGTGAAGATAACTTTTTTCGGAAAATCCATATTATGACTCCTACTACGAGGAAGACTAAAAGCAACAAATAGGTTGAGCTTAAATTAAAACTAGTTTTTACGGGCAAGAATTTGATATCTAGCGAAGGGAATGAATATAGAACATAAATTAATAGCATGGTAATAGGTATTGCTTCAACCAACCTTTCAAAGAGAATTGACACGAAAGCATTAGTATAACTTATTCCAAACTGCTTATTAACCCAAATTATACGTAGTGGTTCGCCTCCTGCCCTGCTTGCCGGAGTTAAATTATTTGCGAATATCCCTCCGAAAATAACGGGAACAAGATCTGTAGGTTTAAGATCATAGCCTAGACAGGAGAGAACCTGCTGCCAGCGGACAGCGAATAAGTATACACTCAGAAGGTAGGCTAAGAATGCCAGAATGAAATAACTTATTTTGGTTTTGCTAAGAATTTTCAAGCTTTCTCTCAGAACAGGTACAATATCTGCCCAGTAAATACTAATCAGAAATACTCCTGCTGTGAGCAGTAAGAGGGCTAGTATTGCTTTCTTTAAGATTCCCTTGTCCAAAAATACACCTTCAAGGAGTTCAGAATGAAATCTTATTGTGTATGATTTTTCATTATTAAAATCTGCCTTGATGAGACTTTACCTATATGAGACCTATTTACATTCTTTATCTGGCAGTTTTCCTGATCAGAAAAAGAATACTTTTTAAGCGTTCTCTTATGTACTCGATGCTATAACTCATCAAAGATATCTCTCCTCTTCTACCGTAATCCCCATTCTATTTTTAGGCTCTTTTTATATAATACCTGTTATTATGCTGTTTCTTTGACATTAAGCTCTGATTTGAGTTCCTTATTAAGTCCAATCACTCCTCATATACTTCCCCAGATATTTTCCTTTCTTTTTATTGAACTCCTTTTTGCTTACATATGTCCTGCTGCTGAACCCATAGAGTGTTATATTCTATCCTGACAAAATGTATTAAGGGTCTGGTTAGGGCGTGAATCTCTCATTTTTATATTGAGGGGTAGGCGTATATGCTATACAGAAAGCTTGGTCAAACGAAGAAAAGTGTCTCAATACTTGGGTTCGATACCATGAGGCTTCCTACACTTGAAGGAGACAACTCAAAAGCCGACAAGGAAAAAGCTGCATATATAATTCGCTACGCCATAGATCGCGGTGTCAACTATACGTTATTTAAATGAGCAACTTGAAAGGCTCAGGAGAGATTATATAGATTTTAATCTGCTTCACGCGCTAAACAGTGACTTCTGGACCCTTGTAATTATGTAAGGAACCTTCAAATTCCTTAAATCCTCTATTGAAGATGGGAGAATAAAACATATAGGCTTTTCTTTCCATGATAATCTGGCTATTTAATGAAACCGCTGACTCTTATCCATAGAGTATGTGTCAAATCCAGTACAATTTTATGGATGAAAACTTCCAAGCAGGAAAGGCTTCAAAATGTACGGAGTGCGGGCAATGTGAAGAAAATGCCCTCAGCAAACTCCTATCTGGGAAATATTAAAAAATATTGTAAATGTTTTCGAGAAATAAACCGTTACTTATTTTTCCTGATTATTCAACTTTACACTGACTGATTTCACTTCATGAATAAATAGTAAATCCCCCACTACCGTACATCTATTTTATATTTCTCTATGTTTTTGCGTAGGTGGTAATTTTTTAGGTTTTTATTGGGTTTCTTAACACGGATTCTTATTGTGAGTTTCTTCAACTTTTTGGACAATATATCTTTTTTACTTTACTACAACAGTAGATTTTGCTTCTGGGACTCCTTCTAGACTAAATGTGTAAGTTCCTGAATCTTTAAATGTATATGAAAATGCTTTTCCGTAGTTAAGAGTTTGTTTTTCCCACAAACCATCCTCACTCTGAAGCACTGAGGGTCCCTTTGGCTTTTTGTAATTTACCCACGAAATAGTCACTACCTTTTCTATCTTTATGGAATTTGGAGTAAACGTTGTCTCTTCCTAAAGCTCATCGGCACTTACAAGCACTAATGATCCTTTTGGCTTCTTAAAATTAGTCCAGGTAACACTTTTCCTGAGTGTATCTCAATTTCCTCGGGCGAAAATGCATTGAAAATAACTACCCTGTTAGCAGGGGTATCAGCACTTTTTACAACTATTGTTGTCTCTTTTGCCGTTGCAAAATCCGTCTACATAGCAAGAAGTGACACTATTAGCAGGGCAAAGATTATAGGTTTATTGCGGGTTATCGTCTTAAAACCTCCAGGTTTCCAGCTTTGTATCAAACTCCTTTTTAGAATTCCCACTCTACACTTTGATTTTTGTTTCATATAGCCAAAATTTTATTTATTCATGAAGCCTTTCTCATCTCTGAGCTTATTTGAGCTAAACTTCATTTGAGAGGAGAAAAGACTCCTCTCTTCATTTTTAACCGGATCGGATCTCACCTGATAATCAGGCTGTAAACACAACATCAACCTTTTCGACATCCCACAAAGACCCCAGTTTTTCCATAATATCCTCTTTTATCGCTGGAGCAAACTGATGGTTTGCAGGCAGGTCTACAACCACTCTCACAACCCCGTCCTCGATACTCGTTTTAAGGATTAGATTCGTGCGAATTATATCAAGGCCGGTCAGAGGGTTCATGACATGCTTTAGTCTTTTCTTAATAACTTCCTCGGTTGTAGGCTCTTTCTCGGTTACAAGCCCGTGTTTTTCCTCATAATCCTTGATTGCGGCTCGCAGACCCTCAACTGCAAGTACTGAGCAGTGGGCTTTGATTGGAGGAAGCCCTCCAAGTTCCTCCGAAGCCTGTTTCCATGTTATTTTCTTTGCTTCGTCGAGAGTTTTTCCACGTGCAAGATCTGTTATAATCGACGCGGTAGCAATATTTGATGCACAGCCGTAAGATTCGAATTTTATATCTTCAATAACCTTAGTATCAGGATTTACTTTAATGTAAACCGCTACCATATCTCCGCAAGCCGGGCTTCCTTCAAGGCCTTTTCCGTCAGGATTTTCGATCTGCCCAACATTGTGTGGGTTCTTGAAATGTTCCAGCACTTTTTGACTGTAAGGAAACTTCATTGTCTCACTCTCTCTTTCTCTCTAATTTTTATTCCTAATCGTCTAGAATGCCTAAATCGTCTAAAATGCCTATAGTCTGCTTCCCCTTGTGTGCTTTCTTTCCATCGATCCACTCATTTTCTTGCAAGGGGGCTTATTTCCCTGAGTCTTGCTACGATCTCACTCATTGCTTCAATTGCTGCATTAGCGTCTTCCATACGGTTATAGCGCCCGAAGGTAAAGCGTACAGAACCGTGTGCTCTCTCGTGATCTCCTCCTATACCCCTGATTACATGGCTGGCTTCAAGGGAGCGGCTAAAACAGGCCGAGCCCGTGCTTACTGCAAAACCCCTCATATCCATATGCAAAGTTATGGATTCGCCTTCTACGTAGTGGAAAGTCAGATTTGCATTTTGAGGCAGGCGTTTTTCCCAGCTTCCGTTGAGGGTAACTTCCGGAATCTCGGAAAGGGATTTCTCAATTACGCGATCTCTCATCGCTTTTAGCCTTCTGTTTTCCTCTTCGGTTACAAGTTCTATAGCCTTTGCAAAACCGACGGCTGATGGAATATCTTCTACCCCTGCCCTGAGGTTAAACTCCTGAAAACCTCCATCCATGAACTTAGTTATCGGAGTGTCCTTCCTGATGTAAAGAGCACCTATTCCTCTTGGGCCGTGGATGGTATGGGCGGACATAGTTATCAGGTCTACGGGCAGTTCCTTTACATTGAGAGGGAGCCGGGTAAAACTATGAGTGGCATCTGTGTGCAGAAGAACATCTTTTTCTTCACATACTTCTGAGATAGCTTTCAAATCCTGCACTGTCCCTATTTCCTGGTTCCCCTGTTGAATTGAGACAAGAGCCGTCTCCTTTGTAATAGCGTTTTTAAGCTCTTCAAGATCTACAAATCCTTCCGAGTCAACATCAAGGAAAGTCACAGCAAAGCCCTGTCTTTCGAGGGCTTTTGCAGTATTTAGCACAGGAAAATCTTCGATTTTCGAGACAATAACATGCTTTCCTTTCTTTTCTTTAAGAGCCAGTGTTACTCCTTTCAGCGCGGTGTTGCTTGACTCAGTGGATCCTGAAGTGAAGATAATCTCTTCCGAATTTGCATCAAGCTTTGAAGCTATATTTTCGCGGGACCTTTCAAGTGCTTCTTTTGCATCTATACCCATAGAATAGCCAAATTCTGATGTTGCTACTGCATAGATATCAAAAAAATAGGGTTTCATTGCTTCAAGTACCCGCTCATCCAACCGGGTGCATGCGGCATTGTCAAGATATGTTACATTCTCAAATATTTTTTCTCCCTCCCCATTTGAAATAATTAAGTTTGAATTTTTCAGTTAAATCTCAGGTTCTCCAGTAAGTTTCAAGGTTTTCAATCCAATAAATTCTTTGGGTAGTAATTTCCTGAATAGTAATATTAGCTGACTACATCTAAACCAGGTCAAATTATGGAAAAATCTACATTCTCGTGACAATTTAAACCCTAAAATCAAGGCTAAATGAGATCCTAAATTTCTTTAAGCCTCAGATAAAGAGAGTTACATTAGCGTTCCTTGCTTCCTGAATATACGAACCCACAGCTCCCCATTCATCTATCCAATCCGTTCGAAGATCTTCTTTACTTAATCCCATGATCTCCATTGTCATCTCGCAGGCGATTATTTTTCCACCAAGTTCCTTGAAATCATTCATCAGTCTTTCAAGTGAAGCAACATTGGCTCTGTCCATTCTTCGTTTGATCATCTGCCTGCCAAGCCCCAGCATATTCATTTTGGAAAGTGGCCCCTTATCAAGTTCTCCTTTCTTCAAGCGCATCAGCCCCCAGAAGGTAAAGTATATGGAGGCTTCCATACCCATTGCTAAGGCTCCGTTAGCAATTATAAGTGCGCTGTATACCTTATCCATATCGCCACTGTGCAGGATAATGACCGTCTTTTCTCCCATTTTCATTCCTCTTCCGGCTTATCTTTGGATCTTTATCTCCCACTCTTTACCTCCTTCTTTATCTTCAATACCCAACACTTTGAGCCCCATCGCTTCACATGCCATAGGAATTTCCTTTCTTGACGCCGGATGTGTCCCTTTAACAATAACAAGATCCCCTGGAGAGGCTTTCTTTAAGGCCTTTCTGCACTCTACCAGCGGAATCGGGCAGGTTTGCCCCCTAACATCAATTTCCATTTCTGCCATTATTCTTATCCCCAAAGTAAGAGAGACAGAAGAAGTTGACAACAGTTCTTCCTGTCATCTTTCCCCAAATTCGTTATATTCCAAAAAATATATTATCGTTTCTTATTGAAAACTCTATCTGAGAAGTTCTATATGGAAATTCCTTTTCTTATCCTGAATCGTCTTTCTTTTCAGAGCGCTCTCCTGATTTTTTCTGCGATTTCTTTCAGATTGGTAGTATCAGGCTCAGTCCATACTATTGATTTTATTCCTCTCCCGCCGTCTCCTTTTTTCCTAGGAATTACGTGTACATGTACATGGGGAACCTCTTGTCCGGCAACTTTTCCATTATTGATTCCAATATTTGATCCCTCTGCCGAAAATGCCTTCTCGATTGCAGCTGTAATCTTCCTTACAGCCTCAAAAAGCGAAGCAATACTTTCCGCATCCATATCCGTAAACCTGATGAAGTGCTTTTTAGGAGCCACTAGAGTATGCCCTTCACTCGCTGGAAAAACATCTAAAAATGCAAAAACGGCATCATCTTCATAGATCTTTTCTGAAGGAATTTTCCCCGCTATTATCTTGCAAAAAAGGCAATCTTCCATCATAACCATATCCCCTTAGAGTTTTAGGGAATACACTTATATCAGGGTTCTGTTTTTTTCGTAACCCATAACTTCCTGTTTCTCTCGTAACTCCTAACTATAATAATAACTTATTAATGTGTTGGCGTTCTTTATTTTATTAAATTGGGAGCTTTAGCCTTTTTTAGCTCAGCTCATTATCTTCATATAATTCAACCCTTTTGAGCGGAACGAAAAGGGCACCATTCTCTAGAGAGGAAACTCGGGTAGTTAAAAGGGTATCGTGCTCCCAACTAAATTCGGGAAGTGAAATCCCCATGATCGGTTATGTTGCAGGTGCGCTTACAACTGTAGCTTTTGCTCCACAGCTTCTAAGAGCTTTGACTACTAAGTCTACAAAAGACGTGTCTCTTATGATGTTGCTTTGCTCTACTTCAGGTATGCTTCTCTGGATGTTTCACGGTATCATAGTAAAAGATCCAGCTCTGATCGTTGCAAACAGTATTTCTTTCGTGCTTGCCTTCTTCCTTCTGGGGTTGAAGCTTAAAAATGACTATTCGAGTTTTGTTCTTAATTTCGGTAGTAAGCATAAAAATCCGGAAAGTACTAATTCTTCCTTTAAAAATGAATTACTTAAATATCTAAAATAAATTAGCTAAATACCTTTAATAAATTATTTAATTATCAACTATATATTTATGAATAATTAAATCAATGTTATTATAATAACTATGATTTGTGCTTACTTGGTTATTGGGGGTGAAAATAATAGCTAGAGTTTTGGGTGGCGCACTGATAGGTATGGTATGCACTTTTATTTTCTATTTTATTCCATTTGTGAATTCCATAGCTCCTTTACTGGGAGGCCTTTTAGGAGGCTATTATGCAGACGGAGGCTCTGGAGGAGGGCTTAAGACTGGAGTTCTGATGACCGTTTTCATGATTATTCCGGGTTTTCTTCTAGGGGGATTTTTTGGATCGTTACTCAGAGACGCTCCTATTCTTGGTGGATTCGTCGCTGCCTCTGCATTTATAATTACTATGGTCATCGTAGCTCATACCGCTGTGATAGGTATAATTGGCTCGGTAATCGGGGCTGTTCTGGCTGAAAAAGGGGCAGTTTGACGGTAACTTTGCTCTAATGAGAAGTTAGAAAAGTAATCTGTTTCTAAAAATAGTACTTAATAAAAAATAAATTCTGAAGAAAAAGTTTTTCAAATCTTTTTCCTCATTACAAAGTATTCTACAAGAATCAAGAACAGGGGCAAAGAGATTGCCATAAGTATTTTGGCCTTTCCCATTGGGTTTTTGATTTTGCTACTCTTTTCTGAGCTTACATTGTGGACATCCGTTTTTGCTTCATCATCCAAGTTTGTCAGAACTCCCTCTTCTTCTTGCCCACTGGTTTCAGATACGTTTTTGTCATCTGTATATTTGGTTATTGCAAAGCAGGAAAAGCCAGGTGTTTCTGATTTAAAATAAACATAATTCGTATCTTCTTTTACTTTTTCGGTATCCAGAGGCTGCCAGCCTTCATTGTACCATTGAAGAGTTATCTGTGACTGCTTAATATTATTTTCTTCAAGCCAGTCCTTTTCGACTTTGAATTCTATAACTCCATTTTCAAAATAATCGGCAACTCCTGCTCCATGATTTCCTACCCAGATATTCACATACTTATATATCTTCCCTGGAGGGACTTCTAAGACAAAAACAGATTTATCTTTAAGCATTTCTACAGTTGTCGTTGTCTTCTTTAATGTCTTTATTGGATCAAATGCGATATATGCAATGCATGTGGCATTTTCCAGAAAATCAAACTTGACGTGATAACCACTTAGAACGTTTTTGGTGGAAAGCTCCTTAGCATCTACATTGCTTGCTGGTTCTTTAGAGACGATTGCTCCTCCTGAACCACCGCTGGAGGAACTGGATTTTCCACCTCCTGAACTGCTGCTGGAGGACTCGGAACTTTCGTTTCCTCCATCACTGCTTGAAACCATCTCTTCATATACGGTTTCTGTTTTTTTGAGTTCATTATTGGTTTCATCACTTTCGGAGACGGCATTTCCGGGATCTATGACGGTTTTTATTTCTATTTGCCCTTGATTTCCAGGAGTCCAGAAAAAAGTGCCTACTCCAGACTCCCCTGCTGCAAGGGCTGGTACTGATGTAACTCCCTTATAATCTTCATTGTTTCCCTTGATATAATAATTAATTTCACTACTTCCAGCCGCTGCATAACCGTCATTCTTCACTGTTACAGTAAATGTTATATTCTCCCCTGGATGCGGCTCTTCAGGACTCATAGAAATCGACTCTATTTTTAGGTCCGGAAGCTCATTTTTTATGTTTATTACTTTTGACATTTCGTTATTTTCTTCATTACTTTCGTTAACAGTATTCCCTGAATCTGCAACCACGAGTACATTTATGTTTTCTTCATTTACAGGGGTAAAAGAAAATCCTGCACTTGTACTTGACCCTGCTGAAAGTTCAGGGATAGAAATTTCACCTTCTGAAGTTCCGTTAAAACTGTATTTTGCAGTACTACTACTGGCGGTTGCCGTTCCCCCATTCTTTATTTTCACAGTAAAGTTAAAAGGTTTTCCGGCTTCAGGTTGTGTTGATGACTCTGGATATAAGTCTTCAATTATCAGATCCGGAAGAGGATCCTCTGTGGGCTCCCCTATAGTTTCTACAGTAATTTCCTTCTCACTATTCTCTACGTTTTCTAAAGCTGCCTTTATTGTTACAGTTTCTTCCTTGTCAGAAGTTGTCCATTTGTGAGAAATTGATTGTTCGGACCCAGCCTCTATTTCAGACACTACTTCTTTTTTTTCGTCTCCATTTATTGTAAATATTATGTTCGTTGGCTCTGAAACTTCAGTTCCCTCATTCTTAACCGATGCACTAACGGTTACTTCGCTATTAGTCTTTGGATTTTCAGGGTTAATGGATAGGCTTTTTATTGCGAGGTTCGAAGATTTCTCTTTCGCCACTACCACTTGAATCGTTTTTTCGCTATCTTCAACTTTTGCTTTTATGTTTACTGTGCCTTCTTTATCTGGAGTCCACTTAAATGAGATTGACGAGCTAGCTTCCGAATCTATTTTATCTACTTTTTCCGTTTTGGGATCTAGTTCTCCGATTTCGTACGTTAATTCTGTTGGCTCCGAGGCTGCAGTTCCCACATTCTTAACCAATGCATTAACGGTTACTTCGCTATTAGATTTAGGATTTTCTGGATCAATGGAAAGGCTTTCTATTATTAGATTTGCAGACTTTTCTTTCCCCACTACTACTTGAATCGTTCTCTCGCTATCTTCCAACGTTGCCTTTATATCTACTGTACCCTCTTTTTTCGGAGTCCAAGTAAATGAGACTATTAAGCTGTCTTTTGGCTTTATCTCCTGTATTGGTATATTTTTCAGATCTTCGTCTCCTATTTTGCACACTGCTTCTGTTGGCTCTGAGACTTCAGTTCCCTGGTTTGTTACTTTTATTGCAACATTTACGGGTTCTCCTAATTCTGGATTCCCTGGATCACATGAAATATCCTCAATTATCAGATCACTAGTAGAATCGCCGGGATCCGTTCCCTCTTCATCTGCAGCAAATGCCATGCCTGGGATCATCCCAGAAATTATTAACATTATAACTAATACAGAAATTACAGAACTAAAAAAATTAGCTTTCATTTTTATAGGCCTCCACCCTACATCCGTAAACCGAAATTCCCGGTACGTCTGTACAGGTCCTGAAAATTTTTGCTCCACACAAAATCCTTGTTGTCTAAAATTTTTATGTCTTGTCGAAAGGTCTCAATTCTCTTGATTTATATTTTTCCTAAAATTATTTTATAAGTATAAAAAATTTAATCTATCATATTCTTTCTATATTAAAGTTTATTCTCCAGATGCAAGACTTTATTATTCCACTCCCTACGGTAGTTCTCTATAATTAGATTTCTATTTTTTATTCAGAATTTTTCATTTATGCTCTTCATCTTCGAGATTAGGTCATCATATTTTTATATAAATATATAAATTTTTATATAAATATGTAAATTTTTATAACAATATTTCTATTTTTGAGACATTTCGGTCTAATTTTTAAATAAAAATCCCGAAATGCTAAATATTGCAATGTAAAATTGATAAAGAAATAGTAAAAAGAGAATTATATTATCAAAATTTAAAATTTGATCTAACTCTTAAAATAGTACTTAAATTTCAAAAAAATAAAATTCAAGAAAATTTTAAACAATAAAATATTTTTTGTCTTTGATTTGAGTTCTGCTATCAACGCCAAGTATCCCTGCAATCTCGATACCTTCACTTCCAACCTCTGCAAGTTGAGTGTAGATTTCAGATCTTGTTATATACTTTTCAGTCCGTGTGCCATCAGCTTCTTCCATTTTAATGGTTATCTCTTCTTTATTATGTCCTTTTGCCAGGCACTCCTGAACGATTACTCCATACTGCTCGGCAATCACTTTCAGGCAGTCGAAGATCTGATTCGTGGAAATGGCATCCTCTTCATCAAGGAGGACTTTTGAAAGGGTATAAGTGCGAATATTTGCCCTGAAATAGGCCTGAACTTTTTCAGGAGTTTTTTCCAGGCTTCCCATATCAACAAAAGCCCCAAGCTCTTTATCAGCGGTGATTTCTTTGTCGTCTTCATATACAAAATACCTGTGATCACCGCCTTCTATCCTGAATTTTCGGTTTGCTTTTTTGTTTTCTATACCTATACGTACGTTTTTCTGAGTATCATATTCCAGGTAAGTTACAATAAATTCGGAAAGGTTCTGCATTTTTATTTTTTCTTCTTTTCGCAGGATGCCTGCCCGCGTCCGCCCTGGCAGTATTAAGCCTCCAAGCAGTTTTTCTACTGTCAGGTTTTCTTCTGTAAAACCAAGCTTGTAATGGTACTGCAAACCCGAAACCCAGCCTTCCATCTCTCCTGAAATGCCGTTTGTACTGCTTGAAAGTTCAAATCTCTTTTCAGCTCCGTAAACCCCTGAGATTAAAAAACTGCTAAGAACCTCAAGTATTTTTTCTTCAAATTTTCTATATTTATCAGGAGTCTCATTTTCTATCTTTGTGCACTCGGCTTTGAGGATTTCTCTTCTTTTCCCTATATTCTCACTGCAGTTTTGCAGGACAGCGTTAGTACAGGGTATGACATCCTCTATATCAACTTCATTTACCAATTTTCTGAGTAAAGTCTCAAGTTTCTCTTCAAAATTATTCATTCCTTTTATTCTGCTCTTCAATTCATGAAGAGTTTCTTTCTGCTTGCACTTTATCTCTATTATGGAATTTTCCAGAGGGATTACTCGAGAAGTTATATCTAAAAAAGTTTTCAGATCCTCAATGAAATCCCGCTGTATAGGCAGTTCCGTAGAGTCCTGGTAAATGTATTTCATAAAAGCACCCTGAATAGCTAAGCAACCCTTAAAATATTCTATGACCTTTAGCTATATAACGTTTTATCCAGAGGCTTTATCCTTTTCTAAAAAAGTCTCTTCTTTTAAGCAACAAATCTTATGTGGATATGTTCTCATATTTTGAACATATACTCTGGAAATAAACCCTATGCATCTATTTTTTTCTCTGAAGTGGCCGAGGAGAGCTCGGCCATCTCAAAACTTAGAGCAGAACTTTTCGGACAGGGTCCAATATCTCATTTATATACTTTGCGGCTGAATTTTTCAGGTCCATTGGATGGACACTCTCTGCTACAAAAGCATTTTCCATTTCTTCGTAACTCGTGTATGTTATATTTCCACCAAATTTCTCAGGTCTCTCTATGACAACAGTTTCGTATCTGGGAAATATATGATAGCGGAAAAGGGCAAGAATCGGGTTTTCTTCCTTGTCTCCTATCTTGCAGTAAGCTTTCTTAAATTTCCTATAAATTTCTTCTTCAGTGTCATCCACCGAAATAAAATTCTCCTTTGATGAAGCCATCTTGGTTCCATCTAATCCTAAGAGGATTGGCGTGTGAATGCAGATTGGAGTTTCAAATTCGAGGTTCTTTAAATTTTCACGGGCAAGCATATGAATTTTTCTCTGGTCAATGCCTCCAACTGCAACATCAACTCCAAGCATGGCAATATCAATAGCCTGCATCAGTGGATATACCATCTGAGAAACGGTTGGATCATCCATAGCACGCCCTACTTCATCCATGCTCCTGCGAGCCCTGTTCAGAGTTACTGCCCTTGAAAGTTTGAGAACATTTAACATGTACTCTGCTCCAAGCTGATAGTCAGACCCATAAACGAAATCGGTTTTCTCTTCATCAAGCCCGAGGGCAATAAAGCAGCGCCTGTTATAGTCTGCAATCTTTCGGACTTCTTCCAGTGTGCCTTTCCGATTGAGATAAGCGTGCACGTCCGCAAGCAAGACAGTAATTTTAAATCCGGCTTTTTGAAGATCAATTAGTTTATTTACTGTGAGAACGTGCCCCATATGGATTTTTCCGCTAGGCTCGTATCCAACATAGGCACGGGGAGTTTCTTTTTTATTAAGAAGCTCTTCAAGTTCTCCTTCAGTTACGATTTCCTGAACATTTCTTTTTATAAGTTCGAGTCTGTCCATTGCCTCTACGTTCCTTTTATTTTCTTATTCTCAAACCCTTAATTCATATTAATAAGTTTCTGTAAAAACATCATACCTTCTTCGGATTTAAAATTCGGGATTTCCCAGTTTTGAACGACCTTTCTGCGCAGAGATTTTGTCTCTTTGTCAAGTACAGGATTAAAGCCAGAGATTTCGTATTCTTCTTTTGAAATAATGACTCCCCTCCTTTGCCAGGCAGGAAGCATTGTAAGATTGATTCCTCTCTCAAAAAGCATTTCATGGATCTCCCATTCTTTTTTTCCTCTGAGATATTTTGAAGCCTCAATCTTATCAATTCCTTCATTCCTCAGGGTATAATATCCCCAGGCTGCCACAAAATTGCGCCAGGCTTCAAGCTGCCTCCAGTGAAAATACGCAGGAATCTCTTCTTTTTGAAGAGCTACTATTCTGGAATCAAAAGCTATAGGGCTTTCAAGCTGCAGATTTATCATAAGTGCACTTCCCAGAAAGCTTGCGGTGACAGAATCAATTTTTTCTACTCTTCCCTCAAAGGGAAGTTCCATAAAAAGAAAACTAATTTCATCCGAAAAAGTATAGGCAAAGAGAGGGCTTAAACCACTTTTCTTAATAAAAAGCTCTGCAGTATTCGCCATCGCCCTGGCGAAATTTTGGTCATAGGGTTTTCCAAAGCCCAAGCCCCTAAGTGTATTTTTAAAATTCCTGCCGTCCGCGCGCACAACCACCGGAGGAATACAGCGCATCTCAGCATAAATTTCCCGGTCTTTCATGTACCCTTTCAGATTTGTTTAATCTTCTTTTCTCTTTTTGTATCTCTGGATAACGTCTCTTACTATAATGATATCTGCTGCCGTTATAACCCATCGGTATGGAATAATTATGCCTCTGCTAGTCAGGTCAAAAAGTTCCCTATTAATATCCGAAATTGCAAGCCCGGTAATTTTCTGATCTTCTATATCAATCACGAAGTCTTGCAACTTCCCTACATAAACACCAGCGTTTGTGTATATATTTAAACCAAAAAGTGATGTAAGTTCTGCGCGCATTATATCCCTGCTTTGTAAATTAATTTAAATCTTTCTCCTAACCTTATATGAAAAACATACTTATATATCTTACAGTTTTGCCGATTATATTATTGCAGTTTTATCTCACATTTCCAGGTAAAAATGGAATCTCAGTTTTATTATAATAAATCTTCTTATTTAAACTAGCGAGAGGTAAAAATAGTCTTGTTTTTTAATTTTTGTTCAAAGTTTGAGTTAAGAAGAGGGAGTTCTAAATGTGTGTTAAGCTGCTTTTGCTCTTATTTATCAAAGTATACAGCTTATTTACAGCTTATTTACTGCTTTCCTATAGCTGTCCCACATTGAGAATGATATCTTTTGATAATTTTCTTGTTCACAGGTAAATCACAAGTAATTTCTGAATTACCTGTGAGCAGAACTCTTTATCGTTTTATAACCTTTCTTTTTACTCTAATCTAACCATTTTGAATCTCAAATCTCTTATTCCAGTTTTCTCTTTTATATTTCCAGCTTTGAAATGACATTTCGAATAGATTCTGAGGATTTCCTGAGTATATCGTACTGGCTTTCATCGAGCTTGAGTTCAAGGATTTCTTCGACTCCGGATGCTCCAAGCTTTACAGGTACACCGAAGTAAATGCCTTCCTGTCCGTACTGCCCTTCAAGGTAAGCCGAAGCAGGCAGAATTCTCTTTGAGTCTTTAATCACAGCTTCAGCCATTGAGACAATAGCCGCCGATGGGGCATAAAAAGCACTGCCCTGTTTAAGGAGCTCTACAATCTCGGCTCCTCCATTTACTGTCCTCTCTACCATTCTGGCAATTTTGTCCTCTGGAAGCAGGTTTGTGAGCGGAACTCCTGATACTGTTGTATATTGAGGAAGAGGTACCATTAGATCCCCGTGTCCTCCTATAACCATCGCCTGTACATCTTTTTTCGAGCACTTTAGTTCTTCTGCAATAAAACTTTCAAAACGTCCCGAATCCAGAACCCCGCTCATCCCGAATACTTTCTTTGTCTCAAAACCAGTTGCTTTCATAGCTATGTAGGTTATAATGTCAAGCGGATTTGTGACATTAATTACTATGGATTCTGGAGCATGCTTTGCAATGTTCCTAGAAACTTCAGATATTATTTTCGAATTTGTTTTAATCAGATCTTCCCGAGTCATTCCGGGTTTTCTTGCAATCCCTGCTGTAATAATTACAAGATCAGAGTCTGCAATATCTGCATAATCATTAGTCCCAAGTATTGGCGTGTCATAACCTTTTATTGCCCCTGCTTGTATAAGGTCAAGGGCTTTTCCTTGCGGCAGCCCTTCCACAATATCTGTCATGACAATTTCGCCAAGCTCAAGTTCAGCTAGCCGTTGGACTGTAGTCGCCCCTACATTCCCTGCACCAATCACGGAAATTTTAGTCATTAACTGACACCTGTATTAAACAATTTATTTAGACTAATTTTGGAACTTCAATATTTAAAAATTTGTTCTGTAGTATGGTTCTTTATTACCGGTCAGCTACAGATACTATTATTAGTCTCTGTGTTCGCACTTTATACTATATTAGTTCTTGAATTTGTTGTTTTTCTCTTTAGAATACTGATTTCATGCAGTATTTTTATTAAATATTATCCCCAAATGGTTCAGGGGAAACATGCTGAATAATACATACATTCATATTCCAGGTGTAGGAAAGAGCCTTGAAAAAAAAATCTGGGCTCAAGGTATACACACCTGGAAAGAATTTCTTGAGATGGAAGATAGGATCTCCATACCTTCATCGCGAAAGGCCAGAATTTGTGAGGAGGTAAGAAAATCTTCTGAACACTTGGCAGCAAAAGATTACTGTTTTTTTTCACAATGCCTTCCTTCTGCAGAACACTGGAGAGCCTATTCTTTATTTTCCGATTCTGCCGCATTTGTAGATATTGAAACAACGGGCCTCTCTAAATCTCGGGATAAAATAACCATTGTTGGAATCTATGATGGAAAAGAATCAAAGACGTATATAAAAGATATTAATCTTGATGACATTGTAGAAGAGTTCTCAAAATACAGGCTACTTGTATCCTTCAATGGCGCTCGTTTTGATTTACCTTTCATAAAATCCGAATTTCCAGAAATTGAGTTCAATCAGCTCCACATAGACCTTATGTATCCTTTAAGGCGAATAGGGTATAATGGAGGTTTAAAAAACATTGAAAAGCTTCTCGGGATCACCCGAAGCGATGGTACCGAGGGAATAACAGGATTTGATGCCGTAAGGCTCTGGAAAAAATATGAGAAAGGAGATCGTGAAGCTCTGAATACACTTATTAAATATAACATAGAAGATACAGTTAATCTGAAAACTATTATAGAGCTCACCTACCCTAAAATGGTTGAGAAAGCTTTGAATATCTAATAGGTATAACCTCTCAGGTTCAGAATAACAAAAAGTAAAAAAATCAGGCTCCAATAATATCAACATCAGTTAGTTTATTATACTTTTAGTACTGTTTCTGATAGTCTAGCTTGGTAATGTATTGGCGCGTTTAATTTCAATTTATTGTTTGTAATTCGAATAACTATATGCTCTGGTAGGAAAGGGGAATTCAATGGAAGTTACAATGAAGTTCGGGGATAAAGTCACAATGGCAGACGTCCGAAAACTCCATGATATGGAAGACGTAGTGTTTGATAGGGAGTGGTTTGAAGAAACAGAGGTACGAAATCGCGATGTGTACTACATGTTCCGGGACCTTGCGAAAAACGATTCTGAACTTGAAACAATTAAAGCTCATCACCTGAGATATGACATCACTGTAATTCCTCCCGCAATGCTTGGATCGGAATATATTAAAACTGTAGGTCATTACCATCCGCGTGTTCCAGGAACAAACATCTACTATCCTGAAATTTATCAGGTACTTGAAGGTTCTGCTACTTATCTTCTACAAAAAGTGAAAACCGGAGAGGAAGATCTCGTTCTGGATGTTGTAGTCATAACAGCAGAAAAAGGAGATTTAGTGCTTGTTCCCCCTGGATACGGGCATGTGACCATAAACGCTTCCGATAAAACTCTTGAAATGGCAAACTGGGTTTGCCGCGACTTTTCTTCGGTTTATGAGCCTATTAAAAGACTTTCCGGAGCTTCTTATTTCCTGCTTAAAGATGGTTTTGTCAAAAATCCCCTTTATAGAAATATCCCACATATCCGTCACCTTAAACCACTTGAACACAATGAAATAGGACTTAGCTCTGGAGAAAGTATGTATGAGCTAGTACATAGAATTGAAAAACTGAGATTCTTGACTGCTCCTCAGGATTTTACAGGATTCTTAACAGGAGTGCTTCGAGAATAAGGCTATTTTCCAGTTTAAATAGACTGGACTTTTATTTTTTATCTTTCCATACCGTTCTCTCAGAAATCTTTTCTTTATCTTTCCTGCCTTAGAGTAGAACCTGATTCTAAGAGCAGGTGATAGTCTTGGAAATAAATAATAAAGGCCCAAGAATATATTATGGTAACCAATACATAACTTATAATAGGTATAAATACCTTCAATTACTTGAGGTTTGAAATGCAAAAAAGTGGATACCGTATTCAATTTACGTCGTCCAGAATAAAGGATCTCATGTACAGGACCACATTTGACCCTATAAAAATGGACGGAGATATTATACTTAATCTCTCTCTTATTGATAAAAAAGATCTGGATGATGTGCTTGGGATCTTTAAGATGGTAATCTCAAGCGGGCTTTCGGTGACTCCCTATGTTAAAATTGTTTCCGAGGGAGAATCTATCGGAGACCTAACTATTGAAAAGGGAAAGGTAGGCATCGGGACAGTATGCAGCATTACTATAGACGGAGTATTGCTCAAGGCAGGAATTCCTGTAAACCCCAAACTTGGAGGAGTTGTTCAGATTCGAAACGGAATTCCGGTGCGTTTTACTGATGTGCTGACCTATGTAAGTACGACTGTAGATCCACTTGAAATCCTGATGTCACAGGGTATTACTTCTGTGTCTGAAATGCTCAGGACAGGCTCAGGTAAGGTTCTTGCAAATCTCAGGGAAGCTCCTATGGTTGCAAGAGATGAAATTGAAAGCTGTCTTTCTGATCTTCTGGATGCAGGCTTCAGTGGAATTCTGGAAGTTGGGGAACCAAATACACGGGTTCTGGACGTTCCAATCGAGAGAGACCATCTCGGAATAGTCGTCATAGGAGGTACAAATCCTATGGCTGTTGTACAGGAATATGGGATTGCCATAGATACAAGTGCAATGTCACAGCTAATTCCGTTCAAAGAAATGAGCAGGATTGAAGATCTGGTTTAAGGCTCAATGGTAGACCTTATTTTAAAATTTCTTCGTTTTTATTGAGCTTTTATTTTCTATTCAATTCAGTTTCTCTATGTATATTTTTGAAAACTGGCTTCTTTACTTTGAATTTGCCTTTCTTCGAATTTGTTCTCCGATAAACAGATCCAGTTTTCTTGCAAATTCTTCTTTTTTATCGTTGGGAATAGTTGCTCCTGCTGCGATATCGTGTCCGCCGCCTGCACCTCCAACTTCAGCCGAGATTACTGACATTGCTTCTGAAAGGTTAACTCCCCTGCGGATCAGATCCTGCGTTCCTCTGGCTGAGACTTTGATCCCTCCGTCGGCTTTTGCAAAAGCAATAATAGGAAGATTTCTATTTTCAACTAGCGTAGAACTCATGCCTGCAATAATTCCAACTATAGTTTCTTTTATTTCCGAGCCTGCATCGAAATACTGAATATTTTCAAGCTGGACGACTCCATTTTCTTTAACATATATGAGCCCGTTAACAAGGTTCTGTCTATGTTCAGCAAGCAATTTGCGGGCATCTTCATAAGCTTCTTCTCTGTTTCCCATGCAGACTGCAAGTCCTATCTCGGCATGGTCGTATCGTGCAGTGGCATTAAGAAGGGTAGAAAACTCGGAAGCGTCCCTCATTTCCGTACCTTCTTTTTCTCCTAGAAGGACATACACCTCACCTATCAGGCGCTCGATCTTATACGAAGGCATCCCTGATTTCAGGCAGTACTGGACAAGTCCTGAGACAATTCTCTGCTTTTCCGGGGTTTCAAGGTCAATCCAGCGTCTCCAGTGTTCATCCTGGCTGAAGGAAATATTAAGGGAATGAAGAAACTCAATGCAGGCTTCCTCGTTTCCTGTAAGCCCAGGAAGATAAGGGTCTGAAGAATATTGCATCAATTTGTAAATAGGGCGGGTTTGCTTTCCAAATAGGGCCAGGTCCTTTTTGAACTGGAGAATGCCTTCTTTAACTCCTTCTTCAAGAATTTCTTTGTTGATCCCAACAAGCTGTCCCATTTTTAGATGTTGCATATCCCCCACTGCTCCTACTATGGCTAGTGAGGAGAGATCCTTATTTCTTCCAAGTGCTGAAGCCAGCAGGTAAGTAGTTCCCGAGCCGCTCAGTTCATAGGAACCGTTTGCTCCAAAGATATGGGGATTCAGGTGAAATTTATGGTTTCCCTGGGGCTGGTGATGGTCTGAGATCACTGCATGAATTCCGCGAGATTCTATCTGTTCGCACATCCCGCTTCCCAAATCTGTAAAAATGACAATATCATGATTTTCATCTGCGACGGCATCAAGAGCTTTTTCATCAAGCTGTTTGACGAAGCGTGTTGTATAGTCAAAATTACTCCGTTCTAGTGCAGTACAAATAATTCCTGCAGAAGTCAGCCCGTCAGCGTCAATATGGGATACAACGTGGACTGATTTGTACTTTTTAATCTCTTCGGCACACTTTGCTGCTTCTTTATGAAGTGCTTTCATTGTCTCAGACATTATTTTCTCCATGACTTTTTACTTACCTAAATTTAAGTGCTATTCCCAACCTTATTTTCTTTCCCATTCTCTCGGATCAACTCTATAGTCTTTTCCTTCTCTTTTGATTTCTGGAAAACTTCGGATCTCCTGCAATGTAAGTTTGAGGTCTTGAGAATAATATTTTTTTTGCAGTTCATTCCAGGGAACCATGTATGCTTCCCTGCCATGTCCGGGTCCCAGGCGAAGTTCCACTGCAAGAAACCCACGTCTCCCTGATTTATTCAGGTAGTCCGAAATCCTTTCTATCTGATGAATACCATTTTTATCTACGGTAAAGTGCTGAGAGAAGTAAAGTGCGTTTGCACCTTTTTCCACTGAAATGCTTTTGCATTCGATTCCCAGGTATAAGTCCGGATTAAGAGAATCTACAAGAACATCAAGGAATTGCGGAGTGAATCTATGCTGTTTAAGCCTATAGGAAATAGCTCTTATCCCGTTTTCTTCAATGTATGCATTAAATGAGTTTACAAGCATGCGTTCAAACTCGGTCATGAAATCTTGTTAAATGTTTTCTCTATTTTACTTAAGCTTTTTACTCTGGAATCCGGTAAGCTAAATACTTGCCGATTAGCTTAGTGGATAATTCGCGCTGTCAGACTGTCTACGAAAAGGTCTGGGAGCAAATCTGCTGGACGTTCTGTTCTAGGATGCTAAAAAGAAGAATTCCTGAGAAACTGTACAGTTTCTTCAGAGAGCAATTAGGAAACTGTACAGCCTTGATTTTCGGTCGTGCCAGTTATCCTGCTGTCTATATGCTGACAGTCGGGATATCTCTTTTGCAGCACTAAAGATTAATTTGTGGTACGAGAGCCTGCAAGAGGCAGGTAATCTATACTCTCTACATTTACGGCATAAGTTACATCACAAATGCCGTCACCGTTTTCATCCGCATGGGTCTGGCTGAAGCCATCTCCCTTTGGGGTAGCCCAGAAGTTTCCACCAAGGTAAACCCCATCAACAATATTCTTTGCCGGTGTTAGGGTTGTATTCAAGCTCGTACCTGTGTTTGAGCCTTGAAGGAAGATATTCTTTGCGTTGTTGAAATAATTATTATAGATTGAGCTATTTCCCGAATCCCACTGGTAGAGCCCATATTCCGAATTTGAAATGATCTTATTACTGTTCAGGATATTATTCCTTGAGAAACCTAGATAGATTCCGTACCTGGAATTCGAATTTGCCTGATTACTTGACAGCCTATTATCACTAGAATTTTTCAAATAGAAACCGAATTTGTTATTCGATACACTATTATCACTCAGGTTGTTGTTACTGGAAAAGGCAATCCACATCCCGTAATTGCTGCCGGATACCACGTTACTAAAAAGTGTACTTTTGCTGGCATTCTGCAGATAAATCGAGACATAGTTGTTCGAGGCTGCATTGTTAATTATTGCGTTCTCAACCGAATCCCATACACTGATTCCGGATCCGGTGCTGTTTAATGCAGTATTGCCTGTAAGCGTATTTCCACTTGATCCTTTCACGTGGATACCTATCTGGTTATTTGATGCCCTGTTATCGTTCAGTTCATTATCGTTACTCGAAGAGTACATCCAGACTCCGTAGTCGTTATCCGACACCGTGTTATTATTAAGCAGGTTTTCACTGGAATTCCTTAGAACGATAGAATTCTTGTTTTTCGAGGCCGTAGAGTTGCTTAACGTGTTTCCGACCGAATACCACAGATTGATACCAGAGTCTGTATTGTTTGAGACCTTACTGTTGTTAAGTACATTTCCGCTTGAAGTTTTCAGAAAGGCTCCGACTTTATTGTTTGACAGAATATTTCCATCCAGCGTATTATTGCTTGAAGAATCTATCCAGATACCATGATTGCCGCCGGATGCCGAGTTGTTAAGAAGCATATTTTCCGTGGAATTACGCAGGAGAATTGAGGTTCCGTTCCCTGAGACTGTATTATTGCCCAGGAGATTACTGCTGGAAGAATCAAGTCGGATTCCAAATCCTGCATTCGAACCTGAGTTATTGAAAGGTGAGGAACTGTTCCCACTGAAAATATCTTGAATAGTGTTGTTGTTGCTGTTGGATAGTTGGTTACTTTCGATATTGCAGTACTTAACTCCATTAAGATGGATGCCTGCACTGTAGGAATCTATAGGCCCTACTATGTTCAGCCCATGAATTGTCACTCCGTCCGCAACAATATAGAATATATCATCTAGACTGCTAGCTGCCTTGACAATGGTGTCCCCACGACTAGCAGATTCGGAGGTAAGGGTCAGATTTGTTACGTATATGTCGATGTTTTCTTCATAGACTCCCGGATAAATAAGGATCGTGTCACCTGGCAATGCGTTCTCTATTGCATCCTGGATCGAGGTAAAATCCGCAACTGGTCCTGTACTGTTATTTACGGTAAGCACTACTGACTCTACTCCTTTGAGAGGAAGATGATCTATGAACTGGCTGCTTTCTATATTATACTGCGAATCAATAATTCCGTCAAGATCAACATCCCTGGTTTTTTCTGGATATACAGTTCCATCAGGTCTTGCCCAGAGATTGCCTCCGAGGTAAGGTCCCCCAGCAATGTTAATACCCTTGGTCTTAGTTATATTCCATAAGTTTGTGTCCGAATCCATTTGGGATTCAACGTTTACCGTATTATTGAAACAGTTATTATAAATTAGATTGTTTGAAGTTTCGTAAATGTGCAGTCCTGACTTCTTATTGAGAATTATAGTATTACCTATCAGGGTATTCCCATTTGATTCTCCTGTGAGATAAATACCCTCTGTATTTTGAGATATTGTATTATTCTCCAAGATATTATTGGAGGAGTCAAAAAGTGAAATTCCATTACTGCATTTTAATATTAGATTATTACTCAAATTATTGTACAAGCTGCCACCAAGACTGATTCCGGTCACACAGTCTGAAATTTCATTATTATCAAGCGTGTTTCCTGAACTCATTATATATAGATCAATACCGCAGCTGTTATTGAACAATTTGTTGTTTTCAATGCTGCAATCAGTAAATTCAAAAACATGAATGCCTGCGGAGTTGGATCCACTTATGCCAAAACCTTTAATGCTTACGCCGTTTGCCCAGACACCGAAAATATCTTGAGAAACATCGGCTGCCCGGACTATAGTATCTGAGAAATTTCCAGATTCGGAAACAATAGATATTCTTTTGTTAATTACAATATTCTCCTCATAAATACCGGGTTTGACAACTATTTCATCACCTGGATTTGCAGCAGATACAGCAGCCTGGATAGTAGTGAAATCTGTAGTTTGACCAGCACCGTTATTTACAGAAATTATATTAGCGGCTGCACTACCTGCAGTCATTAGGTGAAGCGTGAGAACTACTACAAAAATATTTTTCAAGATTGCTTTTACGCGCATCATGGTAAATCCCTTATTAAATTTTACACGAAAACGTGAGGTTTTGTTTTTGCAGCAATTTTCGGAGTTAATAACCGGATATAAAGAATTTATGTAAAGTATCGCAGGATGTTTCAGAACCGAGGGAACTGATTAATATCAGTTAGATCGGTAAGATTAGTTAGGCCAATTTAACTGGTTAATCGGTTAGATTAATTAGATTGGATAGTATAGATTGCTCACAGCTCCAGTAACTCCAAACTTTGAGGTCAGTCTTAAAAAATAAGACGAAAAAACTAAACGCTCAAAATAATATTACCCTTTTTCATTCTTATCCGGTTTATTTTTCCTGACGGTGTAACTGTTACTATAACGTATATTGACAGCATTTTTCATCAGAAACGGTCTAAATTTTGGAACTGATTGCATACATAAAAAAATTATACTGTTATAAAAAATTAACTCAAGAGTTAGAAAGTGCGTTCAAAGGAATAGGAATTAGGAAAATAGAAATCTAAATTTAATCTATCTTTATAATCTGTCTTCATAATCTGTCTAGATCGAAATCAGAAGTCTGCTTCCCTATTGATCTTGTAATTCTAGCTTCACTTGAATTTTTAGATTTGTAAGTATAGTTAGAAAGCGTAAGGATTAATAATTTATACTTTGTTTTATAAAAAAGGGAACATTAAAGTAGCATAATGAAAATATAAATGGCGGGGGTTAATTTGAGGAGAGTTATGCTTTCTTTTATATTTATTTTAATTCTTATATTCCAGACTCTAAACACTCAATTTTACGCCGGAACAGGGAATAAGAGTTCTGCGACTGTAGATCAATCAGACAGCGTAAGAGAAGGAGAAATTAAACACAACAACAACAGTGGGGGAGTTTATAGGGATGGAATTATTGATCCCTTTGATAACTTCACAAATACAGGATTTCCAACTGCACATGGCGAATTTTGCTTTCGTTACAGTTCTTGCTAAATCATTTAGATGAATGCTAAAACGGAATTATGCATGCTAAAATGGAATTAATAAGATATAACTTGTTAAATATTCTTTTTTGAGGTGAAATTCTGAAAGCGATAAGGATTCATGAGTTTGGGGGGCCCGACGTTCTGAAATATGAGGAAATTCCTGAATCCCAGCCAGGACCGGGTGAGGTTCGGATTAGAGTTGTTGCCGCCGGGGTCAATCCAATAGATTGGAAGATACGTAGAGGTTATATGGAACTGCCCTTGCCAATGACTGTGGGATCTGATGTTGCAGGTATTGTAGATATGGTAGGGCAGGGAGTAGATTCCTTCCGGCCTGAAGACGAAGTTTTTGGAAAAGCATCTGCAGGACAGGGAGGATATGCTGAATATACGGTTGTCAGTTCTACACAGATAGCGCTAAAACCCAGCAGTATCGGGTTTATCGAAAGTGCTGCTATTCCTACTGCTGGCCTGGCTGCCTGGCAGTCACTTTTCGATATTGCAGGACTTGAGCGTGGGCAGACCGTGCTTATTCACGGCGCCGCGGGAGGGGTCGGAACCTTTGCAGTCCAGTTCGCAAAGTGGAAAGGCGCATACGTTATCGGCACTGCATCGAGTAAAAACGCTGAGTTCTTGAAGAGTATAGGCTGTGATGAGGTAATAGACTACAGGAACCAGCGATTTGAAGAAATCGTGAGCAGCCTTGACGTTGTTCTGGATACGATAGGAGGAGATACGTTAGAGAGATCCTGGGGTGTATTAAAGCCCGGCGGATTCCTGGTAACTACTGTAGCTAGCATTCCCGAAGGAGTTCCAGAAAAATACGGAGTACGTGCAGATAGGCTCATGACTCAGGCTGACGGAAGAGAACTAGCTCAAATCGCAGCTATAATAGATGAACAGAAAATCAAGCCTATCGTAACAACCGTGCTTCCTCTAACCGATGCTAGAAAAGCACATGAAATGAGTGAAACTGGCCATGCTCGCGGAAAGATTGTCCTGCGCGTTGCAGAGGACCCAAAATAAAGCCTCGCCTGGAAAACTACAATTCTATTGTGGTAAGAAAAAATGCATCAAGAATATCTTTCAATGAAAGCGATTGATGCAAGTTATCTGATCACTTAAGCTGTCGAGTGGGGGAGAAAAATGCCAGAACAGCCAAAAAAGTCCAGGAGTCTTATACCGCTCTATATATTGATCGTTTTATTTTATACGGTTGCTTCATTTCAGGGACGTGAAGATACTGTCATTTCAGAGTCCGTATCTCAGGAGTCGGATTTCCAGGTTAAACTGAATGAAGGTGTACATTATAAACTCTGGATTGAGAATCCTAATGGTCCCGAGAAAATAGATGTGAAGATAAGCAAAGGTTCCGATATTGCGTTCCAAAGTACATTTGTATTGACACATTCCGGAAAAAGCTATCTCCCTTACCGTCCGGAATTTTCCGTGAAAGAAAACGGAATTTATCAGGTGCACGTTAAACCACTTAGTCTCGGGACTGTCAAGCTAGAAATCAAGAAATCCGGTATCTCGGGTTTTCAATAATTAAATTGTTTCTAAATTGTTTCGGATTAAATAATGAAGCATATTAGATAATGAAGCATATTAGATAATGACAGTATATCAGATAATGACAGCATTTTTGATTTTTACTGCGGCCTAATATGTTTTTTACCTGTTAACCTGTGGTCATATTTTCTTGGAAAAGTATACTGAATTTAATGGTACCATCTTAGAAAGGTAAATCTCAATTTTATGGAACAACCATTGATCACCTTAACTGATGCAAAAAAGAGAAATGAGGTTCAATAGAGTAATTAATATAAAAATTCCCTATATTTTACTCAATATAAAACTGGAGGATTATTATGGATAAAGTCAATAATGTCAGAACGAAGCAGATTGACGCTAATCTTGAACATTTTAATATCAGTCCAAACAAAGCTTCTGATACTAGCCTGGGTTTTCCTGAAGAAGTAAGAGACTATCGTTATCGTTCAGCAGATTTCAGAAAAATTTGGGATTATTTAGGACTATTGTTTTCTATGTTACTAGATTCCTTTAAAGGGAAATACCCACTTCCAAAGAAGACAGCATTAGTGCTAATCCTCGCTTTTCTGTATCTCATAAGTCCAGTTGACATTGCTCCAGATATCTTTCCTTTAATCGGATTTGTGGATGATGTCGCTGTGCTTGCTTTTGCACTTAATTTTATTAAAGATGAACTGGAAAATTATAGAGCCTGGAAAATGAGCAACTGAGAGTTATTTTGTTCATCTATTGTCTAAATTTTTCTGATAGTTCCATCCTGAACATGGATAGATAATTATTTTCTTTTTCTGTACTTTCAGTAATTAGAGCTGTTTTTTATTAAGTATCTTATCTAATAGAGGTTTTAATTTCTTTCTGACTCTAGGCTCTAATATTTCTGTTACGCTCGGAGATATGGAGTCTAATAATATCCCATAAGAAACAGTACTAATGATTCCAATAATCAATCCTTCAACACCATTAATGACTTCATTAATTCTGAAAATGGTTCTACTAATTGATTCAATGACACTATTGATAGATTCCCTAATAGGGTTATGCTCAGGAACTTTTGGAGGAGAACCTATAAACTGACCTAAGGCAGAAGGCATATCTCCTACAGGCACAGTGGCAGTAATTTTGTTTGTTGCGGTGTCAATCACGGAGACAGTATCGCTGTCACTATTTGCCACATATACCTTTGTTCCATTTTTGTTGATTGAAATTCCACAAGGACATTTATCTACATGTATGATATCTGTAACCTTATTTGTTGCTGTGTCAATTATAGAGACACTGCCTCTAGGAGTATCAGAAATTCCTCTGTTAGGGCTTTTATGGTTCGCCACATATACCTTTGTCCCATCAGGACTGACTGCAACGCCGTGAGGAGATAATTCTACCCTTTTTTCTGTATTGTTACCTGTATTGATTTCCACCTGGGCAACAACAACGTTGGTTGTTGTATCAATTACAGATACTTTATCGCTATCATCATGTGTCACGTATACTTTTGATCCATCCGGGGTTACTGCAACTCCATAAGGATTGACTCCTACATCTATATGTTTTAAAACACTGAGGGATGCTGTATCTATCACTGAAACTGTGCCGCTGCGCAGGTTCGCCACATATACCTTTGTTCCATCAGGCGTGACCACAATTCCCGTAGGATAGATTTGTACATCTAAATGGTATTTGGCATTGTTTGTTGCTGTATCAATCACAGAAACATTACTGCTGTAATGGTTCGCTACATACACCGTTTTTCCATCCGGGGTAACTGCAACTCCCATAGGATTGGCGCCTACAGGCACCTTTGCTACAACCTTGTTTGTTGCTGTATCAATTATAGAAACAGTATTAAGGTAACTATTCGTCACATATACCTTTTTTCCGTCAGGGGCGATTGCAACTCCTTCTGGATCATCTCCTACATCCGCACAGTATTCAACTTCGTTTGTGGTTGTATTAATTACAGATAAATTGTCACTTTTTCCGTTTGGTACATATGCATATTCTGTATGGGAGTCAATAGATGATGGCGTAGATACGAACTTATATGAAAAGATAATTATAAGCGAGAGAAGAGTTATAAAAGCTAAAAATCCTATGTATGATTTACTCCCCCACTTCATTTATTCTCAACCCATTATTTTGTAAATCCTGATTCCTGGATTTTCCTAGTATTTATTAATAGACTTATTTACTTGAGGTACAGCATTAAGTAAAATAAGAAGCTGGATCTAAATTGAACTTAAACAATTAATTGTCCAATTTTGTTAGTTTTTTAGCCCAACTGCTTATCAAACAAGCAATTTATGGTGATAAAAACATATATCCAAAAATATATAAGAATTAGCATATTAATATTTAATAAAAGGCGATTATTTTAAAATGTTTGTTTTTTGCGCTGAAGCGCGGCTTTTCCAAGATACACGAAAAAAGATATTTAGCAGCCTAAACCTGTCAACGTATCCGAAAGCTACCTGTAAATCAACAGAACCCGGATAGATATATCTTTTTATTATATTTTCGCCCCAGGTTCCTCGAATTCTCCAATTAAGCCGCCGTTTTGAAGTTTATTTATCTATAGGAATAATAACTGCGAGCTTTCTATTAATCAGCACAGATTAGAAGCGCTTAGATTCTACCTAAGCCTTATGAAGCCCGTGCAGGAAATTAAATAAAGAGTATATATGCTAAAGTCTCCAGCGAAAACGTGATCATCAGAATATTAAGAAAAAACATAATTTACCTGCCGAAAGTCGGATTCAAGCAAAAAAGCTATTTTTACAACAAAACAGTATTATATAAAAACACTTTTATTTAATGATTATACCCCGGGTAGGGGCGACAGTTTTTCAATACCTCTTCCATGCTTCAAAAAGAAAAGTGTTATGTTATTCCTGCTAACTCAGAAGCTCTCTTAAGATGATCTGTACCGGAATTGCGAAATGTACTGGCCTTTTGAAAATTTTCAAGCCCTCCAGTACCATTTTTCGCTTCATTTGCTCCCTGCAACAAAAACTGACCTGCAGAATTATAGTCCTGAAGAGACTCCCGCCATTCATTCTGCGCATCTTGGAGTTTGGGAGATACGGTATATTGATCATTTTCCTGAGTGGCGTTCTGAGTATCATTTACTATTTGTTGTGCATAAACTGCGAGCGTGGTATAATCAGAATTGTTTGTAGCGTTGGATACACCGTCCAAGTCTGTTTTAAGTATCTTCAAATGCTTCTGAACATTAGTTCCCCATGCAATGTCCTGGTAGGCTGACTTGAAGGTATTTAGCGGTGAATTTGGTCGAATCTGAGAAGTGTTTTCATCGTTTTGTGATCCAGCGAAACCTCTAACAATCAGTGCAACTACCAGAATAAACAATATAATATAGATGTATTTCTTCATATACACGCCCCTAAAAGTCCAACTATGACTGTATAAATTAGGAATGGATGTATTATAAGATTTCCATTATTTTTTATATTCGATATAATTTATGGGAAATTTTTGAGAAAGCGTGTATATTGAGACTTCTGAATCAGAAATAAGCGTGTATTGATCATTTTTTTATTATATTTCCACCACAACATGGCTCAAATTAGTAGAATGAGACACAGGATAAGGATCAAAGTTATTAAAAAGCAAAGTGTTGAGACTTTGATTATTTCTCAGTCTCCTGATCATCGAGTATAGCCAGAACCTCATCTTTCAAAGTAGGAATATCAATTTTCACAGTACTCCAGACTGCCTTAAGATCGACGCCAAAACAATGGTGAATTAATCTATCTCGCATGCCTGCAATATTGTTCCAGGGAATGTGGGAATATTTGTCCCGAAGATTCTTGGATAAGTTTTTGGTAGCTTCACCTATAATCTCGATTTGCCTGATCGTTCCGTCTTGAACCAGGCTTCTGGATAGAAAATCGTCTTTTTCCATATTCAGTATATTCTTCAATACGTTCAATTGAATTCAGGATATGGCTGAGGTAAACCAAGTCACTTTTTCATGCCGAGATCACTTTTGCTTCCTTTTTAATTCCATCAATAAGGTATGGACTTATTGATTCTTCGGTGAGCAAATCGATCTTCACTCCAATTAACTCTGAGAGTTCCCTTTCAATTCTTACAAGGTTTAACAGACCTTTAGTTTCAGAAAATTCCACAAGAATATCGATATCGCTTTCCGGCTTTTCTTCTCCTCTTGCATAAGAGCCAAAAACAGCTACTTTCGTTGCTCCTTCTTTTTCAAGGAATGAAGAGATTTTTTCGAACAAATCTTTGTGCCGGGCAGCATTTTCCATGTCAGTATATTTTGTTTCTGATCATTTAAAGTTATACTGATATGAAATAAAGGAACTCGATTCTATCAAAAAACAACTGACAGGCGGAAGAGAGCATATGGTAGATATAGATTGTATACTCACTGACAAGGAAAGAAAGCTCGTAGATAAAAGCTATGAGCACCGGAAAAAAGAAAAACTGACATCCCTTTCTGAGTTCAAGAAAGAACTGGGACTCTAATATGTTTGAATTTTTTCTGGACACGCCTGCAAGGAATTTCATCAAAAAACTCGATTCCAAAACAGATAGAATATTCATCGCAGGTTGTAAGAAATTTTTTAAATAATTCTCTTATTTGTGTTTTAAATAATCAAATTGATTTAAATCAAAGTCTTGACAGTATAGGTATCCACTTTTTGCGTTGTCTTTGAGATCCTGTTTAAATATATCTAAAGCTCTTCTTTTGTCCACAGCGCCATCATAAAGACTTAAAGATAAATCAAGCATAAGTAAAATACCGTGAGCGCCCTCTTCTTTATAATATTTTCTCAGTCTCGTTCTTCCCTTATCATGAATGCAACCCTGAAGTAAAAGATTAGTCAGTTTACTAAATTGAGATCTACTAATAGTAAAATACACATTTGCAGGGATCGGCTCAGGCTTATCTTTATTTTCTGTTTCGGTCTTCTTATTTCGGGTTCGAATTCGTTTGCTAATTTCTTCAATTATTTTGAAGTCATCATCATCTAGCTTATTTTGAGCAAGGATTTGACCCGCAGCAATAGTCTGAACTGCAGACTCCACGTCTTTTTGTGAAATCTTTTTAAGTTCTTTTTCAGAACCAGATCTTTGGCACAAGTTGTCATAACCCTGCTTTAAAATCTCTAAATACCTCCGAGGTATCCCGTTTGCACAATAAGCTGCCAATAAAAATGCCTTCTCATTTTCGAATATCTCGGAAATTGGATCTGTAACATACCTTCCAAAAACATATTCTAATCTTTTTCTTGTAAGCTCATGAAAAAAAGCTTCATATTCATCTGACAATTCATCTAATTGTAAGTATTCAACACCAGCATCTTGTCCGGGCTCAAAATTGAAAGAAACACCCTTTGTTTTCGAGGGATACTTCGTTGCATAAGGAGGATAAACTGAAGCAAAAAAGTAAACATAATTAGTTTCCATATCAGAAGTAAATGCGCCTCTTATCAATTTAAGAAGTCTGAATATTTCTATTTGAGCTTCTTCTGAAGCTTCAGAACATTCGTCCAATAAAAGAATAGCATAGTTATAATTCAAGATTTGTTTTAATTGTCTAAAAAACTCAATAATAAATCCTGCAGCATTTTCGTATGCTAACGTTTTGCCGACATACTGAACTTCTTTTTCATTTAGGTTTGCGAAAAAGTCTTCTAATGTTACCTGAACTTTTTCACCAGCTGAAAAACTAGATTTCACCTGACTTTCGGCTTTCGTTTTATTCAGAATCTTATCTGGAATATAGGTTAATTGCCCAATTAAAGTATCATTGAGAGATTTAATTCTCTTCATTAGTTCATCGATATCATTTTCGCCTTTTAACCCAAACATTCTTTTTATAGTTTCAATAGCTGTTCCATTTTCTCTTTTTTGAACCGCAATTCTAGCCTTTTCTTTTTCTATGATAGATAATGTACTTGTTACAATGCTAGCATATAATTGAATACGGAAGAGACGGATATCACTTCCTTGCCATTCAGAAACTTTGGCTAAAGAAATATAAATAGGTAAAATTTTTCTCTCAGGATAACGATCAATGCATCTTGAAGAAATCATTTTAAGAACATGGGTTTTGCCTGTTCCCCTAATACCTTCGACTAACATATTTTTGCCAGGCCCAGAGATGAATGCATCTATGTCAAAACCCGGATTTATGTGTGTGACGGGAAAAAAACCTCCAGCTTGTGCATCATGATTAAAGAAGTTCGGATTAATATTTACCGCAGACATCGTGAAAAATTACGTGCCCAGTGTTATATATCCTTTAGCATTTTTTACGAGATTAAGTGTGTTTCATAAAATAGTGGCTTAAAATCATTTTTATTTATACAATTAATAAATAGGACCTACGCCGGTGAACTTAAAAATTAACAGCATTAGACCTTCAACTGTATAAAATGCTAAATCAGTCACAAAGCCGAATGTGCTTGATTTTGTATTTTAAGTGCGTAAGTCCTAATAAAGTTTAATTTCATTCCCAGAACTTCTTCGTCTTGACATAATTCCTCTCCGCAATCAGAATATCCCTGTAAAACGCCTCTTCGTCCAATCTCATTTTTCAATCACCCTTGACGCCGTTTCAGGTCCAATTCCCCGGCTGGCAAGCGCAATAACCGCCTTCTTTCCCTGCGAGCGGACTATGCTTGCGTTTCTGTAAACTCTCTGTATCCGCTTCTTTTCTTCGGCGGAGACTTTGACCTTTTTTGCCTGTTTTTTAACAAGGTTGATTTCCTCTTCTTCCCAGGGCTTGAGGGCTGCAATCATCCTGGATTCGCAGACAGGGCAGACGATTTCTTCAGGGACGCTCTTGACCTGCCGGCGGGAGGTCCATTTCTTGAAGGTCGTACTTTAGTTTTGAAAACAGTAGTAGAACAATTAGCTTTCAGGGATATCATCTATCTTTCTTACAACGTCATCCATCAAACACGGATATAAAATAAACTCAAAGTCCTTTGGGCTTTTCATCTCCATTTCTACAGGTGGAGTTTTGAAGGTAAGCTTTGAGATGTGAGGAGAAAACAAAATGAAAATGGGAATCGAAACAAGTACATAATATAGGATATTGTTTACAGGGAAAGAATCAAAATTCACGAAAATTTCATTAGATTTAGTGAGCGTATTATTGTAGACCGATTTATTTTCAGTGATAGTCTCAGTAAGATTTTTTGGAATAGTTGTATTATTGGTCATATTGGAAGTAATATTATTGGTCATATTGGAAGTAATATTTGTCTCTATAAAAAAATCCTTAAATTGACTTAAATAGATAAATTTGAATAAGATCGAATATATAAATGGGTGGAATAACAGTAAAACAATAAATCCAAATGAAGAAAAGGTAAAAATAACTCTTTTTGTCCAGTGATAAGTGGGGGAAGATAACCACCATGTCCACCAGGGAGACCGTATATAGTTGGTTGAAATATAATCAAACAGTGGAGAAGCAGATTTTTTTATATGTTTTGGACCCTGTTTTATGCACTCTTCAAGGTAAATTTTAGCCTCGAAATAGTCGCCTACTTTATAGTAAAGGCATCCTAAGAGATATAGAACGTAAGACTTAACATTCTCAAGTTCATAATTTTCTAAGGTTGAATTTATTGATTTCAAATATTTTCCTTTAATCTTGACTAAAGTTGAATTTATTAATTTGAAATGTTCTTCTATGATCTTGAAAGAGATGGATTTAATTAAAAAATACCTAAAAATAGGTAAAAAAAGTAGTTCTATATTCTTTTTTACCCAAAAGAAGAAATCGGCTAACATATCCAGTACAACGTGACTGGGAATCTCCTTTCCCTTACAACAAACAGAGGAGTACATTTCCAGTTCCCGAATGATTGAATAATGCTCATTTTTAAATTTAGAATTTTCATCCTCCTTTTTGTCGGAAGATCTATTTGAAGATTGAGAATTATTTGGTTTGAGGGGTAGAGAGTTAATCACCTTTTTGGAGACATCTATAACTCTTTCATCTATAGATTTAGTCTCACGAGACCACACAACCTGTGGTTTTTCTTCTTTATTCTCGCTCGAAAGAGACTCTTGATCAAGCACCTCTAGATAATGAGCGTAAGCTTTCCAAAGTACAAGAAATAAATCCACCTTTGAGTATTGAAATGCATGGTCAAAAGATTCGACAGCCTCTTCATACTTTTTATCTTTAAGCTGGAGCTGGCCTTTCAGTCTCCATGCATCAGCATTTCTTATATCAAAATCAAGTGCTTTGTTGATCTTTTCATATGAGAGCTCGGAGCTCCCAAGATACAGAAAAATCTTAGCAAGATAAACATTTGCTAAAGCGTAATCAGGCTTTAATTTAAGAGCCTTTTCAAAAGCTTCTTTCGCTTTTCCATACTCTTTTTGATAAAAAAAGACTGCGCCTTTATTAGTCCAGGCGTTGTAATTTGATGGATTTGATTCAATAGCGTTGTCAAAGTCTTCAAGAGATTTTTTGTAGTCCTTAATATTAAAATAAACCTGACCTCGGTTATTATATGCGATAGAATATTTTTTATTTATATCTGTGGCTTTTGTGTATGCTTCTATTGCATTTCCATATTTTCCCATTTTCACAAAAATATTACCTTTATTGTTGTAAGCAAGAGCATAATTTGAGTTAACCTTGGTGGAAAGATTAAAGGCTTCTATAGCTTTTTCGTTATTTTCGAGACCGGAATAAGCAATCCCCAGATTGTAGAGAAGTTTATCTAAGTTCTTTTTTATATAATTCTCTACATATTTTTTATCCACTTTAAACTGGTCAAAATTGCAAAGATTTTTATTTTTACAAAAATTTTTATTAAAATTTTTATTAACAGTTTCCACAAATTCATCATTAATTTTTTTTCTACCAATTTCTAGATACTATATACCCAAATGATGTGTTCTTAAAATTAGATCTTCAAATGATTTATCCAAAGAATCAAAACTTTTACTTTTTAGTTCAGAAATTATTCCTTTGATAGACTTCAGCAAAGTAAGATAGTCGGCTTTACATTCATAAGCCGGATCAATGCTTTTACTTTTCGAGATCAAATTATCTAAGTTTGAATCTTTTACTTTTAACTCATCTAAAATCGATTCATATAAATTATTTTTCTTGGACTCATTTTGCTTTTTATTCTGTACCAACCTATCAAGGAGATTTGAAAAGTCAAGATATGATTGCCCAATTTTAAGATCTTTTAGGGGATTATCACTTAAACAAAAATACAGAATAGATTTCAGATAATTTTCGAGATAAAAGTATGCTAAGCCTGTATTGTAGTTTAAATCTTTTTTGTCGTTTTTATCTATTTTTAACGAACCCATTAAATATTCTCTAGCTTCAGTCTCCTTTTGAAGTTCATATAAACAAATTCCTATGTTTATTTTAGCTTTGCATTTAACACCAACTTTTGTACTTTTCATAGCTGTTTCAAACTCTGAAATAGCCTTACTGTAATCCCCTTTTTTCAATGATTCAAAGCCTTCTAATAGATCCGCAGAATTGTTAGAATTGTTCATCTCCTTCAAACACCCAATTCGGAGCTTTCCAATAAAAATGACCTCACCGGAGAAAGAGAGTTTTTAATATCTATTCAATTATATACAAATATAATCTATAGAATATGAAATCAGAAACTATCGTATACAATACTTGATCAAAATAAATCAAGAAATTAAACAATATCAACATTAGTTAGAAAAAAGATAGGAGTTATTCACAGATACACAGAAGAAGAAAAGTCAAACATATATCTTATTGCCTGAGCCAATCCTTCACCCTTCATTCCCAAAACTTCTTCGTCTTCACATAATTCCTCTCCGCAATCAGAATATCCCTGTAAAACGCCTCTTCGTCTACCCTCATTTTTTCAATGACTCTTGATGCCGTATCAGGCCCAATTCCACGGCTGGCAAGCGCAATAACTGCCTTTTTTCCCTGCGAGCGGACTATGCTTGCATTTCTGTAAACTCTCTGTATCCGTTTCTTTTCTTCGGAGGAGACTTTGACCTTTTTTGCCTGTTTTTTGACAAGGTTGATTTCCTCTTCTTCCCAGGGTTTGAGGGCTGCAATCATCCTGGATTCGCAGACCGGGCAAACGATTTCTTCAGGTACACTCTTGACCTGCCGGCGGGAGGTCCATTTCTTGCAGTTCGTGCAGAATAAAACGATTCTGTCATTCATAATGCGTTCTTTAAGGGCAAGCACAATTGAACGGTCGGCTTTTTCCGGCGCGACCAGGTCTTTTTTCATTGCAAAGCCAGCTGAACCGATTGGGGTTGGCTGGGAAACTTCGACTGAAATCTTGCCGGTTGCAAGTCTTGTAAGGACTTCTTTTGTCCTCGGGACGTCAAGCAGGTCGTGGAAGATTTCCCGAATGACCTCATCGTACATCGAGGAACCCTGGTAGATTTCCAGCAGCTTTTTCATGCTTATCCGGTCGTAGTCAACGTCCCGGGACAGGGCTCCGAATTTTCGGGCCACGTGGACCATTTTCCATTTCATCAGAGTCGTGTTCTTCAGGGTCATTTCTATGATCGGTTCAACATGTTCAGGGCGAAGGGAAAGCAGCATATCTCGAATCTGCATAGGGCCTACCCGGCGTGGAAGGGTCATCCGAATCCTGTACGGGTCTACCTCCTGGGCGACACTGCTCCCAAAACGGGCTGAAAGGAGCGAGGTCAGGACTCGAGCAAGGGTGCCGTTTGTATTATGGCCGAAACAAGCGTTCAAAGTCACAGCGTCTCCTTCGTCTTCGATCACGATTGTATCTGCGTCAGGCAGGGGGAAGCCTCCTTCTACATGCTCGCGCACCAGGCGGATCAGTTCGAGCACGGCGTTCCTTGCTACGGGATATTCTGCCTTGAGCTTTTCAGCAATGGCTTCGTCGTCAAGTTCTGCGCGGATAAAGGCTGCAATTTCCGCTCTAAGCTTTCCTACATCCTGGGCTACCTCAAAAGGCACAGGGATTTCTTCGCCGGTCCAGCTTGGAACCTCTCCCATGCCCTCCACAGGCTCGACTTTGATCCTGTCTTTTGCCTGCTCGCGGTCTGGCATCTCAACAATCCGCCACATGTACCCTTTCGTTATGAAAACGGCGCCCGGTTCTGCAAAATTCACGACAAAAGCTTCATCCAGCACGCCGACCGATTTCCCGCTAACAATATCGTAGATCTCGTACTTCTTTTCATCTGGAATCATGGACAGGTTCTCGTAATAGTATTCCCAGCTTTTCCTCCGTTTTTTCAGCACGTTTGAGCCTTTTTCGTGCCAGACAAGTTTGTAATCTCCTATCTGACCCACAACTCTTTGCAGTTCCTCCAGCTGCAGATCCCGGAATGGGTACGTCCGCCGAAGAATCCTGAGAATTTTATCAATATCAACCTCGCCAAAATCCATAACCATGCCTGCGATCTGGTTTGCCACGACATCCAGAGATTTTATATGCGGAGAAACCTCTTCAACCCTGCCTTCTAGTGCAGCTTTTGTAATTGCCATACTTTCTGCAGTGTCGTCAACTTCCATAGAAATTATCGTGCCCCGTGAAATCGAATGCAACTTATGCCCTGCTCTTCCTACCCTCTGGAGCAGCCTTGAAACCTGACGAGGAGACCCGTACTGGACCACCTGATCGACGTTTCCGATGTCGATTCCAAGCTCCATTGACGAGGTGCAGATGAGACCTTTCAGGGCTCCGGATTTGAAAGCTTCCTCAGCTTCCACCCGGGCTTCAAAAGAAAGCGACCCATGATGCACACCTATGGATGTCCCAAGTTTCCTGAAACCGGCAGCCAGAGCCTCGGCACTCTGCCGAGTATTTACAAAAACAAGAGTTGACTGGCTATCTTCCATAATTTTCCGGATGCAGAGCAGGTGAGATGCAAATTCGGGCTCGCAACCTACTGTTTTGGCAATTTTCAGGACTTCTTTATCCTGGATCTCCCCCTCGACTGAAACTTGAGGGTTGACCACATCAAACTCAAGCAGCTTCAACAGGGCTACCTCAATTACAGTGAAATCCCTTCCATTGCCTGCCAGGAACTTAGCAATTTCCCAGGGGTTCCCGACTGTTGCAGAAAGTCCGATCCTCTGAAACTCCCCTGAGATTTCCACAAGCCTCTCAAGCCCGACAGCGAGCTGAGCACCCCGTTTTGAACCTGCAAGCTCATGGATTTCGTCTATTACGACATGGGTTACAGTTTCGAGGTTCTGGCGCAGACGAGAGCCAGTAAACATTGCCTGCAAGGTTTCAGGGGTTGTGATCAGTACATCAGGAGGGTTTCTTGACTGGCGCTGCCTTTCACTTTGTGGAGTATCCCCATGCCGAACCTGAACCTTGATATCGAGTAACTTCCCGAGGATCTCAATGCGAGAAAGCATATCCCTATTAAGGGCCCTCAAAGGAGTTATATAAAGGGCTGATATCCCCTTTCTGGCTTCTCGCTTCTTTTTCAGGATACTGTTAAAAACAGGCAGCACGGCTGATTCGGTTTTGCCGGAACCTGTAGGAGCTATCAAAAGAGTATGCTTTCCATCCATTATGTGAGGAAATGACCTCTCCTGAGGCTCTGTGGGTTTTGTAAAACCAAGAGTTTTGAGAGCTTCCTGTATTTTTGGATGAAAGGTATTGAAAATGTTATGAAATATCATGTTTTTGTAATCGGTTTTTGGTTAAGATGTTCAATTATTGTGTTAGTCAACACCAGTATAAATAATTCTATGCAAGCATGGATAAGGTGGGCGAGAGAAATAGATATAGGAAAGAGAAGAGCTTCAGAAAAACGTGAAAATCAATATGAGTGTTCAAATATATAAATTAAATTATAATTTAAAACAAAATTAAAGTACAGTTTTAAAAGTTGGGCCGAACGTTAGTAAGCATTGTTATTATAAACTATTTTATGCAGCACAACTCTCTTATTGACAAAGAAGAAAATAATAATGAAAGCGATAATTCTAATTCATTATTCTTAAATAATTGGCTAATACAACCATGAAGTTACTGTAGAACTGCTTAACTCAAAAATACTTCTATATTTAAGAATCAATATACTTCAATTCCTGGAGAAGCTATAGAAGGCCAATTTCCAGCTTCTTCTAGGTTTAACGGAAGTAAAAATTGCTGCTTTTGATCGTACTTTTTAAATGTGGTAGAACACTGGATTAAGTTCTGTAAAAAATATAAAGATTATGAGGCTTCTAGTCCAAATGTACGATCGGGCATAGTTTCGAGACAGCCTGTTATAATCCTTTTTAGTGAAATTAGGGGAAATATTCCTTATTTCATTAAGCGATGATCTCATATAGAAATAATCATCTACATTGCTAAATATTCTATGTTTGAAGTTATTAGGAAATCCGTCAATGTCGCGAATTCGCTGTAAATCTGGAATCAAGTTTTTGTATCTGTATATAATTTCGTTTTTTAGATATGAATTTTCTACATGATAACTTTTTAATAATAAGTTCTTAATTTTTGACTTTACAGAAAATTGGCACACTACCAAACCCGGCTGCAAAACCAACTGAAAAACCGAAAAAAAGGATAGTTTTGAGCCTGTTTTTTTCAGTCTAAGATAGAAAAACTAGAAGGGCTCAAAACCCAATGCCCTTTTGAAATTTCAACCAGTTCTTCATTTTTGTTTGCATTTTCCCATCTTGGCTCCTGCTGCATTCTTTTTTTGCAGGGTTTGAACTTTTCTTTCAAAAATGACAACAGCGAAAAACCGGAAATTTCTGGCCCGTTTCCTGAAAAACATGAGTTTAATTTTCCTCGGGCCGCAGTCCAGGCAGCGAGACCGGAGAAACCTTTTTCATCCGGAATCCTGGCTGCAGCCTTGGAAAAACTCCGTTTGGTCGGAACCGGTCCTACTTCCAAATCCGGAAAAAGCAGGCTTTTTGTGCAGGGATGTGTGGGGTTTTTGAAAACCTCTTCCGTTTTCCCGAGTTCAACAAGTTTTCCCGCATGCATAACCGCTACCCTGTCGCACATCTTTTTCACGACTTCAAGGTCATGGGAAATAAAAAGAAGGGTCAACCCCCGTTCTTGCCTGAGTTTTTGCAGCAGGCCAAGGATCTGGGCCTGCACCGAGACATCCAGAGCGGAGGTAGGTTCGTCGGCCACAAGTAAATCCGGCTCCAGCGCAAGGGCTCTTGCAAGAGCAGCCCTCTGGTTCTGCCCTCCGCTTAACTGAAAGGGATAGCGAGAATAAAGGCCCGGTTCAAGTTCTACCAGTTCCATCAGTTTCAGGGCATCGGTCCTTGCCTCTTCCTTTGAAAGCGGAGCTTTCAGCCTCAGGGCCTCTTCTAGGCTTGTCCCAATCCGCATACAGGGATTGAGGGAAGAAGTCGGATCCTGAAAAAGTGGCTGGATCCGTGGCCTGATTTCCCTTAAAGCCCTGCCGTCCAAAGCCGTAAGCTCGATCCCGCAAAAGCACACACTTCCGAAAGTTGGCCGGATAAGCTGGAGCAGGGCAAGCCCCAGGCTCGTTTTTCCGGAACCACTCTCCCCTACCAGGCCCAGAGCTTCGCCTTTTTTCAGGGAAAATGACACTCTGTCAACGGCCCGTAAGCTCTGTTTTCGATCTTTATCTATCGAGGGACCGGTCATGAAACTAACAGTCAGATCTTTTACCTCAAGCATAAAATTACCTCAAGAATGCACAAATTACCACTGACATACTCAAATCACCTCAGGTATGCACAATCCTGAACATACACAAATTGCCGCTGGTATGCACAAATCAACTCAAACATAGAGCCAGCACCTGCAAAAATGTCTGTTTCCCGTATCAAACAGGGGAGGATGCTGCCTCCGGCAACGGGCCATAGCTCCGGGACAGCGGGAATGAAACCTGCAACCATCGGGTAAAGCTGTTAAAGGAGGGCTCCGACCTAGAATAGGCTGCATGCCCCTTGCCGGGAGGGCAAAAAGCAGACCCCGGGTATAAGGGTGCAGGGGATTTTCAAAAACTGTGTCCTTATCTCCAAGTTCCACAAGTTCCCCGGCATACATCAGGGCAAGCCGGGTGCAAAGCATAGCCGCAGCCTCCAGGTCGTGAGTGATAAAGAGCAAGGCCTGATTTCTCGTTACTGCGCCAAGCAAGGTTATAATCCGGGCCCGGTTCAGGGAATCAAGCCCTTTCGTAGGCTCGTCTGCGAGCAGAAGGGAAGGGGAAAATGCAAGGGAGAGCGCAATCACAATCCTCTCACACATTCCCCCGCTGCATTCGTGGGGATAGGCTTTTGTCCAGGAATCAGGGTCAATCGCCCCGACCGAGCGAAGCAATTCGGGCATTTTTGCTGCGGCTTCTTTTTTAGAATATCCCGCCTGCCGGAGGGTTTCAAGGAGCTGTTTTCCAACCGTTTGCAGGGGGTTTAAAGCGCGGTTTTGCGGGATCAGAGCAAGTTCCCTGCCCCTGAGCCTGCGCATTTCGGTCGGGGCAAGGCCTAGGAGATTCCTGCCCTGATAAAGAATTTCCCCTTCACAGAGGGCATCGGGCTGAAGCAGACGCAGGATCGCATGGGTGAGCACGGACTTACCGGACCCGGTCTCCCCGATCAGCCCGAGCTTTTCCCGCACTCCAAGTTGCAGGTCTACGCAATCCACAGCCCTAACAGGCCCTGCTTCGGTCGGAAAAGTTACTTTCAAGCTTTTTATTTCTATGAGCTCCATCTGAATAATTCCTCTTTGCTTTGGAAAGTCCTTCTGAGTTTGAAAATTACTAATTGATTTGAACAGTCCTCACACTTTTGGAAAAATCTCATGAATCCGAAAGTTCCTCAATCACATTCAAAGAAGGTCTGTTTTTCATGTCTCAGCTGCGGGGAAAGCCAGGGCTCCAGGCTGTAACCCAGCAGGGAAAGGGAAAAAGAAAGCCCGACCATTGCAAAACAGGGAGGTAAAAACCAGTTCCACAACCCAAGAGCAAAACCGCCTCCCGAATATACCTGGTGTAGCATCTGGCCCCAGTCCACAATTTCCGGGTCTCCAAGCCCGAGGAAGCTCAGCCCTACCCCGAGCAGCATATAGTGCTGGGCCCCAAACAGGAATTTTACAAGCGTAAGTGGGAAGACTGAAGGCAAAATGTACCTGAACATGATATGAAAATCACTGAGGCCCAGGCCCTTTGCCGCATATACGAAATTTTCCGTGGAAAGAGAGAGTACTTTTGCTCGGATTATCCTGGCCTGCGTCAGGCTCCCGAGCAGCCCCATAACCCCGCAGAGGAGATAGAGTCCCGGCCTCAGGTAAATGCTCAACACAAGGAGCAAGGGCAGCTGGGGAATGGTCATGAGCACGTCAAGAGTTCCTGAAATCACCCTGTCAGTGCGGCCGCCCAAAAAGCCTGAAAAGACTCCCAGGCCTGTACCCAGCCCGGTGGAGATGCAGGCGCCCAGAAAGCCGAAAAACAGAGTGGCCCGGCTCCCCAAAAGCAGCATGCTAAAAAGATCCTGCCCGAAATCGTTGGTTCCAAAAAAATGATCCGGGCTCGGGCTTTCACAGGGGCTGCCGCTTATTTCCAAAGGGTCATAAGGAGCAAGCCAGGAAGCCAGGAGGGCTACGAGCAGATAAAGCAGCAAAAGGGCAAGTCCAGCAAGAAAGGCTTTTTCTCGAAACAGCTTACTTCCTCCTGCCAGCTTACTCCCCCCTAATTCGGCTTCTGATTCTCGGGTCTATCAGGGGATAGAGTAGATCGGCGGTGAGATTGGCGATGATTGTGAGCAGGGTATCAACTAGGAAAATCCCCTGCAAAAGAGGCAGGTCATGGGCTTCGAGAGCGGAAAATGTAAGCAGCCCGAGCCCCGGCCAGGCAAAGACGGTCTCTATGAAGACGCTGCCCGCAAGCATGTGGGCGCAGTGCAGAGAGGTCATGGTCAGCACGGGCAGGACGGAGTTAGGAAGAGCATGCTGAAAAAGAATCCGGCTCTCGGAAAAACCTCTTGCCCTTGCGGCCAGGATATAATCTTCCCCAAGGGTATCGAGCATGGAGTTTCGCATAAGGTAATAGATCCCCGGAACCGAGCAGAGGGTAAGGGTCAACACGGGCAGGAGGGCATGCCGGAAAAGCCCGGCAGGTTCCGTACTCGGCAGGCTCACGTAGCCCCCAAAAGGCAGTAGCCCCAGTCGGAAGCTGAATATGAAAAGCCCGGCAAAGCCCCAGCAGTAAGAAGGAACCGCTCCTACAAAAACCAAGGAATGGAGGAGGAAAGCATCCGTTTTCGAACCGTTTTTCCAGCCCGAACAGGCTCCGAGCCCTATGCCCAGGCCAGCAGAAAGGAGAGTCGAAGGTAAAAGCAGCACAAGAGTCCAGTATAGTTTTTCCCGGATAAGGGAAAAAACCGGAAGCCCATATTCAAAAGAATGTCCCCAGTTGCCTTTCAGGATGCCCGTAAGGTAGAGGAGGTATTGCTTTGGCAGGGGCAGATCCAGTCCAACCTCATGTTTGAAGGAAGCTACCAGTTCAGGAGGGGCATATCTTCCGATTTCCAGCAGCAAATCGGTCATATAATCCCCGGGCAAAGAGCGGAGGAGGAAAAAAGTAAGGGTAATGCTGAGAAGGAAAGCCAGCAGACCTGAGAAAAACCTTCTCAGGATATACCTGTTCCCAATCTCTAAAACCATTTTTTTTCCCTCCATGCCTTTTCAATTCAGATATACGCTTTTGATTCGGAAACTCAGCTTAAACCGCCCTCATCGATTGAGGTATCTACGAGCTTTGAGTTAAGCGTCCGCAAACTTCGATTCAGGAAGCCTGGGAACTCACGGGTTTGATGTTCAAAAAGACCTTTTTATCCAGGATTCCAGCCTGCAAAGGCAGAACGTTTTCCCAGCCCGTAAAACGGTCAGTGCGGTAAGCCACGAGCGTACCCGTGCTGCAGACCGGAATGGTGGGTACGTCTTCGGCCAGGACGGCCTGCATCCGGTACCCGATTTCTTTCCTTTTGTCCCGGTCAGCGGTGTTTTTCAACTCTTCCATCAGCCGGTTATATTCGGGGCTGTCGTAGTGGTAGTAGTTGCTGCCTGCAGGGCTTCTGTAGAAATTATTCAGGTCTTCCAAATCGTCGTGCATGGTGCCGGGCATGCCATCGATGAAGATTGGACTCTCTCCTATTTGTTCAAGATAGATATCCTCTGGGACGGCCTCTAATTCCACATCAAAACCCAGTTTTTCCTCCCAGTCCATTTTTATGACGTTCAGGAGTTTTTCATCAGCCCTGTTCATATGGGCCTTACCTCCGAGCGGGATTTTCAGGTGAATTTGATCCCCGTTTTTATACCGGACCTTTCCATCGGAATCCACGGAAAAGTTATCTGAGACCTTAAAAAGGTCCCTTGCCTTTCCAAGGTCGTAGTCATATTTCCCGATGTAGTCCGGGTTTACAAAATCATGCGCAAGATCCGGGAGCAGGAATACGGTCTCAGTAGGTTCCGCGTTCCCCAGCATATTAGCGGCATTTTCCCGGTTCACGGCATGGCTTAAGGCCTGCCTGAAGAGGGGATCATTTGCTGGGAACTGTTCGCAGTTAAAGGCGATTTCATAGCCCGTAGCATCCGGAATGTTGTAAACTTTTATGTTATCTTTACCCTTGAGTTTCTCTGCCTCTACGGGAGTTATTTCGGGCAGCACGTCGATTTCCCCACTTTGAAGCGCAAAGAGCCGGCTTGAAGCATCCGGGATCAGTTTCAGGGCCACCTCTTTTACATAGGGGCTATCCCCGTGGTAGGCTTCACTTGCTTCCAGAAGGAAGTACTGGCCTCTCTCGGCCGCTTTGTATCTGAAAGGGCCCGACCCTATAAAGTGGGTATCGCCGGACGCGTATTCGTCATAGCTTGCGGGATTCTCAACGTTTTCCCAGATGTGTTTAGGAAAGATGGCAATGCCCGGGGAATGAGAAAGCCTATCCGGGAAGGTCGGATCCGGGTTTTCAAGATAAAAGACCGCGGTCTGCGCATCAGGGCATTCGACTCTCTCAACGGAGTTGAGCACAAAAGCAAGCTTGAGCTTTTTATCCTTGAGGTAATCATGGGTGAATTTGACATCTTCGGAGTTTACCGTTTCTCCATCCTGCCATTTTGCTTCTTTGAGCCGGAAAGTCCAGACCTTCGCGTCTTCTGAGGAGCTCCAGCTTTCTGCAAGCCAGGAGTCGTAGTTGCCGTCCCTGTTCCGGGTTACAAGTCCTTCATAGATCAAAGAGCCTGTGGGCACTCCCATTTTGTACCAGATGTTGGGCGTGATGAAATCTTTCTCCGAGGAAACCGGGATTACTACTCTGCCGTAAGGAATATGCCTGAAGTTGTGAGCTGAAAGGGATAATTCTTCCGCCGAGAGATGAGGCCTTTCTTTTCCAAGATAGCTGTATTCCATGTGGGATAAAATGGAGCTTGCAAGTTCCTCGTCCGAAACGCAGGTGTCACCGCTGGAATCACCGGGAATTACGCTTGCTCCTGCAGGCAGGATACAGGCCGGCAAAAAAAGGCCCAGGATAAATAATAAGCAAAACCATGAGCGTACAGGTTGCAAAGAGTTTTCTTTTAAGATTCTGAATTTAAAGGATTTGAGATTCACAAAATTCCTCCCTTCTTTTCCTTACGGGATTTTTCCAGAGCCCTGAACCCAGCCGCAAATCCTATTGCCCCTCCCAGGAGTCCTGGGCCTGCAAAAGGCAACCTGCCGGGTTTTTGGTCAGAGGCATTCCCGGGATTAGAGACCATATCCCGGGCTTTGCCGGTTGAGTCCCCAGATTTGGAATAAGAGGAGGATGAGACAACTACTTCCGAATTACCCTGTACTTTTCCTTTCTTCTGTCCGAGAACCTCTTCCCACTCCCCGCTAAAAATTCCATCTCCTGAAGCAGGGGCTTTTACGCTGTAGCTTACTTTATCCTCTTCAAGAAGAGCAAAAATGACATGTTGCCCCTCAACCCGCACCCGGGTTTCAGGCAGGGAGCTATTGAGATAGATGAAACCCTGTGGAAGTGTTTCAACAATGCCTCCTGTCTCAAAACCCGAAACATTCAGCTGCACTTCAAACTCCGAACCCGGAGCCACAGATGGCGGAAGCGTTCGCTCGACCGTACAGGAGGAGTCTGTTCCGGCTGCAAGAGCCTGGCCCGGGAGTGTCGAGAGCAGCACACAAAAAACCAGTGCGAGCGCGCATAATGACAATGAAAATTCATTTTGTATCATTCTAAGCTCCTGAAAAATCTGAAGGTGAAATAGCATTTTCTTTTTCGATATATTCCGGAATTGCGCAACCGTTATGTTCAGATAAACATATCGATATATATATAGTTTTTTGAGAATTATCAGTAAAATGGTCTGTGAGGCAGCTATAGAACAGCCTAGAACAGCCCATAAAACAGTAAATAGAACTGTAGATAGAACTGTCCCTAAAAAGGCCTATAGAACGTCCCTAAAATTAAATTGAAAAATACAATATGTGAGGAAAAACAATGTCCGAAAAAATGATTTCAGAAAATGGGAATTATCCGGAACATAAAGCCCATAAACCGATATTTATAATAACCGGGGAGCCAGGCGAGGGGAAAACGACCCTCCTTACCCAAACCCTTTGCTTCCTCGGAGCAAAAGGAATTCGCTATTCAGGAATCCTGGCCCCCGGAAAAATAAAGAACGGTGCAAGATACGGCTTTTCCGTAAAGGATCTCTGGACAGGAAAATCAGTTGAACTCTGCAACAAAGAAAACAGGGCTTGGATTAGGCATGGTCCCTTTTACTTCAACCCTGACGGGGTGTTTCATGGAAAAAATGCCCTTTTAACCTCGGAAAAAGTAGATCAAGACATTGTTGTAATCGATGAAATAGGCCGCTTCGAACTGAATGGGGAAATTTGGGCCGAAAGTGTGGACAGGTTGAGATCTCTCGTGGATTTCCCGATGATCTGGGTGGTGCGAAAAAGCCTGCTCGAAGCCGTGATCCAGAGATGGAATGTGAAAAACAGCTTTGTATTCGAGGTGAGAAAATATAGACCCTCCTTAATTGCAGAGAAGATTACCAATCATCTCTCCTCAAATCCTCGGTTTCAGAATAAATGATGCATTATTCACCGCCGGGGCTGGGAAAAGCCTTCCTATAACTATACCGTATTAAAATCTGAAATTATTCATCCTGAGAAGTTAGCAGATATCCCAACTTTGGTGGCACTATCTTTGAATATATTATCCGGTTTTTCCATTTCATCCAGACCATTTACGGGCAGCTCAAATATGAAAGATGACCCTTTTCCCTGAACACTTGTAAACCATACTCTGCCCTTATGCAAATCAACAAACTGTTTTACCAGAACAAGCCCAAGGCCAGTACCTCCGTACTGCCGGTTCATGCCCGAATCGATCTGTTTGAAAGGCTCAAAGAGGTATTTCTGATCTTCAGAAGATATACCTATTCCCGTATCTGTGACCGAAAATATAGCTCTGTTTCCGCTTTTTTTACAGTAGACAGAGACTTTTCCTCCTTCCGGGGTAAACTTGACAGCGTTGCTTACGAGGTTATAAAGGATCTGAATAAGGCGGCTTCTATCCGCCTGAATATCTCCAATATCCAGATCCATATTAAAATCCATTTCAAGGGATTTAACCTGAGCAAGGGGCAAGATAGTGGATTTCACCTCATCGAAAACCGAGCCAATAGAAAACTCACTGTAGTTAAGTTCCATTTTTCCGGCTTCTACTTTTGATAGGTCAAGGATATCGTTTATAAGTCCAAGGAGATGCTTTCCGCTGACAGAGATGTTATTAACATATTTTAGCTGCTTTCCGTTGAGATCCCCAAAAACTTTTTCGAGCAGGATATCCGAAAAACCAATAATGGAGTTAAGAGGCGTCCTCAGCTCGTGACTCATATTGGTAAGGAACTCACTCTTTGTGCGGCTGGCAGCTTCCGCTTCCAGTTTTGCCTGGAGGAGTCTCTCTTCGGTTCTTTTACGCTCGGAAAGGTCAATGAAACATTCAACAAAATAAGCTTTGTCCTCTATAGTTACTGGAACCACACTCTTAAGTATCGGGATGACTCCCTTTTGAGCATTGATGATCTTTCTTTCTGAGTTATCCACACTCAGTCCAAGATCACTGATAGGGCATTTTCCAACCTCTGCAGGACAGATAAATTGGTGACATATATTTCCGACAATCTCTTCTTTTGATCTCCCTATCGTTTTAATTGCAATGGTGTTTACATCAACTATTTTATGGCTAGAAGCCTCGATTAACAATATTCCGCAAAGGCTTTTTTCCAGTAAAGCACTCAATATCTCTCTTTCTTTTTGAACCAAACGTTCTGATTCTTTACGCAAAGTTATGTCCCGGATGATTATCAGGAGAGTTTTTCTTTGGTCACACATGGCTAAGGAATTAACCTCTACATCGAGGATACTATTATCTGACCTTTTGATCTTCGTCTCAAAAAACGCCGATCTGTTCTCCAGAGTTGCGTTCAATGCATTCTGGAAGCTGGGAAGAGATTCTTCAGTAAACAGAGAAAGGAGGGAAATTTTTTCAAGATGGGCCCTATCATATCCGAGAAGTTTACAGCCTTTAGGGTTAACTTCCAGAATATGCTCCCCATTTGTTATAAGAATTGCATCATTGGACTGCTCAAATAGAGCCTTATATATTTCTTCTTTAGCCATTAGATTATCCTCGGCCATTTTACTTAAAAGCGGATTATTTTTTCATTTTTATCTTAGGTTCAATAAAGACACTTTTCCGGGATTGAAGAAGTTTAAATTATAATCAACGACTATAAAACACTTTAAAGCAACAACTATACAAAATTTTATACAGTAAAAACACTTATTACATTTTATTATAAAGATTTATTGTTGAAGATGTGATCTAGAAAAAAAATATGATTAAAGATATTATGCAGAAAATAAGGTAAATGACAATATAAAAATATGGAGAAATGTAGATTGAATGATGAAATATTTTTTGAAGTCTAAGACCAGTGTATTTTTGAAAAATCTGGCATCTGACAATTTTCCGTAAAATGCAGGAAAATAGAAGTTAACGAATAAGTTAAGCACCAGACTAAAAGACCTTTACGAAAATTTAGAGACTCTTCAAAAGTCCTCATCCGGGATATAAGTTCCAGATTATGCATCCAGAAACTCAGGGAATTTTATGACTTTCTTTGTTCCATCCAACAGTAGACTTCATCCGAATTAAGTTCTATGCTGCCCGAGGAAGATGCCGTTCAGGCTTCTCCGGAATAAAAAAGAAGGGGATTTTCTCCCCGACTGAACCGTCCGCTTAGAAGGACAAACTCGGACCTGCAGAACAAAATTAAGTCTGAAATCAATCAGTCTTCTCTTTTCATCTGCGGGAAGAGAATCACTTCCTTGATGGATTCCAGACCCACAAGGATCATGGTAAGCCTGTCGATTCCAAGTCCCATACCTCCAGTTGGGGGCATTCCGTATCCGAGGGCATTTACAAAATCGTAATCTATGGTCTGGGCTTCAAGGTCTCCTAACTTTCTTTTCTTGTCCTGCTCTTCGAACCTTTTTTGCTGCTCAAGAGGATCATTCAGTTCGGAATATCCGTTTGCCAGTTCCCAGCCGTTCAGGAAGAGTTCAAACCTCTCTACAAAGCCTTCTTTTGACCTGTGGTTCTTGGCAAGTGGGGAATTTTCAACAGGGAAATCATAAATAAAAGTCGGATTTATCAGTTTGTCCTCTACCAGGCCTTCAAAGAGCAGGGCAAGGAATTCTCCGTAAGTTTTTGCCTTTTCATAGTCCTCAATTCTGTTTTCAATTGCGATTTGCTTCAACTCTTCAAGAGAGTGAGCAAAGACATCAAGCCCGGCATACTCTTTTAAGGCATCTTCCATGGAAATTCTCTTCCAGGGAGTTTGGAGATTGAGCGTGTTTTCACCCATTTTGACTTCGTAGCTGCCAGTCAGCTTGAAGACAAGTTCCGAAATGAGGCTTTCGGTTAAGTCCATCATGTCATTGTAATCCCTGTAAGCCTCATAGACCTCGATCATGGTGAATTCAGGGTTATGGGTTGTGTCGATATCTTCATTCCTGAAATTCTTGGAGATCTCAAAGACTTTCTCATAGCCGCCAACAACAAGCCTCTTTAGGTAGAGTTCTGGAGCAATCCTGAGGAAGAGTTTCTGTTCTAGACAGTTGTGGAAAGTTGTAAAAGGCCTTGCATTTGCTCCTCCGTACACATTCTGGAGTATTGGAGTTTCAAATTCCAGGAATTCCCTGTCAGTAAGGTAGCGCCTGATCTCAGAAATTAGTTTGCTCCTCATGACGAAGATATCTCGTTTATCAGCATTGACTATGAGGTCAAGATACCTTTTCCTATACCTGGTTTCAATGTCTTTTAAGCCGTGGAATTTTTCTGGGAGGGCACAGAGGGATTTTGAGAGCAGGGAGAATTCGGACACGCTGATGGAGTTTTCACCCCTTTTTGTCCTAAAAAGTGTGCCCTGAACGCCTACAATATCTCCCGAGTCGACCAGGGTTTTAAAAGTCTCGAAATCCTCATCAGGAAGATTTCCTTTTCTTAAAGTAACCTGAATTTTGCCTCCCTGGTCTCCAAGATCGGCAAATATCATTTTTCCAAGCCTGCGAATATTGTAGAGCCTTCCTGCGGTTCTAACCATTAGCCCTTCATTCTTTTCAAAGTCCTCGAACTTTTTCTGGATTTCACAGATATCCCCATTCTTTTCAAACTTATAGGGGTATGGGTTAAATCCCTGGTTTCTGATGCTGTTTAGTTTTGCAAGTTTAGAATCATCAAAGACCCTGCTATCTGAAATCTCATTATTGTCAGATTCATTGTCAGAAGGCACAAGGCTATCTGACATTTTTTCATTATTAATTTCCATGCTCATCGAATCAGTACATCCTATTCAGGTGAATGCGAATAAACCGCTTATTAATCGATTAGCGATCAATCATTAAACCAATAATAAATTATTAAATTGATCAGTAATCACATTTAAGTCAGTAAGCTAACCATAAATGAATCAATAATAAATTAATAATCCGCGAATCAACCGTTAGTAAATCAGTTCGAGTGCCCGCAGAAGAAAAGAATCTTGGAGGGTCTCACAGAGATTTGTGAATTCTTAGATATGTAAATTGCTGATATGTGAATTATTTATTCACACTTCTATGGCTGAAAGCTGCAAGTACAAATTTCAGGAATAATAGCTATCTATTAGCCTGAGTCCTAACATTTAATTTTTTCCATACACATCCATGCATATTATATAAACATTGAGAGCAAGAATCCATGTAAATACTGAATGAGTTCCTACTGAACGGGCTCCGAAAGAAAAACAGAAAAAAATTGAAAAGAATTTCATTGTTGGTTCGAAGCCTAAAGTCAGAGTTAGACACAGCTATTTTTAAAAACCTGCCGTTAGTTGCAAAATTCAAGCTAAAAAACTATTTTATAACAAGGTTCCGTTCTATAACTCAAGCCTAATCTCTGTCTAATTAAAGCTAATCCTTGTCTACATGCCAGATCGTCTTACATAGAGCCTTTTGAATTGTTGCGTTTCCTGCTTCCAGTCTTGCTTCTAACTCTCGTATGCTTCAGTTTCCGGATATTCCTGAGCAGTCCAAGCCTTGTCCCGTCAAGCATATACACTTCGGAAGCCTCAAGTTCAATTCCGCCTGAGGAAAAAACCGGGCCCAAAAGATCTTCCTGAGTGGATTCGTTAAAAGGAACACCCCCACAGAGTTCATTAAAAGCCGGCATTACAAAAAGTTCAGGATCTGCCCACTGTGCAGGATTCTCAAAATCGAGATTTCCGAAATGAACTTTCAGAGCCTCCAGATTGAATTTTGTCTTGATCCAGGCAGGCTCAACTACTGAGTAGCCAAACGAATCTGTAAAACGGATAGTGGGATGATTATGGGCGGTGACTACGTAAGATGCGGCCAGCAGTTCAGGCGCAGGCCAAGTGTGCCCGTGGAAATATCCTACCCCGTCAAGCACTTCGCCACGTGCGGAATGCATCGAAATGTCCTTTTGCCTGTTGAAAAGAAGTTCGATTCCCCCATCATGGTTTCCTGGGAAAATATCCACATGTGTATATTCTGCAAGTGTTTCGAGGAAGCAAGGAATTTCGTCTTTTTCCTGCCAGGAGATCTGAGGAACATTATGCTTTACGTCTCCAAGAAGTATTACTCTATCAGGGAGATTTGTCTGGATATGGCCTAGAAGCCTGTCCAGCCTCCCTTTCATCTGGCTGGGTAAGTTGATTCCGCTCCTGTACAGATCCCACTCGATCCCAAGGTGGATGTCGGCAACTACCAGTGAAGTTTCATTATTGGTCACAATAAGAGCAGGCTCTTCAATAATAGGCATGATTTCGGGTGGCATAATCAATAAAAGGTTGTTTTTTTGAATTTAAAAGTATACATCAGACAGCAGCATGAAACGATTTCAATCTCAGCGTGTATGAAATATATACTTTACGCCATATAAATAAAATAGAAGACATAAATAGAAAAATAGTAGAACAGGATGAACCTGGATGAATCCAGATGAATCCAGATGAATGAATTTAAAGCATAGATGCAGCTTCAAGATTCTGTATTTTCATACCAGAAAACCCCAACTATAAAAATGGCCTAAGAATCAATAAAGAGTCAATAAAGAGGGATAAAGAGTCGATAGACTTAAAAAAATTTAAATACTCCAAAAGTAATCAAAAGATATTTCCTAAATATAAAAGCCAGATGGGGATAAAGTGGCTGAAGAAATGATAATTAGAATAGCTGAACCTCAAGATGCGGACTCGTTGAGAAAATTAATAAATGAGACCATTGATACCTGCTATTTCCGTGTTTACCCGCAGGAAGCAATTGATTACTTCAAAGATTATCACAATCGAGCGAATATCGTTAATGATATACTGGAAGGGCATTGTCTGATCCTGGCTTCAGAAGAAGAATTTATAGGAACAGGCACTCTTTTCGGTTCAAACGCCAGAAGAGTCTTTGTAAAACCGAAATACCAGAACATGGGGCTTGGGAAGAAAATCATGTACAGGCTTGAAGAAAAAGCCGTGGAAAAAGGAGTTCGGATTATGGATCTGGATGCCTCACTTGTAGCATATCCTTTCTACAGGGCTCTTGGCTATGAAACACAGGCCGAAGACGTGATCCCAGTTAAAAATGGACAAAGCTTAAGATATTACAAAATGGTTAAAAAGCTTGGAAATCAGTAATATTTCAGGCAGACCATCCTTCACAGTCAGGCTGAGTTCTCAAAACCGCAAAAAGTCAATTTTTAGCGCCGACAAAAGTAAATTCCAGGGGAAAAAATCCCCGAAAAAGAACCCAAGTTACAATCCAACTTACATTAAAAATTCACACGTTGATTTTTTCATACTTAAGTACATCATCAATTGTGTCCACATATTCGACGTTGATTCCAACCTCTTTTTCTATATACATTTTAGCATCTACGGTTTTCGGTTCCTGCTCAATAACAGTAAAACCGCCAAGCTTCCTTTCTACACGATGATATGTAACAAGTTCACTATTTTCTCTCGGGATAAGGAAAAGGGTTTTGCCCCCAGCTTTTGATGCCTGCGCTTTTTCCAGAACTCCACCTATCTGACCGATATTGCCTTCATCATCAATCGTGCCTGTAAGGGTTATACTCTTGTTGAGTTCGGCATTATTAATGGCTGAAATCGTAAGCAAGGTCATAAGAGCTCCTGCGCTGGGACCATCTACTCCCGGGGTTTCACCCGGAGCAGTAATACTGAAGATAATATCACTGCTTGACATTTGTCTACCGGTTTTGTTTTCAGCAACTGAAACAGCGGTGTTTGCAGCATCCTGGAAGACCACGCCCATAAGAGGGGTTGTCTGAACGAGCACGCGGCCTTTTCCGGGCCTGATCTCAACTGAGATATTGAGCAAGGCTCCTTCCTCAGAAACACTTCTCTGGATAAAGGGACCTGCCCTCTCAAGCTCGACTTTCTGGAAAACCGCAGGGCCTTGGAGAATAGCAAAACCTTCAATTCCTGCAGGACATATTTGAGAGCCATTTTCAAAAGACTGAAGCAACTTGTTTTCCTGGTTTATCTGCATCTTAAGTTTTTTATTTTCCGCTTCAAGGGAGCTGATTCGAGTCTGCATTTCCCGGAGCTGACCTTCCTCAAATGAGGGCTGCTCTTCAAACATGACAAAGTAAGCGTTTGCAACAAGCGAAATAGCAAGCAACAAAACAAGAAGTTTGGATTTCATACCACCTACCACTTTTTATTTGCTTCAGATCATACTTATTTTTTCCTTTTAGAAACCATGCAGATAATTAAATAAAACTACAGGATTTAACTGAAAGATCCAATAGGTGATTAGTTACCAATAAATTAATATCTTGATTACCGAGAAGTGAATCTAGAGTTAGTGATATACGAAAATCTTGGTCACCGAGAAGTGAATACTAGATTAAGAAAATCCTCTCTTTGAATCAATTCACTTATATTAGAGGATTTATAAACTGTATAGCTCGAGCTTTAACTTTACTTTTCAGGGATTTCCTTCTCAGTCTCCTCTCTTTTGTCCTTCCAAGTTAACATTACTTTCAGGTTTTTCTCATTTTCCGATTTAGTGATAACTGCTTTTCCACTCATAGTCAAGAGCAAGTTAAAGGTCAGCTCTACCTGAGATGGCCTGAACTCAGCAGGAGTTTCTTCCAGATTGTCTACAACTTTTTTAGAGATCTCCTTGATCATGAGCATTGCATTATCAAGCGATTCTGTAGATTTCTCTTCTAGGGCTTTTGGAGATACGAGTGTAAATTTTTTTATTGTACCTGGAGCATGTCCCAGTTCGGCTAAAATAAGCCCTGCTTTTAAGGCACTCCTGCCTGAATTCTCAACAACCTTTTCATCAACAGTTACTTTATCCAGAAACTGCCCCCCCATAGGCGAATACGGGCGCACCTCACAGAAAAAGAGAATGCGGCCCTAAGTGAGAATAGATTAACGTAAATAAAATGTATATATATGGATAAATAATTATTGACGTTTTAAGGATTCAACTTAATGAAATTTAGACCTTTTTAGACCTTAAACGTCTTATTAACTTTCTTCAGATTCTTTTATATTTGGCCCTTCTTTCGTATCCTGTACAATATAGCCTAGAGATTTTATTTTTTCTCTGATAGCGTCTGAAATTGCCCAATTTTTCTGTTTCCTGGCAGCTTCACGTTCTTCAACAAGTCTCATCACTTCCTCGGGGATTTTCTTTTTTCCCGATTCGGCAAAAAGGCCCAGAACATTCGAAAACTGCCTGTAAAGGGAATAGAGCTTCTCAAGGACCTGTCGATTTTTCCCAGATTCAAGGTACTTGTTAGCTGTACGGGAAAGCTCCTTGAAAACATTCAGAGCTTTTGGGGTATTGAAGTCGTCCTCAAGAGCTTCTCTGAACTGCATTTCAAGTTCAGGAAGTATTTTAAGAATTTCATCGTCTTCTGGATAAGCTGTATCTTCTGCGCTTTCCAGGCTAAACTCAAGATTCTCTAGCGTTTCCTTAAGTCGCAGATAGTTATTCTTCGCGTTTTCTGCAAAGGCATCGGAATAATCAAGCTTTTTACGGTAGTGAACTGAGAGAAACATAAAGCGCACAACTTCTCCACCGTACTTCTCGACAATCTCTGGAAGTGTGAAGACGTTTCCTTTGGATTTGCTCATTTTCTCTCCTTCAACTATCAGGTGTTCTCCGTGAATCCAGTTGCATGCAAACGGTTTTCCTGTTGCTCCTTCAGACTGCGCAATCTCGTTTTCATGATGAGGGAATATAAGATCCACTCCACCTAGATGCATATCCAGCGTTGGCCCAAAGCAGTTCATAGCCATCACCGAGCATTCTATATGCCAGCCCGGACGGATTTTCCCCCATGGGCTCTCATAGTAAATTCCCCTTTCAATTTCTTCAGGGGTTGAAGCTTTCAGAAGAGCAAAATCTCGGGGATTATCTTTATCGTATTCATCCAAGTCCACTGACGCGCCAATTATAATGTTATCAAAATCAATTTTTGAAAGTTTGCCATAATCCGGAAATGCTGAAATTCTGTAATAGACCGAACCGCCTTTTTCGTAGGCAAATCCCTTGTCCATTAGTTTTTGTGTAAGTTCAATCATGCTGTCAACATTTTCCGTAGCTCTCGGGTAAGTTGAGGCTCTTTTTATGTTCAGCATATCAAGGCCTTTAAAGAACTCTTCCGTATATTTATCCGTAAAATCCTTAAGTGACATTCCGGCTGCTTTTGAATCCCTTATAGTTTTGTCATCTATATCAGTAATGTTCATTACAAGCCTTACTCTATATCCGAGGTACTCAAGAGTTCTCACAATATTATCTGTCATCAGGAAGGTACGATAGTTACCTATATGCGGCATATTGTAAACTGTAGGCCCGCAGGCGTAAATCGAGACTTCGCCTTCCTTTAAAGGCTTGAAAACCTCTTTCTTTCTTGTAAGAGTATTATAAACCTGGAGCATCCGGAACACCTCTGGAGATTTAAGTACTGAAATATTTGTTAAAATACTTGGTAAAAATGAGACTAAATCTGATTAATCTGTTTAATTTACATTTTAGAGTTATTCAAATCCTTTATTGTTACCTAATTGTTCAGAGATGCTTTATTACTTTCGCCGCAAGCCTTAAAAAAAGCTTTGATCGCAACCTTCCCTAGGGAAAGCTTAATAAAGGTCCCATCCAGCGCAGTCAAATATTTCGAGGCTTGAAAATAAGATACTTTAGGAGAAATCTTCCTCAAATATAGATACTCCAACTTTTTCCAGGATCTTCCCAAGCCGGAAAAGAGGAAGGCCCACGACATTAAAAAAATCTCCCTCTATTTTTTCCACAAAGACTGCCCCTTTCCCCTGAATAGCAAAAGCTCCTGCCTTATCAAGGGGTTCTCCTGTCCTGATATAAGCTGAAACCTGTTCTTTGCTTATTTCATCCATCCAGACCGTCGTGGATTCCAGTTCGCTGATTTCCGTACCACTGTCAAGGTCAAGGACTGTAAGACCGGTTATAACACTGAATCTCTGTCCGCTTAGCATTTCAAGCATTTCTTCTGCCTTACCAGAATATTGGGGCTTTCCCAGAAGTTTTCCATTAAATAGCACCGAGGTATCAGCCGAAATTACAAGTCCGGAATTAAAATGTTTAGCCACGTCTCTGGCTTTTTCGGCGGAGTGCTTTAAGAGAATCTCTTCAGGGTGCAGACCAGGGTAAGGAGATTCCCTATAGGAACTGGCATGGACCAGAAAGTTCTCTCCTATAAGTTGTTTAAGCAGTTCTTTTCTCCTTGGAGATGCAGACGCGAGAATTATCTGACGCATGGGAAAAAGTCAGGAACATGGGATATATTTTTATTGCATATGCACAGAATACACGGAAATTAATTCGGGAAAATAATGCTATCCGTGAACACCTTCAAAGAACCTTCTGATACTACAAAGATCCTCAGGCTTTCCAAGAAGGATACAGGCATCTTTTGCCTGAAGAATGAAATTGCCTTCTGGAGTGTAGATCAGATCTGATCCTCTGCGAACTGAAAGTACTGTCACTCCGTGTTTTTTTCTGAAATTCAGGTCTGCCAGGGTTTTTCCATCGAAACTTGAGCCACACGTTACTTTAAGGACTTGAATCTCAATTCCCTGAAGCCCATCCTTTATACTGAATTCGCTATCAGTACATGTATTACCGGATAATTTCCGCAGCATCCTGTAACCATTAGCACGCATATCGTTTACGAGTTTTTCAATATCCTCTCTCGGGACCAGATATTTTTCCAGCATGCGGACAAAGATTTCTACTGAGGTTTCGTATTCCTCTGGGATTATTTCATCCGCGCCTAAGGCATTGAGGCGTTTCATTTCCTGTAGATCCCGTACTTTTGCGATGATGCAGACGTTCGGATTCAATTGTTTTGCAATTTCTACTATTTTTCCGGTGGCGGCCGCATCCGAGATTCCAATGATTAGAACTCTCGCATTCTTGACACCTGCATGTTCTAGTACAGCCTCAAATGTTGCATCTCCATAGTGGATTTTTTCCCCTTTCTGTTTTTCCTGCTGAACAGTTTCAGGGTTTGCTTCTACAATGATATAAGGGATGCCTGCTGCTTTTGCAGCCTTAGAGACTGTTCTTCCAGAAAAACCGAAGCCTACGACTATTAAGTGGTCTTTCATTTCAGGCTCGGCCTGTTCTTCTTCTTTAATAGGTTCCGAATATAAACCGTGTATCAGTTTCATGCCATAGGTTGTGCCTGAAACCTTTTTAATAATGAACTCGGCAGGCTTGTAGGAAGCACTGATCAAAAAGGGAGTAACTCCCATAGTAATGATAGCAACTGCAAGGAACGCCTGATACATCTCTTCTGTTAGGAGAGAATATTCCACCCCCAATCTGGAAAGAACAAAAGAGAATTCTCCTATCTGAGATAGTGCGAGTCCGGTCAATATAGTTGTACGTAATGGGTAGCCTAAAATTAAGGGCACGATTGCTCCTGCAACCGTTTTTATAATTATTAAGGCAATAGAAGCAAGAATAAGGGTAGGGAGATGGTCAAGCAAATATCCGGTGTTCAGGAGCATGCCTACAGACACAAAAAAGAAGCTCATGAACATGTCTTTCAAAGGCATGATATTTCCCATTGCCTGCTGGCTATACTGGGAACCGGATATGACAATCCCGGCTAAAAAAGCTCCAAGGGCAAGAGACAGCCCAATACTCGAGGTAAGGAGAGCCGTAGATAGGCATATAAATACAACACTAACAAGGAATAACTCTTTATTTCCTGTTCTGCCCACATGGTAGAATATACAGGGAACCAGGAATTTAGCACTCAGAATAAAAACCAGAATGATTAGTGAGCCTTTTAGAAAAACGGTTGAAAGTGAACCCTCAAAATTTAGCGAATCTCCAGCCAATAATGGAGTAATAAGAATTAAGGGAACGATAGCAAGATCCTGAAATATTAGAATTGCAAGTGAAGTTTTCCCATGCTGTGTATAAACTTCATTTCTGTCCTGAAGGACTTTAAGTACTATTGCAGTACTGCTAAGAGAAATTAAGAAACCAAGAAAGGCAGAGGTGGCGGAGCTGAAACCTAGATATGAACATACAATGAGGACTAGAAACGTAGTTAAGAGAATCTGGAGAGTTCCACCCAGAAATAAAGCCTTTTTCATTTTCCAGAGTTCTTTTAAGGAAAGATCAACTCCGATCGTAAAAAGTAGAAAGACTACACCGAGATCCGCATTCAGTTCTACGTTCTCCCCTACGTTTAGAATCCCAAGTCCATATGGACCAATCAGCATTCCGGTCACAAGAAAGCCCAATACAGGAGGAAACTGAAATCTGTAGAAAATAGTAAGAATTAAAATAGCAAATCCAAGAAGTATGTCAACGTTTGCCAGTAAAGAGAGCTCCATCTATTATTGTTCCCCCATAATATGAAATTGAGCTATCTGAACTTCCTGAAATTTCAATGGGCTAAAGTATACTATAGCATGGAATATCATGATCATAATGCTCAATTCTAAAATATTTTTTACTGTCTAATAACAATATTTACTAAAAGATATAGTATTTTCGGTGGAGAGTCGAATTTTTCAGAAATCGAGGCAATTATAAGGGATTCGGACGGCACTATTGTTGCTTCAAATAAAGCGCTGACTATATGCCCAGATCTCCACGATGGCATCAAAAACGTAATAGATGGCCTGAACCCTCAATCCCTGTCAGGATTTATTCATAGAATTTTCTAATCTTGAAAATTATGTGGTCAGTTGAGAAATCAATAGCTTTAGATTTTCACCCATCTAGTTTATAAATTTATCTAGAATGTCTGCTGTGCTCCATTTTGTGTTTCAAGCGCGTAAGTCCTAAATATCTAAGCTTATAATAAAATGTAAGGAATAAAATGGATAAAAAATATCAGAGATACTTACAACAAAACTGGAAAAAAATAGGACTTTACATTGTAGTTCTTATACTCTTGGTTGCGTTGAGTATGTTCATTTTCTATGCCATAGAGTCCAATCTTCCTCCTAAGCCATCAAATAAGGCTGTGTATGTAGCTAGCGATGGAAGTGGAGACTTTACCTCTGATGGGATTGACGATCAGATAGAGATAAATCAAGCTCTTAAATATGCTGCAGAAAATCCACAGTTTTCAACCGTTTACTTGAAAGGTCCAAATACATATGTCATCTCTGATAGTATTTTAATTGGAAATAATACGATCTTAGAAGGAGATCATAATGCTGTAATAAAACTCAAAGACAACGCAGACTGGCCAAGTAATAAACCTCTGATTACTCAGATGGACAGTTCCGGAGTCGATAGAGTCACTATAAAGGGATTTGAAATTAACGGAAACCATGACAAGAATGAAGATAAAATGAAAGGGCAAGGATACTACAATATGATCAGTTTCCTTGACTCTCAAAATATAGATGTTCATGGTATGTATCTTCATGACGGACATGGTGATGGTTTAAGAGTCGAGAGAAGTTCGAATATTAAGTTTTACAATAATAAAGTGTACAAATTAGGACATGACGGTTTTTATTCTATTGATTGCCAGAATGTAGAAGCCTGGAAAAACAGAATAACTTGCAGAACTAACGGTGGGCTTCGAGTCTGGAATTCCAATTACGTAAAATTCTATGATAACGTAATAGACTCCTTTTACCACTGGAGTGCAGGTGGCTCCGCAATTCTGATTGAGAAAACGACAGGTGTCGTTAACGATGTAGAAGTATACAATAACACCATTCATCACACTTATGGCCCTGGAATCTGGCTGATAGGTTACGGAGAGTCTTATCCCAAGGAAGAGGCACAGAATGTTCACATTCACAATAATATCTTCTATAGCACTGGTACGAACCCAAGTATTGACTGGGTAGGAGGTATTGTAACAAGTGGATTTTATGATACCCTTATTGAGAATAATGTGTTTGATAATTTGTATCATGCAGCAATTATCCAGATGTATCCTTCTTCCACAAGCGCAGGTAATTCCGTTGATCTTTCACCTCAAGGTACAGGATTCACAACAATCGTCCGCAATAACATAATAGTAAATACCCAGAATCGCACAAAAGACCCTGATGGAACAGGATATGGGGTGATCAATTACCTACCTTCAACACATACCATTGTGATGGAAAATAACTGCCTATACAATAATGTGGGAGGAAATTATAAAAATGCAAACTCAACCTCTGATATCTATGTAAATCCCCTCTTTGTAAACAGGAATAAACATGATTATCACCTGAAATCAGATTCTCCTTGTACTGGCGCAGGCTATACATTATCCAATTCTACAAAAAAGCTAGAGGAAAGTAGTAATCAGGTTAACATCGGAAGGTACAGTTAACACTTTAGGATTTACGCAAAAAATCAAAGATCGTTTCCTAAAAAATCCGTTAATTTGAACTGCTTTGAACTGGATAATTTTGCCTGCATGGGTTTCACATAGTCCCAGGACAGATGGTACTTTTCCATAAGAGAGCTGAACACTCTGTAAAGTTCATTTTTATAGATTCTATCAGCTCCTCCTTTTGCATACATTTTGAGGTAAGGGTCTACAATTTCGGGAAATTCAAGTTCAAGTAAATTGAAAAAATGCTTTCTGGTCTCGCCCCTGAGGTAAAGAATGCCAGGAAGAACATAATCTAATTCACATTTGGCTGCAAGAGAAAGAATTTGCTCTAGGTTCTGAAGGCTATCGGTAAGAAAGGGAAGAATTGGCATCATATGAAGTCCGGTAACAGCCGCTGTATCTTTAAACGCACTCAGGACTGAAAACCGTTTTTCAGGAGGCGGAGCCAGGGGTTCCAATTGAGCGCTTAAATTCTCATCCATTGTTGTAACCGTTACCGCGATATTTACATATGTGATCTCAGCAAGCTCTGTAAGAAGATCAAAATCTCGGAGAATAAGGTCCGATTTTGTAGATATAGTAATCGGATTTTTGTACTCTATCATCAGAGCCAGAACTTTGCGCATCAGTCCATAATTTGCTTCTGCAGGCTGATAACTATCACATACCCCGCCTAGATTAATTACTTTCTTTTTCCAGCTTCGTGCTTCAAGCTGTTTTTCAAGTGCTTCGTCGATATTTGTTTTTACGCAGATTCTCTGAAAGAAAGTACAGTCCTTTCCCACTGGGGATTTTTTTTCTGGAAAATAATTTACTTCTTTTTCCAAATAACGGTGAGAATACATTGCATAACAATAGTGGCAACCGTGTTCACATCCCCTGTAAATATTCAAATCCCATGAGTATGGTAGCGCAAGTCTGCTTGTTACTTTTATTTTATTCAGGGCTTTTGTAACCTGGATTTCCTCAAACATCCAGAAATAGAATAAGGCTGATAGCTATAATAAGCTTAATAAAAAGAGTGGTAACTCTGGATAAAATCAACCTTCTGTGCCTGAAAGTATCACTTAGTTTCTTGTAACTTGATAAGCAGTCGAATCTATATCTTTTAATATGTTGGGAGAAAAACAAAAAGATTCTGGCGCATTGAACCTGTTTTCCCCGCCTCCGATACTGAAAGGTTATATGTACGGGGCACAGGAAGCCCATGAAGCCAGAAACTCAAACAGGCTTTTAGCCATACGCCTTGAAACGAACAAATCTTGCAATCTCCGCTGTCGCTACTGCTATGCACAGAGTGGAGAGGATTCGGCAAAAATAGCCGATTTTAATAATCTCAAACGTATTATTTCGGAAGCAAAAGGACTAGGGATCAAGTCTGTGGTTGTGATCGGGGGAGGAGAGCCAACTTTGTATCCGGATTTCAGGGATCTAATAGCCTATATCGATTCCCTGGGAATAATTCCCATGCTTTTTTCGAATACGGTTTTGATGACAGAGGAACTTGCAGGTTTCCTATACGAGCACAATGCCTCAGTAATGGGAAAGCTTGATTCCCTTAAGCCTGAAATCCAGGATTATCTTGCAGGAAGAGAAGGGTCATCAGAACTGATCAACAAGGGACTTGAAAACCTTGTTAAAGCAGGATTTTCAAAACCGACAGTGCCTGGAGAACTCCGTCTGGGAGTCTCTTTCGTCAGTAATAAAATGAATCTTGAAGAAATTGAGGAGATCTGGCATTTCTGCAGGCAAAACAATATTTTTCCTAATATGGAAATTCTAACGCCGACAGGCAGGGCAAATGACGAACTTGAGGATAAGCTGCTGACTGCTGAAGAGATAAAGGAATACAAATTAAAACTGCTGGAAATAGATCGAAGATATTACGGGTATGACTGGCTGCCCTACACACCAATTACTGCAAGCGGTTGCCTTCAGCACCTATACAGCTTGTATATCAATATCGATGGAAATGTTCGGCCCTGCGCGCCTACGAAGCTTGACGAACATCCTGCGCTTAGAATTAAAGGGGAGTATCCCTACAACATAAATAAAATGAACCTTCGGGAGATTTATGACTCCGATCTTTTCACATATGTTCGAAACATCGATAAAGTACTCGAAGGCAGGTGTGGGAACTGCAAACATCTGGAAGAGTGTATAGGCTGCCGTGGATACGCCTACAGTGTAGGAGTAAACAATGGTGTCGACCCACTCGAAGCCCTCAGAATGGAGTGTCAGCAGTGTTTCAAATAAATGGTAGAAGGGGTAATAAACGGGGCCTGAGTGATAAGCTGGAAGAAATGACAGGTAGCTGCTGTTGAATGATTCGGGGGTCAGGTGAGAAATTGGACAGGATAGGAAAAGTGAATTTTGGGTAGGTTTCGGAAAATAAGGAAAAAATAGTAATTACCGGTGAGAAGAGTCTAGAAGAAAAACTCTGTGAGTGCCTGAAAAACCATGAACTACCTGATTATCTCCTTTACACAGGTGCCGGCGGAGCAAAAAACTGGCTGAAACTTGATGGGACTGAGACATTTCCCGTAGCCCGGCAGCTTAAAGGCATGCTGGAGAAAAATCTTGAATCAATAGTTCGATTTATTCCGACAGGCATGAATCTCGTAAGTATGGGGGTGGGAACCGGGGAAAAGGAGAGGATTTTCCTCGAAGCCCTCGTTAGAAAAAACCTGGCTGAAAATCAAGCTTCAGGAAAAGTGTCTATACGCTATTACCCTATCGATATAAACAGTGAATTTGTGGATCTCGCCCTTGAAAAGGTTAAAAACCTGCCTATCGAAAAGACAGGAATAGTTGGTTTCATAGAAGATATGGCAATTCTTAAAAAGAACTGGCGTCTGCCGGTTCTTTTTTGTATCTTGGGAAATACCTTTTGTAATTACGAGCCAGAATTCATTCTTCAGCTAGTCCGTGAAAATCTTGAGCAGGGAGACTTTTTTTTCTTTGATGCAAACCTGCTCCCTGCTGAAGACCAGGAAGCACAATCCGCAAGGAAATCCGTAATGGGGACATATGCGTCAAGAGAGAATGCCATCTTCAATATGTATCCTCTACTTCAGTACGGAATGGCCCCTGACGATTTCGATTTTGAACTCTTGCTTGCGCATGTGAACTCAAGTATAGGGGAAGTATGCCGAACCAGGAAAAGCGTGTATATTCTGAAGGATACTGAAATCACAATCGGGGCAGAAACCATAGGCTTCAGGGAAGGAGATGTCATCCGTATGGGTTTTACTTATAAATATACATATGACCAGATTACAGCTTTCCTGGAGATTTGTGGATTTGAGCTTCTCAAGGCCTTCCTTAGTGAAGACCGGGCAAATGTTATAATCCTTGCAAAAAAACGCATATGAGAGTGACATGGATAAAAAGGGAGGTTCAGAGTATGGGTTGCGAGATAGATGAACTGGATGGCGCCGAAAAAGCAGGGCAAGGTATCGCTTACGGGTGCGAGGAATTTGGAAGGCTGAAAAGCGTACTGATGCATACTCCTGGGGAAGAACTTTCTCTACTCAACGAATCGAACTATAAATACTGGCTATATGATAAGGTTCCTGAAATTTCCGGGTATATCAAAGAGCATAGAGGCTATCAGGAGCTGCTCGAATCAAACGGCGTCAGGATCTATGAACTTGAAGATTATGTGAACGACAATACAGCTCTAATGAAGAGGATGCCAAATCTTACTTTTCTGCATGATGTCGCAGCTATCTCCGAAAAAGGGGCTATTCTCTCAAGAATGCGCCCGCCTGCCAGAGAGAAAGAAGAAATTGTTGTAAAGGAAGCCCTGAAGAATCTGGGAATTCCTATTCTCAGCGAATTCAATGGAGGCCAGGGTTTTTTCGAGGGCTGCCTTCTGCTCTCAAAAGAAACGGTCTTTGTAGCTGACACTGAAAGGCATACTTACCCTTTTATAAGAAAATTTATTTCAAATATTCAAAACGAATTTAGTGAGGTTATTTACGTCCGGGTCCCGAAAGCCAGACGATACATGCATCCTGATACTGTTTTCAACAGAATAAGAGAAGACCTTGCCCTTGCTTATCTACCTGCCTTTGAGGAGACCTGCCTTTTTACGGAAGATTCAAGAGAAAAAATCGATTTTAAATCTTTCATGAGAGAAAAAGGAGTGGAAATTATTCCTGTTTCGGATTCTGAGCAACGTCGCCTAGCCTGTTCTTTTGTTCCTCTTGAAGGCGGGTCCATTTTTCATTACGATATTGCATTTGATCTGAAAACCAGGAAAAATCTTGAAAAGGAAGGCATTGAGATTATTCCTTTCCACCCGGATGCCCTTCTTGCAGGGGGAGGAAGTCTACGCTGCCATACTCTAAGACTTTGCAGAAGGAAAAATTAAGTCTCTACGGAAGAAACCGAAAAGAGCGGGAGAGGGGGTCAGAAAGACCCAGACTGAGAAAGAGCCAGATTGAGAATGAACCATAATGAAAAAAGGTCATACTGGGTTAAAAAATAAAATCAAGAATAATCGAGATTGAATAGATCACCAGTGAAACATGATATAGGAAAAGAGCAAGCAGTCCAGCTTTTTGACTTTTTTTTCTAAGGAGTTTATAATTTGCAAACCCGAGCACCAAAAACCCTGACAGAAAGCCGTAAAATGCAATATCTCCAAGTTGTTTTAAAAAAAGGAATGCCGTGAAATAATGCACAAGCGTAAAACTCGATATCCAAAGTAAAGTTATTTCAGTGCCATAAAGTACAGGAATTGATTTTATTCCTCTGGCTCTGTCGTTTTCCGTATCAATGAAATCATTGACTGCAAGATGGGCAAGCGTCCAGGGATAAAAAAAGAGCAGGTAGAGCAGTACTAACATATCAGGTTGCCCATAGCAGAGATAGCCTGCTACCGGAAAAAGCGTAAAATCCATTCTTCCTGCAAGCTGGGCTATAGGGAAATTCTGTTTCTTTCTTTTAATCTGATAGAAATATTCAAGAATACAGGATGAAAGCATTGCGATGAATACGTAAAAGGAGTTCGGATAAGGTAATGTAAACATTAACAATCCCGTGAGCCCAGAAAAAAGCAAAAAAACTATCAGAGCAAAATTAGGGGAAATCCTTCCAGACGGAAGCGGGCGACTTTTGAAAGGTCTCCAGTAGGCTGTAAGGGAACCCTCTACATCAAGTCTGTCTTTTTTCCGGTCAACGAAATCGTTGAGCACAAGCCCGCCTTCAAACCCGAAAACCCCGATCAAAACGGCCTTGAAAGTAATTGGCCAGGAAAAGTCTCCATAATTCTCGAAAGCAAGTGCAAGGCCTGAAGAGAAAAGCAAAATCCAGACAGGAAAAAAGTGAGCTCTTGTCAGATCTATCAAGGCTTTTATGGTTTCTTTCGTGCCCCTTTCCCCCAAGTAATATAAAAGTAAGTTATATGTTTATACTTTTTGTAACGGGAATAAAGAAACTAACAGTATTTTACTCGGAAAATGATCAAAAATTGAGAAATTAAAAACTGAGAAAACAGGTTGGGAAAAAAGAAACTCCAGGATACCTTCTTGGCAACACTATTTTTTCCAACTCAGTATACTAGAATGACTCAGTATATGAAGTCTAGAATAATCGACACCGCGTAAATTACAAGAGTCCCATGGTAAACAGGCAGTATTTTCATTCCGGCATCTGGACTTTTTTCTTTCCACATGTAAAGGTTTGACCCTGCAAGGAGCACAAAACCTGCAAGAAAACCATAAAAGGCAATATCCCCAAGCTCTTTGAGGAAGAAAATAGCTGTAAAGAAGTGGAGAAGCGTAAAGCCTGTAATCCAGTACATGGCCCCTTTTGCGCCGTAAAGGACGGCTATAGCGTTCATGCCTCTTGCCCGGTCGTTTTTCAGGTCTATAAAATCGTTCAAGCCCAGATGCGCCATTGTCCAGGGATAGAGGAAAATAATATAGAGAAATATTGTCATGTCAGACTGCCCGTAGCAGAGATAACCTGCCGCCGGAAAGAGGGTTAAATCCGTCCTGCCAAGGAGTTGCGCGATAGGATACTTCTGGTTTCGTTTTTTAATCTGGTAAAAAGCCTCAATACCATAAGAGTACAGCATTATCAAAAAGACATAGAGCGAATTCGGATAGGGAAGCGTGAAAATCAGAGCTGAAGCAATTCCTGCAAACAGGATAAACAGCAAGAAGGCGTTTTTTGAAGAGATCTTTCCTGACGGAATGGGCCGGCTTTTGAAAGGTCTCCAGTATCTGGTAAGTGTATTCTCAACGTCAAGCCTGTCCCTGTTTCTGTCTACGTAGTCATTAAGCACGAGTCCAGCTTCGAAACCAAAAAGGCCTATCAGAGCAGCTTTAATTATTAGTGGCCAGGAAAATCCGCCGGTATTAGCAAAAGCAAGCACTAACCCGGAACAGAAGACCAGGGGCCATGCTGGAAGAAAGTGAGCACGTATAAGGTCAAAGTAGGCTTTTAGGGTTTCTGTCATATTGTAGCCTCAATAACAATGGCGGTAAATAAGGAAAACTATTACATAAAAATTATGAAAATAAATTTAAATATCTATTTAAAAATAATTGTTTTTAATATATACAAATCCAAAACCTGAAATTTATTTTCACCCAAGGTAAAAATGAGAGGCTGCTATATGTAAAAATTCTATTTTTTACACCTGCCATTACAAAATCTTGCTCAAAAATGATTTCGTCCTTTCATTCTGAGCATTAAAAAAGACTTCCTTAGGTGTGCCTTTCTCAACTATGACACCGTCATCCATGAAGAGTACTCGGTCGCCTACCTCTCTGGCAAAACCCATTTCATGAGTTACAACAATCATTGTCATACCTTCTTTTGCAAGATCTTTCATAACGTTTAAGACTTCGCCTACCATTTCTGGATCAAGGGCAGATGTAGGTTCATCAAAAAGCATAACCTTCGGGCGCATTGCAAGAGCTCGGGCGATTGCGGCCCTATGCTGCTGGCCTCTAAATAAGGAACTGGGATAGGCATCGGCTTTGTCTTCAAGCCCTACTTTTTTCAGGAGATCACGAGCACGATCGTAAGCGTTTTCTTAGAAAGCCCTCTAACTTTTATAGGGCAAGAGCCACATTTTTAAGGGCAGTCATGTGAGGGAAAAGATTGAACAGACTGGGGAATACGGCAATAGCGTGATGAAGATAGGAGGCTAAAAGAGACAAACTTAGACCTCAAATGTCATTTGTTTAATACAATATAAAATAAATAATTCATCTGTTATAATTATCTACTCTGATAATTATATTCTTCCAGAGGAATATGAAACACAAAAAGTCATAGGATTAGCTTCAATCGCCTTGAGTCTAGTTTTTATTAAAACTTAATTTAATAATTATCTATGTATTCTCAGACGACAGTAATAAAAAAAGAGAAGACAATCACGTTTAAATATTTCTAAAGATATTCAACTTATTTCTAATTATATTTAAAAACTAAAAATGTAGCCTTTTAAAAGGCTACTTGGATAATTCCTTTTTTACGCTGTTGCTGAATTAAACCGTTTATTCTTCTTCTGCATCTTCATCTGCAGCGTTTTCGTCAGTGACGTTTTCGTCAGTGACGTTTTCGTCAGCGACATCTTCGTCAGCGACATCTTCATCAGTGACGTTTTCGTCAGCGACGTCTTCGTCAGTGACGTTTTCGTCAGCGACATCTTCAGCTGCAATATCTTCAGTTGCGTTGTCGTCTTCAACGACTACTTCAGTTGCATTGTCTTCATCTGCAACTTCAGCTGCAGTTTCTTCTACTACAGCTTCATCTCCGGCTGCAGCTTCATCTGCTACTGGGGCTTCATCAGTCACTTCTTCTGCAGCTCCTTCTTCTGTTGTGTCAGCAGACTCAGCACAGCCAGCTGCAAAGACAACAGTAGCAATAATAAGGAGCATTGCCATAATCCTTAACATTTTTTTCATTAATAATACCTCTAAAGTTCTCTTCCTTTTTTACACCCAGCTCATACAAAATTATGAGATTTTCATATGAGATATTTATGCATGACCAGCCAATAACATTAAAACTTTTCGATTTGGTAAAAAACTAATACCGCAAGATTGGACATTTTTTTATGAAATATATTCAAATCAGAAAATTTTTTGAAATATCTGATTAATTATACTCCATATATACAATCTTTTCCCAATATACCTGAAATAAATATTAGAAGGCGAATATATGCATAAAGGTTAAAATAGGAGAACCATTTTGCGGAGAAAAGTATTTAAATGGGATGTAATATCCCTCCGTTGAGTAAGCGCAAACCTGTAAACACTCGGTTTGGACAGAATCTTAAAGCGGTTTGAGGATAAAACACTGAAAAGTTACAGAACTCTCAAAGGCTGTGGGAAGGCTCAGAAGGAATTCAAAAATTCCCTGTTCATAGGTTATGCCAGACCTGTGGAAAATGAAGCTGAGGCAAAAGCTTTCATAAGAAATATAAAGGAATTACACCGCGATGCGAACCATAATGTTTCGGCTTATTTTATTAATGAAAATAACTCTTTTGCTCTAAAATACGATGATGACGGGGAGCCTGCGGGCAGCTCAGGAAAGCCTGTTTTTAAAGTACTCGAATCAAAAGAAATCCTGAACGTGGTTGTGGTCGTGACCCGGTATTTCGGGGGAACAAAACTGGGTTTCGGGGGACTCTCGAGAGCATACCGGGATACGGCACTTGCTGCTATTGAAGAGGCTGAAGTTATTGAAGTCTTCGAGCAAGTCAGATTAAGAATACGTCTGAGATATGCGGAAAGCCAGAAAGTAAGAAACCTGATAGAAAAATACGCAGAAATTCAGGAAGAAATGTATTCGGATACAGTAGAATTCATTCTCCTTGTAAGAGAGGAGCTTGAAGATGAGTTCACTAAAAGAATAAAAGACCAGACAAAAAATAAAGTAGTGCTTGAAAGGCTTTAACTTCATTATTCAAGTTTGCACTCAGACCGGATGCCCCAGTAACTTATCCAATAGGTGGAAAAACGTCTCCGGCTCGAACCTCAAACGCTCTGTCCTCAACTATCCAGACCCCACTGCATTCAAGGATATAATAGATAAAATCACTTTTCTCATGCAGGAATTCCTCTATGTGCCCTTTCTGTGTTTCCTGATAGAGTACAGCGGCATTTCCTGACTCGGTTTCAGTGGTATAGATTCTCATCTTCATCCCCTTTTTCTCAATTACTGCCGCGTCCTCAGGCTTGAAAACTACAGTCCTAGATTTGGTAGAATCAGCAGAGTGTAATTATGGATGAAAACTATCTTCGGATGGATTAAGAAAGATAAGGTTTTTCTCAAATCCGCCTTTTTCCTGTTTTTTCCGCTGCCTTATTGCCTCAAGTTCCGCTTTTGAAGAACCTCTGAGTTCTGCTATTCTGTAAATTACCTCAAGCAGGTCGACAAGCTCCTCAAGCTCCTTGCTTTCAAGATATTCCTTCAGTTCCTCTTCAAGCTTATTTTCAAGCTCAGGAAGAAAACTGGAGTGAAAGCTCACGGATCATGCATTCCCTGCCTGAAAGTTTTAGAATTTCAGGTATAAGGTCCCTAACTGCTTTCGAATTATTTTCTGCCATAGTTTTACCCGGGTCACAGGAATTTTTAAGGTCAACTAGATCAGCCAACAACTGATTACTCCTATAGAAAACTCTGGAATTTCAGGCTTCATTCTATGACTTTTCCAGCAGGTATATAAATACTACAGGCATATCCGTCTCAAATGTTCCTGAAGGGCAAAAAGCCGCATCTGGCAGTAATTGCAGGCTGCATATTCTATGGCATGAACGGACTTTTCATAGATCGTATCCATGATATGGCCATAACTCCCATAATATTCTACAGGCTATTTTTTGGCTTGCTGTTTCTTTTTATCTATATAGCTGGCAGGGGGAAAATCTCAGACCTGCGATTGAAGAAAAGGAAAGGAAGCCTTTTCCTGCAAGGTGTGCTTGTTGTCATGTGCATGCTGCTTTACTTTACTTGCCTAAAAATTACATGTGTTTCTATTGCCATTCTGCTCCAGTACACAGCTCCTGTTTATGTAATGCTTGCCTCTCCTCTTGTCCTGAAGGAGAAAATCGGAAAGGAAAGTATAATTGCCCTCTTTATAGCAGTTACAGGAGTATTCCTTATCGTAAAGCCAGATAGCCTTTCGGGCATTGAACTTACAGGCACCTATATTCTCGGCATTGCAGCTGGATTACTCTCAGGAGTGATCTTTGCAGCATTGATTATGAACGTAAAAATTCTGAAAGCAGAATACCCGGAGCTTGCTATCATTTTCTGGCCTATGGGAATCGCCCTTTTGCTGCTAAGCCCGTATGCACTCAAGACTTCTCCTGAGATTCTGTATAGCAACCTGAAAGTGCTTATCGCCTTTGGGATAGTATCAATAGGTTTTGGAGAAATATTTACGATACTTGGGTTTGCCAATCTCAAGGCCCAAACTGGGAGCCTTCTTGCTCTGATAGAACCTGTTAGCGGGGTATTTTTCGATATAACAGTACTGGGAGTTGGACTCTCTTTCGATATGCTTGCAGGCTGTGCCCTTATACTGGCTTCTGCAGCATTCATAAGCTTTCGAGGTTCGGAAAATATAAAGGAAAGAGATCGAAAGAAAGCTCCTTTTTAAAGAGATTTACCGATTCTCTCAACGAAAATTCACTGTGAAAAGTAATTATCTCTTGCCCTGATTAGCGCTTTTATGTTCTTAAGTGGAGTATGAGGAGCAAGTCCGCATCCTGGAGCAAGAATATCAATTCCATCCTCAAGGCAGGCAGTAGCTTCAATCATAACTGCTTCAGGCCCTTTTGTCAGCAGGGTATCGGACGGAGAAACATTTCCTATAAGACGTACCCTATCGCCTGTAATCTCTTTTGCGAAACTTACACCTACTTTTTCTTCAATGCTTATTCCTTCAAATCCTGCATCTGCAAGTGGGTCAAGAACAGCGGTGGCATCGCCGCACATGTGAAGGACTTTCAGGCCTTTTACTTTCCTGCAGAATTTCCTGTAAAGTGGAAAGACTGATTCTTCGAACATTTGAGGGGAAATAATATCAGGTCCAGCTTCAGAATCTATAAGGGTTATGGCATGTGCGCCTCTTTCAAACAATCCATTGGCATATTCTATACAAGCATCAGTAAGAACTCCCATGAGTTCCTCAACAACTTCAGGATTCGTCACAAACCACATAAGATAATTTCTCATTCCTGCAAGCATGGAGGCAAGTCCGGCAGGGCCTACGACCCCAGCAACCACAGGTACGTTTTCTCCTACGTTTTCATCCAAAATTTCAACTGCATCCAGCACTACCGAGGTCCGCCTACTCTCAAGAAGAGAGTCCGGAACCGTTATATTCTTTACATCTTTCTTGCTTTTACAGGGAAAATCCGTTACATAAGGCTGTATATCTATACTTCCTTCATCTACCGTGCACCCAAGCGTTTCTGCAAGCACGGTAGTATCAAAAGGACAGCGTACATTCTCGAATCCTGCAACCTCATACCCTGCAAGTGCAAGCATAGCCATCTTTTCGGCATTGTAATTTGCCTGGGGCCAGTATGCTTCAGTAATTTCCATTAATTCAACAGTGCCGGTCTGGGTTACCGAACAGACAGGAACAATATCTAAAGCCTCTCCTTTGAGTGTTTTTTCAAACCTCTCTTTCAGGGTAAATTTACTCATTTTTGTCACCAGAATGTAATTATCGGCTGAGTTAATGGTTTTAGGAGAATTTTTTGGTCTGATAGTATATGAAACAAAGATATAAAAATATACAAATGAGAAAAGCGAAATAAATAATGGATTTGATGTAATGGATTTGATGTAATGGATTTGATGTAATGGATTTGATATGAAAAATCTTGCTCTTGTCTTTAACTTGGGGTTTTTAAATATATATTTATTTTATTGGGAAGGATTTTCTCTCCAGTTTCCAGGAGGTACTGTAATTTCAAACGTCGCACCTGTTCCCTGAACTCCGGTTTCTTTAATCTCCATGCCTGTAATGGAAAGAATGCCTTTGACAAGGAAAAGTCCAAGCCCGGTATTTTTCCCTATGGATTTTTCAAAAATCAGCTCTTTCATTATAGGAGAAATTCCTATGCCATTGTCTTTTACTTCTATTACAAGATTATCAGCACTTCTGCGGGAGCTAACACTGATTTCAGTTACATGTTCTCCATGTGATCTTGCATTGTCAAACAGGTTGTAAAAGGCTTTTTTAAGCAAAGGATCGGCATAGATTTCCACTGCGCTTTTCTCGATAGAAAACTTCAAGCTCTGGCCAGAGAAAGGAAAAGATGCTTCTCTTGCTGTATTACTTACGGATTGCCAGATTGGAGAAACTACTCCGAGTTCTTGGTAGTCTTTGGTGAAAACAATCTGGCTGTGGATCGTCTCAATACTTTTATTGAGATTTTTTAGATATTTCTCTATTCTAGGATCGTTTTTGGTATTTTCCGGAAGAGTTTCGGAAATTAATTCAGTGTAACCGGAAAGTACATTCACCTGGTTAAGAATGTCATGCCTGGTAATATTGCTCATGAGGTTTATCTTCTTGTTAGCCTGTCTCAGAGCTTCTTGATGTCGATATGTTTCAGTAGTGTCATGTATCATTAGCAGCTTGCCCTCTGCATTATCTTTTGTCATAAGGGGGCTGACACTGAGAGTGAAGAATTTCGTTTCAAGCCCATTCTTCAAGGAAATTTCTTTGTTGAAATTGCCTTCATTAGCTTCACTCTGAGGAATTTCTACTTCATCCCCAAAAAGCTCATTTAAGTTTCTTCCTATAACTTCTTTTTTTGTTTTCCCTGCCAGTTCAAGAGCAGCCTTATTGATGTCCACGATGGAGTTTGCAAGGTCTACTACGATATATCCATCACTCATAGACTCAATTACATTTTCCCTTGCAATCGGAATAATATTGAGAAACTCGTGTTGCATGATGCCCCAGAAGAGAATCAACCCTGTAATTGTAAATGTAAACGGAGTTGGGTCAAGGAATGCAAAAGGACCTATATTTGCGATATGGAGAATATTCCCTATGACTGGAATGCAGACTGCTATGAGAGCGACTGCTGCCTGAGCTCTGTATGGTGCAGTTAGATGGACAAACTGATTGAAGAAGAAAAAAATACCGAGCAGAATTAAAATAAAAGAATATATATAAAATATCCAGAAAAAAGGCCCATGCATGACTACAAGAAGAGGAAAACCCTTTGACGTGTCAAGATAATAGTTTACAAAATACGTTTTATGAAGGCCATTTGTAAGCATTGAAAGGATTATAAGTAAAGGAAATATGAAAAAGGCTTTCTGATGCTTTCTTACAAATTCCTTATATACCCCTGAGTATTCAGCTGCAAATAGAAACCACGCTACTGGAGCAACAGCAATCCCAATATACTCTAGCCGGGCAAAGAAATATTTGAACTTAATGTCCGTAAGTCCGACTTCAAAGGCGTAATTAACGGACCAAAGAGACATACTTAACATAATAAGTACAAAATATTTTGAAAAATACATCCTGCGGTAATTAAAAGCTTTGTATGCTTTGATTGCAAGTAAAGTCGATATAAGCGCTGAAAATATTAATGCCCCCATGTAGGGAAATGCAGCGGTGTGAATTTGCAGGACGATAAGACTACCTTCCTTCTATGAATCAATATCAAATGAATCGGGAGGGCTAAGTAAACGAAATTAAAAAAAATAAAGTGTTGTAATTATTACGTAAAGCCCGAGTATATAAATATATGTATTAAGTAAGAAAGTATATGGAAGATTTTCGATACACAGGTTAAAACCGATTGCATTCGATGCAAAAGGAAAGTCAAGGACAAAAGAAGAATGGATAAATTAGATTCAAGAAAATAATCTTTAAATCCTCCTATATAATTATTTTTTGAAAATTTCAGCTCAATTAAGGTTAAAATCCTCTCAGGGCGACCCATTTTAAGAATTTTCGAGTATTAAGGAGGAATAACTCGCTTGATCGCTTCCAGACCCCTGCGGCATAGAGCTCTGAATTCATCCATTAAAGCAACAAAGGTGTCTTGGTATAAACTGTTCTACCGGAAAACTAACTTTTCTACCCTGAGAGCACTTTTACCCCCTGAATTAGGGTGAGCCAAAATATATAAACTTATTGATATAAATCTAAATGTAAAATAATGTAAGATAGAAATGTAAAAGATTCTCGGCAAAATAAATTCACCGTTCTTTGAGCGAATAGAAGTAAATCCATTGTTCTTTAAGATATAAATTAAAAAGGGAGTCTCAGAATTCTCCACTACTTGGAGAGAAACTGAGCATTCCAGGCAGTCCCATATTAAATTTGGACTTTTCCGAGTTTGCAACTTCAAGAATCTGCTGCTTTATATAATACAGTGCGCTCAGAATGCTATCATTTTCTTCAGAATTCATATCTCCAGCATAGGGGTGGATATTTTCTTCAAGGGCATTCATCAGCTCCGGATCAAGGTCATTTACGAAATAAGTATCCAGAACTAGAAGGTTTGAAATCTGCTCGTAGAAAACTGTAAGTTCCCTTAGCCATTCTGGAACTCCGTAATCCCTTGCATACTTCTCCTTGTTAAGGAAGACAAGGTAACTGGAGACAGTATTTATGAGGTCTTCGGTTAGCCTGTTATCAGGAAACACTATTGGGAACCGCTTAATCACTACAGGAGCTGTGTAGCTAGAGTACATCATTTCAGACTTACAGACTGAAGGAAAGAGCCTTGCAATCGAACTATTAAGCACTGCAGTAATATAGGCATACCTGCTAGGATCCTTGAGAACAATGCCACACCCGTTCTCAAATATATGATTCCCTGCAGCATCATATGCAGCTTGAAGATGATAGCCTTCAGTAGCAATAATCTTCGGAGTATTAAAGTATTCCAGAAATTTTCTGCCTTTAATACTATAGTCTGCAGTTTTAAGGGGGGAAGTATCATGACGGAACTTTCTTTTGAATTCCAGAATTCTCTCGTAAGCCATAGGGAATCTTGTCTTGAGTTCTTCGGGCGGAATTACCTTGTATTCTTTCTTTTTCCCCGGAGCGGATGATAATTCATAAGGCAGCATAAAACGGTAAGGTGAAGGGCGAAACGCAAATTTTTCAGAAAATGCACCTGATACATAAGGATATACAAGCTCAGGTTCTAAAAATACAGGCCTACAGAGGCCTTCGCAAAGATAATACGAATCGGAACCGCCCTCCTCCGGAAGGGCAAGCCTGTGGAGTAGACTGTTTTGTGTGCTTATACCCCCAAAGATGCTCTTGGATATATCTCCAAGGGTAACCGGAATTTCACAGATTTGTTCTACAATTTTGTCTTGTTTAGCGAACATCTATTTTTCACTTCTGTAAAAGTACATTGAGAAACATATTCTCTTGTGCTTTTCATTTTCAGGACGTAATTCCTGGATGGATTATGTCAATTGTTTGACCACTCAAGAATCTCGGACTTCTTGACCCCTGTTAAAAACATCGAAGTCTTGCCTGAAATATAGGGTAGGATTAAATTACTTCGCAGAGAATAATACAATATCATAAGTATATAAATATAATCTCACTGATAATATATTATAAATATAAATCATGATAAATAAGAGTACTCAAGAAAGAGATTCTCACATATATCATTATAATAATAAATGAAAATTAAGTAATTATGTCAGATGTTTTCTTATTTTTTAAATATAAAGCGTAAAATCTCTAAGACTTTAGCCGGGATGATATCAGAGTCAATGTTCCTTTGTTTCTTTATTGGTAAGCTTTAAAGTTATTCCATCTTATATATGATTTCTTCTCAGAGAAACAAGTTAAAGTGAATCAACCAAGTTAAAGTTTCACCTGAAGGATTCGGGATTGTATATTAAAAATCAGGAGGCTGGTAAGCCTTTAGCTTAACAGCTGTTCAAAAAAGTAAATACCGACCAAGATTTGATCGGATTACATGATTTTTAATTTGATATAATGAAGCTTATAAAGTCCGGGCTGAGTCTTGTTTCTCTTACCAGCCTTTCAATGGTGTCTTCTTCGGAAAGCCCTTCTTCCTTTAATTCCTGTATGCGGTCAAAAACATGCTGGGATATTTCAGAATACTCATTGATGTCTTTTCTGTGACCCCATACATCGCCCTCAAGTAAAGCAATATTCTGCATGGAAAGATACATTTGTGCAGAACTGGAAATCGTTTTCTTGTATGAGCTTGGGATGTGGATCGCTTTTACCTCTGGACACTTCAGGATGAGTTTAAAAATATCTTTGTTGGATGGTCTGAATGCAAGATGGACGATTTCCTCATCAAGCTTTAAAGTGTCTATCTCTTCTTTTGAACTTACAACTCTAATTTTCATTTTTATCACCGTTCATTTTTCCAGGTATTTTTAGCTTTTTTAGAGCCTTTTAGGGTTTCTTTAGGGATGCTTTAATTTTTAGAATCTTCAGAGTCTCTTCAGAAGCTTTCCGGAATTATTTGGAGTTCTTTTAGAGTCTCTTCAGGGTTTCTTTAAGCTTCAGAATTTTTAGGAGTCTTTTTAGGATTTATAGGGTCTCCAGGACTCCTAACATTTTTATGTTTTTGGGATTTGTTTTAAGTTCTTTAATTTTTATATTTATTAGATTTACTTATTTATTTATTTATTTATTTATTTATTTATTTATTTTTATCTTTTGAATTTATTGATTTTAAAATTCAACTATTTTGTTTTAGAAACTCTTTTGAAATTCCAGAATTTCAATTCTTTTTTCAAAACCTAATATTTATACTTAAGGTTTTTTGTTATGTTATGAGCATATAGTATTTAATTTTTTATAAACGTTTTTCCATATTTTCCTAATTCTTAAATTTTATCTTATATAGTTAGCTAAAGAAAAAACTGGATCTTTTCACTCTATTTCTTCTATTTCCAGTATGACAATCATTTCAAAGAACTTTTTTCAGAGCAAATTTTTCTGGGAATTTTAAAAGGAGTTTGATGAAATAGAACGTTTATTCTTACTAATACTTATTCTTTACTTTATAATATTTTATTTATTTAGAACCCATATATAAAACACCAAATTATTTAATATTTTTCTGCAAACTTTAATGCATAATATCTATTTTACAAAGAAGTCTTTCAGACAAAACTCTTATCATAAGGATGACTCTTCAGCTCGAAACGCTTCATTATTAATCCTGAAGCTTATAGATTTCAGAAGAGTCCTTATTAAAAATTAGTAACCTGCCTGAGGTTGCAGGTCTTAATCTTTCAAATCTTTTGTCATATATACATTATCAAGATTATACCCAAATTTCCGATAGTATTCTCTGGCTCCTATCCCGCTAATAATGGCAAGTTTCCGGTAACCGCTTTCATAAGCTATCTTTTCTGCATGTTCCAGAAGTTCTTTTCCATATCCTCTGTGCTGCCACTCCTTTTGCTTTGCTCCTTTTCCTATAGGTACCATGGAGCCATAAACGTGCAGTTCTCTTATCAGGGCGGTATCCTGAAGTTCCGGACGGTGAGGTGCATTAGGGAAGCGGAGGCGTGTAAATCCGATCAGAACATCTGCAGCAAGATCTTCAAAAGCGATGAAATGCTCTTTACCTCCGCAAGCTTCGTAGGTTTCTACAGTCATCTCGATGTCCTTCTGATTTATCTTTATTCCTTTAAGGTCAGTGTGTCCTACTTCCCTGCAGCGGATACAGTGGCACTTTCCTCCTTTTTCCCTCAGCTTTTCTTCTGCAAGTTGCCTGAGATTACTTTTTCGGACTCCAGCAATGATCTGGTAAGCTGGAATATCCCGCTGGATACGCTGGAGTCTTACCCATTTAGGCAGAATACCCTTTATCTCTGCAATCAGTTCAGCAGCTTCTTCGTCCGAAAGAGCCTCGTAATCTCCTGTTTCCCAGAGCCTATGAAGAGGAGTTCCTTCGGTTACAAGGGTAGGGTAAATTTTGAGATAGTCTGGCTTGAAGCGAGAATCTTCGAAGAGCTTTTTGAAACCTTTGAAGTCCAGCTTTGAATCCGAGCCAGGCAGATGAGGCATCATATGGAACCCAACCTTGAACGCGCTGTCTCTTAATACCTGATTAGCCCTAGCAATTTCTGCAACGCTATGTCCCCTCTGCATACGGGTAAGCACAAAGTCATAAACACTCTGCACCCCAAGCTCTACCTTAGTTCCTCCCAGTCTGAGGAATTCATCGACATGTTTTTCTCCTGCCCAATCCGGACGCGTTTCGAATGTGATTCCTACGTTACGAATTTCAGTCTTTTCATTGGCTTTCTGTACTTCTTCAAGAGGAATATAAGGTAAAGATTTCCCAATTTTCCAGGCTCTCTCTCTCCACTCTTTACCTGTGAAATCGTTCATTGCCTCAAGGCAGCGTTTAATAAACCACTCCTGGTAATCGAGACTGCGTGCCGAAAACGTGCCCCCCATAACTATTAGTTCCACTTTCTCTACATCGTGGCCGATCTCTTTAAGCTGGGAAAGTCTGGATTCAACTTGGGAGTAAGGGTCAAACTCATGCTGGATCGCCCGCATGGCTGCAGGTTCCCTTCCCATATAACTCTGGGGTGACTTGAAAGCGGAGTTAGGCCCACCAGGACAAGGAAGACAAACTCCATGTGGGCATGGAGCCGGAGAGGTCATTACAGCAATTACTGCAACTCCAGAAATCGTTCTTACAGGCTTCCGTCTCAAAAATTCTTTAATTCTTGCCTGCTCTTCGTTTGATCCCTGAATTATGACATCTCCATTCCTGGGAAGACTGGCCAGATGATAATACTTACTGACGTCTTTTTTTGCCTTATTTAACTGATTTTCGTTTTCTATTTCGCCTGCAAGTACTTTTTCAAGGATTTCTCTGCAGGCCTTATTATAATCATCTTCTTTCATCTCAAGTTCCATCTTTCCGGTTTATGGATTCCGGTTTTTCATTCTTATGGTAGTTCAAAACAAAAATCAATTTTAGAGCTTTAAAAATATTTTATGGTTTAGAAAAGTCACTTAACTTGATCTTATTGATAGTGCTTAAGATGATCCCAAAGCTCAAAATGATTTATCAAATCAAACTGTGGATAATCAATTGAGAGCTTAGGATCATTACGTGAGTTTGAAAATTCATATTTATATAGCAGTTAAATCGATTCTGGGATTAGCTCTATATTTAATGCAGGTAAAACGGTAACTTAATATTTACTGTACGGTGTCTACCTCATTTTTATCAGTAAGTTTTTACAGGTCGATTACTTAACAGAGATCGAATCCTATAATAAAAGTTCCGAGTCCTACTGCCGGTTTGAGATCCATTACAGATCTGATGTACTCATCCGATGGAGTAGAAGGAGATGCGAGTACAACATTGGCTACACCTTCTACACATTCCACATCCTTGCATTTCTGGGGAGGAAGGACTACAGTTATAGGTTCTTTCTTTGCATCCTTTGGCTTAGGTACCGCGCTCTTGTAGATCACAAAGTTACCCATCACCAGCGTATCTTTACATTTCTCACATTCCTCAAGTTTTTCAGGATCATAAATGTCTTCCCCAACCTTTTCTCCATACTGCGTAAGCAATACATTGGGCCCTTCGGGCCAGACATAATTCATATTAGTTGTAAAAGCTATGATTACCTGGCGTTTGAAGACTTCCTTTATTCCCTGGTTGTCTCCAACACCAAGTCCCATAAGGACTGCTCCTTCAGCCTTTTTCTCAAGCTCAAAAATCTTTTCTTTGTCTTCTTCACTCAAAATATATGTATCTTCCACGCCTTTGATGGCTTTTATCCTACATATGACATCCTGAATAACAGTTTCATATTTCAAAGCAAATTCCCCTTCGTGTTTTTAGAGTTCTATATTAATTATGAGCTCATCCAAAACCAATCATATTTCTTTATGAATTTTTCAGACGATTTTCCTTATCAGAAGCTCGATTGATTATTCCAACTCGGTATCTAGGTAAATATTTATTCTGGGTTTTGGGCTTAACTCTATGAATATGATCTTATTTATTCTCTTGACTCTATGAATTGGTCATATTGAGTCTGATAATATTATGTCTCTTCTTATATTCATATAATATCTCAGGCTTTTTTCTTTTTCTAACTCGGTGGAATCTTATAATTATCTTTTTATGTTTTTCTTTTTTTATATTTTATCTCTTTTATATCGTCGATTTCTAATAATAATGCCATTTTCTCTTGAGGTTACATAAAAACTCTTTTTTAAATATATTTTAAATTTAATATATGCGCTTATTATAAATATTAAAGTTATCTTAAAAACACATTGTAACTTTGCCAATTTTAAATCAGTTTCTATACAAAATTTCCCAGTACTTAGCATCTTGGTGACTGAATACATGTTTTGATTGAAATAATATTTTAAGGATTAGATCTTTTTGGACTACTGATATCTTTTCCTTCAGAAACGAATATGAATCTTTTTCTTGAAAATTAGTATAGTTAATAAAACCGGTTGAATCGAAACCTTATCCATATACAAGAACTTTATTAGTTTTAAAAACTCTAAATCTATTATTGGATAAGCTTACTGAATAGAGATCTTTAAAATTAGTATAATCTGAAATTACTTTGCCTAAATATCTCTAGTTATAGTATCTTTTTTCGATAATCTTTTATAAGTATTTCTAATTTATCTTTTAACTTAACTCCTGACGAATATACCACCAGAGTTCTTTCGACATTTACCGTTATTTATATCGTTGTTTTGCGCTTTTCCCCTTTAATTTCCCTGAAACAGACCACAAAAGATTTAATAAGGCAATTATTTTATAGAACACTTGTAATCCAATTTAGAGGGATAAGGAGGGAATGAAATCCTCTTCGGCAATCGACGAAATATGGTAAGTCTGACTTGGTGAAGAATGGTGAAACCCTTAAAGTGTTGATCCCGACACTTCTTCTTACATACGACATATCTTAACAAACATGGAGGAACAATAAAATGAAGAGATTCGCAGCAGTGACACTGGCTGCTCTCATGGTTCTTACTGTATTTGCATCCGCCGCAAGTGCAGAAGACGCAGTTGAGATCCGCGGTCCTGTGTTCAACGGCTCTAATATCGAAGACATTGTTGGCGACGGTATTACAATCGATGCTACTGACTTTGCAGCATTCTACTACGACATTGATGATAACGTCACAACTGAAAGTCTTTCCATTGAAAAAGTTGCAGATAACAAAGGCAACGTAATTGGAGAGAACGGAATCGTATATACTACTACGATTCAGCAGGTTGACTACGAATATGAAAATACAGCTGCTGGCTGGGACAACTACAGCTTGCTCGGCTTCTTTGCAGAGAAATACATCCCACTGAAGTCTAACAGTGCTGACAAGCTCGCCAAGCTCGTTCTTGACAGCGATGACAAGTACACCATCAGAACCGGCGAAACCCTTGACCTCGGTGAAGGATACTCTCTTGAAGCCAAGCAGGTCGATGTTGACGGTGAGAAAGTCTGGCTCCAGTTCAACAAGGACGGAGAATATGTAGATGATGAAATCGTCAGTGTTGGAGGAACCGGTGACAACACTTGGGACGTTGAACTTGATGACATCCAGGATGAAGACGATGTCGTTGTCCTGAAAGTCCATGTCAACCAGGTCTTCCAGGGTGCAGTCGACAGCATTGCTCAGATTGAAGGTCTCTGGCTCATTGACTATGCAAACGCCATAAAGATCGAGTCTGACGATGAATTCGGCGAACTCAACGATGTTTCCATCAACGGCCCAACCCTTAAAATTACCAATGAAGACACCTTCACTCTGACCAGGGACAGCACAAATGAACTCGCTGAAGGCCTGGCTTTCAAGGTAGCTGATACTCCATCCAACGTGCTCAGGTTCTATATCATGAAGGAACTCACTGAGCCTGGCACCTATGAAATAAGAGGAAGTGTTGCCAATGGTGAAGCCACCTGGAACGCAAGCAGCTTTGCAGGCTTCTACTACGACATTAATGACAATGTTGAAACAGAAGAACTTAGTGTCTCTAAACTCAATGGCAATGTAATTGAAAAGGGCGGCCTCGTCTACACTACCTCCATTAAGGACGTTGACTACGAATATGAAAATGCAGCTGCTGGCTGGGACACGTATCCAATTATTGGCTTCTTTGCAGAGGAATACATCCCACTGAAAGCCAACAGTGCTGACAAGCTCGCCAAGCTCGTTCTTGACAGCGATGACAAGTACACCATCAGAACCGGCGAAACCCTTGACCTCGGTGAAGGATACTCTCTTGAAGCCAAGCAGGTCGATGTTGACGGTGAGAAAGTCTGGCTCCAGTTCAACAAGGACGGAGAATATGTAGATGATGAAATCGTCAGTGTTGGAGGAACCGGTGACAACACTTGGGACGTTGAACTTGATGACATCCAGGATGAAGACGATGTCGTTGTCCTGAAAGTCCATGTCAACCAGGTCTTCCAGGGTGCAGTCGACAGCATTGCCCAGATTGAAGGTCTCTGGCTCATTGACTACGCAAACGCCATAAAGATCGAATCTGACGATGAATTCGGCGAACTCAACGATGTTTCCGTACAGGGAGAATCCCTCAGGATCACCAATGATGATACATTCACTCTGACCAGAGACTCCGATGAGGAAATTGGTGAGGGAATGTTCTTCAAGATCGCTGACACCCCTGCCAGTGAACTCAGGTACTATCCATTCGTTAAGAGGACTATCGGTGACGAAAACAACACTAGCATTGAAAATAACACTAGCGTTGAATCTGTCAACAAAACCGAACCATCTGATGATAATGCAACCATCGAAACTCCAGATGATAACACACCCGCAACTCCGGGAGAAACCTCTGTAGAGGCACCAACTGAAGAGAATAAAACTGAACCCGGCAAAGAATCCCCAGGATTCGGAGTTGTTCTCGGACTTGTTGGACTCCTTGCAGTTGTCTATATCGTCAGGAGGAACAACTAAATTTTCTAATTGAAGGGTTTTCTTAACCCTTCTTTTAATTCTTTTTTAGTTTCTTTTCGCAGATACCTTTTTATTTACGGATTTCTTAATTCAAGCGATCTTCTTGAATCCCGGTTTTAAATTGATAGTTATTTCCAGGATTATACAGATTTTAGGTGAAGCTTATGAAAAAAATGGTGGCTTTAATATCTGCACTTGTGGTTTTAACGGTCGCATTTTCAGGCTGCGTAGGCGACAATAATTCCGCAGTCAATGGAACAGAGCCCAATAACTCGGGAGAAAATGTAAATCCTGCTGAAAGTACGGCTAACGTTAGCGAGCTTAACGAGCCCGCAGTAAATGTAACAGAGCCAAGTAATAGCCCGGAAACGAACGTAAATCATGCTGATAATGCAGCTGACACTAACGAGCTTAACAAACCCATATCTGGCGGAACAGACTCAAGCAGTTCAGAAGCGAATGCAAATTCTGCTGAAAGTGCTGACATTAGTAAGCTTGAAAACCTTCCTGCAGGTTTTGAATACATTGGATCTGTCCCTCTTGATGCATCTGATATCAAAATCGATTACAATGCAGAGAATGTTTCAGAAGTCGTTGGAGGATCCGAAGGAATGTACAAATACAATGACTCTGATTTCTATCTAGATGTAATCGAGCTTGGAAATGCTGAGGCTGCAACTAATCTGATAGATGCATACAAATCTTCCTTCAAGCCATTAGCAAATGGTTCCCGTTTTGTCGAAGAGTCATTTAATGGACATTCAGCTGTGAGAATTGCAGACTACGTCACAATTGCAGGAAACGAGGCTCCCAGGTATACCTATATCTGGAGTAACGAAAACCATGTATTCGTGGTTACCGGAAGTACTGCTGATAGCTCTCTGGTAAAACAGCTGGCAGAAGCAACAGGATACTAATATATTTTCAAGAAAGGGTAATGCCTTTTATTCTTTTTTTCTTTTAATTCTTTTTCAGATTATTTTTAGTATACGCTCTAAATGAAGCTGAGGAAAAAGTTAGTTGAAAGAAATATAGTGGATATTAACTTTAAAAAAGCTGAAAGCGTGTAAGATAAAGAACTCTCCTATTTGCTCCGTTTATACTTCTCACCCGCTGACAAACAGATTTTAGGGATTTTTACATTAGAATCTCAAAATATCACTGCTCAATGGGAGCGATTTTGTTTTATCTTATAAGTAATACTCCTTTTCCACCGACATTAACATCGCCAACCAACTTTCGGTAGACAGTTCCTTCAATCTCTTCTGTTCCTTCTTCTTTATAAGATGGTAGGAGATCGGATACCTCACCTTTAATAATGACCATACCGTTCTTCATTTCGTTTGCAGGCATTGTAGCATTGCCTTCAATTATTATCTTCCCTCCATTGTTTGAGATTGCAGGAAGGAGTCCTACATTGCCTTTTACGAGTATTTCTCCTCCGCACATATGCTCACCGAGGTAATCTCTGGCATTGCCATTGACGGTAATTTTCCCTCCTCGCATGCCGCAGGCTTCTCCCCTATAACCTGACCCTACGTAGTAAGAAGCATTTCCATTGAGTATGATTTCTCCACCTGTCATCTCACAGCCGAGCCAGCTGTCGGCATCGCCATTGATTATAATCTTCCCGCCTTTCATACCGAATCCACAGTGCATGTCCACGTTGCCGTTGATTTCTATTTCTCCTGCACTCATGTTCTGTCCAATGCGCTTTACTCTTGCAACATCGCCTTCGAAAACAAGCTTTACGTTTTCTACTGAGTCGCTCCCTTCTACCTTTACATTGAAGAAATCGCCAAGAGGATACTGGCCGTTCCCGTACCAGACCGGAATTGTCTTTATATCTTCTTCGGTCTTGCCTGCAAAGTTGTCAGGGTTTATGTTGTCGGCTTCTATGGGGATTTTATTTGCTTCTTTTAGGGAAAGCTTCACAATCTGCATTTAGAACACCCCTTCCGTGGTAATTTCAACAGGCTTCTGGAGATACACATCTTCAACCATATAGTTGGCTTTGCTCACTGTATAGTACTTCCTGAATTTTACATCTATGTCTTTCTGCATTGCGCTGTCGATGGCTGAGGGAACTTTTGCGTTTACCCAGTATATCTTGCCTTTCGGAGTAGCTTCTATCTCTCCGTCTTTTACGACAATTTCTCCGTCTTTCAGCGTGTATGCTGCACCTGAGAAAGCTTTCTTCATTTTCTCGTACTCTGTCGAGGGGTCTATCTTTCCTGGAAGGATGTCATATATCGCAATATCGGCGTCGGAGCCTGGTTTGAGGTTCCCTTTTTCGGGCCTGCTGTACATTTTTGACTGGATGCTCCTTGTCATGATTGCAAGCTCGTAGAAATCAAGTTCCCTGTCTATTCCTGGCAGAACCATTCTGTCAAGAGCCATCTTGGAAAAGCCAGAGATAACTTCCTCCCTTCTTTTTGCACTCATCAAGTAAGTGAAGGCTTCAGGATAGTTCACAAAAGAACCGCCATTCGGGCTGTCGGTTGTAAACATAACCTTCCAGGGATCTTTCACGAGCAGGGCAAGTTCAAGCCCTATTGCCCACTGCACTGCGTTTACAAAGCTCTTTGGAGAGTAGAACAGAGGTACAACCCCGGACGCATCTTCCAGTTCTATATCCTGGTTGCTCCACTTCTCGTGCATCATCCTCGCGTTTGCATATTCTACAGGTCCGTCTGCAGTCATGGTTACTGCAGGACCAAAGATAATTTGCCCAAGGTCAAAAGTCAGGTGGTTTGCTCCATTTATATAGTCTGCAACCATGGGAGCTCCTGTTTCAAAATCCCTCCACGACGTACCTGCGTAGGCATTGAACTGCACGTGGGTTACGTGGAGAGCCTGCCTATCCCGGCTAGGTTTAACTTTCTCAAAAAGCTTCATGGTTTCTATAGTAGTTGCATAATTCCCTGGTTTTCCGAGGTTGTTGCAGTGCACATGTACGGAATGGGGAAGCTTCAGCCGCTCATTTACTTCGGCAAGGCTCATGAGGATCTCGGCTGGAGTTACATCAAAGTTCGGGACAGGGTCGTAGAGTCCACTAACGTTCTTTCCCCAACCCCAGGCTTCTCCTCCGCCTGGGTTTACGATTTTTATTCCGTAACCTCTCGAAGCTCTAAGACCCCAGGCAACATATGCTGCAAGCTTTTCAGGCTCCTTGTCTCGAATATATTCCATGACCTGCCAGTTGCTTCCAAAAAGAGAGAGTCCCATTTTGTCCAGAATTGGGATTTCTTTGAATTCCTCATGGGTATGCCTTGCGGCAAGAAGAGGGATTGCAGCTTCACAGATTGTAGTATACCCGAGTTTTGCGTACCTGTATCCGATTGCATAGGTGTTTGGAGTATTGTATCCTACCTGTGCTCTTGTCTTTTCGGTACGTGCAACCTGACCCGAAAGCCCTGGAACAAGATTCTTTCTCGAATCATTAGGATTAATGAAACGCCCTACGTTAATTTTGCCGGCGCTGTGGGTATGCCCATCAAAGCCTCCTGCCATCGTGAGCCTGCCTTCTGCATTAATAACTTTTGCGTTTGCAGAGACACTTTCTACGATCTTTCCATCCTTAATGCAGATATCCATGGTCTCGCAGTTAATTCTCTGTGCAGGGTCGCAGACGCTTGCATTTTTAATCAGGATTTCCGACATCTTCATGCACCTCTCTTCAATTCCCTGACCTTTGCAGTCAGATCTTTTACGATTTCTTCGTCGGTTTTGAATTTTGAATCAATTAATTTCTTCATGCGGAGAGAAATTGCGTCCATACGGTAAGCCGTTCCCTCTGCTTCTATTCCCACAACGGCTGCCGGGATCACCACATCTGCAATTTCAGTCGTAGGGTTAGGATACGGGTCAATCTGAATTACAGGGATTTTTGCAAGATGCCTGACGGCTTTCTGAGGAAAATGGGCTCCTGGATCAGCTGCAGCTATGATTGCAGCGTCCGGCTCTTCACGTACAAGAATGTCATTTGCTCCTGTTTCTCCAGGATTATAATAGGGATATCCTCTTGCAAAGTCGATCGCCATTGGGAAACCGGTCTCCCATGTTGCCACCTGCCCAAAACCAGTGACATTATAGTGTCCGCGCATTCCGATCATTACAGCTTTTGTGTGCTGGTTAAGGTCTGATATTAAAGAAGACATAGCGTCTCCGTTCTTGTACTTTGAGCGAGACTGTGTGACTCCCATACCAAAGAAAATGCAGACAAACTTTGCATTCATTAGAGTTTCTGCAAGCTCAATAACTTCAGCCTTAGGGACGCCTGCAACGGTTTCCGGAATGACATCTTCATGCCCGTTTACAATTGAACGAAGAGCAGTGACCAGGAGCAGGTCTGATCCCTGTTCGATTTCTACATATTTGTCAGACAGTTTTGCGGTGTCAGTTCTCCTAACATCAATAACTATCATTTTCCTGCCTTTCCGTCCCTTCTCGGTAAAAAGACCTTTTGAAAAACTTGAGTAACGGACCATATGCCTTGGATGAGCATGCACAGGGTTGCAGCCCCAGAATATAATTACGTCTGCCCTATTCTTTATCTCTCCCAGAGTGGCTGAAGGAGATCCTTTTTCTTGGGCGGCAAGGGCCGTTGGTCCATGGCATACATTTGCTGTGGAGTCAATAACTGAGCCGGTTTCTTCGGCAAGCTGAATGGCCCCACTGACTGCTTCACAGGAGGTAGAACACCAGCCGTAAGAAAGAGTTCTCTTGGAGTTTACCAAAATTTTGGCGGCAGCTTCAATTGCCTCTTCATATGAGACTGGAATAAGCTCCCCATTTTTCCTGATCATAGGAGTTTCTATCCTGTCATGCTCGAGCATACCTACAAACTTACTATGTCCGAGAATACAGGCATTTTCGATTTTTGTAATTTTGTTGTTTTCAACAGTGACTGTGATATCGTCGCAAAGAGATCCGCAAAGGGAGCATACTGCGTCTTTAATTACTGGCATATTTTTTCCTCCGAATTTTTCAGGCTCTCGGATTTTGTTGGAAGTGCAAACTTTTTACTCCTCTGGACTTCAAGCTTCTATGTACTTCTTCATCAGAGACTTCATGTCCAGAGGTTCTTCATCTGTAACTTCAATTTCTGCAGGGACGCCTTTGAACCCGGGCATTCCGCAGCCGTGTGTATCAGGGCTAAGCACTGCGTTTGCCCATGGGCCCATTGGGATAAAGGCAAGGCCTTCCGGGTTTCCTTCATTTGTCTTTGCAAAGACCACCACATCCCCAAATTCAGTGTTAACTTTCAGACTATCTCCTTCGGAGGCTCCTAGTCTCTCAAGATCAACGGGACTAAGTTCACAGTAAGCACAGGCATCAAAATAACCTTTATGCGTCTTTGCTTCCAGATTTGCACCCTGGGCGGCGGTTCTTCCTGATATGAGATTTACTTTTATTTTCATTTGAACTCCTCATCTGGATATAATCGAGGTATCTTAGTAAGCTGAATAATTTGTGAAATCTGAGTGTCAGTTTTAATCTCTTTGTAATATTCCTCTGAACCAGAAAACGTATTATTCCCTCAGAAATAACAGTTAATCTAAGTCTGCTGGACTTTTTAAGAGATGATTGCTTAGAAATTTTGAGAGTTACTAACTGAAATATGAATGGAATTGAGGGTTAACTTGTGAATGTTTGGTTTGTCAGAAATGCGGTAGAAAGCAGTTCTGTCAATAACCTTGAGTTAAATCTTGGGGGAGTTTCTTATGAGGAAAAACACCCTTATGAAATACCTTTTGAGATCTTTTAACTGAAATTCTATTACGATTATCCATTACAATTATGTTATATATTCCTCTTTAATTATATTTATCCTTGTTATTTAAAAATGTATATTCCTTATATATACATAGGTAGAAACCTTTGAGGGATATGGCTTTTGCTTTCTCTGTTTTTTAGAATCAGTCTGAAAGCTCATTTATATTTCTCTTTTATTATATATATATACTTTCTATAGTGGTTATATCAAAATAATTTCTTTTATTATATATTACCCCATTATGTTATGATTAACACAACATGTTTTCTGATCCACTTTAATGCGCTTTAGTAATCAGAATATTCAACTTTCTCTTTCTCAGGCATTCCTCTTCGTAGTAATATTTGCAAAGAATGGCTCTTTTCCAATATTTCGATCGTTAGCCTTTAATATATCTTTGTACATTTGTGTGTTGCAAGCCCGGATAGCCTAGATGGTTGGGGCGCCAGACTCATAGGGACAATTATATGAGGCGTCTTTAATCTCCTGAGATATCTGGAGGTCGCGTGTTCGAGTCACGCTCCGGGCACCTAACTTTTCTCAAAGCATTTTTAATTCTACTTTCACGAGCTTCTTGTTCCAAGAAAATCGTTACTTTGCGAATGTTTCATTGTCTACATCTACTATTTTGTTCAAAATATCTTCTCTAAACTCTGGACTTAATATAACTAATCGATTCTCTGATCAGGAAAATAGTTCCAAAAGTTCACGAATTTGGGAATCAGTATCTGGAGGAGCTCAATATCATTAATTTTTTACATCAGCTGTTTAACTGAGAACTTTTAAGCCATTTTATATCTTTATTATAATATGGTAGAATCTTCTATAGAGGTATTCGAAATAACAAGAATTCTTGTAGCAGATACTCCGTGGCATTTTTTACTTGAAGTAATTCTCAGATCAGCTTTCATGTTCATTTTCGCGTTGATTATTATGCGTTTTTTAGGAAGAAGAGCAATTAATCAGCTTACGTCTTTTGACCTCTTGCTTATCATCGCTCTTGGATCGGCTATGGGAGACCCTATGATTTACCCTGATGTTGCTATTTTATGGTCGGTTTTTGGAATTTCAAGCATTATGATATTTTACAGGGTACAGAATGCTCTGGCGAACAGGTATCCCTGGTACGAAGATTTAACTGAAGGTAGTCCTGTAAAGATTATAACTGACGGAATTCTTGATTCAAAGGAACTTAAAAAACATACTCCTACACAGGATGATATTTTTCTTTTACTGAGAAATAAAGGAGTCAGAAGTTTAGGGGAAGTTGAGGCTGCTTATCTTGAAAGGGATGGGAGCCTGAGCGTATTCAAATACAGGCCCGGGAAGCAAAAATCGGGTTTGCCAACAATCTCTGAAGATATGATCCCGGAATGGAAACCTCACAAAGCTGGCACGAAAATTGAGAGTTCACGCTTCCACTCCTGCTATAGGACAGGTGAGACGGCCTGGCTAGAAAAGGGTGATATTTTCCCGGAATGCGAAGGTGATATCTGGGTAGTATCTGAAGAGGCATAAACTCCCGAAATCCCTACTTTTAAATCTTTTACCTTAAGTAGTTTACTTTCAAAAATGCTTCTCTAAACTATTTACTTTGGAAACACTTGTTTAAATTTTCTACTTTAAGAACCTTATTTAAATTGTTTACTTTTAAACGGTTTACTTTTAATAGCCTATTTTTTCAATTAAGTGCCTTCAGGGTGAGAGAGAAAAACTAAGTTAACATTTTTCGATATCACTTTTTTATAAATTATATCTCGGAGTTATATATTTATATTTTCGTAAAAATATCACTTGTCATACCTCAAACGAGGGGGGAACTATGGAAACAATCTATGATATCTTAAAAGCAGAACACAAGCAGGTCTCTGACCTTATACAACAGGCAATGCGTGATGGGTCTAAGGAGACCTTTTTTAAAGTAAAAGCTAAGACTGATCCTCATCTACTGGGTGAAGAAAAACTCTTCTATCCGCCGCTTGAGCAGAAAGGCGATTTACGTGAGCTTGTTAGTCATGCCTATGAAGAACACAATGAAATAAAATCAATCTCGTCCGAACTGGAAAGTATGGATGCCAGCAGTTCAAACTGGACTTCCAAGATCAAGGAACTGGATGAAAGCGTAAGCCACCACGTAGAAGAAGAAGAAAATAAGGTGTTTCCGGCGGCTCAGAAAGCCCTGAGTGAGGACAAAGCACAACAGATAGCTCAGCAGTATCTAGATTTCTCAAAGAATTTTACACAACAGCATCCAAGTATGCCTTAAGACTAAAAAGTAAAGGAAAAGAGATTACCAGCATCCAGATTTGATTCCTCATTAGCCGGCTCTCTTTATCCTTTTTGATTCCTTCTGCTCTAATCTTTTTGCTAATTGCAGTTACTTTTTAACAATCTTACTAGCTTCTCTTTACTAACCTATTGATCACTAAGAGATTTCTATGTAATGTCGAATCTACCATTGAATTTGTGAAAAAGAGATTTTTGAAAATGTATCAATTCTCACTAACTAATTTTATACCCAATTCTGTTTTTATAAATTAGGTGAATTAATTTCTTTTTATACATTCTTTTAAATATATCTCCTCGTATACTAAAAGTAGGGGAAATTATGGAAACTATTTATGATATACTGAAAACAGAGCATGATCAGATAGCCGATCTTTTCCAGCAAGCACTGCGTGATGGCTCAAAAGTAAGTTTTTTCAAAATAAAGCTTAAAACTGATCCTCATATGATGGGAGAAGAGAGATTCTTCTATCCACAGTTTGAACAGAATGAAGAATTACGTGAGCTTGTCAGTCATGCCTATGAGGAACACAATGAGGCGAAGACTCTTACCTTTGAAATTGAAGGTATGGACGAGAGGGATGAAAGATGGATTGCTAAAATCAGTGAACTGAAACAAATTATAGATCATCACATAGAAGAAGAGGAAAGTAAAATATTTGAAAAAGCCCGAAATACCCTGAGCCAGGAAAAAGCAGAAGAAATCGCTCAACAATATATTGAGTTCAAAAGGAGTTATATGAACAGGATAGAGACTGGGGAATCTCTAGCATAAAGAAAGGTGAAATCTAACCTTTGTAATTGAGACCTAAAGTGAAATCTAACCTTTTACTTGAGGCCTAACTTTCTCATTAATATTCTTATTTATCTTTTTATTATCATTATACCATTATCTAATTACTATTATAAATTTAAATTGATCTTATAAGTCATATCATGGTTTCCTATTTAGTTGAAGCTTTTATTTAATTTGATTTTTTAAGTTGGTTTTTTTAAGTCCTTTCCTCTATTTGAATTTTTTACTCAGATTATTAATTTTAATCATTTTGCTAAAAAAGCGACTCTCTAAAGTATTTACATAAATTCTCATATCAAATTACAAAAAAATTTTTATATAAAATTGTTTGTTCATATATTTGGATCATTCTCGTTTTATCTCAAATTTTTAGTGTAACTCTATGGTTTTTCTATGATTCAGTACTTATCCTATATACTTTAATTAGACAAAATTACCATGTTTTATTTCTCGTTTTAGCATCCTATTTTCAGGATACCTTTATATATCTCCTCTCTCTATATAGTTCTTCCAAGATTAATTAGAATACCCTCAGGGGGTTTATTTATTACCAAGGATAAAAGAAAAGTTCAGTTTACCGGAAATTCTACCTATATTGTATCTCTCCCCATAAAATGGGTCCGAGATATAGGGCTTGAGGCCGGTAATACTCTTACGCTCACACCCATGCCTAATAAAACCCTGCTTGTCTCTTACAGTGCGGTTTCAAAGGAACATTCCACACTCAATGCAACAATAGATTATATTCACTCCGACAGTGCAGAAAATAATCTCAGGATTCTTATTTCTCATTATCTTGTGGGCTACGATGTTATCAGGCTGACTACCAAAAAAGGCTTCAGTGCTTATGACCGCAAGTTCATCAAAGATTCCGTACGCCAGAAGTTGATAGGGCTTGAGCTTATCGAAGAATCCCGGAATGAGCTGGTTTTTCAGTGCCTTCTGAACTACAATGACCTTCCCCTTACCCGGGTAATAAAAAACATGTATGGACTTGTGCTTTCCATGCTTGAAGATTCCATGGCTGCTCTCAAGGATCACAATGTAGAGATTGCTGAAGATGTCATCCAGAGGGATGACGATGTGGATCGCTTTTATCTTCTTGCTGTCCGTCAGCTCAAGGCTTCAATTGAAGACATCGAACTCTCTGAAAAGATCGGAATTCGACATCCCAGAGAGTGCCTGGGATACAGACTTATTACGAAAAGCATTGAGCGCGTAGGAGATCACGCTGTAAAGATAGCAAAGAGTGTCCTTAAAATGGATTCCGGAATTAGTGCTGATAACCCTATCTTCAAGATGGCTGAACTCTCCAACAAAGTTTTCGAAAGTTCTATAGACTCAATGGCTGAAGAAGACTTGCAGGTTATTAACAAAATCGTTGTAGAGGCCAAGAAAGTTTCCCAGTTTGGGGTTTCTCTGGAGCCACAGAATTGTGAAGGACCAGGTAATATTGAACTTAGCATGATCCTGGAAAGTCTTAGACGGGTTTCGGAATATAGCGCTGACATTGCAGAAGTTTCAATCAACATGAATATTAAGCGGGTCTGAAAATCTAAGATTTAGATTTCTCTTTTTTCCTTTTTCCCATATCTATTTATTTTTCCTATCTATCCATTTTTATCTTTTTTCTTTTCTGTCTGTTTCTTCCCTTTTTCAGATAAAGATCTTCCTGAACTGATATTTCCTGATAATTGTCATAATTCCGGCTCCTATAGCAAGACCTACGAGCCCCTGAACAGGTATCCTCCTGCAACTACATAAACAGTCCTTAAACCTGAAGTCTAATAAATTCCGCTTGTATACATATTATAAACAAGCTTTATGATCACAGTACTTATGTATGGCTGTAATTTTCTTTTCCGTCTTGAAACTTTTACTTGAAGACTTCATTTTATCTTAAATTCTACGGGTTTTCTCGAAAATAAACTCCTGTTTTTCAAAAGTACAACAAAAGCTATATGTCTATCTAAAAACGTAAACCATGCCTATGGATTTCCAGATCTTGGATGCAGACTATGAAGTTGTCGATGACAGCAACCCCGTAATCCGCCTCTTTGGCAGGGGAACGGACGGGAAGAGCGTTTGCTGCTTTGTTCCTGATTTTGAACCTTATTTTTATCTCAAGGCCTCTGGAGACCTTCATGCCGTAGCTAGGCTTATCAAAGATACTTTCACGCAAGTTAAAAAAGTTGAAATTGTTGAAAAATTTGAGCCTATTGGATATCAGAAAACAAAAACAAAGATGCTCAGGGTTACTACCCACCTGCCCAGAGAGGTGCCCGAGATAAGGGATGAGATTCTGAAGCTCCAGGAAGTGCTGAGAGCTGAAGGCAAATGGGAAGTCTATGAGACTGATATTCTCTTCAGAAACCGTTTTTTAATTGACAGAGATCTTGGAGGTATGGTCTGGGTATCTGCAGAAGGAAACCCAGTTGACCCTGCAAGATATATCAGAGCAAATGGCTCAGGCAATTCTCGCTGTGAGAATTTTGCATGTGACGCCTCAATCCTTGCGTCAGGGTTTAATAAAGTTGAAAATCTTACTCTCGCCCCTTTAAAGTATCTTGCTTTTGACATAGAATGTCTACCTCTTGATGGGGGGATGCCTTCTCCGGACGTTTCACCTATAATCATGATCAGCTTTTCCTTCGAGCCGGAATATAAAGGACATAAAACCCTTGTGCTTCTGGCAAAACCTGTGGAAGGCCTGAATTCGGATGTGCAACCTTGCAAGGACGAGACCGAAATGCTAAATCGGTTTTTCGAGATTTTCTGCGAGTACGATCCTGACATTGTAGTTGGATACAATCACCAAGATTTCGATATCCCCTATATAACAGACAGAGTAAAAACTCTGGTCGCGCAAGGGAAAGTAATAAACCCTGTTGTTGGTCGGGACGGCAGTAAAATAGGTTACAGGCGATTTGGGCTTATTACCCGAACCGAAGTAAAAGGCAGGGTGGTTGTGGATGCTCTTCCTCTGGTAAGAAGAGCCTTCAGTCTGAAGCAGTACACCCTACGTGCTGTTTCAAAGGAACTTCTGAATCGAGAAAAGCTGGATGTGCCTCCTCTAGAAATGGGAGAGTACTGGCTAGATACAGGGGAAAAATTCCAAAAGTTTGTCGATTACTCACGCAGGGATGCAGAGCTTGCCCTTGAACTTATCCTTAATTTGAGGCTCCTTGACAAATACGTCGCCCTTGCTCAGGTAAGTGGAAGCCTACTTCAAGAAACCGTTGACGGAGGCCAGACTTCTATGGTTGAAACTCTTCTTCTCAGAGAGTTTGGGCTTCGCGACAGAGTTCTCCTTCCAAAACCTGATGACGGAATTTCGGCTGAGAGATATGAGATGAGTTCTGACCTCAAAGGAGGAGAGGTCCTGGAACCTCAGAAAGGCCTTCTGGAAAATGTGCTTATTCTTGACTACAAGTCCCTTTACCCGACTATAATGATGGCACATAACCTGTGCTATACTACAGTAGTTACTGGTGACAGACCCGATGGAGTGACTATCAAACCTCCGTCTGGAGGAGAGTTCGTGCCTCCTGAAATTTACAAAGGAATCGTCCCTTCGATCCTCGAAGATTTGCTTAACAAAAGGACACAGACAAAGAAAAGGATGAGAAGTACCTCCAATGAAAATGAGTACAGAGTACTTGATGCTACTCAACTCGCCCTGAAAATTCTGTTAAACAGCTTTTATGGTTATTCCGGATATGCCCGGGCAAGACTCTACAGCCTGACGCTTGCAAATGCTGTAACCAGTTTCGGAAGAAGCAATATTCTCAATACCCGAGAGATTATCAATAACACTATAGGAAAAATAGTCCTTAGGAACGGAGCGGCTTTACTCCTTAATGAAGCCGGAGAACTCTCTCTTTCGGATAGGGTAATTGAGCTGTCGGTTGCCTACGGAGATACGGACAGCGTCTTTGTTCATTGTAAATCCAGAGGAGATTTATCTCTTGAAGAGGTTAGCCTTATAGGTAACAGGCTTTCAAATATTGTTTCTGCCTCCCTGCCCGACCCGATGGAACTTGAATTTGAGTCCGTTGCAAAACGTGCCCTTCTCATTGCAAAGAAACGTTATGCTCTCTGGCTCTTTGAACCCAAAAATTCAGGTTGGGAAGATAAGATTAAGGTCAAAGGAATGGAGACTGTCCGAAGGGATTGGTGCGAACTGACCTCGGTAACCCTCAACAAGGTACTTGAGCTTGTGCTTATAAAAGGTGATGTTGATCAGGCTGTAGAACATGTCCGTAAGATAGTTAGCAATGTCAGGAATCTTGACCCGGCAAAAGATTCCGAGATTATTGAAAGCCTTATTCTCACGCGTACCCTTACACGCAAAACGGATAGTTACAAAAACAAGCAGCCTCATCTTACAGTTGCCGAAAAGCTGAAAGAACGAACCGGCATTTTGCCTTCGATAGGAACAAGGATACCCTTTGTCATTATCGCAGGAAAAGGACTCTTTGTTGATCGGGCTGAAGATCCGGACTATGTCAGGGAGCACAACATCCAGATAGATGTCGACTACTACGTTAAGAAGCAGATTCTTCCCCCTGTAGAGCGCATTCTGGAAGTCTTCGGGGTTAAAATGTCTTCACTTGACTTTGATTCCAAACAGAAAGGACTATTTGATTTTGAGGCTAAGAAGCCTGAAGTAAAGAAACAGGAAAAGTATCCTTCAGAAAAGGAAAGTAAGGTAAAGGCTCAGGAACAGAATTTATGTAAGGAAAATGGGCATGCAGCGCAGAGTTCTCTTTTCGATTTCTGAGTCCACTCTTTGCTTTTCTGGCTTTCCATCTTTTTATAGCATTAGTTCTTTACCTTAGATGTTATTTTTTAATCTTTCTTTCTTGTTATCAGTTTTTGACCTAGTTATTTTGCCTGCCAGTAAACTCTTATACTGATTTTTCTTAAAGATATTTCTCGTTTTGTATATATGTTATATAGGATATATATACTACAATACTCTCTTATATTATTCTATCTCGTACATACTTCTCTATATTATATAAAGCGAATCCTTATATATTTCTCTCTTTTATTGTGGGGTATAGCGTTAACAACCTGTTGGATTTAGGCTATTAATTCGTTATCTTTAAGCGGAGTACCCCCGATGGCAAACAGATCAAAAAGTTACTTAATTCTCACATTATTAGTACTTGGACTTGTTTTCCTGGGAACCGGATGTACTGGAGACAAAAATGACAAAGGCTCTGTCCCTGCGAAAAAAACGTCCTCAGAAATAACTGGCTCACAGGAAATTTTTCTGAAAGGGTCCGATACAGTGTTACCTCTTGCACAGGCTGAGGCTGAAGAATTCACAAACGAAAACCCTGGAAAAAGTGTATCCGTGACTGGAGGTGGGTCAGGTGTCGGAATTACTGCTCTTATTGACGGGGAAGTGGACATTGCTACCGCATCCCGAGAGATGAAACCTGAAGAATTAGAAGCTGCCAAGGTGAACGGGATCAATCCTGTAGAACATACTATTGCTTATGATGGAATCTCCGTGATTGTAAATCCACAAAATCCTATTTCTGAACTTACCTTTGGTCAGTTGCGCGGCATCTATAATGGAAGTATCAGCAACTGGAAAGAGGTTGGCGGGGAGGATAGGCCGATTGTAACCATCTCCCGAGATAGCAGCTCCGGCACTTATGAATTTTTTAAAGAAGAGGTTCTGCTTGGAGACGAATACCGCCCTGACGCGCTTACACAGCCAGCCACAGGAGGAATTCTGCTTGAGGTTTCTCAGAACCCCAATGCAGTAGGGTACATCGGGGTTGCGTATCTTGATGAAAGCGTAAAAGCCTTAAACCTGGATGCGGGGGCCGGCTCTGTGGCTCCAAGTCCTGAAAACATTACCAGTGGTGCATACCCACTTTCAAGGGCTCTATACTTCTACACGAATGAAGAACCTTCAGGTCTCACAAAGGAATTCATCGATTTCGTAATGAGTGAGAAAGGGCAAAACCTGATAAGTGAGGTGGGGTACTTCCCGGTTCAGTAATATCTGAAAAAATATTTCAGGAGATCTTATGTTTAGCAAGAATTCAAAAGAAAAAGGGATCGAATCCGTGCTTTTCTTTATAAGCACTCTTACGGTCTTAATCCTTTTTCTCATATGTATATTCTTATTCAGGGACAGTTTACTTCTTTTTAAAGAAACGTCCCTTCTCGATTTTCTCACAGGCAAATTCTGGTATCCAACTTCCGTGAACAAGCAGTTCGGGCTACTACCCTTGCTTTTGGGCTCCCTTCTTGTGACTGCCGGATCAATTCTTTTTTCGGTTCCTCTGGGGATCGCCTCTGCAATATATATTTCTGAACTCGCACACCCAAAAGTTGCGGATTTTTTGAAACCTTTTATTGAGATTCTGGCAGGCATCCCTTCTGTGGTCTTTGGGTTCTTTGGGCTTGTAGTACTCGTTCCTTTTATGCAGAAAACTCTCAATCTGCCTACGGGACAGACTGCTCTTACAGGTTCTATTATGCTGGGAATTATGGCACTCCCAACAATCATTACCATTTCCGAAGACGCAATAAGTTCGGTTCCCAGCACTTTAAGGCAGGGTTCTCTTGCTCTTGGGGCCACACAATGGCAGACCATATATAAGGTCATAATTCCTGCGTCTCTGTCGGGAATCTCAGCAGCGGTAATGCTTGGTATCGGAAGGGCCATAGGAGAGACAATGACTCTTATGATGGTAACAGGGAATGCCGCAATAATACCTTCTTTTCCTGGAGGCTTTTTTGGTCCTGTGAGGACGATGACCGCCACAATAGCGCTTGAAATGGGGGAAGTTCCTCAGGGAAGTGCTCACTTCCATGCTCTTTTTGCTGTCGGATCTGTACTTTTCATCATTACTTTCATAATTAACCTGATTGCGGATTCGATTAAAAAGAAATATCGTTTTAAGGTGGGCTGATCATGGGTTTGAGTTCTAAAACAAGTGAAAAAATCGCTTTTTCCCTGCTTATTCTTGCTACATTAATAGTTGCAGGTTTTGTACTCATCATCCTGGGTTACATTATCTTGAACGGATACGGAGCAATTAATCTTGAGTTCATTACTCAAATGCCTAACCGGATGATGACTGAAGGAGGTATCTATCCGGCAATTGTAGGTACTATATATCTCATCATAGGCTCCATGAGCGTAGCCCTGCCTATTGGAGTTATGGCTGCTATATATCTGAATGAGTATGCAGGAGAAAGCCGCACTACCTGGCTAATTGAAATGGCAATCAATAACCTTGCAGGCACTCCCTCGGTGGTCTTCGGGCTTTTTGGGCTTGCATTGTTTGTGAAATACTTTGGTTTTGGTCCTTCCATACTCTCTGCCTCTCTTACGCTTGCTCTTCTAATTCTCCCGGTAATTATCCGTTCTACCGAAGAGGCCTTAATTACGGTTCCTAAAGAATATCGGGAATCCTCCCTTGCTCTTGGGGTCAGTAAATGGCAGACAATCAGGCACGTGGTACTGCCAGCTGCCATTCCGGGAATAATTACGGGGTCAGTGCTGAGCATAGGGAGGGTTGCAGGAGAGACCGCTCCTATTCTTTTCACGGGGGCTGCATACTTCTTGCCAAGGCTGCCTGATTCTGTTTATTCTCAGTTTATGGCGCTCCCTTACCACCTTTTCGTACTTGCAACGGCCGGGACAAATATAGCAAAAACCAGGCCTATTCAGTATGGAACAGCTCTGGTTCTGTTGATTATCGTCCTAAGTTTGAATCTTGTAGCTGTTTTGATTCGCAGGCATTACAGGAACAAACTAAAAATTTGATTTGTGTTATTCTTAATATGTCAAGATTTATATGATAATGAGGTCCCTAAATGACTAAGGGTGTTCAAAACGTATCTCAAGTCCAGATAAAAGTGGACAATCTTAATTTGTGGTACGGGGAAAAGCAAGCACTTAAAAATATTTCAATGCAAATCCCCAAAAACAGCGTAACTGCCCTTATAGGGCCGTCCGGCTGTGGCAAATCTACATTCCTCCGCTGCTTAAATAGGATGAATGATCTTGTTAAGAATTGCAGAATCGAAGGTAAAATCTCGATAGAAGAAAAGGATATCTACGGACCAGATGTAGACGTTGTTGACCTTCGTAAAAAAGTAGGTATGGTTTTCCAGAAGCCAAACCCTTTTCCGATGTCGATTTTTGATAATGTTGCGTATGGGCCGCGTATACATGGTGCAGACAGGAAAGATCTTGACAGCATTGTTGAACAAGCCCTCCGTTCAGCTGCGATCTGGGAAGAAACTTCAGACAGGCTTAAGTCTCCTGCTCTTTCTCTGAGTGGTGGACAACAGCAAAGACTTTGCATTGCCAGGACTCTGGCAGTAAAACCCAGAACAATTCTTTTCGATGAACCCACCAGCGCTCTTGATCCGATTTCCACTGCCAGGATTGAAGATCTTATTATGGACCTTAAAAAAGATTATACCATAGTAATCGTAACTCATAATATGCAACAGGCAGCTAGGATATCAGATTATACCGGATTTTTCCTTATGGGGAAATTGATTGAGTTCGGTCAGACAAGGCAAATTTTCCAAAATCCACAGGAACAGAGTACAGAGGATTATATTACAGGCAGGTTTGGGTGATTTAATGGCTCGAGAACAATACGTAAAGCAGCTGGATCTGCTCAGGGAATCCATATTCTCCCTTGGAGAAATCGTTGAGCTGGCTTTCAAGGACTCAATGGTTGCAGTTATAGATCTTGATGTAGAGCTTGCTGCAAAAACGCTCGCTCTTGAGGCAGAAGTAAATAATCTTGAAGAAGAAATTGAGTCTTCTATTTTTGATATTCTTGCACTTCAACAACCTATGGCTAGCGATCTCCGGCTTGTCGTGTCCGCTCTCAAGATCACAGCAGACCTCAGACGGATTTTAGGCTTATCTATGAACATTGCTAAGATTCCTGGAAAAATTGAAGGTAAGCATATAAAACCTCTTGTAGATACTAAAAAAATGTCCGATATTGCAACATACATGCTTGAAAATTCCCTCCAAGCTTTCAAGACTCAGGATGTAGAGCTTGCAAGAGTGGCAGCATCCCGGGATGAAGAAGTTGATATGCTTTTTTATGCCGTATGGGTTGAGTTAATAGAAATGATGGCAAAAGATACAAGTATTATTTCCAAAGCCACATATTTGCTTTTCCTGATTCGCTATATTGAAAGAATTGCAGATCACTGCTGCAATATATGTGAAAGTGTAATCTATCTTGCTACGGCTGAGAAGATCAAACTGAATTAAAAAGGATTGTTGAATTTTTCTTGCTAGTCCTTATCTACTTTTTCTATATTTTTTCGTCATTTACTCTATTTTTTCATTACGATACTAATTCTCAGTTTTGTTTCCCGTTTTAGTTCTTTAATGTTGTTCTTGTTTTTCTTTTTGGTTCTCTAATGTTGTTTTCATGTTTTTGATTATATTTTCTCTGAAATTTCTTTCTCTCTTTGGACCATTTCCTGTTCTCTCTGATGTCAGGTTTTAAGTACGTTTATATGCATATAGACGCCCATGCCTGATATTCTTATCAAAAATACACGGATCTATTACAATAATTCACTTCAGTCTGCCGAGATCATTATTGAGGACGGCAAAGTTACTAAAATAGGAAAAGATCTCAGAGTATCAAGCTCGGATATGATAATAGATGCAGGCGGTGCTCTTACTCTTCCGGCCGGGATTGATGTACATGTCCATTTCAGGGAACCCGGCATGACCTCAAAGGAAAACTGGTATACGGGCTCGTGTGCGGCAGCGGCCGGAGGAATTACAACTGTCATCGACCAGCCTAATACAGTGCCTCCTACGACAGACAGACGGTCTTTCGAGCAAAAACTTAAACTTGCCAAGGGGAAGTCTATTGTCGATTTTGGGATCAATGGTGGGGTAACAGGTAATATAGAGAAATTAGAAGAACTCTGGAAATTGGGGGTTACTGCTTTTGGGGAAATCTTCATGGCTGAGTCCACAGGCGGGCTAAACATTAATGAGGATACCTTCGAAGAGGCTCTTGCCGAAATCAGACGTCTGGGTGGGCTTGCGACTATCCATGCCGAGGATGAGAAAATGCGCCTTGAGCTGGAAGGATTGTTAAAAGGAGATACTTCTTATGAGTACCATTCAAGGGTACGTCCGAATGAGTGTGAGGCGGTTGCTGTTCAAAAAGCCCTGGAGCTTGTTTCCAAACTACAAGTAAAGGCTCATCTTTGCCACATGAGTACGCTTGAAGCTATAGGTCTTATACGAAAGGAAAAATACCTTGCAAGAAGAGAAAATAAAGAACCCCTTTTCACCTGTGAAGTTACTCCTCATCATCTTTTTCTTTCTACTCGAGATTGGGAAAGGCTCCGATCTTTTGGAAAAATGAATCCTCCTCTCCGGGGAAGCCACAGTATTAAAGCTCTTGTAAACGGGATTAACGATGGTACTATTGACATGGTGGCTTCGGATCATGCCCCACATCTGGAATCTGAAAAGGATGTTGATATAAGAGTAGCTCCTTCGGGAGTGCCCGGGGTCGAGACCCTCATGCCTCTTATGCTTGCTGCAGTAAGAAAGAACATCCTGCCGCTTTCACGGATGATCATGCTTACAAGCTGGAATCCGGCAAAAGCTTTTGGGCTGGATCGCAAATCCAAAGGCAGGCTTGAGGTGGGTTTTGATGCAGACCTGATTATTGTAAATCCCCGCGAGCTTCGCCCTATAAAGGCTGAGTTCCTGCACAGTAAAGCGGGGTGGACTCCCTTTGAAGGTATGGAAGGAGTTTTTCCCGAGTATACTCTTTCAAGAGGTGAAGTAATCTGGATTGAGGAATCAATTAATGCAAAACCTGGGCGAGGTAACTTCCTTGAAGGAAAAGGTAAAAGATCCGAAGAGGATGAAGAGTTCTTAGAAGAGGCCTGATGAAACTCGGGAATAAGAGTTGGGTTTTGAGAAAGCTTAGTTGAGAAGTTTTAGGTAAAAGCTTTAGCAAAAACGGAAAACTGAAAACCAGTTTTCCAGAAAAGTTTAGTTAGAAATGTTTAGTTAAAAAGTTTAGTTATATCATAAGGGCCTTAGGTACAATATTTTAAGGCCCTGATTTTTTTCTTAATAAAAATCAATTGAGTCAAGCTGGGACTGCAAAAGCTCTTGATGCTTTTTTTCAAGGAACTTGTAGACTGCACCATGGGTAGCTCCATCGAGCAGCATCCTTATAGCTGTCCGGATTATAGTGTTCTGTTCAGGGTGCCCAAGTACGGATACGGTTTTTCCGTAGACAGAGATTTTTACGCTTATCAGAGTTTCTGCAAGTTCTCTGGTTCTTCCGTTTCTTCCTATTATCCGACCCTTTATCCGCTGAAGCTCTTTTGGAGTAGTAGCAACGTCGGAAAGATCTATAATCTCAAGCATAAGCATTTCGTCATCAAGAAGTTCAATAGCTTTTTCGGGGCTGAACCCTCTTCCTATTGCTTTTAGGGTTTCGAGAACCCTGAACTCTTTTAATGGATCTTCCTCGCAGGTAATGTCTATCTTTCCGCTTTCACTATCGATTTCAAGCTGGCACGCGGTTTTGTCCTCGATAAGCTTTTTCGTTTCTCCTTTCGGGCCTATGATTACTCCGACTCTTTCTTTGGGGATTTTGACATACTGAGTCATATTATTCCGCCTGTATTTTTGTAAATAGCTCTTCAGGTTTGTCCTTTATCCCATAGCGGCTGAAGAACCTGAGTATATTTTGCACGTCCCTGTAAAGGAACTCCCGGGCGTTAGGATGCTCCAGGGTTACGGATTGTCCCATATCAATAAATATGGGAGTCAGGTTATTCGGGTCGATCAGGATATTATATTCGCTTAGATCAGCATGTACAAGGTTTGCTTTTTTATAAAGGAGACGCATATATTCAACTACTGTCTCAAAAATCTGCTTTGCCTCCTCGTTTTCAAGATACGTGTTTTTAAGGAGAGGGTAAGGTGTCTCTTTTTCTCCCATAAATTCCATGATAAGAATATTCTTTTCGGCAAGTACAGGCTCCGGAACTCGGACTCCTGCGCTTTTGGCACGTTTCAGGTTCTGAAGTTCCTTGCGTGTCCATGCAAAAATGATGTCTCGCTTGTTATTTCTAATGTTTGTGAAGCGAGGATCCTTCATAATGTAGGCATCCATTGCCTTGAAGGTACTGCTTGCAATCCTGTATATTTTTACAGCCAGCTCTTTATCCGGGCCTTCAGCATAGAATACGTTTGCTTCCTTTCCAGTACTGATAGCTCCACCCATTGCTTTTATTATACCTTTATTGGATAGAGTATAAAGAATTTTAAGGGTGGGAACGTCGAATACGTTTTCTTCTACTTTCAGCCGCTCGGAATCCTTCTCCCTGGCCCGAGATTTATCTTTAGCGCTATCGATGCGCCTTATCTTCTTTTCCTGATCCATTCCCATATTATCCTTTCAGGTATCCTTTCCTCTCAAGCCAGTCTACCTGCGGCCTTGTGTACTTCCAGATTACATCTGCCTTTTCGTTCTGGAATTCCCAGGGCACGACAATAACGACGTCTCCTTCTCTAATCCAGGTTTTTTTCTTCATTGAACCTGGAATCCTCCCCATACGAACGACCCCATCCATGCAACGGAGCCTTAGTCGATTTGCACCCAGGAGACTTTCAACAGTTGCCAGGATCTCATTATTTTCCCTGCGCGGCGTTCGTACTCTTGTAACGGATTCTTCCGTCTGGGGTTTGGCTTTGGATGTAGGTTTCTTTAAGTCTGCCAGTTTGATACCTCGTTATATGTAGTTTTATTATAGTTTTATTTTTTATTTTTTATTTTTATACCCTTAAATCCCTTATATATCGTTTTTTCGAGCTTTAAGGTTATTCGTCATGCAGCTTTCAACTTTCTGTTATTATTTTAATGCTGCGCTTTTTTGCTTTCTTTTACTCTCTTCTTATTTTTATTTTTTTCTAAGTCATAGGATAGGCGACAGGTATTTATATCGGATATTCCTTTGTATGTCTCACGCACAAAACAAGTGCGGCTCGCTCTTGAATTTGTGATTTGAGAGTGAATATCAGGGTTTTAACAAAACAGATTTTCATCCTTTGTTTAATTTGTTTTTTTTAGAATGTCCCTGAACAAAAAGTTTTATATATTAAAACTGATGTATATGTGTTCCCGGTTTCAGCATGAGATTGTTGTGCTGAATGGGTTTTCTCATAGTCATTTGGTTGAAGTTCCTTCTTAATTTCCAAGGAAATAGATACCTTTAAATACTATGAACGCATAACTATAATTTCCTGCATGATAAATGCAGCAATTACTGTTCATTAATAATGGAGACAGGAGTTGTTTCCTGTCTGACGAGGATTTTGTCGGTTCGGTTAAT
>ENA-UOOE01000016-UOOE01000016.1-fermentation-metagenome-genome-assembly--contig:-NODE-16-length-216295-cov-28.806969_pt1 | contig 216295 bp, 216 predicted proteins | sample MGYA00245776_ERZ724021 | MGnify/ENA primary metagenome ERZ724021 (study PRJEB28704, sample SAMN03018321) | fermentation metagenome | biome: anthropogenic terrestrial biome; feature: soil... | reverse complement strand
CTTGGACAATTAACACCGTCTATCTCAGGACATTATGGATTGGCTCTAACACTAAACTTACGTTATGGTACGGAAGTAGTAGATTTAGTCAAAAAATGCATTGCCCAAGGCAGCATTATTCGAGGCGAACTTTCATCCGATGTCCTGGGTCGGGCATTGAAAGTTATTGCTATGCCGGTTAAAAATTCCAAAGGTGAAATAATCGGAGTCCTTAGTGATGGGATTGATATGGAAGACAGCATGCATTTGGTAAATAACATTCAAGAGGTTAGTGATTCAATCAACCAGGTATCAGACAGCATTAACCAAATAGCTGTTGCTTCCTCTAATCTGGCTGAAGCCGGTCAAAGAGCCATCGAACTTACGAGAAATACCATGAGTGCAGCTGAGAAAACTAAAGAAGTTTTGGAGCTCATTAAAAGTATTGCGGATCAGAGCAATTTATTAGGATTAAATGCCGGCATAGAATCAGCCAGGGCCGGAGAGTACGGGCGAGGTTTCAACGTTGTAGCCAATGAAATTCGTAAACTTGCCACCCAGAGCAAGGAATCTACCGGCAAAATAAAAGCCATAATTGACAGTATGTATTCATCAGTACAAGACATAGCCAAGGCTATCGAAGAAACTGCTGCCGTAACCGAAGAACAAGCAGCTACTACCCAAGAAATCAGTGCAACGGTAGAAAATATTAATCAACATTTACTTGAGTTAAAAGATTATAGTAAACGTTTTCTCTAGATTACCTCTCTCCGTCTTCAACCGGTAGAATGTGAGCTATAGTTCAATTGCATAAACAACTCAAAAACCGGTCTTATACAGCAGCACTCAGGGCTACTCTTAAGTGTGGTAAAAATAACAAAAGGGGTTTCAGAACCAAGCCTGAAACCCCTTTATTATTCTTCATAGCATATAGTTAGTGCCACTTCTTGAGCTTTATTTATCCCGACAGGAATGCAATTAATAAATAACATTTTTATACTGCTCTTCATAAAATAGGAATATAAAACAAGAGCAGGGGGAATTTGGTATGCCAGCAACTAAGAACGGTCCGGCTATTATTAAAGCTAAAATACATGGCGGCCCGCTTAGGCCGCAAATCAGAGGTACGGTGACTTTTACCAGGGCCAAAGGGGGCGGAACAAACGTATCGGTGTTTGTTACCGGCTTGCCTCCTTATGCTCCGGCAAATAACGGCAATCCGGTGGGACCGCACGGTTTCCACCTCCATGAATATGGGGTATGTGAAATATCCAACCGCAACGATCCCTTTTTGACTTCAGGGGGACACTGGAATCCCAAAAAGCAGCCCCATGGGAACCATGCCGGTGATTTTCCCGTTCTCTTTTCCAATAACGGGACAGCTAAAATGAGCTTCTATACTAATAAATTCGAACCTAAAGATGTAGTAGGACATTCTGTCATTATTCATATGAACCCGGACGATTACCGTACCCAGCCCAGTGGTGACTCAGGCAAGAGATTGGCCTGTGGAATAATAAAAAGATATGCCAGGAAATAGAAACCAGCCCTGAGGCCCGCTCCTAACGTCGGGGCCGTAGGGCTGGCTACGGGTTATGAGTGGCTTCCGGCCATGGTTGCTAATATGTTAAAAGGGGTTTCAGATTAAAATCTGAAACCCCCTGATAGTTCTAAATGGCGGAGAGGAAGGGATTCGAACCCTTGAAGGAGTGTTATCCCCTTACTCGATTTCCAATCGAGCGCCTTCAGCCAAGCTCAGCCACCTCTCCAGGTTATATTAAATTATTGACTCTTATCGCGGTAATCAAATAAAATCCGCGTGCTCCGCGTTGAATTTTGAATGGCGGAGAGAGTGAGATTCGAACTCACGAGGCGGGGTTTAGCCGCCTACTCGATTTCGAGTCGAGCGCCTTCGACCAACTCGGCCATCTCTCCTCAAATCCAAAAAGAACGAACTTAATAGGTCTGCACTTTCTTCGCCCAGTATACCTTCGGTAACCTCCACCTGGTGGTTTAACCCCGGGCATCTTAGCAATTCAAGAACCGATCCGGCTGCCCCGGCTTTGGAATCCCGGGCCCCATACACCAACCTGCTCAATCTGCTGTTTATCATAACCCCGGCACACATGGGACATGGTTCCAGGGTGCTGTACAGAGTTGCACCAGTTAAGCGCCAACTTCCCTGAAACGCGGTGGCCCTTTGCATGGCCAGAAGTTCAGCATGGGCACTGGCATCCTGGCGCGCCTCTTTCTCATTACAGGCCCACCCGATAATCTCTTCATCCCTGACTACTACCGCCCCCACCGGGATTTCGCCCCGCCGGTAGGCAACTTGGGCCAGGTAGAGTGCCAGCTGCATGTATTGCTCATCCCTCATAAAGAGGTTTCACCGCCAATATGGTGCGCCCGAAGGGAGTCGAACCCCCGGCACACGGTTTAGGAAACCGTTGCTCTATCCACTGAGCTACGGGCGCATTTATTAATTTTGATTTATGCATTAAGGAAGGGAAAACCTTCGTTTTCCCATTCTTACCGAACCAACCGGTCATATCCCTAATTTATAAATCAAATCCTTTTTTAAAATGGCGCGCCCGGAGGGATTCGAACCCCCGACCTCCAGATTCGTAGTCTGTTACTCTATCCAGCTGAGCCACGGGCGCTTATAAAAATCATGCCTGGATCTGCATCCAATCATCCTGTTAAAATGGCGGAGAGAGAGGGATTCGAACCCTCGAAGCAGCTTGACACCGCTTACTCGCTTAGCAGGCGAGCGCCTTCAGCCGACTCGGCCATCTCTCCACTTTAATGGCGGAGGAGGTGGGATTCGAACCCACGGAACCCGAAAAGGTTCAACGGTTTTCAAGACCGCCTCCTTCAACCGCTCGGACACCCCTCCATCAAGAAGGATGCTTGTTTGCCCCTAATGCAAAAGAAAGTATATCATAGCATACCAAGGTTGTCAACAACACAAAAACCCGCATATGCCTATTTGGTAATTACTTCAACTCCACCCATATATGGTCTTAAGACTTCGGGTACAATTACGGAACCGTCTTCCTGTTGATAGTTCTCCAAAATGGCGGCAATAGTTCGGCCAACGGCCACTCCTGAACCGTTTAAAGTATGCACATACTGCAATTTGCCTTTAGGTTCGGGGCGATATCTGATGTTGGCGCGCCGGGCCTGGAAATCTTCACAATTGGAACAGGAGGATATTTCCTTGTAGTCGTTGTAACTGGGCATCCATACTTCGATATCATAGGTCTTGGCGGAAGAAAAGCCCATATCGCCGGAGCTTAACAAGACCACCCGATAGGGCAGGCCTAAGAGCTGCAACACTTCTTCGGCATCGTTGGTCAGCTTTTCCAGTTCATCATAGGATGTTTGCGGTGCCACCAGTTTTACCATTTCAACTTTGTTAAACTGGTGCTGTCTTATTACGCCCCGGGTATCGCGTCCGTGGGAACCGGCTTCAGCCCGGAAACAAGCGGTATAAGCGGTGACATAGGTGGGCAGATCCTTGCTTTCCAGAATCTCCTCCCGGAAAAGATTGGTCAGAGGAACCTCGGCGGTAGGGATCAAATACATGTCCCGGCCTTCGATTTTAAACATATCATCGGCGAACTTGGGCAATTGTCCGGTACCCAGCATACAATGACTGCCCACCATAAAAGGGGGAAATATTTCTTGGTAGCCATGTTTGGAGGTGTGCACATCCAGGTAGAAATTAATCACAGCTCTTTCCAGACGGGCACCTAATCCTTTATAGACGGTAAACCGGGCCCCTGACAGTTTGGCGGCCCGCTCAAAATCAAGGATGTCCAGATCAGGTCCGATATCCCAGTGGGCCTGTGGTTCAAAGTCAAATGCAACCGGCTGTCCCCAGCGTCTGATTTCCACATTGCTTTTGTCATCTTCGCCGACCGGTACTGATTCATGCGGAATATTGGGCATCCGCAGCAGCATGTCCTGCAGCAGGTCATCCAGTTCTTTCAGCTCGCTGTCCATCTCTTTTATATCCTGCCCGGTCCGGCGAATCTGTTCCTTTAATTCCTCGGTATCCTTTCCTGCTTTGCTCAGCCGGGCTACTTCCTGGGAAGCCCGGTTTCTAAAACTCTTCAGTTCTTCTGATTTAGTTAAAAGATTGCGTTTCTGTTCATCATAGACCAGGAATTTATCAAGAATTCCCGACATATTCCTCTTCTTAAGCCCGTTTTCAATTTTCTCAGGATTGGCCCTTAATCTTTTTACATCCAACATGCTTAAAACCTCCATCCGGGCAGAAATTTTAGTTAACCTGCTCTTTAATAATACCCTGGGTAAATCTGCCGGCCTAAAAATGCAGCAATTTCGGTTTGCCGGTGATTCCGTCCAATTTACTTAAACTGTTTAAAACATCTTCCTCCACTTTGTTGTCTACATTGACCAGCATTACCGCATTTTGTCCCTTGGTTTGACGGGCCACTTTCATGGAGGCAATATTGACTCCGGCATCGCCCAGAGCGGTGGCAAAAGGACCTATGATCCGCGGCCGGTCTTCGTTTTTTACGATAACAATATATCCATCCAGGTGACTCTCGGTCTCGTAACCATTTATTTCCACCAGCAGCGGTTCGCGTCCCCGGGACAGAGTTCCGGCTATCTCCAGCTGGTAATCCTTATTAAAAATTTTAGCCGTTATCAGGTTTTTATAACGTTTGGGGCTTTGTTTTTCTTTTTTCTCATAAACTTTTATACCCCGGTCTTCCGCCATTAAACGGGCATTGACATAGCTCACTTTCTCCCACATAACCGGTTCCAACAGTCCTTTCAAAAAGGCCACGGTTAAAATCTCCGTCTCATTTTTGGTTATGGGTCCGCTATAAGTGAGTTCAACCCGGTCCAGAGGAGCCTTGTTGAGCTGGTAATAAACATTGCCCATTTTCTCCGCCAGTCTGATATAGGGCCGCAGGTAATCCAATTCATTGCCGATTAAAGTAGGCAGATTTACCACATTGGGGACCAAATCACCTTTGAGGGCCATAACTACTTGTTCGGCAATATTTTCTCCAACCCTTTTTTGGGCTTCAAAAGTATCTGCTCCCAGATGGGGTGTAACTACCACATTGTTAAAGGCAAACAAGGGATCATCCAGATCCGGTTCTTTTTCATGCACATCCAGTCCGGCGCTGGCGACCTTGCCGGATTTTAAACCTTCCAGGATGGCGGATTCTTTAATTATGCCGCCCCGGGCACAGTTTACCAGCCGTACTCCATCTTTGGCCAGACTAAGGATTTTTTCATCAATCATATGCATAGTCTCTTCATTGCGCGGAGTATGCACGGTTATAATATCTGCTTCCTGAGCCAATTCTTCGAGCGTGTCCTTTTTCTCGGCCCCGAAACGGACAAAACGTTCGTCTGCAATATAAGGGTCATAAGCTATTACTTTCATGTCAAAGGAGGCCAGGCGGATTGCTACCATGGAGCCTATTCTTCCTAATCCTACGATGCCGACGGTTTTGCCGTACAGTTCCATGCCCCGGAAAGGTTTGCGGTCCCATACCCCCTGTTTGAGGACCTGATTGGCCCAGGCGGTATTCCTGAGTGAGGATAAAAGTAAAGCTATGGTCTGTTCACAAGCCGATATGGTATTGCTGTCCGGAGTATTGGCCACTATAACGCCGTAGCGGGTGCAGACATCCACATCTATGTTGTCGATGCCATTGCCGGCCCGGCCGACAATTTTCAGTTTGCTGCCCTGCTTGATTAATTCCTCATCAACTTTGGTGATACTTCTGACAATTAAAGCATCGTACTGGTCGATAATCTGCAATAATTCTTCTCTGGATATACCGTCCCGGTTATCGACATCCAGTTCTTTTCTTAATAATTCAAGCCCTTCTTCTGCGATCCTTTCGCTTACAATAACTCTTTTGCGGTTTTCCATCCATTATTCTCCTTTCTTTCTGCTTCTCCCCCGGAAATAAATCTCTTTAACGGTGGTATTCCAGCAGCATGGTTTCGGCTTTTTTCAATCCGGCACCCATTTCCACCTTATATCCTAAGCGCACCAGAGTAATTTCCAATGCTGCCAGTACGGCCAATAAATCAAGTTCCCGAACATATCCCAGATGTCCGATCCTGAATATCACATTATCCAATTTTTGCTGGCCGCCGGCCAGAACGATATTAAACTCCTCCAACATGAATTTACGTATTTGATTGGCTCCGATATCCTCCGGGGCCATAACCGAAGTCACGGCACAGGATGCCGCTCGCTCGTCCGCCAGCAGCTTCAGCCCTAATGCCTTAACCCCGGCCCTTACCAGGTCGCGGTATCTTTTATGCCGGTCCAGGGTATTTTCCAGACCCTCTTCCTGCATCAAAGCCAATGACTCTCTTAATCCATAAAACAAAGATATGGCGGGAGTATATGGGGTTTGACCTTTTTCCAGATATTTTAGTCCGGCGCTGACATCCCAGTAGAATTTGGCATTAGTACTTTGCCGGTGAACCTGCAGAGCTTTTTCATTGAAAGCCATAAAGCCCAGTCCCGGCGGCAGCATGAAAGCCTTTTGCGACCCGCTTACCACCACGTCCAAATCCCATTCGTCCATCTGTAAATCTATTGCTCCCAGGCCGCTTACCGCATCTACCATAAAGAGGGCCGGATGATGGGAGGCGGCTGCCCTTATAGCTTTTAAATCGTTGTAAACGCCGGTGGATGTTTCATTATGGGTGATTAATATGGCTTTTATTTCATGGTTTTTATCGTTATCCAGGACCTCTTTTACCGCCTGCGGGTCAGCGGCCTGGCCCCAGGGAATCGCCAGTTTCTGCACATCGGCCCCGAATTCGGCTGCGATTTTGGCAAAGCGGTCACCGAATACTCCGATCGAAACGACCAGCACCTTATCCCCGGGTGAAATGAAGTTGACTACCGCTGCCTCCAGCACACCGCTGCCGGAAGAGGAATAAATCAAAACATTTTGACTGGTTCTATATACTTTTTTCACCCCTGCGGTAACCTCAAGTAATAATTCTTTGAATTCCGGTCCCCGGTGGTTTATCATGGGCATGCTCATTGCCCTCAACACCTTCTCCGGTACAGGTGTGGGTCCGGGAAGTAATAAATACTGTTCTCCCCTCATGCTAGAAACTACCTCCTTAAATGCTGATAATGAGTACTGTTATAATTGGTAATTAATCCCCTATAGATATAAAAAAACCCCTCATCCCATCAGGGACGAGAGGCTGTTTCCCGCGTTGCCACCCTTGTTGGTGTGTTTTGCCACACCCTCTTTACGGTTATAACGGAACCACCGAAACTGCTTTCACAGCTTGCATCCAGGGTGGATTCAATGTCAGTCCCTGCCGGTTCACACCTGCCACCGGCTCTCTGAAAAGGCCCAAACACCTACTATTCCCCTTCACGGCATTTCAAAAATAAGATTAAAGTGAATTATAGTATATAAAATCTCTATTTGCAAGTAAATGCTTACACCATATTGAGGAAATATTCGTGTAAGGAACAATCCGGGGTCAACTCCGGATGAAAGGAGGTAGCTATAAGGTTACCTTCCCGCACCATAACTATTTTATCGCGGAAGGTAGCCAGTATTTCGGTTTTCCCCCAGCAGCGGTCCACATAAGGCGCTCTTATAAATATGGCTCGGGTTTTTCCCAGCCCGCTGACTTCCAAATCGGTTTCAAAGCTGTCGACCTGCCGTCCGAAAGCGTTGCGTTTCACACTTATATCCATCAGCCCCAGGCGATTTTGAGCTGAATTTTCTATTTCCCGGGCCAGCAGAATCATACCGGCACAGGTCCCCCAGATGGGCATGCCGGCTTCCGCCCGTTTTTTAATTAAAGGCTGCAGGTTGTACTCGACCAGCAGCTTGCCCATGGTGGTGCTTTCTCCACCCGGTATGATGAGTCCGTCAATGCTTTCCACATCCTGGGCCGAACGTACTTCGACCGCTTCCGCCCCGCATTTTTTCAAAACCTGCTCATGTTCAATAAAAGCTCCCTGCAGGGCCAGGACACCTATTTTTTTACCAGCCACGGTCCTGCATCCTTTCTTCCGGTTTTATGGTACTGATATCGATTCCGACCATCGCCTCGCCCAGATCTCTGGACACTTCCGCCAGAACCTTGGGATCTTTAAAGTAGGTGGTAGCTGCTACGATAGCCCGGGCTCTTTTCATGGGATCTTCCGACTTAAATACGCCGGAACCTACGAAAATGCCGTCACAGCCCAGCTGCATCATAAGCGCGGCATCAGCGGGTGTGGCTATTCCACCGGCGGCAAAATTCACTACCGGCAAACGTTTTTGTTGGGCGGTTTCGCAAATCAGTTCATAAGGTGCCTGCAGGTTTTTGGCGGCGGTCATTAATTCGTCGGCCGGCAAATTGCTTACCGTTCTGATTTCATCATTGACCTGGCGGATATGTCTTACCGCTTCAACCACATTGCCGGTTCCCGGCTCACCTTTGGTACGGATCATGGCGGCGCCTTCTCCGATCCGGCGCAGCGCTTCCCCCAAATTACGGGCTCCGCAGACAAAGGGCACTTTGAAACCGTGTTTATCGACATGATACTTGTCGTCGGCCGGTGTCAATACTTCGCTTTCGTCGATATAATCTACCCCTAATGATTCCAAGATCTGTGCTTCCACAAAATGCCCTATTCTGCATTTGGCCATTACCGGAATGGTAACCGCCTCCATGATTCTCAGGACGATGGTGGGGTCGGCCATACGGGCTATACCGCCCGCCGCTCTTATATCGGCCGGAACTCTTTCCAATGCCATGACGGCACAAGCTCCTGCTGCTTCAGCTATTTTAGCCTGCTCCGGGGTAGTAACATCCATGATTACCCCGCCTTTGAGCATTTGGGCCAATCCTGCTTTTACTCCAAATGTTCCTGTATCTGTCATCTTAGTCGCCTCCACTATGCAATTTTCTTATTCATCTTTTTCAATTTTGAATCGGGCTGCTGCACTAACTTTATCGCCTTCGCTGGTCTTAATCAATAAAACCCCGCGCGAATACCTCTTCTGCAATGATATGTCGTCAATTTCCAGCCTTATGATCAATCCCTCACTGGTCAGGAGGACCAGTTCCTCCTCTTTATGAACGATTTTAAAGCCTACCACCAATCCGTTTTTCTTGCCAACTTCAATTATTTTTACTCCCTTGCCTCCCCGCCGCTGTTCTTTAAATTCCTTTAATTCGGTTTTCTTACCGTAACCATTTTCGGTTACCAGGAAAGCATAGGCGTCCGGGCGGCATTTGTCCATCCCTATGACATAATCGGACCTGTCCAGTTTTATACCTCTTACACCTCCGGCCGTCCTTCCCATCGCCCTTACCTCATCTTCTTTAAACAGAATGGACTGTCCCTCGGCGGTAACGATCATAACTTCGTCCTGTCCATCCACCCTTACTACTCCTACCAGAGCGTCATCATCGGCCAGATTTAAGGCTATGATTCCGCTTTTTCTGATATTTTCAAAAGCAGACAGGACTACTTTTTTTATTATGCCTTTACGGGTAATCATTAATAAATGTCTTTTCTCATCAAATACCCGCGCACCCACTATAGTAGTAACTTTCTCCTCCGGTCTTAACTCCAAGAAATTAACTACAGCCTGGCCTTTAGCCTGGCGGGAAGATTCCGGAATTTGATAAGCCTTGGCGGTGAAAACACGGCCCTGGTTGGTAAAGAGCAAAATATTGGACATAACACTGGTGACCACGATGTCGGTGGTAAAATCTTCGGCCCGGGTGCTGGTCGAGCTGATGCCCTTGCCCCCGCGCTTCTGGGATTTATAGGTATCGAGAGGCTGACGTTTGATATAGCCCCGGTTGGTCAAAGTTATGACCACTTCATGGTCATCGATAAAATCTTCGATGTTGTAGTCGTTATTTTCGCTGGTAATCTCCGTCCGGCGCTTGTCACCATATTTGGCTTTAACATCATCCAGGTCTTCTTTGATCATTTCTAAAACTCTTTCCGGACGGGCCAGTATATCCTCCAGGTCAGCGATCCGGGCCAGCAGTTCCCGGTATTCTTCCTCCAGCTTTTCGCGTTCCAATCCGGTTAACTGGGCCAGGCGCATATCGAGTATGGCATTGGCCTGAATTTCAGAAAGTCCGAAACGTTCTATCAAAGCTTCCCGGGCGGTTTCGCGGTTGGCGGAATTTCGGATTATATTAACTACCTCATCCAGATTATCCTGGGCAATACGGAGGCCTTCGACAATATGTTTGCGGTTGTTGGCCAGCTTAAGTTCATGCTCGGTCCGGCGGGTAATTACTTCTTTGCGATGTTCGATATAATAATACATCATCTCTTTTAAAGTAAGTACCCGGGGCTGGCCGTTTACCAGACTCAGCATATTTATACCGAAACTGTCTTCCAGCTGAGTATGTTTATACAGGTGATTTATTAAAACATTTACATTGACATCCTTGCGTACTTCAATAACGATGCGGATACCGTTGCGGTCTGATTCATCCCGCAAATCGACTATGCCGTCTATTTTCTTGTCCCGGGCCAGTTCCGCTATTTTCTCAACCAGACGGGATTTATTGACCTGATAAGGAATTTCGGTAAAGATAATGGCATTTTTGCCGTTTCTTCTTTCTTCGATCTCATAGCGGGCGCGGATTTTTATGCTGCCCCGGCCGGTGGAATAGGCCTCTCTGATACCTTTGGTGCCCATGATGCCCGCAGTCGGAAAATCCGGGCCGGGTATGCAGGTCATCAGATCATCCACGGTTACCTCCGGGTTATCGATCAGCATTTTCAGACCATCCACCACTTCACTCAGGTTATGAGGAGGTATGTTGGTAGCCATACCTACCGCTATTCCGGCCGAACCGTTTATTATGAGGTTAGGGATCCGGGCCGGCAGCACCTGCGGTTCCTGCCGGGTGTCATCGTAATTTCCCCGCCAGTCCACCGTTTCTTTTTCAATATCTCTAAGAATTTCACCGGCTATTTTAGACATGCGGGATTCGGTATAACGCATGGCAGCGGCTGAATCACCGTCTATGGAACCGAAGTTGCCGTGTCCGTCCACTAAAGGATAGCGCATGGAAAAATCCTGCGCCAATTTGACCATGGTCTGATAAATGGCCGCATCGCCGTGAGGATGGTATTTACCCATTACTTCACCGACGATATTGGCCGATTTTTTATGGGGTTTATCAAAAGTCATGCCCTGGTCATAAAGGGCATATAAAATGCGGCGGTGTACCGGTTTCAAGCCATCCCTGACATCAGGCAGGGCGCGTGATACGATTACACTCATAGAGTATTCCAGAAATGACTTTTTGACTTCTTTTTCTATGTTGATCGGTAAAACTTTTTCAAATAAATTATCCTGTGCCAATTTCTTTTGTCCTCCTAAATATCAAGGTTGGTAACATACCTGGCATTGGCATGGATGAATTCTTTACGAGGTTCCACATTATCACCCATAAGGTTGGATAATATTTCATCAGCCTCAATTGCATCCTCGATGGTTACCTGTAAAATGGTACGGTGTTCTGCACTCATGGTTGTATACCAGAGTTGTTCCGGGTCCATCTCACCCAAACCTTTATACCTTTGAATGCTGTACTTTTTATTAATGCCGGCCACATATTCATTGAGCTCATCATCATTGAAAAAATATTTAATTTCCTTACCCGCTTTTACGCCGTATAAGGGCGGCTGCGCGATATAAACATAGCCTCTTTCAATTAATTCCTTCATGTAGCGGTAGAAGAAAGTTAATAAAAGGATACGGATATGCGCTCCGTCCACGTCGGCATCGGTCATGATAAAAAGTTTGTGATAGCGGGCCTTGTTGATATCAAAATCTTCCCCGATACCGGTTCCGATGGCAGTTATTAAATTTCTGATTTCTTCGCTGGATAAGACCCGGTCCAGCCTGGCTTTTTCTACGTTTAAAATTTTCCCCCGCAGGGGCAGGATGGCCTGGTAAGTTCTGTCCCGTCCCTGTTTGGCGGAGCCGCCGGCGGAATCTCCCTCAACGATAAATAATTCCGAACCGGCCGGATCGCGATTACTGCAGTCGGCCAACTTTCCGGGCAGGGAAGTTGACTCCAAGGCACTTTTACGTCTGGTCAGTTCGCGCGCCTTGCGGGCTGCCTCCCGGGCGCGGCGGGCAGACAAGGCCTTTTCCAGAATTTTTTTGGCGATATTGGGATTTTCATTCAAATAATCGTGCAGGTTTTCATAAACCGCACTGTCCACAATTCCCCGGATAAAAGTATTTCCCAGTTTGGTCTTGGTTTGTCCTTCGAACTGGGGCTCTTTTACCAGTACCGCAATAATGGCGGATACTCCTTCTCTGATATCTTCTCCGGACAAATTAGCGTCATTTTCTTTTAAAATGTTATTCTTTCTGGCATATTCATTGATCACCCGGGTAAGGGCATTTTTAAATCCTACCTCGTGGGTACCGCCTTCCTGGGTGTGTATATTATTGGCAAATGAATAAATGTTTTCACTGTAACCGGTATTGTACTGCAGAGCTAATTCTACTACCACATCATCTTTTTTGACATCCAGGAAAAAAACATCGTCAGTCAGTACTTCTTTACTTTTGTTGATATATCTGACAAAGTCTTTAAGCCCGTTGGAGCTGAAATCTTTGGTAACCGGTTCATCTCTTTGATCGGTAAACCGAATCAACAGTCCTTTGTTAAGAAAGGCCAGTTCTCGTATACGCTGTATGATTATCTCTCTCTGAAAAACAGTTTCCTCGAATATATCCGGGTCGGGCCAAAAATGGATACAGGTGCCGGTTTCCCTGGTCTCGTCCAATACCTGTAATCCGGTAACCGGTTTACCTCTTTCATAATCCTGCCGGTAACTGTGTCCGTCTCTTTTAACCCCTATTTCCATGCGTTTGGACAGGGCATTGACGACGGAAAGCCCCACACCATGCAATCCGCCTGATATGGTATAGCCGCTGCCGCCGAATTTTCCTCCGGAGTGCAGGGTAGTCATTATAACTTCCAGGGCCGGTATGCCCATTTGCGGATGAATATCGACCGGAATACCGCGGCCGTAGTCCTGCACCATAACACTATTATCCGGCAGAATGATAACGTCAATTTTATCACAATAGCCCGCTACCGCTTCATCTATGCTGTTATCTACTATTTCAAAAACCAGGTGATGCAAACCTTTGGGACCTGTAGATCCGATATACATACCCGGTCTTTTTCTAACTGCCTCCATTCCTTCCAGAACCTGAATATCAGAGGCATTGTATTCATTATTTTGACTTTTCAATGATTAGTCCCTCCTTAAAATAGTTCAAGCCTCTTTTGTACAAGGTAGTAGAAGAGATCGGCGAAAAATAGGCTTTGTCATCCGTTAGAATCAAGGCTTTTTCTTTGCCTTTATCACTGATATTTACTGCCTTTTGACTGGATTTAACTGAATAAATAATATCCTGGAGATCCTCAGCCACCGGTGGTTCAATATTCAGAATGGCAATGAGGCTTTTGGATGATATTACTACGTTATTGCCCAGATGTATATACATTTTAATCCCTCCTCAGACACCCATTTTCGATTATGACGGTGTTGCCAGTTAATGGTTTTATATAGACAGAAGTTAAAAAACTCTGAAAATCTTCTTTTTCCAGTTGTTCCAGCAGCTTTCTCTGTTTTTCATTATCCAATTCTGATAGTACTTCATCAAGTAAAAAAATTGGATAAAAACCTTTAATTTTTTTAAAAGTATACATTTCGGCCAGTTTCATACTGAGCGCTATGGTTCTTTGCTGCCCCTGGGAAGAGAAAAATCTGGCTAATTTATCATTATGATAAATATTTATATCATCAATATGCGGTCCGGATAAACTGGTCCGGCGTAATTTTTCCTGTTTCCGGTTGTTATTGATACTCTGCTCCAAAGCCTGGTAAAGAATGTCCAGGCTGATTTTAGCGCTGTCGATGGGAAAAGAAACCGCATATTTGATTTTAATTTCGGCCGACATGGTGTCTATTTCTTTATATATATTATTTACTATTTCTGCCAATAAATTTATAAAATTTATTCTTTTTATTATGACACTAACTGCGTTTTCAATAAATATCTGATTTATTATACCAAAAGTCCTGGAATTAGTTTGTTCTTGTTTTAATAATAAATTCCTTTTTTTTAAGGTTTTACTATAATTATCTAGATCATAACGGTAATCCGGCGAAATCTGGCAAAGTACAAAATCAACAAAAGACCGGCGTTTAGCCGGAGTGCCTTTTACGATATAAAGATCATCAGGAGTAAATAATACCACTTTTAAAGTATCTTCACTCCGATGTGATGCATTTTTATTATTTATAAAAAATTTAGCCTTACCGGATTTATAGTCCAGCTGGCTGGTAAATTGGCGCTCCTGCCAGGAATAATCAATTTTAACGGAAAAACTGTTTTTATCATAAGCCAGCAGATTCTGGTAATTTCCGGCCCGAAAAGAGTAACCGGCGGCGAGGACAAAAATGGATTCCAATAGATTGGTCTTACCTTGTCCGTTTTGACCGGTTATTATATTCAAGCCCGGACCGGGTTGATAGTCCAGATCGTTTATATTTCTATAATTTTGTAATTTAAGATTCGTGATTCTCAAATCTTTATTATCACTCTTCTGCTAATTATTGGTTCTGAGCGGTACCAGGATATAAATATAATTATCTTTTTCCGGATTTTTTAACATAGCCGGTCCGAGTGAGCCTGACAGACTGATATTTATATCCGGACACTCGGGCGCAAATATTTTGACTGCATCGTAAAAATAGTAGGTGTTAAAAGATATCGTAAATTCATTCTCACCGTCAATCTGGACATTCTCTATTATTTCCTGTATTTCTCCCATTTCCTCGGAATAACTGTTAATTACGGCCTCACTATCCTTAAGTGCCAGTTGTACATGCGGAATTTTAACTTTGTCATCGACCGGCATGGTTTTGGCACGCTCCAGGCTTTCGGCCAGGGTATATGAGCCAATCTGGACCTGGGTGCTGAAGCTGGTCGGTATTACTTGTTCGTAATTAGGATATTGTCCTTCAATGAGGCGGGAAAGCAGTAAAAATTCTTCTTTGTAAAAAATTACGTTGTTCTCGGCCAGGGCAATATTTAATGGTTCGTCACTGTCTTCCAATAAGCGCAAGAGTTCATTTACGGTTCTCACCGGTATTATGAACGAAAGAGGCTTTTCCGGACCATTTTCAATGGTGCAGTCATAACAGGCTAACCGGTGAGTGTCTGATGCCACGATTTTTAATTGGGTAGAACTGATTATATCAAATAGAATGCCGGTGAAAACTTGGCGAAAATGACTTCCGGCTGCGGCAAAGGCAGTCTTTTTAAGAGCGTCTTTCAAAGTTTTCTGGGAAATGCAGAAAATCTGATTCATTTTAGCCAGTGGAAGTTCAGGATATTCCTGATTTTGGTAAGTATTGAGATAGCCCGAAGATCTGCCATAGGAAATATTCAGTTTGGCTTTTTCTTGATTCAAATCCATAACAACATTGGTGTCCGGCAGTAATTTTATAAAATCGGAAAAATAGTAGGCATTAACCAGAACACTGCCTTCTTCTATAATATCGGCTGACATGGTGGAAGATTTTATGCCGATTTCCATGTCGGTTGCAGTCATGGTGAGGCCTTTGTCTTTGGAAGCTTCTATCAGCAAACCGGACAGTACAGGTACAGCATTTTTGTTGGACGCAGCACGATGAACCAGGGATGTGATAGTTGATAAATCTTTTTTGTCGATATTTACTTTCATGCGGTTGACCCCCTTCGCTTTTTTCTTATTTATTCACTTCTAGGAGTAATAGTAGTAGGCGGCAAGATTATGTGGATAAGCTTTGCCGGGCTTGTCTCCTTCAAGGACAAGCCTATTTAAAAATTTGTTGAAAACTTGGTTTTTATTTTAGCTTTCTTCGATGTTTTTACACAGGAGTTTTATAGTTGCTTCTAAATCCTGGTCGGTAATAAGTTCTTTTTCTAATTTTTCGATTGCGTGCATTACGGTTGTGTGATCCCGGCCGCCAAACTGGTCACCGATTTGCGGAAAAGAGGCGTCGGTCATTTTGCGGCTCAGGTACATGGCAATATGCCGCGGATGAACCAGTTGTTTGTTGCGCTTTTTGGAGATCATTTCCGCCAGTTCTGTTCCATAATATTGGGCGACCACCTTCTGAATGCGTTCAATCGTGATTTTTTTAGGACGCGGCGGCGGCAGAATGTCCCGCAAAGCTTCGGTGGCGGTTTCCATATTAAGCGGTTTATTGCTTAGGGTGGCGTAAGCGACCAGGCGGATCAGAGCCCCTTCCAGTTCTCTAATGTTGGATTCTATGTAATTGGCGATATAGTCAAGAATATCATAGGATATGTTGAGATTTTCGCTCTGGGCTTTTTTGCGCAGTATGGCTATACGGGTCTCCAGATCGGGAGTCTGTATATCCGTAATTAAACCCCATTCAAAACGTGAACGCAGCCGGTCTTCCAGGGTCGGTATATTGCGCGGCGGACGATCACTGGATATAACTAATTGTTTGTTTGATTCATAAAGGGTATTAAAAGTGTGGAAAAACTCTTCCTGGGTTCTTTCCTTACCGGCCAAAAATTGAATGTCGTCTATTAGGAGAACATCTATATTGCGGTATTTATTACGGAAGCCGGAAGTATTGTCATCCTTAATGGAACTTATGAGTTCATTGGTAAACTGTTCAGATGAAACATAAGTAACAGAATAAGAAGGGTTTTTCTTTAAAATATGATGGGCAATAGCTTGCATTAGATGGGTTTTGCCCAGCCCCACTCCTCCATATATAAAGAGAGGATTATAAGCGCGCGAAGGTGATTCGCCTACCGCGTAACAAGCTGCGTGAGCAAAGCGGTTGCTGTTACCCACAACAAAAGTATCGAAAGTGTATTTCGGATTTAAAAGAGTAAAAACACCTTCTTTTTCAACCCCGGTGGTTAATACGACAGAAATATTCTGGTTGGTTAAATCGCGGAATTTTTGCTGAATATTATCCAGATAACGCGATTCAATCCATTCCCGGTTTAAATTGTTAGGTACACTTATGTAAATTTTGTCATTGCGGAAAGTATTGAATTTGACCTGTGGAAACCAGATTTCATAACTGGTGGCACCAATTTCTTCTCGCAAAGACAGCATTACTCGGTTCCAGATAGCTGGATAATCAAAATCGTATGACATGTAAATAAGCCCCCTGTTTAAATGTGGAAAAGTGCACTGTTAATAAGTAAGATAAGCTGTGGATATCTTGGCAAGCATATATTAAAAGATAGTTGGGTTTATTTCAAGTGAATATATTACTGTAAAGGTAAAAATATAGTATAATCATAGCAGATTTGGCCAAAAATTAGAAGAGTTACTAAGCTTGACAGTATTGGGGTCTAGTCCATATAATGATAACGTGTTGGAAAAAATGAGGGAGGCTCAAAAATAACATGAGTAAAAGAACATATCAGCCGAAAAAACGGCAAAGAAAAATGGTTCATGGTTTCAGAGAGAGAATGGCTACTGCAGGCGGAAGAAAAGTCCTGGCCAATAGAAGAAAGAGAGGCAGAAAAATACTCTCTGCATAGGTCGTTTTAACGGCCTTTTATTTTACCTGTGGGAAGGTTTTTAATGCTTGGTAAAGAAAAAAGGATAAGCAGGAGTTGTGAATATAATACAGTATACCAGCAAGGCCGAAAGACACCGGGAAGATACATAATTGTTTTTGTGATACCTAATCTTACCGATCATAACCGCTTTGGCTTTGTTACCAGTAAAAAAGTAGGCAAAGCTGTAACAAGGAACAAGGCCAGGAGACAATTACGGGCAATTGTTCAAACTGAATGGGATACGATTAAACCCGGTTATGATATTGTCGTAGTGGTACGCAAGAATTTTCCCGGAACTTCTTTTGATTTGATAAAAAAAGATTTTTCTATAGTTATGAGAAAGGCTGGCTTATGTTAAAAAGGACTGCAATTTTTATCATCAAGTTATATCAAAAAGTCACCTTTTTCAAGGCTCCTTCTTGTCGTTTCTATCCTTCCTGTTCCAATTATTCCATTCAGGCCATTGCCAGATATGGCGTACTCAAAGGAGGATGGTTAACCGCAAAAAGAATATTGAAATGTCATCCTTTTAATCCTGGGGGTTATGATCCGGTGCCGTAAATATTTTTCGAAAAACGGCCCAATATTTAAGGAGGTGAATCTTGCTATTGTATTGCCCATACAATAGCAAGGGAAAAGTTTGTGGCATGCTTTTGTTCAGTGGTTTTCAGAAGTAATTAATTTAATGTATCACCTAACGGGACAAATGGGACTGCCCAATTATGGGCTGGCCATTATTCTCATGACCATTGCCATAAAATTAGTAATGTTTCCTTTGACCCAAAAGCAAATGAAATCCATGCGTGGCATGCAGGCGATACAACCAAAAATAAAATACATCCAGGAGAAGTATAAGGATGATCAGGCAACCATGCAGAAAAAAGTTATGGAGCTTTATAAAGAACATGGTGTTAGTCCTTTTGGAGGTTGTCTGCCGTTATTAATCCAGATGCCGATTTTTATTGCTTTTTATCAATCATTATTCAGTTTTAAATTCGCGGTAGCGGAACATGCAAGCTTTCTCTGGATACCTAACATAGGCAAACCTGATCCATACTTTATTCTCGCTATTCTAGCCGCGGTTACGACTTACCTGCAGCAAAAGATATCCATGGTCGACTCCAAAGATCCGACTCAGAAGAGTATGCTTTATTTCATGCCTTTATTTATGGCCTGGATAGCGTACAAAATGCCGGCAGGATTACCCTTATACTGGGTTGTATTTAATATCCTGGGCATTTTACAGCAATTGTATGTTAACCGGAGCGACCACAAGGCTGTACCGGATACAGGAACAGGGATTGAAGTGAACCGAAAAGAAGAAGTGCCGATGAAGAAAGAATCCTTGGCAGAAAAGGCAGCAGGGCGGGACAAAGGAGGAAGGAAAGATAATGGAAGTCCAGGCACAAGCAGTAATAAAAAAAGGAAAAAACGTTGATGAGGCGATTAAAGACGCTTTAGACGAACTAGGCTGTGAAATTGATGATGTAGTAGTTGAAATTATAGAAGAAGCGAGTAAAGGGTTACTTGGTTTCGTAGGTAAAAAACCGGCGGTCGTAAAAGTTACCAGAAGAGAAAAACCGGAAGAGCAACCACTGCGGGTAGTGGAGGGAATACTTAATCAGATGAAATTAGACTACCAGATAGAAAATGTGGAATGGGAAGACAGTACGGTTAGAATAAACATAATCGGCAATGACATGGGACTTTTAATCGGCCGCAAAGGCGAAACGTTAAATGCGCTTCAGTTTATGACAGGTCTTATAATAAATCGCGGTAGGGAAGATAAAATTCGGGTGGTACTGGACGTAGAAGATTATCGCCGCAAAAGGGAAGAGTCACTCGAATCACTGGCATTAAGACTCTCCGACAAGGTGAAGAAAACACGTAAAAACGTAGTTATGAGGCCAATGAGCTCACAGGAAAGAAGAATTGTGCATACGGTGTTACAGGCAGATCCTGGTGTAACAACATATTCCACCGGGGATGAACCATACCGTAAAGTTGTAATCTCAGTAAAAAAATAGACAACTAAGGCCCTCACGAGGGCCTTTTTTTAATTTATAGACGATCTGGTTTATATAGATTACCTTTTTGGTATTATAATGAGTAAAAAAGTGATGAAGATGGGGAAATGCAATGTTTAATGATATTATCGCTGCTTTGGCCACACCTCCCGGTGAAGGCGGGGTGGCCATTGTGCGAATAAGCGGCCCGGGTGCCCTGCAACTGGTGCAGGAATCTTTTAAACCTTACGACCCGCAGGTGAAGTTAAGTGAAAAAAAAGGCTTTACTCTCACTTTGGGCTGGTTGATGGAAAAGGATGAAATCATCGACGAAGTACTGGTAGGTGTCATGAGAACGCCCAAAAGCTACACCGGTGAAGATGTGGTGGAGATAAATTGCCATGGCGGGGTGTTGTCCGCGCGCCGGTGTCTGGAACAAATTGTTGGCCAGGGAGCAAGATTGGCTGAACCGGGAGAATTTACCCGGCGGGCTTTTCTTAATGGCCGGATTGATTTAAGCCAGGCCGAAGCGGTAGTAGATGTAATCAAAGCCCGAACGGAACAGGGGCGTAAGCTGGCCCTGCGCCAATTGCAGGGCAGTATAAGCCGGCAGGTTGAATTTTTACAGGATCTGTTGATTCAAATTAATGCCCAGGTGGAAGCCAGCATCGACTTTCCGGATGAAGTGGGAGACCTTGATTATGAGGAAGTGGAGCAAAAGCTGAATCAGGTCCTGGACCTGCTGGATAAAATATTAAATGCCGGTAATAAAGGCCGAATTTATCAGGATGGGATCAGCCTTGTTATTTGTGGAAAACCCAATGTAGGTAAATCCAGTTTATTGAATGCACTGGTGCAAAAAGATAAAGCCATCGTAACTGATATACCGGGTACGACCAGGGATATAGTCGAAGAATATTTAAATGTCCGAGGTATTCCGGTGCGATTGATGGATACCGCCGGTATCCGCGAAACGGAAGATGTAATCGAAAAAATCGGAGTGGATAAATCCCGTACCGCCATGGAAAATGCCGATATGATTATTTTTTTGCTGGATGTGGCCAGCGGCATAACCGAGGAAGATCTGGATATATATCAAAAAATTAAAGATAAGAAATTTGTTATTTTAGTAAACAAAGAAGACCTGGAAGAAAGAAAAATAACCTCGGATGAAATTAATAAGTATTTTGCCAACGCGGCCATTATACATGGTTCCGTTCGTACCGATACGGGGCTGGAAGAATTGGAAGACGCGATTGAAAGCAAGGTTTTGCAGGGTCAAAACGGCGCAGGCATGGAGATAATGTTAAATATAAGGCAGGCCGGGGCGCTCAAACGGGCGCGGAAAAGTGTGCTTGATTTATTAAGCAGTTTAAGAAATGCTCCGCTGGATTGTCTGGGGGTGGATGCCTGGGGGGCACTGGAGTGCCTGGCTGAAGTAACGGGTAAAGGTTTAAAAGAAGAGGTTATAGACCGTATATTTAAAGAATTTTGTATAGGCAAGTAGGAGGATATGATGATATACCAGGCTGGAGAATATGATGTAGCAGTAATCGGAGCAGGGCATGCCGGCTGTGAGGCAGCCCTGGCAGCAGCCCGGATGGGATGCAGGACCTTGCTCATAACCCTGAGTATCGAACATGTGGCATTGATGCCCTGTAATCCTTCGGTCGGAGGGCCGGCCAAAGCCCAGTTGGTCAGAGAGATTGATGCACTGGGCGGAGAAATGGCCTTAAATATTGACAAGGCCAGTATTCAGATGCGGATCATAAATACCGGAAAAGGACCGGCGGTGCAGGCTTTAAGGGCTCAGGCCGATAAAATGCAGTATCAGCAGGAAATGCTCAATACCTTGCTGCACCAGGTCAAATTGGATTTATTGATGGCCGAAGTAGAAGAAATTGAAACCGAAGCTGACGGTGTTACCGCCGTAATCACCAAAACCGGTGCCCGCTTTGGCTGCCGGGCGGTAGTCGTAACTTCGGGAACCTACTTAAAAGGGCGCATTTTTATTGGGGATGTAATGTATGAAGGCGGTCCCTCCAATCAGGTCGCCGCTCAAAAGCTATCGGCCAGTTTTATAGGCATGGGTTTGCAGTTGGGCCGCTTCAAGACCGGAACCCCGCCGCGCGTTCACAGACAAAGTGTTGATTTTTCCAAGATGATTGAACAGCCGGGGGATAAAGAGCCGTTGAACTTCTCTTTTCTGAGTCCGCGGGTGGAACGGGACCAGCTCTCTTGCTGGCTTACCCACAGCACCAGGCGGACGCATGACATTGTGCGGGATAATATCGAGCGCGCCCCGTTATTTACCGGAGTCATAAAAGGACGGGGGCCCAGGTATTGTCCGTCTTTTGAAGATAAAGTGGTGCGCTTTGCCCACAAGGAATCACATCAGCTGTTTGTGGAACCGGAGGGACGCAACACCGAAGAAATGTATATACAGGGACTTAACACCAGCCTGCCCGAAGATGTACAGCTTGAGGTCTTAAAAAGCATTCCCGGCCTGGAACATGTTCACATGATCAGGACCGGCTATGCTATAGAATACGACTATGTTATACCCGCCCAGCTTAAACTGACCCTGGAAACCATGCAGGTGCGGGGACTATTTACCGCCGGTCAGCTCAACGGAACTTCCGGCTATGAAGAAGCTGCGGCCCAGGGCCTGATCGCGGGCATAAATGCGGCTTTATTGGTTCAGGAGCGGGAGCCCTTTATTCTAAAACGGAGTGAAGCCTATCTGGGCGTCCTGATTGACGACTTGGTTACCAAGGAATTGGATGAGCCCTACCGCCTGTTAACCTCCCGGGCCGAATATAGATTATTGCTGCGGCAGGATAACGCTGATTTAAGATTAACCGAAAAGGGAAGAGCCATTGGCCTGGTCGATGACAGGCGTATGCAGGTTTACGAAACTAAAAAGAAGGCCCTGGAACAGAATATTGATCATTTGCAGGAAAATGCGGCCGGCCCGTCTGACGGGGAGATAAACCGCTATCTGGTTGATCACGGTAGTGTTCCGCTCAAAGATAAAATATCGCTATGGGAACTGTTGCGCCGTCCGGAAGTTGATATTGCCGATTATGTCCAGATGGGACGGCTTCCCGCTCTGGATGAACAGATATTGCAGCAGATGCAAGTCCAGGCCCGTTATGAGGGATATATAAAGAAACAGCAGGAACAGGTAATACGTTTTGAAAAAATGGAGATGAAACACATCCCGGAAAATATAAATTATGATGAAGTATATGGGTTGTCCAATGAGGCCTTGCAGAAATTAAAACAGTTCCGGCCCGCCTCCATTGGGCAAGCATCGCGGATAGCAGGAGTAAATCCGGCTGATATTAGTGTTTTGCTAATTTTTTTAGAAAAGAAAAGAAGGAAATAGGAAACTTAAATGGAATTAAATGTAAAGAAGTTTATTGATTTGCTCGAGGAGGAAAATCAAAAGCAAAATCTGGTCAGCCGAAAAGCCGGCCGGGAGGAGCTGGCAAAACATGTGGAAGACAGCCGGGCCATCCTTGATTTTATGTCGTTGGACGGGCTTAGTATCATCGATGTTGGCAGTGGAGCAGGTTTCCCGGGACTTATCCTGGCCATCTGCTGTCCCGCAGCGAGTTTTACCCTGGTAGAAGCTGATTTAAAGAAAAGTCAGTTTTTACAAAAGGTAATTAATGATCTAAACCTTGATAATGTAAAAATGATCCGGGAAAGGGTGGAAACTCTCGGCCGGCTGCCTGCCTGCCGGGAACAATATGATCTATGCACCAGCCGCGCGGTAGCCAGTATGAACATTTTGTTGGAGTATGGTATTCCACTGGTTAAAGAGGACGGACTGATTGCCATGTGGAAGGGAAGCAATTACGAACAGGAGATAGCAGCGGCCCAAAACAGCTTGTCACAGCTAAGGGGAAAAATTAAAAGTATCCATGCGTATACCCTGGTTGAAGAAGGTGACCGGGTAATTGTTTTGGTGGGCAAGAAAGGGACTACTCCGGAGCAGTACCCGCGCAGGAACGGCGTACCGGCGAAGCGGCCTCTGTAAAGAAAGGAGCGGGGAGCGATGGTAATAAAGCAGCTGGAGAAATTTCTGGGCGGCAATAAAAGCATTGATAATCCCCGGATTGTATATCTGGGATTAAACCAGATTGTGCGTAATCCATTTCAACCCCGGAAGGATTTTGCCGAGCAAGATTTGACCGAACTGGCCCAGTCGATTTTAGCCTATGGATTAATACAACCCATTATTGTCAGAGCTGTCGGGGATGGGTACCAGATCGTAGCGGGCGAGCGCCGCTTCAGGGCCTGTACTATGATAGGACTGCGGGAAATACCGGCCATTATTCAAACCATGGATGATGAAAAGGCGGCCGCCGTATCCCTGGTAGAGAATGTGCAACGCAAGGATTTAAATTATTTTGAAGAAGCCAACGCTTACAGCATGCTGATCAATTATTTTGGAATGACCCAGGAAGAAGTGGCCAAGAAGGTAGGCAGAAGCCAGTCGGCTATCGCCAATAAATTGCGCCTGCTTAAAATTCCCGGACGCATTCGCGGCATGATCGAGCCCGAAATTATTACCGAGCGGCATTGCCGGGCCTTATTAAAATTAAATAGTGTGGAAATGCAAATGGAGGTAGTACGGGAAATTTATCAACAGGAGCTTACGGTAAGGGAGACCGAAGAACTGGTAGACAAAATTCAGCCTAATAATATTCCCCCGGAAATAAAGTCTCGGGATAACGGCAAAAATGTCTCCATGATTATAAGGGATGCCAGAATATTTTTAAATACGATCAAGGAAACGGTTAACCGGGCCCGGGAAACGGGAATTGATATATTGATGCTGGAGAGCGATAATGACGAGCAATATGAAATATTGATCAGAATCCCTAAACAGAACAAACTGAACCTCCAAACCAAACGCTCATTGGCCTAGGGGGTAATTTGGGCTGATAATTGTCGGATTAAGTCGAATAGACATTCAAAATCAGGCCGGTACAATTTATTCTGTACCGGCCTGAAAGCATTCTATAGCCTCTTTTATGCTCCGCCAGTTTGGTGTGGATTAATGCAGACATCCCGCAGAAATTTAACAAACGGGGTCATTATTTTCTTGCCAGGGGTTCTTTGCTGCCTTAACATAAGGGTTAGATTCCAGCCATATCATAACCTATTAATTTTTAGAGTGCGAAAGCATGGACCGTTAATTAGAAAATATTGTTCTTGTCATTCTGAACGCAGTGAAGAATCTTGCCGATATTGCCGATTAACAAGGGAAGGATCCTTCGTTAACACTCAGGATGACACATTTTCATTGGTAGTTGTACACAGAGCATAAGAAGGAACGAATACCCCAACCCGGCATAACCTATCTCTTATACTCATTTTCATAAGTGGTTGTGGCAGGTAGCCATGGACGGTTAATTAAATGCATTAGGTAGAGGCAGGAATTAGGTATTAGTAAACGAATTAAATAAATTAGGGCAGACCGAGAAATTTTACTGAAGGGGAGTCATATATTGGGCAAAGTTGTGGCCATTACAAATCAAAAAGGCGGAGTGGGAAAAACGACCACGGCCATCAATCTGTCTGCCTGTATTGCTATGCAGGGATTCAAGGTGCTGCTGGTTGATCTTGACCCCCAGGGTAATGCAACCAGTGGTCTGGGAGTCAATCGCCGCAAATTAAAATATTGTATTTACGATATGATTATTGACGGGTTAGGTTTTGAGAAGGTCTTTACGCGAACTAAGATCGCTACCCTTGATTTGCTGCCCTCCACTATACAATTGGCGGGGGCGGAAGTGGAAATGGCGACCCGGAGCCGACGCGAATATCTTTTGAAAGACTGCCTGGAAAATGCCAGACAGCAATATGATTATATTTTCTTCGATTGTCCTCCTTCACTGGGCTTGTTGACCGTCAATGCGCTGACTGCCGGTGATACGGTCATAATTCCGCTGCAATGTGAGTACTATGCCCTGGAAGGTTTGACCCAGTTAATGGAGACCATTAATTTAGTCAGGAAAGGCCTTAATAGCGGGCTTAAAGTGGAAGGAATCGTTTTCACGATGTTCGACGGCAGAACTAATTTATCCATACAGGTAGTCGATGAAGTAAAAAAACATTTTAGAAAATATGTGTATAGAACCATTATCCCCCGTAATGTTAGATTGAGTGAGGCGCCGAGTCATGGCAAGCCCATCGTCTTATATGATCCAAGGTCGAGGGGAGCAGAGGTATATCAGGAGTTGGCGATGGAGGTGTTAAGTCGTGGCTAAAAATCAGAGAGGTTTAGGCAGAGGATTGGATGCATTACTTCCGTCCGCTACAGATGCTGAGGAAGGAATCATAGAAATAGATATTGACCAGGTGGTACCCCGAAAAGATCAGCCGAGGCGCAAATTCAGCGAGGAATCATTGCAGGAATTGACTATGTCTATCATGGAACATGGAGTTTTGCAGCCGGTGCTGGTACGACCGCAGGGGGATAAATACGAAATAGTAGCCGGGGAAAGAAGATGGAGAGCAGCCAGCCGGGCTGAACTTGAAAAGATACCGGCGATTGTGAAAGAAATGAATGATCTTCAGGCGGCCGAAGTGGCTTTGATCGAAAATATCCAGCGAGACGATCTTACTATTATTGAAGAAGCCACGGGTTACAAAAACTTAATCGAACGTTTTGGTTATACCCAGGAATCACTGGCTAACCGGGTAGGCAAGAGCCGTTCCCATATAACAAATTGCCTGCGCATTTTGACCCTGCCTGAAAAAGTAGTGGAAATGGTGGAAGAGGGAGTTATTAGCGGCGGTCATGCCAGAGCCTTATTGTCCCTGGGCGGCGAAAGGGATATCATACGAGCCGCAGAGGAAGTTGCGGCTGGCAAATTATCGGTTAGGCAGACGGAGCAAAGGGTTCGGAACAAAACCGAGAAAGTGGTAGTAAAGAAAAATAGTGAGATCAAAGAAATGGAACAAAGGCTGGAAGAAAAGTACGGCACCAGAGCCGAAATCGTTAAGAAAGGCAATGGCGGGAAAATCGAGCTGATGTTTTACAGCCGCGATGATCTGGAAAGAATTCTCGAAATTATGGAGTTAAGCTCATAAGAAGAGATATAGACATATAGGAAAAGCAGTACGGGCAGAAATGTTTCACGTGAAACATTTCTGCCCGTACTGCTTTTCCTAGGTAATCAATTTCAGGATATTTGCAATTTAGATTAACCTATTTTACATCTTGCCCTGTAGCCCAGCCTACAGCCCCCTCCTAACGTCGGGGTTGTAGGCTGGGCTTTTAAGTATATTATGAGGTAGTATGCCGGGTTGGGGTATTAAGAACGCTTGCACCCCGGGCTTACATTGGTGTATGGCGAAATATTATAGCTGCATTGATATTTTAGTTAACCAGGTTATGGACGAACCATATAGAATCGCCTTTACCGGTGCTGCGCTAACCTTAACACCCCACCCCCGCAAAGGTTTTATAATAAAAATCTTCCGCTAGAAAACTTGACCCAGGCGGTGAGGCATAGCCCGGGCGCGACTTGCGGAGGCAGTGAGAAACACCCGATGAAATTGAGCGGAGGATGGGGCCGAGCAGCACGGACGCTGCGAGCGCGACTCACCCTTCGGGTACTACTGATGCTCCCTCTGGTCGCTATTAAGGTTGTTGAACACGGATGTGAATAGGAGCGGTGCCCCATCAGCCGCTCAATGAGCCGCTGGTGTTTCCGCTGCCGGAGCATGGAGTAAACGGGCCATGCCTCACCGCCGGCCTCCGTAAGCACGGTATTTTCTAAGAACCAGGCACCATCCGAACCGCTCTCATGTCTGGTCTTGTTTGAACCGGCCCGGGTTCTAAAGTAAGCCGGCTACGGACTATGCTCTACACCGGCCTGCGTCCTTAATAGTGACCGGAGGGAACATCAGTTGTGCCCTATGGGTGAAGGGCTATCGCCCTGCGTCCTTAATAGTGACCGCAAGGGAACATCAGTTGTACCCGCAGGGCATAGACCGGCCTACGGTTTTATATTTTCTTGTTAACAAAATCATAGACTTCAGCCAGGGAAATATCCTGCTTGACCGCGATATCCCGGCAATCTTCAAACTCAGGCTTATTGCGGAGACGACCATCGGGAAGGTGAGCACTTTTAATCCGAACCGGTCCCCAGGGCGTATCCACTGAAAATTGGCTGCGCTTTAGAAAATACCGGGTCTCAATTCGGGTCCTTACCCCCAGACTGGTACTATGGGACAGGATTAAAGAGGCAACCTGTTCAATATCGTGCGGACGAACAATTACCGATATCAGAACACCAGGGCGGTTCTTCTTCATATAAACCGGGGTAGTAAATAGATCTAGTATGCTGCTTTCTCTTTGGATAAGATCATAAAGATGGGTAAAAAACTCGGGATTCATATCATCAATCTGCGTTTCGATCACGCCAACCGGCTCAGTGGGAGGTTGGGCTAAAGCAGAATCGTCACTTATAATCACCCGGAGCAGATTGGGAACTCCATCTGATCTGGTTAAAGTTCCCGCGCCATAACCAATCGCACGAAGGGTCGAGGTGGGAAGAGGCCCAAATGACGAGCAGATGCCGGTAAGAATTGCCGCACCGGTCGGGGTAACCAGTTCCTGATCACAAGAAGAACCGAAAACAGGCACATCCTTAAGCAAAATGGCAGTAGCCGGCGCCGGCAGCGGATACTTTCCATGGCTGATCGTTACATATCCGGTATTCCAGGGAAGAGGCGATGAATGGAAACTGGTAATCTTTAATTCATGCAGGCAGAGTAATGTTCCTACAATATCCACAATGGTATCCACCGCACCAATTTCGTGAAAATGGATTTGTTCGGCTGGAACACCATGTACACAGGCCTCGGCCCCGGCCAGCTGTTCAAAAATCTCCTTGGCCTTAGTTTTGACCGCATCCGGTGCCAGAGCCCGATCAATAATTTCTAAGATGGCGGATAAATGACGGACCGGCTGCACCTGTCCGGGCTCCACTATAAATTTGGTGCTGTTGATACCCTGCACGAGCCGGCGTTCGGAACGTATGGCAACATCAAACTGCATGCTGTCAATACATTGTCTGAGAACCTCAAAAGGAGCTCCCGCATCGAGTAAAGCACCCACCAGCATGTCACCGGCTACACCGGAAAAACAATCAAAATAGGACTGCATAACAAACCTCCATTAAGCAAAAAGCGGAATTTATACATAATACATGTCAAATTTACAAATTACATAAAAATTGTTATCATGACGAAATAAGGCGCAATAATATGTATTCATTAGTATTAAATATACATCAAAAAATTGGGGTTACAAAATGAAACGGACGCAAAACAAAAAAATTAAAAAGAAAAAACCGGTTACGGTAATGTTCGTTCCAGGCAATACCGATAAAGCCAGAAAAATAACCTTAACGGCACGGACGATTAAAATCATGTTAAGTGCGGGAGCCCTGATTGTATTTTTGGTGCTTATGAGTACATGGATGGCAGTTTCCGATCGGATGGAAATAAGAAAGGTCAATGAGATAAAACAGGAAAATCGTGATAAAGATAAAACTATTCAAAATATGAAGCAGCAAATGGAGGAGATTCGTACTGAACAGGAGGCCCTGACTCAAAGACAAGTGCAGATACAGAAAATGATGGGCATCCGGGCCGAGCCCGAAGAAACCCCGAATCGGGGGATGATCAGAACTAATGATCGTGAAATCCTGAACCAAACTGAAGTAATAAAGGAAGAAATAACCGATAAAAGCAGAACTTTGGATAAGTATATGCAAACCGTAAAAAAGAACCAGGCATACTATAAAGCATTGCCCAATCAATGGCCCTGCCACGGGGAAATATCTTCAGACTACGGTTGGCGTAAATCACCTTTTAAAAGCCGCAATGAGTCTTTTCATGATGGAATTGATATAGCCGGTCAGGTGGGCTCGCCGATTCTGGCCGCCGGAGAAGGAACCGTTATTTTTGCCGGATGGACAACGGTCTATGGTAAAACGATTGAAATAGATCACGGCTATGGGATAATATCCCGGTATGGACACAACTCGCAACTGATGGTAGAAAACGGAGAAAAAGTTGCAAAAGGGCAGCAGATTGCACTGATGGGGACCACCGGGCGCAGCACCGGACCACATTTACACTTTACTATCATTAAAGCAGGAACTACTCAGGATCCGCTGCTATATCTTCCATAAAATCAGCAGGAAAGGCAGGATAATTATGCTTAAGAAGGACCGGCATATACAGGGCATCGAAAGTCTGATTTCGCAGGGAGTGGAGATTAAAGGGCAGATTTTTGCCCAGGGTTCCATGCGGATTGATGGCAGCATTGAGGGACAACTGGATGTCAAAGGCGATATTCTGATCGGTGAGAAGGGGAAGGTCAAAGGTGGGGTAAAAGCAGAGAACATAATCCTGGGCGGAAAAATTGAAGGTGATGTGATAGCCCGCGGACGTTTCGAGCTAACTTCAACCGGGAGCATCAACGGCGATGTGGCCTGTGCCACCATTACAGTTGAGGAAGGCGGACTGCTGGACGGCAATTTCAAAATGGCCAAAAACGCCCCGGAGACCAAGAACGCCCGGGAATACGATTTTAAACTGGGCAAAACCCAGGAAGCTAAAAAACACTAATCGGCTGATACCCTGCATCGGCCTGAAGGTATCGCCTAGCAGGCCGGACCGTGGGGCTATCGGATCAGCCTCTTCTCATCCCGCCAGCGTATAACTAACCAATCCAAGACAGCAGCACGCAGTATTCCCGCTCTACTAACCCGAGGCCATTCCTGCTTTCAGTCCGTCGAGCAGATGAAAGTAGGTCTCGAGCTAAAAGGTGGGCGTAAAACCGCAGCCGCATATTTCCCGGCCTGGGCTTTTACCTTGCTAATACCCCCTGCTTTTCGGTGTAGCGCAAATGGGCCAGGAACAGGGACCGGGAGATGATATCGGCCATGCGGTAGACCGTACCTAAACGGGTATTTTGCAGAACCATATATTCCAGATATCCACCCACATTTACTACGCCGGATATATGAAATTGACCAACTTCAGGTAACACCTTCTTAAGAGCCGTACCTGGTTTCAAACATCCCTTGTTAACATTAATAAATCCTATCCGGTCAGCATTGCCTAGACTGGCATCGATGGCTACCACAAACGGGTTGGAATAGGTTATGGTTAATGAATGCAAAACTTCTTCCAGATTAGCGGCATGAGCGGGTTCATCCAGGGTTCCCAGAACATGGGCCGAGGGCAGCAGCAGTTTCAGGCGTGTCCCCACCAAAGGGCCTAAACAATCGCCGGTAGCGCGGTCAGTTCCAATGCAAAGGTAAACCAGGGACATGGACTCATCTAATTGAAAAGAGTGCAGCATCGTCCGCACTGCTTGCTCGATTTTAGTTATACACAGGGGGTCCTGATAATGATAAGAAAACTTTTCGGCCTCCAACTGCAACATTTCCATGTATGCCTCCCAAAAGCTGTTTTTAAAATAGTTTGACCGCCCAGAATATTTTTATACTTAAAGAAAAATATCCCCGGGGTAAGAACAGCCAACTAAAAATAATGAATGCCTTTACCCGCTCTAACATATCAATTAGCTAAACCGATGTTAAAGGGGGTGAGGTTGGTTAAACATAGATTAATGCTGGTCATGGCTTATCTGGGTGCTGTAATTGGGGCGGGATTTGCTTCCGGGCAGGAAATCATGCAATTCTTCGTATATTACGGCAGCCAGGGATTCACCGGCGCCATAATAGCCGGGGTGTTATTTGCACTGATGGGAGCTTTGCTCCTATATATGGCACATAATCACAGTATTTCCAGCTACCAGAATATGCTGGCCCATTTATTTGGACCGAAGTACGGCAGTATCATTGATTTTATGCTGGCCGTTTTCCTGTTTTTAGGTATCAGCACCATGATAGCGGCCAGTGGAGCGATATTTTCGGAGCACCTCTATCTGTCCAAGTATCTGGGTATAATCCTGGCCTATTTCTTAATCGTATTGATGTTAGGTGCGGGTAAAAAGGGGTTGATACTTTCCTATAATTTGCTGGTGCCGGTAAAACTGATTTTACTGCTGGGAATAACTGTTTATGCCGCCTTTGGGCTGGACGGAAACCAGGTGACATATGCGAATTCCATCCGGATTTACCATTCAGGCAACTGGTTGGTGGCCAGTATATTATACGTAGCCTACAATTTTGCCCTGGCCATGGTAGTCTTAACTGAATATCAAACCTTGACCAGCAGGCGTCAGGGGGTAGGGGGTGCTATCTGGGGCGGACTTTTACTTGGTTTTCTGGTAGTCATATATTATATAGCCATGGTGAAATATTTGCCTGCGGTCAGCCTTTACGAAGTTCCCATGCTGTTCATAACCGGGCAAATATCTTCTCAAATCAAAACCGTATATATACTGGTACTATGGGTAGGTATTCTGACCACCGCACTGGCCAATGCGTATGGCTTTTCACAACGTATCGCCCGCCTCACCGGCACCAAATATCAAACTTGTTTGGTTATCGGCATGACCCTGGCTTTACCGTTATCCATGCAGAATTTCTCCGCCCTGGTGGGAAAGGTGTATCCTTTGTTTGGACTACTGGGCATTATAATCCTGGCTGCCTTGATATATAAGTCTGTTAAAGAGGTAGGACTAGAGTTATACTATAAAATAACCTATGTTATCACCAGACGCTGGGAGGTTTAAAATGGCTAATCTCAGGAATTTGCCGCCGGTCGATGAAATTTTGCTGGATGAAGGAGTCAAGCATGTATTGCAAATTTATAATCGTGAATTTGTAACCCAAAAAATCAGACAGGCGGTCAATCAAATAAGAAACGAAATGAAAAACCGCGACGGGGAATTGAGCCGGACCGAATTAACCGAAATGATCCATGACCGGCTGAAGCAACTTATCAACCGGGCCTCCAGTGGTACCTTGCGCAAGGTGATTAATGGAACCGGGGTAGTTCTTCATACTAATCTGGGCCGGTCACCACTTGGCCCGGCCGCCTTGCAATACATTAATGAAACGGCCGGCGGGTATTGCAACCTGGAATTTGACCTGGCAACAGGCGAGCGGGGTTCCCGTTACCAGCATGTCGAAGAATTGCTGGTGGAGCTTACGGGGGCAGAGGCCGCCCTGGTGGTAAACAATAACGCGGCCGCGGTTTTGCTGGGATTAAATACCCTGGCCCAAAATCAGGAAGTTATAGTATCGCGCGGTCAGCTGGTGGAAATCGGAGGAGCCTTCAGAATACCTGAGGTTATGAAACAGAGCGGGGCTATCCTGCAAGAGGTAGGGACAACCAATAAAACCTATGTTTCTGATTTTGCAGAGGCCATAAATGACAATACAGCATTGCTTTTCGCGGCCCACCCCTCCAATTACCGCATAGTCGGATTTACGGAAGAAGTCAAACTGGCGGAACTGGTTCGATTGGGGAATGAAACCGGGTTGCCGGTTATGGAGGATTTGGGTAGCGGGGTCTTTTATGAGCTGGAACCATGGGGCTTGAATGCGGAACCGCTGGTAAAACAGAGTATCGCGGCAGGTGCCGATATTGTAACTTTCAGTGGGGATAAACTGCTGGGCGGCCCGCAGGCGGGGATAATCGTGGGTAGAAAAAACCTGGTCACGGCCATGAAAAAAAACCAGTTAACCCGTGCCCTCCGGGTAGACAAACTTACGATTGCGGCCCTGGAAGGTACCTTGCTGGAATACCTTAAAAATAATCCTGCCCGGGAGATACCGGTCCTGCATATGTTAACCCGGCCGGCGGAGGTATTGCAGCACCGGGCGGAGGAGATAGCCGGGATGTTAAAATCCCTCCTGGACTTTCCCTATATAAATAAGGTAGAGGTCATCCCGGTGGAGGATATGGTGGGAGGCGGAGCTTATCCGGTCCACAATCTGCCCGGTTATGCCGTTAAAATCAGCTTGACCGGAATAGAGTTGGAGAACATAGCCAAAAAATTGCGGCTGATGGACCCCGCCGTACTCACCCGCAAGCAGGACGATTCCCTGCTTATAAGCGTACGTACACTTCTGGCGGGTGATGAAATCTGGGTGTTCAAACAACTTTCACGGGTGCTGGAAAGTGCGGGAGGTAAATAAAAATAGATGAAGAGAGTTATTATCGGCACGGCAGGCCATATAGACCATGGCAAGACTACCCTGGTCCGGGCACTGACAGGTATAGATACCGACCGTCTGAAAGAAGAAAAGCAAAGAGGTATATCCATTGAACTCGGTTTTGCACCTTTTGCTTTGCCGGGAGGACAAAAGGCGGCTATCGTTGATGTGCCAGGACATGAGCGCTTTATTAAACATATGCTGGCGGGAGCCTTCGGGATAGATATGGTGATATTCACCATTGCAGCTGATGAGGGGGTCATGCCCCAAACCCGCGAACATATGGACATCATAGAATTACTGGGCGTAAACAAGGGTATCATTGTCCTTACCAAAAAAGATATGGTTGATGAAGAATGGCTCTTGATGATGGAAGAAGAAATCAGGGAATACGCCCAAACCACAATTTTAAAGGATGCGCCAATTGTAGCTGTTTCGGCCGTTACCGGGGATGGAATCCCGGAGCTTTTAGAGCAAATAGAGCAGTTGGCCGAGGGGGTAACCGAAAAACCGGTCTTCGGTCAAGCCCGACTGCCCATTGACCGGGTATTTACCGTAGCAGGATTTGGTACGGTGGTAACCGGCACCCTCTGGTCGGGACAGATAAAGGTGGGGGATGTACTGGAACTTATGCCGGTACAAAGGCAGGTCAAAGTAAGGACTCTGCAAAACCATAATGAAAAAGTAGATACAGTCCTGGCCGGTCAGAGAGTAGCGGTCAATCTACAGGGTATTGAAGTGGCAGATATTAAGCGCGGGTACCTCCTGGCTACACCGGGATACATGAAACCCAGTCACCGGGTTGATGCCCGTCTGAGATTACTGTCATCCAGTCCCCGCACTTTAAAAAATTGGAACCGGGTGCGCTTTCATATTGGCACTGATGAAACTATGGGCCGGATTCTGCTGCTGGACCGCGATGAACTGCTGCCGGGAGACGAGGCCCTGGTGCAGATAGCCATGGAAAAAGAAGTGGTATGTTACAAAAATGACCGGTTTGTAATAAGGTATTACTCTCCGGTATCCACCATAGGGGGAGGCTTTATTATAGATCCGGCTGCTTCCCGGCAAAAAAGGTTTAACGAAAAGGTACTGAATGAGATGGCCATGAAAGAGGAAGGCAGTTTGTATGATGTTGTTTTACATGAGTTGGAAACGAATCCTCTGCAAATAATCAATGTCAAAGTACTGGCCCAAAAAACATCCAGTACGGAAGAATTAATCAAACCGGAAGTCGAGCAGTTGCTGGATGATGAAAAAATCATAGATATTTCCGGACACGGAGGATATCTAAGCCATTACGGAATTGACCTGATAAATGAGCAGATCCAAAACACGCTGGTCAAGTATCATGAGTCATACCCGATGAGGCCCGGGTATCCCCGGGAGGATATACGCAGCCGCTTGTTTAAAGCGCTTAATGCCAAAGAATTCAACCAGATAATAAAATATCTATCCGAGCAGAAAAAAATTGCCGTTAATAATAATTATTTGCTCCTGCCCGGTCATACGCCTCAGCCGGGAAAACAGGAACAAGCGGTAATCGAGGAACTATTGGAAAATATGTATAAACAACCTTTTAATCCCCCTTCGCTCGATGAAATGAAGGCCTCCGCCGGAGTGAGCGAAGCGGTATTTAATGAAATAATTTCATATTTAGCTGAACAGGGGTTACTGGTTAGAATTTCTGAAAACATGTATTTTACCAGAAACGCTCTGGAAGAAGGTAAACAGATATTAAGTGATTATTTTGACCGGGAAAAAGAGCTGAGCCTGGCTATGGCCAGGGATTTGTTCAATACTTCTCGTAAGTACGCCCTGCCTTTGGTAGAATATTATGATAGGGTTCGTTTTACCCGGCGAGTAGGAGACTTACGCATAAAAGCTTAAATTTTCCATTTTAACAGGAGGGGTTTAATAAAGTGGCGCGGATTGGAATACCTCGCACGTTGGCATATTTTATTTATTATCCTTTTTGGAAAGTATTCTTTACCGAACTGGGACATGAAGTAATAAGATCATCGCCTACCACCAGGGATATTATGGATAAAGGGGTTAAAGAAGCCGTCAATGATGCCTGCATTCCCATTAAAATATATCACGGACATGTGGCCGATTTAATCGGAAAGGTGGATTACATCTTTTGTCCCCGCCTGGTAAGTGTGCGTAAGCACGGCGATTTTGGAACGGAAACATTCTGCCCCAAATTTTTGGGATTGCCTGACATGGTAAGACTGGGCATTAAGAACCTGCCGGCATTGCTGGATATACGCATAGATCTTAAAAAGGGCAAGGAAGAACTGAAAAATATTTGCCTGGAGTTGGGACAAACCCTGGGCAATAAAAGTACCGACATCTTAAAAGCTATGCAAAAGAGCGTAAAAGCCCAGAAAGATTACGAGAAATATTTAAACCGGGAAATGTTTCCCGAAGAAGCTATGGATATGGTCTTAAACCATCATGAAAACCACAATGGGAGAAAAACTATTCCGGAGTTTACCATAGCGGTAGTAGGGTATCCCTATACCATTTACGACCCCTACATTAACGTGGGACTATTAAAAATTTTAGAAAAAGAGAATGTAAAAGTGGTAACCCAGGATATGGTGAGTGACCGGGAGCTTAACCGGATGGCTAAAACCTTGCCCAAGAGCTTGTTCTGGTATTTTTCCAATCGGGCCGTGTATGGAGCACTGCATTTTCTTAAGCGTAAGGTAGACGGGATAATACATGTTACTGCCTTTGCCTGTGGCCCTGATTCCTTGGTAGATAGATTAATGGAGATCGAGACCCACAGGAGGAGCGAGATTCCCTACATATCTATAATGATAGATGAACAAACCGGGGAAGCCGGAATTAAGACCCGCATAGAAGCATTTATTGATATGCTTCGCTATCGGAGAGAAGGGGATAAGTGTGAAAATTAGTTTTCCCCATATGGGCTATTCGTATATTGCTTTTAAATGGCTGGTGGAGAATTCCGGTCATGAGTGCATTGTACCGCCGGAACCGAGCAAAAGGACGCTCGATCTGGGCGTGCGCTATGCGCCTGAATTTGCCTGTATACCGTTTAAAATACTGTTGGGAACCTATCTGGAAGTAGCGGAAATGGGTGCGGAAGTCATTCTTACTTCCGGGGGGATGGGACCTTGCCGGGCCGGGTATTACTGGGTCATGCACAAGTATTTATTAGAAGAAATCAAAAAAGATGTAAAAATAGTCGCATTTGAGCCACCTCTATGTAATCTGCGTGATTTTATACAAAAGCTGCATTTTGTCCGCGCGGGGGGAGGGATATCGGTTAAAGAATTTACTAGAGTTCTAAAGATAACCTGGGAAAAAATAAAGGCTATTGATGATATCGAGATGCTGTCGCACAGGATAAGACCTTACGAGGTGAAACGCGGAGATACTACCCGGTCTTTATGGCAGGCTCTGGATATGCTTGACCAAGCAAATAGTATAGCAGAAATTGAAGACGCTCGAAACGAAGGACTAAAAATTTTACAAAATGTTAACATGGATAAAGAGCGCAAGCCGTTGAAAATTGGTATTATAGGAGAAATATATGTCGTTTTGGAGCCGGCGGCTAACCATTATATCCAAATTATGTTAGGAGAGATGGGTGTCGAGACCGATCGGTCCATCTATTTAAGCGCTTATACCCGCAATAACACCATAGTAAATTTAGAAGAGGATATTCATCAGATCGCCCGGCCTTATCTGAATGAGGCGCCTATCGGGGGACACGGGGTTAATAGTATCGGTGAAACCGTTTTATATGCCCGTCACGGTTTTGACGGAGTAGTACAGTTAGCGCCTTTTGCCTGTATTCCGGAGATAGTAGCTAAAAGCATCATTCCTTCCATTAGCCGGGATCTGGATATACCGGTGCTGACTTTATTTATTGACGAACAAACGGGCAAAGCCGGCGTACAAACTCGTCTGGAGGCATTTGTTGATCTTTTACAAAAGAAACGTGATACCAGGACAAGAGTTGAGAGGTTGGTAGTATGAAAAAATGCTATTTAGGAGTAGATGTTGGCTCAGTTAGTACAAATGTGGTAGTAATAGATGAAAAAGGCGATTTCGTGACAGGCGAGTACCTGCGTACCAGTGGCAAACCTATAGTGGCGGTACAGGAGGGGCTGGATATTATCGGCCGGCGGCTCAGCCCTGACGTGGAGATAGCTGGAGTGGGAGCTACCGGCAGTGGCCGTTATCTCACCGGAATGATAGTTGGAGCCGATGTGGTAAAAAACGAAATAACCGCTCATGCTATAGCTGCTTCTTTTATAGATAAAGAAGTACATACCATCATCGAAATCGGAGGACAGGATTCCAAAATAATTATACTACGTCATGGCGTTGTAACCGATTTTGCCATGAATACGGTGTGTGCGGCGGGGACCGGTTCCTTCCTGGATCAGCAGGCCGCCCGCTTATGTATACCGATTGAAGATTTTGGCGATTATGCCCTGAAAGCCCAAAATCCGGTTAGAATAGCCGGTCGATGCGCTGTTTTTGCCGAATCAGATATGATACATAAACAGCAGCTGGGCTATAATCTGGAAGATATTATAGCCGGTTTGTGCGAGGCCCTGGTCCGAAATTATATGAACAATGTGGGCAAGGGCAAGGAAATACTGGCACCGGTGTTGTTCCAGGGCGGAGTAGCAGCCAACCATGGTTTGGTCCAAGCTTTCCAAAAGTATCTGGGCATGGAAGTCATCATCCCCCCGCATCATGAGATTATGGGGGCCATAGGTGCGGCTCTGCTGGCCCGGGATATTACGTTAAAAAAGGGCCGGACTGCCTTTAAGGGCTTTGATATTCAAAATGTAAAATTTAAAACCACAAGTTTTGAATGTAAGGGTTGCTCAAATGCTTGCGAAGTAGTACAGTTTTATGAAAATAATGATTTGCTGGCGCGCTGGGGCGACCGCTGCGGACGCTGGGAAATACAGGCAGGGTAGAAATTATTTTTCACGACCTGGGAAGGACCGATCGTGATAGTATTAAAAAACAAGAGGAGGATGAAGATGAGGGCAAGAAAAAAGGTAAGCATCCTGGTACTCATGCTTTTTATGGTTAGCATAGTAGCAGGCTGCGGCGGAGGAACAGACCAGAAAGCGGCGGGCGATACGATTAAAGTCGGAATAAACGTAGAGCTCTCCGGCGGAACTGCCAGTTACGGAACGAATGCTCGTGACGGCGCCATTTTGGCCATCGAGCAAATCAATGCCAAAGGTGGAGTTCTGGGTAAGAAAATCGAAGCCAAGCAGAAAGACTGCAAATCTGTAGCAGACGAAGCCATGAATGTCAGTGCCGCACTGGCCGGCGCAGGAATCGTAGCTCAGATTGGTCCTTTAACCAGTGGTGATGTGGCCGGAAGTACCCCGGTAATGATGGACAATAAGATCCCTCTTATTGCCCCTGCAGCCACCGCTTCCAATGTTACCGTGGACGACAAAACCAAAAAAACCAGAGATTATATCTTTAGAGTTTGCTTTATCGACCCCTTCCAGGGAACTTTGATGGCACAATTTGCCGGCAAAGACCTGCAGGTTAAGACGGCGGCAATTTATAAAGATACTTCAAGTGATTATGCCAAAGGTCTGGCTGAATACTTTAAGAAAACCTTTGAGGCTAATGGCGGTACCATAGTAGCTGAAGAAGGCTTTGTTAAAGATGACCGCGATTTCAAAGCAACCCTGACCAAAATCAGAGGCAAAAACCCTGAATTTATCTATGTACCCGGTTACTATCAGGAAGTAGCTCCTTTAATCAAACAGGCGCGGGAGCTCGGAATAACTGCTCCGATCGGCGGCGGCGATGGCTGGGATTCTCCGGATATGGTTAAAGTTGGCGGACCTGAAGCTCTCAATAACACTTTCTTTACCAACCATTATTCTTCCCAGGATAAGGATCCCAAAGTGGTGGAATTCGTAAAAGCTTATAAAGAAAAATACAATAAAGAACCAGATGCATTCGCAGCTCTGGGTTATGATTCCGTGCAGCTATTGGCACAGGCGATCAAAGATGCAGGTGCCGCTGATCCGGTTAAAGTCAAAGATGCTCTGGCAAATATTAAAGATTTCCAGGGTATAACCGGTAAAATGAGCATTGATGCACAGCATAACCCGGTTAAGGCTGGTGTTATCATAGAATTTAAAGACGGCGCACAGGTTATGAAGACCAGAATCGAGCCGTAAGACAGTAGGACGGGTAAAGAGAGGTCACGGCAGCACCTCTCTTTACCATTATCCCATTCAAAAAGGAAGTGGCTAGCTTGCTCGAGTTTATGCAACAACTAGTAAACGGGTTGTCTCTGGGAGCGATTTATGCATTAATCGCCCTCGGATATACTATGGTATATGGAATAATTATGCTAATAAATTTTGCCCATGGTGATATTATGATGGTCGGAGCGTATGTAGGTTTTTTTTCTATAACTGTTCTGGGGAGCAATGTTGTAGTGGCAATGCTTTTTGCCATGATAGCATGTGCGGTACTGGGAGTAGTTATAGAGAAAGTTGCTTACAAACCGTTGCGTAATTCTACACGCATAGCCGCTTTGATTACTGCTATAGGTATGTCACTGCTCCTCGAATACCTGACCATATTTTTACTCACACCACAACAGAGAGTATTTCCACGAGATGTATTTCCAATGCATAATTACCACCTGGGTGGATTGGTGCTTTCCAACAAGGACATATTTGTCATATTATCAGCCATTGTTTTAATGATAATCCTTCAGTTTATAATCAGAAGAACCAAAACAGGTAAAGCTATGCGGGCGGTCTCACTGGACCAGGAAGCAGCCGTACTGATGGGGGTCAATGTTGATAAAACCATCTCCATTACTTTTGCGATTGGGTCAGCTCTGGCTGCAGCAGCCGGAGTCATGATAGGTATCTACTATGGCACGATAAATCCTCTAATGGGTATAATACCCGGTTTGAAAGCCTTTGTAGCGGCAGTACTGGGAGGGATAGGAATCATCCCTGGTGCTATGGTGGGAGGTTTTGTAATGGGCATTCTGGAAACTATGGTTAGTGGATACGGCAATAGTATGTACCGTGACGCGGTAGCCTTTGGGGTGCTGATTTTGATACTTCTTATTAAGCCCACCGGTCTATTTGGCAAAAATACCGGCGAAAAAGTGTAGGTGAAGTAGTATGCAAGGAATTTTAAAAAGATCAGGAAAATTTATTACCGAAGTCGTTGTACTGGTTGTATTCTTTTTACTTGTGCAATACTTGATTACCGCTGGATTACTCAACCAGTATTTTCAAATAAATCTAACCTCTTTGTGTATTAATGTCATACTGGCGGTAAGTTTGAACCTTATAAACGGATTTACCGGACAGCTTTCATTGGGACATGCCGGCTTTATGGCGGTCGGGGCATATGCTTCAGTAATAATGACGCAAATGTTTAATATGCCATTTATAGCAGGCCTATTGGGGGCATGTGCAGCCGCAGGATTAGCCGGTTTTATTATCGGAGTCCCGACTTTGAGGCTGAAAGGTGATTACCTGGCCATTGCCACCCTGGCTTTCGGGGAAATAATCCGGGTAGTTTTACAAAACATTGACTATGTTGGAGGCCCGGCCGGCATTCTGGGCATTTCCAAACTGACTACCTGGGCATGGCTGCTGGGATCGGTTGTTCTTACCATAGTCGTTATTCAAAACCTGGTAAATTCCAGCTATGGGCGGGCCATCATCTCTGTGCGTGAAGATGAAATAGCTGCCGAATTAATGGGAATCGATACCACCAAATACAAAGTTATAGCCTTCGTAATAGGAGCTCTTTTTGCGGGCCTGGCCGGAGCGCTTTACGCCCATTATTTCTATATTATCAAACCGGAAACGTTTAACTTCCTGAAATCCTTTGACATCCTGGTAATGGTAGTCTTAGGAGGTCTGGGCAGCACTACCGGAGCTATCATAGCGGCAGCCTTTGTTACGGTTTTAACCGCTGCCTTGCAATCATTCCCGGCTATCAGGATGATTCTTTACGCTTTAATCCTGATTATAGTAATGATTTACCGGCCCCAGGGCCTCATGGGTAATAAAGAACTAAGCTTAAAAACTTTAGGCAAGATTAGAGGTGGTAACAATGGCTCTTCTGCAAATAAGTAATATGGATAAGTCCTTTGGCGGACTTACAGCGGTATTGGATTTCAATTTCTTTTTAAACAATAATGAACTGGTAGGTCTTATAGGTCCTAATGGCGCCGGAAAGACCACCGTATTCAACCTGATTACCGGGGTTTACAAGCCTGATCAGGGCGAGATTTGCTTTAATGGGCAAAACATTGCCGGTTATCACCCCTACACCATATGTGCCCGGGGAATTGCCCGAACCTTCCAGAATATTCGTTTGTTCAAAGATTTAACGGTTATGGATAATGTTAAAATTGCTTTTCACAAAGACGTAACCTACAGCTTTTTAAGCGCGATCTTAAGAACACCCCAATATTTTGAAGGGGAAAAACAAATTGAGGAAAAAACCCTGGAATTTCTGAAGATTTTCCAACTCGAGGGCAAAAAGGATGAATTAGCGCGCAATTTACCGTATGGTGAACAACGCCGGCTCGAAATTGCCCGAGCCATGGCTACCAATCCGACCTTATTAATACTGGACGAACCGGCGGCAGGCATGAATCCACAGGAAACCCAGCAACTGATGGAACTAATTCAATGGATCAGAGATGAATTTAATCTGGCCATTCTGTTAATCGAGCATGATATGTCCCTCGTTATGGGGGTTTGTGAGCGCATCTACGTCCTGGACTACGGACAGGTAATTGCTGAGGGTAAACCCGAAGAAATAAGAAACAATAAGAAAGTAATCGAAGCTTATCTGGGAGAGGAGGTAGAATAGTGCTACAAGTTAAAGATATAGATGTATACTACGGGGCTATTCATGCACTTAAAAAACTATCCATTGAAGTTGAGCAGGGCACGATTGTGACCCTGATTGGAGCCAATGGAGCAGGCAAGACTACCACCCTGAAAACCATATCAGGTTTGTTAAGGCCGAAGAGCGGATCCATAATTTTTAAAGGCAATGATGTAACCAGGGTGCCGCCGGAGAAAATCGTCGGCCTGGGCATCTCCCAGGTCCCCGAGGGCCGGCGCGTTTTTCCCTCCATGAGCGTGTTGGAAAACCTGGAGATGGGTGCCTATCTGCGCAAAGATAAAAAGGGAATTGAAAGCGACCTGGAAAATGTATTTACCCGTTTTCCACGGTTAAAAGAAAGACGCAAACAAATGGCCGGAACCTTAAGCGGCGGGGAACAGCAGATGCTGGCTATCGGCCGGGCACTGATGACCAGACCCGAACTCATGCTGATGGATGAACCGTCCATGGGGCTGGCTCCTCTGCTGGTTAAAGAAATTTTCGAGATAATCAAGGATATTAATTCCCGGGGCACCACTATTTTGCTGGTTGAACAAAATGCCAACATGGCACTTTCCATCGCCAATAAAGCATATGTAATTGAAACCGGTGAAATCGTGCTGCAGGGTTCAGCCGAACAACTCATGAAGAGTGAGGATGTTAAAAAAGCCTACCTGGGCGGTTAAGGTGTAAAATCTTCATAAAGGAGGTTGTTACAAATGAAGGTTAAAGAAAGAATGACCCGAGATGTAAAAACGGTGGGAATGGACACCAGTTTGACGGACGCTTTCAAGATCATGAAAGAAAGCAAAATTCGCCGGCTGCCGGTAATGGAAAAGGGAAAACTGGTAGGGATAGTTACCTTAAGTGATCTCAACCACGCGGCGCCATCATCGGCTACTACATTAAGCATACACGAACTTAACTACATTCTGGTCAAAACCAAAATCAAAGACATTTTACCCAAAAAACAGAACCTTATCACTATCAGCTCGGACAGTTACATTGAAACCGCAGCCAAAGTTATGCGGCAGAATAATGTCGGGGCACTGCCGGTAATAGATGACGGCAAACTGGTAGGAATCGTAACCGAAACCGATATGTTTGACGCCTTAATAGACATCCTGGGAGTTACCAAAATGCACAGCCGTATAGACATCTCCGCGGTGGACCGGCCGGGCAGTCTGGCCGAGATAATAAACATCATCGCCAAAAAAGGTGTCAATATAATCAATAGTGTAGTTTATGAACAAAAGAATCATGAATTCAAAATAATTCTGAGAATTGAAACCACCAACTGCGACATTATAGTGGATGAGATAAATAAAGCCGGTTATAAAGTAGAATCGGTCATAGTGCGCCGTGAAGGCGAGCTATAATCTTCCATTAATGTCGATTATATTTGACATAAGTCTTTAAGGATTGTATACTCTGTACGCGGACTAAATAAAAAGGGAAGCGGATCGGTCCTGGTGGGTCGCCTGGACTTCAAATCCAGTCTGCGCCGTAGTGATCCTGCGGTGGGTGGGTTCGATTCCCACACGCTTCCGCCAAATAACTTAAACCCAAAACCCTTGTAAGTATCGTGCAATGCGGTATTACAGGGGCTTTTATTATGGCCAACAAGGGGGCCAACAAGGGCCAACAAGGGGACGTTCTTTTTGTTGGCTAACGGCTAAGCATGAAAACAATATTAACACTCAAACCGGTAACTCGGTAACTCTGTCTTAACGTTACGTCTCTTCTGCTTTGACTTCACTATCGAGCTTACGTTGCCTGTTCTCCTCTTCCTCGTAAAACAACGTGGTAAAATCCACTTTCGCTCCCGCTCCTTTGGTAACCTCACATTTAATTTACTCCTGTTGTTTTTTACCATCATAGCAAAGCAATAAAAAGGGCCAACAAAAAGAACGTCCCTCTGTTGGCTTAATAAAAAATTTACTTTGCACTTAACACTTCTGCTACTTCGGGGTATAATGACGTTAAGAAAAGTTAATACTTAGCAGATTACTAGGGGAGCGAAAGCTGAGAGGAGCCCGGAGGCTTGACCCTTGAACCTGTAGGGATAATACCCGCGGAGGAAAGTAACTGTGTCGAATTTAAAGATGCATTTACAAATGCATCTTTTTTTTTGAGACTACCAGGTAATAGGGGTGCATTTCGACTTTGGCTTCTGAACAAGGAGGCGTCGTACAGTGAAAAATGTATTAACTATTGCCGGGTCTGATTCTTGCGGAGGAGCAGGGATACAGGCCGACCTTAAGACCTTTAGTGCACTGGGGACCTACGGTATGAGCGTTATTACAGCTATTACCGCCCAAAATACCAAAGGAGTACGGATGGTCCGGGAGATGGATGAAGAGATTGTCAGCGAACAGATCAACTGTCTGTTCGAAGATATCGACATCCATGCGGTCAAAATTGGTATGGTATCGAGTGTGGCCATAATTGATACTATTGGAGCATGTCTCAGGGATAAAGGTGCCACCATCGTACTGGACCCGGTTATGGTGTCCAAAAGCGGTTGTCATCTATTAAAGCCCGAATCCACCGAAGAACTGATCAAGGTTCTATTCCCTCTTACTCAGGTCGTCACACCGAATCTTTTTGAAGCCGAAGTTATCACCGGAGCTAAAATTGAAAACACCGCCCAGATGCAGGCTGCAGCCGAGAAAATACATAAACTGGGGGCCCGCACTGTAGTGGTAAAAGGTGGGCATTTGACCGGTGATGCTATTGATGTATTTTTCGACGGGAAGGACTTTAAATTGGTCCGCGGAATCCGTATCAATACTACCAATACACATGGCACCGGATGCACCTTTTCATCGGCTATAGCAGCCTATTTGGCGCGGGGCTGTGAGGTGTACACTGCGGTAGAAAAGGCCAAAGCATATATTAACGGAGCCATTGAAAACTCCCTCGAATTAGGCCACGGGGTAGGCCCCACCAATCATTTCTACCAATTTTTCAGCAAAGCGGGTGACTTAAAATGATGGAAAACAAATTAGGCGGCTTTAGCCTTTGTGCTTTGTGGTTTGGAGCATCGGTATCGCTGGCGGAAATAATGACCGGGAGTTTAATTGCTCCGTTAGGAATAAAGACAGGTATTGCAGTCATTCTGATCGGCCACCTGATTGGGACCTTGATTCTGTCGGTAACCGGCATTATCGGGTTCAAGGAAAGGAAACCGGCCTTGATGGCCAGCCGTATGTCGATGGGCAAATACGGTTCTTACCTGATTTCTCTGTTTAATATCGTCCAGCTGTTGGGCTGGACGGCCATTATGCTAATACAATGTGCCCGCTCTATGCAGTCTATTACCAGTGAACTGCTGGGGTTCGACAACTTTGCGGTTCTGGTGATAGGAATCGGTATCCTGGTGGCGATATGGGCCTTAAACCGGGACAAGGGCATAAGTACCTTGAATAATATAGCAGTCTTGCTGTTACTGGTGTTATGCCTGGTAATGCTTAAGGCTATTATGGGCCAGGGTACGATAAAACCAATCGACAGCACTATTTCCATCGGCCTGGCCCTGGAGCTCTGTATCGTAATGCCGCTGTCCTGGGTGCCTTTGATATCAGATTACACGATGTCCGGCAAGAGTTTGCAGGGCAGCTTTTTGGGAAGCTTTGTCGGCTATTTTGTCGGAAGTTCATTTATGTTTATCATCGGCCTGCTGTTTGCCCTGTATACGGGTTTATCCGACCCGGTCAGCAGCATAAACAGTCTTAACCTGGGTTATGCCGCTCTTTTGATTGTAATACTGTCAACCGTAACCACCACTTTTCTGGATGTTTACTCGGCAGTCATGTCAACTTTGAACCTTTCTCCGACTATTAACAGAACTAATCTCATATTACTTTTCTCTGCTCTGGGCACTTTGCTGGCCTTATTTTTCCCGATGGAACAATATCAGAACTTCTTATATATGATCGGATCTTTGTTTGCGCCTGCCTTTTCGGTAATTATTGCTGATTACTTTCTTTATCGCGCGGACAGATCCGGCCATATATTCAATCTGCCGGGGCTGATTGCCATTGTAGTTGGGATTGCGACTTACTATCTGGTACTGGGCCTGGATCTGGTGATTGGTTCGACTATTCCGTCCATGCTGGTAACGGTTCTGGTATATGCGGCCGCGCGAAGCATTTATGCCGCCTTAGCTCCTGCGCATCTGACCCACGACACCCTTTAAGGGAAAATTAATAATGGGAGGAAATAAAAATGCTGAATTCGATTGCGGCAAGTTTGAGAACGGTAAGAGAAAGAAATCCATTGGTTCAGGCTATTACCAATTATGTGACCATAAACGATTGTGCCAATATATTGATTTGCTTCGGCGCCGCTCCGGCGATGTGCGAGGCTAAGACGGAAGTAGAGGAATTTGTGGGACTGGTGTCGGCTCTCTATATAAACCTGGGCACGCTGACCGAGGAGCAATATGAAGCCTCGGTACTGGCAGTCAAAGCGGCGACCCGGTTGAATAAGCCGGTGGTGCTCGACCCGGTGGCCTGCGGGGCGATCAGCCGGAGAGCCAAGCTAGTGCAAGAACTGACCGCCGTCGGCAAGATAACAGCCATTAAGGGTAATATGGGGGAAATTAAATCCCTGGCCGGATTTGCCGCCAAAACGAGAGGGGTCGATTCCCTGGATGATGGTCTGGATGGAGTAGAGGCCTGCATCAGTCTGGCCCGCAAGTATAATACGATAGTGGCGGCTACCGGGGCTACCGACATCATAACGGACGGTGAACGGACCTGTCTGGTGGATAATGGGGTACCTCTGCTCACCCGGATAACCGGCGCGGGCTGTATGCTGGGAGCATTGACTGCCGCAGCCGTGGGGGCCTGTGAGGATAAATTTACGGCGGTGGTGGCTTCCATAGTAGCTATGGGCCTGGCAGGAGAAATGGCAGCTAAAGCCGTACAGCAAGAGCTGCCGGGCAGCTTCCGGGTCAAGCTTTTTGACAGTATGTATTGTATGACGGAAGAGGATATTTTGAAAGGTGGTAAGGTCAGATGTCTGTAGATTACAGCCTTTATCTGGTAACCGACCGCGGCATACTGGGGGACCGGGATCTGTTTAAGGCAGTTGAAGCTGCCATAAAGGGCGGTGTTACCGTAGTACAGCTGCGGGAAAAGGATATCTCCAGCCTGGACTTTTACAACATAGCGGTTAAGCTGAAGGAATTGGTGCACCGCTATAATGTGCCTTTGATAATTAATGACCGTTTGGACATTGCCTTGGCGGTAGATGCGGATGGACTTCATATCGGCCAGAGTGATCTGCCGGTTGAGGTAGCCCGGCGGTTGCTGCCCGGGAAAATTTTGGGCTATTCCGCTTCCACCGTAGAGGAAGCCCGCTATGGACAAAAAAACGGGGCTGACTACCTGGGGGTCGGAGCAGTCTATGCAACCGGCAGCAAAGCTGATGCCGGCAACCCCATCGGGGTGGAAATGGTTAAAAAGATTAAGCAAAGCGTGGCTTTGCCCGTCGTAGGAATCGGTGGCATAGGATTATCCAATATCGAGGAAGTTAAAACAGCGGGAATAGAAGGCGTTTCCATAATCTCGGCTATTTTAGGCAGCCCGGATATTGAAGGAACTTCACGCAGTCTGATTAATCTCTGGAGGAAGTAATGCAGAAGCAGTTTTTTATTGATTTTGACGGTACGGTTACCACCCGGGACACCGTGGCGGCTATGGTGGAAAGCTTTGCCGGGGAAGGCTGGCAGGAATTGAATCAGAAGTGGGAAAACAAAGAAATTTCCACCGAAGAATGTGCCCGACGCACCCTGGAACTTTTTAATACCGATTTAGGCGAATTGGAAAAGCTGCTCGACACTATCGATATAGACCGGTATTTCCCCGATTTTCTAAGCTTTTGTGAAAGTCAGGGATATCAGGTTTATATTTTGAGTGACGGTTATGATTTTAATATCAAACATGTCCTGAGCCGCTATAATATCGATCTGCCTTATTATTGCAATAAATTGCTGTATACTGACCGTTTTGACATCAAATGTGGTAATACTAATCCAGACTGTGACAGCTGCGGGACCTGTAAGACCAATTTGATGCAGGAACTTAAAATGCCGGGCTATCAGTCGGTGTATATAGGAGACGGCTATTCCGATACCTGCCCGGCTGAGCATGCCGATATAGTTTTTGCCAAAAGCAGTTTGCTGAGATATTGCCGGGAACACGGCATTAGTGCCATTGCTTTTGACAATTTCAGTGATATCATTAAGTACTTGCAAAGCGAAGACCGCTAAAGGCTCGAATTAGTAAAACCAGCGCAGGCCGGCCGGCAGGGCAATAGCCCTATAGGCCGGTTTTTATATACGGCAGATATATCGCTCCGCTCTAAATCCTTCTCCCTGTACCGGGGGCGGAGAGCAGGCGGCGGGATTAACCGGGCCGGCTTACTTTAACCGGCAAAATGCTATAATGTACTCAATTATCATAATTGGTGGGCATGGTGGGTACGATAAAATGTTATAATGTACTCAATTATCCCTGTGCAGAGGAATAAAATGGATGAATGTGGTTGATTACATGATCATCACGCTTCTTGTCCTGAGTGCATTAAATGGATTCAGACGCGGCCTCCTGGATGCTGTGGGTAGGATAGTAAGCCTGTTCTCAGGATTACTGGTGGCCTTATGTTTCTGTGATGATTTAGCGCTTATACTACAGCAGAGATTTGCCTTTACCAGTGTTCTGGCCGTACGGCTGCAGGATACGCCGCTGAGTTTCAGTACGCTGGACAATCCTTTACTGCAGCTGATCGCTGCGGATTTGCCGGGAGCCCAGGACGCACGCCTGTGGGCGGCCCAGATCATAGCTGTAATTATAAGCTTTTTAATACTCCTCGCGGTGGCCAGTATCCTCATTAACCTATTGTGGCAGCCCTTAACCGGTTTGTTTCAGCATGGAATAATCGGACTGGTTAATCGTCTGGCGGGACTGGTTTTGAATACAGCTAAAAATGCACTTATTATTGCGGTTATATTTTTGACCGTGTTTCCATTATTACAGGCCTGGGATGCTGTCAATCTTCCCATCCTGGCGGATATATGCAACTATGTATATAATTCCAGAATTTTATCCTGGTTATATGACAGCATTCCCCGCATGGGTCCATTCCCGGGCGTGGGTGTATAGCGGACCGATGGCTGGGGGCAAAATAAACCGATGATATTATTAGAAAGGCAGGTATTTTAATGGCGGATAGAACAGAGGAAATACGCAGTTGCTGGAAGAAAATGAATGATGAACAAATTAACGGAGCCTACAATTTTAGCTGCGGCTATCTGAGTTTTCTTAATAGCGTTAAAACCGAACGGGAAGCGGCGGAATTCATTGCCGGGGCCGCTTTAAGCCGGGGTTTTGAACCGCTGGAACAAGTTACTGCCATACATCCCGGACAAAAAATACTCTTTCGCAGTAAAGGGAAAGTATGTGGATTGGCAGTTATCGGAGAAGACATGGAAGCCGGATTTAATCTGGTGGCATCACATATAGACTCACCCCGTCTGGATTTAAAACCGCGCCCGTTATATGAGATGGATGGCCTGGCCCTGTTTAAAACCCATTATTACGGCGGGATCAAAAAGTATCAGTGGGTAGCCATGCCCTTGGCCTTGCACGGGGTAGCAGTTAAAAAGGATGGTTCGGTGATCAAAATAGTATTGGGTGAAGCCCATGATGATTTTAACTTTACCATCACTGATTTGTTGCCGCATCTGGCTAAAGACCAGATGGAAAAGAAGATGTCGGAAGCGGTGAAAGGCGAGGATCTTAACATAATTGTAGGAAGCCGGCCGGGCGATAAGGAGAAAGATCCGGTTAAACAGCAGATAGCCGATTTGATCAAAGAACAATATGGACTGGAAGAGGATGATTTTGTCAGTGCGGAACTGCAGTTGGTTCCGGCCCTGGCGGCCCGGGAAATAGGTTTGGATAGAAGTATGATCGGGGCATATGGTCAGGATGATCGTATTTGTGCTTATACTTCATTAATGGCGGCGTTGGAAGTGGAAAAACCGGCCCGCACCGCTTTGTGCCTGTTTGTGGACAAAGAAGAAATAGGCAGCATGGGCAATACGGGACTGCAATCACTGATAATAGAGAACATAACGGCCGAATTGCTGCACAAGGCGGGCCGGGGTGATTATTATACGGTAAGGAAGGTCCTGGCCAATTCGGCCGCTCTGTCGGCTGATGTTAATGCCGCGGTTGACCCCAACTATCCGGAGGTATTTGAAAAAATGAACTGCAGCTTTATGGGGCAGGGGATTGTCATGAGCAAATATGGCGGTTCCCGGGGCAAATATGATTCCAATGATGCCAATCCGGAGTTTTTAGGGAAAATACGCAAACTGTTTGATGATAACCAGGTAGTCTGGCAGGTAGGCGAACTGGGCAAAGTGGATCTGGGTGGCGGAGGAACGGTAGCCCAGTACATGGCCCATTACGGCATGGAAGTAGTCGACTGCGGGGTGGCACTGCTGGGCATGCATTCACCTTTTGAAGTAACCAGCAAGGCTGATGTATATATGGCTTATAAAGCTTATAAGGCGTTTTTGCAGCAATTCTAGACCCCCAGGGTGGTAAATTAGAAAATTAGACGCACCCGATGGGCACAACTGATGTTCCCTTCGGTTACTATTAAGGACGCTGAAGACGCTGAGTATTATGAATGACACTGAGGTTTTTAAAGTCCGAAATACCTGAAGAAGGTTTCGGCCACCCATAGGATTAATAATGGCAGGAGTGTTAAGGCTAGTACAAGGTGCAAGCGTTTTTAATACCCCAGCCCCGGCCCTGAAGCCCGCTCCTGACGTCGGGGCTGTAGGGCCTCCTACGGGAAAGAGGAGTAAAACCGTAGGCTGGCCTACAGGGCGTAGCCCTTCAGGCCAGTGCAGAGCATGACATGGGAAAAACCCAGTCCTGAAGCCCGCCCCTAATGTCGGGGCCGTAGGGGTGTAGGGTGCGACCTGAGAGACATAAGTTACTGCAATGTTTTTGAAAAGGAGGGATGGCAGATGGGAGAGAAGATAAGACTTACGGAAATGGTCCGGGCTGCAGGTTGAGCTGCTAAAATAGGTCCGGGGACCTTAGAAAACATTTTAAAAGGTTTGGAGTTGCCTGCCCATCCCGGGTTGCTGGTGGGGCTAGAGACGCGTGATGATGCCGGAGTATTCAAGCTTAACGATGATTTGGCCATTATTCAGACCATGGACTTTTTTACCCCTATGGTGGATGATCCATTCGTATTCGGACAGATAGCTGCGGTGAATGCTATCAATGATATTTATGCTATGGGGGGTAAGCCTCTTACGGCCTTGAACCTGGTCTGCTTCCCCCAGTGCGGAGATATGCAGGTGCTGCGGCGCATCCTGGAAGGAGGTCTGGATAAGATAAAAGAAGCCGGAATCGTACTGCTGGGCGGGCATACGGTGGATGACAACGAGCCTAAATATGGTTTGTCGGTTACCGGCTTGATCGAGCCGGACCGAATGATAACCAATAGTGATGCGCGGCCTGGCGATGTATTGATTCTGACCAAACCGCTGGGAACCGGAGTAATAGCTACCGCTGTAAAAGCCGAGATGGCCTCGGCAGAGTCTCAGGCCGAAGCCATCAAATGGATGACCATGCTTAACCGGGAAGGCTGCGCCGCCATGGTGGAGACCGGAGTAAACAGCGTTACAGATGTTACCGGGTTCGGGCTCATAGGGCATTTATATGAAATGGCCTCGGCCAGTAATGTCTGGATGGAGATTCATAGCGACAAATTAGCTTTTATAGCGGGAACCAGGGATTATGCCAGTATGGGATTGATTCCGGCCGGAGCCTATACCAACCGGGATTATCTGAAGGATAAAGTAGACATCGCTCCGGGGGTCGATTCAACTCTGGCCGACCTGCTTTTCTCACCGGAGACGGCAGGTGGATTACTGATCGCAGTGGAAGCCGGCCGGGAGGAACTACTGAGGCAAAAGCTGAAAGACCGGGGCAGCATGGCCTACAGTATAGGAAGGGTCGTTCAGGAAGGTTTCAAACCACTGCAAGTGGTATAGTTGCTGGGGGAATGGATGGATAGAATATGGAACGTAAGCAATTTAATCTGGGCGATGTAGTCCGCATGAAAAAGCAGCATCCCTGCGGTAGTTACAATTGGACCATAATACGTATGGGAGCAGATATAAAGATCAAATGTGAAGGTTGCGGCCGGGTGGTTATGCTGCCCCGCATGCAATTTGAAAAAAGAATGGTAAGAATCGAGCGGCCGGGAGCAGATGGGACTAACATTTCAGGCACTTGATACATATTATGATAATAGAATAAGTGCCTGAAAGGAGAGACCCCAGGTGAAAAGAGTTGATAAAATTTTTAATACCGGTGACCTGGTAACGGTGAAGAATCGCCCTGCAGATGAGCGTTTTTGTATTATTGGCTTTAAGACCAACTATAACAATGAAGAAATAGCAATACTAAAGGCACTTTATCATGATACCCATATTATTGAAAAGCCAGTAAAAGAGTTAACCACCTTACTTATAAAAGGTAACCTGTAATTAAGTGGGAGCTTTGCTTGCATCAAAATAACAATATTGCTATAATTTATTGGTAAGTCCCTGCTCCGGTTAGACCGGAGCCGAGTCCATAAAAATGGACTAGTCCGCAGGGAGGAGGTGTAACGATGCGCAGATATGAGTTAATGTTTGTTCTAAAACCCGACCTGACCGAAGAAGTCATCGCCGAAGTAAAAGAGAGATTACGTAAGATAATTGATGAGTTTGGCGGCGAGTTTGCTAATGAAGCTGATGGTTGGGGCAAAAAGCGTCTAGCTTACAGGATCGAAGACTATGCTGAGGGAATTTATTTTCTGTGGTATTTTGACGGTAAGCCGGAAACTGTTCAAGAGTTGGACAGGGTTATAAAATTATCCGATAAATTCTTGCGTCATATCATTATTCGCCAAGATGAGAAATAACCACAAATAGTTTGGGGGGGAACGATTATGTTGAATAGAGTTATCCTGATAGGCCGGCTTACGCGTGACCCGGAATTAAGATATACTCCTAATGGGGCTGCCGTGTGTAAGTTTACCCTGGCAATTAACCGTAAATTCAACAGAGAGGAAACCGACTTTATCGATATCGTGGTCTGGCAGAAACTAGCGGAGAATTGTGCTAATTATCTGGGTAAAGGCCGGCTGGCAGCAGTTGAAGGCAGGTTACAGATAAGGACTTACGAGACCCAGGATGGCCAAAAGCGAAAAGTTGCCGAAGTAGTAGCCGACGACGTAAGGTTTTTGGATAAAGGTGGGACAGGTTCCGTACATCGCGAAACCCAAAGTGCACCCAAGAATGACGAATGGAGCGACCTGGGGCATGAAGTCAACCTGGAAGATATCGACATAGTAGATAACAATGATGATGACATACCTTTTTAAAAAGGAGGTAAGCTTTGAGTGAAAAAAGATAAAAGGAAAAAACGGCGTCAGTGCAATTTCTGTGCTGATAAAGTTGAACATATAGATTACAAAGATTTGTTCAAACTCCGTAGATATATCACCGAACGCGGGAAGATTCTTCCCCGCCGCATTACCGGCAATTGTGCCAACCATCAGCGGCAGTTGACGGTAGCTATTAAAAGAGCACGCTTTATGGCACTTCTGCCCTATACATCAGAATAAAACCAGTTCAAGCCCTCTTTTACGGGGGCTTGATTTATTTAAGAAGGAATCAAGGCATTGTTGAAGAAAACAAAAGGAGGAGGTGCATGTATTTGAATACTCGGAGCAAGGACATTGATGTAGCCCAGAACTTTAAGATTATTGAATGGCTCAAAACTGAGCTGCTCGATGCGGTGGCCGACCTTTTCAAATCGCTCATTAAAACAGGCAATGATACTAAAAATGATGCACTGGCTTCCATAATTATTATCACCTATCTGCTGGGCCGAAGAGTGGGAGTTTCGTTTTCGAACCTGGACCGCACAGTTAAAGACAAACTGAATGTTAGCATAAAAGAAGCCCGGGAAGTGGAACGGTGGTATAATGACCTGTTCGAACTGTCAAACTATTTGGAAAACAAGAAGAGGTGATACCTTGCCGGCATTCGTCCTATATCTCATCTTATCATGTCTGACCTGTCTGGTTATGATTAATATACCTTCACTTATGTTTGTACTTGCCATCATATGGGGAATTATATTAATACTCACCGGACTGGAAACCAATAAAAAGCAATTAACCATTATATATGCCGCTAATTTACTACTGCTGTGGTTTTTGGCCGGAACTATCGATTTCCTGTATATTGGCTTACCGGCACTGGCTATGGCATTTCGAGCCATCAATAAAAACAGCGGATATTATAATTTGCTCAAAGTGGGACTGGGTACAGCGGTCATAGCGGGCGGGCTTTTACTTGGCCTGATTTACCTTAACGGAGATAATGGCATTACCCAGGTAGAACACCAGATTAATAATTATGTAAAAGAAAACCTGGAGTTATACGAAAACTCCGGAGCATTTGAACTCTACAGAGATACCGGAATGAGCGAAGCGGAGTTCGAATCCTCGCTTTACAAGATAGTACACGTAATGGTACAGCATATGCCGGCTCTCTATTTTCTGCAGACGATAATGATTACCGCAATAACTCTCTATCTGGCATCACGCCTGGCCCGGCGCCGGGGACTAAACCGGCTTGAAAAACGGCCCTTTGCCGGCGAGCAGTTGCCCTGGCAATTTGCCTGGGTAGTCATAGCGGGTCTGGGATTATGGCTTACCGGCCAGGAGGAATCAACCATGAGGCTGATCGGCTCCAACCTGCTTGCTGTAATGGCACCGGTACTGGCCTATTTTGGCTTATCTGTGCTGGCTTTTAAACTAAATAACGTTCATCCTTTTAGAAAACCATGGCTTACCGTACTGATTGTAATTACAGCTATTTTTCTCACTTTGCCCGTATTGATTTTTCTAATCCTTTTGGGGTTATTTGATTCACTAATCGATTATCGTAAACTAAGAACCGATAAGGAGGTGCCTTTATGAAAATAATACTAGTTAAAGATGTAAAAAGTTTGGGGCGCGCAGGTGAGATCAAGGAAGTATCGGACGGTTATGCCCGTAACTTCCTGATTCCCCGGGGTCTGGCCTCCGAAGCCACTACTACTAAATTAAAAGAGTCCCAGGAAAAACAGGCGCGGGAGCAGAAGAAAAAAATCCGTGAGACTGAAGAAGCGCAGGTTCTTAAGCAGAAACTGGACGGACAATCAGTAACTATAGCGGTTAAAACGGGTGGCTCGGACCGGTTGTTTGGCGCCGTAACCGCCAAAGAAATTGCCGATGTTATAAATGAACAATTCCATGTCAAAATTGATAAAAAGAAAGTCGAAATGACCGACCCCATAAAACACTTGGGCGACTACCAGGTTAAACTAAAAATTTACCCTTCCATCCAGGCCCAGATCAAGGTAAAAGTAAAAGCCCAATAGCACCTGGAGGACGTTAAATACTACAAAAGGAGCTGGTCCGGCACATATTTAACCATCAGCCGGGTGATAGTAAGTAATAAGAGCCGGGGATGCCGGAATGGAATATACTGTATGCAATCAGGCCGGAAAAAGCACGGCTTTGCTTGTGTTGACACCCTTTGGTGCTTCTGCTAATATTAGTTTGCTGATTAGTAAGTAAAAAATATAAGCGCAGGTTAAGACCTTGGGGTATGTCCTGCGGACATGGGCATATGATAATATAGACAAACTGTTTTTGTGTAATAAGGCAGGGGGTGCAAGCCATGGCGGCTTTAATAATAGTAGGAGCACAGTGGGGAGACGAGGGCAAAGGCAAAATAACCGATTATATAGCCGAGAAAGCGGATTATGTCGTACGCTACCAGGGAGGCAGCAACGCCGGTCATACCGTAGAAGTTAATGACGAGAAATTTATGCTCCATTTGATTCCCTCCGGCATTTTGTACCAGGATAAAACCTGTATCGTAGGTAATGGGGTGGTAGTTGACCTGGAGGAAGTAATAACCGAAATAAACGGTTTACAGGCCCGCGGTATTGATACCAGCCATTTAAAAATTAGTTTAAAGGCCCCGGTGGTATTACCTTACCATAAAAAAATAGATGAAATGCAGGATCGCAGCCAGAAAATTGGTACGACCAAAAGAGGCATAGGTCCGGCTTATGAAGACAAATTCAGCCGCACCGGCTTTCGCATAAGCGATTTTCTGCAGCCTGATGATGCTATTAAGGAACGCATGCAGGCGGTGGTGGCTTATAAAAACAAGATCCTGGATAAAATCTATGAGGAGCCCGGTTTCGATGCCGCTGAAATATACGAACGTACCCTGGAACAGATAAACATACTTAGAGGCAATCTGGCTGATACCTCAGTAATGGTGTATGATGCCATAAAAAGCGGCAAAAAAGTGCTCTTCGAGGGTGCGCAGGGAACTTTGCTGGATATCGACCACGGAACTTATCCTTTTGTAACATCTTCCAGCCCGACGGCCGGAGGTGCCTGCACCGGTTCCGGAGTAGGACCTACCTGCATAGAACGAGTCATGGGCATAGCGAAAGCATATACTACCAGGGTAGGGGAAGGACCATTCCCAACCGAGTTAAACGATAGTTTAGGCGAGTTGTTGCGCGAAAGAGGCGCTGAGTTTGGAGTTACCACCGGGCGGGCACGCCGGTGCGGGTGGCTGGATGCCGTAATCCTCAGATATGCGGCCCGGGTCAATGGCCTGACTGATTGGGCCATAACCAAGCTGGATGTGCTGGATACCTTCAAAACTATAAAAATTTGTACCGGCTATCGTTACAAAGGCCAGCTTTTAAGTGAATTCCCGGAAAACATTAACATACTGTGCCAGTGTCAGCCGGAATATACCGAAGTGGAAGGCTGGCAGACCGATATCACCCGGGTGCATGAGTATAGCGAACTTCCGCCTGCCGCCAAGGCTTATATTGCCAGAATCGAGGATATAACAGGCATAAAAGCTTCGATCATAGCGGTGGGACCGGGACGGGCCCAGACCATAGTGACTGACCCGAGTTTCCTATAGAATTGTCACCGGGCCGAAAAAATGTTAAAATAATTAAACCAGATGGGCGCGTAACTCAGCGGGAGAGTGCTACCTTCACACGGTAGAAGTCGTAGGTTCGAACCCTATCGCGCCCACCATATAAAGACAGCAATAGCGGGGTTTATCAGACCCCGCTATTTTTGTGGCTAAGGCTTGATTTTATATTTGGGGCAAAAATTGGGGCCATAAAAATTCAGTGGCTATTTTTTTTATTAACCCCCCATGACCAGAAGCTGCAACCATTTATTAAATAGGGTATATCTTATAGTCCGTAGCCAGCCCTACGGCCCCGACGTTAGGAGCGGGCCTCAGGGCTGGGTTGCGATCAAATCCATGACATCGCGCCGCATGCTGGGCGGGACTTCTTGGGTGGGCTTGCCCAGGCGGACGAACATCTGAATAGTACCTCCATCTGGTGCATAGTCGCGGTGGATGCCGCTGTAGGGTTCTTTCATTTCGGGATATTCTTCCAGAGCCTGACTGAGCGGCTGCATAGCAAAGCCCAACCGCTGCGCGGTCAGTATCAATCTACTATAAAGCATGCCGCTTTTCACCTGATTGGAACGGCTGTTATCCTTGGTAATAATCAAGGCATAGGCCGGGGTATTATTCACCGAGGTCCGGGTAGACTTAATAAACATATCTGAGGCAGCTTTTCCTTGGTTTAGCGAAGGAAATAAGGTGACCAATCCTTGCATAAGGTGGCGCATGATTCCCGCAGTGCCCTGACCTTCGACCGAAAAACCATAGCGATATTTATTCTTTTGGTACTCGTTAGCGCGAAAGATGACTTCCGTTTCCTTCATAACACGGCTCACGCCCGCTTCGATGGTCGCACTCTGCATGGCATAGCCGCTTAGTTTATCCCTGTTTTTCTGGTCCTGAAAAATCTCCATTGACAGACCGGGATCGGTATTGATGGCCTGCAACTGTTTGATTTCTGCAGTAGTTAACCTGGTTGGCAGATAGGCCGCCCGGTTTGTGTCCGGCAAAAACAGAAAATCATACAGAGGGTCGGGCTGAGGTTTCGTTTTAGTAAGCGTTATTTTGGCTACCGGTTTGGTCTTCATGCTATTTGATAGTGTTTGTTCGTTATAGGTACCTTCTGGAAATAATTCCAGCGCAGCTTGATACCCTAATTCATCCCCGGCAATTTTGACATATTCCAAGAAGGTGCCTTGAGTAATCATCATTTGCCGGGCAGGAGGGTCTACCTCGTTGGTTGTGCGTTCACTATCGGCATATAAATAAAATACCATGGGGTTATTTTTATCGAGCCGGATTTTCCACGGCTGCATGTTGTGACCGTTAGCCGCCAACAAACCGTGAGCCGCCAGACGTATCCTGGGATCGTCAAATTTTTGGGCGTAAGTCTTTTGCCAGGGTTCCAAATACTTTGGCTGTTGAAAGATTCCGCTTAAGATTAACAGTAACGCCAAAGCGGCAATAAGCAGTGCTCCCAAGCATGAAAAGATAATAATCATTGTTTTTTTCGCCTTCCACTTGTGCATTGAGGACCTCCTATATTCCTATATTTTATTTTGCACATTTGTTTATAAACCTATTATAACCAGTATCATCTGTATCTGGTCCTATAAATTTATAGACCAAATTATAATTTATCTGGCTTGCTTTTGCTGTCCAAGATGTTAGGTTGACTATATGCATTGTTAAGGTTGCTCCCTGCGCCTGCGAGTATTTGTAAAACTATATCAGCAGAGTCCGAATTCGATGCCAGTGAAATATAAGAACGTACCCTGGAAAAATATAAAAGTTAAACAGACGTTATTTTAATGAAAAGGTCTCGAGATAGTGAGAAAGGTTTTGAAAAGGAGGAAAAGTCTGTTATTGTTAAATAAACCATAATAGTAATAAAAAGGGAGAATGCTAGGTGAAAGAGATATGATTCCAATCATATTATTTGTTTTAGTGGGATTTATTCTTTTAATTTTTTGCATACCAATAAGTTTACGGGTTTACAACAAGGTAAATCTATGGGCTGATGAGACTGAAATTGAAGAATTAAAAAAGCGGATCATGCTTGGAAAACCTAAAGTAACTCTGGTAATTGTAATTCTATTGGGATTATATTGGTTATGGGTAGCTGGGCTTTTGATATTGGGAAAGCCTGTAGCATCAGTTGAATACTATTCGTTTTTAATTTGGGGTTTGGTGTTTCTTTTATTTAACCGGAAACTAGGCGCAATTAACTCTTTTTGGGCTTTACGTTATAGGAGTATGTCTTATCCTATCCTGGTAGGACGGTTAAACGTATTTGTTGTGGGGGTGTTCCTTTTATTTTTCGCTGTTCTTTGGTGATCCTGACGCTATCAGTTAGGGGAGTTCAAGCTTCGAGGTAAATATTTAGTTCATTGCTGTTTAAATGATAAGTTTTGGCTACATAGTCTTACTGATCATAGAAATCTCCGTTTTTGTTGATAAGACAGAGTCAAAATACGTTATGACAGACAGCAAAAAAGGCTTGTTGCTAAAATGGCATTATATCTATGGGGGAATACCCTTATCTATAAGCAGAGCCGAGCCGAAACTAATATTTTATCTAACCGGATTACCTGGCACTTTAATAAATAGCTGTCAATGATCAAGAAAAATGTCACCCCTTTACCTAGATAACTCAGCAGCAGAAATGTCATCCTTGCTGCGGCTTTTAGAATAGAAGATCGTAGTATATGCAAACCAAGGTGATTTGTTCTTTGGCCTGGTTTTAGACTGAGCTGGCAGGCTATTCCAAGAATTGTCCTGCTGAGGTATTTGTACTATACTTTCCTTGGGCTGAGTTTTGAGCAATTCGGGTTTAAGAACGAGGCCTTTATAAAGGACCTGCATTCCGATATGCTTACTGGTTGCTACAGTAATCGTGTCATGAGGGGATGCAGGTACTTTTATATTTCCTACCTGAACAGGCAGCCGGTATTTATGGTTATCAAAGGAAAAAGAAAGGCCTGAATCAAGTTTTCTTATCACATGTTTGGCAAGAATCAGCTGCAATGAAAACAAATCTTGCTTAGGCAAATAGGCCTTTTCAGGGTTAGAAGCCTGGACGACGGTGAATTTAGGTTGTAGTAGGGAATATAATGCTTTAAGAATTCATTAGCCTGCTCCACAGAGGGGAAATACCTTTATGCTGCATATCTTTCGCCAAACGGTCCTGTAAAGTCTCCCAGAGCCTTTCAATACCACCTTTGGCCTGAGCAGAGCGGGCAATGATCAACAGGATGTTGAGTTCATTGAGAGCTCTGGCAAAGTTAGTCTGTTTTTCCACTTGGCCGGCCAACTCTTCTTCAAGAGATAATTCCCTTTTCTTTTTACTGTTGTAAACAAAAACGGTTCTGCCATCAGTGTAGATTTCTCTTGGCAAGTGCCCATCCTGATTCATCTGAAACATCAGTTCACAATAGCCTTCGAAGGTTTCTTCCTTTTCAAAATGAAGAGCCAGGATACGACCAGTGGCATCGTCAACTGCACCGTGCAGGTGCAAGTAAGAACCACTACCAAGCCAATCAAAACTGGAAGTATCCATTTGAACCATTTCACCTTCGCGTTCCCGGGCATTTCTCGAGCGATGTTTCTTAGGTCTGCGCTTGGCCTTCGGAGAGCGAATGCCACAGGCCTTAAGATATCTTGAGACAGTGCTTACTGAAACAAAAATGTCTTTATCTTCAGCAAGCACATCAGTAGCATGACAAAAATTATATCCGGACAACTCCGTTTGATAAATTCGGCAGATTTCTTTAGCAACTTCGGGATCCAATGCATTAGCCGGTTTACGTTCTCTATTCTTATGCAAAATGCTCATAACCCCATTTGCAGATGCCTCCGCTTTCATCCGCTGTACTTGTCTTACACTGAGGTTTAGAAGTTCTGCAGCCTGCTTATTTGTAAAACGGCTTGCCAATAGTTCTTCGATGATAGTTATTTTTCTTGCTTCTTGTTTGCTCATTTTTAATTTCATCCTCCCATTATATCTTTATCCTGGGGGATGACATTTTCCCTGAAGAGTTATACCATGACATTATCACTGATCAATAACAACACTTTAATAAATAGCTTGCAGTTTACACGTATATTTGTTATCATTATTTTTGCAACAATTGCGGAGCTGTGGTGTAGCGGTTAACATGTCGGCCTGTCAAGCCGAAGACCGCGGGTTCAATTCCCGTCAGCTCCGCCATATTTTTCTGGGGCCTCGAAAGTTGACTGGGATGCCTGATTGGTATAAAATAGCGTTGTAATGCGGGAGTAGCTCAGTGGTAGAGCACCGGCTTCCCAAGCCGGGTGTCGCGGGTTCGACCCCCGTTTCCCGCTCCATAAGTATTTTTGGCACTTTTAGCATAGCTAAAAGTGCTTTTTGTTGTGCTTTTCCACCTCTTTACAATGTCAAGACCGATAAGTTATAAAGTTGGTTTTTGATCTTTAAATTAGTTAAAGATTTATCATATTCGCCTTTATCTTCTATTCTTATTTTCATATTATATCGACAATGATAGAATAAAGTGGAATAATTGAGAAATATTTCAGGCCGCATCCAATGACTTCTTGCTGTTTAAGGGATTATTAAATGAGGTTGAATCATCCCAGAGGAGGGACATTAAATATGGATAATAATCCGGAGTTCGGAGATGATTCGCTCTGGCGCTTGGCAATACAAAACTATTATCCGAGAATTCTCAACTATGTGTATTTTTTAACTGAGGATCGATATTTGGCTGAAGATATTGCTCAGGAAACCTTCGCTAAGGGTATTGCCAAATTCCATCAGCTTAAAGATCCGGACAAGTTTTTCCCCTGGTTACTCTCAATAGCTATTAATACTGGTAGAACTCAGATTGAAAGAAATAATCGAACCGTTCCAGCATCGGGTATGGAATTTTATAATTCTAAGTTGCCTGTTGATGAGTCCCCTGCAGAATTATTTGAAAGACAAGAAACGGCAGCTCAGGTGTTAAAAACTATTGGCAAATTGTCTTACCAAGAACAACAGGTAACCGTTATGCGCTATTATTTAGATATGAAGGAAAAGGATATTGCCTTTGCGCTGGGGGTAAGTACAGGGACGGTAAAGAAACAACTTTTTCGCGCCCGTTCCAGGTTATATAACAATCTTCAACAATTGTTTGCCAAGGAAGGTGATCAAAATGACCGATGAAAAATTTGATAGGTTTTTAAGCGATTCATTCAAAGCAGCTGAGCTTGAAGTCAATACTCCTATCAGCGAACTGGAACAAATGATTGCTGAGAAAATAACAGTAAATAAGCAGAAGAAAAAACAGAAGCAGCGTCGTGTGATACAAATAGCAGCTGCCGTAATTTTATTACTAGGTATATCAGGAGCAGTTTTCTTTCCAGAGCCGGTTTGTGCCCTAAAAAAGCAATTCTTCCAGACTATACTTAATATAGGGAAAAGTATAAATATCAGCCTAAACAGTGATGGTAATCAGCTTCAATTCCAAAACCATATAGCCGATGAAGTCGCTGCTATACAGCGGGATATACCCTTTAAAATCTTAGTTCCCCAATATATACCACCCGGATATACTCTTGATAGCGTTAAGCAGAGCCCTACAGATGAGCAAATATGCATTATTATATCCTTTAGCGCACCGAATGCTAAAATACTCTTTACCCAGACTAGCATGCCAGAAAAATTCAGTTCTTCAGTAAACGTCGGCGCTGGGCAGGCTAAAGCCGAGAAAGTTCAGATCGGTAGTGTGAAGGTAACCTAATCACTTTTGAGGAGGGTTCTGCCAGTTTATTGTGGATTACAGATGATCATATTATATGTCAGATATTTGGAGATGTTAGTCCTAATCAAGCCATAGAAATAGCTAATTCAATTAAGAATTAACAAAGACGAAAATAGCAGTGGGGGCGTCAATTCCCACTGCTACAGATATCTTAAGGGGAAAAGTGCACTATGATTTTCGATAAGCATGACTGAAATACAAATTTTGGAACCGCCATTTTTGGGCAGAAGGCTATTATGTGAGCACGGTTGGATTTAAATTAAGCAACCATAAAAAAGTATATCCAAGAACAAGAAAAACATGACATAGCACTCGATAAGTTGAGTGTTAAGGAGTATGAGGCCCCCTTTAAGGGGTAGCAAGCAATACAAATGCCCTTTCAGGGGCGGCAAAAGCGGCAAAGGCCTAGTGGCTTGAACGAAAGTGAAAGCCAGCATCTTAAGGCGCTGGTCGGTAACAGAGGCTTATAGCCTCAGAGCAAACCACCCGTTAGACGGGTGGTGCTGATTGACTCAATTTGTAACTCGTGTGTACAATTACAATAATCTCATAAAATTAATGGTTGTCAAATATATTTCTTTTTATTAAACTATTTGCTATTCACATTTTCTCTGTTGTTGGTTTTTATAAAGTTAACAGTGTAATTTAACAAAAGGAGTGGATTGTTTATGAAATTTCGCAATTATCTTTTAATTGCCTTTATAGGATTTTGCGTTATATTTTCGACGAGCAAAAATGCTTTTGCATTTTCATCGAATAACGCTAATATTCCAACCTTTAATGTAACCTTGAATGGAATATTAATAAATAACATTAATAGTGACTATCCCTTATTAACATATAAAGACATAACCTACTTCCCGCTAACCTGGGATTATTGCAGATTTTTGGGACTGGATTGCCAATGGGATCAGACTTCTGGTCTCACGATCAATAAAACCGGGCAATGTTTTGCCTATAAAAATCAAGAAATAAATAGTGTGATAAATAATATGCAAACCCGGTATTCAGTGGTTATACCAAGCTATCCAATCACAATAAATGGCCAAAAAATAATAAATAACAAGGAAAATTGGCCTTTAATTAATTTTAGAAACATTACTTATTTTCCATTAACATGGCATTTTGCTGCTGAATTATTCGGATGGAATTATACTTGGTTTGAAGCCGGTGGGCTTGCAATTTCATGTCCAGGCGGCAAATCAGAAGACAGCGAAACGGTATTATCTTTAATCAATCAAATGGCCTTTGGACAGGTTTATTCGTTTAATGCCTCAATTACCGACTTAACTTCCAATCATGCTCTTTCTGGTTATAAAGGAATACATAATAATTATATTGAATATTCTAATTTTATTTCTTCAATTAACCTTATTACCAATCCCGGAACTGACAAAGTGGTTATAACAGGGATGAACGAGTATTATCAAGATTTCTATGTTAGGAAACCGAATATTGGATGGGGTCTAAGTTGCACCGGCGTCGATCCGACACCGGCGCAAAATCGAGGCATTATGCCAGCTTTGCAGAATAGACCGGAGTCTAAAATGATTATTAACTTATTAAATCTTCATTTCGTCGGTGAAGAAAGGGACAATATCTTATCCATTAATAAGAGCAAAACGGACGGCGGAATAAGTACATGGAAGATCATCACCAAGAATGGGACCTCTTCAGATAAAACCATTGATGTTCAAATCCTAGATTCGCACAGCAAAGTGAGATCAGTAAAAATAAATGATGGTTCATATTTATATGCTTACGAATTTATTGGCAATGCTTAAAAGGAATCAGGGGGACGGTTCCTTGACTCACTCCAAAGCCGGGTGTCGCGGGTTCGACCCCCGTTTCCCGCTCCATAAGTATTTTTGGCACTTTTAGCATAGCTAAAAGTGCTCTTTGTTGTGCTTTTCCACCTCTTTACAATGTCAAGACCGATAAGTTATAATCTTAAGGTGGCTTAAGGAATACTGAGGTAATTTTTGCAGTATAATTTAATATCCGAAAGGGGGTTTTTAAATATGAGTAAACATATTGTTACTGTAGTTAAGCCCAATTTGAAGAGGGATGCCAAAGACATAAATTGCCGGGAATGTGCAACTTCATGCCAGTCCGCATGTAAGACCTCCTGTACAGTTGGCAATCAGACTTGTAAACATAGCTAGATAAAATGTTTAAGGGGGTAAGCCCCCCTTTTTTGTGCCCTTTTATAGCTCAGAGAGGAGAGTTAAGATGTTTTTATTGGCTGACTATGATTTTAAAGCCAATCTGCATATATTCAGGTTTCAGAAAACTAATATAGTTATGGATGTAAACAGCGGCGCCATTCATCTGGTTGACGATGTCGCCTATGCTTTACTGGAGAATTTGACCGCCTGCCAGGGTGATCTGGAGCGGGCGGCTGCATTATGCGAAGGTAAATTTCCTTCGGAGCAGGTAGCGGAAGCAGTCAGGGAGATCAAAGCCGCTTATGAAGAAGAATCGTTGTTTACCAAGGATGAGGATATTGATTTCGATTGGCTGGAGATTCCGGTAAAGGCGTTATGCCTGAACATAGCCCATACCTGTAACATGCGCTGCACCTATTGTTTTGCGGAGCAAGGCAATTTTGGCCTCAGGGAGGCACTTATGTCGGCTGCCACCGGGCGGCAGGCCCTGGACTTTTTGATTGCCCGCAGCCAGGGCATCAAGCATCTGGAAGTGGATTTCTTCGGCGGCGAGCCCCTGCTCAACCTGGATATGATGAAGGAAATGGTGCGCTACGGCCGGGAGAAGGAGATATCCGCAGGCAAAAAGTTTAATTTTACCCTGACTACCAATGCGCTGTTATTGGACAGTAAGGTTATGGACTGGGTAATTGAAAACGATATAAGTGTAATCCTTAGTCTGGACGGTCGGGAGGAGGTCAACGACCGCCACCGTATTCTGGCCGACGGGCAGGGCTCTTACGGTAAGATTGTGCCCCATATAAAAGAGATGGTAGCAAGGAACCCGGTCAGTTATTATGTACGCGGTACCTTTACCAGAAATAATCTTGATTTCAGCAACGATTTAAAGCATCTGATAGAACTGGGGTTTGATGCTATATCGCTGGAGCCTGCGGTAGGGCAAAACGATTTGGCCATTAAGCAGGAAGATTTACCCCGGGTCCTGGAGGAATATGAAAGACTGACGCTTTTATTGCTGGATTATTATAAGAAGGGAAACAGGATTCAATTCTTCCATTATGATTTAAATCTTCAGCAGGGACCGTGTATTGCCAAACGCTGCAGCGGATGCGGAGCCGGTTGTGAATATCTGGTGGTAACTCCGGGAGGAGACATTTATCCCTGTCATCAGTTCATTGGGGAAGATGGATTTTATATGGGTAATGTAAGTGACGGCAAGATTGACCGTAAAATTGTCGACCGTTTTCGCCATAACCGTTTAAAGGATAAAGAGTGCCGCTTTTGTTGGGCCCGCTATTTTTGCGGAGGAGGGTGCCACGCTGCTGCTCTGCATGCCGGTGGGGATATGAGCACACCTGACCGGGTGGCCTGTACTATGCAGCAAAAGAGGATAGAGAATGCTATATATTTAGATTTCATGAAAAGAAGTAAATAAAAGTGAAAATAAAAGCAGGAAAAAGTGCAATTTGTCGCGAATCAATATAAGCGTGCCCACATCATTTTTTTAAAGGGAGGGTTTTATGTTAGGTTTTTTGCGACAAAAAGAGCATTTTCCTTTGATATTGGTAGTCCTTGCTATGGTAATGGTTTCCGGTATGTGGTTTTTAAGTGTCAGGACTCCTGCTTATGCAGTTATTATAGACGGTCAGCAGAAGTTTATGGTGAAAGACCGCAGGAATGTAGATAAAGCAATCCAGGAGATAAGCCGCGAACAAAATAATGGTTTGGATAAGAAGGAAGCTGAACTTGCCAAGGCGGTGACAATCAGGAGAACTATGGCAGCCCGCCGCGATATTATAAAACCGGAAGAAGTGCTGAACACTCTGCGCAAAGAGGTTAAGTTCGATGCGGTGGCTATAGTAGTTAATGGCAAGGCGGTAACTTATGTAGCCAGTAAAGATGTGGCTAATGATGTATTGACCAAACTTAAAAAACAATATTCCCAGGTGGATCAGGGAGAAAAGTTAATTTCCGCTAATTTGCAGGAAAAAGTTACCCTTAAGAACCAAAAGGTAGCGCCAGATAAAGTGAAAAAGGCTGAGCAGGCATTGGTCCTGCTTACGACCGGAAACGAAAATCCCCAAAAGTACGAGGTTAAAGAAGGAGATTCGTTGTGGATTATTGCCCGGAGAAATGACATGTATGTGGATGATATAAAAAAGGCCAATCATCTCGAGGGTGAAGATCTGCAGCTGGGTCAGGAACTGGTGCTTTTGAAAAGTCAGCCTTATATTAACGTCATCTCCAAGGTGGAAGGTCAGAAAGTGGAAGTAATTCCTTTTGAGACCAAGGTAGTGACTGACCGCAATGTTGCTAGCTCGATTAAGGTCAAACAGGAAGGACAAACGGGTGAAAAACAGATAGCTTATGTAGCTACCAAATGCAATGGGGTCGTCAGCCAGAAGAATGTTCTGGAAGAGAAAATCGTAAAAGCTGCAGTAGACAAAATAATTGTCAAAGGTTCCCGGGTTACATATGTTGCTTCGCGTGGCGGCGGGGGTTCAGGCAATCTGGACTGGCCGGTGCACGGATCGATCAGCCAATATTTTAGTGGAGGGCATACCGGACTTGATATAGCAACTCGTACCGGTACAGCAATTAGGGCCGCAGATAGTGGGCGCGTTACTTTTGCGGGCTATAGTGGAGGCTATGGGAACTTTATTATCATTAGCCATGGTAATGGCCTGGTAACCAGATATGCCCATTGTTCCAGCATAGCAGTGTCATCCGGAACTAATGTAAGCAAAGGCCAGGTAATCGGAGCGGTAGGGACTACCGGTCATAGTACTGGTCCGCATCTGCATTTTGAAGTTCTTTCCGGAGGATCTTTCCGTAATCCGTTAAGCTACTTAAGGTAATAATTTAATAAACCCTGGCCTGTTTGCAGGCCGGGGTTTATTTTTTTAATAAGGTGAGGGTTTGGTATAATTCAAAAACCCCATTTGTCATTGCTATGAATAAGTGCTGGTTTGTCACCCTACATATTATTTATATGTCATCCTGAGTGCAACGAAGGATCTTTCCCGCGCAAAGACGTAAAGATTCTTCACTAACGTTCAGAATGACACGCTATTCGTTTATTGTGGTGCGACCCATCCGAAGCGGGGCATAATACTAGTTTTGAAGGAGGTATAAATGATGTACGATGTAATAATTATTGGGGCCGGGCCGGCCGGATTGACCGCAGGAATATACACGGGCCGGGCTCGATTAAAAACCTTGATTTTAGAAGCCGGTATTATAGGGGGCAATGCTGCCCTGACTGATTTAATTGAAAATTATCCGGGTTTTCCCTTTGGAATCAACGGACCGGATTTAATGGATAGTTTTGTCAAACAGGCCGAACGCTTTGGCGTGGAACTGGTGCAGGAGGAAGTAACTGCGATCGAAAATACCCCGGAGGGGAAAAAAGTCGTTACCACCGAAGGAGAATATAGGGGCAGCGCATTAATTGTTACGGTGGGAGTCAAACGGCGTGAATTGGAAGTTGAAGGTGAAAAAGAATTTCTGGGGCGCGGGGTATCTTACTGTGCGACCTGTGACGGGGCTTTCTTCAGAGGGGTGCCGGTAGCGGTGGTAGGCGGCGGTGATACGGCGGTTAAAGAGGCCCTGTATCTGGCCGGTATAGCTTCCAGAGTGTATCTCATTCACCGGCGGGAAGAATTCCGGGCCAACCCTGCCTTGCTCGAGCGTCTCTATGCCACCGATAATATTGAACTGAAACTGAACCGGGTGGTTAAAAACATAAAGGGCAGCGGTTTGATGAATAAATTAGTACTTTATGATAAAGTGTCCGGTGAGGATGAAGACCTGGAAGTGGAAGGGTTTTTTGTCAGCATCGGGATGGTAGCGGCAGGCGATATCATTGGCGATCTGGTGGAAACCAGGGATGGCTATATTGTCACCGATGATCATATGCAGACTTCAGTCGAAGGAATTTTCGCCGCCGGTGATATTTGCGCCAAGCAATTCAGACAGGTGGCAACAGCGGTAGGCGATGGCGCCGTGGCCGGCATGGCAGTAACCGAATATTTGAAGGAAAGCTAATTTAGAGACGCTGAAGACACTGAATATTATGCATGACCCTGAATTTTTCAAATTCTTAAAAGGCTCCAGCCAATATCTTCTGATTCATGGAGGTTAACACAGATTTTTAAAACAGCCATACAAAATAATAATGGGGAATACCCAACTATAATGTAATAAAATGACGCATATTTACATAGGTAGTTGTCTCCTTTGAGCATTAAAAGGTCATTAGGGAAGTAAAAGGGCATTAAAGAAAATAATTATTAAGAAATGTTATAAGCCCCATAATATCCAGTATTTGTTTTCCCCTCGCCCAGTTAAGCCATAGTATAATGGGCAAGAGAGGGGAGAGAGAATTTTGTTTTATTCCAAAGATATTTCTGCTCGAGCAGGTTTAACCGTGCTCCTGATTATAGCTGTGCTGGCTGTTATATTTTTGGCCCGTAATAATTTCTTGACCCGACCGGCCGCTTACAATTTGTTTCATTATTTGACCGGCCAGGAAACCAAATTTATGACGGCTGATTTGGAGGAACTCGATACCGCAAATTATGTAATAAAATATCAGCCCGTCGACCAGGACTATGCTAAAATGGTGGGTGAGGTAGCTGAAGAGGCTTATAGCGAAGTAACCGGAGTTTTCGGGCAAAAGCCGGCCCGGAAAACTACGATCATTATTTATCCGGACAGTGCCTCATTAGCCCGCAGTTTTGGCTGGGACCGAAATGAAAAGGCCCTGGGGGTGTATTGGGGCGGAACTATCCGAATCCTGTCACCTGGAGCATGGCTTAAGGGCGATGATATGCAGGAGAATTTTGCCCAACAAGGACCAATGGTGCATGAATTAACTCATCTTTTAGTTGACGATATTACCAGAGGGAATTATAATCGCTGGTGGACAGAAGGAATTGCTCAGTATGTAGAGAAAAAAACAACAGGTTTTGAATTTTCAGAACCGTTTACAAATAGTGCGGATATGCAATATTATCATTTCTCGGCCCTGGCCCGTAATTTCGACAAACTGGACCAGCCGGTGGCCTACTGGCAGTCCCTGAAGGCGGTTGAATTTATAGCCCAGCGGTACGGTGAGCAGAGTCTTTTTGATATATTATATAGTCTGGGTCAACAAAACACGATGGATGAAGCTATATACGATATCCTGGGCATAGATATGAATACGTTTGAACAAGAATTTGGGCAGTATATTCAGCAGAATTATTAGGAGAGGTGCACTTTTTTGAAAGACCAATTAGTTATAGAAGGTGGACAACCCCTGTATGGCAGCGTTCATGTCAGCGGAGCTAAAAATGCAGGGTTGGTGCTTATGGCGGCCAGTATCATGGCCAGTGGACAAACTATTTTGGATAATGTTCCGCGTATCCGTGATGTGGAAGTAATGATAGAAATATTAAATGATATAGGAGTTAAGACTTTTTGGAATGCTGATGGCAGCCTGGCTATCTGTCCTCCTTCATCCGGGCAAGTAAGCAAACAAACCTGTGATGAATTATCCAAAATGCTGAGAGCATCCAACCTATTCCTGGGGGCTTTACTGGGATGTACGGGTGAAGCTATAGTCCCGTTGCCCGGCGGATGCGATATTGGTTCCCGCCCCATGGACCTGCATATTAAAGGGGTGCAGGCCCTGGGAGTACAGACGGAAATTGAACACGGTTATATTTATGCTCATTCCGGCCAGCCGCATGGAGCCAGGATTTATTTGGATTTCCCCAGTGTGGGTGCAACCGAGAATATAATGATGCTGGCCAGTAAAACGCCGGGCGTAAGCATTCTGGAGAATGCCGCCAAGGAACCGGAAATTGTCGACTTGGCTAACTTTTTGAATTTTATGGGTGCCAAAGTCAGAGGTGCCGGTACTGACGTCATAAAAATAGAAGGCGTGTCGGAACTTAAAGCCGGACGTTATTCTATCATACCGGACCGGATTGAAGCCGGGACCTACATGGTAGCGGCAGCGATCACCGGAGGAGAAGTACTGGTTGAGAATGTGATACCGACTCATTTGCATCCGGTTATAGCCAAGTTAAAAGAGAGCGGAGCCTCTATAGAAGAGACCGACGGTGGCATACTGGTCAAGGCCGGAGCCAGAATATTGCCGGTCGATATAAAAACTTTGCCTTATCCCGGGTTCCCGACTGATATGCAATCACAGATGATGTCCTTATTAACTTTGGCCTGCGGGCATAGTGTGATCGTGGAAAATGTTTTCGAAAACCGCTTTCAGATTGTGGATGAACTGAAGCGGATGGGGGCGCACATCAAGGTAGAAGGACATACCGCCGTGATAGAAGGAGTGACAAATCTCTGTGGTACGCGGGTCAGAGCTACTGATCTGCGGGCCGGCGCAGCGCTGATACTGGCCGCTCTGGCTGCCCGGGGGCAGACGACCATAGAAGATGCCGTTCATATTTTCCGGGGTTATGAAAATATTCACCAAAAACTGAGCAGCCTGGGCGCAAAGGTATATTAATAGAACAAAATATAGAATTTAAAGTAAGGAGGTGAATAGCCTCCTTTGCTTAAATTTGCTATCAATAGCCCTTAAACCAATCAGGGGGAAACAAAGTGAAATACCGAATACTGTCAGTCGGAAAAATAAGAGAGAGCTTTTACAACAGCGGGGTGGAAGAATATATCAAAAGATTGCGGCCCTATGCCAATATTGAGGTGGTTGACGGCCTGGAGGAAAAGATAAGTCCCCATGCCGGCGCCAGGGAAATAGAAAAGCTGCTCGATAAAGAAGGACAGAGAATCTTAAACTTGATTGGCGAGAATGAGATCACTATAGTATTGGATGTAAAAGGACGTTCCTTAAGTTCGGAAGAACTGGCCGGGCATATGCGGAAATGGAACGAGTCCGGTAAAGGCCGGGTCAATCTGGTAATAGGCGGAGCCCATGGATTATCCGAACAGGTCAAGCGGCAGTCTGACGAGCAGATCTCCTTTTCCCGCATGACTTTCCCCCACCAGATGGCGGTATTAATACTGACCGAACAAATCTACCGGGGCTTTAAGATTATTAAAGGCGAACCTTATCACAAGTAACCTTAGTATGAAAATACTGTTCTTGTCATTGCTATGAATAACGGTTTTTTGTCATCCTGAACTTGGGCTATGTCATCCTGAGCGAAGCCGAAGGATCTTCCCCGCTCGGAGATTGAAAGATCCTTCACTACGTTCAGGATGACATGCTATTCGTTTATCGTAGTGCGACCGCGTGATAATTCTGAACGCAGTGAAGAATCTTGCCGATATTGACGGTTAACACTCAGGATGACGTATTTTCATTGGTGGTTGTGTCCTCTGGGCATGGGCGGTTAATTAGAAATTTAGACGCTGAATACGCTGATTATTATGAGTGACACGGAATCTTTTAAAATTCAAAATATCCAACCCTGCATAATCTACCTCTTATACCCTTTCGCAATTTCTTCCCAGTTGCCATTTTACCTGACTATTATGTGTCCGACCAATTGGGTACAACAATGCTTATATTTTCAGCTTTACTTTGCTATCTTAAGTATTATAATTATGCTAAATATTTTAGGATATCCTATATGCATAAGCCTAATAAGCCAAGTAAATCTGAAGCTTTTTAAGCTGGTAGTTTTAAATTTATGTAAAGGACAGGATGAAATTGCTAAAGCAATTATTTAGGTGGATATTTGGTAAATCTTTAGAAAATGACCGGATCAGTGAAGAAAAATATAATGTTTTCTGGGGTATGCCGATATTAGCCAGCGATGCTATTTCCTCTGTGGCCTATGCCGTAGAGGAAATGCTGTGGGTATTAATACCGTTTGTCGGCATGGCATCATTCTTATGGATGCCGCGCATTGCGATCGCCATTATTGCCTTATTATTGATTTTGACTTTTTCTTACCGCCATGTAGTAGAAGCTTATCCTAATGGAGGCGGAGCCTACGTAGTAGCCAAAGAAAACCTCGGACCTGCGTATAGTTTAATTGCGGGAGCTTCCCTGTCGGTTGGTTATGTTTTAACGGTAGCAGTTAGTATCTGTGCCGGAACTACTGCCCTGATCTCGGCTGTGCCCGCCCTTCTACCTTACCGGGTGCCTATTGCGGTTTTATTCGTGATTCTGCTCGTTATTGGCAATGTACGCGGGGTCAGGGAATCTGCACATATATTTAGTATTCCTACTTATGCGTTTATACTCGCAGTTATATCATTGGTAATTGTCGGACTGGTCAGATATGCTACCGGGAATACTTTGCCGGTTCCCCTTGCACCTATGCAGGAAATTTCTTTTGGAACTCATCCGGTTACGTTGTTTATTTTACTAGCGGCTTTTTCATCGGGTTGTAGTGCCCTGACCGGTGTGGAGGCTATTAGTAATGCCGTTCCTAATTTCCGGGATCCTGCTCCGCATAATGCCAAACTTACCTATCTCTTGCTCGCTGCCGCTATTGTAGTTTGTTTTGGCGGAGTGGCTTCCCTGGCCAAGATATATCATGCTACACCTAATCCCGAATTAACCGTTATGGCCCAAATATCCTTAGCCGTCTTCGGCAAAGGCATTATGTTCTATATAATCCAGGTTACTACCACCATAATTTTGGCCATGGCAGCTAATACCGCTTTTGCCGGTTTTCCCACTCTGCTTTCTATTATTGCCCAGGACGGTTATGCACCCCGGCAAATGGCCCTGCGCGGTCATCGGCTTAATTATACCAACGGTATTACTTTCCTGGCTCTCTTAGCCATATTGCTGATCATCGTTTTTGAAGCCGATACCCATCTATTGATTGCACTGTATGCGATAGGTGTTTTTGTGGCATTTACTCTTTCCCAGACCGGAATGTTAGTACATTGGTTTCGCCTCCGAAATGAAGGCTGGCAATATAAAGCATTGGTAAACGGTCTGGGTGCTTTGACTACGTTAGGCGCCGTAATAATTGTCGGAGTAACCAAATTTACCAGCGGCGCCTGGATAGTTATAGTCGTAGTGCCTCTAATCGTCATGCTGATGTACAAGATCAAACAGCACTACCTCTTAGTAGCACAGCAGCTGGATATTCCTAACGATACTTTATCACTGATTGATTTTAATAATCCGCATAGACATCACGTCATTATTCCTATTGATAGTATCAATGGCATGGTGATCAAGGCTTTGCTTTACGCCAGGAGTATGACGAACGATGTTGAAGCTTTCCATGTGGAACCGTATGAGGGTGAAGCTGACAAGCTAAAAAGAAAATGGGCTATGCTTAATACTGAAATTCCATTAATTATAAGAGAATCACCCTACCGGGATGTGGTAGGGCAGCTTACAGAATATATAGGTTCGGAAGAACATGCTTCACGCCCCGGCGACTTAATTACCGTGCTTTTGCCGCAATTTTTCGTAAGCAAATGGTATCAAGCTTTATTGCATAATAACACCAGTCTGTTTATAGCTAATGCCATGCTCAACAAGCATAATGTGGTGGTATCTATTTTGCCGTTTTATCTGGCCGCATATAATGTGAAAAAATATCAAAAAGTAGACGATATTAAGGATAGTCAAGAGGAGTAGAATTGCCAATACGACTGGAGGGAGACATTCCGGTGTTATATAAAATTCATATCCCAACCCGCCGCCGCGACCAGATGATTAATATTACCGGGCAGGTGCGGGAGAAGGTGGAGCAGGAAAAAATAAAGGACGGGGTTGTGACAGTATACTGTCCTCATACTACCGCTGGTATTACGATTAACGAAAATGCTGATCCTGATGTGGTGAGGGATATTTTGATGCGGCTGAATGAGGTTTATCCCTGGGAGCACCCGCATTACCGTCATGCGGAAGGTAATTCGGCCGCTCATTTGAAGGCGGCTACCGTGGGGGTTTCCCAGTCGGTTCCGGTGGCAGACGGTCAGCTCCTGCTGGGTATGTGGCAGGGGATTTATTTCTGTGAATTTGACGGCCCCCGGGAGCGGACCTTTTATGTAAAAGTGCAAAAGGATTAATACTGATTCTAGCCGGCCCGAATCTTTTCCATAATAAGAAAAGATTCGGGCTTTTTTGTATTCAACCGGGAATATTATGAAGGATTACTCTTTTTGCTGTTAAGGACTACAATATTTTTAGTATAATAGAAAAAATTGAAGTATAACTTAAACATTCATCTCCGCAGGCCATAACCATATAGGAAAATAGTTTGCAGCCGGCTCTGCCCGGGACCGGAGAAAATATACTTTAATTCTCGACAGATTGGCGGCTAAACCGGCCGGCGGGGTTGTTTAATAGAGGAGGATGGTAATTGAACGAGATTTGCGAAAAGATTCGGCGATTACGGACGGAACAGAATTTAACCCTGAAGGAATTAAGCGATAAAACGGGGTTATCGATAAGTTTTTTGTCGCAGGTAGAAAGGGGGATATCATCCCTGGCGATCACCTCCCTGAAGAAAATCGCCGATGCCCTGGATGTCCCCATTACCAGCTTCTTTGCTACTTATCCCAATGAAAATTTTATTATCAAAATTGAAGAACAGAAGTCTTTTCGCCTGGAAGGTTCGGATGTGGACTATACCAGGCTGAGTGGTGATTTTGCAGGAAGATTGTTGGAGCCGCTTCTGGTGATACTGCCTCCGGGGCTGCCCCGGAGTAATGTCTTCAATCATCCCGGGGAAGAGTTTTATTATGTCCTGGAAGGGACGGTTTTATTTAATGTAGATGGAAAAGAGTACCTGGTTGCAGCCGGAGATTCCATTCATTTTCCCTCCAAATTGACCCACTTCTGGTTTAATCCCTTTGAGAAACAGGCCAAAATACTATGTGTATTGACCCCTGTTATTTTCTAACCGGCCGTAATAAAACCGAAATTACAATATGCTGATAAATTGATGCAGGAAAGGAGTTATCTATGAGGGTTGCAACTGATATAGGAGGAACTTTTACCGACCTTGTTGCGGTTGATGAGCAAGGCAGGATCAGTATTGCTAAAAGTCACAGTACCCCGCCCAACTTCGAACAAGGGGTTATAGATGTTATTGAGAAAAGCGGGGTGGAGGCCAGGACTATTGAGGCCTTTATCCACGGCACAACCGTAATTATCAATGCCCTGACGGAAAGGAAAGGGGCCAGGACCGGCCTTATTACCACCAGGGGTTTTCGTGATGTACTGGAAATCGGACGGGGCAACCGCCCGGACCTTTTCAATGTGCGGTATAAAAAGCCGGTTCCCTTTATACCCCGCTATTTACGGCGGGAAGTGGAAGAGCGCATGAATTACCGGGGGGAAATCTTAACCCCGTTAAATAAAGCGGAACTGGAGCAAATTATCGGATTCTTTAAGCAGGAAAAAGTGGATGCCATAGCGGTAGCTTATCTGCATTCCTACGCCAACCCGGTGCACGAGCAGCAAACCGTGCAGCTGATAAGGGAACTTTGGCCCGAGGTGGCGGTAACCGCTTCCTGTGAAGTAACCAAAGAATGGCGTGAGTATGAGAGAACCAGCACCTGTGTGCTGAATTCCTACGTGAAACCAATCGCCGCGCAATACATTAATCGCCTGGATGACAGACTGGCCGACATTGGCATGCAGGGCAAGAAATATATTATGCAGTCTAATGGCGGCACCACCACTTTTACCCAATCCAAAGCCGCTCCGATCAATATGGTCGAATCAGGGCCGGTAGCCGGTGTTTTTGGGGCGGCGGTGTTAGGTCAGGTGATAGGCGAGAAAAATATTATCGCTTTTGATATCGGCGGAACCACTGCTAAATGTTCCTTGATCGATAATGGCGAGGTCAAGGTTACTACCGAATATAAAATCGAGAAGACCGACCGGACCGCGGGATATCCGATCAAGGTGCCGGTGGTTGACATCGTGGAAATCGGGAATGGCGGAGGCTCGATCGCCTGGGTGGACGAAGCCGGTTCTCTTAGAGTCGGTCCCCAATCAGCCGGGGCGGTTCCCGGACCGGTAGCCTACGGGCAGGGCGGAGCGGAGCCTACCACTACCGATGCCAACCTGATTACCGGACGGCTGGCCCCGGTTAATTTTGATAATGAGGTTGATATGCAGATCGTGCGGGAAGCAGTGCAGGAAAAGGTAGCCGACCATTTCCATATGTCCGTGGACGAGGCGGCATTAGGCATTATTCGTATTGCCAACTCCAACATGTTAAATGCCTTGAAACTCATTTCGGTCCGCAAAGGGTACGACCCGCGCGAATTTACCCTGGTGGCCTTTGGCGGGGGCGGTCCCATGCATGCCCCGGCACTGGCCCGGGAACTGGGAGTTAAAAAGGTGGTGGTGCCGGTAGCCGCTTCTGTATTCTCCGCCTGGGGAATGTTGATGACTGACTTAAGGAACGACTATGTACAGACTTATATCCGGCGGTTTAATGAGGTGGACCTGGGCGAGTTAAATCAGGAATGGAAGAAGCTCGAACAAGAGGCTTTGGCCCAGTATCAGAGCCAGGGCATTAAGCCTGACCAGGTAGTATTTGCCCGCTTCGTGGATATGCGCTATCTGGGCCAGGAGCATACGGTCAAAGTTTTCGTGCCGAACGGAGATTGGGGCCAGGCCTCGGTTAAGGAAGTAACCCGCCGTTTTGATGAAACCCATGAACATTATTACACTTTCAAACTGGAGGGTGCGCCCACCGAGATTGTCAATCTGCATCTGGTCGCTTTTGGCAAAGTGCAGAAACCTGACCTAAGTGAAATGGATAACCGGGGGACCGTTGCCTCGGCCTTAAAAGAAGTACGGCCGGTCCTGTTTGAGGGAGAAGGATGGCTGGACACCCCGGTTTATGACCGGGAGAAAATGCCGGCCCGGGCAGCGGTCAGCGGACCGGCTATCGTGGAAGAACAAACCGCCTCAACCGTTATCTATTCCGGACAATCACTAATGGTCGATATATACGGCAATCTGATTATTAACACGGGGGTATAGTATTATGGCAAATGCAAGCACAAAAAATAATAATATAGATCCTTTTACCCTGGATATCGTAAAGGATTCCCTGGTGGCAATCGGGGAGGAGATGTTTTATGCTCTGGCCCGGACCTCCATGAGTCCGATTATCTATGAGGTACTGGATTATGCCAGCGGCCTTACCGACCGGCAGGGGCAGCTTTTGACCCAGGGTAATGGAGTTACCGGGTTTATCGGTCTATTGTCCTTCATGGTCAGAGAAACCATCAGAAAATTTGGGGATACGCTTAAGCCCGGGGATATCATCATTATCAATGACCCCTATGCCGGCGGCGGTTCCCATCTTTCCGATGTCGGCCTGGTCATGCCGATCTTCTACCAAGGGGAACTGGTGGCATTTTCCGCCAACAAAGCCCACTGGACCGAAGTAGGCGGCAAGGACCCGGGTTCCTGGACTACCGACTCCACCGAAATATTCCAGGAGGGACTCCAGTTTCCCTGCATCAAACTGTTCGATGCCGGAAAGCTGAATGAGCCGGTGGTCGATTTAATCAAGGCCAATGTTCGTTTCCCGGACCTTTCCCTGGGTGATATGTGGGCCCAGATCGCCGCCTTGCGGACGGGTGATAAACGGTTTGGGGAGCTCTGTGATAAATATGGCCAAGAGGTAGTCATGGCGTCTATTGATCATCTGCTCAATTATGGCGAGCAGATGACCCGCAAACAATTGGCCCAACTGCCGAAAGGTACCTATGAAGCGGTAGATTATATCGATGATGACGGACTGAGCGATGAAGCGCTCAATGTTCAGGTCAAGGTGACTATTACCGACGATAAATTCATCTGTGATTTTACCGGCAGCCATGCCCAGGTGCCGGGGCCGGTTAACTGCTCCTATGCTGCCCTGGTGTCGGCCGTGCGGACCATCTTTTTAGCCGTTACCAATCCTTCGCAGGACGTCAATGACGGGATTTTCCGCCCCCTGGAGGTAATTGCCGAACCGGGTTCGATTTTTGCCGCCCAGCGTCCGGCCGCGGTTTCGACCTATTGGGAAAGTATGATCTACGGGAGCGATCTGGTTTGGAAGGCTTTGGCTCCGGTCTTGCCGGAGCGGCTTACCGCCGGCCACCTGTTGTCGGTCGGGGCCATTATTCTGGCTGGTTTGCATCAGGATACCCATGAGCCGTTTTTAATTGTAGAACCGTCGGCCGGCGGATGGGGAGCAGGTGCCGGCAAGGATGGAGAAGCCGGCCAGTTCTGCATCGGGGATGGCGAAACCTACAATGTTCCGGTTGAGGTAGCCGAAACCCGTTATGGCGTGCTGGTGGATGCATATTGTTTCCGTGAGGATGGCGGCGGCGCCGGACAGTTCCGGGGCGGCGCGGGGGTTATCCGTTCTTATCGGGCCCTCACCGACAACCAGACTATAACCGCTACTTTTGGACGGCACAAGTTTGCCCCCTGGGGAGCAGACGGAGGCAAGAACGGTTCCCGCAATGAATTTGAGGTAATTAAAGCTGATGGCGAAAAGGACGGGCCTTTCGGCAAGTATGCCCGTTATCCCCTGAACAGGAACGATGTGGTACGCCTTATTGCCGCTTCCGGCGGCGGTTATGGAGACCCTCTGCGGCGGGAGGCAGAAAAGGTAGTTATGGATGTGCGCAACGAGTTTATTACCGTGGAGCAGGCTCGTGATGATTACGGAGTTATTATTGATCCCCAAACCCTGGCCGTGGAAGGCTTCACTCCGGCCCGGATACAGAAGGGGGAACAATAAATTGGAGATAGTGAAAATTCAAGATGTAAAGGCAGCCGACCGGCCCGATGTGCTGATGAAAACGTTGTTGGACCGCCAAAATGCCAGCGGCAGCGAGGTCACCCTGGGTACGGTAATTTTTCCTCCCGGAGCCAGAGTACCGGCCGAAGGAATGGGTGTGCATGAGGCCGACGAGTACTCGATTATCCTCAAAGGTTCCATTAAAACCATGAGCGGCGGACGCGAATATCAGGTTTCTGGCGGTCAGGTCACCTTTATCCCGGCCGGGGAAGAACACTGGGCCTTCAATGATAGTGAGGAAGATTGTGAAATAATCTGGTTTTTGGTAAAAAATTAAACAATGCAAGAGCCTTGCTGAGCTTTGATGATACAGCAAGGCTCTTTATTCCCATTATTCTTCAGCTTCAGGCGGACGGCGGCCCGTTTTGAAGGTGAGGGTAACCGTTTTCCCTAAAATATCCCCGAATTTGGACTCCAGTTCCGGACAGATCACCACCTGGTATCTGGTCCAGGGTAAAAGTGGTCTTAACGGTTTTACGTAAATGTTGCGGCATTGGTTGTAATCTACCGTATCCGGTACCCGGGCTACATTGATCGCTACACGGTTAGGGCCATGATACATTTCAATCTGGCATTTATTGCGGTTCCATACATTGTCACTTACAACATTTTGATCAAATACCAGCAGAATGGTTCTTAGCTGAATAGAAACACCGGCGGCACCGTTCGGGGGATTTGAACGCACGAGCCTAAGGGGTTTTGGAAGAGGCGGAAACATAGATACTTCCCCCCGTTCTTTGGAATTATAGCTAATATAAGGTATGGTTTGAGCTGGTAAAAGGTTAACATTGGATCCTGGGGGTAAGAATACTTAAGGGAGGCTTTTAGGTACATATTTAAAAGGATTTCCGGGAATGGTGTGGAATGTAAAGAAATTGAGTTACTTAATGCTATAATAAATGAAAAGTTTTTATAAAAGAGGTTACAATATATAAAAACAATACCTTTGGAGGAGGAAACTGGTAAGATGACACAAACAGATGCGGAACCGGATAACGGGCTTGCTCCCGTAGCGACCAATTTCATTCAGACTATAATCAGTGAAGACCTGGCCCAGGGCAAAAATGAAGGCAGAGTTCATACCAGGTTTCCGCCTGAACCTAATGGTTATTTACATATAGGACATGCCAAATCAATATGCCTGAACTTTGGCTTGGCGCTGGCCAATCAGGGCATAACCAACCTGCGTTTTGACGATACCAATCCCAGCAAGGAAGATGTGGAATACGTTGACTCGATTCAGGAGGATGTGCACTGGCTGGGATTCGACTGGCAGGAGCGCAGATTCTATGCTTCCGACTATTTTGAAAAATTATATGGCTATGCCGTGCAGCTGATTAAGGCCGGGAAAGCCTATGTTTGTGATTTGAGCGCGGATGAAATCAGACAGTATCGCGGAACCCTGACCGAACCCGGGCAGGAAAGTCCTTACCGCATGCGCTCGGTAGAGGAGAATCTGGACCTTTTCAGCCGGATGAGGGCAGGGGAGTTTTCGGATGGAAGCCGGGTATTAAGGGCCAAAATTGATATGGCCTCACCTAATTTAAATATGAGAGACCCGGTGATATACCGGATTTTACGGTCCAAACATCATCGCACCGGTGATACCTGGTGCATTTATCCCATGTACGATTATGCCCATCCTTTGTCTGATGCGATGGAAAGCATTACTCATTCCATCTGCACCCTGGAATTTGCCGACCATCGTCCTTTGTATGACTGGGTGCTGGATAATGTCGATTATGGGGTAAAAGAACATGGCAGACCGCAGCAGATCGAATTTGCCCGGCTGAACTTAAGTTATACGGTAATGAGCAAAAGAAAATTAAGAGAACTGGTGGAAAAAGGCTATGTAAGGGGCTGGGATGACCCGCGTATGCCGACTATTTCGGGTTTGCGCCGGCGCGGTTATACCCCGGAAGCCATTCGCGACTTTTGTGAACGTATTGGGGTGGCGAAAAGGGACAGCATGGTAGATATCGCCTTGCTGGAACATTGCATAAGAGAAGACTTGAACCGGCGCGCTGCACGGGTAATGGCGGTTCTGCGTCCGCTTAAGGTAATTCTGGACAATTATCCGGAAGGTCAGGTGGAATGGCTGGAGGCGGAGAATAATCCGGAGGATCCTAATGCCGGCTCCCGCAAGATACCATTTACCCGCGAGCTTTATATTGAACAGGAAGATTTTATGGAGAATCCTCCTAAAAAGTTCTTCCGTTTGACCCCGGGCGGAGAAATACGTCTTAAACATGCTTATATTATTAAATGTGAATCGGTCGTAAAAGATGAAAAAGGTAATATTACTGAACTGCACTGCAGCTATGATCCCGAATCAAAAAGCGGGGGAGCGACCAGCGGCCGTAAAATCAAAGGTACCTCCCACTGGGTATCGGCTGCCCACGCAGTACCGGCGGAAGTACGTTTATATGACAAACTCTTTATGAGTGAAAATCCGGATGAAGAGGCGGAAGGGCTGGATTATAAAGCCAATCTTAATCCGGATTCACTGGAAGTACTGAAGGATTGCCGGGTTGAACCCGGACTGGCAGAAGCGAAGCCGGGCGATAAATTCCAGTTCTTAAGGCAGGGCTACTTTTGCGTGGATTCTGACAGCAGCAATGCCGGACCGGTATTTAATCGCATCGTATCACTGCGGGATACCTGGGCCAAAGTGCAGAAGCACGGTTAACCAGACCTGTAATGGTGCCGGGCATAACAGTAGAGGAAATATAGAAGCCGCGAATCTATCGCGGCTTCAGAGCGTCAAAAAAGCCCAATAGCTGCGTTATTAAGGGAAGACCATTCAATCGACGTACCTCAGTACGCCTCAATCATAGTCTTCCCTTAATGCCTTGCTTCTGGACTTTTTTGCTCGCTCTAGGATATGGGCACTTTTTGACCATCTGTGGCCTCAAGTTTATCGCGGCTTTGCTGTTTAATTCGAAATATAAAACCGTAGGCCGGTCTATGCCCTGCGGGTACAACTGATGTTCCCTTGCGGTCACTATTAAGGACGCAGGGCGATAGCCCTTCACCCATAGGGCACAACTGATGTTCCCTCCGGTCACTATTTAGGACGCAGGCCGGTGCAGAGAATGGCACATAAAAAACCAGCCCTGAGGCCCGCTCCTGACGTCGGGGCCGTAGGGCAGGCTACGGATATGAGATATTCTTCCGGTGATTTTTAGGATGCGCATTGAAAACCGATATAGAAGGTGGTGCCGGTATCGCCGGTTTCTATGTTGATACTGGCATTATGACGGGCTGCAATACTGTAACAGACTGACAGGCCTAATCCGGTGCCATCTTCCTTGGTAGTAAAGAAAGGTGTGCCCAGATGCTGCAGTACCTCGGAAGGAATGCCGGAGCCGCGATCATGGATGGATAAAACAACCTGATCGTCTTCCACATAAGTTTTGATGGTTATGGTACCGCCGGCATCCATAGCGTCCATTCCGTTGCGAACCAGATTTAAGAGCAGCTGACGAATCTCTTTTTCATCCACCATAACATTGGGGATGCGAGCCAGTTCCAGTTTGACCCGCTTGTCCTGGCCCAGCGCATCAGCCTGCAGCAGCGGATAGACATTCTCCAGGATGGAATTAAGGTTGTGGAGTTTGGAATCAACTGTCTTATTCTTGGCCAGGGATAAAAACTCGGTGATTATAGCATTGGCCCGGTCAAGTTCCTCAATCATCAATTCAAAATAAGGTCTGTCCTCTTTGTAAATAGCCTCATTGCCCAGCAATTGCAGGAAACCGCGTACAGTAGTCATAGGATTGCGGATCTCGTGCCCTATGCTGGCGGCAATTTCTCCTACCAGATTAAGCCGGTCCAAACGTGCCATTTCCTCTTGCATCTGTTTTTGTTCAGTGATGTCGATCATGGTTCCGATCATATATATTTTATTATTGATATTAATGAGTTCCGCTGAAGCCAGCCCGATAATTTCATCTCCTGATTTGCTGCGTAAACGTACTTCCCGGTTGCGAATATACCCTTTATTGGTAAGAATCATTTTTAACTCGCTCAGTTCTTCGGGGTTCTGCCAGAGATCCGCCATGGCGGAGGATCGGCCTATGGCCTCCATGCGGTTGTAACCGGTGATGGAACAGAAATTATCGTTTACTTCAATCAAGCAACCGTCATTGATCGTACTCAGCACGATGAGGTTAGGGCTGGAACTGAAAGCCTTGGAAAACTTCTCTTCGGATAAACGCAAGGCCAGCTCGGTCTCTTTGCGATTGGTGATATCAATAAACAGAGCTGCACATTGCCCTTCTCCCGGATAAAAAGCAATAACATCAAAATATTTATCCATATTGGATTCATACCATTGAAATTCAACCGGTTTACCGGTCAAAGCCACCTTGGTGTACTGTTCGATGCGCAGGGAAGATCTTTCATCAGAAAAAATCTCCCGCAAGCGGCGTCCGATAAGCAAGTCACGGCTGTAGCCCACCATCTTTTCAAACATCGGATTGACGTCCAGGTACTTAAAATCATATGGATTGCCTTCGCTGTCGGTAATGACCTCCATTAAGGCCAGACCTTCGTTCATGGTGCTGAATAAGGTACGGTACCGTTCTTCGCTCTGTTTAAGCGCCCGTTCCGTTTGTTTGCGGTCGGTAATATCACGTACCGATTCAATAGCCCCAACCAGGTTGCCCTTAGTATCATAAAGGGGATTGGCTATACACCACAGATCTGATTTTTTCCCATTCCAGTTGGGTACGGATACTTCAGCTACCAGATTTTCACGGGTATTGTGGATAAAACTATATTCCCGGTAATGTTTGTTCAAATTTAATTCCGGATGGAGTACCAGGTCAATCAAAATAGGTTTCCTGGTATCATAGAACTTTAGAGAATATTCGTAATTGCCTTTACCCAGAATATCCTGGGCCAGTACTCCGGTGGTCTCCTCTACGGCTTGGTTCCAGGTGATAAGGCGCCCGTCGATATCAATGGCAAAGGTAGGATCAGGCAGGAAATTAATAATATCGGCCAAACGTTGTTCCGATTCTCTAAGCGCGATTTCGGCTTGTTTGCGTTCGCTAATATCATGACCTACGAACTGGTATTCCACAAAGTTTAAGTCATCATCAAAAATGGCCCGGTTCGTTATTTGCAGCCAGCGTATATTATTATAGGCATCCAGTACCCGTTGTTCAGAAGTGAAAACCGGATTGTCTGCGGTTAGAGACTTTAGCAAACGAAAAGATTCTTCCCGGCTTTCCGGCGATAAAAGAGTCAGGTAGCTCTGACCCAGCAGATCTGCTTTACCCTGCTTAAAATAGCGGCAAAGGGCTTCATTTACAAAAGTTATACTGGTATCAGGCAAAAAACGACAAATGAGTTCGGTCTGGTCTTCCGAGACGGCTCGATAACGTTTGTCTCCCTCCAGCCGGATGTTGCAGGGCTGCTTGCAGGAGGTTATATCACGGGCTAAGAAGAGTATTTGCGGTTCATTCATTTCACCTGGCAGCAATAACATCCTGGCCTCCAACCATACCCAATTTTCTGTTTTGGTCCGGCATCTTACCTGCCCGGTGTATTCCATGTCGCCATTGATCCAGTGAGCTATACGGTTAAACGGTTTCGTCTCATTGAGATCAATATAGTCGAATGCACTTTGTCCTACTAATTCTTCCGCTGAATATCCTAATATTTTTTGTGCACCCGGATTAACATATAATACGGTAAGGTATTCATCAAAACGATGCAGGGAAATGATATCTATGGTTGATGCTCGGGAGTGTAGCTTTTTAATTGAGCTTAAACCGTCTATTATACTCACTCCTCCCAAGTCATACATTCTTGTTACAGATATTCGAGATGCAGTAAAAAAATCCTTCATAATACGACCATATTTTCCAGACAATTCAAAATAAACCGTATTTACGTATTTGATCGGGAATGGCTGCTCCTCATATATCTAGCCCTAAAAGAGGTATAATAACAAATAGACTTTAAAAATATTAAGAGAGCGGGGTTGAATCTATGTTAGATGCAAGAATCAGCAAACTGGCTAATACTCTGATCAATTATTCCTGCCGCCTGGGAGCCGGAGAAAAGATACTTATCGAATCAACCGGTTTGGAACTGCCGCTGGTGCAGGAATTAATCCGGCAGACTTATGAAGCCGGAGGCATACCATTTGTCAGTATTAAAAATCGTTCAGTGGAACGCAGTATATTAATGCAGGCCGGCCTGGATCAAATAAAGTTGATGGCTGACTATGAAGTCCGCCGTATGCAGGACATGGATGCCTATATCGGGATTCGTTCCGGGGATAATGCCGCCGAGCTCTCTGATGTTCCACCGGAAAAGATGGCAATGTACCAGAAGTATTTTTTCGATGAAGTGCACTCGCGCATCAGAGTTCCCCGTACCAAATGGGTGGTGTTAAGATATCCGACTGCTTCCATGGCGCAGTCGGCCGGAATGAGTACCGAATCATTTGAAGACCATTTCTTTAAAGTGTGTACTCTGGATTACAACCGCTTGTCCCAGGCTATGGACCCGCTGTTGAATCTCTTAAACCGGACCGGCAAGGTTAGATTGGTCGGACCGGGAACCGATCTCAGCTTCTCCATCGCCGGGATTAACGGGGTCAAGTGTGACGGCAGACGCAACATACCTGATGGCGAGGTCTATACCGCACCGGTCCGCGATTCGGTCAATGGTGTTATAACCTACAACACACCTGCTCTTTATCAGAGCGTTACTTTTGAAAATATCAGGTTTGAATTCAAAGATGGGAAAATCGTACAGGCGACCGCCAACAATAGCTCGCGAATTAACCGGATTCTGGATACGGATGAGGGGGCCCGTTACATCGGCGAGTTCTCCTTCGGACTAAACCCCTTTATCACCAGTCCCATAAAAGACACCTTATTTGATGAAAAGATAACCGGGTCCATTCATTTCACCCCCGGCAACTGCTACGAGGAATGCTCCAATGGCAATCAATCAGCTATTCATTGGGATCTGGTCCTGATTCAGACTCCGGCTTATGGTGGAGGGGAGATCTATCTGGATGATATCCTGGTCAGAAAAGACGGGCGGTTTATCTTGCCTGAATTAGAAGGATTGAATCCGGAAAACTTAATATAGAAAAGTTATCCCCGGCAGGGGGGAGCAAGGGTGGAGGATTAAGAAACCAGGGGAAGGGCTGACCTACTGTTGATAAACGGAGGATTATATGAAAGCCCTAAAATGGACGTTACTGATAGTAATAGTTATATCCGGCCTGCTGGCAGGCGTTTTCTGTGTAACCTGGATGCAAGACGAGCTGGCATTAAGAAAATCGTATTTAGTAGTATCCAACTTCAATCATGAGATTATCACCAAAGGTGATACCGGCAAGACTAAACTGGTGGCATTAACATTTGACGATGGACCTGATCCCCAATATACGCCTAAAGTACTGGAAATTTTAAAGAAATACCAGATCAAGGCTACCTTTTTTGTCGTCGGAGAGAATTGTGCCGATTATCCGGAAATAATCAGACAGGAAATAAAAGCAGGACATGAGGTCGAAAACCATACTTATACTCATCCTGATTTAGTCAAAGACCGTGCCGTATCAACCGAGGAGGAAATAGTTCGCACCGGACAGGTAATAGAATCTATCACCGGCCGCAAGCCTTGCTATTTTCGGCCCCCCAAACGCCTGTTTACCAGTGACACGGTTAAAATTGCGGAGAGCAGCGGCTACCAACTAGTCTTGTGGACCATCGGGGTGGAACATCGCCTGTCGAAGACACCCGAGAAAATGGCGAACCGGGTCATAAAAGCAGCTAAACCCGGCATTATCATCCTGGCTCATGATGGCCGGCTAAATCGCACCAAAACCATAGAGGCATTACCGTTGATAATCAAAGGATACCAGAAGAAGGGCTATCGTTTTGTTACCCTGCAGGAGCTGTTAGCATACGCTCCGCCTAAGTAGACGGTGCATTATTGCCGATCGGGCATTTCCCGTATGGCCCCGGGAATGACGGCCATATATATAGTATGCAGCATCGTAATCAGAATAAACATTTTTATTACAGCGGACAGGAGTTGATTCTAGAATGTATAAATTGGCTCATGCAGGCATTGTAGTAGGGGATTGTGAACGATCGGCCGCTTTTTACCGGCAGGTTCTTGAATGTGAGTACATAGAAGAATTTGAAGATAATAACATCAAAATCGTATTTTTAAGATTGGACGGGGGAGTCCTGGAACTGATTCAACATAAGAATGTAACGGCGGAATATCGCCCGGCCGGGCCGATTGACCATCTGGCTCTCGCGGTAACCGATATTGATGCCGAGGTGGATAGGCTGAAAAAACTGGGTATAGACTGCCTGTTTGAGGAACCCAAAGAGGTTTTAGAGGGTAAAAAGATCATGTTTTTCTCCGGCCCGGATGGTGAAAAATTGGAATTCATCGAGATGAAATAAAAAGGCCACGTATTCATAAATGAAAACATGGCCTTTAGTGTTCGTCTGAATAATTTTATTGAACTTGACGCAACTGCGGGGAAGCGTCGGTTTGCGCCAGATGCTGCTGCCAGAGCTGCTCGGCGGTGATGGACCAATCGTGGGCGGCATCGGCAGTACGGGCCGTTAAATCGTCAACTGATTCTTTATCAATGGGCTGGGTCGATACGGCTCCCGATTTACGTACCATAGTTTTTAGTTTTTCAGGATTATCCAGCAACGGACAGGGCCGTAAATGGTTATGATTAAAGGGCTGGCCCTCATAGTATTGCTTGAAGATAGGACTCTGCAAGGCTTGAAGCAAACTCACGTCTTTAATATTGGCATTGGAATAATGGATAAAGGCACATGGTTCAACATCACCATTGGCATTAATATGCAGATACTTTTTCCCGCCGGCGATACATCCTTCGGTATATTCGCCATCATTCCAGAAGTCCAGCACGAAGATAGGTTTGGTGCTGCGCATTTCCCGCACTCTGTGATACATGTAGGCCCGTTGTTCCGCCGTAGCCAGAAGGTCTGTTTTGGCATCCTTGCCCAGTGGCATATAGGTAAAATACCAGCCGAACAAACAGCCTTTATCAATCATAAGATCAATATATTGGTCTGAACCTACCGAATTGGTATTGTAGCGATGATAGCAGGTAGAGAAACCAAAAGGTACACCATGCTGTTTCAGTATATCCATAGCATGCATTACTTTCTGATAAGTACCCTGACCGCGCCGCATGTCGGTTTCTGCTTCATTGCCTTCGATACTTATAGCTAAGGCAAAATTGCCGGCTTCTACCATTTCGGCGGCAAAATCGTCATCGACCAAGGTAGCATTGGTGAAAGCCAGAAACATACAATCATCATGTTTCTTGGCCAATTTAATTAAATCATGCTTACGCACCAGGGGCTCACCGCCGGAGTAAATATACATATATATACCGAGTTCCTTACCCTCATTGATTATCCGATCCAGGACCTCATTACTTAAGGAATCGGTTTTCTTATACTCGGCGGCCCAGCAGCCGGTACATTTAAGATTGCAGGCGGCAGTTGGGTCCATGAGTATAGCCCAGGGGACATTACAATGGTATTGAGTCCGCAGTTTTTCCTGTTGTGGTACTCCCAGCAGGGTGGCATTTACCATGAAGTTAATAATAAATTTTTTAATAACCTGATTATCGTATTCCGTGAGTACTTTTTGCAGCAGGGTATTCCAGTGGTTGCCGGGATCATCTATGATTTTCTGGAAGCTCCGGGCAATCTGTTTATGATTTTCCCGTACGGCCAGTTTTGATCCCCAATTTACCAGCTTGGCAGCATTAGCGACCGGGTCCTTTTCGATATAATTAATTCCCTGATTAAGTACGGTGGTGCTTATTAGCTGTTTAGCTGACTTCATTACTATCTCCTCCTTGTAAGTTGTGAATAAGGCTTTGTTAAGGAGATGCTCTGAAAACCAACCAACGCGCCGCATGTAAGCGGTTAAGTGGGTATAATTCCCGTTTGGTTTACTTGGGAGCTTATATTATTTATGTTTTCGATCAGCGCGTTCTCCAGTTCTGGGTTAAGCTTTTGTTTATAATTGCTGAGATTATCGAGGTCTTTTTTACATTGAGCCATTTTATCCAGTTCTTTATAAAGAAATTCCAGAAGAATAGGATGCCTCTTTTTAAAGGAATGGTTAATCTGGTAATAAACCCATTGTGCTTTCTTTTGCTGAGTAATCATTTCAATGTTTCTAAGCTTGATCAGATGCCGGGATACATTGGATTGGGTCATGTTCAAGACAGTTTCCAGTTCTCCTACACAAAGCCTTTCATTGCGCAGCAAATTCAGAATCCGTAAACGGTTTTCATCACTGAGCGCTTTAAGTATTACTACTAGATCCATGAAATATATTCTCACCTTCCTTATATGAGTATATTCACTTTTAATCATATAATAAAACAGGTAAATTGACCTTGTCAATTAAGAATTTTGTGATACATCGAACTTAAATGTCTTAATACGAAAATTAGACGCTGAAGACGCTGAATATTATGAATGACACTGAATTTTTAAAATCCGAAACACCTGAGGAAAGTTTCAACCACCAATGAAAATGCGTCATCCTGAGTGTTAACGAAGGATCCTTCCTTGTTAAGTATCAATATCGGTAAGATTCTTCACTGCGTTCAGAATAACAAGAACAGTATTTTCGTATTAAGTGCTGGTAGGATATCCAGGTTGGGTGGAGAAAGTTTAAAAAGATGCCTAATAATTACCGGGGGTGGGTTAAGACATGAATATGAAAAAGTTGATTATGGTTTGCCTGGCGGTTACGGCTTTGGTCGCCGCACTGGAACTTAGTAATTTGCTGCCCCATCTGGCGGCAGCCGTTTTGTTTCTGGGTGCCGGATGTATAGTTGCCTATCTGCTGGCGTTAGGCGAACAGCGCCGCAATTCCATAAATGAGCTGAATTTTATAAGCCAAGCCGAACATAGTCTGACCAACTGTCCACCCCGGCTGGTATTAAATCGATTACAGGAAGCTATTAAAAAGGGGACTGGAGCAGATAAGGTATACTTCAGTGCGCAGCTGCCCTCCGCAGAAGCAGGCGTTAATGATGAATGGGATGAGCAGATGATTACAACCGTTGATGCTCTGGTCAGGGAACGCCAGGCCGCCTTTATATGGCCCAATCCTGACGACAGCCAATTGGCAGCTTTATTTGACCTAAGTGAAGTAAAAGAATTAATGGCACTGCCGGTTAAGAACGGGGACGAGTTAATGGGAGTACTGTATATCGGCAGTGATTCGCCCATCCGCCTGGACCAGAAGCAGGATATGGTGGGGAGGCTAACCTTATGTGCGGCCAATGCCATCATCCGGCACCGGCTCTGTGAGACGGAAGAGGCTCATACGACAGCCGTTATTAAGGCCTTGATCAATGCTGTTGATGCACAGCAGCCTTTTTTTGCCGGCCATTCGGAACGGGTAGCGGCTGCGGCGGTATTGATAGCCGGCCGGCTCAACCTGGCCCCCGGGGAAGCCCTGGCCTTGAAATATAGTGCCCTGTTGCATGATGCCGGCAAAATAAGGGCCGGGGAAGGGGAACAGGCAGGGATGGAACATCCGCAGCAGGGTGCGGCCTTGCTGCCGGAAGATGAATTCTTCCTACCGATAAAAGAAGCCATCTTAAGTCACCACGAACGCTATGACGGTAAAGGCTATCCACAGGGCTTGATCCGCAATGACATTCCCTTCCTCGCCCGGATTATAACGGTAGCCGATGTGTATGATGCTCTGGTGCGGCTGTGCCCGGAGGAGGAAAGACTGACTCATGCCCGGGCGGTGCAGACGATAAAAAAAGCCACCGGGACACTGTTCGATCCCCTGGTGGTAGTAGCTTTTGAAGAAGTGGCAGCAGAGATTAATGCTTTTTATCAAAATAATTAATAGCAGAAATCGGGATGCAGTAAAGAAAAATCAATAATTTTACGATAAAAAAAGTATCTATGTCGTAAAGTCAGGCCAGGACCTGATAAGAATAATGTACAGGAGTGAAAACATGTCGGCCAAAAAAATATGTTGCTGCATAATGCTATGGTGTTTGATGTTGAACTTTATACCTGGTACGGCGCAGGCCGCACCGGTTGAAAAAGAATGGGGAACGTCGGTCAGTGTTGTTAAGCTGGACGGCAGCATGATTGACCTTAATGCGGCCGGCTTTAACGGTGTAGTGACCGATTTTGCCTATATGCAGATAACCTTTTCCGATACCGGGGCCAATCTTGCGGCTGCCTTGAACCCGGGACATAGTCTGGATGAGATAACGGTAACCGGGGATGCGGTGTATGCAACAACCAATTTTGCCCCACAGTTGGACAACGGAACTTTAAAATTACAATTGAATTCTTCTTTAAACGAGGGCACGCTTTACACCATAAATATACCGGCCGGCATTTTTATAGACGGGGGAACCAGTATTAACCAGGCTTGGACTATAAGTTTCGTTACGACTGCGGCAGTTTCAATAGTTGCGGTTGAACCGGTCGCGCTTAGTGCGGTGGATATTGCAGCCGGACAATCTTTTTGCCAGATCAGAGGGGTTAATCTGGCCGACATTCAAAAAGTGGTACTTACTCCTATTGCAGGCAGATGTCTGGATTTGCAGCCATTTATCATTGCCCGGGAGGACCTGGATTTAATAGATGCCGGTACGTTAAAAGTTATGCTGAAAGGTAATAACGCCATTGGGTTGGGTAAGGAAGAGGCCAGCGGCACTTACCGGGTAGATGTTTTCTACGGCGATGCCAGTAATCCCCAGCAGGCCGCTGCGGCAGTAGAGATCACGCTGCAGGTGCTTTCCCGGGGGGTACCGGTGCCCATTTCTTTTTATCCGGGGACCGGCAGCCAGTATGATGAAAAAGGGCTCTTGCCCCAGTCGATTAACGGTACTACCCGCTATTTCCTGAGTGTGAAATGGCAGGACCCGGATGGAACTTTGGAATTCAATCAAGCCGAAAGTGCGCTTAACCGGCTTAGGACTTCTTCGGTTTATGCTGAAGGAGGCAGCCAGGCCTCAATGATCGACACCGATTTCCTGGATTGGATTGAAAATATAAGCGATAGCACCGAACGCAACCGCTGTATCGATACTTATCTGTATAACCGCACCACCGATACGCTGTACATTCCGGTAAGATTATTAAGACCTCAGACTACTTATATTGTATCCCTTAATGAATATATAGTTAAATTCACCGGAGGTCAGGGGAATGCCCTTACCACCTGGTCATTTACCACCATGCCGGTTCCTGCGGTCTTGACCGTTTCACCGGGGAGCGTGGTGGAGGATTACCCGGGCGGGACGTATATTCTCATCGAAGGCAGCTTCTTTTCCAATTCCGGGGTGACGGTCAAATTCAATGACCGCTGGGCTGATAGCGTAAGCAGCATTACTTCCAACGGAAAAACCAGCCTAAAGGCGGTTCTGCCCCGCAGCAGCCGCTTAAAGCCCGGAGTTTACAATGTAACCGTAATAAACGACAGTAACCATCAGCAAACCCTTTACAATGCACTCAGTGTAGTAGCCCGGTCGGATAATGATCCACCCACAGAGGGGCAGCGCACCAAAAGTGAGGGCAGGATAGGCGATGTGGTGGAGAGAGTGAATAGCAGTGAAGCGATCCTGGAATTGGACAGTGATTACCGGGACCGAAATTATCTGGCCCTTGATCTGGATAAATTAATGGGAGAAAAAGTCCTGACCCGTACCATTACCTTTGAAGGGCGGCGCGGGGACCGTATCGGCGAACTGGCAGCCTGGTCCCGCTGGGCTGATATAACTTTGTATGGTCTGACCCTTGCTTCAGATAAAAACAGAGACAATGTTTCACTACGGCTGGGACGGGTGGATGCTTCTCGCAGCGCGCAACTCGGCAGCAAGCTGAGAGGAAGAGTCCCGCTTTCGGATTACATCGAAGTGGGGGGAGACAACTTCCGGGTGGACCGGGTTAAGATCGAACTGCCCTATAGCTTAAGTGACGGAGACAACCTCAAAGTATTAAGATATGATGATTCCCTGCGCAACTGGCTGGAGGCGCCTGGTACGGTTAACCGGCTGGAGCGCACGGTTCTAGTAAATAACACCCGCCCGGGAATTTTTGTAATAGTGGAGTAGGGAGGATATTATGAGAAGAAGGTATTTTGGCATCGTAAGTGCCCTTTTGATGTTGTTACTGGCCGGGGGATTTTCGGCGCTGCTCCCGGGACAGGCGCTGGGCGCGGAACCATTCACCGTCACGGGCATAAGCATATCCAAAGAGTATAACAGTATAGAGATTCCGGATACTTATTATTTGACCATTAAAGGGACATATCTGGGTGGAACTACGGTACGCTATCTGGATAGTGCGGGAAAGTTAATAACCCTTACCAACCCCACCGGGGGTGATGGAATAAAACAGTATACCATAGAGCCTGATAAAATCGGCCAGACTTTATTCATAGAAGGGCCGGGCGGTACCAAGGAATATAATATAGCAGAAACTAATATGTCCCGGATTACTTCCTTGAATCCGAAATCTATCAAAGCAGGTGATACTCTAGGTATCGTGGTAGCTAATGCTGCCAAACTTGACGGCACCGAATATAAGGGCTATTACTATGACCAAATAAATGAAGTTGAAATATCCAGCGAATTAAAAAACAATACCCCCATTAATGTAACCAATACCGGGCTTTATAATATCCGCTTTGAAAGAAACTTCAGCGCACCGGACGGCACCCCGGTTAATATTTCCTACCGCTATCTCAATATCTTCCGGGTTTATGATGAGATGGACGGGGTTTCGACCCCGGACAATATCAGTATGTTCCCCAACCGGGGCGAAAAAGGCTCGGTCGTGTATTTCCGGGCTGAAAATCTGAAGCAGGACATGAGCGTATTTTTCCTGAAAAAAGACGATGGCACCGACAGCTTTACCCAGCTTAACAAGGGTACGGATTACACCTACCAGAAAGATGCGGAAGGCACTATAGATATCGTGACAGTTAAAATTCCGGCCGGATTAACTGCCGGTGAGGAATATTATGTCTATTTCACCAATAAGATAACCGATACGGTAGATCCCATGAAATATGTTTTCAAACAACTGAAGTTAAATCAAAAATTTACGGTTATCAATGTAGGGGATAAAGTCCAGATTTTTAACGTTTCTCCCGCCAGCGGACCTGATACCGGTCAGAGCATAGAAATCATGGGGCGTTATTTAGGTACCCTCAATATAACCGGACTGACCGCCGACAACGCCATTGCTAACGATAGTATCAGCCTTAGTGCAGATGCTCTGCAAGCAGTTGTAAACTATGGCGCCGGTACTTATGCCGGTGGAGCAGTCACCGATATAACCAAAACCGTACGGGTAAATATAGCCAACAGTGCCGCCTTTGAAGCCGGTACCAAGAATGCTGCCAACTTCACCCGGGACGTAGACCGTATCTACTTGAAAACTCCTACTTTTCCTATTATAGATGGAAAAAGCGTGACCTATCCGGTTGAAATAAGAACCGCTACCACCTTTACAAAAGGCGGAATTACCTACGTTTTTGAGGAATTTACCAGCTTTATCGGATTTACCTTTATCCCCAGTATGGGTAAACCAATAGTTGAAAGTATAACTCCGGACAAAATTCAAATAGAGAAAAAAGCCTCAGATTATAATGTAAAAAATGAAACCCTGTTTGCTATTTACGGGCAAAATTTCAAGCTTTACCGTGAAACGCTGCCCAACGGGTCGGCGGTGGTCAGATATCCGATAGTGCGCCTGCTTAAAGGTGAAAGTCTGGAAATGGAGATCAATATGAATACCGGAAAGGTACTTGATTATAAGGGACAAGTAGTATCCGGCTTACCGGAAATGTCTATTTTTGATGCCTCCGGCAATCTCCTGGACGGATCGGAGGGAAAGCAAACCGGGGTTAAAATACTGGTAAAAATACCGGGGGGAATCGCGGTAAATACTCTGGAATCAGATTCCTCCCCGCGCAGTGTGCGGGTGGTTAATCCTATAAAAAATTCCGAGGGTGAGGGGCTGCCTTTTACCCTGGTGGATAAACTGTATTTTGTACTTACCGACCAGGACCCGGTTATATCAAGCGTTATGCCTGATGTAGTGACGGTCCAGGGAGGCGAAGAAGTAACCATTACCGGCGGGAACTTCAGAAATGGAGTAAAAGTCATCATTGATGGCAAAGAGGTAAGCAGCATAACCCGGGATGGCAGCGGGCAAAAGATAACTTTCAAAGCTCCACCCGGACGAACCGGGGTTACCCAGCTGCTGGTCCTGAACCCGGAGGGCGGTATGGCGACATGGCCGTTCAGTTATGTGGCTACCTATACCGATCCCAAACTTATCTCCTTTTCGCCGTCGGCCGGTAATACCGGTACTTTGGTAGTAGTCAAAGGAGAAAACTTCATTGCGCCCGACCCTACTGCCAATCCCGGTGAAATTTACAAACTGATCGGTACCCGGATTCTGTTAAATAATCAGGAAATAAATGATTACAACCGCGATGCATACAACCAAATCGAACTGCTGCCGTATGCCAATGCTGCCGATCCGGTAATAAACAGCGCCGGGCAGCTGGCATCATATTACCATAGTGTAGTGTTTGAGGATAATAATCATAAATATTACGTATTGCGCCGTCAACTGGACGGTACCATCCGGCTGACCGGCGGTACCGACAATAATACTTATAGCATAATCGTTCTGAACGGCAGCCTTACCGCCCGAAAATTGAATGGCGGAGACTATCCCCTGGCGGTGGGGGCAGACTCCTTAACTATCAATGGCTCAACCACCCTGACCATGAAGACGGTCTATAAATTTGACGCCGGTTCAATCATTACCGGCAATCGCAGTCAGGTAATAAACAATAATGAGCTGCATTTTATCGTACCTATTCTGCCGGCTGATGGTTATTATGATGTAACCGTAGTGAATCCGGATACCAAACGTTCGAGCAAAACCGGCAGCCAGGGCTTTTACTACTATGGACATCCTCAGTCCAGACCGGAAATTACCGCTATTGATCCGGCGGAAGGCTCTACTATAGGGGGGTATACCATAGATATCAGTGGTAGTGATTTTCAGGATAACGGGGTAAAAAAGACCCGGGTCAGTATAAACGGAGTGGATATTGCTGCTTCTGATACTACGGTTAGTGTGGACGGAAAGAAAATTACGGTGGTGGTACCGCCCTACTCCGGTGATTTATGGAAAGATAAAGGTATCGGGCGCCTGACCGTACCGGTGGTAATAGTAAATCCGGATGGCGCCAGTGCCAGTAAAGAGGCCGGTTTTACTTATATAGTGCCGAGCAGCTACCCGGAAATAACCAAAATAGTACCGGACCGGGGCAGTGCGGCAGGCGGTGATGTGGTCGAACTTACCGGCCAGGATTTCAGATTTTTCGAGCCGTTTGAAGATCTGGACCGGGACATGGTCCATGATCCCGGAGAACCATACAGCGATTTAAATAAAAACGGCAGTTGGGATGATTATACCGGCAGGACCATCGGCGACCTGCCCCAGGGTTATGAAAAAATACTTCCCAAAGTTTACTTTGGCCACAACCAGGCCGCCATACAGGAGTTTTCCAATGGTTATCTTAAGGTATTGACTCCGGCCGGTGCGGCCGGGACGGTAGATGTTTATGTAGTTAACAACGATTCCGGTATTTCCAACCGGGTAAAATTCACCTACCAGGGCTCTAATCCGAAAATCGACAAGATAGTGCCTGACCAGGGTAAAAAACAGGGGCGGGACAATGTTGATATATATGGCAGCGGCTTTTTTGAAAGCCCGCTTACGGTTTATACCGGCTCGGCCAGCATCAATTCGGTAACTATGCCGCTCATTCGTTTTGGAGACATCAGCAATAAGACTATTGCCCGGGATCAGCCCAATTCGGGCCGGATTGACAATCAACGCACCACCGTCAACCTGGAAGGCGGACTCAAGGTTGAGTACGATGCCAATGGCAGCGGACAGGTTACGGTGGAGATAACCGAGGATAAACAGACTTACCGGGGAACATTCACCAACTATGATGGCAGTGTCAGATTTATCGACCTTACTAAACTGACTAATCAGAATGGCCAGAATTATCCGGGCTATGAACTGTTGCGTCTGGAGATTAATGACCGCCGGCTTTTGGTGGAACGGGGCTACTCTCCCAGCGCAACTTTGGTCCGCAATACCCAGGTGACCCTTAAGACCCCCTCCTATTACGGGGTGGGTACGGTTGCGGTAACGATTGTAAATCCCGACGGGGGAACGGCCGCGGGCAAGTATATATATAAAAATCCGGACAGTCATCCGGTCATAATAAATATAACCCGGGATGGCAATTCCCCGGAAACTGAACCATATGAGGGGCAAACAGTTAAGATCGTCCGGCTGACCTGTAAGGGCGGGAACATAATAAGTATTATCGGACAGGATTTTCGCGAGAATGCGGTTATCCAGATATCCAATCTGGTGAAAATTCAACCGGCGGACATAACCTATATCTTACCTGGACGTCTGACCTTCACCATGCCGGCGGTCAACCAAAGCGAAATCGGTAAATTACACCGGGTATTGGTAATAAATGAGGATGGTGCTTCCGGAGCTTCCGACCAGGCGATACCGCCTATTTATCTGCAATTCATCGAAGGCACTACCGGACCCCAGATTGACAAGCTTACGCCCGCCCAGGGACCATCCAGCGGGGGTACCCAGGTTAAGATCGAAGGTAAAGATTTCCGGGCCGGTCTCAGAGTCTACTTTGGTGAAAATCCGGTGGCCGCCAACAATGTTACCGTGGTTGATTACAAAACGGTCCTGGTAACTGCCCCGTCCGGCCCTCCGGGCAAAGTCGGCGTGAAAATAGAAAATCCGGACGGAGAACTGTCACTGCCGGTAGATTTCACTTATTTGAGTTGTCCCCGGGTCACAGCGGTGGTTGATCCTACCGATCCCACCGAAAATACCCGTATAACCTCAATTTCCGTGGAGGGCGGGCAGGAGATCAAGCTAAAAGGTTCGGGCTTTATGGCCGGCGCCAAGGTAGTATTTAATCCGGTCATCAAAAAAGCGGAAAACGGTAGTAATACCGGTAATATTATATATTTAGCCGGAGTCCCTTATATCCTGGAATCCGGCACCGAAGGCACTGAGGTGAAATATATCGATTCGGAAACGATAACGGTCAAGACTCCCAAAGGCAAGGTTGATACCAAAGGTTTAATAGTCATCAATCCGGACAAAGGAGCAAGCGAACCATATGACAATATAGTCTACGGGCTGCCTCAGCTCCCGGCTCCCGGCGGAGTAGTGGCGGAACTGGTATATGACCGTTATATAAAGGTGCACTGGGCCGCGGTTGAAGGAGCCAGTTATTATGAGGTATATGTGTCGATTGATGACCAGCTGGAATTTTTGGATACGGTGTCAGGTACCAATTTTATGTACTCGGAGCTGGAATCACGCACCAAATATAAATTCGTGATTAAAGCGGTGGGCAATTTTGGCTCTTCCCAGCCTTCTGCCGTCAGCAATACCGTAACTACCGGCCGGGTCGCCGGACCGCCGGATGATGACGGTTCACTGGAGGAAAAGACCAGCCAGGTCAAATCCGGGACGACGGCTACAGTTACTATAGGCACCGATGATAACAGCAGTCAGGTGACAATTGATCTTACCCGCGGAGCACTGGCCGGATGCCAGGAATTGGTGATCAGCCTCCCGGCGGAAGTAATAAATGATGGGGGACCTGATATAAACGTATATGGGGCCGATTATGCCCTTCAATTTAATCCCCGGATTTTCAAGGTCGGTCTGATGCGCGACAATGCCGAGTCTGATGCGGGTGTACGCTTTAAGATGTCGCCTTACCGGGGCAGCCTGGAGATAAGCGGGGGCAACGATATATCCCATCCTTATGCTTTAAGTGCGGATGCTTATACCGGCAAGAGCAGCAGTCCCTTGGATATGCTGGCAGGCGGTATGTCTCTGGTCCTGGACTTTAATTCGGACAAGACCAGCCTGAGACGCATCAGCCAAGCCACATTATGCCGTTACAATGAATATAAGCATAGCTGGGAACAGCTGAACCAGGTTGACAGTACTCAGACCACGGCTGTATCAGCCGTGGTAAACCGGCTCGGGCGCTATGTAGTTATAGGGAGCAGGAGGTAGTTTAAAAAAAATGAAAAGACGAATTACTAAATCATTTATTCCGGTTAAAATTTTAATACTGGTATTAAGCCTAAGTCTGATTGGTACTATAGCTTCGCCGCCGGCATTAGCGGCCACACCATACAGTCAGGGCTATATTGAAGGATACCTGCTCCAAATAACCGGCGGCACAGCCGGCTTGGAAATAGAATCGTATGAGGGAACCCGTTATAACCTGGCTCTATCCGCCAATGCTACCTTTACTCTGGACGGAATTCCGGTTAAGTTATCTGATTTTCGGGCCGGAATGGAAATCTATGCGGTCTTGCAGGGTAAAGACATAGTATCGGTAGAAGGTTATGCCAGTACCAATCCCGGCTATATCAGTCCGGGCAGTAAAGTCCGAACCGGGGTGGTAACCTCCATAGAACCGGAACAATTGGAAATAACGCTGCCCACCTCCGAAAAAGCCGTTTTTTCCTTCGACTCCGGCACCGTGGTTACCCGGGGCGGTAAGGCAGCCAACATGGACAGCCTGTATGAAGGAGATAGAGTAAAGTTGTTTTTTGATACGGTTGATACTGATCTAATCAGCCGGATTCAAGTTGAAGGTCCCAGCGTAGAAATAAAAGGTCTCTATAAAGGTACAATTAGGTTAGTCGATACTACTTCCGATATGATATCACTGGATAACGTTGAAATGCTGCAGAATGGAACCTGGGTAACAGCGGAACTGCCGGTCAAAATACCATATGAGCGGACCAACATTTATACCGCCGGACGTCCTTTGAATGATTCCAATCTAAAGTATTATCGTGGCAAGACTTTATATGCGGTCAGCCGAGTCGTTTTTGGCCAGGAGCGTTTGGATAAAATGGTAGTGCTCAATCAATATGAAGCCAGCTATCAGGAAAAAATCAACAACATCAACTGGTATACGGAAGCACTGGAGATGAGCAACAATAAGAATCTCAGCTTTAACGATGGTACCATTATAATCAAGAGCGGACGCCTGGTGGATAAATATGCTCTGAATCAGGAAGCCGACATTCTGGCCGTAGCCGATGGCCGCGGGGGTACCGCGGTAGCGGATGTAGTCTGCGTACTTAATGAGAATCTGAATAATTCCAATATCGGCGAGCATTATCTATATGCCGGACGGCTGGATCAAATAATTGAGGATAAAGTAGAACTAAGAGATTTCTACTGCCTGGAACAGAATAAATGGGTATCCTTAAAAGGCAGTAAAGAGTTATATTACGATAATGATTCCGCTATCATTAACTTGGAAACAGGAAAAATGATAAACAGCAGGGAATTATTGAATGGCGACTATGCCGTTGATGAAGACAGCGACTATGTCAGCGATCATAATCTGGCCGATTGGTTTGCTTATATCTATACGGATGGTGATCGTATCACCGCCATGGGAGTACAGCCCAAAGCAGATTCACTCTTAAGCCAGAGAATAACCTCCGGCACTATCGAAAAACTGGAAGAAGATGTGCAGGTGGGCTGGACTGTGTCGGTCCGCGATGCCCGCGATTGGAGCGAACACCGGAGCCGCTGGATGTTGAAAAGCAACAGTTTGAGAATGAGCCTTGACCACGCGGTGCTCTACAAGAATGGAGCAATGGTAGATCCCGAGATGCTTGCGGCGGGAGATAGGGTCTATCTGCTGCGGGATGATTTCAAGGTTAAACTGCTCTTGATAAAATGAGAATTTTGCATAATTTCAAAAATCCCATTTGTCATTGCTATGAATAAGCGCTGGTTTGTCACCCGGCCTATTATTTATATGTCATCCTGAGTGCAACGAAGGATCTTTCCCGCGCAAAGACGTAAAGATTCTTCACTAACGTTCAGAATGACATTCGGCTTTGCCTCAGGATGACATTCGTAAAGTTACTGCTTAATCATAGGAAAAAATTAAATATGCAAAACTCTCAAAAATAAATGGATGAGGGGAAAATATGCGAAAACTTATTACCGTACTTATGATTATGGCCTTTACCATGGTGTCTTACCCGGCTAATGCCACTCCGCCCGATTATTGCGGAGGGGTAAATAATGAATACGAATATCAGGAAATGGTATTTTTATCCGGGCAGCCGGTTAAGTTTGTGGGCAAAGTAACGGTGAGCGACCGGACCAAAACCGACTCCCGTACTATAAGCTATAAATTCACTTTGACCCCTGAAGATACAACGATCAAGGGCAAGCTGGACCGCAAAGTCACCTATGAGATAGATTATACCAGGAGGGATGATAAAGGTCAGACCCTAGCCTCCGACACGGTCAAGAGCTACAGTGAAACAGTGACCTTCGATAAAGACAAATATGTACTGGATGATTATCAATTCTCCAAAGGGGAAATTATTGATAACCGTCCCGCTTCCGACTTTTCGTCGGGTACCTTGACTGCGCGCAAGTATTATAAGATAAATAAAACCGAAGGTGAAGCTATAGTTGAAATAAGCGGCGGGGATGTAGGCTATGAAAATTTCTGGGGTAGTACGGAGACCCAACTAATCAATTATACTATTGAAGTGAATTCCGAGAAAAAAGACGACGAGGGAGAAACCGAATCCCAGTCTTGGCAGGGAACCGTTACGGCACAAGTCTCCGACAGTATGACCAAAACCCTGAAATATGACGAAAATGAGGCGAGCTATTCCAGTTTTCCCGGAGGTCATGTGCGGGTCACCAGCCGGCAGATGGTATCCCGTTATGATTATGACCTGCCCCGGGTGGTGGACGGGACTGTCAACGATGACCGGCGCAATCGCGGTGTAGCCGAGCTTAATGCCAGCATGACCCCGCGCATCGAACGGCTAATCGTACCCAAGTTCCGTGATACCGGAGGACACTGGGCGGAAGAAGATATTAATAAATTGTATTCCCTGGACGTATTCGACGGCAATTCCCAGTTCTTCTTGGCCGATGCCCCTATGACCCGTTTGGATTTTGCCCGGGCAGTAGTCAAAGCCTGCGATATACGCACCGAAACTGCTACTACCGCCCGAAAAAGACCGAGCAAGAAAGAAAAGCCGGTTTCCATCTTCAGAGATGTAGCAGTTACGGACAGCAATTATGAATATGTCAAACAGGCGGTGGATAAAGGCATAATAAGCGGCGTAGCACCCGGACAATTTAGCCCGCAGGGCAATCTTACCCGGGCTCAGGCCATAACGATTATAATAAAAGCACTCGGTTTCGAGGGGAGGGCACCTTCGCCGGGCTATGCCACCTCATTTGTGGATGACCGCAGTATTCCGGGCTGGGCCCGGGATAGTATCTATATGGCGGCAGAGATAGGCTTGGTTCAAGGCGATAACGCCAATCGCATCAATCCCAACCAGGTTATGACCCGGGCCGAAGCATCAGCTCTGCTGGTAAAATTTCTTAATTTCCTGGAAGTAGACTTGCAAAAAGACTATCGTGAAAATATAGTATTATATAATTGATAAAAAATTAAGGACCGTAGACACTTACATTTAAAGGAAGGTTTCAGCCCCGAAGCGGGGCTGGGGTTGATAAAGTATGTCTTTATGATCGCAACCATTTATGAGCAATAGATGATGCCGGATTGGGGTATTAAGAACGATTGCACCCCGGACTTACATCGGGGTATGCCAAATGCTAAATAGCTGCATTGATATTTTGGCTAACTAAGTTACGTGTGAACCATATAGAGTCGCCTTTACCGGTGCTGCGCTAACCTTAACACCCCAACCCTGCATTTGTTAATCCTATGGATGGCTGAAACTTTCTGCAGGTATTTCGAATTTAAAAAAGATCTGTGTTAATCATAATTAATCTGTGTCCTTCAGTGTTGAATTTTTTGATTAATCTTAATAGAGATCCACTGAACTAAAGCTCGGTTAACAAAGGCGAGGTACAAGCATTTGCACAAAAAAACATTTTTTTGCCTGGCAATCTTAATCGGGGTTTTGGCGGCCGGCTTTTTTGTTCATAAGGAAAGCCAGTCCTGCACCGGACCGGGCATATCGGAAGCAGGCCGGAATAATATTAAGGCAGGCAGTATATTTCCTGCTCCCGGCCGGACCAGCTATAACATGAAACTTTATTTGGATGCCGGCAACCGCATACTTTATGGAAAAACCTGTTTAAAAACAGTAAATACCAGTACCCGGGAATTACAGGAATTATGGTTTACCGCCTATCCCAATGCCTTTAAAGATAAGGCTCATACCCCGGCGCCGGACAGTGCCTATTTTAATGGTTTTAACCCGGGCTGGATGAAAATAACGGCTATTACGGTAAATGACGAAAAGGCGGTACCGGAAGAGCAAGGGATCTCGATTAAAGTCGGACTACCCGGGGCTATAAAACCCGGCCAGGCGATAGAAGTATATATCCAGTGGGAAATAAAGATTCCGCAGGCGGCTTATCGTTACGGCAGCAATCGCAGCATTTATATGTTAGGTAATTTCTACCCGGCTTTAAACCTGCTTACCTCCGATGGATGGCACAATTCCTATAATTCAGTTTTCGGGGATCCATTCTGTTTCCCCTGTGCCGATTATCACATGGAAATTAATATTCCCCAGGGCTATGAACTGGTATCAACCGGTGAAAACCAGGATACAATAGCAGTTGACAGCGGCCGGGAAATCCATCTGGTTAAGGCCCTTAATGCGCGTGACTTTTGTATGGTGGTGGTGTATGATTACTCGAAGGTAAGCAGTGGTTTTCAGAATACCAGTTTACGCTGTTACGCACCTCCCGGCGCTATGGACAAGGCCCGTCAGGTTCTGGAGCAGAGCCGGGACATATTTAATTACTATGCTTGCACGTTCGGTTCCTATCCCTATAAAGAGTTTAAAATCATATTTGTGCCGATGAAAGGTTTTCACGGTATGGAATATAGTGGGATAATATTTTTACGGGAGGAGTTTCTAAACACTTCCTCAGACAGCAGAGAAAATGAATTTCTACTAGCCCATGAGATAGCCCATCAATGGTGGTACAGTGTGGTGGGAAACGACCAGGTGAAGGAACCCTGGCTGGATGAAGGGCTGGCCAACTGGTCGGCCTATAAATATTTATATGAGCGGAAGGGTTACAAGCCACCCCCGGAGAGTCATAAACCGGAAGGGATAAAGCTGACCCGGGAATTAAAAGATATCTATTCAGCCCAGGAATATTATGGTACTGCCTATGCCGGAGGGGAAGCCTTCTGGTTCGGGCTGGAAGATGAACTGGGTTCGGAACAGGTAATAAAAGTTTTGCGCAAATACTATGCCGATTTTCATTATGGCATAGCTACTACGGCCGATTTAAAAGAGTGCATAAGAGTAGAAGCCCATAAAAATATGGACCAATATTTCCAGCGCTGGTTTGAAGATTAACCGTTTAAAAAAGCACCACAGGCCAGCAATGATTCGCGGGCACCGGATAGCCCATGGTCATCGGTTACCACTGTAACCAGATAAGAATAAACCGCCGGGGTGTTATCGACTGAAGATAGGCCACTGACAGCCGGGTCAGCCGCGATCAGGGGGCCATGTCCCTTGATGCGGTCAGAGGTGTTGCCTCCATTTAGGTCGGACAAATAGGTAACTCCCACTGTCCTGGACCTTGGGACGGGTTTCGAAATTGAGTCCAGGCGAACATGCATATAACCCTGGGATTTTAGGCTTTCTACCGCCTGCAGAGCATAATTGTCGGTGGTAAAGTAAGCGAGAATTGATTTTTCACCGGGATCAAGCTGCATAATATTCACCAATCCTTTTTTTGATTAGTTTGGCCCGGAAAAGACTATATTATGAATACAGAATTGAGGAGGCTCTGCATGAATCCCATACAAGAATTGAAAGATAGTCTACAGCAGGCAATAGTCCACGCTCTGGAATATGCCAAAAATGAGGGTGCGATTAATTATGAGCAGGTACCGGAATTTGTCATAGAGGTACCGGCGGATAAGGGACATGGTGATTTTGCTGCCAATATAGCCATGCTGCTGGCCCGGCAGGCCCGCATGGCGCCGCGTAAAATAGCCGAGATTATTGTCCGGCATCTTACCGTGGCCCAACCGGTAGAAAAGGTGGAAGTGGCTGGAGCAGGTTTTATTAATTTCTTCCTGAATCCTTCCTGGCTTTATGAGATACCCGCCCTGGTTGGTAAATTGGGCGGTGCTTATGGCAACAGTCCCCGGCTTCAGCGCAAAGTCCAGGTGGAATTTGTCAGTGCCAATCCTACCGGTAATCTGCATATGGGAAATGCCCGAGGGGGCGCCATCGGCGATACCCTGGCCAATATACTGGAGCGCGCCGGCTACGAGGTGGAGCGGGAATTTTATATTAATGATGCCGGTAACCAGATAGAGATTTTCGGCGAATCCCTGGAAGCCAGATATCTGCAGCTCATGGGCGAGTATATCAAGTTCCCGGAGAATGGGTATGCGGGGCAGGATGTTATAGATACGGTGAAAAATATCATTCACGATTACAAGGACAGATTGCTTTCCATGCCGTCACCAAAACGGCGGCAGGCCATGATCGATTATGCTTTGCAGGAGAAAATCGGATATATCAAGAATACCTTGAAGGGTTTCGGGATTGAATATGATGTCTGGTTCAGTGAAAAAACTCTGCATCAATCAGGCAGCATTGACAAGGTCATCAATTATCTTAGAGAGCGTGATTATGTTTACGAAGCCGACGGAGCCCTGTGGTTTAAATCCACCCTGTTCGGAGATGAAAAGGATGAAGTGCTGACCCGGACCAATGGCTTACCCACTTATTTTGCCGCTGATATAGCCTATCATCTTAATAAATTTGAACGCGGTTTCGATTGGGTCATAAACATATGGGGAGCAGACCACCACGGCCACGTAGCCCGTATGAAAGGCGCCATGCAGGCCTTGGGTTATGACCCGGCCCGGCTTGATATCCTGCTCATGCAGCTGGTCCGGCTCTATCGGGGCGGAGAGGTAGTACGTATGTCCAAACGTACCGGTACTACTATCTCTCTGGATGAACTGATTGAAGAAGTGGGAAAAGATGCGGCCCGGTTCTTCTTTGTCATGCGCAGTCCGGACAGTCACCTTGATTTTGACATGGAACTGGCCAAGCAAAAGAGCCAGGAAAACCCGGTTTACTATGTGCAATACGCTCATGCCCGTATCTGCAGCATATTCAAACAGGCGGCGGGTACGGATGTAGTTTTAAAACCGATCGAAGACATTAATGTCCAGCTTCTGAAGGAAAAAGAAGAGGTGGAATTGCTTCGCAAAATAGCTGATTTTCCGGAAGAGATAGCCATAGCCTCACGTACCCTGGCCCCCCACCGTATAGCCAGGTATGTGCTGGATCTGGCCGGGCTGTTTCATAGCTACTACAACCATTTTAGGGTTATAAATAAAGATAAAGACCTGGAACAGGCTCGTTTGGCTTTGATGGAAATTACCCGTATTACGATTAAAAATGCTCTGGATATTTTAGGCGTAAATGCGCCGGAGCAAATGTAGGAGGTTTTTTTATGATCCAAAGGAAGAAAAGTGAAGCAGACTGGGCGGTAGCCATACTGGCCGAAAAGCATGAACCTCTATTTTATAAAGAATTAGTGGATAAAGTGGCCGAACAGATGAATAAAAAGAAGGATATCGCAACCTTGAGTTCGATTTATACCCGGCTCAATCTGGACAACCGGCTGGTTTACCAGGGCGATGGATACTGGTTTTATGACCTGCATCGGGCCCGGCACGATTTTTAATCATGAAGATCAAATGGCTGGGACATGCGTCCTTTTACATTGAAACCGGCTCCAACCGGGTGGTTACCGACCCTTTTAACGACGAAGTCGGCTACCCCCTGCCCGGGCTGGAAGCCGATCTGGTGACAGTCAGTCACCAGCACTACGACCACAATGCCACTGATACCGTAGCAGGTCATCCGAAAATAATAACCGGAGGGGTATATCAAGGTCCGGATATACTCATAAAAGGGGTGCCTTCTTTTCACGATAAGAATGCGGGCCGGGACCGGGGCGGCAATACTATCTTTTGCCTGCAGTCCGAAGGGATTAACCTGGTCCATTTAGGCGACCTCGGACACCTCCCCAATCAGACCCAGATCAAGGCCATGGGACCGGTGGATATTTTGCTGATTCCGGTAGGCGGCAGATTTACGATTGATGCTGACGAGGCTTATACTGCGGTACAGATGATTGATCCTCATATAGTAATACCCATGCATTATAAGACTCCTCACCTCACCTTTGAACTTGCGCCAGTGGAAGCATTTACTTCCCGGTTTAACCTGGCTGTAAAAAAACCATTTCTGGAGATAGAACGGCAAGATTTAAAAAATGGCGCCAAAGTAATTGTTCTTGACTATATGTCCTAGTTGACCGGTACGCGCAAAGAGAGTAAAATGCTAAAGGATTTGGTTTAACAGTTTTGGGAAAGAGAGGGACTATAACATTGTCTAAATATGTCTTTATAACCGGGGGAGTTGTTTCATCACTAGGGAAAGGAATAACTGCCGCTTCGCTGGGAAGGCTTTTAAAGAGCCGCGGTCTGACCGTTTCTATGCAAAAATTTGATCCCTATATAAATGTAGACCCCGGTACCATGAGTCCCTATCAGCATGGAGAGGTGTACGTAACCGAGGATGGAGCAGAAACCGACCTGGATGTAGGTCATTATGAAAGATTTGTAGATGAAAATCTGACCCGCTATGCCAATGTCACTACCGGCCGCATTTATCAAAGCGTTCTGGACAAAGAAAGACGAGGGGACTATCTGGGCCAGACGGTGCAGGTTATACCTCATATAACCAATGAAATAAAAGAGCGGGTTATGCTGATTGAAAAAGAATCAGATCCCGATGTAGTAATAACTGAAATCGGGGGCACGGTAGGTGATATCGAGTCCCTGCCTTTTTTAGAGGCTATTCGCCAATTGAAATATGAATTGGGCAAAGACCGGGTTATGTACGTCCATGTTACTCTGATCCCCTATATCCGGGCAGCCGGTGAACTGAAGACCAAACCCAGCCAGCACAGTGTCAAGGAATTGCGCAGCATCGGTATTCAGCCCGATGTACTGGTCTGCCGGACCGAGAAAGATTTATCTGAAGACCTGAAAGCTAAACTGGCCCTTTTCTGCGACGTGGACCGGGAAGCAGTAATTCAAATGAAAGATGCGGATTCTATCTATGAAGTTCCTTTAATGCTGGCCGATGAAAAATTAGACCAGGAAGTCATTAAGCGGCTGAACCTGAAATGTAAAGAAGCCGATCTGCGTGAGTGGAAAGAAATGGTTAACCGGGTGCGCAGATTGGACCGCAAAGTTACCGTCGGCCTGGTAGGGAAATATGTGCAATTGCCGGATGCCTATTTAAGTATTGTAGAATCTTTGAATCATGCCGGTTTCTGCTTTAATTGTGAAGTCGAGATCAAGTGGATATATGCCGAAGATATTGAGAAAGAGGGACCTGATACCCAACTGGCCGGCGTAGATGCCATACTGGTCCCGGGCGGATTCGGCGAACGGGGAATAGAAGGCAAGATAGCCACCGCCAGATATGCCCGCGAGCACAAGATTCCGTTTTTAGGTATATGTCTGGGAATGCAATGCGCAGTTATCGAATTTGCCCGCAACCAATGCCATCTGGCCCGAGCTAATAGTTCCGAATTTGATAATGCCACTCCTCATCCGGTAGTACATCTGATGCCGGACCAGGAAAATATCGAGAACAAGGGCGGCACTATGCGCCTGGGGGTTTATCCCTGCCGGTTGCTCCCGGAAACCCATGCCCGCAAGGCTTACGGAGTAGAACAGATCAATGAGAGACATCGTCATCGTTATGAGATCAATAATGATTACCGGGAACAGCTGGAAGCAAATGGACTCAAAATCAGCGGAATTTCACCGGACGAGCGTCTGGTGGAAATAATTGAAATTGAAGATCACCCATGGTTTGTAGCCTGTCAATTCCATCCGGAATATAAATCCCGCCCCAACCGTCCTCATCCCTTATTTTTGGGTTTGATTGATAATGCCATAAAGTATAATGCCGGCAAATAACCGCCATTGATTTATAAATGCCAAAAATGCCAGGGATCCAAATCCCTGGCTAAATTATAAAACCGCCTTCTTGCCTTCCGACCCATCCTTGCCCCGATCTGTTGAAAAAATACGGCAGCGCAAGAGATGGACCGCTGTTTAAAAACATATCTGCCAGCTATATTATAAATAAGGACAAAATCCTTTTGGTTAGGTCTGAAACTTTCGGCTCTTAGTTTTAAGGCAGAATTAATCTTTAAGCAGGCATAAGAGAAAAATGCGGAGAACTAATCTGGATACCTGCAATTTAAGATGGTGAAACTACCACAGAATATGTAAAAAGGAGAGACTTATGTATACTACCAGGCTTATTGATATAAACGAAAAAGAACGTTACGATAATTTTGTCCGCTGTCACCCCAGAGGACATTTTCTGCAAACCTGGGAATGGGGGCAGGTAAAAAAAAGCATGGGCTGGGAACCATTGCCCTTGATCCTGGAGGAAAATGGGGAAATTCGGGCAGCATTGCTTATTCTGAAAAGGAGATTGCCGCTGCCGGGGCTGAAAAAATGTATTTTTTACTCCCCGCGGGGACCGGTGGTGGATATCGAAAGTGAGGAACTGTGCCGGGTGCTGTTTGACGGAGCCAAGAAAGTGGCCGCAGCTCACGGGGCTATTTTTCTAAAAATCGACCCGGATGTAGAAAAAAGCCATAGCGGATTTGAACAGATACTTAAGAATTGTGGACTGGTCCGCAAGGAAGTCGGGCTGAATTTCGAAGGGGTCCAGCCCCGTTTCGTATTCAGGCTGGATATTACCCCCTCCGAAATCAAATTACTGGAGAATATGCATTCCAAAACCCGCTACAATATACGGCTGGCGGGTAAAAAGGGTGTCACCATAAGAGAGGCCGCCGGTAAAAAAGACCTGGAGGACTTCTATGCCATTTTGGTGGAAACCGCCCGGCGGGATGAATTCCTCATTCGTGGTTTTGAATATTTTGAAACCATGTGGGATCAGATGGTAGAAAATGATTTAGCCAAAGTATTTTTGGCGGAACATGAAGGAAAACCGATTTCCGGTACGCTGGCTATGATCCTGGGCGATAAGGCCTGGTATCTGTACGGAGCTTCCAGTAACGAACACCGCAATCTCATGCCCAATTATCTGATCCAATGGGAAATGATACGCTGGGCTAAAAGCAAAGGTTGTACCCTTTATGATTTCCGGGGCGTTTCCGGCGATTTGGATGAGAGTAACCCGCTTTATGGATTATATCGTTTCAAAAAGGGTTTTAACGGCGATCTGGTGGAGTTTACCGGCGAATGGGACAAGGTTTACAGCCGGTTTTTCTACTGGCTATGGACCAGGATCTTGCCATCATATTTAAATACAGTCAGAAAGATCCTGCGGGCCAAACGGGGACAGGAGGAATGATGCATTGCCTACGGCAAGTAAATGGATCGAAATCGATGTTGATGCAGTTGTCGGCAACCTGCAGGCGGTACGAAGCGTAATTAGCGATAAAGTTCGCCTCATTGCGGTAATAAAGGCAAATGCTTATGGACATGGGGCCTCTGAAATTGCACATCTGCTGGCTCAGCAGGGAGTACAGTACTTTGCCGTAACTTTCCTCGATGAAGCATTGCAATTAAGAAAATCCGGGTTAAAGAGCAGCATCATGATGTTCAGTCCGGTTTGCAGCGAAGCCGAAGCGATAGAAGCGGTAGAAAATAATATAACCATCACGGTTGCTTCCAGGTCTGACGCGATCTTCGTCGACAGCGCCTGCGAGCGGCTCAATCGCGAAGCAACCGTGCATCTAAAAGCAGATACCGGGCTGGGGCGGTTTGGCATGGAGGAAGATGAAATTGTTCCCGTCTGGGAGATGCTGCAGGCCAACCGGCGGATATTTATTGAAGGTATTTACACCCATATGGCTCAGGGAGCAAGTAACCCTTCCTACACCGCCCGGCAGTTTAAACGCTTTCAGCACATAATTGAATTGTTGGAACAGGCCGGAGCAGACATCCCGGTAAAACATTGTGCCAATAGTGCGGTCTTGCTTAAATATCCCTATATGCATATGAATGCCGTCAGGACGGGTACCTTGTTAAGCGGACAGGCCCCGGTCGGAGTTGTACATAATCTGCCCCTGGTTGATCCTTATAAGTTTAAAAGCCGCATAATATCTTTGCGCCGGCTCAAAGCCGGCAGCCGGCTCGGGTATTACAGTACCTACCGCCTGCGCCGCGATGCTCTGGTGGCGGTCATACCGGTCGGTTTTCAGGATGGACTGGCACTGCAAGTGGCTAATAAACCGGCCGGATTTGTAGATATGCTAAAGTATCTGGTCAAAATGGTATTATCTTATCTGAATTTGGGCCGTTTTAATTTGTATGTGGGCATTAAAGGGAAAAACTATCCTATCCGGGGTAAGGTTTTTATGCAGATGGCATTGATCGAATTGCCTTTGGAAACGGACGTGAAGGTTGGCGACGAGGTAGAGGTGCCGGTGCGGAAAACCCTGGCTTCTTCTGATCTGACCCGGGTTTACGTTAAAGACGGTCAACCGGTGAAAATAGGCCGGCAAGAGAGCACCACCTATTTTTTGGATAGCTGATTAGAAAATTCAACACTGAAGGACACAGATTAATTATGATTAACACAGATTCATGAATGGTGGCGATGAAAATTTTCCAACTAAATCTTGCTAAATTCGTGTCGTTTGCCGGGAATAATCTTGCCCATCACCCAACAATATGGAAAACAATGTTTGTTTATCCGTAATATGGACGAATTTGGCATGAAAGAAACCTGACCGGCAAGGGTTGTCAGTATTTCAGTTAGTGGTATTATTAAATGTAGTGCATTAGGGAATTATATCCTAAGACGCAGCAGGATTTCGCAAGCCTATTTACCGATGTTTCTCCATATGGGCAGCCGGCGTGACCGGTTAAAAGTAACATCTGCTTCGGATTTTAAGTAATTTAAATTAAAGTGCACGGGGGGATGAACCAGTGAAGGGACATATTTTGATAGTTGATGATCAAAAAGGGGTAAGAAGACTGCTGGAAGAGCTGTTTAAAAAAGAAGGCTGGCAGGTGCATGTGGCATCAGACGGAAAAGAAGCCATAGAACAGGTAGATGCCTTAAGACCGGATATGATATTGATGGATATGAAAATGCCCAATATGAACGGATTGGAAGCATCGCAGAAAATCCTTGAAAAGCATGGGGATATTAATATAATTATGATGACGGCCTATGGCGAAATGGAGATAGTTAAGAAGGCTTTGGATGCGGGTGTAAAAAAATGCATCACAAAGCCTTTTGACATTATGGATTTGAGAAACATGGTCAATCAGCTGGCATTTGACCAGGTTTCTTAGAAAAAAACTAAGAGGTGGTTATTTATGTCACTGGTAGCGGTTAATGATTTATTATTCAAGGCGGATAAAGAAGGATACGCGGTGGGAGCTTTTAATGCCAACAATATGGAAATTGTTCAGGCCATTGTTGAAGCAGCCGAAAAGGAAAAATCCCCCGTAATTATGCAGGCCAGCCAGGGCGCTATCAAGTATGCGGGTTTGGAATTTATCACCGGAATGGTCAAAATAGCGGCTGAAGAAGCTTCCGTACCGGTAGCACTGCATCTGGACCATGGCACTGATTTTGATCAGGTGGTAAAATGCATACGCAGTGGTTTTAGTTCGGTCATGTATGATGGTTCCAAGTTGTCCCTGGAAGACAATATTGCTATTACCAACAAAGTACTGGACATGGCCCGGCCCATAGGGGTTTCGGTCGAAGCTGAACTGGGTAAAATAGGCGGTACGGAAGATCTGGTGCATGTAGAAGATAAAGATGCCGTATTTACCGACCCGGAAGAGGCCCGCTATTTTGTAGAAAAAACCGGCATCAAAAGCTTGGCCATAGCCATAGGTACTGCTCACGGGCAGTATAAGGGAGAGCCCAAACTTGATTTGGAGCGCCTGAAAAAAATTAAAGCCTTGACCGGGATTCCTCTAGTTCTGCATGGATCCTCCGGTGTTCCGGATGAAGCGGTTCAGGCGGCTATCAAACTGGGTATCTGCAAAGTTAACATTGATACTAATATCAGAGAAGCTTTCGTCTGGAAAATGCGTGAAGTTATCAAAAATAAGCCAGATGAGATTGATCCCCGTAAAATCCTGGGCCCGGCCCGCGATGCAGCAGTGGAAATTATCCGACATAAGATGAAGGTTTTCGGCAGTTCCGGTAAAGCATAAAAGCGAACGGGGGGAATTAATTGAAGATATTTATTGATTCAGCTAATGTCAATGAGATAAACGAAGTCAACCAGATGGGCTTTTTAGCCGGGGTTACCACCAATCCGACCCTGGTAGCCCGGGAGAAAAGGGATTACCGTGAGGTAATCAAAGAAATCTGCGCCATGGTGGACGGACCCATTAGTGCCGAAGTGATAGGTCTGGAATATGACAGCATGATTAAAGAGGCCCAGGAGCTGGCTGGAATACATCGCAATGTAGTTATCAAGATCCCGGTAACGGAAGACGGGCTCAGAGCTATTCGCTATTTGCGCAGTATAGACATTAATACTAATGCTACCCTGGTATTTTCCGCCGGTCAGGCTTTGCTGGCGGCCCGGGCGGGTGCGTCCTACGTAAGTCCTTTTATCGGCCGGGTAGATGATAATGGCAATGATGGCCTGAGCTTGTTGGAGGACATAGTTAGCATATTTGATCAGTATTTGCTTGATACCGAGATTATTGCCGCTAGTATCAGGCATCCCATGCATGTTATCGATGCGGCCCGGCTGGGTTCACACATTGCCACCGTGCCATATAAGGTAATTAAACAATTGATAAAGCATCCGATGACTGATGCCGGTATTAAAAAATTTATGGATGATTGGAATCAAGCGTTCTAGAAGCGGAGGGTTTAATTTTGGAACGAGAACTGGCACTTGAATTTGCAAGGGTTACAGAAGCTGCAGCCCTGGCTTCCGCCCGCTGGGTGGGAAAAGGAGACAAAATAGCCGCCGATGATGCAGCCGTAACTGCCATGAGGGTTATGTTCGACAGCGTTTCGGTTGATGGTACCGTTGTTATTGGGGAAGGGGAAATGGATGAGGCCCCCATGCTCTATATCGGAGAGCGGGTCGGGACCGGAGTGGCGCCCGCAGTTGATATTGCGGTGGACCCGCTGGAAGGAACCAACATTGTAGCCAAGGGACTTACCGGAGCTATTGCCGTACTGGCAGCAGCCCCTCGCGGGAGCCTGCTGCATGCTCCGGATATGTATATGGATAAAATTGCCGTGGGACCGGAATGTAAAGGCCGGGTGCACCTGGATGCACCGGTCAAGGATAATATCCGCGAGGTAGCCAAGGCACTGGATAAATCGGTCAATGAAGTTACTGCTGTCGTATTGGACCGGCCTCGCCATCAGGGAATTATTGAGGAAATAAGAAGTGCCGGCGCACGCATTAAACTGATTACCGACGGCGATGTTTCACCGGGGGTGGCGGCTGCCTATGAGGACTCAGGAGTTGATATCCTGCTGGGCATCGGCGGCGCTCCTGAAGGTGTAATTACAGCAGCTGCGTTAAAATGTCTGGGGGGGGATTTTCAGGCCAAATTATACCCTGAAAATCAGCAGGAAATAGACAGATGCAAAGAAATGGGCATAGTAAACCCGAACAAAATTTTTACTATCGACGAACTGGTCAAATCAGATGATGTAATTTTCGTAGCCACCGGGATAACAGACTCTTTTCTGCTGAAAGGGGTGCGGTATTTTAAGCGCCGTGCGGTTACACAGACTATTGTGATGAGAAATACCTCAGGAACCATAAGATTTATCGAAGCTAACCATTCGCTGGATAAAAAGCCGCTTTTCAAGGATCACCGTATTAAAACCAAAATGGAATAAAAGTTTTTATTTATTTTAGGATTAAGATAAGTGTATTTATGGTAAACTTGGTATTAGATAATTATCCGGCAGCAGATCCTGTCCGGGTTGCTGCCGGATAGAATAATCTCACCATGGGAAGCCTTCCAACTTCCTTGCCGGCCCAAAATCCCCATAGTGTTAAAAATAAATAAGGCTTAATACGCTGATGGCGTATGGAATAAACCGAAAGAACTTGCCATTGCATTTCTATTCTGATGGGTTAACTATGTAAAGCGGATGATGGCTGTGACCTTAAACGTCTCTATATGGTTTTTATACCTGAATAAATCATGCCTATTACAGAAAGGAGGAAAATATTGAATATTTCCGAACTCGAGAACAAGACCATGCTGGAACTTTATCAAATTGCGCGGGATATTAATCTGGGCGGATATTCCCGTTTACGCAAAAAAGAACTGGTATTTGAAATTACCAAAGCTTTAACTCATTCCAATGAACTGTTGCAGGCTCAGGGGGTACTGGAGATAATGCCGGATGGATACGGCTTTTTAAGACCCTTTGCCTATGTCCCCAGCCAGGAGGATATTTATGTATCCCCCTCCCAGATAAGAAAATTTGAACTCCGCACCGGTGACCGGGTGGGAGGCCAGGTACGGCCTCCGAAAGAAAGCGAGCGCTTTTTTGCCCTCTTAAAAGTGGAAACCGTTAATGGCTTTCCCCCGGAAGAGTCAGTTAAACGGATTCATTTCGATGCTCTGACTCCTTTGTATCCTACTGAACGGCTTACTCTTCAAACTGAAGCACAGGAACTGCCGGCCCGGATAATTGATCTTATCGCACCTATCGGCAAAGGACAGCGCGGTCTCATTGTCGCTCCGCCTAAGGCAGGTAAAACCATATTGCTGCAAAAAATTGCCCGGGGCATTACCGCCAATCATCCCGATGTAGATGTTTTCATTTTGTTGGTTGATGAACGGCCGGAAGAGGTTACCGATATGCAGCGCTCCGTAAATGCCGAAGTAGTAGCTTCCACTTTTGACGAACCGCCCGAAAACCATGTGAAAATAGCCGACATGGTGCTGGAGCGGGCTAAACGTCTGGTCGAACATAAAAAAGATGTGGTTATCCTGATGGACAGCATAACCCGGCTGGCCCGGGCCCATAACCTGGTGGTGCCTCCCAGTGGAAGGACCCTGTCAGGGGGTATTGACCCGGCTTCACTTAACAAGCCCAAACGCTTTTTCGGAGCGGCCCGTAATATTGAGGAGGGCGGCAGTCTTACCATCATAGCCACTGCCCTGGTCGAGACCGGTTCACGGATGGATGAAGTCATATTTGAGGAATTTAAAGGTACGGGTAACATGGAACTGGTTTTGGACCGGAAATTATCCGAGCGCAGAATATTCCCGGCGATTGATTTGAAACGGTCCGGCACCAGGAAGGAAGAGCTTATCCTTACCGAGGATGAAATGAAACTGACCTGGAATTTACGTAAAACCTTCAGCCAGTATAATACCATAGAGAGCATGGAAATGATGATGAATACCATGAAAAAGACTAAATCCAACGATGATTTGCTGCGGGCGGCACCGCTGGTTTTCGGGGATATAGATCGTAAAAATTCCTATAAAAATAATAGCCACTAGCCTTTAAACGTTAATTCACCTGATGGACGCAACTTTATGTTCCTCCCGGTCACAGGCCGGTTATGAGAATAACACCTGAACACCCAGCCTTTAAAGCCTGCTCCGACCCCGGGGCTGCAAGGCAGGCTATCTTCTATGCGATACATTGGCGGTACTTGCTCGCTTGCTTGTGTCCTGAGGGGGTACCCATGGGTTATGGGAGACACTGATTTTTCGATTACCGGCTGCCCCTTACAACCATGGAAGAAACTCATTTTTCGGCCCGGTGGGGAAGATTCTGAGAAAAAATTGAATAAACACCTTGATTTGTGTGAAAAATAGGGGGCAGAAGCCCTTTATTTTTTTTGCAGCCAGAATTGAGGTGAATAGGATGCGAAATAGATGTATGGCTCTGGTCCTGTCCATAGTAATTTTAGGGGCGAGCTGTGGTCAGGCCCTGGCTTCCCTGTCAGAAGGAAGCTTTGTTCCCTGTACGGTAAGCATGGCCTCGGCAACCGGGCAAGTGTATCGTATACGGCAGGGAGATACTTTGTGGGACATTTCCCGGGCCAATAAAGTGGACCTGCATACGCTAATGGCACTAAACCATATCAGCGAACGTACTGTTTTGAAAATAGGCCAGGAGTTAGTCTTGCCTTCCAATGGTATCTGTCTGCATTATATTAAAGCAGGTGAATCCATGTGGAAAATCGCAGCCGGTTATGATATCAGTGTGCAGGAATTGCTTAAATTGAATCCCGGGCAGAATCCCCAAAACTTAAAAATCGGAACGGCTCTTAAGCTGCCGGACCGGGCTCAATACCGGATCGCCATGGCGCAACCTTCCAGAAGTTTTGCCCTGACGGCGGTCTCGTTGTCCTGGCCGGTCATCGGGATAATCACTTCCCGGTTTGGATGGCGCAGTTCCGGTTTCCATCATGGTCTGGATATTGCAGCGGAATTAGGAACCCCGATCAAGGCCTGCGCCGCCGGCAAGGTTATTTTTACCGGCTATAAAGATATCTATGGCAGAATTGTCATCATTGAACATTATGATGGCAAACAGACCCTTTATGCACATATCCAGAAGATTAACGTCAAGCCCGGACAGAAAGTGGGAAAAGGGCAGGTCATAGCTACGGTGGGAACTACCGGCCGGACTACCGGGCCACACGTGCATTTGGAAGTAAAACAGGATGGTAAAAATGTAGATCCTGCCAATTATCTGAAAAGATAAAATAAAAAACCCTCTTATTAAAGTGCGCCTCCAGGGTTGGACCAAAAGTTCAAGGTTTGAGGTGCACTTCATTTAAGGGGGCTTTTTTTATGTGCCCGTTTAAGCTAATCTATAAGTACGGAATATATTAAAGCGTAAGGATGAATCTGGTTATTTCCGCGGGGGACATGCCTCCGGTGTCAGGCAGGAGAGGCCGGCCTGCCGGCGACGTCTTTGCTGACTGCGCCAAAAGAAGAATTCCCGGTGCTTTAACTGTATTTTTGCGGTGGGAGGGGTATTATATGTTTTTAACCTTATTTAACAATCAAAAAGGCGAAGTGCTGGAACATAAAGGATTAACCATGCTGGGACGAAGCGGTTCAGAATGGGTGGAGCCTGAACCGGAGGAAATGATACCTCTGCCCCGGGGGGCATCCCTGGTGACTTTGCCGGGCCACATTCCGGTTGGTCTTGATAAAAGCGAAAGACTTACTTATTGTGAAACTGATCCTTCCCATAGCAGTCAGAGAGTATTTGCGGTTGCCGCATTGCTGCCGCAGGGTTTTACCAGAACCCTCCTGCCGGCTTGCGTCAATTCCAGCAGTATGGAGATATTGCCCTTGCTCGGTTATTCTGCGGTGGGTCTTAAAAACGATAAAATATATGTCGCAGCCGTTCAAACTGACGAACACCGTAAATGGCATCCCACCTATTACAATACCGACGGGTTGCCGGCCCGTATCAACCGCATGCTGAAAAAACATCCCCGCAACCGTATTTATAACCAGTTGGCCAAGTGTTCCCTGGAATACAGCTGCTTTACCGCCCAGAATATTTTTTATCAGCGCTGGGAGGCAGGCATTCCTACCACCTGTACTTGTAATGCCGACTGCCTGGGATGTATATCGGAAAGTCACCTGAAAGTTGATTCACCACAACATCGCTTGAATTTCGTTCCCACCGTAGAAGAGATAACGGAAGTGGGAGCCGAACATCTGCAAAATGCCCGGGAAGGGATCATCAGCTTTGGGCAGGGCTGTGAAGGAGAGCCGGCCTTAAATGGCGCTAACCTGGCTCAGGCGATCATACGTATCCGGCAGCAAACCGCAAAGGGGACTATCAACCTGAATAGCAACGCCGGGTATTGGGATGGAATAAAGGCCATGTGTGATGCCGGACTTAATGCCATGCGGGTAACTATTTTCTCCTGTGACCAGGAAAACTATAATAATTATCATCGGCCGCGTAATTATGCCTTGGAAGATGTTAAAAAAGCAATAAACTATGCCGGTGATAAAGGTTTGCGGGTCTCCCTGAACCTCCTGACTTTTCCCGGCTTTACCGACCGGGAAGACGAAATAGAGCAATTACTCGATTTCGTTGGGAAAAATCAGGTGCATGCCATTCAATTCCGTAACCTGAATATTGATCCGGATTATCTTTTGGAACAATTCCCGGGCGGAGGTCAGCCAGTGGGTATCAACGGAATGATGCATATATTGCAAGAGGAAGCCCCGCAGGTAAAACTGACATCATATACTCATCCGGTTGAATAAGGAATTTAGACGCTGAGTTTTTACCCCAACCCGGCATAATCTATCGCTTATACTCGTTTCATAATAGTGCGCCGGATCATGGGGGTTCAATAGATAAATTTTAGTCATAAGGAGAGGGAATTTTGAGCAAGGGACCATTTATTATTAAAGACATTAAAGCCTTGTCCCCGGGCCAGCAGGTATGGGGCAAATTTTTGATTCTGGAGAAAATGCATAAGAAAACAAAAGACGGCAAGGATATGCACAACCTGACAATCGGGGATACTTCCGGCGATTTGAATGTAGTGGTATGGGATAACTGCAGTATTGCCGGAGCAGCCGAAGTGGGACAAGTGATTGGACTGCTGGGGGATGTAGGGGTTTTCGCCAACCGGGTGCAAATAACCGCCAAACGTATCAAGACACTGGAAGAAGACCCGCTCCCGTATCTCAGGGTGGCGGCAGGTTTGGATGAACTCAAGCAGAGTTTCGAGGAGATTCTGGCCCTGGTTGAGGATGCTTCCATGCAAAAGTTGCTGGCTCGTATTTTAACCCCGGAGAAAAAAGAAAAATTTTATCAGACTCCGGCGGCTAAAAAAATACACCATAATTATGCCGGAGGATTGCTCCAGCATACGGTAACCGTGGCCCGGATGTGCATCCAGGTCTGCCAGATGTATAAGGATCTGAACTGCGATCTGTTAATAACCGGGGCAGTTTTGCACGATGTGGGGAAAATGGATGAATATTCTATTAAGGTGGCACCAGAGTACACGGTAGCCGGCCGCCTTATCGGTCATATTGTAATGGGAAGTGAGCTGATAACCGGGACGGTAGCCCAGATCAGGGCCGAGGGGGAGGATTTTTCCGAAGAACTGGAATGGATGTTGAAACATATGATTTTAAGCCATCACGGCAGTCTCGAATTTGGTTCCCCGGTAAAACCTTTATTCCCCGAAGCTATGGTTTTGCATATAATGGATGACCTGGATGCCAGGATGTTTATTTATTTTAACAAGATCAATGAAGATGAAGGCGAAGATCCTTTCTTTACACCCTACGACAGTTTCTTTGCCCAGAATTTTTTCAAATACCGTTATCCTGCGGACAAGCAGGAAGATTGAAAATTATTTTTCCGGATGCTGAAGAGTGCCCATACCCCAGAGCGAGCAAAAAAGTTCATCCAAGGGCACTACTGATGTACCGTAAACGGTACTATTAAGGTTGCAAGAGCAAGGCATTAAGGAAGACCGCGATTGAGGCGTACATGAGTACGTCGATTGAACGGTCTTTCCTTAATAACGCAGCTATTGGGCTTTTTTGACGCTCTGAAGTATATTCCTTGTTTTTTACTTGTAATACTGATATAATTTTGTTTGCAGTTCGTTTAATGATAAATTGCATATAAACTAAATTGATAATCCTGCTCCGAAGAGAGGTGAGAAAAAGTGAAAGAGAAAATTCATCCCCAGTATACCCGGACCATGGCCCGATGCGCTTGCGGCAACGAGTTTGAGGTAGGGTCCACCAGGGAAAACATAAAGGTTGAGATTTGCTCCAAGTGTCATCCTTTCTATACGGGCAACAAATCCAGACTGGTTGATACGACCGGAAGAGTAGATAAGTTCAAGAAGAAGTACGGTCTTAACTAACGGATAGCAGAGCAAATGTCTCTGCTATTTTTCTTAAGAGGAAGTATTTAAAGTTTTAACAGGAAATCAGGTGATTAAATGGGCAAGACGTTTCAGTATGGCGGAATGGCTGTTATTGAAGGCGTAATGATGAGAGGACCGGAATGCAGTGCGGTGGCAGTCCGGAAACCTGACGGCAGCATGGTGGTTGAGACCGAACCGAACAGCACCCTGAATCAGCGCTATCCATTCCTCCGCTGGCCGCTGGTGCGTGGTACTTATATGCTCATTGATTCGCTGGTGGTAGGGGTCCGTACCTTAAATAAATCCGCCAACATGTCCATGGGAGAAGAAGAAGAGGAACTGAGCGCAAGGGAAATATTTATTACCGGTCTGGTGGCTTTCATTTTGACCATAGTTCTTTTTGTAGCACTGCCTACCGGAATAGTTCATTATACCAGCCGTTTTTTAGGCGGAGTTGTGACCCAGAACCTGGTCGAGGGAGTTCTCCGGATAATATTCTTCTTGGCCTATGTTTATGCAATTTCCCGCATGCAGGAAATAGAACGGGTTTTCATGTATCATGGGGCGGAGCACAAGACCATATTTACCTATGAAGCGGGGGAAGAACTTATACCCGAAAATGCCCGCTGCCACTCCACCCTGCATCCCCGCTGCGGAACCAGTTTTCTCCTGATTGTTATGCTGGTATCGATTCTGGTTTTTGCCTTGTTGGGAGAGGGGTCTTTATTCTACCGCATATGGTCGCGTATAGCGGTTCTGCCCATAGTGGCGGGACTGGGCTACGAATTTATCAAATTTTCGGGTAAATATTACCATAACCGCTGGGCCCGGCTCATTATAGCTCCGGGTCTCTGGCTGCAGAAGCTTACTACCCGGGAGCCGGACGACAGCCAGCTGGAGGTGGCCATAACCGCCCTGAAGACTGTACTGCAAAATGAAGCGGCGGCCGAAAAAGAATTGGAAGAACCTGATTGTCTCGCTCCCTGCGAGTCAACTTGACATAAAACCACCCGAACAGCAGAAGTCAAATTTACGCTTAAAGTCTAATTTAGGAGGACTCAGGATGTTATCCAAGCTTCAAAATATAGCCGATAAATATAATGAGCTTACCCAGCTCTTAAGCCAACCCGAAATTATCGCGGATCAAAACCAGTACCAGAAATATGCCAAGGCCCATTCCGACCTGGCTCCCCTGGTCGAAAAATACCGGGAATATACTGATACGGTCCAGCAAATTGAAGATGCGCATGAGATGCTGCAGGAAGAGCAGGAAAGCGAATTCAAAGAAATGCTGGAGCAGGAATTAAGCGACCAGCAGGAACGCAAAACAGTACTGGAGCAAGAACTTAAGATACTGCTCCTGCCCCGTGACCCTGATGATGACAAGAGTGTTATTATGGAAATCCGGGCCGGGACCGGAGGCGATGAAGCAGCCTTGTTTGCCAATGACCTGTTCCGGATGTATTCACGTTATGCTGAAATGCGGGGCTGGAAGATTGATATAATGGATTCCCATTATACCGATATCGGGGGAATCAAGGAACTGACTTTCGAAGTAGATGGAGTCGGCGTGTACAGCCGCCTCAAATATGAATCCGGTGTGCACCGGGTGCAGCGTATTCCGGTAACGGAATCAGGGGGCAGGATCCATACTTCTGCCGCTACCGTAGCAGTTTTGCCGGAAGCCGAAGAGGTGGAAGTGGACATTGACCCCAATGAAATCAGAATAGATGTCTATTGTGCCAGCGGACCGGGCGGCCAGTGTGTAAATACCACCCAGTCGGCGGTCCGGATCACCCATGTACCTACCGGACTGGTAGTCACCTGTCAGGATGAAAAATCCCAGCATAAAAACAAGGCCAAAGCGTTAAGAGTACTGCGGGCACGCTTAAAAGATGTGTTGGAAGCAGAACAAAATGCTGAAATGGCCGGTACCCGTAAAAGCCAGATCGGCACCGGGGACCGCAGTGAGCGCATCCGGACTTACAATTTTCCCCAGGGCAGGGTAAGCGACCATCGTATAAATCTGACCCTGCACAAACTGGACAGCATTCTGCAAGGGCAGATGGATGAAATTATTGATGCCCTCATACTTAATGACCAGACCGAGCGTTTAAAAAAGGTGGAGTAATGCAGAGGGATTGGAACATAAAAAATATACTGGAATGGACCACCCGGTACTTTGCGGATAGGGGTATACAGGAACCACGATTGGAAGCGGACCTGCTACTGGCCCATGCGTTACAAAAAGACCGGGTTTTTCTATATGCGAATTATGATATTCCTCTTAATCAGGAGGAAAGAGATAAATACAAACAACTGATTATCCGCCGGGTTAAGCAGGAACCGCTGGCTTATATAACCGGACAAAAGGAATTTATGTCTTTGCTTTTTAAGGTCAACCCACAGGTGCTTATCCCGCGGCCGGAAACCGAATTGCTGGTGGAAACAGCGCTGGAACTGGCTCAAACCAATTCCTTTACCCGCATCATCGATGTGGGGACAGGCTCAGGTTGTATTGCGGTCAGTCTGGCCTTCTATCTTCCTGAAGCCGAGGTGGTGGGCATTGATATATCGGCCCCGGCTTTGGCCGTGGCCCGGGAAAATGCCCTTAACCATGGCGTTGAGGTCGAATTTAGAGAGGGAAACTTGCTGCAAAATTGTACCGGGGAGGAAAAGTATGACTTGATCGTAGCCAACCTGCCTTATGTAGCCGACGCTGACTGCGCAAGGCTGGAAGCGGGGGTTAAAGATTATGAACCCCGGCAAGCCCTGGCAGCGGGGGAGGACGGTATGGATTTATACCGGGTCCTGGTGCCGCAAAGTTACGAATTGCTTAAATTCGGCGGTTACCTGCTGTTCGAATTTTCTCCGGAACAGGCCGAAATCGCTGGGCAGCTAACCTCCGGTTTTAACCAGGTTAAAATCCATAAGGACCTGACTGGAAAGAACAGATTGCTGCAAGCTCGAAAGGAGTAAATATGCAGACCCGTCATATCATAGTTGATCCGGTCAATCCGGAAGAGGAGGCCTTGCAGGAGGCCGCCGCTGTCATTGAAAATCACGGTTTGGTAGCTTTCCCTACCGAAACCGTTTATGGTCTCGGTGCCAGTGCTTACGTGGATAGCGCGGTGGCAAAAATATTCGCGGCCAAGAATAGACCTGCCACCACTCCTTTACTGGTACATGTATCCGATGCCGGCCAGGTTGCGGAGCTGGTGACAGGCATTCCCGAGGTTGCCCGTCTGCTGATGCAAAAATTCTGGCCCGGGCCTTTGTCGATTATCCTGCCGGCTTCCGGGCGAGTACCGGCCGTAGTGACCGGAGGCAAGAGTTCGGTAGGGCTGCGTATGCCCTCCCACCCGGTGGCACTGGCCCTGATAGCCCGGACCGGGCCGCTGGCCGCTCCCAGTGCCAATCTCTCCGGCCGGCCCAGTCCGGTAACGGCGGCTGATGTTAAAGCCGACCTGGAGGGAAGAATAGAATGCGTGCTGGATGCGGGGCCAACCGGCAGCGGGATTGAATCAACCGTGCTTGACCTGAGCGTTCATCCTTTCAAAGTGCTGCGCCGGGGCGGTACGGCCCTGGAGGATATCGAGGCAGTTTTAGGCGAAAGACTGGACACTTACGCTGCCGGGCACAGAGAGGCACTTCATGGCCAGGTTGCCACCCGTATAATAATTGCCCGGGACGAGAAGGATTTTAAACAGCAGTTGGATAAGTGGTCTGGGGCCGGGCCGGTCGGTGTGGTATACTATAATTCTGATTCCGCCCAGGGGACGGACCGGAACCGTAAAAATTATGAATTGGATTTAACCGGGCGTCACGGGTCACTGTACACCATTTTAAGAGATGCGGAAACGATTAAATTAAAAACCCTGCTTTTTTCACCATTCCCGCTCGAACGCGACGGAATAACAGCTGCGGTTATTGACCGTATATATGAAGCAGCCGGGGAACATAGGCCGACAGGCTAAAGGAGCTAAAGAGGTTGGATCTTCTAACGATAATTTTAGTAGCCGTAATACTGGGGGCAGATTCTTTGTCCCTGGCTTTGGGCATGGCTTTACGAGGTGTTTCACCTGTTTATGAATATAAATTTTCCTTAACCGTGGGCATCTTTCATGTCATAATGCCGCTGGTCGGGTTAAATGTTGGCCTGGCGGTGGGCAAACTGCTGGGCATATGGGCCGCCCGGGTTGGTGCTCTGGTGCTGGTGTGGCTGGGAGCGGACATGCTTCGAAAAGGATATCGTTCCTCCCGGACCCATGCTTATAAATTCAGTCAGGGCCGGAAAGTTATGTCGGAAAACCGCCAATTGGGCCAGGAAGGATGGTCCGCCATTTTACTTTTAGCTACCTCGGTTAGTATAGATGCTCTTACCGTGGGGTTCAGCCTGGGAACATTCAAAATGCCTATTTTGCTGACCGTCATAATTATGGGAATTGTGGCGGGAAGTATGACTTTATTGGGTTTTAAAGGCGGAAAACTGTTCGGAAGGCTTATGGGCAGTTATGCCCAGATGGTTGGAGGAAGCGTACTGGTCCTGCTGGCGCTGAAAATGGTATTTTAAGGGAGGTGGAGCCTTTGAAAACCATACTTTTTGTATGTACCGGCAATACCTGCCGAAGTCCGATGGCACAGGAACTATTATTACGTTATTTACAGGAACAGGGCGATAATTGTCCCTTGCAGGAATACCAGGTCTTATCCGCCGGGTTATTTACCCGGGAAGGGCTCCTGGCCTCCGATGAAGCGGTAATGGTTCTGGCCGGGGAAAACATTGATCTGGGCCGGCATCGATCCCGGCAATTGAACGAAACTTTAGTCCATGAGGCAGACTATATATTAACCATGTCGGTCACGCAAAGGAATTATCTGAAAAATATGTTTCCCGATCTGGAAAACATAGAAACCATTAAACAATTTGCTGCCGGCCAGCCGGGTGACATTCGTGATCCTTTCGGAGAAGGGATCGAGGCCTACCGGCAATGTCTGCAGGAGTTAAAATTACTTATACCCCATATTGCTATGCGAATATTTGAACAGGAGGAGCCGTAATGCAGGTAATAATAGGCAGTGATCATGCCGGAGTAATGCTAAAAAAGGAGATAATTGAATTTCTTCAAAATGAGGGTTATGATGTATTAAACTGTGGTACCGACAGCAGTGAATCAGTAGATTATCCTGACATTGCCGAAAAGGTAGCTCTGGAAGTGCTGCAGAAAAAGGCCCCCGGAATACTCATCTGCGGAACCGGAATAGGTATTTCCATAGCCGCCAATAAAATTACCGGTATACGTGCCGCCGTATGTCGGGATGCTTTTACGGCCCGTCTGGCCCGTGAACATAATGATGCCAATATTTTGGCCATCGGCGCCCGGGTAACAGGCAGCGGTCTGGCATTGGATACGGTAAAAGCCTTTTTAAAGGCTGATTTCCAGGCTGGACGCCATCAACGGCGGGTAGAAAAAATAAATATCCTGGAAAAAAAATAAAATAGGGAGAGGAGTTATTGAATTTGGATTACGTCGAAAAATACGTACGATCAGTTGATCCGGAAATAGCTGAAGCTTTGGCCAATGAGGAAAAGAGACAGAACTACAAGTTAGAGCTGATTGCTTCTGAGAATTTCGTATCCCGTGCGGTCATGGCAGCACAGGGTTCCGTAATGACTAATAAATATGCCGAAGGTTACCCGGGTAAAAGATATTATGGCGGCTGTGAATTCGTTGATGTAGCTGAATCCTTAGCCCGCGAAAGGGCAAAACAGCTGTTTGGCGCAGAACATGCCAATGTCCAGCCCCATTCCGGTGCCCAGGCCAACTCGGCGGTTTATTATGCAGCGGTTGAACCCGGTGATACTGTTCTAGGTATGAACTTAAATCATGGCGGCCACCTGACTCATGGCAGCAAGGTTAACTTTTCCGGCCGCTATTACCATATATGTGATTATGGAGTAGATCCGGAGACCGAGACTATCGATTACGATGAGCTTTTAAATATTGCCCGCCAGGTTAATCCCAAAATGATTATCGCCGGCGCCAGCGCATATCCCCGTATCCTTGATTTCAAACGCTTCCGCGAGATTGCTGATGAAGTAGGGGCGTTACTTTTTGTAGACATGGCTCATATTGCCGGATTGGTTGCAGCCGGGCTCCATCCCAGCCCCGTGCCCTATGCTGATTTCGTTACCTCCACTACCCATAAGACCCTGAGAGGCCCGCGCGGCGGAATCATCCTGTGCAAAGAGAAATGGGCGGCCAAAGTTGATAAAGCCGTTTTCCCGGGCAACCAGGGCGGACCTTTAATGCATGTCATAGCTGCCAAAGCGGTATGTTTCAAAGAAGCATTGGCGCCTGAATTTAAAGATTACCAGCAGCATATTATAGATAATGCCCAGGTTTTGGCCCAGGGCCTGATTGAAAATGGGTTGCGTCTGGTTTCAGGCGGTACCGATAATCATCTGATACTGGTTGACGTTCGCACCAAAGGACTGACCGGTAAAGAAGCAGAAGCTATTTTAGAGTCCATTAATATAACCGTTAATAAAAATGCCATACCGTTCGATCCGGAAAAACCGACCGTAACCAGTGGTGTTCGCATGGGAACACCGGCTTTGACCAGCCGTGGCTTTGATACCGATGATATGAGTCAGGTAGCCCGTGCTATTTCCCTGGGGCTTGGTAATCCACAGTACCGGGCCAGTTTGGATGAAGCCCGGACCATAGTTAAGAATCTGTGTGATAAACATCCCCTTTACAGCATATAAGCTGAATGAGGAAACTATTATGTCAGTAAGACCAAGTTGGGACGACTACTTTCTTGAGTTAGCCGGGCTGGTAGCCCGGCGCTCAACCTGCCTGCGCAGGCAGGTAGGAGCAGTCCTGGTAAAAGAAGAACGCATAATTGCAACCGGTTACAACGGTGCCCCCCGGGGATTGCACCACTGTCTGGATATGGGCTGTTTAAGGCAGGAACAGGGCATACCCTCGGGACAACGCTATGAACTATGCCGGGGGGTGCATGCTGAGCAAAATGCCATAATCAATGCGGCTTATTATGGCGTTTCCACCCATGATGCCGTGATGTACTGCACCAATCAGCCCTGCGTCATCTGTGCCCGTATGATTATCAATGCCGGTATAAAAAGAGTAGTCCATCAGGGTGATTTCGAAGATAACCTGTCCCTGCAGTTCATGCAGGAAGCAGGGATAGAAGTGGTGGAGGTAAAGAAGCCGGAGTGTAAGCGTTCTTAATACTCCAACCCCGGCATATTTACTGTTTCATAAATGGTTGTAATCAATTCATGATGATTTGTTATATTAAATCTTTGTTAACTCTGTTGAATTAAATTTTGGGGAGAGCTAATCTATGGATACTAAGAATTTGTCGTTGCCAAAACTGAACCAGTTGAATCCCACCCTGGAGTCCACGGCTCTAAAGCTAATGGAGGAAGCGGGGGAACTGGCCCAGGTAATTGGAAAGTTCCGGGGCTTGAGTGGTGAGCAGATAAGCATGGACGAAGAAACCATTGTCAGAGAGGTAGCCAACGAATTGCTGGATGTGGCACAGACAGCAGTTACCATGATGTTTGTGCTCGAAGACCAGTTCGGAATCGATATCCAGGATGCGGTGCAGCGCCATTGTGACAAACTGGAGAAGAAGGGTTATTTGTCTGCTGAAAAGGCCGATTAAGCAAATCGAAAATTGTAAAATAAAAGAAGGAATTTTCATTTTTCTGACGAATATTAATTAGCTACTGAGTAATGGGGAATACTATGAGGAATGGAAATATATCCCTAAAAAGCGACAATTTCTTAGAAAAATAAATATTTTTTATATCTTGTAAAAGGAATTTAAATGTTTATGGAGAATGGTAAAGATGGAATAATTTTTATATAAGGAGTAGATTGATGGCAAGGCAAAAACAGCATTGGGCAAGAGCTCTAAGTGATGCAATGAATCTTGCTACTACTGTGGCCGCCTGTGTAGCTCTGGGTTGGTTTGGCGGGAAATGGCTGGACAGCAAATTCGACATGGAAATACTGCGCTATATAGGAGTAGTATTAGGTGTCGCAGCCGGCATGAAGGCTATGTGGCAAATGGCCGAACGCAATTCCGAGAAATCATCCCGCGACAGGGATTCCCAATAACGAATTCCGCCGATGTTTTTAATGACATCCAAAAGAATTAAGAAAGGGAGGAATTAAAAAATATTAGAATCCGGAATCGAGCACGATTCCGGCTAATGATTGGGCTAAACCTGGGGGGGACAGGATAAAGTCTAAGAAAACTTTATAGGAGGGGGGGATAATGACAATGATATTTGGTATGTGGGATAGTCCCTATTTTAATTTAGGACCTATTCCGGTTGATCATCTGGTTGTAACGGAATGGGTTATCATAGCTACTATAGGTATAATTGCATTTACAGCTACGAGAAACATGCAAATGGTTCCGCGTGGGCTGCAGAATGCCTTTGAATGGGTTATCACCTGGTGTTATGATTTTTTCACTCAATTAATGGACAAGGAACATATAGCTAAAAAGTGGGCGCCTTTGCTTACGGCTTACTTTTTATTTATACTGTTCAGCAACTACAGTGGCCTCATCCCCGGCGCCGCTCACATCGAGGGTTTTCAGCCTCCTACCAGCAACTGGAATGTTACCATGACCTTAGCCTTGTTTACCTTCTTTGCTGTTCATATTGCAGGCTTTTCTGAACATGGTATTCACTATTTTCATCATTTTATAAGTCCAAATCCGGCTATGTTACCATTAAACCTGGTCGAAGAGATAGCTCATCCGTTATCTCTTACCGTCCGTCTATTCGGTAACATATTTGGTGAGGAAATGATAATCGCTTACCTTATGTTTATGGCGCCATTCTTAGTGCCATCTGCATTAATGGGCTTGAGTGTGCTTTTGGGTGCTATCCAGGCCATAGTTTTTACCATCCTGTCAGCTAGTTACATAGCTGCAGCAACCGGTGAGGGTCATTAATTAAAAAATATATTATCTTCGCTCAAACAAACCCTTAGAGCGTGGAAAGGAGGGAGAAAGATGGGAGTAGCATTAGGTGCTGGTTTAGCAGTATCAATCGCCGGTATTGGTGGCGGTATAGGTATGGGCGTTGCTGGTGGTAAAGCATTTGAAGCTATTGCACGGCAGCCTGAAGTAGGAGGAGACGTTAGAACTCTTCTGTTCATTACCCTGGCCTTTATTGAGACCTTAACTATTTACGGTCTACTTATCGCATTCATGCTGGTAAGTAAACTCTAAGTCACCGTCAACCGTGATTTGGAGGCGATAGTGCACCTGGAAGTTTTCGACTGGTTGTTCTATCGCCTCAAATACTATTTGCCTAGAGAGATTGGAGGTAGCATATCAGTGATAGTTAAAAGGACCAAAAGGGTTTATCTGTTAAGCCTCCTTTTAAGCATGGTTTTCACATTGGGGTTTGCAGCTCTCTGCCTGGCATCGGGTGGAAATATGCCTGTGAACACTCCGGAAGGTAAACCACCTGAAGGTAACTTGTATGTAATAGGTTGGACTGCAGTCAACTTCTTTGTATTGCTGGCTTTGCTTTATAAGTTTGCCTTTAATCCTATCAACAATATGTTAGAGCAGCGTTCCAGCACTATCGAGAGTTCCTTGAAACATGCCGAGGAAGTCAAAGTGGAAGTAGAACAGTTAAGAAAGGAAACCCAAAACAACCTGATCGAATCCAGAAAAGAAGCACAGGAAATAGTAGCCCGTGCTACCAAGGCAGCAGAAGATGCCAAGAACGAAATAATAGCCAAAGCCAATGAAGAATCAACTACCATTAAAAACAAAGCCAAGGCCGAAATTCAGGCTGCAACTGAGCAGGCCAAGCTCGAACTGAAGGATACCGCTGCAACCCTGGCGATTATGGCGGCAGAAAAAGTACTGGGCAGAGCCATAAATGAAGCTGATCACAAGAACATGGTAAAAGAGTTTGTTAATGAGGCAGGGGATTTATTATGTTAAATAAGAGCGTTGCCAGGCGCTATGCCGAAGCTTTTTTTAGCATTGCCCGTGATAATAACAAAATTGATGACTATCAGCTGGAATTGGAAAACGTGGTTCAGACCATTGCACAGGTGGACAGCTTAAAAGAGTACATGGCCCATCTATTGATTCCAACAGCAGCCAAAAAGGATGTTCTCAAACAATTGTTTGGCGAACAGTTATCACCAACAACCCTGAATTTCATTATGATGATTGTAGACAAAAAACGCGAAACTTATCTGGAAGTAATCGTTGAAGAATATAAAGATATGGCTGATGAATACAGGAATATTGCCAAAGTGGACCTCATCGCTGCCAAAGAAGTGCCTGAGGAAGATGTGAAGTTTCTGGCTGAGAAATTATCGGCCTCCACGGGTAAGACGGTACAGCTTAATATGAAGGTTGATCCCGCACTGATTGGCGGGGTTAAGCTCAGGATGGGTGACCAGATAATTGACGGTACCGTAGCCAAAAAGCTCGATATGTTAAAAGAACAATTGCTTCAAGCGAAGACAAGTTAATTCGATAGGGGTGAGCACTTAAATGAGTATTAGACCGGAAGAGATCAGCGCTATATTAAAATCGCAGATTGAGCGCTACCAATCCGAGGTCGAAGTCAGCAATGTGGGCTCAGTCATCTATGTTGGTGACGGTATTGCAAGGGTGTACGGATTACAGGGAGCCATGGCTGGCGAATTATTGGAATTCCCAGGCGGGACCTTCGGAATGGTACTTAACCTGGAAGAAGACAATGTTGGTGCTGTTCTACTTGGAAGCTATTCGCACATTAAAGAAGGCGACGTAGTTAAGGCTACCGGTAGAATCATGGAAGTTCCAGCCGGAAAAGCCATGCTGGGACGTGTAGTTAATGCTCTGGGCCAGCCCATTGACGGCAAAGGCCCCATTAATACTGATACCTTCCGCCCGGTTGAGCGGGTTGCTCCCGGCGTTGTAACCAGAGCGCCGGTTAATGTTCCGATGCAGACCGGTCTCAAATGTATCGACTCAATGGTTCCGATCGGAAGAGGCCAGCGTGAGTTGATCATTGGTGACCGTCAGGTTGGTAAAACAGCTATAGCAATTGATGCTATCATTAATCAGAGAATTAAGAAAGACATGATCTGTATTTATGTTGGCATAGGACAGAAACAATCAACTATTGCCGCCATAGCAACCAAGCTCGAAGAAATGGGAGCTATGGACTACACTATAATTGTCGCCGCTACCGCTTCCGAGCCCGCTCCGCTGCTGTACCTGGCACCGTATGCAGGTGTAGCTATTGCGGAAGAATTTATGGAGACAGATAAAAAAGATGTATTAATTATTTACGATGACCTTTCCAAGCACGCGGTTGCTTATCGTGAAATGTCACTGTTGCTTCGTCGCCCACCCGGACGTGAAGCTTTCCCGGGCGACGTATTCTATCTGCATTCCCGCTTGCTGGAAAGAGCATGCAAATTAAGCAAAGACTATGGCGGTGGTTCCATAACCGCATTACCGATTATCGAGACCCAGGCGGGTGACGTATCCGCTTACATTCCGACCAACGTTATTTCCATAACTGATGGTCAGATATATCTGGAAACCGACCTCTTCTATGCCGGCCAGAGACCTGCCATAAACGCAGGCTTGTCAGTCAGCCGCGTCGGAGGCAGTGCCCAGACCAAGGCCATGAAATCAGTTGCCGGTCAGCTGCGACTGGACCTGGCCCAATACCGCGAACTGGCAGCATTTGCCCAGTTCGGCTCCGACCTTGATAAAGCCACCATGGCACGTCTGACTCGTGGTGAAAGAGTAACCGAAGTCTTGAAACAAGGTCAGTATGAACCTATGGCCATGGAGGACCAGGTAGTTATTATCTATGCCGGTGTAAATGGCTATCTTGATGATATCCCGCGTGAAAAAGTGAAAGAATTTGAAGTTGATTTCCTGAAATACGTACACAGTGCTAACAGCGATGTGTTAACTGCCATTAGGGACTCCGGCAAAATCGAGTCTGCTATCGAAGAAAAGTTAATCAAGGCTATCGATGATTTCAAATCCACTTTCTCGGTTTAGGTGGTGAGATAGATGGCAGGAGCAGGTGTAAGAGATTTTAAGCGCAGAATAAGAAGCGTGCAGAACACACAGCAGATAACCAAAGCCATGAAAATGGTAGCGGCTGCGAAATTGCGCCGGGCGCAGGAGAAAGCTGAAGCTTCAAGACCTTATACCGAAACATTACAGGGGACCCTCGCAAGGCTTGCAGGAGTGGCATTTGATGTAAGACACCCACTCCTGGAAAAACGGGAGGAAGTCCGCAAGGTTGGCTATATAGTTGTTACTGCCGATCGGGGAATGTGCGGTGGCTACAATACTAATATCATCAAGGCTGCCAGTACGGCAATAGCTCAGGATACCAGAGGAACAGACAGTGGCATCATAGCTGTAGGCAAAAAAGCACGGGATTTCTACCGCAAACGCGGCGGATTTGATGCTGAATTTATAAATCTGGGTGATAATGTTAGCTTTGCAGATGCACGAGAAATCGCGCAGTATGTTATGGAAGCCTATGAGAATGAAGAAGTAGATGAAGTATATCTGGTGTATGCCCGCTTTATTAATGTATTGAGGCAGGTTCCCACCGTTACCAGGATTCTGCCCATTGAAGCCCCCGAAGGGGGAACCGAAGAGCACAATGTGGACTATATCTATGAACCCAGTGCAGAAGAGATTCTTTTGGCTTTATTGCCACGCTATGTAGGCAGCCAGATTTACCATGCTATGCTGGAAGGCAAGGCCAGTGAGCAGGGAGCCAGGATGACAGCTATGGGCAATGCCACCCAGAATGCCGCAGAAATAATTGATGCCCTTACCATTAAAATGAACAAGGTCCGACAGGCGGCAATAACGGATGAAATTCTGGACATAGTTGGCGGCGCCGAAGCTCTCAATAAAGGAGGAAAGTAGAGGATGGCGAATGTAACAATAGGAGAGGTAACTCAGGTTATAGGCGCAGTTGTTGATATACGCTTTAAGCCTGGCGAGTTGCCGGACCTTATGAACGCTATAACCATAAAATCCGAGGATCAGGATATAAAAACCGTGGCAAGTATTGACGTTACCCTGGAAGCCATGCAGCATCTGGGTAATGACACGGTAAGATGTGTTGCTTTGCGGCCTACTGATGGTATTATGAGAGGCATGAAGGCCACAAATACTGCCGCCTCCATTAAGGTGCCAGTTGGAGAAGGATGTTTGGGCAGAATAATTAATGTTCTGGGTGATCCGGTTGACGAGGCAGGCCCAGTCAAAGCTGCCGATCATTGGGAAATACATCGTAAACCTCCACTCTTAACAGATCAGTTACCCGCTACTGATATTCTGGAGACCGGTATTAAAGTTGCCGACTTAATTTGCCCCTATGCCAAAGGTGGTAAGATTGGATTGTTCGGCGGCGCCGGAGTTGGCAAGACCGTTATAATTCAGGAACTTATCCGTAACATAGCTTATGAACATGGTGGCTATTCAGTATTTACCGGAGTGGGCGAAAGAACTCGTGAGGGTAACGACCTCTGGGGTGAAATGACCGAGTCCGGAGTTATTGAAAAATGTGCTTTGATATTCGGCCAGATGAATGAACCTCCCGGAGCCCGTTTGCGGGTGGCTCTGACTGGACTGACAGTAGCCGAATATTTCCGTGATGTTAATGGACAGGACGTTCTGATATTCATAGACAATATATTCCGTTTCGCCCAGGCCGGCAACGAAGTGTCCGCATTGCTCGGACGTATGCCATCTGCCGTTGGTTATCAGCCGACCCTGGCCACTGACATGGGCTTGTTGCAGGAGCGTATTACCACCACCCGTAAAGGTTCTATAACTTCTGCCCAGGCAGTATATGTACCGGCCGACGACCTGACTGACCCGGCCCCGGCGACCACTTTTGCTCACCTGGATGCTACCACCGTTTTGTCCCGTGCTATTTCAGAGTTGGGCATTTATCCCGCGGTTGATCCGCTGGACTCGACTTCTCGTATATTGGACCCGCAAATCGTAGGAGCCAAACATTATGCAACAGCCCGTGCCGTACAGCAAATACTGCAGCGTTATAAAGAACTGCAGGATATTATTGCTATACTGGGAATGGACGAACTGACTGATGAAGACAAACTCATAGTTGCCAGAGCCAGGAAGATTCAAAGATTCCTGTCCCAGCCGTTCCACGTGGCGGAACAATTTACCGGCAGCCCGGGTATATATGTACCGGTAGCCGAAACAGTAGAATCATTTACTCAGGTACTGGAAGGCAAACATGATAATATGCCGGAAGATGCATTTTACATGGTAGGTAACATTGATACCGCAGTTGCTAAAGCTAAAAGACTGGAGGCGTAGTCTATGGCTGAAAACACCTTCATGCTAGAGATAGTAACCCCTGAACAAATCCTGTTCAAGGATGAGGTTCAGTTCCTGGTTGCTCCCGCTGTCGAAGGTGAATTAGGCGTATTGCGCAATCATGCCCCTCTTATTTCATCACTTAAAATTGGAGTATTGAGGTACAAGGATGGGCGCGGCGTGCAGAAACGCATGGCAATAAGCGGTGGTTTCATTGAAGTCATCGATAATGCAGCCCGGGTTTTGGCCGAGACGGCCGAGCATGGAGAAGAAGTAGATGTACTTCGTGCCCGGTCATCCAAGGACAGAGCTGAAAAAAGGCTGAACCAGCGTAATGACAACATAAACTTTACCCGTGCACAGATGTCATTACAAAGAGCTATTGCCAGGCTTAAGGCAGCGGAAGCCAAAGTAGACTAGACCTATAGAGAGAAAGATAGAACCTAAAGCCGGAAAATGGAAACATTTTCCGGCTTTAAGGATTATATTTATAAAAATATTTGGCATGTTATTATGGTGGAGGAATAATTATATAAAATGAACAGCATGGTTAAAATGCTTATAATAGTAACTTTGATTTACTATTTTCTTAAGGGTTTAATCTATTTAATGCTGTGGATAGCTACCCATAAAGTCGAGGAAAATGCTCGTGAAAGGAAGCGTAAAAGGCATGAGCAGATCAAGGCTAAACACTCGACCTTACGTCATGACGGAGAAAATCCACCATGAAATGTAAGTTATAAAGAGATTAGGGGGGTTATTTATGCAGACCAAATTTTTAATTTTTATGGCAATTGTTTTCATTGTCACTATTATTTTTGGGGTATTAATATGGCGGCAAACGCTGGTGTTTGAGAAAAAAGCACTGGCAGCCAAACAGCGCAAAGAAGCCTATCTCAAACAACTGGAGCAAGAAGAACAGGAGCGGCAAGCAGCGGCAGAAGCAGAGAAAAAGGCGGCCGAAATGGGAGCCGGACCGCTGGAGGAGGAAAATACTCCAGTTTCGTAATAGTATTCTTAATTAAGAAGAACTTAACAAAAAGAATAATTTTGCTTTTTAAAAGCCTGATTTAATTCAGGCTTTTATTTATTTTACGCCAGGCATGGGAACGGTTCTTATGCCTGGTTCTTCTCACTCCACAAGTCGCGCTTGGGCTATAACTCATCGCTTGGGTAAAGTTTATAGCGGAGGGCTCTAGTAAATAAGAGTTTTGCATAATTCCCCAAACCCCATTTGTCATTGCTATGAATAAAGGGTTTTATGTCATCCTGAGGCGAAGCCGAAGGATCTTTCCATCTCGGAGACTGAAAGATCCTTCACTAGTTCAGGATGACATATTATTTGTTTATCGTGGTGCGGACATCGCGTGATAATTTTGATATACTCCAGCGAGAGACCGGGGTGCAAGCGTTCTTAATACCCCAAGCCCGGCATAATCCACCTCGTATACTCATTTAATTATTGATTTAAAACCATGGAATAATACTTTCCATCCCGGGCAAGAATCCTGATAGTGAATATGCGGGAGGGAAGGAATTTGAAAAAGGTTATTTTATACATTTTAATATTTATATGTTTTTGTGGATTAATTGAATTAAGTGTAAATTATTCACTTGGCCAGCAAATTGAAAATCAATCTCCATATTGCCTATCTTTTTCATCTATCGGTGCAAATTTGCTTGAATCCAGAATTGACTCCTGGGCAAAAATAAAAACAACATCATCTGCCAAACAATTAGACCAGCATCTTATTACTATATTAGAAAAATTGCAGCTTCCCATAAACAATTATAAATTTAAACACACCAGCGACAATACCATAAATAGCCTGGAATACGAATGTCAGAAGTCCACCGCGACCTTTCAATTTATCCTACAATCGGATAAAAATCAAAAAGAAACGTATATTTTAATTTCCATTATTGCCAAGCCGAATTCTAACTCTATCAACCTGCCTAATTATGAAAAAAAGTTAAAACAGGTATTGGATTTCAACTGTTATTACCTGTACAGCGGCTATATCGATTATAATTTGGAACCAGCATCACGGCTGGAATTTCTAAAGCTGATATTGAAACAAATGGATGCCAAACAAGTCGATCTCTATGAGGAGAACAATACTACCAGTATTACCGGTTTCAGCGAGAATTTGGCCGGTAATGTCAAACCAATAGATACCGGGCTTCATAAAGTCAATCTGCAGGCCGCCATGCGCTGCAACCGGATTGAAAACAGAACTTACGTATACATAGGCTCTCCGGTAATCCTGGGTGAATACTAATACCCGGAGGGCGGTAAGGAGGTGAACAGGCAGTGGATCTAATAGTTCGGGGAGGCACCCGCTTGCAGGGCACGGTGGAAGTGAACTCTTCCAAAAACGCAATCTTACCAATATTAGCGGCATCATTACTGACCGGCGAACGGGTCCTTATTAACAAAGTACCGGATATAAAAGATGTTAATATTATAAGCCAATTAATAAATGATCTGGGAGTCACTCTACGCCATCATAATCAATCATTAGTAATAGAAGGAGAAAGCAGCAAAACTACTCCGGCTAATGATCTGGTCCGACAGATAAGGGCTTCATTCCTGGTTATGGGTCCATTACTGGCGCGCAAAGGTCTGGTCCGGGTATCCCTGCCGGGTGGGTGTGCGATCGGCAATCGTCCGATTGATTTGCACCTGAAAGGCTTAAAGGCTCTGGGAGCCGATATAACCATGAACTGTGGAGATGTAATAGCACGGGCCAAGCGGCTTAATGCCAACCATATTTACCTGGATTTTCCCAGTGTGGGAGCTACTGAAAATATTATCATGGCTGCCGCCATGGCCAGAGGTATCACCTTTATTGAAAATGCCGCGTTGGAGCCGGAAATAGTAGATTTGGCTAATTTTATAAATCAGATGGGCGGGAAAATTAGCGGAGCAGGGACTAATATCATAAAAGTACAGGGAGTGCCGGAATTGCACGGTTGTGAATATACGCCAATCTCCGACCGTATAGAAGCAGGAACTTATATGGTAGCGGCCGCAGCAACCGGCGGAGAAGTGCTGGTCAATAACGTCAATCCGGAACATTTAAAAGCTATCAGTGCCAAGCTCGAAGAGACCGGGGCCTGTGTCAGGGAAGAAGATCGGGCTGTCCGGGTCAAACATAGCGACAAAACTAAGCCGGTTTACCTGAAAACGTTGCCTTACCCGGGTTTCCCGACTGACATGCAAGCCCAGTTCATGGCCTATTTAAGCATGGCCTGCGGCAGCAGTATCATTACCGAATCCGTATTTGAAAACCGCTTTATGCATGTTCAGGAACTCATACGGCTCGGGGCCAATATTAAGATCGAAGGACGGACCGCCATCGTAAAAGGAGTACGCCATCTAACCGGAGCGACAGTTAAAGCTACTGACCTGCGTGCCGGGGCCGCTTTGATCATAGCCGGCTTAATGGCGGAAGGAGATACTACCATAACTGATAGTGAACATATTGACCGGGGCTATCAGGACATAATCAAAAAATTAAATTTGATTGGTGCCCAAATAGAGAGAAACTAAAGTTCAACCCTAAAAGACTTTAAAATTAGACGCTGAAGACGCTGAATATTATGAATTACGCTGAATTTTCCCCCCAATATCCTGGAGGAAATTTCTTATCATAAAACTACCAACAAATGCGGGGTTGGGGTGTTAAGGTTAGCGCAGCACAGGTAAAGGCGACTTTAGGTATGCCTCACCGCCGGCCTCCGTAAACAATACTTCAACCCCGCATAATCTAGCCGCATCAGAACATGGCGCCAATACCCTAGAGCGAGCAAAAAAGTCTAAGAGCAAGGCATTAAGGGAAGACCGTGATTGAGGCGTACATAAGTACGTCGATTGAACGGTCTTCCCTTAATAACGCAGCTATTGGGCTTTTTTGACGCTCTGAACATGGCATGGATGCCATGTTTTTCTCATATCTATAGACTATGAAAAAGCGAAAAATTTATTTATTTATTTTTCTGATACTTTTATTGGGTCTATCCATCATATATTTGCCTGCCCATTTACAAAAAGATGAAGCAATTCCTGAACCTGAAGTAAAACTATATTTAAGTAAAAAAAATGAGGTTCTGGATTTAAAACTGGAAGAATATCTGGTAGGCACCGTAGCGGCGGAAATGCCGGCCTCATTCGATATCGAGGCCCTCAAAGCCCAGGCGGTGTGTGCCCGTACTTATGCGGTGCGCAAAATTATTACCGAACATCCTTATCCTATGGGGGCGGACCTGTCAGATGACATAACCTGCTGCCAGGCTTACCGGTCTGATTATGATGAGATTGCTCCCCGGTTGCGGGAAAAAATCGTCCAGGCTGTAAAAGAAACCCGGGGAGAAATCATGCTTTACCAGGAAAAGCCCATCGATGCCCTGTATCACTCTACCTGTGGCGGCAGAACGGAGAATGCGGACGAAGCCTGGATAAGCGGTTGTCCTTATCTGCAGTCGGTGCGTTGCGGATATTGCCAAAAGTCACCTCATTATCGTACCAGGCTTGCTTTATCGAACCGGTACATAACCAGGCAATTCGGCCAGAGCGGGGATAAAATCAATATTCAGATTTTGGACCGCACCTCTTCCGGGAGGGTAAAAAACCTTAATCTGAACAAACAGGAAGTAAGCGGCGAAAAATTCCGGCGCGTCCTGGGCCTTCCATCCACCAGTTTTACCCTGGAAATTCATAAAGATGAGACCATTATTACCTGTTACGGCTATGGCCACGGAGTCGGTTTGTGTCAGTACGGTGCCGGCGGTATGGCAAAAACGGGCAAAAATTACCGGGATATTTTAAAAACCTATTACAACGGCATTGATATTTATAAAATGCAATACTAATAGTTCTTTAGCCTTCCTCCAATGAATATATTTAGAATAATTCAACTGGGGGGAGAAAGCATATGCAAAATTATATAAGAAAAAGGGCGGTAAAAGTGGCTCAGCACATTCTTCAAACATCCGATACGGTAAGACAAACTGCCGAGATATTTGGAATTTCCAAGTCTACCGTGCATATGGGAGTAACATAAAAGAACGTTTTATATGGGCAGTAGCATAATAGTAAAAGGCCGCCAGCTGGCGGCCTTTTACGTTCAGAGTATATTACATTTTCTCAAGGTCAATATTCAAATCCAACGTTGCTTCTTCCAAGCTCTGCAATAAGCTATGCTGGTTGCCTATATTCGTTACGTCAATTTGATTGACGCATTTGGACAGCCAAGGCATTTCCTTTGCGAGATCGGCCATAAACAAGGTAATGTCCGTGTTCGTGATTCTCTCTTTTGAGGTATAAACAGAAAACTGCCGGTGTTCAAAGCCGTTTTTGCTCATAAAACGGCTGATGTCGGTATAGGCTTTTTTATAGAATTTAGGATTGGTGCTTGCCTTTGGCCGGGGATAATATGTTTCCAAGGCTTTCTGGCTCAAATCAAAGGTGATTTGTTTTCGGCTTCCAGTTCTTTTCTTTTTGTCCTGCTCCATAGCTTAGGCCATTCGTTTTTGCACTTTCCACGCTTGGGAAAGCACATCTTCCTCGGTGTCATCATCATCAAAAAAGGTGCAAGAGGAAGCGAATTTAACGAACCACTCTGATTTTAACAGCCTGAGAATAATACTCCACATATAAGCATAGTCATTTTCCTGTCCATTATCTCCAAAGGCAAGGGCTTCCCCATCGGCAATACAGGGCAATCCCTTTTCGGAAAAATGCTTTTTGATGGTGTTGTAAACATCATTTATCGTATAGCCTTGTTGTTCAACGGCTTTTGGGTCAAATGTGAATTCAATTTTCATGGCTGCGCTCCTTTCGGTGGGTTAGTACTGTTATTATACTACAAATCGAGATTAAAATAATGCGAAATATAGGAAAAAGATTCGCGATAATAGGGGAAAAGGACAGGTGGTTTCCCTGTCCTTCTTGCTTTTTGAAAATTAACTTTCAAAAAATGTGAACCTGCTTTTTATGACCGCTTGGAGCAGTGCCATCACGGTCAACCCTGTTACTTAATTCATCGCACAATACAGGGAAAGCGAAAGTTATTTGTCTTGCATATTGGTCTTTTTAGCTCTCACTCACGGTAGAGTACACCGCCGCTTATTTATGCTGCCTATCTGCGAACTTAGCAGCCATGCCTTTTTCTGGTGAAATAGCATGAGTACACCGCTTTTTCATTATGAGCTGCGTTTTCGGCGGTAGCGCACCGGCATATATTTAGCTGTCTGTCTATGCTCTGACAGCCCCACAATTTATAGTGTCCTTGTGGGCGTTGCACTTTCATTACATTTTAATCCCAGCCATTTATCAGTCGCTTGCTGAGGAGCGAACAATATTTTCTATAACCTATTATATTCCGCCCGTCTATCTGCTGTCAAGCGATTAGTACCATAAATGTATAAATGTAAAATTTACATTCATAGCAGAGAAAGCGTCCGCAAAACGATCGTTTTGCGAACTGATTGCGTACACCCTTTTACGAACGCTGCTTCTGCCTGAAATCAGTTCGTAAACTCGTTCGGAAATCAAAGTTCGTTTTGTCTTGCTTATATACGTTTTGCGAACAAATTGCGGACACCGTTTTGCAAACTATTTTTCTTTTGCCATAAACGCAGCGTAAGTCATGCCGTTTTTGGTTTTGCTCAAAATCAACTGATATTCCTTTTCGGTTACGCTCAAAAATGCCCACTGACTGCCTCCCTGACCCGGCACGTCAAGGGTATTGCTGCCGGTGATGGTGAACGGTACGCTTATATCGTCTACAAAGCCCGCAAAGGCACTTTTTTCGATGTAAGTACCCTCTGCCGTGAAAATGGTGGTAAGTGTGCCGTCTGTCCATTCTCCGGCCAGAACATCAAGGGATAGGTCAACTGGCATTGCTTTGTTGTATATACCGTCACTGGAAGAAAGCTGCCCATCTTTCAATGTGATCTTCATCGTTTGCGGCGTTCCGTCCTGTCCTGTAAAGGAAATGCTGTCACCGGAGAGAACTTCATAACTGCTCTGCTTCTTTTCTCCTAAAGGGTAGCTGATATAAGCTCCATCTTCGGTAAATTCGATGGGATAACCGGCGGTATTGTACCAATAGCCGACCAAAGCCGTTTTAAGAGCGTTTTGTTCTTTAGCGGCCTTTTCCTCTGCTGCGGCCTGTTCGGCGGACTGGCGGGCTTCTCTGGCCGTCTGGGCGGCTTCTGCGTTGTCATAATAGGTGTGAGAGTATTCGCCGTTTTCAAAATACAATATTGTTTTTCCGTCCACGTTCTGAACGGTCAGTGTTTTTGTGCCGTCCAGAGTGCTTGTCAGTGTAAGAGTGCTGCCGTCTGACGTGTAGTTGCCGCTGGTGAGCCATGTGCCGTCGCTGTATGTGCCGTCCTCTGCCAGTGTCAGGACAGACTGATCGTTTCTATCGCTATACCAAACCCCGACTTCTTTGTTTTTAGCACCGCAACCGACAACAGAAAGAACCAGCAAAAGCACCATCGTGATAAATATAAATCTTTTCATGGGCTTATCTCCTATCTTTTTTTTCACGGCACTTTATCACTTGCTGCGCCAGACTTTCACAGATGATCTTTGCACCGGTCATGGCCTGTAAATAATACAGTTCGGAAGCCTTTTCGTTCTTGAAGCACGCATAGCCATTTTTTTGTAAGGCAGCCTTTGCTGCCAGCACTTCCGGCGTATCATTCTGTTCTGCTTCTTGTAAGCTGTCCTCTATGACTGCCAAATACCCCTGCATCACATAGTCCATAAAATAAATAAAGTTATCCCCTTGAGAAATCATCTCCGAGAGAACGGCGATCGGTGTAGCCTCTGGAAACCGCTCTGATGTATGCACTTCCTTGTTCAGCTTTTTTAACTGCTCAACGGCTGCTTCTGAAAGGCCGGTGAAATTACAAACCATTTTCATGTTGGGGTCTGCGCTGCTTATATCCGTCATGCCTAATAAATAGTCGGTGGTTACGCCAAAATGTGCCGCTACCTTGCAGAGCTTGTCAGCGTCCGGCGAGGAAAGCCCCAAGCAATACTGATTGGCCGATTGCCGAGTGACATTGAGTAAGGCCGCCAAATCGCCCTGCTTCATATGCTCCCTTTCCATCAAGGCACAAAGCCGAGTGGGAAAGGGGGCGTTTGCTTTTTCGGCTACGTTGCTTTTCAGTTCGCTTGCTTTTTTCATTCTCTTACCTCCAATAGCAAGTTTTTCTTGCTTTTTATTTGGATTAGATGTTTTTACTTGCACTCAATGTTACAGTATGATACTGTAAGGCTATCAAATTTAATTTGCTTTGTCAACAATAAATCAGTTTTTACTTTATATTATTGCTTGGCATTATATGAAATGGGAGGTGCTTATATGAGCAAATCAAATACGGAAGCAACGTCCTTTGATGAACTGCCGCTGGTTCTCAATGTCAGTGATGTTGCTTCCATCATGGCAATCAGTAAGGTGTCGGCCTATGAGCTGGTGAAAAGCAATGGGTTTCCAGTTGTCCGAGTAGGCCGCAGAATTAAAATTCCGAAAGCCGCCTTTGTGGAATGGCTGAACGATCAATCAAAAAAGGGGTAGTTGCCATGGGAACAGACGGCGGTTTTAGAAAGCGGCAAAATCCTTTTACACAGGTGTCAAATGAAGCCCTGCAAAATACGGAGCTTTCTTGTAAAGCACGAGGTCTGTACGCCATCATACAAAGCTACATCACCATACCAGATTTTATTCTTTACAAAAATCACTTACGCAAGGTGTCTTGTTTAGGGCAGAGGGCGTTTGATGGTGCGTGGCAGGAGCTAAAAGAAGCGGGTTATTTGAAACAGTATCGCATACGTTCGCATTCAGGCTATCGTTATGAGTACGAGCTTTTGGACAGGGCTGATTTTATAACGCCAGCCCTGCAAAATATAGGCATTACCGGTGAAATTCTTGGGCAAGAAATCCAGCTGTAAAGCGGCTTTTAAGAGATTTGAACCACCTACATTTTGTATAGGGTTCAAAATGAATGTGGTTCAAAGCGTATGCGGTTCAAAATGTAGGCTATTTAATAAGATGATAAGAGAATAATATTTTATTTAATAATCACTCACTCTATCATTCCGGCGGCTTTGCCGCCGGTACTATCCGGCAAAGCCGGAATGGAGGGAGAGAGGGATAAAAGGAGGCAATCAAATGAGGATTTTACCCAGAAAAGAAACATTCTGTTTTGTTTATCCGCTGGTTGTAGGGCAGCTCATTATTTCTGCCGGACAAACCATGCCCGGCTTGCTGCTGTTCGGACTGGCCGCCAGCGTGATTGTATGCCTAATCCTTGATATTAAATTTCTGGTGGTTCAGTTTAAGAAGCTGATGGGAGGAAAGTAGATGGAGGATTACATAATTGGTGTAATCGAGGATATTTTGAACGGCGTTACCAGCATGGGAGGGGATAACGGTTTGCTGGTTCAGACCCCGGCGCAGTTCAACAGCACGATTTATTCATGGGTGCAGGGTATCTGCCAAAGCGCAGCCATGCCGGTGGCCTATGTTGTATTAGCCCTTATTTTCACATTGGAGCTGTATAACGCCAGTACTCGCATTGATAGAGCTGGAGCCGGTGCGACATTCGGGGCTGAAATGATCTTTAAGGTGATGATAAAATTTGTGCTTTGTAAAATGGCCGTTGATATGACCCCACAAATTTTAGGTGCCATCTTTGAATTAAGCAGTAACATAATCGGCAACATTTCGGGCGGTACACCCGGAGGTTCCGTAACGGCTGATCTGGATACCTTGCGGACGGCGGTAGAAAACATGAGCGGAATGTTTCCGAAGCTGTTCTTATGTGTCCAAGTAACTATTATATGGATTACATTTAAGTTCTCGTCCTTACTTATCACGGTTGTGGTCATTGGACGCATGGTGGAGATTTACATTTATACTGCAATCGCAGCCGTGCCGATTGCCACATTGGGCGGCGGTGAACTGGGCATGATCGGCAAAAATTTTCTTAAATCCTTTGCAGCGGTTTGTGTGCAAGGCGTACTAATCTATATTGCCATGAGTATGTTTGGGACGCTGGCCGTCAGCATTCCAAACGGCGGCTTGGCGAGTGGTGATGTAACCGGCGTTTTGTTCCAATGTCTGCTCTATTCGCTGGTGCTGGTGATGGCTGTTTTTTCTTCCGGAAGGCTTGCAAAATCCATCTGCAATGCCATGTAAAAAGATTGGCATGTGAAAAGCGATAAATGGCAGAGATACCGTTTACGAAGAATAACAAGCAAAGGAAGTGTGTACACACTTCCACCGAAAACGAAAAACCGCCGCTGGCTGGTTTTGCCGTTTCTGCTTGTTGGTGCGTTGCCCCAAACCCCACCGGCTAACGCCGGAGCAAACGCAAATACCGCTAATACCTTACAAAATACACCCGTGCTATTCTTTTTGAAAATAGCATACAAATGAAAAGACAGGACAAGCAAAAAGGAGGTGGTTGGCTGCCGTGGCAAAATCAAAACTGAATTTTCGTTTTCACAACCCCAACACGGCGGAAGCAACCGCCGACTACATATTGAAAATCTTTATAGAAGCCAATCGGGAAAAGGTGGAGCAGGCCATGCAGACCGCAGCAGAGATCCCTGCGGCTGCACCGCCCCTAACCTCCGTTGAAGATCTGGAAACAACCGGGAGCCATTCACGTTGAATGGCTCCATTTCTTTGCTTTGCTACTTGCCAAACCAAACAACACAGGGTATAATTCAGTAGTAACAGACAGGTATTAAATTGTATGAGAGGTAACGCCCTATGAATATAGCAGCCTATTGTCGGGTGTCTACCGACAAAGAGGATCAGCTCAACAGCTTAGACGCACAAAAGCGGTTCTTCACCGAGTTTACACAGAAGAACGGCCATACTCTTGTGCGCCTATATGCGGACGAGGGCATTTCCGGCACAAAGACAAAAAACCGCAAGGAATTTCTGCGGCTGATGAAAGACGCTGAAAGCGGCCTTTTTGATATGGTTGTGGTCAAGGATATTTCACGATTTGCCCGAAATACGGTTGATCTGCTGCAAAGCACTCGCAAGCTCAAGGCTCTAGGAATCGAAACCACATTTTTGACGGCCAATATGACGGTGTTAGGTAACAGTGAATTTGTGCTGACCATCTTCGGTGCTCTGGCACAGGAGGAAAGTGCCAACACCTCCAAGCGTGTGAAGTTCGGTAAAAAGCTCAACGCCGAAAAAGGCCGTGTGCCCAATATTGTCTATGGGTATGACAAAACAGCCGGTGACTACTTTAATCTGACCATCAATGAGCAGGAAGCCGAGGTTGTGCGGCAGATTTATCACTGGTATCTGAACGATGGGCATGGTGGTGCTAAAATTGCCAAAATGCTGAATGAAAAAAGAATACGCACAAAGCGTGATTGTATCTGGTCACAGAACGCTGTATGCCGTATTCTTACCAATGAGCTATATACCGGAAAGATCATCAACGGAAAGCAGGAGGTCACCGATTTTCTTACCGGCCAGCGGGCAGAAAAGGACGAAACCGAGTGGCTTGTGACCGAGCGCACCGATCTGCGGATTGTGGAGCCGGAGCAGTACGAAAAAGCCGTACAGCTCATGGAGCAGCGGGGTAAAGCTTTTCAGGTTGACCGGGAGCGGCAAAGCAATAAATATTTGTTTTCCACCCTGATTAAATGCAAGGACTGCGGCTGGTCGTTCCGGCGCACCGTGCGCACCTACAAGAATACCTATGTCCGGTGGGTATGCAGCGGCCACAATGGGCAAGGGGCGGATTCCTGCCCAAACCGCACCACCGTAGACGAGGACGAGCTGATTACTGCGCTGCAAGACTATTTCGCCGGTGTGCTGAAAGGGAAAAAGAATATTATTTCCTATGTCGTGGGGGAGTTTAACCGGCTCTATAAGGCCAAGAGCGACAATGTAGAGTATGAAAAGGAGCTGCGCCAGCGTCTTTCAAAGCTGGGCAAGACCCGCCAAAAGTACATGGATATGTACGCCGATGATCTGATTACCCGGCAGGAGCTGAATGATCGGATCGGCGGCATGAAAGATGAGATTGCCCGCCTTGAGAATGATTTGAAGCTGGTTTCTTTTAATATCGACAAGGGTGAGCAGCTGGAGGGGATCATTAAGAAAACATTTGACACCATTGAGAGCATTACTGATGTGCGGCAGCTTACCAACGCCCAGCTGAAACAGGTTATTCAGAAAATCGAAGTGGACAAGGACGGAAACGTTGATATTTACCTGCGTTTGCTGGGGGATTTGGGTTTAGATGAAACCGTTCTAGTTGATGACAACCGTACATAAAGACGTCGCAGAACGTTTGCCGCGGATAAACAAGGAAATGGCGGAACAGGTTAAACTGGTGCTCGACCGTAACAAGGCCGAACGTCACCTGCGTGGTGGTGAAGCTACTAGAAAAAAATATGCCACATTTAATGAGGTCCAGGTTTAATTTATAGCCAAGATTTATATTTAACGGTAAAATAAGCTTATTAGTAAAATCAAGGGGGACCATTAAATGTTTTGTGAAGAAGATATCGGCATTGACCTGGGAACTGCCAGTGTAATTGTGTTTAAAAAGGGGAAGGGAATTCTCCTGCATGAACCTTCCGTCGTAGCTATAGATAGAAACACCAATAATGTTATTGCGGTAGGAGAAGAAGCCCGCCAGATGCTGGGCAGAACCCCGGGCTATATATCGGCGGTACGGCCCCTGCGGGAAGGTGTTATTGCCGACTATGATACTACTGAAAAAATGCTGTCTTATTTTATTCGCAAAATTATAGGCCGAAAATGGTTTTTTAAACCCCGGGTTATAGTTTGTATTCCCACCGGAGCCACCGATGTAGAGGAACGGGCGGTTAAACAGGCAACCATGTCCTCGGGAGCCCGACGCGCCTTTTTAATTGAAGAGCCTCTGGCGGCTGCACTTGGGGCCGGGATTAATATTGCTGAAGCTACCGGCAATATGGTGGTCGACATCGGCGGGGGTACGTCGGATATAGCAGTTCTTTCCCTGGGCGGAATAGTATGCAATACTTCGCTTAGAGTCGGGGGGGACAAGTTTGATGAAGCCATCATCCGCTATGTCCGCAAAGAATTTAATCTCATGATAGGTGACCGTACTGCTGAAGAAATTAAGATGCAAGTGGGGACGGCTTACATTACCAATGAAAATAAAGATAATTCTATGGAGGTAAGAGGCCGGGATCTTTTGAGCGGTCTGCCCAAAACGATAGAAATAACCTCGGAGCAGATCTGGACCGCTCTGCAGGAACCCGTTGATTCGGTTATCGACGCGGTTAGAAAAGTACTGGAAATTACACCGCCGGAACTCGCGGCCGATATAGTTAATAACGGCATAGTCATGACCGGGGGAGGTTCACTGCTGGACGGACTGGATATAATTCTTTCCAAACAAACCAATCTGCCCGTACATATAGCAGAGGACCCCATCTGTTGTGTGGCCCGCGGCACCGGCAAAGCTCTGCACGAAATGTCGGCTTTGCAAAAAAATCGGATAGCCGGGACCAAGCGGGTATTATAAGCAATCCAATAAAATAGGAATAAAGTTAAAGCTTATCCCGATCAAAAACGATATTTAAATAAAAGCCAATTGAGGGAGAGAAGCAACTTTGATAAAAGGTATATATACAGCGGCCTCGGGCATGATGCTGCAAATGGCCCGACAGGATGTGCTGGCCAACAATATAGCCAATGTTAATACCGCCGGTTTCAAGAAAGACGACACCATGTGCCGGGCTTTTCCGGAAATGCTCATAAGCCGGCTGGGGGAAGTAAAGACCAATCCGGATGGCACCAGACAATCCATGCCGCCGGTAGTTATAGGCGGGCTGGGCACAGGTGCGGTAGTTGACCGGGTTATTACCGACTTTAGCCAGGGAAATACCAAAAAGACTGATAATCCTTTTGATTTGGCTTTAAATGGAGAAGGCTATTTTGCCATTCAGACTCCTCAGGGAGAGCGGTATACCCGGGATGGCTGCTTAAAATTAAATGATGAGGGTATCTTAACTACCAATCAAGGATATCCGGTACTGGACCAGAATGACAGCCCTATAACCATTGCCGGAGATTTCACGGTTAATTCCCAGGGCGATATAGTAAGCGATGGTCAAATCATCACCACCTTAAAAATAGTTGATTTTGCCGACCCGCAGGTGCTGCAAAAAGAAGGCGCCCATATGAACAGTCAGGGCCCCTATGAACTTGCCGCCAATCCGCAGGTAGCACAGGGCTATATGGAAGATTCAAACGTCAATGCGGTTAAAGAGATGGTCAACTTAATATCGGTAGTTCGGGCTTATGAATCTTTACAAAAGGTGGTACAGGCCGAGGACGAAACCGTAGCGGCCGCCATAGACCAGGTTGCCAGTGTAAGATAAGATAACCCGCCTCCGGGCGGGTTTTTTCATGCCTGCTGACTTCGAGCGACTGGAAGGCAGAGCCTTAAAATGATACAATGCAGGAAAAAGAGTCGCAGTGAAGGAGAAAAAACGGCATGAAAACCGGTTTGCGAGCCAATATCCTGGGATGTCAGGTTGACATCCTTACCATGCAGGAAACAGTACAACAGATAGAAAACTATATCGATCAGAAACAGCCCGCCCATATCATAACCTTGAATGCAGAAATAGCTTACCAGGCCCGCGATAATAAAGACTTGCGTGATATCATCAATTCTGCCGGGCTGGTTACCGCCGATGGCATTGGCACGGTTTGGGGGGCCCGGCAGCTGGGCTGGCCTGTTCCGGAACGGGTTACAGGCATAGATCTGCTTTATGTTCTTTGCCGGCGCGCGGCCGAGTGTGGTTGGCCGGTTTATTTGTTAGGAGCGGCCCCCGGCGTGGCAGAGGCTGCCGCCGAAAATCTATGCAAGACCTATCCCGGTCTGCCCATTGCCGGTACGCATCATGGCTATTTTAAAGAAGAAGAAATACCGGAACTGGTCGGGCAGATAAAGAACTGCCGGCCTGTTATCCTACTGGCGGCACTGGGCGCACCCAAGCAGGAATACTTTATTAAGCGCTATCAAAAAGAGCTGGAGATCCCGGTATGCATAGGAGTGGGAGGCAGTTTTGACGTGGTGGCGGGATTGAAGAAGCGCGCCCCCGAACTGATAATCAAACTGAATCTGGAATGGCTTTACCGACTTTTAGCAGAACCCAGCCGCATCAAGAGGCAACTGGTATTACCCAAATTCGCCCTGGCGGTGTTGGGACAGAAATTCAGCAAGAAATAAAACTAATTTAACACTGAAGGACACAGATTTTAATATGATTTACACAGATTATATTTAAGGGTCTGTTAACATGAAATTTAGACGCTGAAGACGCTGATTATTATGAATGACGATGACTTTTTACCCCAAATACCCTTGGAGTAGACTAACAGTAATTGCAGGGGTGGGGTGCAAGCGTTCTTAATACCCCGACCCGGCTATACTCGCGTGAATAGCCAGCTCTGAGGCCCGCTCCTGACGTCGGGGCCGTAGGGCTGGCTACAGGTATGAGATATACTCTATTTTTCATTAAATGGTTGTGCCCTCGGTGCATAACTTGTACGGTAATAGAAAAATCAGTGTTAATCATATTGAATCAGTGTCCTTCTGTGTTGAGTTTTCCAATTTATTGTATAATAAAATCATCAAACCTACCCGGGGAGGTAATCGGGGTTGGAGGATAATAATATTTTTGCTCTGGACATTGGCACCCGTAAAATTATGGGACTGGTAATGAGCCGGGATAAAGAAGAGTATAAAGTTCTGGCGGCCAGGAGTATTGAACATACTACCCGGGCCATGGTGGACGGGCAGATCCATGATATTGCAGCAGTAGCCCGGACTATAAAACCAATCAAAGAAGCTCTGGAAGAAGAGCTGGGCATAAAACTGGAAAAAGTGGCGGTGGCTGCAGCCGGGCGAGCCTTAAAAACCTGCCCGGGCCAGGCGGTCCGGGAAAGGGACCAGCTGGAGGAATGGACCGGCGATGAAGTACAGGCCCTGGAAGCAGAAGCGGTGCAGCAGGCCCAGCATTCGTTGGCTCAGACCGAAATGGGCCTGGAGGACAGCAACTATTTTTGTGTGGGCTACAGTGTAGTAAGATACCGGCTGGAAGAACAGGAAATAGGCAGCCTGGTCGGCCAGACCGGATACCGTGCCGCGGCGGAAGTAATTGCCACTTTTCTTCCCCGGGTGGTAGTGGACAGCCTCTACTCATCCGTAAAAAGGGTGGGATTAAATATCTACAGTCTGACCCTGGAGCCGATAGCTGCCTTATCGGTGGCCATACCTTCCAGTATGCGGCTCTTAAACCTGGCCCTGGTCGATATAGGAGCAGGGACATCCGATATTGCGATCGTCAAAGACGGCAATATTTCTGGCTATGCCATGGTACCAATGGGCGGAGACGAGTTAACCGAGACCCTGGCTTCCACCTATTTACTGGATTTTAATCAGGCCGAAAAAATAAAAAGACAGTTGATGAGTAATGAAACGATTAGCTTTCATGATATTCTCAACAACCGGGTGGAGATGGATACCGCCGCCCTCAAAGCCAGCCTCCTGCCGCTGGTTAAGAAAATAACGGCAGAAATAGCCCGCCAAGTCCTGGAGCTGAACCAAAAGATGCCGGATGCCGTTATGTGTGTAGGAGGAGGCAGCCTTACGCCCGGCCTCACGGCAGCGCTCGCTGATGCGCTGGGAATGCCTAAAACCAGGGTGGGTATAAAAGTACGTGAAGACCTGGCCAACATAACCGGTGATTTTGATATCTTAAATGGACCCCAGGGGGTGACCCCGCTGGGAATAGCTTATAATTCTATGGATAAACCCCCTTTGCCCTTGATTAAGGTTTACGTTAATGGTCGTGAAATAGCGCTGTGGAATGCGGGAGAAACCAACCTGATGCAGGCTTTGTTAAGTTCCGGCACCACCCTGGCCAATATGTACGGCCGGCCCGGTATGGGCAAAACCATTGAAGTAAACGGATATGTCAAAGTATACAAAGGAGAGATGGGGACTCCCCCGGTAATTAAATGCAATGGTGAGAATGCATCTCTGGAGACCATAATTAAAGACGGCGATATTATTACCTTCGAAAAAGGCAAAGATGGTCTGGACGCCAGCATATACTGTAATGAATTCAATCCCGGCGTAGCCGGATTCGTGTTCGTAAATGGCGAGAAGATCCAGCTTGCTCCGGTGGTCAAGGTCAATGGTAAGCCTTGTCGGGCAAATGAACCTATTCCTGACCGGGCCAAGGTTGAGGTGGAACACCGCAATGGACTGGTACATATACTTGAACAGGCGGGGGCGCCGGCATACCGGTTACGGGAAACCGAGTACCGTTATTTTTTAAATGACAAAGAAATGATTTTAAAATGGCTGCCTCTCACGCTAAAGGTCGATGACCGGCCGGCCCGGCTGGATGAGATCATCAATCCGGGCAGCCGAATCGAATATAGCCTTATAAAGGAACATCCCCGCATAAAAGACATTATCAACGTTTCCGCCCTGGATATAAAAGTAACCGTTAATGATGCCCCGGTAATACTGACGGCCAGCAGCTGCGCGGTCCTCATGAACGGCAGGCCGGCCACGGAAGAGGAAATCCTTATAAACGGTGCCAAGGTGGAGATTGACCGTCAGCAAAGCGGCTGCATATTAAGCGATATATTTAGAGTGGTGGATTTTAAAACTACCAGTACAGGTACCAGATTAGTCCTGGAAGTAGATGGACAGCCGGCCGGGTATACGACCCCCATCCACGACGGTAATCAAATCAGGATCTTTTGGGAATAATAAAAATGACAAGAAGGGAGAGCTAAAGCTCTCCCTTAAATGACTGTCCATACCCCAGAGCGAGCAAAAAAGTTCAAGAGCAAGGCATTAAGGGAAGACCGTGATTGAGGCGTACTGAAGTACGTCGATTGAACGGACTTTCCTTAATAACGCAGCTATTGGGCTTTTTTGACGCTCTGAGCCTTTACAAGCGGCCGGAAAATGTATAGAATAAGATAAAGGTCAAATAAAGTCAAAGAAGGAGGACGATCATGAAAAAGAGCTTGGCTGACCGCATCGAGCAGTACCTTAAAGTATTGATAGATAGAAGCGAGGAAAAGCAGATCGAGATTCAACGGGCGGAGTTGGCCGAAACCTTTTGCTGTGTTCCCTCCCAGGTAACCTATGTGCTCAGTACCAGGTTCACCGAGAGCGAGGGTTATTATACCCATAGCCGGCGAGGCGGAAAAGGCTTTGTGCGTATTACCCGCTTTAACGTGGACAACTATAATACCGATGAGTTGAGCAACCACCTATTTATTTATCTGGAGGCGCTTTTGAACAGCGGCTTAATCACCTCCCGGGAGGCGGAAATGGTAAAATCCATTTTTGTCAGCGGCCTGCGTTATATTCCCCCGGAAAATCGGTATAACCTGGTCAAGGCTATAGGAGAAGGCGTAAAAGAATATATTAATAATAACGAGTGAAAGAAGGATGACCTGGATGTATTGTGAAGAATGCAAAAAAAGACCTGCCACTGTACATTTAACCAGCATTGTCAATGGGGTTAAAGTAGAAAGTCATCTTTGCGAACAGTGCGCCGGTCAAAAAGGAACTATTATTCTCGACCTCAACCAAATTTCCATTCCCAATTTGTTAGGAAGTTTTTTTGGCAATACTTACAATGTTAAAGGAATTAATGAGAGCGAACCCGCTTCCTGTCCGGGCTGCGGAATGACCTTTAATAATATATGCGAATCAGGCAGTCTGGGCTGCAGTCAGTGTTATCAGGTCTTTGAAAAAGAAATGGATCCTATTCTGCGCCGGATTCACGGCAATACGCAACATGTGGGCAAGATTCCCTCGCGGGGCGGAGGAAAAGTACTGCTTAAAAAGCAGGTTGATGAACTTAAAAGTTCTCTGCAGCAAGCTCTGGCCCGGGAAGAGTATGAAAAAGCGGCTGAAATCAGAGATTCTATAAAAAGCCTGGAAAAGCAGTTTGAATAGGGGGGATGCGGGATGAGTATAGACGATTTGCTGAACCGCAGTTTTATAAAATGGATGGACACCAGTGGACCGGACACCGATATCGTTTTAAGCAGCCGGGTCAGACTGGCCCGCAATCTGAGTCCGATCCCATTTCCTCATCTGCTGGATGAAGCCCGGGGCGCACAGTGTATGCAACTGATCCAGGATGCCTTTGCCAAGGCCGAAGAGCCGGAAATAAAGGCGATGCAGATTGCCCCGTTCGATCAGTTGTCTTCCCTGGATCGGGAGATTTTGGTGGAAAAACATCTAACCAGTCCCAACCATGCAGCATCGGCTTCACCTTTTCGCGGCCTGGCTGTAAACAAAGAAGGTTCTTTGGCGGTAATGATAAACGAAGAGGACCATCTGCGCATTCAATGTCTCTTGCCGGGGCTGCAACTGGAACAGAGCTATAATCTGGCCGGACAGGTAGATGACAGTCTGGAAAAATACCTGGACTATGCCTTTGACGAGCGGCGCGGTTATTTGACTTCGTGTCCCACCAATGTGGGGACAGGGATGAGAGCCTCGGTTATGCTGCATTTGCCGGCTATGGTCATGGCCGGGCAGATAAGCCTGATATTTCAGAACATAAGCCAGCTGGGCATGACAGTACGAGGGCTATACGGCGAAGGTACTGAGATCATAGGCAACCTCTATCAATTATCCAACCAGGTAACTATGGGATTGACGGAAGACGACATTATAAATAATCTCAGCATTATTACCAAACAGATGATCGAACAGGAGCGGTTGCTGCGCCAGAAATTGTATAAAGAAATGCAATATCAGCTGGAAGATAAAATAGGCCGGTCCTATGGAATTTTGAAGCATGCCTGTGTCCTTTCTTCCAACGAAGCCCTGACCCTGTTGTCTGATGTACGGCTGGGAGTGGACATGGGGATTATTAAGAACATTCAGCCCCTGACCTTAAATGAGCTGGAAGTAGCGATACGGCCTGCTCACCTGCAATATCAGGCCGGTCAGGAAATGGATGCTCTGCACCGTGATGTTAAACGGGCCCAGATTATAAAAGAGAAATTAAATCAAAAACAGGCTTAAGGGAGGTTATGTTTATGTTTAGAAGATTTACCCAGCGAGCCCGTAATGCTGTTATTCATGCCCAGGAAGAAGCCCGGGAACTTAGACACCCGGCGGTTGGCACGGAGCATATTTTACTGGGGTTATTGCGCGAAGGCGAAGGGGTAGGAGCCAGGGCGCTCTTAAATCTGGGCATTGACCTGGATAAAGTGCGCAATGAGGTTAGAAATGTAATTGGACAAAATACCGAATTAATTGAGGGGGCGGCAGGCGACCTGCCCATTACTCCCCGGGCTAAAAAAGTCTTCAACCTGGCCTTTGACGAAGCCCGTCTGCAGGGAGTCAACTATGTAGGAACCGAACACATACTGCTGGCCCTGGTGCGCGAAGAAGAGGGGATAGCCGGGCAGGTACTCATATCCATGGGGGTAAAGCTGGAAGACATAAGAGAACAGGTAATAATGCTTTTAGGGGGCGACTCCGCTCTGCCCAATGGCAATGAAATGCAACCGGACCCCAAAGGGGTTTCCGCCGGTAATGTACAGACCCGGCGCAAAAGGAGCAAAACTCCTACCCTGGACAACTTCAGCCGCGATCTCATGCGCGATGCCCAGGAAGGGCGGCTGGACCCGGTTATTGGCCGGGATAAAGAAATCGAACGCGTGGTGCAGGTGCTCTCCCGCCGGACCAAGAACAATCCGGTCCTGATAGGTGACCCGGGGGTTGGCAAAACCGCGATCGTAGAAGGATTGGCCCAGCGCATTCTGGAAAATAAGGTGCCGGAAATACTGGCCAGCAAGCGAGTGGTATCGCTGGATTTATCCACCATGGTAGCAGGCACCAAATATCGCGGCGAATTCGAAGACCGTTTGACTAAAATCGTGAGTGAAATAAAGGCCGCCGGTGATGTGATCGTATTTATCGATGAACTTCATACCATCGTCGGTGCCGGGGCAGCCGAAGGAGCTATTGATGCCGCCAATATACTGAAGCCTTCACTGGCCCGGGGTGAATTCCAGTGTGTAGGGGCTACCACCCTAAACGAATATCGCAAGCATATTGAAAAAGATGCTGCCCTGGAGCGCCGCTTTCAGCCTATTCTGGTCGACGAGCCTAGTGTAGATGAAAGTATCGCCATATTAAAAGGGCTGCGCGACCGTTATGAAGCTCATCATGGTGTAAAAATCAGTGACATTGCCATCGAAGCGGCAGCCAAACTATCGGCCCGCTATATAAGCGACCGTTTCCTGCCGGACAAGGCGATAGATCTTATTGATGAGGCTTGTTCCAAAGTAAGACTGTCGAATTATGTTCTGCCTGACGATATAAAAGATATGGAACAAAAAGTTGCCGAAATCGAGCAGGAAAAAGAAGAGGCTATCAATGCCCAGGAATATGAAAAAGCCGCCCGCTTAAGGGATGAAGAACAAACCCTGAAGGATGAGATAGAAAACCGGCGCAAAGATTGGATGAATAAACGCACCCTGCAGGCCAGCTCCATCACCGATGTCGATGTAGCCGCCATCGTAGCGGACTGGACCGGGGTACCGGTCAGCAAACTGGCCGAAGAAGAAAGTGAACGGCTGGTTAACCTGGAATCGGTCATACACCAGCGGGTGGTGGGACAGGAAAAGGCGGTCGAGGCGGTAGCCCGGGCAGTAAGAAGGGCCAGGGCCGGGCTTAAGAATCCCAAACGGCCGATCGGTTCCTTCATTTTCCTTGGACCTACCGGAGTAGGCAAAACCGAACTGGCCCGGGCTCTGGCCGAAGCTATGTTCGGCAGTGAAGATGCTATTGTACGTTTGGATATGTCGGAATATATGGAGAAACATGCGGTATCCCGCATGATTGGCTCACCTCCGGGTTATGTGGGCTTTGATGAAGGCGGGCAGCTGACCGAGAAAGTGCGCAGAAAACCTTACAGTGTTATTTTATTGGATGAAGTTGAAAAAGCCCATCCCGACGTCTTTAATATTTTATTACAGGTGCTGGAAGACGGCAGATTAACGGATGGACAGGGCCGCACCGTGGATTTCCGGAACACGGTGGTGATTATGACCTCCAATGTAGGGGCTGAGACCCTGCAAAGAAATAAGACCGTAGGTTTTAACCGCATAATAGATGAAGCCGAAGATTACAATCGCATGAAAGAACGGGTCATGGAACAGATGAAACATACTTTCCGACCCGAGTTCCTGAACCGGGTGGATGAGATGATTGTATTCCAGAGTCTAAATGACCAGCAGTTGAAAGAAATCGTAGACCTGCTTTTAAAGGATTTGGCCCGGCGCATGGAAGAAAACGGGTTTAAACTGGAGTTGACCGATGAAGCCAGGGCGGTGATACTAAAAGAGGGCTATGAACCGGCCTATGGAGCCCGGCCTCTGAAACGAGCCATTCAAAAACTGGTGGAAGACGCTATTTCGGAGGAGATACTGAAAAAAACAGTGGAGCCGGGAGACAATATTTTAGTTGACGCCCGGGACAAAACTATTGTGGTAGGCAAAAAATAAAGTATATAAATAGCGGGGGGAAACCCAATTAAAGGGTGATCCCCCTTTGCTGATACATTAATTGTAAAAAAATATTTAAAATGTAAACAAACGGTCGATTTCCGTATTATAATTAAGGTTGAGGAGTTATTTATGGGCAAAACTATAACCAAGTTTGTTTGTCCCGCCTGCGGATACGAGACAAATAAATGGATGGGCAAGTGTCCGGGCTGCGGGGAATGGAATACATTGCAGGAGGAGATTGTAAATAGACAGACCGCAACTGCTCCCCATCAAAGAGCACAGGCGGTTGCTTTAAGCGGTATTTCGGATAGTGACATATTCCGGGTATCCACCGGTATAACGGAATTGGACCGGGTACTGGGAGGCGGCATAGTACCAGGCTCATTGGTGCTGCTGGGGGGCGACCCCGGTATAGGTAAATCCACTTTATTGCTGCAGGTAGCCGATCACATTGCCCGGACCGGCCAGAAAGTATTATATCTCTCCGGGGAGGAGTCCTTCAAACAAATACGTTTGCGAGCCACCCGGCTCAAAGTAAACAGTGATGATATTTATCTCTTGAACGAACAGAATATCGAGCTGCTCGAAAATTACCTGCAAGAATTTGATCCCGGTTTTATAATTATAGATTCGATTCAGACCGTTTATCTCGAATCACTTTCTTCTATACCAGGAAGTGTGGCACAATTAAGAGAGTGCACCGCCCGCCTGATGAATATAGCCAAAAAGACGGACAAGGCCTTTTTCCTGGTGGGCCACGTAACCAAGGATGGTGCTCTGGCCGGCCCTAAAGTACTGGAGCATATGGTAGATGTTGTAGTATATTTTGAAGGGGACAAGAATTTTTCTTTTAGAATACTGCGGGGCGTTAAGAATAGGTTTGGCTCCACCGATGAATTAGGACTCCTGGAGATGAGCGGACAGGGTTTAATAGAAGTTACCGATCCCACCTGCCTGTTCTTGAGCCATGGGGTAAAGGGCAGTGGTATTGCAGTATCGACCAGCTTTTCAGGTTCCCGGCCCTTGCTGATCGAGATTCAGGCCCTGGCAGCATCTTCCGGACCGGGCTACGCCCGGCGCATGGCCTCGGGCATTGACCAGAACCGCCTTTCTCTTATTATCGCCGTACTGGAAAAAATCAGAGGTTACAACCTTAATCAATACGATGTATTTCTTAAGGTGACCGGCGGAGTTTTTATCAAAGATCCCTCGGTTGATCTGGCTATTGCAGTAGCTATTCTATCCAGCTATCGGGAACGGCCCTTGCCCCAGGATGTAGTTTTTATCGGCGAATTAAGTTTATCCGGACAGGTGCGTCCGGTGCCGTTTATGGATGCCAGGCTAAAAGAGGTTCAGAAGATGGGCTTCAAACATGCGGTAGTACCGCCGGGTACCCGCAAAAGTACCGGAATCGGGCCAGAACTAGGGCTGATTGAGATAAACAGTTTAGATGAATGCATAGATCTTATTTTGGGGGGATAAGGTTGGTCGACGAAATTTACAAACCAGATTTTCGCAAGTTTTTACAGATGCTCGCTCCAGGTACATTATTTCGCCTGGGCATAGAAAACGTCCTTCATGCCAATACCGGAGGTCTCATTGTAGTAGGAGATTCACCGGAACTGATGAAACTGGTAAGCGGCGGGTTTTTTATCAATTGTGAATTTACCCCTGCCCGCCTGTATGAACTGGCCAAGATGGATGGAGCCATCATAACCAGCAGCGATGCTTCGCGCATTCTCATCGCCAATGCCCAGTTGGATCCCGATCCTAACCTGCCGTCACTGGAAACAGGTATTCGCCACCGCACGGCGGAACGAGTAGCACGCCAAACCGGGGAACTGGTAGTGGCAATCTCGCAGCGGCGCCGGGTGGTTACCCTTTATCAGGGTACGGTAACATTTCGCCTGCGCGATCTGGCCTCTATCCTGGTCAAAGCCGGGCAGGCCCTGCAGACCCTGGAAAAATACCGTTCGGTTCTTACCCGGGAATTGCAGCGTTTGGGCGGACTGGAGTTTGAAGATATGGTTACCGTTTCGGAAGTTTGCGAAGTCTTGCGGCGCTGTATAAAAGTGCTGAATATCGGCGACGAGATTGAAAACTATATAGCCGAGTTAGGAACCGAAGGGCGGCTGGTTAAAATGCAGCTGGACGAGATGATTGCCAATGTAAAGGAAGAAGCCCTATTCATCATCCAGGACTATGCCAACATACCTGAAAAAGCCCCTCTGGACCTGCTTAACAGTATGCTGCGGGCGTTTGAAGAAGATATCTCCGATTCGGTATTTATTGCCCGTATACTGGGCATGGGTACGGCCAGCAGCCATTTGGACCAGCAGGTATCCCCGCGGGGCTACCGCATGCTGCAAAAACTACCCCGCATACCTTTGCCGGTAATAGATAACCTGGTGGAAAGGTTCAGCCTTTTAGGCCATATCCTGCGCGCCAGTATCGAAGAACTGGATGAAGTGGAAGGTATAGGCGAAGTAAGGGCGCGTTCCATTAAGAACGGATTAAAACGCATGCAGGAACAGATTTATCTGGAATATACAGTGTAAAATGCAAAGCTGAAGGCTGCAGTAAGAAACCAAAATAGTAGGCCGGTCTTCAGGCCGGTGCAGAGAATAACATGTAAATTCCCTGCCCATAATCCACCGACCATCGTATACTGCCAGGAATGCTTATGTGCTGCAAACATAACCCCAAGGATATCCCATAAATTAAGAAACCGCTCGTAAGCTCCGGAGCTTACAAGCGGTTTCTTTTTTGATGAAGAACTATTTCAAAATTTAACGCAGATTAAATACACCCAGCGTAGAAGCCTTGTTGTATTCGTTAATAAATACATCGTACAGATTTATATCCAGGGTATTGCATAGAGCAGCGGTGTAGAAAAGCAACTTACCTAATTCATTCATAATGACTTCTTCACAGTTGGCACATATTTTACCGCGCAAATGATTGTCCAGATGGTCTTTTAATTCCTCAAAGGATTGAACCTGTTCAGGAATTTGCAGCTTTTCAGCTTCTATTGATACACAACCGCATTCCGTGACTGATTTAACAATAGCCCGATTAACGCGACAGGTGGATTCGGACAGTTTACTAAGTACATCCAGGATGCTATGATGACGGATTAGAAGATCTCCTACCACATACTGAAACTCATCACAAATCAAATCTTTCATGAAGAGGGTCCCGCCTCCCTTTTTTATCCTGCTAATATAAATATTATAATTCTCGCTTATGGCACTTGTCAATTTGCCAGTAGATGGAAAAGGAAGTCCTGGCAGTATTTGTGAATATAATTACAAAGCGAGATGAAAACGCGGTGTATAATAATTTACCTTTTTTAGCAAAATAAGTAATGGAGGTGAATTAATAATGCGTAATAAACTCGTCGCATCACTACCCTTTTTGTTAATAGCAGCTGTTTTGGGCCTGTGGACCGTACATATGGCTCGTAATTTGGTTGCACTGGAACCGGGATGGCAGGTGGGCCTGGGATTAATGGTATTTCTGCTGTTCTATGCCGTTGCTGCTCAAGTATTTAAACTGCTTAAACGAGGAGCAAATGCTTTTAACCAGCATCTGGAGGAAACTTCCATCGAAAAATTAATCGGTGGCTTCGGCGGTCTGATGGCAGGTGCTTTACTGGGACTGGTCAGCTGTTATCCTCTTTCTATGCTGAGAGGATTCGGTTCCTACTTGACTATAGCCGTTTTCATCATGAGCGGTATTATCGGCTGGAAAATTGGTCGGCGTACTACTGATATAGCCGGTCCTCTTCCGATCACCCGGGTAAAAAATACCGACAGCCTGGTGGCAGCATCCGGCTACAAAGTAGTGGATACCAGCGCTATAATTGACGGCCGTATTTATGATGTCTGTCTGAGTCATTTTCTGGAAGGCGCACTGGTGGTTCCAACCTTCGTAATTGAAGAACTGCAGCATATCGCCGATTCTTCAGATAATATCCGGCGCAATAAGGGACGGCGTGGTCTTGAACTGCTTTCCAAAATGCAAAAACACCCCGCCATAAAAATTGATATAATTGAAGGAAATGAACTGGATGACAAAGAAGTTGATACCAAATTAATACGTCTTTGCAAACAGATTAATGCCAGTATCATTACCAACGATTACAACCTTAATAAAGTAGCTGAATTACAGGGAATCACGGTATTAAACATTAATGAACTCACCAATGCGGTTAAGGTTATCGTCTATCCCGGCGAAACCATGCACATTACCATAATCAAGGAAGGCAAAGAGCCGGGTCAGGGGATTGGCTATCTGGAGGATGGGACCATGGTGGTGGTCGAAGATGCCAGCAGCGAAATCAACAACGACATCGAGGTCACTGTAACCAGCGTCTTCCAGACTGCAGCGGGGCGTATGATATTTACGCGCAAAATCAAAGAAGATTCAGGTATTGGCATTGGTCAAGGTTTCCATGACGTCCAAGAGGTGAATTTATATGGTTAACAACCTTAGGGTTGTTATCGCAGCAGCTGGCAGTGCTACCCGGATGGGCAGCAAAATTAACAAACAATATATGCTTCTAAGAGGTAAACCGGTGCTGACTTATGCCCTGGATGCCTTTGAAGATTTTGAGATGGTAGATGAAATCATAGTAGTGGCCAATCCGGCAGAACTCGATTACTGTGAACAGGAAATTGTAAAAAAATATGGATATCACAAAGTTTCAGGAGTTATTGCCGGGGGGCGGCAGAGGCAGGATTCGGTGTGGGCCGGACTCCAGTATTTAGGAAAGGATACCGACCTGGTGGCTGTGCATGACGGTGCACGGCCACTATTTTCCTATAAGATGTTAAGAGAGCTTATCACCGCAGCACGGAAATGGGGAGCGGCCGTCCCGGGCATAAATGCCAAAGATACTTTAAAATCAGTAGACCGCGATGGCTTTATACGCCAGACCCTGGACCGTTCCAGTATAATGGCCATCCAAACCCCCCAAATTTTCAAATACGCGGAACTCGTCTCCGCCTATCGGCTGGCTCAGGAAGAAGATTTTAGAGCTACCGATGATGCAGGGATTTTCGAGACTTATATAGGACGAGTCAAGGTGGTAGCCGGGGAAGAGCGCAACCTAAAAATAACCACTCCCGCCGATTTAAAAATAGCCGAGGCTTTATTAAGAGATAATTAAAATTCAACACAGATTCTATTAAGAATAGTACCCAAATTCAACACAGAAGGACACTGATTTATTTATGATTAACACTGATTCTTAATTTAAATATTTCTTTTCCCTGAATCGTATAGCCATATGAGATTTTTGCATAATACACTTTTTCTTTAATTGTCATCCTGAGGCAAAGCCGAAGGATCTTGAAGATTCCCCCTATGGGACTACTTATGCTCCCTGCGGTCGCTATTAAGGAAGCTTGCTAACGCTCAGAATGGCAGGTTGGATTTTTCCTTATGCAAAACTCTCACGTATGTGTAAAAAGTAGACCATAAACATAAAAAGATCTGTGTAAATCATTTTAAAATCTGTGTCCTTCTGTGTTGAATCGTAACCCCAAAATGAGGTGATTGCATGAGGATTGGAACCGGATATGACGTACACCGGCTGGAAACAGGCAGAAGCCTTATTCTGGGCGGAGTAAATATACCATTTACTATGGGGCTTAAAGGTCACTCTGATGCTGATGTGCTGGTACATGCGATCTGTGATGCTCTTTTAGGAGCTGCGGCCCTGGGAGATATCGGACAGCATTTCCCTGACAGCGACCCGGCCTACAAAGATGCCGACAGCCTTTTACTGTTGGCCGAGGTAGGGAAAAAGCTTAAACAGCGCAACTTTAGCATAGTAAATATCGACAGCACTATTGTAGCCCAGCAGCCACGGCTGGCCGGCTATTTAGACGACATGCGGGTTCATATTGCACAGGCTCTGGACTTAAACCCGGGACAAGTCAGTGTCAAAGCCACCACCACTGAAGGGCTGGGCTTTGAAGGAAAGCAGGAAGGCATTTCGGCCCAGGCGGTGGCATTGATCGAGTAAAGGCCAGGTATGAGGTCAGGTATGGGGACGGTTCTTATGCCTGGATTTTAGAGAAGGCTGTGATACGGAGGCCGGCGGAACTTAGTGATTAAGATGCGTAAAGCGTTGATTTCTAGTATAATTACCAGGTGTAATGAGGGAGGGAATTCAATGAGCAAGTTGAAAGTGAGATTTGCACCAAGTCCTACCGGTCCGCTGCATATTGGCGGAGCCCGTTCAGCCTTGTTTAACTATTTGGCTGCCGCCCATAACGGTGGAGAAATGGTGCTAAGAATTGAAGATACAGATCTGGACCGTTCCAAGCGGGAATATGAAGATGAGATTATTAAATCTTTACGCTGGCTGGGCCTGAAGTGGTCTGAGGGTATAGATGTGGGCGGAGACAATGGACCTTATCGTCAGACGGAACGCCTGGATATTTACCAGCAGTATATTGATAAGCTGTTAGAAAGTGGCCAGGCTTACTATTGTTTCTGTACCGAAGCAGAACTCGAAGCCGAAAGACAAGAACTGCTAAGACGGGGAGAACTCCCCCGCTATCTGGGAAAATGCCGCAGTTTGACCAGAGAGGAATGCGAAACCCGCATAAAGCAGGGGGAGAAACCGGTGGTACGTTTTCGGGTGCCTGAAAACCGGGTTTATACCGTAAATGACCTGGTAAGGGGCCAGGTTAACTTTGAAAGCAGCAATATAGGCGATTTTATCATTGCCAAATCCGATGGCATACCCACCTACAATTTTGCGGTAGTAATAGACGACAGTCTCATGGGTATAACCGATGTTATCCGGGCCGAAGAGCATTTGTCCAATACGCCCCGTCAGTTGATGATTTACGAAGCACTCGGTTTCAACACACCGCGCTTTGCCCATATTTCTTTGATACTGGGGGAAGACCATCAGAAAATGAGCAAACGGCATGGAGCCACATCACTTATGGCATATCGGGAAATGGGCTATTTGCCCGAGGCCATGTTTAATTTCCTGGCCTTGATGGGATGGTCGCCGGAAGGTGAAGAGCAGATTTTAAGTCCGGAGCAGATCATTCAGGCCTTTACCCTGGATCGGGTATCCAAAAGTCCGGCCGTATTCGACCTTGACAAGCTTAATTGGATAAACCAGCAATATTTAAAACAAAAAACGACCGGAGAACTGCTGGATCTGTTAAAATCATTTATTGAGCATGGCCCTTATTCCGAACAGTTTTTCCGTTTGGATGCAGCCAAGCGCAATATTCTGGTTGAGGCCGTACGTGATTATCTGGTTGGTCTCACTGATATAACCAAATATTTGGAGCTCTTTTTTGCCCAGCCTCAATATGAAGGTGAAGCCCTGGAGGTTTTGCAGCATGAAGGAGTAAAACCAATGCTGGAAGCATTCGCAGAGCAAGCACAGGATTTTGAAAATCCGGACCAGGCCAAGCAGGTTATCAAGGCTTTCATCAAGCAAAATGGGCTTAAACCCAAAGATGTGTATATGCCGCTCAGAAGTGCTTTGACCGGCAATATTCACGGGCCGGAGCTGAATTCACTGCTCTGTATATGGGGTAAGCAGGAATGTCGGAATCGCATTAACCGGGCCTTAAGTTTAAGGTAAATCAATTATTTTCTAAAATATGACAGTTGACATGTTAAAGATTGCCTGCATATAATTAAAATATATAAAAATAATAAATGCTGGGAATGGGAAAAGTAAGCGCCGATCGCTGCCAGAGAGAGAGGGTCACCGGCTGAGAGCCTTCTCATAGTAAGAAGACGCTGAAGTGCGCCCGGGAGCAGGCCAGGTGAAATTAAGTAACCCGGCCCGGTGCAAACCGTTATCTTACCAAAGCAGGAGTGTCTGCAAATAGGCGCTCAAACAGGGTGGAACCGCGGAAGTAAAAACCTTTCGTCTCTGAAGAGATGAAAGGTTTTTTTGTACTTATTACTAAAGGAGATGGAAATATGCTGGCTACTTTTAAAAATGAAATCCAGGTAATTTTTGAGCGTGATCCGGCTGCTCGCAGTGTTATGGAAATTTTGTTTTGTTATCCCGGTTTTCGTGCCATAATAAATCATAGAATCGCACACTATTTTTATAAGAAAAAATTCTTTTTCCTGGCCCGTTTAGTTTCACACTGGTCGCGGCATCGCACTGGGATAGAAATCCATCCTGGTGCCACGATTGGCAAAGGCTTATTTATTGACCATGGAAGTGGTATAGTGATTGGGGAAACCGCTGAAATAGGGGATAACGTAACTCTCTACCAGGGAGTAACCCTGGGGGGGACCGGCAAGGAAAAAGGCAAGCGTCATCCTACCATTGGCAATAATGTTACGATAAGTACCGGAGCCAAAGTCCTGGGTTCCATTTTCGTAGGCGATAATGTCAAGATAGGAGCAGGTTCCGTTGTGTTGAAAAATGTGCCCTCCAACTGCACCGTAGTCGGAGTCCCTGGCCGCATAGTGGTCAAAAACGGCAGCCGTATAAATAATTCAATCGATCTGGATCATAATCTTCTGCCTGACCCGGTAGCCGATGCTCTGGCCATAATGCAGAACAGAATCGAAGAATTAGAAAGAAAAGTTGAACATTATGAAATGGAGGCGGAATTAAATGCGAATATACAATACCCTAAGCGGAAAAAAGGACGAACTGATTCCGTTGAATACGCCTAATCTTACCATGTATGTATGCGGGCCTACCACCTATAACTATATTCACCTGGGAAATGCCCGCCCGCTGGTAGTATTTGATACCGTACGCCGCTATCTGGAATTCACCGGATTAAAGGTAACCTATGCCCAGAATTTTACCGATGTCGATGACAAAATCATTAACCGTGCCCGCGAAGAAGGGGAAGATCCCATCAAACTGGCGGAAAGATACATCGGGGAATATTTTAAGGATGCTGATGCGCTGGGCATTAGAAGAGCTGACGTCTATCCGCGTGCCAGCCAACATATCGCAGACATGATAAAAGTAATCACAGTGCTCATAGACCGGGGCTATGCCTATGAAATGCAGGGCGATGTGTATTACCGGGTACGGGCATTTAAGGAATATGGCAAGTTATCCGGCCGGTCGCTGGATGACATGCTGGCTGGTGCACGCATAGAGGTGGACGAACGTAAACATGACCCGATGGACTTTGCGCTTTGGAAAAACGCCAAACCAGGCGAGCCTTCCTGGGACAGCCCCTGGGGAAAGGGACGACCGGGCTGGCATATCGAATGCTCCGCCATGTCAACCAAATATCTGGGTGAAACAGTTGACATTCACGGAGGCGGAAACGATTTAATATTTCCCCATCACGAAAATGAGATTGCCCAGGCGGAAGCTTACACGGGCAAACCATTTGTCCGCTACTGGATGCATAATGGTTTCATAACTATCAATAATGAAAAAATGTCCAAATCACTGGGGAATTTTTTCATCCTGCGGGATGTCTTAAAAAAATATCCCGGAGATGTGGTGCGCTATTATCTGATCGCCACTCATTACCGTAGTCCGCTCGATTTTGACCATGAAAAACTGGAAGAGGCGCGTAAAGCCCTGGGGCGGCTAAAAACTACATTTACCCTGGCCCAGGAATTTATCGCAGCCGGAAAGGAGCTCGAAGCTCAACCCGATAAGGCCGGCCAGGATTTCATAGCTGAGGTCAGAGAGCAGGAAGAGAAATTCACCGCCGCCATGGAGGATGATTTCAATACGGCCCGGGCTCTCGGCTATCTTTTTGAGATGTCGCATACCATTAATGCGTTTGTGGCTAACGCCGACCGGCAGATACCCTCCTGTCGGGCTGCCGTTCGCACGGCACTGGGCATATTAAAACAATTGGGTGATATACTGGGAATTTTCATGGAACAGACCCGGGAGGAAAAGCCGGTAGCAGACGGCCTCTTAAACCTCCTTTTGATTCTAAGGAAAAAGGCACGGCAGGAAAAGAATTTCAGCCTGGCTGACAGCATCCGCGATTTTCTAAGCCAGTTGCAGGTTACAATAGAAGATACCGCCGACGGAAGCCGGTTCCGTTATGAGGAAGTGCCGGAGGAAGGAAGCCTGATAGAATATTTGCTCAGGATGCGCGAGGAAGCCAAGGCCGGCAAAAACTATGAACAGGCTGATTTTATCCGGGACATGCTGAAAAGCACGGGAATCATTATTGAAGATACACACGAAGGAGCACGATGGAAGTTTAATGCATGAACCATTGGATGAAAAGACTTTAAGGGAAATATCCCCCGTTTTACTGGCTTATATCGGCGATGCCGTATTCGAACTTCTGGTCCGCACTCATGTAGTAGCGGACGGTAATCGCCGGGTAAAGGATATCCATCTGGATACCGTGAAGGTGGTCAGGGCCGAAAGCCAGGCCTCGGTGGTACGCCACCTGTGGGAAGAACTGACTCCCGAGGAGCAGGATGTGGTCAGGAGAGGCCGAAATGCCAAAAGCACGGCCCCCCGTCATGCCGACCCGGGTGATTACCATTTAAGCACCGGTTTTGAAGCCTTGCTGGGATATCTCTACTTCAAGGGGGAGCAGAAAAGAGTATTATACCTGGTCAACCGGGCTCTGGAAAACAATCATACCTCCAGCCCGTCCCGAGGATAGGATGGAAAAGGGCCGCTTCCCGTTGCTTTCACATAAGCAATAAACCAACCGGGGGACATTCCTGATTTCGAAGCGGAAGCTGAGAGGAAGGTGTGTCCCCGGCGGAAATAGCGAGAAATCATTCGCAAAACTTATTATACGAGGAGGTGTGGTAATGATAATTGAAAAACCATGTATAATGGTACCTGTCCATGCGCTGGCGGAGGAATTGTTAACCAGGCTGGAGCGCTATGCCCGGGTATGTTATAAATCTGAAGACCGCATGGAAAAACAATCCAACCCCGGTTTTTTGAAAAATCTGCTTAAAAGGGGCCACGAATCTATTATTGAGCATGAAAAGGCCACCGTTCTTTTTATAACTGACCGCGGTGTGACCCACGAAATGGTAAGGCATCGCATTGCCGCCTATTCCCAGGAATCCACCCGCTACTGTTCCTATAACAAGGATAAATTCGGAAATGAAATTACGGTAATTGAGCCCTATTTTTATAATGATTGGCCGGAGGCCCGTACTCTCTGGGAAGAGGCATGTCTGACGGCGGAAAAAAACTATATGGCACTTCTGGCGGCAGGCTCCTCACCTCAGGAAGCCCGTTCGGTGCTGCCCAATTCCTTAAAAACCGAGATTGTAGTTACCTATAATCTGCGGGAATGGCGCCATTTCTTCCGCTTGCGCTGTGATGCGGCCGCCCATCCCCAGATGAGACAGGTGGCGATACCGCTATTGCTGCATTTCCAAGCTGCCATGCCCGATTTGTTTAATGACATTGAATATGACCACGGTTTTCCCCCGGAGCATTATGCCAGTGTAATCCTGACCGATGACATATTCCAGACCTTATAAAGATCGAAAATAAAAAGAAGAAGGAGTTAATTATGAAGGAAAAACTGGCCGGGGTAAACAGCATTATGGAGGCCATCAAAGGCAAACGAAAGATCCATAAGATTTTTGTAGAGGAAGGGCGCGCCGGCAAGAAAGTCCAGGACCTGGTCAAGCTGGCCGCCAGCCGGGGCATTTATATTCAAGAGGTATCCAAACAAAGGCTCAATGACATGTACACCGTGGGTAATCACCAGGGTATGGTCGCCGAGGTTGACAACTATGAATATTGCAGCATAGAAGAAGTACTGGAGGATGCTGCCTTAAGTGGAGAACCTCCTTTTCTGCTGATGCTGGATGGATTGGAGGACCCGCAGAATTTTGGGTCTGTTATCCGCAGTGCGGAAGCGGCAGGAGTACACGGAGTAATTATTCCCCGCCATAATTCAGTGGAAGTCACCCCGGCCGTAGCCCGTGCTTCGGCTGGAGCAGTGGAACACATGAAAGTAGTCCTGGCTCCCAATCTGGTTAATACCATTAAATATCTCAAAGAACAGGGTCTCTGGGTAGTGGGGGCGGATATGGACGGTCAGGCTTATCAGAGCGTAGAATTTCCTGTACCTACGGTTCTGGTTATAGGAGGAGAAGGCCGCGGAATAAGAAGGCTGGTAAAAGAAAACTGCGATCTGGTAGTTAAAATTCCCATGTACGGCCAGATCAATTCCTTAAACGCCTCGGCTGCGGCTGCCGTGCTGCTATTTGAAGCCGTACGGCAAAAGAATATATGATTTACGCAGGCCAGGCAGGAAAAAGTGCTCTCCTACCGGGATTACTGCCCGGCCCGGAATGCAAATGGCTTGACGATTCCTGCTCTGCTGGCCTATAATTAACTAGATTAATAAACTTGGTGCCGTATAAGCATTATTAAATTACCATTTTTATGGAGGCGATTGAATGCCTAATTCCGTCGCTTTAAAGAAAATATACACCACATATAGCGAAATGCCCGATGAGGATATAGTTGATTTGGCCCAGCAGGGCGAGCAATTTGCGGTAGAATATCTGGTTGATAAATACAAAAATTTCGTCAGAGCAAAAGCCAGATCGTATTTTTTAATAGGCGCAGACAAGGAAGATATTATTCAGGAAGGCATGATTGGGCTTTTTAAGGCGATCAGGGACTATAAAGCGGACAAGCTTACGTCCTTTAGAGCCTTTGCTGAACTATGTATTACCCGTCAGATAATCACTGCTATCAAGACTGCCACCAGGCAGAAACACATACCTTTGAATTCGTATGTATCACTCAACAAACCCATATATGATGAAGAATCAGACCGGACTCTTATGGATATCTTATCTACCACCAAGATTACCAATCCGGAAGAGATTATTATCAGCCGGGAAGAGTTCGTATTTATTGAAAGAAAAATGGGTGAGATACTGAGTTCTCTGGAGTGGAAAGTCCTTATGGCCTACCTGGAAGGAAAATCATACCAGGAAATTGCCGTAGATCTTAAACGTCATGTCAAATCAATTGACAATGCCCTGCAAAGAGTCAAAAGAAAATTAGAAAAATATCTTGAGGACCGGGAAGAGCTATAAGTTGTATAAATACTCATAAAATCAGGTTTGGCTGATGTCTTGAGTAAGACTGAATGAAAAAATGTGTATAAATCTTATTTAAAACTGTATTATTTTATTTTGAATCTCTTGATTCAATCCTCAAAATCCCCATATCTCGGCGTTGCAAAGTAAAATATGGCATCATCAAGCCGACTATTGACTTTGCCCGATTCAGGCGTTACAATATTAACTGCTGAGCCGAGCTAGCTCAATCGGTAGAGCAGCTGATTTGTAATCAGCAGGTTGCGGGTTCAAGTCCTGTGCTCGGCTCCAGAATATTCATGGAGGGATACCCAAGCGGCCAAAGGGGGCAGACTGTAAATCTGTTGGCACCGCCTTCGAAGGTTCGAATCCTTCTCCCTCCACCATTTTTATCGCGGGATGGAGCAGTTGGTAGCTCGTCGGGCTCATAACCCGAAGGTTGTCGGTTCAAGTCCGACTCCCGCAACCAAATAATATTCAGGGTTTAGCCCTTTACCCTCCGGTTCTGATGACGCGGGATGGAGCAGTTGGTAGCTCGTCGGGCTCATAACCCGAAGGTTGCCGGTTCAAGTCCGGCTCCCGCAACCATACAATCAAACGCCCTTATAGCTCAGTCGGCAGAGCGCATCCTTGGTAAGGATGAGGTCACCGGTTCAAGTCCGGTTAAGGGCTCCATAAGGCGGCGTAGCTCAGCTGGCTAGAGCATACGGTTCATACCCGTAGTGTCAGGGGTTCAAATCCCTTCGCCGCTACCATTGTAAAAGATAAGGAGTGGGATTAATCTCACTCCTTTTATTTTTATATAATATTGGGTAAAATATAAAATAGTGGTTAATTCCACCTAATTACGGAAAGGGGAAAGGTGAGATTCTAAATGGCAAAGGCTAAATACGAAAGGACAAAACCTCATCTTAACATTGGAACCATCGGACACGTAGACCATGGTAAGACCACGTTGACTGCAGCAATAACCCTGGTACTGTCAAAAGTCGGGGGAGCAGTAGCGACATCATACGATTCCATAGACAAAGCACCGGAAGAAAGAGAAAGAGGTATAACCATCAATACCTCACACGTAGAATACCAGACTGAAACCAGACATTATGCCCACGTAGACTGCCCGGGTCATGCAGACTACATAAAGAACATGATAACCGGAGCAGCTCAGATGGACGGATCAATACTGGTAGTAAGCGCGGCAGACGGGCCAATGCCCCAGACCAGAGAGCATATCCTCCTGTCCAGACAGGTAGGGGTACACTACATCGTAGTATTCATGAACAAAGTAGACCAAGTAGACGATCCCGAATTACTCGAATTAGTAGAAATGGAAATTCGGGAACTGTTAAGTGAATATGAATTCCCCGGAGATGATATCCCCATCGTAATGGGAAGCGCCTTAAAAGCATTAGAATGCGGCTGCGGAAACCGAGACTGCGAATGGTGCGGGAAGATATGGGAACTGATGGATCAGGTAGACAGCTACATTCCGTTGCCGGAAAGACCGACCGACAAACCGTTCCTGATGCCGATCGAAGACGTATTCACCATAACCGGTAGAGGCACGGTAACAACCGGCAGAGTAGAAAGAGGCCAGGTAAAAGTCGGAGACGAAGTAGAAATAATCGGCTTAAGAGAACAGACCAGAAAGACCGTATGCACGGGCGTAGAAATGTTCAGAAAACTGTTAGACTTTGCTGAAGCAGGAGATAACATCGGAACCCTGTTAAGAGGCGTAGACCGTAAAGAAGTAGAAAGAGGAATGGTATTAGCGAAACCGGGCAGCATCAAACCTTTGACCAAATTCAAAGGGGAAGTATACGTCTTAACCAAAGAAGAAGGCGGAAGACACACCCCGTTCTTCGGTGGATACAGACCTCAGTTCTACTTCCGTACAACTGACGTAACCGGAGTACTGCAACTGCCGGAAGGAGTAGAAATGGTAATGCCTGGTGACAACGTAACCATGGAAATCGACCTGATAACCCCGATAGCCATCGAAGAAGGCTTAAGATTCGCCATCAGAGAAGGCGGAAGAACAGTTGGTTCCGGTGTTGTTACAGGTATTCTGGAATAGATATCCAGCCAGGTTATACATAGCAGGGAACTTGGTTCCCTGCTATTTGACTCTCTGTTAAAAGAACATAAACATTTTAACCTTAAGGGGAGAATTCAGCGTATTGCTTCCAGAGTAATACAGTTAAACCATTCTCCTTATTATTGACAGCAACCGGTCCATTGTGATAGAGTAATCTAGGATTTTTGTGCACAGGATGGAGGTGTCATCGTGAGAGTAGGAGTCACACTTGCATGTACGGAATGCAAACAACGCAATTATTCAACTACCAAAGATAAAAAGAAAAATACTGAGAAGATTGAACTCAGGAAATATTGTAAATTCTGCAATGCGCATACTCTACACCGGGAGATTAAGTAAGTTCAGGGATGTGAATAATATTGGCTAAGAATAATCCACCTGCCAAAGAAAAAGTTACTCTGAAAATGAGGTGGGATGCCACCAGACAATATTTTACCAGTTCATACCGGGAACTTAAAAAAGTTCACTGGCCTAACCGGCAGCAACTCATTGCCTATACCGGGGTAGTACTATTTTCGGTATTGCTGATGTCAGGACTGTTATGGTTATTTGATACCGGCCTGTCATTTGTGCTGGAAAAACTGTTTGATGCCTTTGCGTAATCATGGAGGAGGTGGTTCCAATTAGCACCAAAGAACAATTGGAACAAGGAAACATAGAAGAAAATAGTGCCGGCCTGAACAAGGAAGAATTCGACTTTACTCACCAGGGTGAATGGTATGTTGTACATACCTATTCCGGCTATGAAAACAAAATTAAAGTAGACTTGGCCAAACGAGTTGAATCCATGAATATGCAGGACAAGATATTCGATGTTATAATTCCGGAAGAACAGGAAATCGAATTCAAAGGCGGCAAACGAAAGGTCACCAACAAAAGGGTATTTCCCGGATATGTTATTGTTAACATGATCATGTCCGAAGACTCCTGGTATGTAGTGAGACACACGCCTGGTGTTACCGGTTTCGTAGGCAGCGGAGGCAAGCCTATCCCCCTTCAGCCCCACGAAGTTGAAAAAATATTTAAACAGATGGGTCTGATTGAGAGCAAACCTAAACTGATAGATATTGAAATAGGTGAAAACATCAGAGTAAGAAGCGGCCCCTTCGAGAACTTCGAAGGAGTAGTAAGAGAATTACTGCTGGACCGTGGAAAAATACGGGTTAATATTTCCATGTTCGGCAGGGAAACCCCTGTAGAACTGGATTATGAGCAAATAGACAAAATATAAGGAGGTGTAATCATGGCAAAAAAGGTACTGGGCAAAGTATCTCTGCAGATAGCAGCAGGCAAAGCTACACCAGCCCCTCCGGTAGGACCTGCTTTAGGTCAGTATGGTGTTAATATCATGGGATTCTGTAAAGAATATAACGCCAAGACTGCCAATCAAGCCGGCTTTATAGTTCCGGTAGAAATTACAGTTTTCGACGACAGATCTTTTACTTTTATAGTAAAATCACCCCCTGCTTCCGATCTGCTGAAAAAGGCAGCCAGCGTAGACAAGGGTTCTGGCGAACCTAATAAAAAGAAAGTCGGTAAAGTTACCCGGGATAAAGTTCGGGAAATAGCCGAGACTAAAAAAGCGGATCTCAATGCAGCCGACATCGATGCCGCTATGCGGATGATTGAAGGCACCGCCCGCAGCATGGGTCTGGAGATAGTCGATTAGTAATATCGATAGCTTTTACAGCGTAGTGGGAGGATATATTTCCGCCATAACCACGAGGAGGTTTAATTAATGAAAAAAGGCAAAAAATATCAGGACGCCATGAAAAAGTATGACCGCAATAAGTTGTACGATCCCGCCGAAGCATTGCAGCTGGTGAAAGACATGGCCAGTGCCAAATTCGATGAAACAGTTGAAATCCATATTAAACTGGGAATTGATCCCCGTCACGCCGACCAGCAGGTCAGAGGAACTGTCAGCCTGCCCAATGGCACCGGCAAAACCCGTCGCGTTTTAGTCTTTGCCAAAGGTGACAAAGCTAAAGAAGCCGAAAATGCAGGTGCTGATTATGTAGGCGCCGAAGAAATCGCTGAAAAAATTCAGGGAGGCTGGTTTGATTTTGATGTAGCCGTAGCCACTCCCGATATGATGTCAGTTGTAGGTAGATTGGGAAAAATATTAGGCCCCCGCGGACTTATGCCCAACCCCAAAGCCGGAACCGTAACCTTTGATATTGAACGCACCATCAAAGAACTGAAAGCCGGAAGAATAGAATACCGGGTTGACAAGAGCGCCATCATCCATGTTCCCCTGGGGAAGGTTTCGTTTGAAGCAGAAAAATTAAACGAAAACCTCAATGCTTTTGCCGACGCCTTGATCAAAGCCAAACCGGCAGCAGCCAAGGGACAATATATGCGTTCAGTCAGTATTTGCTCCACCATGAGCCCGGGCATAAAAATAAACCCGCTTGTGTTAATGGCAGCAAACAGGTAAAATAAACTGAAATTACAATTGAAAAATACTAACTGTAGACAGCCGGCGGCGTCAAGCCTTAAAGAACTACCGTTCACCTGCCGAGGTTACTGAGATATCAAAACTGTAAGCTACTAAAGCTATAAGCAGTGATGAACCCTCTGCAGCCTCGTCTGCAGAGGGTTATTTGATTTCTGAAGAAGTAATAACCAAGGGTCATGGAGCAGGCAGGACCAAGCCGACACTTACCAAAAAAAATAAAATCCCAGAAGGGGGTGAAAATGAATGCCAGATATTCAAGCCAAAGAGCAGGTAGTAAAAGTAATCGAGCAAAAGATTAACGATGCATCTCTGATAGTATTTAGTGACTACAGAGGTCTTAATGTGGAAGAGGTAACCGAGCTCAGAGACAAACTGCGGGTTCCCGGGGTAGAATTTAAAGTACTTAAAAACACCATGATGAGATTTGCTCTCAAAAACGCCGGCTACGAAGAAGTAGCTAACCAGGTGGAAGGGCCCAACGCTGTTCTATTCAGTAATGAAGATGTAGTTGGTCCCGCCAAGACCATATTTGAATTCGTTCGCCAGCATCCTGATTTGGAAGTCAAATTTGGTTTATTGGAAGGTCAGACCGTATCCCCTGATAAAATCAAGGCATTGGCTGACTTGCCGCCGCGTGAAGTACTGGTGGCTCAGGTACTGGGTACCCTGCAGGCACCTATTACCGGCTTCGTACGCGTACTGAATGCCAACCTCACCGGGCTGGTAAGAGCTCTGGACCAGATAAAAGAGCAAAAAGCCAGCTAAAACAGAAGTCGGAAGCCGGAGGTCAGAAATATTGATTTTGGCCATAGGCTATGATCTAAAAGTAAAATCACTATTTAAAATACTATAATCGTGCGCAATAGCGTTATTAAAGGGAGGTAAATATTAATGAGTAAAGTACAGGAAGTTATCGATATCGTTAAAGAATTAACCGTTCTGGAGTTATCCGAACTGGTAAAAGCACTGGAAGAAGAATTTGGTGTCAGCGCTGCCGCTCCGGTAGCAGTTGCTGCAGCTCCTGCCGCTGGTGCAGCTGCAGAAGCGCAGGAAGAACAGACTGAATTTGATGTAATCCTGGCCACTATTGGCGACAAGAAAATCAATGTAATCAAAGTTGTAAGAGAATTAACCGGCCTGGGCTTAAAAGAAGCCAAAGCTCTGGTTGACGAAGCTCCCAACCCGATCAAAGAGAAAATCTCCAAAGAAGAAGCCAACGAAATCAAAGCTAAAATTGAAGAAGCCGGCGGAACTGTCGAAATCAAATAGCACAAACCAACACCGGCCCATGATTCAAGTAAAAATCACGGCATAACAAAAGCCCGCGCTTGAGACGTACCTCAGTACGCCCAAGCAGCGGGCTTTTTAATACCCCAACCCGGCATAATTTATCTCTACAACAATGACCGAAAAGCAAATAGCGCTATTTTTTAGATATTTTGCAGAAAAATGTGTATACGGCGGCTTTAATAATTGTGGACTAAAACATAATTTTGTTATAATCTAAATTTGAGTTTAAATTTCAAACAGAAGGGAGATGATGGTAATAGCTAAAACTAAATGGATTTTAATATTATTATTCTTCCTGATCTTAGTCACCGTACCGCAGGCAGCAGCAGCAAATACCGAATGGACCATACTGTGGAAAGACAACGACAATCTGATTGAAACCGTGCAAATAGAAAAACAAGCAGCAGCGCTAGAGCCGGACGGATGGCAATCCATCCAAACATCGCAGGGTACCATGTACAAAAGGGATGTAAAAGGCTGGGAACAGTATGCGGAGCTGAGTGACCGTTTACCTGTTTCAATCACAATCAATGATTACTTCCTATTTAAAAGCATTACTTTTAAAGGGCAGGATTTTAATCCCGAGGCGGTTAGCGTAGCAGGTCAGGCCGGGACCGGACCGCTTGATTTGCGTTTAAGCGTACCGGGTCTTATAAAGTCCGGGTCGGCTGATGAAGTCAAAGACTTAACCGCAGTCTGGCACCTTAAGAATTTAAATGAACTTAACACCCAGGGCACCATACTGGTAGTCAATACTTTTAATGGATTTATCCTGGGTATATACATTATAATATTGGGCATCTTGATTATCGGCATCGTATATTTCAGCCGCATACGCAAAACCCACAAGTTGATTGAGAAGGAATATTCCCTGGAAAATCTAACCTTACCAACAGAGCAACCCGAAGAAAAAGAATAAAAATTGCAAAAAGTTGTAAAAAATCTTGACTCCGTATATGGCTTATGATAATATTAATACTTGCCATTCATAATGCAAGTATGGTAATTTTACATAGAAAAGGGTTGTGGTTTTAGGTTTTATTAAAAGCGAGGTTTTGTATTAGACCTTGCTTTTTCACTCTTTTGGGAATAATTAGAAGGGGTGAGTTGATGGCTTACGTAGAACATTATGGTAAGGTAAACAGACTGAGTTACTCCCGGATAAGAGAAGTAATAGAACTGCCCAATCTTATTCAAGTTCAGTTAAGCTCTTACCAATGGTTTCTGGAAAAAGGCTTGCGGGAAGCATTGCAGGAAGTATTTCCTATTTCCGATTTTACCGGTAACCTGGAGCTTGGGTTCGTAGATTACAGTCTGGGTGATCCGAAATATGAAGTACAGGAATGTAAAGAACGTGATGTTAGTTACCAGGCTCCGCTCAAACTAAAGGTAAAGTTAACCGACAAAGAGACCGGAGAAATCAAGGAATCAGAAGTATACATGGGTGATCTGCCACTGATGACCGAAAAAGGCACCTTCATTATTAATGGGGCTGAACGGGTAGTTGTAAGTCAGCTGGTCAAGTCCCCGGGGGTATACTTTAACGAGCGTATCGATGTGTCCGGCAATATGCTTTTTGGAGCTACTGTTATTCCAAACCGGGGTGCATGGTTTGAACTGGAAATGGATAGTGCGGGCATAGTTTATACCAGAATAGATAAAACCAGAAAGATACCCGTGACCGTGCTGTTAAGGGCCATAGGGTATGAGACCAATGAAGATATCTTAGATCTTTATGACAATGACGAGTATATTCAAAGAACAATTGACAAAGATACCACTAACAACAAAAAAGAGGCCTTAATAGAATTCTACCGGCGCTTGCGCCCGGGAGAAATGGGCACCGAAGACGCGGCTCAGCAGCTTTTGAACAATCTGTTTTTTGACCCGCGCCGTTATGATATGGCTACGGTAGGGCGTTATAAAGTAAACAAAAAACTGGGATTAAATACCCCGGTGGAAATCAGACATCTAACCGTAGAAGACATTACCTCCACCATTGCCTATTTGTTAAAACTAATAAAAGGTGAAGGCAAAACCGACGTTATCGACCATCTGGGCAACCGCCGGCTGCGTTCCATCGGCGAACTGTTGCAAAACCAGTTCCGTACCGGTCTGGTCAGAATGGAAAGAGTAGTGCGGGAAAGAATGAGTATTCACGATGTGGAGACTCTAACTCCTCAGATCCTCATTAATATAAGACCAATTACTGCCGCAGTCAAAGAGTTTTTTGGCAGTTCCCAGCTCTCCCAGTTCATGGACCAGACCAATCCTCTGGCCGAGCTCACGCACAAACGGCGCCTGAGCGCACTGGGTCCGGGCGGCCTAACCAGAGAACGGGCCGGTTTCCAGGTCCGCGACGTACATCATTCCCACTACGGCAGAATATGCCCCATAGAAACCCCCGAGGGTCCGAACATAGGACTGATTGGTTCATTGGCTACCTTTGGCCGGGTTAACGACTTCGGGTTTATCGAAACCCCTTACCGTAAAGTGGATAAAGAGTCCGGCCGGGTGCTTAACGAAATCGTCTATCTGACTGCCGACGAAGAAGACGAATACATAGTCGCGCAGGCTAATGCCCCTCTGGATGAAAACGGATATTTCAAAGAGGACCGGGTTGAGATTCGGTATTTCGAAGATATATTGGAAGTGCCGGTAAATCAGGTCGATTTCATGGACGTATCACCCAAACAGGTATTCAGTGTGGCTACGTCCCTTATTCCGTTCCTGGAAAACGATGACGCCAACCGGGCCTTAATGGGCGCCAACATGCAGCGCCAGGCAGTGCCGGTAATAAGAACCGATGCGCCTATAGTAGGGACGGGCCTGGAATACAAAGCAGCCAAAGATTCAGGTGCGGTGGTTATCAGTAAAAAAGCCGGTGTAGTAAAAAAAGTAAGTGCCGAGCGAATAGTGATCAAGGAAGACAGCGGCAAGGAAACCACCTATAATCTGCTCAAATTCGTACGTTCCAACCAGGGTACCTGCTATAACCAGAGGCCCATCGTAAAGGTGGGAGAACGGGTCGAAGCCGACACCATCATTGCTGACGGTCCCAGTACCGACAATGGTGAACTGGCCTTAGGCCGCAATGTTTTGGCGGCCTATATGCCCTGGGAAGGTTACAACTACGAAGACGCGATATTAATATCGGAAAAACTGGTAAAAGATGATGTTTTCACATCAATTCATATAGAAGAATATGAATGCGAGGCCCGGGATACCAAACTGGGTCCGGAAGAAATAACCCGTGATATTCCCAACGTATCCGAAGATATGCTTAAAAATCTGGATGACCAGGGAGTAATACGGGTCGGGGCCGAAGTCAGACCGGATGATATTCTGGTCGGTAAAGTAACCCCCAAGGGCGAAACCGAGCTGACCCCGGAAGAAAGACTGCTGAGAGCCATATTTGGCGAAAAAGCCCGTGAGGTAAGAGATTCCTCCTTAAGAGTTCCTCATGGCGAAGCCGGTAAAATAGTGGCAGTCAAGCGCTTTTCCCGTGATAAAGGCGATGAACTCCCGCCTGGAGTAAATCAGCTGGTCAGGGTCTATATTGCCCAAAAACGTAAAATATCCGAAGGCGACAAAATGGCCGGACGCCACGGCAACAAGGGTGTTATATCCCGTATACTGCCGGAGGAAGATATGCCTTTCCTGGCCGATGGCACCCCGGTGGAAATCGTACTCAACCCGCTGGGTGTACCATCTCGTATGAACATTGGCCAGATTCTCGAATGTCATATGGGAATGGCGGCTAAAACCTTGGGTATCAATATAGCTACTCCTATTTTCGACGGTGCCAATGAAGAGGATATTTTTGAAAAATTAAGAGAGGCCGGACTGCCCGAAAGCGGCAAGACTACTCTTTACGACGGCAGAACCGGGGAGCCCTTTGAGCATGAAGTCACCGTAGGTTACATTTACTTCCTCAAACTGGCTCATTTGGTTGATGACAAGATACATGCCCGGTCCATCGGACCTTACTCACTAGTTACCCAGCAGCCTTTGGGAGGTAAAGCCCAGTTCGGCGGACAGAGGTTTGGTGAGATGGAAGTATGGGCCTTGGAAGCTTATGGAGCTTCATATACCCTGCAGGAAATCCTTACCGTCAAATCCGACGATGTGGTAGGGCGTCTCAAGACTTATGAGGCCATTGTTAAAGGTGACAATATACCGGAACCAGGTGTGCCGGAAGGCTTCAAGGTGCTTATCAAAGAATTGCAGAGCCTTGCACTTGATGTGAGAGTTCTTTCCGATGAAGATGAGGAAATTGTCATAAAAGATGTAGACTATGAAGTCAATGAAAAAGAAAAGGCACGTGAACTCGGTTTGGATATACCGGAGGCCCCGCTGGGCAGTGCCGGGGTAAAAGAAGTAGAAGAAACAGAAGAAGCTGATGACATGGAAGATATGGATGCTGCAGACGACATAAATGATGCCGAACCTATAAGCATCGATGCGATGGCAGAAGATCTGGATGATGAAGAATAACACCAATGTTAATCAGCCAATAGTTTATATAAAACGGCAATTCTTAAGACCTGCATATAGTGACGGGCAATCTTCTGGAAGGGAGAGTATAATTTGTTAGATGTAAATAACTTCGAACGAATCAAAATATCCCTGGCTTCTCCTGAACAAATACGCTCATGGAGCAGTGGAGAAGTAAAAAAACCTGAGACCATCAATTACCGTACCCTGAGACCGGAAAAAGAAGGCTTATTCTGTGAAAAAATATTTGGACCGGTCAAAGATTGGGAATGTCATTGCGGAAAATACAAACGCGTACGCCATAAAGGCATCGTATGCGATCGCTGCGGAGTAGAAGTAACTACCTCTAAAGTGAGAAGAGAGCGGATGGGACATATCGAACTGGCGGCCCCGGTGTGCCACATATGGTATTTAAAAGGAATCCCCAGCCGGATGGGACTGCTGCTCGACATGTCACCCAAAGTACTAGAAAAAGTAATCTATTTTGTCAACTATATAGTAATAGACCCCGGCGATACTCCCCTCTTAAAAAAGCAACTGCTCAATGAGCGCGAATATCGTGACAACCGTGACAAATACGGCGATAACTTTTCCGCCGGGATCGGAGCCGAAGCGGTAAAAGTACTCCTGAGCGAAGTTAGGCTGGAGGAACTGTCCGAAGAGCTGAAAGAAGAAATAGCAAATACTACCGGGCAAAGAAAAGGGAGAGCCATTAAAAGACTGGAAGTAGTGGAGTCTTTCCGTCTTTCCAGCAATGATCCGGAATGGATGATACTTGATGTATTACCGGTCATACCTCCCGAGCTCAGACCTATGGTACAGCTGGACGGCGGCAGATTCGCCACTTCCGATTTAAATGATTTATACCGCCGGGTCATCAACCGCAACAACCGCCTAAAAAGGCTGTTGGATTTGGGTGCTCCGGATATTATTGTGCGCAATGAAAAAAGAATGCTGCAGGAAGCGGTCGACGCCTTGATTGATAATGGAAGGCGGGGCAGACCTGTTACAGGCCCCGGGAACCGGCCCTTAAAATCTTTAAGTGACATGCTGAAAGGCAAGCAGGGTCGTTTCCGTCAGAACCTTCTGGGTAAACGGGTCGATTATTCCGGACGTTCCGTTATCGTGGTCGGTCCCAAACTGAAAATGCATCAGTGTGGATTACCCAAAGAAATGGCCCTGGAACTGTTCAAACCCTTTGTAATGAAAAAACTGGTAGACAAGGGGATCGCCTCCAATATTAAAAGCGCCAAGAAAATGGTAGAAAGAGGACGCAACGAGGTATGGGATATCCTGGATGATGTTATCAAAGAGCATCCCGTACTCCTTAACCGCGCCCCGACCTTGCATCGACTTGGTATCCAGGCATTCGAGCCGGTATTGGTAGAAGGACGTGCTTTACAACTTTATCCTTTGGTCTGCACAGCTTACAATGCAGACTTCGACGGCGACCAGATGGCAGTCCATGTACCTCTGTCCGCTGAAGCCCAGACCGAAGCCAGGCTCTTGATGCTTTCAAGCTGCAATATCCTGAACCCCAAAGATGGAAAACCGGTAGTTACACCTACCCAGGATATGGTCATAGGAATTTATTATCTTTCCTATATGGACGAAGCCGATAAAGCAATTGAGAATCCCAGAAAATTCTCAACCCCCAACGAAGCCTGTATGGCTTATGAAGTGGGACAAATCACCCTGCATGAAAAAATTATGGTTAGAATGGATGTGCCCCAAAAAATCGACTGGGCCTCCTCCGATACCACCCAGAAATATGAGCGCCAGCTCTTGGGAACATCTGTGGGAAGAGTTATTCTCAATGAGGTAATGCCGGACAGCCTGGGATATTGCAATGATGTTATAGATAAGAAGAAATTGGGAGACATTGTTTACGAATGTTACCGGCGGGAAGGAAATGCCGGTGCGGCCGAGATGCTCGACGGCATCAAACGGTTAGGTTACAAATTCTCAACCAAGGCCGGAATCACAGTCGGGGTCAGCGATTTCGAACCGCCGGTAGCCAAAAAGACCATTCTGGAAGCAGCCGATAAAGAAGTCGGAGCTATTCAGCAGGATTACCAGATGGGCTTAATAACCGAAGATGAACGGCACGCACAGGTAGTAGAAATATGGAACCAGGCTACTGATGATGTAACCGACGCTCTGAAAAAAGAACTAAAAACCGACAACCCGGTGTACATGATGGCTACCTCCGGAGCCCGCGGTAACTTCCAGCAAATACGTCAGCTGGCCGGTATGCGCGGATTGATGGCAGATCCTTCCGGTAAGATCATAGACCTGCCCATTAAAGCCAATTTCCGTGAAGGATTAACCGTTTTGGAATACTTCATATCCACCCACGGAGCCCGCAAAGGCTTGGCTGATACCGCATTGCGTACGGCTGACTCCGGTTATCTGACCCGCAGACTGGTCGACGTATCTCAGGACGTTATCGTGCGTGAAGACGATTGCGAAGCGGTCGAGGGCATCTGGGTAGAGAAAATAATGGATGGTTCACAATTGATCGAACCATTAAATCAACGTATAATCGGCCGGGTGTCTATCGATACCATAGTAGACCCCAATACGGGAGAAGTACTGGTCGAAGAAAACCAGATGATCAGTGATGAAGTCGGATACCAAATAGAAAAACTGGGCATAGAACGAGTTAAAATCAGATCAGTTCTTACCTGCAAGACTAAGCACGGGGTATGCAAAAAATGTTACGGACGCAATCTGGCCACCGGTTATGATGTGGAAATAGGCGAAGCCGTAGGTATACTTGCCGCCCAGTCCATCGGTGAACCAGGTACCCAGCTAACCATGCGTACTTTCCACACCGGAGGAGTTGCCGGTGACGACATTACCCGCGGTTTGCCCAGGGTCGAAGAGTTATTTGAAGTCCGTAAACCAAAAGGCCAGGCCGTAGTTAGCGAAGTAGCAGGAAAAGTACAGTTTGGCGAAAGCAAGGGACGCCGTGAAGTGCAGGTTATGGACGAAGACGGCAGTCTCATGGATTCCTATCTGGTCCACTATGGTTCACGGCTTAAAGTACAGGATGGGGATGAAGTTGAAGTAGGCGATGCCTTAACCGAAGGACCGCTCAATCCCCACGACATTTTAAAGACCAAGGGCCTTCAGCAGGTGCAGAGATATCTGTTGCAGGAGGTACAGAAAGTATATCGCTCCCAGGGTGTTGATATCAGTGACAAACATATTGAAATAATGATAAGACAGATGCTGAAAAAGGTAAAAATAGAGGATTCAGGCGATACCTCCATGCTGCCCGGTTCCTTTGTAGACATTTCCGTCTTCGAGGAGTCCAACATCCAGGTGGTAGGCCAGGGCGGAATGCCGGCCGTATGTTCACCCATGCTGCTGGGTATAACCAAAGCATCCCTGAATACGGATTCTTTCCTCTCGGCTGCATCATTCCAGGAAACCACCAAGGTTTTAACCGAAGCAGCTATAAAAGGAAAAGTCGACAACCTTATCGGTCTGAAAGAAAATGTAATAATAGGCAAACTGATTCCTGCCGGGACCGGATATTCGGTATATAGAAATGTCGAAGTGGTCAAAGCGCAGGAGGATGAATGAGCTTGCAAAAAGAATTTGACTGAAAACGCGCCAGATGCTAAAATACTAAGGTGCGCTACGAATAAGCTCTAATAATGCCTTGTGCAGTTTTATTTCAGAAAGGAGGCTAAATATTTGTTGCCACTGGAGGAAATAAAGAACGGCAACAAGGTCATAGGAACTAAGCAGGTAAAAAAAGCCATTGCCCGGGGTGACGCCAGACGCGTTTTTATAGCGGGCGATGCTGAGCCGCATGTGATAGAGCCCATTAAAGAATTGTGCGCCAATTATCAGGTAGAAGTCGAAGTCATAGAAAAAATGGAGATTCTGGGTAAAGCATGCGGAATTGAAGTAGGTTCTGCGGCCGTAGCCCTTCTTAATGAACCAACTATAAATTGAGAGAAAAGGCAATTTCTCTGCCAGTAATTATATAAAACAAAGCTTATTACCCCGGGAAGGAGGTGCAGGTGTGCCAACTATCAACCAGTTAGTCAGAAAAGGACGTCAAGAGGAGAAAAAGAAATCAACAGCACCAGCCTTGAAAAGCTGTCCTCAAAAGCGAGGAGTATGTACGCGTGTTTATACTATGACCCCCAAAAAGCCTAACTCGGCATTACGTAAAATCGCCAGGGTCAGACTGACCAATGAAATAGAAGTAACCGCATACATCCCTGGCATCGGCCATAATCTTCAGGAACACTCCGTGGTTCTTATAAGAGGAGGCAGAGTCAAAGACCTGCCAGGTGTCAGATATCATATTATCAGAGGTACTCTGGATGCTGCTGGTGTACAAAACCGTAACCAGGCCAGATCCAAGTATGGCAGCAAGAGACCTAAAAAGAAATAGGAAGGAGGCACAATATGCCTAGAAAAGGGCCCGTTCCCAAAAGAGACGTATTGCCGGACCCCATCTATAACAGCAAGGTGTTTACCAAGCTGGTTAATCAGGTTATGTGGGATGGCAAGAAAAGTACAGCAGAAAGAATATGTTACGGGGCGTTTGAATTGGTAGAAAAAAGGACCAACAAAGATGCTATGCAAGTCTTTGAAGAAGCCATGAAGAACATCACCCCCATCCTGGAAGTAAGAGCCAGACGGGTAGGCGGTGCCAACTACCAGGTCCCGGTAGAAGTAAGAGCTGACCGGAGACAGACTCTAGCTATCAGATGGCTGATAGGCTATGCGCGTAAACGCGGCGAAAAAACTATGGCTGAGCGTTTAGCGGGTGAAATCCTGGATGCCAGCAATGGCACCGGCGGTTCAGTTAAGAAAAGAGAAGACACGCATAAAATGGCTGAGGCCAACAAAGCCTTCGCCCATTATCGTTGGTAGCATTTCTACTGCCCAAGGAGGGTTAGTATGCCTGAATTGACTGCCATTAGAAATATAGGTATTATGGCCCATATTGATGCGGGTAAGACCACCACGACCGAGAGGATGCTCTTCTACTCCGGCAAAGTCCACAAAATGGGAGAAGTCGACAAAGGAACGGCTACCATGGACTGGATGGCGCAGGAGCAGGAACGTGGAATAACTATCACATCGGCGGCCACCACTTGTTACTGGGATAATTGTGTGATAAACATTATCGACACGCCTGGACACGTGGACTTTACGGTAGAAGTGGAAAGATCACTTCGAGTGCTGGATGGAGCTGTGGCGATATTCTGCGCGGTGGCTGGAGTACAGCCCCAATCGGAAACAGTCTGGCGCCAGGCCGACAAGTATAATATACCGCGTATAGCCTATATTAATAAAATGGATAGAATAGGGGCAGACTTCTTCCGGGCCGTAAAAATGATAAAAAATAACCTGGGCAGCGAACCGGTCCCTGTGCAACTGCCGGTCGGAGCCGAAGATTCTTTTGAGGGAATTATTAATCTAATTGATATGCAAGCCTATATATATGATGATGATGCAGGCGAGAAATATCATAACCGTAAACTGCTCTCAGAAGAAAAAGCTCAGGCCGAAGAGTACCGGAATTTGTTGCTGGAAAAACTATCAGAGCACAATGATATAATCCTGGAAAAATATCTGGAAGGAAAAGAAATTGAGGAGGCCGAAATTATTCAGGCCCTCAGAGATTTAACTGTTTCCAACCAGATTGTACCCGTTTTATGCGGCTCTTCGTTTAAAAACAAGGGTGTTCAGATGCTGCTTGACGCCATCGTACGGTATTTGCCGTCGCCTCTCGACATACCACCGGTTCAGGGTATTAATCCTGCCACCGGCAAGGAAGAGATCAGAAAGGCAGAAAGCCATAAAACCCCTTTATGCGCCCTGGCTTATAAGATAGCAGTTGACCCTTATGTAGGGAAGCTTACCTATTTTAGAATCTACTCAGGCAGATTAAAAGTAGGCTCGTCCGTAATAAACAGCCGCCAGGGAAAGAAAGAACGCATAACCAAAATATTAAAGATGCATGCCAATCATCGGGAAGAGATAGAAGAAGCTGAAGCCGGCGACATAGTAGCAGGGGTGGGACTCAAGTATACGGTTACAGGTGATACCCTGTGCGGCGAGAACTCCTTGATTTTACTCGAATCCATGAGTTTCCCCGAACCGGTTATCGATGTAGCCATAGAGCCCAGAACCAGAGCTGACGAAGATAAAATCGGAGAGAGTTTACGGCGCCTGGCGGAAGAAGATCCTACCTTCAGAACCCGAACCGACGCAGAAACCGGTCAGACAATAATATCGGGTATGGGAGAACTGCATTTGGAGATTATCATTGACCGGCTCCTCCGGGAGTTTAAAGTCAATGCCAATGTAGGCAAACCTCAGGTTTCTTACAAGGAAACCATCAAAAACACAGCGCGTGCCGAAGCAAAATTTGACCGACAAACCGGTGGCCGCGGACAGTATGGCCACGTTCTGCTGGAAATAACTCCACTGCCCGAAGGGCAGGGCAAGAAATTCAATAATCTGGTCAAATCAGAGGTTATTGCAGGAGAATTCATTCCGGCAGTTAAAAACGGTGTCTATGAAGCATTGCAGGCAGGCATACTTGCGGGATACATGGTAGATGATATACAGATCAACCTGATGGGCGGTTCCTACCATGAAGTCGATTCCACCGAACAGGCATTTAAAATAGCCGCAAGTATGGCTTTGAAAGAGGCATTGGAAAAGGCACAACCAGTTCTTCTCGAACCGATAATGGATATAGAGATAATATCGCCGGATGAATATGTAGGCGATATTATATCAGACCTGAATGCCCGCAGGGGCAAAGTGCTGGGCTTTGAAGAAAACAGGGACAGCAGGATAATTAAAGGAACGGTGCCTCTGGCCGAGACATTTGGCTATGCCACAGCTTTGAGGTCTGCCAGTCAGGGCCGGGCCACCTTTACAATGAAGATTAAAAATTTCTCAGAAGTACCAGAGTCCAGAAGTAAAGAGATAATTGCCAGACGGTATGGATTGCCACTAGCAAGGTAAAACAGGAATTAGAAAGGAAAGGTGAGATTCTAAAATGGCAAAGGCTAAGTATGAAAGGACAAAACCTCATCTTAACATTGGAACCATCGGACACGTAGACCATGGTAAGACCACGTTGACTGCAGCAATAACCCTGGTACTGTCAAAAGTCGGGGGAGCAGTAGCGACATCATACGATTCCATAGACAAAGCACCGGAAGAAAGAGAAAGAGGTATAACCATCAATACCTCACACGTAGAATACCAGACTGAAACCAGACATTATGCCCACGTAGACTGCCCGGGTCATGCAGACTACATAAAGAACATGATAACCGGAGCAGCTCAGATGGACGGATCAATACTGGTAGTAAGCGCGGCAGACGGGCCAATGCCCCAGACCAGAGAGCATATCCTCCTGTCCAGACAGGTAGGGGTACACTACATCGTAGTATTCATGAACAAAGTAGACCAAGTAGACGATCCCGAATTACTCGAATTAGTAGAAATGGAAATTCGGGAACTGTTAAGTGAATATGAATTCCCCGGAGATGATATCCCCATCGTAATGGGAAGCGCCTTAAAAGCATTAGAATGCGGCTGCGGAAACCGAGACTGCGAATGGTGCGGGAAGATATGGGAACTGATGGATCAGGTAGACAGCTACATTCCGTTGCCGGAAAGACCGACCGACAAACCGTTCCTGATGCCGATCGAAGACGTATTCACCATAACCGGTAGAGGCACGGTAACAACCGGCAGAGTAGAAAGAGGCCAGGTAAAAGTCGGAGACGAAGTAGAAATAATCGGCTTAAGAGAACAGACCAGAAAGACCGTATGCACGGGCGTAGAAATGTTCAGAAAACTGTTAGACTTTGCTGAAGCAGGAGATAACATCGGAACCCTGTTAAGAGGCGTAGACCGTAAAGAAGTAGAAAGAGGAATGGTATTAGCGAAACCGGGCAGCATCAAACCTTTGACCAAATTCAAAGGGGAAGTATACGTCTTAACCAAAGAAGAAGGCGGAAGACACACCCCGTTCTTCGGTGGATACAGACCTCAGTTCTACTTCCGTACAACTGACGTAACCGGAGTACTGCAACTGCCGGAAGGAGTAGAAATGGTAATGCCTGGTGACAACGTAACCATGGAAATCGACCTGATAACCCCGATAGCCATCGAAGAAGGCTTAAGATTCGCCATCAGAGAAGGCGGAAGAACAGTTGGTTCCGGTGTTGTTACAGGTATTCTGGAATAGAGTTCGATAGGGTGTTATAATCAGGAAGGATTGCTTAGATCCTTCCTGTTAGAACGCCTGGTAGCGTGAACTAATAGAAGCCAGTTCGAGGAGGTTTAGAAAGATTGAGTGGCCAACAAAAAGTAAGAATTAAATTAAAGGCATTCGACCACAAGCTCCTGGATCAATCATCGCAGAAGATAGTCGAAACCGCCAAGAAAAACGGAGCCAACGTTTCCGGACCCATACCTTTGCCAACACAAAAGAGAATCTTCACTATTTTAAGATCTCCGCATGTTAACAAGGATTCCCGGGAGCAATTTGAAATGAGGACTCACAAGCGCCTGATAGATATACTGGATCCCAATGCCAAAACTATAGACGCTCTGATGCACCTGGATCTGCCTTCCGGAGTAGACATCGAGATTAAATTGTAGTTTTTATGGAGACAGTGCTGCAAGACCAGTGGGAAAAAAGGTCTTAAGGCGATATAGAGGTCCGAAGTATCGAACGATGTTGGATAACCCACTTCCAACCTCTCGTTTACGGATTATGGACTAGGAGGTAGTTTCAGTGGTAAACAATCTGGAAAAAGCCATTATGGGCGTAAAAATCGGAATGACCCAGATTTTTGATGAGGCAGGAAAAGCCATTCCTGTAACTGTCGTTGAGGCAGGACCATGTACGGTGCTGCAAAAGAAAATTGAGGATACTGACGGGTATAATGCCATTCAGGTAGGTTTTTACAACCTGAAAGAAAAGCAAGCCAATAAACCCGCAAAAGGACATTTTAAAAAAGCCGGTGTTAAGCCTTTACGCTATATCAAGGAGTTTCGCCTGGCCAATATTGACAATTATGAAGTAGGTCAGGCCATTAATGTTGATGTATTTGCACCCGGCGATGTTATCGACGTGGTTGGCACCTCCAAAGGTAAGGGCTTTGCTGGAGCAGTAAAAAGACACAATTTCGCAAGGGGTTCAATGGGTCACGGTTCAAAATATCACCGCCGCCCGGGCTCACTGGGTGCTATGGGACCGGCTCGCGTTTTCAAGGGCAGGAAAATGCCAGGCAGACTGGGAGGGGATCGTGTTACCGTTCAGGCTTTGAAGGTAGTAAAAGTCTATCCGGATAGAAACCTTATCCTGATAAAAGGTTCGATACCAGGGCCCAAAAAAAGTCTTGTTACCATCAAGAATTCAGTCAAGGCTTAATGAGTTAGTAGGAATAGATAATAGGGATTAGTATTAATTAAACCAATAACCGGTAAACAGGCTATGAACTAATAACTATACTATTAACCGCTAAGAAGGAGGTTTAGAAAATGCCTAAAGTTTCAGTATACGATATGAGTGGGGCCCAGGTCGGAGAGTTGGAATTAAACGACAGTGTTTTTGGTATAGAGCCCAATGTGGCAGTACTGCACAGTTTCGTTAAAATGCAGCTCGCCAACAAGAGAGTGGGCACCTCATCTACAAAAAGGCGCGGAGAAGTAAGAGGCGGAGGCAAAAAGCCATGGCGGCAAAAGGGAACTGGCCGCGCTCGGGTCGGTAGTACGCGCAACCCCGTTTGGAGAGGTGGAGGAAGTGCATTCGGCCCCAAACCACGGGATTATTCATATACAATGCCTCGTAAAGTGAGAAGGCTGGCAATGCGTTCGGCTCTTTCAAGCAAAGTAAAAGACAACAACATCATAGTAGTTGATAATCTTGCTTTTACCGAACCACGCACCAAATTAATGGTAGAAACGCTGGAAGCGTTAAAAGCCAGACAAAAGACATTGCTGGTTACTGCCGATGGTAATGTGAACGTATTTAAATCAGCCCGTAACATTCCCGGCGTAAAACCGCTCAAAGTCGAATCCATCAATGTTTACGACCTTCTGAAATATGACACACTGCTTATTACCAGGGATGCAGTCGCCAGGGTCGAGGAGGTGTTTGCCTAAATGAAAGACTTCAGAGATGTTGTTATCAAGCCGGTAGTAACGGAAAGATCCATGGATTTGCTGGCTGACAATAAATACACTTTCATTGTGGATAAAAAAGCCAATAAAACCGAGATTAAAAATGCCATCGAACATATTTTCGAGGTTAAAGTAGATAGGGTTAACACCCTGAACCTGAAAAGCAAGCCAAAACGTCTTGGGAGATTTGAAGGAAGAACGCCCAGCCGGAAAAAGGCGATCGTAACCCTCAAGCCCGGACACAAGATTCGCTTATTCGAAGGCCTGTAATCAATTGTGCGGTGCTTAAAAGGAGGGAAAAAATAGATGAGCATTAAAAAATTCAAACCGACAACACCCAGCCGCAGACACATGACTGTGCTGAGTTTCGAAGAATTAAGCAAAAAACAACCGGAAAAATCATTATCAAAATCGCTTAAAAATACCGGTGGGCGCAATGCGGTAGGCCATCTAACCGTCAGACACAGAGGTGGAGGGCATAAGCGCTTATATCGGTTGATAGATTTCAAACGTATCAAAGACAACGTTCCAGCCAAAGTTGCTGCAATCGAATACGACCCCAACCGCTCAGCCAATATTGCCTTATTGCATTATGCTGACGGCGCTAAAGCCTACATTGTGGCTCCCCACAATTTAAAGGTTGGCGATACGGTAGTTTCCGGCAGCGGAAGCGACATCAAAATCGGTAACAGTCTACCCTTAAAGGATATACCGGTAGGCTCACTGATTCACAATATCGAAATGAGACCCGGAAAAGGCGGTCAAATGGTTCGGTCTGCTGGCACAGTAGCACAGCTTATGGCCAAAGAAGGGGCCTATGCCCACGTAAGACTGCCGTCCGGCGAAGTACGTTTAATTCACATCAATTGCCGTGCTACCATCGGTCAGGTAGGCAATCTGGACTACGAGAACCAAAACATCGGTAAAGCCGGCAGAAAACGTTGGATGGGTATCAGACCTACCGTCAGAGGTTCGGTCATGAATCCTAATGACCATCCCCATGGTGGTGGTGAGGGACGTGCTCCGGTGGGAAGAAAATACCCGGTTTCACCCTGGGGCAAGATTGCTATCGGTGGAACTACCCGCAAGAAGAAACCGTCCGACAAGATGATTGTGAAGAAACGGAAGTAAAGGAGGTTTCCAGATGGCCAGGTCAATAAAAAAAGGACCTTATTGTCAAGAAAAATTGTTAAGCAGAATAGAAGCAATGAATCAGGATGGCCAGAAAAAGGTATTAAAAACCTGGTCCCGGCGTTCAACCATAATGCCGCAGATGATCGGGCATACCGTGGCCGTTCATGATGGACGCAAACACATTCCCGTATATATTACTGAAGATATGGTAGGTCTGAAACTGGGGGAATTTGCTCCCACCAGAACATTCAGAAGCCATGCCGGAAAATCTGAGAAGAGCAGCAGAGCCAAATAGAAGGGAGGATATGGATTGTGGAGTCAAAAGCAGTAGCCCGTTATATAAGGGTATCTCCTTTTAAAGCTCGCCAGGTAGCTGATTTGGTTCGAGGTAAGGACGTAAAAGAAGCTATAGGAATCTTAAGATATAGTAACAAGAAATCCGGACCCCTGGTAACCAAAGTATTAAAATCGGCGCTAGCCAATGCCGAACACAATTATGACATGGATTCGGACAGTCTGTACGTATCGGAGATTAGAATTGATGAGGGACCTACTCTTAAGAGAATGAAACCCAGAGCGTATGGTAGAGCCGACGTAATGAAGCACAGAACCAGTCATATTACCGTAGTGCTAAGGGAAAGGGAGGTTAAATAGTGGGTCAGAAGGTAAATCCAAAAGGATTCAGGATCGGAGTTATAAAGACCTGGGATTCCAACTGGTATGCTGATAGAGATTACACTAATCTTCTGCATGAAGATTTTAAAGTAAGAAAATTTATAAAAGACAAATTTTATGCCGCTGGAGTCTCCAAAGTGGAGATTCAAAGAACCGGCAATCGCCTTCGGGTTACTATCCATACCGCCAAACCGGGAATAATCATCGGTCGCGGTGGTCAGGAAGTAGAGATATTGAAGGTCGAATTAACCAAAATGACCGGTAAAAGCGTAAACATCAACATCCAGGAAATCCGCAAACCGGAACTGGATGCCCAGATCGTGGCTGAGAATGTTGCCCAGCAACTGGAAAAAAGAATATCCTTCCGCCGGGCCATGAAACAATCAGTAGGGCGCACCATGAGGGTAGGAGCACTGGGAATGAAGATAATGATTTCCGGTCGTTTGGGCGGAGCTGAAATAGCTCGTACCGAATGGCACTCCGAAGGAAAAGTGCCTCTCCATACATTAAGAGCCGATATAGATTATGGTTTTGCCGAAGCCAACACGACCTATGGCAAGATTGGCATAAAAGTATGGATTAACCGCGGCGAAGTGATACCTGAGGCTAAAAAGCGGCCCCAGAAGAAACAGGTGGAGGAGGCAGAGGCATAATGCTTATTCCAAAAAGACTCAAATATAGAAAACAGCATCGCCCCGGATTAAAAGGTACTGCCCATAAAGGTAATACCGTTACTTACGGCGATTATGGCCTACAGGCGGAAGACGCGGCTTGGATTACCAACCGGCAGATCGAGGCAGCCCGTATAGCCATTAACCGTTACATCAAAAGAGGCGGCAAGCTGTGGATAAAAATTTTTCCGGACCGGCCCATAACCGTAAAACCGGCCGAAACCAGAATGGGAAAAGGAAAAGGTTCCCCGGAGCACTGGGTTGCCGTTGTAAAACCCGGCCGGGTAATGTTTGAATTATCAGGTGTAAGCGAAGAAGTAGCAAGGGAGGCCATGCGCCTTGCAGCCCACAAACTGCCCATCAAGTGCAAGTTTGTAAAAAGAGAAGAAATAGGTGGTGAGGTTAGTGAAAACTAAAAAAGCACGGGAACTAACCGATGAGGAACTTATCCAGAAAGTTTCGGATTACAAAGGCGAATTATTCAATTTACGGTTTCAATTAGCAACCGGTCAATTGGATAACCCCATGAGAATAAGAGACGTTAAAAAGAACATCGCCCGGTGCAAAACTATCCTCCGGGAAAGAGAACTGGAAAGGGAAAAAGTGTAAAGGAGGTCTTAGGGTGGCTGACAACCAGGCTAACAAAAAAGTCAGAATAGGCACAGTTACAAGTGACAAAATGGATAAAACCATTACCGTCAGAATAGAAACAGTAAAACAGCATCCTTTATATAAAAAGACCATCAGAACCAGCAAGAAACAAAAAGCGCACGATGAGAACAATGAGGCAAAAATCGGCGATCTGGTCAAAATCGAAGAGACCCGTCCCTTAAGTAAAGATAAGAGATGGCAGCTGGTCGAAATAATCGAAAAGGCCAAGACCTTACAGTAGGCTCGGGTTTTTAGGAAGGAGGTTACAGACCTTGATTCAACAGGAAACCATGCTCCAGGTTGGCGACAATACCGGGGCAAAAAAGGTGTTATGCATAAAAATACTAGGCGGTTCAACCCGCAGGTATGCTACTGTTGGTGATGTAATAGTTGCGGCGGTAAAAGAGGCGGCCCCGGGCGGAGTAGTAAAAAAAGGCAGCGTAGTCAAGGCCGTAGTAGTAAGAACCAAAAAAGAAATCAGAAGGCCAGACGGTTCCTACATTGCATTTTCAGAAAATGCTGCGGTAATTATAGATGACAACGGCAATCCCCGTGGTACACGCATATTTGGACCGGTGGCGCGGGAGCTCAGAGATAAGAACTTTATGAAGATTATATCTTTAGCCCCGGAAGTCCTTTAGTCTTTTGGAGGTGCAGTGAATGAAAATCAAAAAGGGCGATACCGTAATGGTCATTACCGGTAAGGACACCGGACGAAAAGGTAAAGTGTTAAGGGTTGTACCCGACCAGAACCGAGTTGTGGTTGAAGGTATAAACCGGGTAAAAAAACACCAGAAACCTAGTCGTTCTCTTCCCCAGGGAGGAATATTGAAGGTGGAATCACCGCTTAATGCGTCCAATGTTATGTTATTGTGCAATAAATGCAATAAACCTACTCGGGTAGGACAATCCGTTTTAGATAATGGTTCGAAAGTAAGAGTCTGCAAAAAATGCGGAGAAGTATTAGATTAAATACTCCATGAAAGGAGGCTAGCTCACTAGATGGCCAGGCTATATGAAATGTATCAGCAAGAAATAGTACCCAGGCTAATAGAGCAATTCAAATATAAGAATGTTATGCAGGTACCCCGGGTTGAAAAGGTAGTAGTAAATATCGGACTGGGGGAAGCAGTGCAAAATCCCAAAGCACTGGATGGAGCAGTAAACGATTTAACCGCCATAACCGGGCAAAAGCCTATTATTACCAAAGCCAGGAAATCTATTGCCGGATTCAAACTAAGAGAAGGAATGTCTATCGGCTGCAAAGTAACCCTGAGGGGCGAGAGAATGTACGATTTCCTCGACAAATTAATTAATCTGGATCTCCCCCGGGTGCGTGACTTCAGAGGAGTATCCCCACAGGCATTTGACGGCCGTGGTAACTACTCACTGGGAATAAAGGAACAAACCATATTCCCCGAAATCGATTATGACAAGATTGACAAAGTCAGAGGACTCGAAGTTGTAATTGTTACTACCGCCAAAACGGACGAAGAAGCCAGAGCACTGTTGAAAAACATGGGAATGCCGTTTAGATAGGGGGTAAGGTAAGATGGCTAAGAAAGCAATGATACTTAAACAGGAACGTACGCAGAAATATAAAGTTAGAGAATACAATAGATGTAAGATATGTGGAAGACCAAGAGCTTACATGGGCAAATTTGGTATGTGCAGGATATGCTTCAGAGAATTGGCACATCGGGGTGAAATACCCGGCATTACTAAATCAAGCTGGTAGGCAAAGTAAAGGAGGTATAAGATATGGTCATGAGTGATCCCGTAGCCGACTTTCTGACTCGGATCAGGAATGGCAACATGGTCATGCATGAAACCGTTGAAGTACCCAGTTCAAAAGTAAAGATGGCCATTGCCGGAATTATGAAAGATGAAGGGTACATCAAAGAGTTTGAATATATTCAAGACGGTAAGCAGGGCATTATAAGAGTATACCTCAAGTATGGGCCTAACAAGAGCAGGGTCATAACAGGGTTAAAAAGAATCAGTAAACCTGGGCTGAGAGTATACGTCAAAAAAGATGAAATTCCTAAAGTCCTGGGTGGGCTTGGCACAGCGGTTATTTCAACCTCCAAAGGCTTGATGACGGATAAAGCAGCCCGCAAGCAAGGCCTCGGTGGAGAAGTAATCTGTTATATATGGTAGCTGAAGGAGGAGAGAACGTTGTCAAGAATAGGTAGAAAACCTATCAGCCTGCCTAAAGGTGTAGAAATCAATATTGATGGGAATACCGTTACAGTAAAGGGCCCCAAAGGGGAACTTAAAAGAGAAGTTTCGGATGGAATTACCTTGGCCAAAGAAGAAGACCAGCTGCTGGTTATGCGGCCGGACGACAGCCGGCAATTTCGTGCCCTGCACGGATTAAACCGGGCACTCTTAGCCAATATGGTCGAAGGTGTTACCAGCGGATTCGAAAAGAGACTGGAACTGGTCGGGGTAGGTTACAGAGCCCAGATGCAGGGTAAAAAGCTCGTTATCAACATCGGATTTTCCCATCCGGTGGAAGTTGAGCCCCCTGCCGGCATCGAATTCGAAGTGCCTGCAGCCACCAAGATTACCATCAAAGGTATTGATAAACAACTGGTAGGAAATACAGCCGCTCATATAAGGGCAATCAGAAAACCTGAGCCTTATAAAGGCAAAGGTATCAAATATGATAATGAGGTAGTAAGACGCAAGGCTGGCAAAGCAGGTGCTAAATAGCCAGGGAAAGGAGTGACTGCGTTGATTAGCAAGCCCGACAAGAAGCTTATTCGTCAGGGTAAACACAAGCGGGTTCGTTCCAAAATCACAGGTACCGGCGAAATACCGAGACTCTGTGTATTTAAAAGTTTGAACCACATATATGCCCAGGTAATCGATGATGAAAAGGGAGTCACCCTGGCGGCGGCATCAACCCTTGACAGTGATATGAAAGATTTACAATCCAAAACGAATATAGATGCAGCTCGGCGCGTTGGGAGCAGCATTGCCGTAAAGGCCAAAGAAAAAGGCATTACCGCTATAGTATTCGACCGCAACGGTTATAAATACCACGGAGGTATTGCTGCTCTGGCTGATGCAGCCAGAGAGAATGGCCTGGAGTTTTAGGACTGACTTCGGAGAGCTAGGAGGGAAACGATGATTGAAAAAGATCAGGCAGCACCGGAAATGATAGAAAAAGTCGTTAACGTCAACCGGGTTGCCAAAGTTGTCAAAGGCGGAAGAAGATTTAGCTTTAGTGCGCTGGTGGTAGTAGGTGACGGCGAAGGTAAAGTCGGCACCGGCAAGGGTAAGGCAACCGAAGTGCCCGATGCCATCCGCAAGGCAGTTGAAAATGCAAAGAAAAACATGATAGAAATACCTCTTATTGATGGCCGGACCATTCCCCATCAAATAACTGGGAGATTTGGAGCAGGTTCAGTTCTTCTCAAACCTGCCTCAGCCGGTACCGGAGTTATCGCCGGCGGACCGGTGAGAGCCGTATTGGAAGCGGCAGGTTTAAAAGATATTCTCACCAAGTCCCTTGGTTCCTCCAATGCCATCAACATGGTACATGCGACCATGGAAGGATTGAAAGGTTTGAAGAAGGCCGACGAAGTAGCCAAAATGAGGGGCAAAACCATAGATGAGATATTGAACTAGGAGGGATACACTTGGCCAAGCAACTCAAGATAACCTGGACTAAGAGCACTATCGCGTGCCCCCAAACCCAGAGAGCTACAGTTAAGAGCCTGGGGCTAAAAAAACTTTACCAGACCGTAATTCGGGAAGACAGCGCTCAGATCAGAGGGCAAATAAACAAAGTCAAACATCTTTTAACAATAGAAGAGCTAGATTAAAGCATTGGGAGGTTTTACAGTGAATTTAAGTGAACTAAAATCTCCGGCCGGTTCTAATAAGAACAAAAAAAGGGTGGGCCGAGGTATCGGATCCGGACATGGCAAAACTTCAACCCGCGGACATAAAGGGCAAAAAGCTCGCTCCGGCGGAGGAACCAGACCTGGATTCGAAGGCGGACAAATGCCATTGCAAAGACGCCTGCCCAAGAGGGGATTTAACAACATATTCCGTAAAGAATACGTCATAATCAATGTTAAAGATCTCAATCGATTTGAGGATGGAACTGAAGTTACGCCAGAGGTATTGCTCCAGGCGGGCCTCATTAAATCTCTCAAGGAGAAGGTTAAGATATTGGGCGACGGTGAATTAGAGAAAAAGCTGGTCCTTAAAGTCAATAAAGTAAGCCAGCAGGCCCAGGAGAAAGTGACCGCCAAAGGTGGCAAAGTTGAGGTGATTTAATGCTAGATTCATTTCAACAGGCATTCAAGGTTGGTGACCTGAGAAAGAAACTGTTATTCACATTGATGATGCTGCTGGCTTTTAGAATAGGAGCCCACATCCCGGTACCGGGAATTAATTCTGATGCGGTAGCAGAACTTTTAAAAGGTCAGTTATTTGGATTTTTCGACATAATATCAGGGGGAGCTTTTAAGCGCTTCAGTGTATTCGCCATGAGCATAACCCCTTATATTAATGCTTCGATTATTATGCAGTTGTTAACCATAGTTATACCCAGACTGGAAGAATTGTCCAAAGAAGGCGACCAGGGCCGGAAGAAAATTGCTGAATATACCCGTTATGGTACAGTCGTACTGGCATTTATACAAGCCATGGGTATGTCAATCGCACTCAGCAAGAGTGGAGCAATAATCAACCCCGGAATCGGTTCTTATCTTGTCATTTCCATAGCGCTGACCGCCGGTACAGCCATGTTAATGTGGATAGGAGAAATGATTACCGAAAAAGGTATAGGTAATGGAATATCGCTCATAATTTTCGCAGGAATCGTAGCCCGGATACCTAGCCAGATTCATGGTGTAGGGCAGGAGCTGGCCGGTGGCATAGTAGGAGCACTTAATATTGCTCTCTTCGTGGTACTGGCATTAGCGGTTATAGCTGCGGTAGTTGCAGTTAATGAAGGGCAGAGACGTTTACCTATTCAATATGCCAAACGCGTGGTAGGTCGTAAACTGTATGGCGGTCAAAGTACTTTCCTGCCCCTGAAAGTAAATGCCGGCGGTGTTATTCCCGTCATATTTGCTATGTCACTTATGATGTTCCCGGCTACCATAGGGTCATGGATGAGTCCGACCTCAGGTTTCAATCAGTTTATAAATCATTATTTCCATTTTGGCAGTGTCCTTTATAACGTACTCTATGCCGCTTTAATTTTATTCTTTACCTATTTCTATGTGGCTATAATTTTCAATCCGGTAGACGTAGCCGACAATATCAAAAAATACGGCGGCTTTGTACCAGGTATAAGACCAGGTCGTCCAACTGCTGAATATATCGACAAAATCCTATCCAGATTAACTCTGTGCGGGGGCATATTCTTAGCACTTATAGCCGTACTACCGAATTTCGTAATTAAGCTTACAGGTATAACCAGCCTCTGGTTCGGGGGTACTGCTCTATTGATAGTAGTTGGTGTAGCACTGGATACCATGAAACAGATAGAGGCACATTTACTACTCAGAAGCTATGAGGGTTTTGTAAAATAGGAGATGAATTTTGAACATGAACATTATTTTAATGGGCCCTCCGGGCGCGGGTAAAGGAACCCAGGCCGACCTAATCAAAGCCAGTTTTCCTATCCCTCATATCTCCACCGGGGATATGTTCAGAGAGGCAGTCAGCAATGGAACTGAGCTGGGCCGTGAAGCCAAGAAATACATGGATGCGGGCCAATTGGTTCCGGATTCAGTTACTATCGGTATAGTAGCCGAAAGGCTTAAACAGCCGGATTGCCAAAGTGGGTTTATGTTGGATGGATTCCCCCGTACGACCGTACAGGCGGAAGCTCTGTCCGACGTTCTGGCTCAAATGGGCAAGAAACTGGAAGCAGCTTTTAATATTGCAGTACCAAATGAAATTTTGATTGATCGTATGGCAGGACGGGTAAGCTGCCAGAACTGCAAGGCAGTTTACAATACCCGTTTCAATCCGCCCGCTAAAACCGGTATATGTGACAAATGCGGAGGAGAACTGATCCATCGCGATGATGACAATGAAGATACTGTTAAAAATCGTCTGAATGTATATATGAGTCAGACTAAACCTTTGATTGATTATTACAGTGAACATGGCATTTTGCACAATATTGACGGCAATCGTGCCACTGGCGCAGTCTTTGATGAAATCAAAGGAATATTAGGGAGTCTGTAAATGATTACTATAAAAACCGCCGCTGAAATAGAAAAAATGAGAGTGGCCGGGCAAGTGGTAGCTCAGGTTCTGGCAGGTATGCAAAAAATGGTCGACCCGGGCGTAACCACCGGCGATCTCAATGCCATGGCGGAGGAAGAGTGTAGCAAACGCGGAGCCATACCGGTTTTTAAAAATTATCCCAATTTTGCCACCGGCCGGCCCTTTCCAGGATCCATCTGTGCATCTGTTAACGAAGAGGTGGTACATGGAATTCCTGGTCCGCGCAAGCTCAAAGAGGGAGATATAATAAGCATTGATTTTGGTGTACTGGTGGATGGATATGCCGGCGATTCAGCTGTAACTATAGCAGTAGGCAAGGTCGAACCCAGGGTGGCCGAACTGCTGCAGGTAACAGAGGAGGCCTTGCTGAAAGGTATTCAGGAGGCTCTTCCGGGTCGTCCTCTGGGAGTTATTTCCCATGCGGTTCAGACTCATGTGGAGAAAGCCGGATTTTCAGTAGTACGTGATTTTGTAGGACATGGAATAGGGCGCCAGATGCACGAAGAACCATCAGTGCCCAATTTCGGAAGACCCAATCGTGGTCCGGTCCTGCAGGCAGGTATGGCCTTGGCGATAGAGCCCATGGTAAACTTGGGTTCGTACCACGTGTACACCAGAATGGATGAATGGACAGTTGCAACCCGTGACGGGAAACCATCGGCTCATTTCGAGCATACCATAGTCATTACTGATAATGGGCCGGAGATACTTACCCTGAGATGATGGGGGTGGCCGATTATTAATAAAGACATATTAGGAAGAGTGGTTTATTCCAAAGCTGGTCGGGACCACGGCAGAATGTTCATAATCGTAGGTATAGTAAACGATGATTTTGTACTTCTGGCGGATGGAGAGCTAAGAAAAATCGAAAATCCAAAAGTAAAAAACGTTAAACACATTCATTATACTAATATGACAGCAGATAAAGTTCAGGAACACTTGTCCAGGGGAGAAATGCCTGGCAACCATGTTATCAGGAAAAACCTCAAGGTGCTGCTTGAGGCCAGAGAAACAAAGGGGAAGGAGGTCTGGTAAATGGCAAAAGAAGACATTATCGAAGTTGAAGGGACAGTTTTAGAACCGTTGCCCAACGCAATGTTCAATGTCGAATTGGAAAATGGCCATAAGGTCCTTGCCCATATATCTGGGAAAATGCGCATGAACTTTATCAGAATACTGTCCGGGGACCGGGTAATGGTGGAATTATCCCCCTATGATTTAAACCGCGGCAGAATTACCTATCGGTTCAAGTAGATAAATGTTCCTCATGAAAAGGAGGTATAAACATGAAAGTAAAACCATCAGTCAAACCAATGTGTGAAAAATGCAAAGTAATCAAACGCAAGGGTAGAGTAATGGTTATATGTGAAAATCCCAAGCACAAACAGGCACAGGGTTAATCACTTAAAGAAGCTTGGGGCATTAAATTTTAGCGAGGTGAAATAATTTGGCCAGAATAGCAGGTGTTGACTTACCCCGGGACAAAAGAGTCGAGATATCTCTCACCTATATATTTGGTATTGGTAGATCAACTTCCCGGAAAATACTGGAACAAGCAGGTATAAATCCCGATACAAGAGTAAAAGATTTAACCGAGGAAGAAGTTGTAAAATTAAGAGAAATTATTGACAAGAACTATCAGGTCGAAGGTGACCTGCGCAGAGAAGTCAGCATGAACATCAAGCGATTGATGGATATTGGATGCTACAGAGGGATACGTCATCGTCGTGGTTTGCCGGTTAGAGGCCAGAATACCAAAAACAACGCCCGTACCCGCAAGGGACCAAAACGTACGGCCGGCGGCAAGAAAAAATAGCCTAGAAAGGGGATAAATCAGTGGTTCGGAAAACAACGACGAGAGTTAAGCGCCGTGAGAAAAAGAATATCCAACAGGGTATTGCTCATATAAAATCGACCTTTAACAATACAATCATATCGATTACCGATAGACAGGGCAATGCAATTTCCTGGGCCAGTGCCGGTACCTCCGGTTTTAAGGGTTCCAGAAAAAGCACGCCGTTTGCAGCCCAACAGGCAGCCGAGTCAGCTGCCAAAGCAGCCATGGAACATGGTCTGCGCGAGGTTGAGTGCTATGTCAAAGGACCCGGAGCAGGCAGAGAAGCTGCTATCAGGTCATTGCAGGCTGCCGGATTGGAAGTAAGCGTTATAAAAGACGTTACCCCCATCCCCCACAATGGCTGCAGACCGCCCAAGAGAAGAAGAGTTTAATAAGGAGGTAGTGGGATAAGTGGGTAGGTATACTGATTCAATCTGTCGCCAATGCCGCCGTGAAGGTGAAAAGTTATTCCTCAAAGGGGATAGATGTTATTCGGAAAAATGTGCAGTAGAAAAAAGAGCCTATGTACCTGGCCAACATGGACAGGGACGCCGCTCCAAACCGACTGAATATGGAATTCAGTTAAGAGAAAAACAAAAAACCAAGAGAATCTACGGGTTAATGGAAAAGCAGTTCCGCAATTATTTTAGAAAAGCCGACCGCCAGCAGGGGATTACCGGTGCAAACCTGCTCATATTGCTGGAAAGACGGTTCGATAATGTTGTTTACCGCCTGGGTTTTGCCGCTTCCCGTAAAGAAGCACGCCAGTTGGTAAACCATGGACACTTCACCATTAATGGTAAGAGAGCTGATATTCCTTCCATGCTTTTACGTGAAGGCGATGTAGTACAAGTTAAAGAAGGCAGCAAAAATTCCGCCAAATTCCAGGAAATCAAGGAACAGGCCGCCTATAAAACTCCTCCCGAGTGGTTGAGTGTGGATGTTGACAACCTGATAGGTAAGGTTCTGGCTAAACCGACCCGTGAGCAGATTGATACTGCTGTAAACGAGCAGTTAATTGTTGAACTTTACTCCAGATAATATACCCGCATAGATAACCTCTAAAAGAGAAGGAGGGGATAAAATAATGCTAGAGATGGAAAAACCGCGCATAGAATGTGTGGATAAGGACTCCGAAAAACACTACGGTAAATTTGTTATAGAGCCTCTGGAAAGAGGATATGGAACCACGCTGGGTAATTCTCTGCGCCGAGTTTTGCTCTCATCCCTGCCCGGGGCGGCTGTAACCTCCATTAAGATGGATGGGGTCTTACATGAATTCTCCACCATTCCCGGAGTGCTGGAAGACACCACCGAGTTGATTTTAAACATAAAGCAAATGGTTTTGCGCTATGACGGTACTGAACGTAAAATTATACGTCTGGAGCAGACCGGGCCCATGGAAGTAAAAGCTGGCGATATCGTACCCGATGGTGAAATAGAGGTTCTTAATCCGAACCTGCATATTGCTACTCTGGATGCAGACGGCAAGCTGGCCATAGAAATGACGGTAGAACGTGGCCGCGGTTACGTTAGTGCTGATCAGCAGCCCAACAAGAATGACGATATAGTTGGATTACTGCCGATAGATTCCATTTACACTCCGGTTACCCGTGTAAATTATACGGTGGACAATGCCCGCGTGGGCAAAAGAACCGACTATGACAGCCTTACCCTGGAAATATGGACTAATGGCAGCATCAGTCCGGAAGAATCGGTAAGCCTGTCCGCCCAGATACTTATTGAATATCTGAAACTTTTCACCGAAATTGACGACACCTATGCTGAAGTCGAAATTCTGGTTGAAAAGGAAGAAGAAAAGAAAGACAAAGTTCTGGAAATGTCCATTGAAGAACTGGAGTTGTCAGTACGCGCTTCCAATGGGTTAAAAAGAGCAAATATCAACAGCGTTGGTGATTTGATTGAAAAAACCAGGGAAGAAATGAGCAAGATTCGCAACCTGGGTCAAAAATCACTCGAAGAAATAGAGAAAAAGCTGAAAGAGCTTGACCTTTCATTTAAGAAAACAGAGGAGTAGAAAGGAGGGTTACTGTTGAGTTACCGTAGATTAGGCTTTAGAAGTGAACACCGGAGGTCTCTGTTAAGAAATGCTGTAACATCTTTACTAGAGCATGAAAAGATAACTACCACTGAAACCAGAGGCAAAGAAATAAAGCGGATAACTGAGAAAATGGTTACTCTGGGCAAAAGAGGAGACTTGCATGCCCGCCGTCAGGCCAGTTCCTATATAATGAACGATGATGTCGTACAAAAACTGTTCAGTACCCTGGCTGACCGTTACAGTGAACGTCAGGGCGGTTACACCCGTTTGATCAAAACCGGCTATCGCAAGGGAGATGGCGCTCCCATGGTTATCGTTGAATTTGTAGACTAGTATATATAAAACCGGAATAACCATACCATAAATAAGATATAGAGCCGATACTGCTCTTTTTTAAAGGTATCAATGGAGGATTATGCAAAATATCCTCCTTATCTTTTATCTGGCGGGAGCCAACCCCAGGGGGAGGCGTCATTATGAGAATAAAAATGGTCATTGAATATGACGGCAGCAATTATCATGGTTTTCAAATACAGCCTAATGCGATTACCATACAGGAAACCCTGGAAACATGTTTGGCCCAGCTTACCGGGGAAACCATCAGAATAACCGCAGCGGGACGAACCGACGCCGGTGTACATGCCATGGGTCAGGTTATCTCGTTCGATACTGCTTCAACCATACCGGACGATCGATTTTGCCTGGCCTTAAACCGGTTTTTACCAGATGACATCAAAGCACTATCCAGCAGGCAGGCCCCGGATGATTTTAATGCTCGATTTAACGCGGTTAAGAAAACCTACCGGTACAGCATCTACAATTCGGCCGCCGGGCAGATACTGGTGCGTAAATATGCCCTGTGCCTGAATGAAACGCTTGATATTGAAGCCATGCAGCAGGCCTGCCGCTATATAGAAGGCCGCCATGATTTCAGTTCCTTTTGTGCCAGCGGCTCCAGTGCCCGCACCTTTGAACGTAATGTTATGAAATGCGAGCTTACTCATAATGGTGTCTGGCTGACGCTGGAAATGGAAGCTGACGGTTTTCTGTACAATATGGTGAGAATAACGGTAGGCACCTTGCTGGAAGTAGGCCGTTCCCGCTTGTCTCCCCAGGACATATCGTCCATCCTGGAGGTCCGTGACCGTGCCGCAGCAAGTCCCACCGCTCCGCCCCAGGGCTTGTGTCTGATTAAGGTCGATTATCCGGATACGCTTAGAATCCAAGAACAGTGAAAAACTGTTATTAATACCAAGCTTTCTTGACAAACAAGTGGAAATATGATTAATATAAGAAGGTAATCTCTAAAAGCGTACCTGTCTCCAGCCCCGTTGACAGGTTCGGCGAATAGAGATCTTGTTTCTTTTTTATGATGTAAATGCAGTACTGGAGGGAAACACGTGGATACGTATATGGCGAAGCCAGCGGAAGTTGAACGCAAATGGTACGTTATAGATGCAGCCGACCAGACTTTGGGCAGGTTGTCTTCGGAAGTTGCTTCAATTTTAAGAGGAAAACATAAACCTACTTACACTCCTCACGTCGATACCGGAGATTTTGTAATAATCGTGAATGCGAGCAAAATTAAGCTGTCGGGAGATAAACTCAACCAGAAAAAACTTCGGTGGCATACCGGTTATCCCGGTGGTTTGAAAGAAATGGACTATGCAACTTTATTGCAAAGAAAGCCTGAAAAGGCCATAGAGGCTGCCGTGAAGGGCATGCTCCCGCACAACCGCCTCGGTGACCGTATGTTCAAAAAGCTGAAGGTTTACCGTGGCAGCGAACATCCCCATCAGGCACAGAAGCCGGAAGTCCGGGAACTTAGAGGGTAAGGAGGATAAAAATGGACAAGGTGCAATACCGGGGAACCGGAAGAAGAAAAAAAGCCATAGCCAGAGTCAGACTGGTACCTGGCGATGGTAAAATAACTATTAACAACAGAGCATTTGAAGACTACTTCCCCAACAAAACCAGCAGACTTATAGTTCTGCAGCCCATGGAGCTTACCGGTATGACCGGAAGATTTGACGTTATTTGCCTGGTACAGGGCGGCGGCGTCACCGGCCAGGCAGGTGCTATTAAACTGGGTATTGCCCGGGCTATCATAAATGCCAACCCGGATATCAGACCTCAACTGAGGAGAGCCGGATATTTGACCCGCGATCCCAGAATGAAGGAAAGAAAAAAATATGGTCTGCACAAGGCCAGAAAAGCTCCTCAATATTCAAAACGTTAATTATTTTGGAACAATATACCGCAAAAACGACCCGGGGTCTGTGCCCCGGGTTTTTTGCGTCTAAATAGCCCTTATAAATTATCCCTTCATGGCATATATAAGAATTAGCTTAATTTATAGGGGGGATAATATGCTGGACCGGGCAGTTTACATACCTTTAAAGAAAACGGGAATAATCACCCTGACCTTGCTGCTGCTGGTACTGGGTTATATCGGCATGCGCACCAATGTGCAGCCTGACAGTTCGGTACTGGCCTATGGCCTGGGCAACAAGGTGATAGTGGTTGATGCCGGGCATGGAGGTATAGACCCGGGGGCGGTACGGGGCGAAAAACGGGAAAAGGATGTGACCCTGCCCATAAGTAAAATCCTGGCCAAGCATTTGAGCCAGGCGGGAGCCATGGTAGTCATGTTAAGGGACAGCGACCGCGATCTGGCTAATTCCAATTTTAAAGGAACGGTTGCCCAGCGTAAACGCCAGGATCTGGCCAACCGGGTTAAAAAGGCCAATGATGCTAATGCGGACCTTTATATAAGCATACACACCAATGCCGATCTGAGTCCGCGCTGGAGTGGAGCCCAGGTTTTCTATAACCCCGGGAGTGAAAAAAGCAAGCGATTGGCTGAAATTATCCAGAAGGAATTAACCACGATATTGGGGAATACTAAAAGAGAAGCCAAAACAGGCAGCTATTATATTTTAAGCAATACTAAAATGCCTACGGTAATAGTTGAGGTGGGTTTCATATCCAATCCCGGGGAAGCCAAGCTGCTGTACGACCCTGCATACCAGAGCAAAGTTGCCTATGCCATTTATTCCGGCATTGCCCGGTCCCAGAATGAGGATGTTCCGCTGGTGGATACTAAAATCCCACCTCCCTAAGCCAGGCTTATGAGGAGGCCAGGACAATGATAAACTACTGCTGTCTTTCGCCCCATCCTCCCTTTATTATTCCCGCGGTAGGAGGGGACAACCTTAATCAGGCCCAAGCCACGGTGGCGGGTCTTCAGACTATGGCGGCCGAACTGTCGGCATCGTCGCCCGAACTGGTAATTTTTCTGACCCCCCATGGCAATGTATTTTCGGATTGTATCTCCTGTCTGGGGGACCCTGAGTTGACCGGGGATTTGGGTGCTTTTGGGCATCCGGAAACAAGTATGCATCATGCGAATGACCTTGAACTGGTTGAGCTGATGGAAAAAACCTGCACCGCAGAAGGGATCGAGTTTGCGGCCATTGATACGGCGCTGGCCCATCGCCACCATCTTAATGCCGATATAGATCATGGTATTATGGTACCGCTTTATTATTTGGAACAGGCCGGTCTCACCGGTGTGCCGATCATAGCTATAAGTATCGGCTTTTTGCCTCTGCTGGATTTGTACCGCTTCGGCACTATCATTAATCGTTGTGCCCAAACTTTAAATCGCCGGGTCGCGGTGGTAGCTTCGGGAGATATGTCACATCGTTTGAAGGATGACGGGCCGTACAGCTTTAATCCGGCCGGGCCTGAATTTGACCGGAGCGTTAAAGAACTGATCGAAAAGAAAGATATAAAAGGCTTGCTCGCGCTTCCTGGACATTTACGTGAAAATGCCGGTGAGTGCGGGTATCGCTCTATAGTAATAATGCTGGGAGTATTGGATGGTCTTGAATTTGACAGTCAGGTTTTTAGTTATGAAGGACCTTTCGGGGTAGGGTACCTCACGGCCGGATTCAGACCGCTGGCATCAGGGACGAGCTTTCTTAGTCGTTTGCAGGAGGAGGAAGCGCGGGAAAGGGAAGCGAGCCGTGTAAAGGAATCCATGCCGGTAAAATGGGCACGGATGGTTTTGGAGAGCTATATTAGAACCGGTGAGGTGCTTGCTCTTCCGGAGGAGTTAAAAGAAATAAGTAAACAAAGGGCGGCGGCTTTTGTATCGCTTAAGAAAGGGGGCCAGCTCCGGGGCTGCATCGGAACTATATTGCCGCTGCATGATAATTTGATGGAGGAAATCCGTGAAAATGCTATTAGTGCGGGTACCAGAGACCCCCGTTTTCCGGCGGTACGCCCGGAGGAACTGGAGCAGTTGGAGTATTCGGTGGATGTGCTGAGCAAGCCTGAGCCGGCTACCCGGGAGGAACTGGACCCGAGCCGCTATGGGGTAATTGTCAGCCGCGGACATAAACGCGGAGTGCTTCTGCCTGACCTGGAAGGGGTCGATACGGTGGAAGAACAGCTCGAAATCGCTTTGCAGAAGGCAGATATTTCGCGAAATCAGGGGTATGGCATCGAAAGGTTTGAAGTCATACGGTATAAATAGTAACAAATGCAGGGATTGGGCGTTAAGGTTATTTGAAGTTCATTGAAGCGAGGTAAATAACATATGCCGGAAAGGATAGCCAGTTATTTTGAACCAGCGCCGGACCAAATGGTGCAATGTCACTTGTGTCCGCATCAATGTTCCATTAAAATAGGGAAAACGGGCCTGTGCGGAGTGCGCAGGAACCGCGATGGGGTGCTCTATACTCTAAATTATGGTGAAATAACATCATTGGCCCTTGACCCGGTGGAGAAGAAACCGCTGTATCACTTTCATCCCGGGAGCATGATTGTATCTGCCGGCACGGTGGGGTGTAATATGTTCTGTAGTTTCTGCCAGAACTACTCTATTTCGCGGCATAGACCCCCGACCACAGCGGTTGAACCGGGGGAACTTGCCGGCATTGCCCGGGAGGCAGCCGGGCAGGGTTCGATTGGGGTGGCTTTCACCTATAATGAACCATCGATCTGGTATGAATTTATCTGGGACACGGTGCAGAAGTTAAAGGAAAACGGGCTAAATACGGTGCTGGTCACCAATGGGTACCTGCAGCTTAAGCCGCTGCAAAACCTTTTGCCTTATATTGATGCCATGAACATTGATGTGAAGGCATTTAACGAGGGATTTTACCGCCGCCGCTGTATGGCTGACCTAAACCATGTTAAGGAAACGGTAGAAAATGCGGTTGGCCGCACCCATGTGGAAATAACTAATCTGGTAATACCGGGGGAAAATGACGACCTGGCGGAAATAGGAGCACTGGCAGGATGGCTGGCAGGCTTAAGTCCCCTGATTCCCCTGCATATTTCCCGTTATTATCCGGCCTACCAGATGTCAACACCACCGACTCCGGTTGCTACGCTGGAGCAAGCAGTACTGACCGCCCGGGAACACCTGCAGTTTGTCTATGCCGGCAATATAAACGGGGTAGCTGATGACACCTTGTGCCCCCACTGTGGCCATTGCCTTATAACCAGGCAAAATTATGAGACCAGGATAGTTGGAATAACGGCCAACTGTTGCAGCAACTGCGGTACCCCGACCACATTTATACATATGTAGGTAATTAAGCCGGGGATTTTGTGTGCCCGGCTGACCTTTACTATTGTTTAGTTTATAAACAAGTGTCAAGAAATTTAATCATAATAATTAACGTGGCAGTTATCTTACTAATAAACCATAAGGAGGAACAGCAATGAAATACGCTAATCTTATACTGGAGAAAGAAGATGGAATTGGGATATTAACCATGAACCGGCCGGAGGCTCTGAACGCACTTAACATGGATGTACTGAAGGACCTGAAGCAGGCTGTTGCAGACATCGCGGCAGATGATGAGATTAAGGCCCTGATCATAACCGGAGCAGGCAAAGCCTTTGTGGCAGGAGCGGACATCAAGGCCATGCAACCGCTCAATCCGGTACAGGCACGTAATTTTGGTATCTTTGGGCATACCATCTTAAGGGATATTGAAAAACTGGAAATACCAGTTATTGCAGCGATAAATGGCTTTGCTCTGGGGGGCGGTTGCGAACTGGCTATGGCGGCCGATATTAGATTGGCTTCCGAGAAGGCGAAATTCGGCCAACCGGAAGTAGGTCTGGGCATAACTCCCGGCTTTGGCGGCACCCAGAGATTACCCCGGATTGTGGGCGAAGGTATTGCCCGCGAGTTGATCTTCACTGCCGATGTAATTGATGCCCAGGAAGCATACCGGATTGGTCTGGTAAATCATGTTTACCCGGCCGACACCTTGCTGGATGAAGCCAGGAAGATGGCAGTTAAAATTGCCAAAAAGGCTCCGGTAGCGGTTAAATTAAGCAAAGCCGCCATTAACCGTGGTATGCAGGTAGACATTGATACCGCTCTTAACGTGGAGGCCGACCTTTTCAGCATATGCTTTGCCACCCGCGATCAAAAATCAGGCATGGAGGCTTTTCTAAATAAAGCCAGACCCGAATACAAAGGGGAATAATAAATAATACAATTGCAGATAGCTGACTTACAGGCGAGGGTAAACCTCGCCTCAGAGCGTCAAAAAAGCCCAATAGCTGCGTTGTTAAGGCAAGCCCGCTCAATCGACGTACTCATGTACGCCTCAATCACGGTCTTCCCTTAATGCTTTGCTCTTGCACTTTTTTGCCCGCTCAGAGCGTCAAAAAGGCCCAATAGCTGCGTTATTAAGGAAAAATTGCTCAATCGACGTACTCATGTACGCCTCAATCGCGATCTTCCCTTAATGCCTTGCTCTTGGGCCTTTTTGACGCTCTGGGGGTAGGGGCATTTTTTTTAAGAGACGAGGGCAAACTAACCGTTGCAAATTTATGCATAAAAACGTATAATTATAAACGCATTGATATGGCGGTAATGAATAGAATAATTGATATAATGGTTATTTACCTTTCCAGAGGAGGATTGGAACTATGTATAAAATAGGAATCATAGGAGACGGATACACTGCCGCGGAACTTTTACGCTTACTGGCCGGACATGATCAGGCCGAGGCGGTTTGCATATTTTCTACTGAAAACATCGGGCGACCGGTCACTGAGGTTTATCCCCAGCTTACCGGTTTTACGGATCTGGTCTGCCAGGCCACCGACCTTGAGCTGATTAAAAAAGAGTGTGACGCGGTATTTCTGGCCTTGCCGCACGGGCTTTCGGTACCGGTGGTAAAGGAACTGGCCGGTGCGGGAGTGAAGTGCATTGATCTGGGAGCCGATTTCCGGCTTAAAGATGCCGCTGTATATGAAAAATATTACGAGAAAGTGCACGAGGCACCGCAAATGCTTAATGATGCGGTATACGGCTTGCCCGAGCTTTACCGGGATAAAATCCGGGAGGCCATGATCATAGCCAATCCGGGCTGTTTCCCCACCAGTGCCATACTGCCTCTGGCTCCCTTGCTTAAAGAAGGGCTTATTGAGCCCAATGGTATTATTATAGATTCCAAGTCAGGTGTATCCGGTGCGGGTAAAGGGTTAAAAAGCACCAGCATGTTTTGCGAGGTAAATGAAGGTGTCCGTGCCTATGGAGTGGGAAGTCACCGGCATGGGCCGGAGATAGGACAGGAACTAAGTGTTGCCGCCGGACGGAAGGTTAATATGATATTTACCCCGCATCTGATTCCCATGAATCGCGGTATATTGACCACCAGTTACAGCCGTTTGAGGCCGGGGGTAAAGGCCGCAGAAATAAGGCAGGCCCTGGAAGCAAAATACCGGGATGAGTTCTTTGTCCGAGTGATGGCACCGGGCGTTATGCCGTCCACCCGCTGGGTATATGGAAGCAATTTCCTCGATATCGGCGTATATGCGGATGATGGGAACGGTAATGTAATCCTGGTATCCGCACTCGATAATCTGACCAAGGGTGCCTCCGGGCAGGCGATTCAGAACTTTAATATAATGATGGGTCTGGCAGAAGGCCAAGGCTTAAAATTTGCGGGATTAAACCCCTAATATACACAGGAGGTTCAAGCCGATGAAACTGATTGAAGGGTCGATAACAGCGCCCCGGGGCTTTCTGGCCCAGGGAGTCTCTGCTGAAATAAAGAAAAAAGATAAAAAAGATGTAGCTATAATATTTTCCCCCAAGCCGTGTACGGCTGCCGGTGTTTTCACCACTAACCAGGTCAGAGCGGCCTGTGTCGATATTAGCAAAGCTCACCTGGCTGATGGTCAGGCCCAGGCTATTGTGGTCAACAGCGGCAATGCCAATGCCTGTACCGGTGAGCAGGGCCGGGCGGATGCCGGGGCCATGGCGGAGCTTACCGCTGATCTGCTGGGTATACAGGCCCAGGATGTAGTGGTTGCTTCCACCGGGGTTATCGGGGTGTTTATGCCGATGGAGCGCGTGAAAGCCGGGATCAGAGAAGCGGCTGCCGGTCTTTCGCCCCAGGGGGCCGGGAATGCGGCCTGTGCCATCATGACCACTGATCTTATGCGCAAGGAGATCGCGCTGGAAGCTACCATAGATGGCAAAACTGTGCGGATGGGGGCTATGGCCAAGGGCTCAGGCATGATACATCCCAACATGGCCACCATGTTAAGCTTTATCACAACAGATGCTGCCATTAGCAGCAAATGTTTACAAAAAATGGTTAAAAGTTCGGCTGCTCTGTCCTATAATATGATCAGCGTGGATAGGGACACTTCCACCAATGATATGATGATTGTGCTGGCCAACGGCGAAGCCGGCAACCAGCTTATAGATGACCCGGATTCTGAAGCGGGGCAGATATTTAAGCAAATGCTGGATTACGCCAACATTTGTTTAGCCAAGAAAATGGCCCGGGACGGCGAGGGTGCTACTCATATGATCGAGGTGCAGGTATTGCATGCTCCGGATGAAAGTACGGCCCGGCTGATGGCCCGGTCAGTTACCGGTTCCAACCTTACCAAGGCAGCGGTTTTCGGACAGGATGCCAACTGGGGCCGCATATTGTGTGCGGTGGGATATTCCGGTGCTTCCTTTGATCCCGGGAAGGTGGATATTTACCTGGGGGAGGAGAAAATGGCGGAGAACGGTATGGGACTTATCTTTGATGAGAACAAGGCCTTAAGCGAGCTGCAAAAAGACACCGTCACCATCAAAATAGATTTGAAGTCAGGGTCAGCCCGGGCCACCGCCTGGGGCTGTGATTTAACCTATGACTATGTAAAAATAAACGCCGCGTATAGAACTTAATTCAACACTGAAGGACACAGATATAAAATGATTAACACTGACTTTTTTGTATAACCTATCTCATATCCATCGTAGCAGGCCCTACAGCCCCCGACGTTAGGAGCGGGCTTCAGGGCCGGGTGTTCACGTAAGTATAGCGATAGATTATGCCGGGTTGGGGTATTAAGAAATTCAGTGTTGTTCATAATATTCAGCGCCTTCAGCGTCTAATTAAAAAATCTGTGTCCTTCATATTAAAATCTGTGTTGAATTTTCCCAATAATCCGCGTTTGAATAGGGGGAAGGGAAATGTTGACTTCAGCTATGGAAAAGGCAGGGGTACTGGTCGAGGCTTTGCCTTATATCAAAACCTTTT